>OHAG01000015.1_pt1 | contig 176647 bp, 187 predicted proteins | sample 1577081 | NCBI WGS metagenome assembly OHAG01 (sample SAMEA3541513, study PRJEB24748) | human gut metagenome | biome: human gut; feature: human-associated habitat; material: faeces | place: China | collected 2012
ATTTTGAAAAAGCACCCTAAGGGAGCTCTATTAAAGTTACCCTTTTTTACCACCGTATGAAAAAGAAATTTTTTGCTAATTTATGGTTGACTTTTCATAGCTGGTCTCCATTTGAAATCGTTATTTTACGATAGTCGAAGCCTTTCTGCAAATCTTTTTCTATCGTAATAGTTATTGTGCTGTCAGGGAGCAGTTCTTCTATGAGCGTTCCCCATTCTATCAGGCATACACCATCTGAAAAAAAGTATTCTTCATAACCGATTTCATCCATTTCACTGACATCGGCAATGCGGTATACATCAAAATGGTACAACGGCAGTCTGCCTTCATGATACTCCTGTACAATCGTAAAGGTCGGGCTGTTAATCGGTTCTTCAATCCCAAGTCCTTTGGCAAAGCCCTGCGTAAATACGGTTTTGCCGACACCCAAATCGCCGTTTAAGCAGTAAATCTGTCCCGGATGTACGGACTGTGCCAGCCTGTATCCGGCTTCAAAGGTTTCTTTTGCGCTAGTTGTTTCTATGACCATATCTGTCTCCCACTTTTATCTGAAACGGCTTCAATTTTTTCTCTGCAATTGTAAGAAACGCATCCAGTTCATCACCGATGTCACGCAATGGAATGATATTAGCACGGACACTGGTAATATATAAAACAAGACTTTTTCCTGTACATTTAATCTTAAAAATGTCTTCCCAGAGCATTTCTTCGGTCACCGCCCCCTGCTGTAACAAAATCTTTTCTTCTGTAACTGTATATCGGACAGGTTCTTTAAAAGCTGCAACGGTTTTCATCTGCTGTTTCACTTTTAATTTCATGCCAATCGGTGTATACACGGTAAAAAAGAGCCCAAAAAAGCCCATCATCAGTGTATAGGAAATGTTGACCTGGCCTACGGATACTACACAGATAATCAGTGCGACAATCCCAAACAACAGTCCTGCCACACCGCCGACACTGTGGTAATTGTGGTATAATTTAAAATTCATCAAATCCTGTTCGGTAACCTGTGTTTCAAACTGCACCTGTAAGCCCTGTGGCTTGTTCGATTCACTCATAACTTTTCCTTTCTTAATTCAGCCCCGGCATTATCCGGACAATCTTTACTCTTTTTTAGTGCATAAATTTTGACAATCCGCTCAGATTCAGTCCTTCCTGTTTTTTCGGACGGTCCTTTTTTGTCCGGCGGTCTTTTGCCGGTCTGCTTATCTTTTTATTCTGCGCTTCTTTTTCATCCAAAATCATAGAAAGTGCAATTCTGCCTTTATTGGCATCCACTTCAATTACACGGACATCTACGATATCACCGACACTGACAACGTCTAACGGATGTTCGACACGTCTGTCACTTCTCATCTGTGAAATGTGTACCAGTCCGTCCTGATGTACACCAATGTCTACAAATGCACCAAAATCAATGACATTTCTTACCGTTCCCTTTAAAATCATGCCCGGCTGTAAGTCTTTCATTTCTAAGACATCTTTGCGTAAAATCGGCTTTGGCATTTCTTCTCTCGGGTCACGTCCCGGCTTTTCAAGTTCCTTGATAATATCCTCTAAGGTCATTTCACCGATTTCAAGCTTTTCGGAGAGTTCTTTTAAATTGTGAACTTTGCTTCTTAAACCAATTAATTCACCGGAAGTAATGGAATTGCTGTCATAACCCATTAACGCCAGCAGCTTCTTTGCTGCTTCGTAGCTTTCCGGGTGGACACTTGTTGCATCTAACGGATTGTCACCGCCTGTAATGCGCATAAAGCCCGCACACTGTTCAAATGCCTTTGGTCCTAACTTTGCCACCTTTAACAGCTGCTTTCTGTTCGTAAATCTACCGTTAGTTTCACGGTAGTCTACAATATTTTTTGCAACTGCCTTGGAAATACCTGAAATGTATTCCAATAATGAAGCGGATGCTGTATTTAAATCAACACCGACTTTATTTACACTGTCTTCTACGACACCGGTCAGGGTTTCGCTTAACTTTTTCTGATTCATATCATGCTGATACTGTCCCACACCAATCGACTTCGGTTCAATCTTTACAAGTTCGGCAAGCGGGTCCTGCACACGTCTTGCAATGGATACCGCACTACGCTGTGCTACGTCAAAATCAGGAAATTCCTCTGTTGCCAGCTTACTTGCCGAATATACGGAAGCACCGGCTTCATTGGTAATGATGTAATCCACATCGTTTAAATTCATTTCTTTAATCATGTCCGCAATAATTTTTTCGGATTCTCTGGAAGCCGTTCCGTTCCCGCAGGAAATAAGCGTTACATGATATTTGTCAATGAGTTTTTTTACTTCACGCTTGGATTCTTCAACCTTATTGTGCGGCTCTGTCGGATAGATGACCTTTGTATCCAGCACCTTTCCCGTTGCATCCACCACAGCAAGCTTACAGCCTGTACGGAATGCCGGGTCCCAGCCGAGTACGACTTTTCCTGCAATCGGCGGCTGTAATAAAAGCTGTTCTAAGTTTTTGCCGAATACTTTAATTGCGCCATCTTCTGCTTTTTCCGTCAGACTGCTGCGGATTTCACGCTCGATTGCCGGTGCAATCAGTCTGTCATACGCATCTGCAATCGTTGCTTTTAATACCGGCGCTGTAAATTCATTTTCCGAAGTCAGCACCTGTTTTTCCAGATATCTTAAAATGCGTTCTTCCGGTGCTTCAATCTTCACTGTTAAAAACTTTTCCGCTTCACCACGGTTAATCGCAAGGATTCTGTGTCCCGGAACGGTGCTTAAGCTTTCATTGTAGTCATAGTAGGTTTCATAAACCGATTCTGCTTTTTCATCTTTGGCAATAGAAATAAGTTTACCCTCTTTCATTGTAATATCACGGATATATGTTCTGTAGTCTGCCACATCGGAAATCTGCTCTGCAATAATATCCATTGCCCCCGCAATTGCCGCTTTGGCATCGGCTACTTCTTTTCCTTCTTCCGTACTGATGTACTTGGCGGCTTCCTCCTCTAACGGCTTGTCGGTATTTTGCTGTAAAATAAATTCTGCCAGCGGTTCTAAGCCTTTTTCTTTGGCAATTGTCGCTCTTGTTCTTCTTTTCTGCTTATACGGACGATATAAATCCTCTACGAGTACCATTGTTTCTGCCGCCAGAATCTGCTGCTTTAACTCGTCTGTTAATTTACCCTGTTCTTCAATGCTTGCGATTACCTGTTCTTTTCTATCTTCAAGATTGCGCAGGTAACGCAGTCTTTCATCTAAATTTCTTAACTGCTCATCATTTAATGCGCCTGTTGCTTCTTTACGGTATCTTGCAATAAACGGAATCGTACAGCCCTCGTCAATCAGCTTGACAGCGGCTTCCGCCTGTGTTGCCTTTATCTGTAATTCTTCTGCTATCTTCTTGATAATGTCCATTCGTGTGACGTTCTCCTTTTTCTTCCCTTTTTTCTGAATTCTTATTATTATACCAGTTTGGGAGAGGTTTCGCAACTTTGAGCTGCGGCTGATTTGCAATCCATCATACCTTATGATAAGATTATAAAATGATACCAATAATTGCAAAAATGCAAAGCACGGAACAATCCGCAGGTATTATTATCAGGGGTTTCGACTCCAATATCATAAATATATGCAAATTAAGGAGGATTTCATGGATAATTACGACCCGAATAACTGGAGTGACAATAACAATACAAATCAAAATCAGAATATAAATGGAAACCAGCATCCGAATCAGAATTATTTTAATAATGACTATCCGGTGCCGCCGGCTAAACCAAAGGATAAGCTTGCGACTTTTTCACTGATTTTAGCCATTGCAGGCTGTGTGACTTCCATAGTGTATTACATCAGTCTGCCATGTACGATTTCAGCAATTGTACTGGCAATCCTTTCCCGCAGCCGCATTGGACGTTTTGAAGGAAAAGCGGTTGCCGGTTTATGTCTTGGCATTTCCGGCATTGTTTTAATGTTATTTTTCTTTGTTATGATGCTTTCCATTCTGCATGACCCAAGTTTAATAAATTATATGCAGGAATATATGTCCGTCTATGCTGTCGAGCCACGTGCATAGGCAGCATCAATAACAAACGGCAGTTTCTGCAAATCTGTATTGGATTACTCCGCTACACCAGCTTTGCAAAAACTGCCGTTTGTTCTTTATTTTTTACTTCTGTGGAATAAATACATCATAGATTGCGCGGATTGCCGCTTCAAAGTAGCGGTTTCTTACACCGACGATAATATTTAATTCGCTTGATCCCTGATCAATCATTTTAACATTAATCTTTGCATTAGACAGTGCAGAAATCACATTTGCGGCATTACCGACACTGTTTTTCATACCGCGTCCTACAACAGCGATTAATGCGAGGTTTGACTCTAATTCAATGCTGTCCGGATTCACGGCTCTGTGCAGTTCTGCAAGCACCTTCTGTTCTTTTTCCACAAATTCATCCTGATGTACAATGACTGTCATGGTGTCGATTCCTGACGGCATATGCTCAAATGAAATACCGTTATCTTCAAATACCTGAAGTACTTTTCTACCGAAACCGATTTCAGAGTTCATCATATCCTTATCAATGTTGATTGCTACAAAGCCCTTCTTTCCTGCGATACCTGTAATGATACATTCCGGGATACTGCAGGTCGTTTCTACAATCATTGTACCCTTATCTTCCGGTGCATTGGTGTTGCGGATATTAATCGGAATTCCTTCTTTTCTTACCGGGAAGATTGCGGATTCGTGTAATACGGAAGCACCCATGTAAGATAATTCTCTTAATTCCTTATAAGTAATAATCGCAATCGGCTTTGGATTTTCTACAATTCTTGGATCTGCTACAAGGAAACCGGAAACATCTGTCCAGTTTTCATATACATCTGCCTTTAAAGCTCTTGCCACGATAGAACCGGTTACATCGGAACCGCCTCTTGAAAATGTCTTTACCTGACCGTTTGGCATTGCACCGTAGAAGCCCGGAATAACAGCATTTTCTGTATTTGCAAGACGTTCGCTCATCACTTGATTGGTTTTTTCAGATTCAAATTCACCATTTTTATCAAAGCAGATTACGGTTGCTGCATCAATAAATTCATAGCCAAGGTAATTTGCCATGATGATACCGTTTAAATATTCACCGCGGGAAGCTGCATAGTCCTTACCGGCCTTTGCAGCAAACTGCTTCTTAATTGTTTCAAACTGTTCTTCTAAGGAAAGCTTTAAGCCGAGCCCCTTGATGATTTCGTTGTAACGTTCCTTGATTGCCTTTAAAGATTTATCAAAATTTTTGCCTTCTTCTGCTTCGGCATAGCATTTGTAGAGCATATCCGTTACTTTCGTATCCTCTGAAAAACGCTTTCCCGGTGCAGACGGCACAACATATCTTCTGCTCTCTTCGGCACGGATAATGTTGCCAACCTTCTTAAACTGCTCTGCACTTGCTAATGAACTTCCGCCAAATTTAACTACTTTTACCATTTTTATGTAACTGCCTTTCTCTGTTATTTTTCAAATAAATGATTGATGATTGTATATCCTTTGTCGATATAATTGCCGCTTTCCTGCGCCTCTTTTTCATTGTAATTCCATGTGTGGCTCTGCTTGTTTGTGCTGTCATAGAGCATATACGGAACCGGGTCTGATACATGGGTTCTGATGGCTACCGGTGTCGGATGGTCCGGAAGAACTAACATTCTGAAATCCGTTCCTGCCGCTTCTAACTGCTCTGTCACACGCTTAATAATGCGCTTGTCGAGATTTTCGATTGCCTGCACCTTGCGCTCAAAGCTGCCCTGATGTCCCATTTCGTCCGGGGCTTCCAGATGAATGTATGCAAAATCCAAATCATCTTTTAACAGTGCTTCTACTGCTGCATCGGCTTTTCCTTCATAATTGGTATCGAGTCCGCCATTTGCGCCTTCTACCTCAACAACCTTCATATCCGCGCCGACTGCAATCCCCTTTAATAAATCTACCGCAGAAATCATTGCACCGGTATGTCCCGTCTTTTCAACAAACGGTGCCAGTGCCGGACGGGTGCCTGCACCCCAGAACCAGATGGAATTGGCAGGATTTAAGCCCTTTTTCATGCGTTCTACATTGATTGGGTGATTTGATAAAATGTCATAGCTTTTCTTCATCATTTCGCGCAGTGCTTCTGTCTTTGGCAGATACTGTCCGATGACCTGTCCAAGTACATCATGCGGCGGTGTCAGTTCTACAACTTCACCCTTATCCCAGATGGTTAAATGTCTGTAGCTTGTTCCAACATAGAATTTATAAATATCCGTTTCTAATTCTTTACGGACCGCTTCCAGTAATACAGCCGCATCTTCTGTTGAGATTTCGCTGGAGCTGTGGTCAATAATCGTTTTTTCTTCATATGGAAGGTCGTCTGTGGATACCGTAACGATATTACAGCGCAGTGCCACATCGGTCGGTTTCATATCCACACCGATGCTTAACGCTTCGAGCGGAGAACGTCCCGTATAATATTCTCTCGGATTGTAGCCCAATACAGAAAGATTTGCCGTATCACTTCCCGGTGCCATACCTTCGGGTACGGTGCGCACCATGCCGATTTCGGATAATTTTGAATACTTATCCATTGCCGGCGTGTCTGCATAGTCAAGGGGTGTACGGTTGTCAAGTTCAGGAATATTCTTATCTGCCATTCCATCGCCTAAAACGATTAAATACTTCATGATTTTCTTTTCCTCATTTCCTTCTCATTTACTGTAACCGTCAGTTTTTTATTTTAAATGGTTGTTTTATCAAAACGGATTCTGCCGGCAACATCAAACTGTGCTGCTGCCTGTGCAAATGCCTGTTCTGTCATATTGGCTGTTACAAGACCAAATTCATCATCCAGTCCGTCTACCGTAACTGTCTGTACTGCGTGGAATGCTTCTTTTGCTTTTTCAAGCGCCGCTCTGTCTTTAATTCTTACAAAGAAAGTGCGTTCTACTTCCATTGCACTGCCAAGTTCTAACTTTTCATAGCTCCAGAGTGTCATGACATTTCTGCCCTTATGCTTTACGCAGTCTACAACATCCGCAACAACCGCACTGGCTGTCGGAAGCTTTCCTGCACCTGCTCCGAAGAACATCACGTCACCAATGACATTTCCATGAATATAAATGCCGTTTAAGACGTCATTGACATTATAGAGCGGATGTGTAGCATCAATTAAGAACGGTGCTGTAATCGCATAAACCTTTTCATCTTTCTTAAAGCTTGTTGCAAGCAGTTTGACAACACAGCCAAGCTTTTCCGCATATGCAAAATCGGCTGTTGAAATCTTTGTAATGCCTTCTGTCTGGATTTCTTCAAACTTTACGGTTGAACCGAATGCAAGCGATGTCAGAATCGCAATCTTACGGCAGGTATCATAGCCTTCCACATCCGCTTCCGGATTGCGCTCCGCATAGCCTAAATCCTGTGCTTCCTTTAATACATCTTCATAAGAACTGCCTTCCTGGCTCATCTTTGTTAAAATGTAGTTGGTTGTTCCGTTTAAAATACCGGTAATCTGTGTAATCTCATCAGCTGTGAGTGACTGGTTTAACGGACGGATAATCGGAATACCTCCGCCGACAGATGCTTCAAACATGAAGTTTAAGTTTCTTTCCTTTGCCATTGCAAGCAGCTCCGGTCCGTGTTCCGCAACCAGTGCCTTATTGGAAGTACAGACACTCTTTCCGGCTTCCAGTGCTTTTTTTACAAATGTAAATGCCGGTTCAATGCCGCCCATAACTTCAACAACAACATCAATTTCTTTATCCTGAATAATGATGTCTACATCATGTACAATCTTTTCCTGAACCGGGTCGCCCGGAAAATCTCTTAAATCGAGGACATATTTTACCTCAATGCCTTCTCCTGCACGTTTTTCAATTGAATTTTTGTTGGTTTCAAGTACTTCAACAACACCTGAACCGACTGTTCCATAACCTAATACTGCAATTTTTGCCATCGTCTCTACCCTTTCCTATTCGCGACTTAATATTTTTAAATACCGCACACCCGGAAGCTGTTCAATCTCCTCAATCATCTTTGAAGAATCTCCGGTGCTTGGCAGAATATCCACACTCAATGTCAGCGATGCGACGCCGTTTACCGGTATAGTCTGATGAATTGTTAAAATATTTGCATGAAATTCTGCAACTTTTTTCAACACCAGTGACAACAATCCCGGTTCATCGTCCATTGAAAGGACAAATGTGATTGTTTTTCCTTTCACGTTATCACGGAACGGAAAAATATCTTCTTTATATTTGTAATAAGAACTTCTGCTGATACCAACCTGTTCTGCGGCATCCGCAACAGAAATCCCCTTTGTTTCAATAAGCCGGTTTGCCTGTGCAACTTTTAACAGAACCTCCGGCAGTGCTTTCTGCTTTACAACATAATATTTAATATTTTCGTCCATAATCCACCATCTTATTGTTTGTGTCTGTGTAGGAAATACAAGTGTTTTTCAGTGTTCGCGCATAAAAGACAACTGTATTCCCTGCAAAGAATAGTAACATACTCTACTGATAAATGCAAGAAAAAAATACCAACACGGTTATCATTTTTTGAACATACAAAAAAGAACAGTTTCACTGCCGGGCATATTTAATATCCCCTTATCAGTGTGAAACTGTTCTTTTTATCTTATGGCAGCTGCCAATTTGCTACTCTACGTGTCCGTTGACAACATTCCATGTACCGTACTGATTGTCAGCTGTTCTCTCTGCCAAAGACACTCGCCAGATAGCGCATATCTTTGATATGACTGTCATTTAATTCGCCTTTTTTCATGCGCCACTTCCAGTTCGTGCCAAGTGTGGACGGCGTATTCATGCGTGCCCAGTTGCCAAGCTTTAAAATATCCTGCACCGCAAAGATGACAAGATTGGCAACACTGCCGTAAGCGGCACGGAACACTTGATCTACCATGCGTTCTTTATCCCTTGTATCCAGATAGTCATACGCATAACCGAGTTCCCAGTCCGGATGCTCGATAAAATAGCCCATCAATGTTTCATTGTCATGCGTTCCGCCGTAAACCACACAATTCTGCGTGTAATTATGTGGAAGATGCGGATTCTTTCTGTCGCCGCCAAACGCAAATTCCAGTACTTTCATTCCCGGATAGTTATTTTCTTCTAAGAGTTCATTGACCTCCGGTACCAGTACACCTAAGTCTTCCGCAATAATCTTTTTATCGCCGATTGCACGGTTGATGACATCGGTTAATTTCTTTCCCGGTCCCATGCAGTATTCACCCTGTCTTGCATCCGGCATATCCGCAGGGATTGTATAATATTTCACAATGCCGATAAAATGGTCAATGCGGATGACGTCGTAGAGCTGTGCGGATTTGTGCATCCGGCGATACCACCACGAAAAATCATCTTTTTCCAGCGTATCCCAGTCGTAGAGCGGATTACCCCATTTCTGTCCCAAATCCGAAAAGGCATCCGGCGGCACACCTGCCACTTTTTCGCACAGGCGGTCTTCATTTAACTGGAAATATTGCGACTCTGCCCATACATCGGCACTGTCATAGCCCATGTAAATCGGAATATCTCCGATAATTTCAACACCGATACTATTGACATAATTTTTAAGCTTCTGCCACTGCTTATCAAATTCATACTGGACAAATATCCAGAAATCAATATCATCCGCGAGCAGACTGCGGTATTTTTTTAATCCTTCTTCGGTACGGAAACGGATATCATCGTCCCATTCCGACCACACAACACCGTTAAAATGCTCTTTAACCGCCATAAACAGCGCATAATTTTCAATCCAGTCTGCATTATCCCGTATGAAATTATCATACTTTTTATACTCCGGCAGTCCTGCTGCAAGCTTTACCTTGCTTTCACTGCGTACCGCTTTATAGCTTTCAAATGCTTTTCGCAGTACCGCAAAACGGTTCTGATACATTTTTTCATAGCTGACATAACACTCATTACCCAGTCCGATATCGGTATTCTGCGTAAAGTTTCCGTTTCCGGCTTCTTCCTCTGAAATATGCACCGGAACTTTTCCGTCACCCCAGTCAACTGCCAGCATATCACTTTTTAGCAATAAACCGTCTTCTGCGAGCATATCCAGGTCTATAAAATACGGATTACCCGCGAATGCCGAATAGGACTGATACGGGCTGTCGCCATACGTGGTTGATCCGATTGGAAGTACCTGCCAGTACTTATGGTTACATGCTCTGACAAAGTCCGCAAATTCATATGCCGCTTTGCCCATTGTTCCGATTCCGTAATCGGACGGCAGACTGCTGATTGACATCAGAACCCCCGCACTTCTGTCAAATGTCTGCTTCTTTGTTTCATTTTTCATCATTGCCACCTCCATGTCCCCTTGCAGCAATTTAAGCTTTACCCGTTCTGCAGTTCTTCTGTAATTTTTTTCACATCTTCTGCTTCATCATCTGAAAGCAGTTTTTCAACATCAAGTAATAAAATTAATTTACCATCTACATTGGCAACCCGGTCCAAATACTGTGTATCTGCTTTGACTAACATGGACGGCATTGGCAGAATATGACTTTCATCAATATCATTAATTTCAAGCACTTCATCCACTTCCAGTGCAAGCTTTAATCCGCCCGAACTAATGATGATCGTACTTTCTGCTGTTGCTTCCTGCTCTTTTCCAAATTTTCTTGCAAGGCTGTATACCGGAATGACTTCATTTCTCATGTTGACAATTCCTTTAATATAACTCTGTGAATTCGGCACAGGAACAACATTTAAATCTTTTTCAATTGACTGCACCAGATTAATATCCACGCCATACATTTCTTTCCCCAAAAGGAATACAACTGGTTTTACATAATTTGCCATACTTTCCTCCATTCTGACAGCCGGCTGTGTACACATTTCTATATCTTATGCACACAATCCTGCTCTTTTGTCCTCATTTTTATTCTGCCTTTTTACCGGTACTCAGCCAGATTAAATAAGCATTGATAAAAGGATCAATGTTTCCATCCAAAACACTCTGGGCATTTCCCACATCTTTATTGGTTCTGTGGTCTTTTACCATTGTATAAGGCTGTAAAACATAACTGCGTATCTGGTTACCGAAATTGATGTCCTTGACATCTCCACGGATATCCGAGGTCTTTTCGGCATTTTCCTGCTGTTTTAACAAATACAGTTTTGCCTTTAACATCTGCATTGCTTTATCTTTGTTCTGATGCTGTGAACGTTCATTCTGGCACTGTACAACAATTCCTGTCGGAAGATGCGTGATACGGATTGCAGAAGACGTCTTGTTGATATGCTGACCGCCGGCACCACTGGAACGATACGTATCAATCCGCAGATCATCCGGATTAATCTCTATGTCTATATTTTCATCAATATCCGGCATAACATCACACGATACAAATGAGGTCTGCCTTTTTCCTGCCGCATTAAACGGTGAAATACGGACTAAACGGTGTACGCCATGCTCGGACTTTAAATGTCCGTAGGCATCCGGTCCTGAAATCTCTATCGTAACTGACTTTACACCGGCTTCTTCACCTTCAAGATAGTCAATCACTTCAGTTGTGTATCCTTTGCGTTCTGCCCATCTCGTATACATACGCATCAGCATCTGGCACCAGTCACAGCTTTCCGTGCCACCCGCCCCTGCATGCAGTGTCAGAATCGCATTGCTTCTGTCGTATTCGCCTGACAGCAGGGTTTCTATGCGCAGTTCTTCCAGATGTTCTTCAAATGTCGTAATTTCACTGTCAATTTCCGGCAGAAGGGAGGCATCATTTTCCTCCTCTGCCATCTCAATCAGCGTTTTTGTATCTTCCAGTCCCCGGACTAAAGCATCATATTTTTCAAAAGAATCCTTTAAGGCTTTTAATTCTTTCATCGCCTTCTGGGACTTTTCCGTATCGTCCCAGAAGCCCGGCGCTTCCATATCCGCCTCCAGTTCTTCAATTCTTTTCTGCTTATTATCTAAGTCCAGTGAATTTTTAATCTGTTGAAGCGGCTTATCATAATCTGATATTTTGTATCGATACTGGTCTAATTCTACCACTTTCCATACCTCACAATCAATATTTATGCCTGTCTTCCACAGCAGTTTTTATACTTTTTGCCACTGCCGCACGGACACAGGTCGTTTGGATAAACCTTTTTTTCCACACGCTTTACAGGACCTTTTACGGAAGCACCTTCATCTTTATTGGTTCCCGTTACTTTGGCTACCTGCTCACGTTCTACTTTCTGCTCTACCTGAATATGCATGAGCAGTCTTACCGTATCTTCCGTAATCGCAGTTGTCATGGCATCAAACATATCGTAGCCCATCACCTTGTACTGTACAACCGGATCACGCTGTCCGTATGCCTGAAGACCGATACCCTGCTTTAACTGGTCCATATCATCGATATGATCCATCCACTTTCTGTCGATAACCTTTAATAATACGACACGCTCGATTTCACGGATCTGTTCCGGTTCAGGAAACTGTGCTTCTTTGTCTTCATACATTTTCAAAGCCTTTTCCTTTAATGTATGCAGTAATTCATTCTTATTCTTAATCGATTCATCATATACAACCGGTTCTAACGGAATGGTCGGCAGTAATAATTCATTAATTTCTGTGTAATCCCATTCCTTCGGTGAAGCATCTTCTCCGATGCAGCGGTTGACAACACTTTCTACAAAGTCCGTAATCATCTTAATCACAGAGTTACGCATACTTTCGCCGTTTAATACGCGGTTTCTCTCCGCATAAATGATTTCACGCTGTTCATTCATAACCTGATCATACTGTAACAGATGGCTTCGGATACCGTAATTATTGGTTTCAATCTTCTTCTGTGCTTTTTCAATCGCACTGCTTAACATCTTATGCTCAATCCGCTCGTTTTCATCAACGCCGAGTGCATTAAAGACGTTCATTAAACGTTCCTGTCCGAACAGACGCATCAAGTCATCTTCAAGTGAAATGTAAAATCTTGATTCACCCGGATCACCCTGACGTCCTGCACGACCGCGCAGCTGGTTATCAATTCGTCGGGATTCGTGGCGTTCCGTACCGATAATTTTTAAACCGCCTGCTGCTCTTGCTTCTTCATCCAGCTTAATATCCGTACCACGTCCTGCCATATTGGTCGCAATCGTAACTGCACCATGCTTACCTGCCTGCGAAACGATTTCCGCTTCTTTTTCATGGTACTTGGCATTTAACACGTTATGCTGGATACCTTTTTTGCGGAGCATTTCACTTAACAGCTCGGAAGTTTCAATTGTAATCGTACCAACAAGTACCGGCTGTCCCTTTTCATGGGATTCGATAACAGACTCAACAACCGCATTGAATTTACCTTTTTTTGTCTTGTATACGGCATCTTCTAAATCCACTCTGGCAACCGGTCTGTTCGTCGGCACTTCAACAACGTCCATGTTATAAATTTCACGAAATTCTTTTTCTTCCGTCAGCGCTGTACCGGTCATACCGGCTTTCTTTTCAAATTTGTTAAAGAAATTCTGGAATGTAATGGTTGCAAGGGTCTTACTTTCTCTTTTAACCTTTACGTGTTCCTTCGCTTCAATTGCCTGATGCAGACCGTCTGAATATCTTCGTCCCGGCATGATACGTCCTGTAAATTCATCAACGATTAAAACTTCATCATCTTTTACAACGTAGTCTTTATCCTTAAACATCAGGTTGTGTGCACGCAGTGCCAGTGTCACATTATGCTGGATTTCCAGATTTTCCGGGTCTGCGTAGTTGTCAATGTGGAAGAACTGTTCAACCTTGTGGACACCCTGCTCGGTAAGGTTGACAACCTTATCCTTTTCATTAACGATAAAGTCACCGTCTTCTTCCATTTCTTCCTGCATGATTGCCTGCATCTTAGTCATCTCGCCCTTGTATTCGCCGCGCTGTAACTGGCGTGCAAGGACATCACACAATTCATAAAGCTTCGTAGACTTACCGCTCTGTCCTGAAATGATAAGCGGTGTTCTTGCCTCATCAATTAATACAGAATCGACTTCATCGATGATACAGTACTTGAGATTTCTAAGTACCAGCTGTTCTTTATAAATTGCCATGTTATCACGCAGATAATCAAAACCAAGTTCATTGTTGGTTACATATGTAATATCACAGGCATATGCTGCTTTTCGTTCTTCTTCTTTTAAATCATGAAGGACAATGCCGACCGTCAGTCCTAAAAACTGATGAATCTGTCCCATCCACTCTGCATCTCGCTTTGCAAGATAGTCATTGACAGTAACAACAAGTACGCCTTCTTCTGTCAGGGCATTTAAATATGCCGGAAGGGTACAAACGAGTGTCTTACCTTCACCGGTACGCATCTCTGCAATACGTCCCTGATGCAGAATAATACCACCGATAATCTGTACTCTGTAATGTTCCATGCCAAGGACCCTGCGTCCGGCTTCCCGGACAACCGCATAGGCTTCCGGTAAAATATCATCAAGAGTTTCCCCTTTTTTTAATCTTTCCTTAAATTCTTTGGTCTTTCCTTTTAATTCTTCGTCACTATATGCCATCATTGTGTCACGATAGCTTTCCACTTTGTCAGCAATTGGTGCAATTCTTTTCAGCTCATGCTGGCTGTGTGTTCCAAATAACTTTTGCGCTAATCCCATTTTAATCTCCATTCCGCCGCGCAACCGGCATTTCAATTTCAACGATTGGGCGTATCCCTGATACACTATGCCACATTGCTCTATTGTACCACTCATTCCATAATTAGGCAAGTAAAACGCGCCGCTCTTTCACTGGGATTCCCGCCCTTTCTTCTGTTTTACATAAATTTCACATTATGACTGACATAAAAAAGCCGGCAGTACGGAAAATCATCCCATCCCGTACTGCCGGCTTCTTTCGCTTATTTATTTAGTTTTATGAAGAACTAATCCAGTTCCGGTTCAATGAGTCCGTATGTGTTGCCTTTTCTCTTATACACAACATTGACTTCTTCTGTTTCTGAATTGAAGAATACATAGAAGTTATGTCCTAATAATTCCATCTGTACACATGCTTCTTCCGGATCCATTGGCTTAATGCCAAATCTCTTTGTACGAATAATCTTTACTTCATCTTCATCATTGTAGTCTTTATCTACAAATTCCTGAGCAAATGCTGCTGCATTCTGATGCTTGTCTACGATCTTATTCTTGTACTTTTTGAGCTGACGTTCGATAACTTCTTCTACCAAATCGATGGAAACATACATATCGCTGCTTACCTGCTCGCTTCTGATAATATTGCCTTTGACCGGAATCGTGACTTCTATTTTTTGTCTTTCCTTCTCAACGCTTAAAGTTACGTTCACTTCTGTTTCTGGAGCAAAGAATCTGTCAAGCTTACCAAGCTTTTCTTCTACTGCTGACTTTAACCCTTCTGTAACATCGATATTTCTTCCTGTAATAATAAAACGCATGATGTCCAACTCCTTTATTGTGTATTTTCATCGTGGTATTGCTAATGAACACCATCTATCTGATGTATTTATTATAACACAATTTTGGATTTAGACAAGCAAATTCACACAATTTATTCTTTTTTATGATATTTTTTATTCAAAAATAAGATGGGCTTTTTTACTGGCTATGCAACAGATTTGTCAAGCCTTTTCGCCCTGTTTTTTTGCGTAAAATTGCGATTTATGATTTTTTAACAAAACATGTATTCTGTTTTACAAACTTATCCCCATTGTGGAAATACACACATTCCATTGTGGATAATGTGGATAACTCTGTGCATAACTTATTTTCACGCAAAAAACGGACTTTTTGCGTGGGGATAACTTCGGAATAATTTGTCAATGAATGTCGATAATTTTTTGAGATGTGTAAAGATGCCTCTTGTTTTTAGCAGAGTTGCACAAGCGCCTTTTTGTCAATTATTTTTTGAGAAATATTTATATTCCAACAACTGTGTGCATTTGTTTGAATCTTTTTTCTTTTTACTGTAAGATATATGATGATATCCGGGTCAAAGCAGAGCGTAGACAAGAGAGTGTACAATACCCTTATCCAGGGGATTTTGATCCGGGATTTGCCGGATATGCGGCATTTACAATATTGAAATTTTTCAGAATCGAGGTTTTATAACAGATATGTGCAAAACAGTTTTAATCACAGGAGCTTCCCGCGGTATCGGCCGCGGCATTGCACTCTCTTTTGCAAAGAAAGGCTGGCAGGTTGCCTTAAACTGTCGTCAGAATGTGGAACAGTTAAATGAAACAAAGGCGCTGGTATGTAAGGGCGGTGCAAAATGTGCTATTTTTCCTGCCGATGTGAGCGACTATACACAAACGGAAAAAATGTTTGGGGATATTGAACAGACCTTTGGTGGTGTGGATATTCTCATAAATAATGCAGGAATTTCTATAATCGGACTTTTTCAGGATTTGTCACGTGCAGACTGGATGCGGCTGATGGATACAAATGTCGGCTCTGTTTATAACTGCTGCCATTTTGCCATTCCGCATATGGTACATGAAAAATGTGGAAAAATCATTAACATTTCTTCAGTCTGGGGGATTGCAGGTGCAAGCTGCGAAGCCGCATACAGCGCTTCTAAAGGAGCTGTTAATGCCTTAACCCGCGCACTGGCAAAGGAACTTGCACCGAGCAATATTCAAGTCAATGCCATTGCCTGCGGTGCAATTGATACAGATATGAATGCTTTTTTAAGCGAAGATGAACGTGCTTCTTTAATAGAAGAAATTCCAGCCGGACGTCTTGGAACACCTGCGGAAGTTGGCTCACTGGTACAGTCTTTATGCAGTGACAGCGGCTATCTTACCGGGCAGGTTATCCAGCTTGACGGCGGATGGATTTGATTTATTTGATATACGACCGCTCAACGGTTACGACTGCAAAGCACTTCGGATTTTTTTTCTGAATGGCATTATGAACCATATCCTGTACCTCTTTGTCGGTATATTTATACTGATGCGGTACAACTAAATCAAAGATGAGATTGGTAAGGTATGGGCCTTTAGTGCTTCTAAAATCGTGAATGCTTAAACGGTCATCAATTTCTGCAATAACTTCCAGCACCATTTCTTTTAATTCTTCCACTTCTTTATCATCATTGACAACCGGATCCATGTGAATGGATATGCCGCAGTGCAGCTGACCGGCTACTCTGTGTTCCGCAATATCAATAATATCATGTGCGGCAAGCAGGTTCATTGTATACGGCACTTCTGCATGAAGGGTAACAAAAACCCTTCCCGGTCCATAATTATGTACAATCAAATCATGGATTCCGATAATATGCTCATCTTCCATAACCAGTTCCTTTAACTGTCTCACAAAAGATTCTTCCGGCGGCTGTCCAAGAAGCGGATAAACCGTTTCTTTAGCTGCCTCAATTCCCGCCATAAAGACAAATACCGCCACTACGGCACCTGCCAGTCCGTCGATATTTACTCCGGTAAATGTCGTAATCAGAAGCGATACCAGTACCACACCGGTTGCGATACAGTCGGAAAGACTGTCTGCCGCTGTTGCGCGCATGGCTGCAGAATCAATCCGCTTTCCCAGCGAGGTATTAAAATATGCCATCCAGAATTTTAATGCAATCGAACCCGCCAGAATCACAACCGATACAACGCTAAATTCCATCGCCTCCGGCTGAAAGATTTTTATAACCGAATCTTTAAACAGTTCAATTGCCATTACGATAATAACTGCCGATACAATCATTCCGGCGATATATTCGATTCTGCCATGTCCGAATGGATGGTCTGTATCCGCCGGCTTGCCTGCCATTTTAAAGCCTGCCAGCGTTACAATGGATGAACCGGCATCGGATAAGTTATTGAAGGCATCTGCCGAAATGGATACGGAACCGGTAATGATACCTGCAAAAAATTTACATGCAAATAAAATCAGGTTGCATATAATTCCTACAATTCCCGCAAAAATCCCGTAGTTTTCCCGCACTTTAATGTCTTTCACATTTTTATAATCCTTTATAAATATTTTTAAAAGTCCTTCACTCATATTTTCCTCTTTTCCGCCTCCATCTTTATTCCACAAATTTTTAGCACCCTCGTATTTATTCGTTATTACTATTATATATACACTATTTTGACAGAATTTCCTAGCAAATTTATATTTTTCCATGTATAATGTTTTATATAAGAAGAAATGCAGTCGCATTTTGCTTCGCAAAACAAGGAGGTAAAATCCTCTGCTCCTGCTTAGAGCAGTCGCATTTTGCTTCGCAAAACAAGGAGGATTGTATGTTGCAACTTTTTCCTACTGCCACTCCGGAGGAGGTCGGCATTGACAGCCAATGGCTGATGAATTTTTGTAAACGGCTGGAAGAACAGCAGCTTCCACTGCACAGTGCCTTGATTATGCGGCACGGAAAGGTGTGCATGGAAACTTACTATAAACCTTATACACGTGATACCCTGCACCGTATGTTTTCCGTCACTAAAAGCTTTGTATCTTTGGGTATTGGACTGCTTGAGGCCGAAGGAAAATTATCCCTTGATGATAAAATTGTAGATTTTTTCCCTGAAAAGCTGCCAAAGCCGGGTGTACATCCCTATATAGCGATGATGACAATCCGTGATATGCTCACAATGAGAACCTGTCATGACAAGACAACGTACAAAGCACCTGGCGTTACCGACTGGGTGGCTTCGTTTTTTACCGTACCCCCGACACATGTTCCCGGCACGAATTTTTCCTACGATACTTCATCTACACATACACTTGGCGCATTAGTTGAAAAATTAAGCGGTATGGACCTGCTTTCTTACCTGCGTTTTAAATTTTTGGACGAAATCGGATTCTCTGCCAATGCGTATATTTTAAAAGACCCTAACGGTGTCAGCATGGGCGGTTCGGGACTCTGTGCCACACCGTATGATTTGCTAAAGGTCATTTACCTGATTGCCAATGACGGTGTATGGCAGCGCAAGCAGCTTCTGCCTTCCGGTTATGTCCGTGCAGCAAAATCTATGCAGAGTGACCCTTACGGCAGACAGTCCTCACTTGAAGAATTACAGGGCTATGGCTATCAAATCTGGATGACACGCCATAACGGCTATGTTTTATTCGGCATGGGCGGACAACTTGCACTGTATGTGCCGGATAAAGATATTTTCATGGTAACAACTGCCGATGCACAAGGACGTCAGGGCGGTGTACAGCTCATTTACGAAGCCTTCTGGCATGAAATTTATGACAAAATCGCCACGGATTCCCTGCCTGCTGCCACACCGGAATACACTGCCGCTTTTTTAGAATATTGTAATACAAGAACATTGTTTGTTCTGCCGGGCAGTCTGACTTCACCCGTTTTGGCGGATATCAACGGTATAACTTATCAAATGGATGAAAACATCTGCCAGATGAAGACGATGAAGGTGGATATTGCCACCGATACCGGACTCGGAACACTGACCTATGAAAATGCTTCCGGTGTCCATACCCTTTCCTTCGGACTGGGTTATAACGCCTTCGGTCAGTTCCCGGACTATGATTTAAAATATGCCGCTTCTGCAGCTTTCCGCATGGAAAACACACTACTGATTAAGATTCAGATTATTGATTCCGCCATCGGCAATCTCTTTTTCAGTCTGAATTTTAAGGGAGATTATGTGACAGTAATGCTCCGAAAGATTGAAGAAAGTTTATTTGGAGAATATAACGGTGTCTTTAGTGGGAAGAAAATTTAATACAAGGTTTTAAAAGAGAAGCACACAGGGCTGCCTCAACGTTGTCACTTGACTTCGGCAGCCCTGTGTGCTTCTCTGTATTTACTGTATTGAATTTTCCTATGAGAAATACAGAAAGTTTTTGTACAAGTAATGGTTATTCACAATACAGTCTTTAATATCACATCAATCCGATGTTCATATGTGTGATATTGTACAATTTTCTTTAAACCGTTTTGTGCGATGGTCTTTCTTTCATCTTCATGGTCCAGATAATATTCTGCCTTGCGCATCATATCGTCTAAGCTGTCATAGTAAACGAGGTCTTTTCCATTTTCAAAGAAATCCCCCAGTTCAATCTGATAATTGGTCAGCAGAAATCCGCCTGCCCCTAAAATATCCCATATCCGCAGCGGAAGTCCCGTTCGGATATTGCGGATTGTAAAATTCATATTAATGTCGGATTCGTGAAAAACCAGCGGCATTTCCTCACGGTAATCCACGCTTTCCTTTACATGCACGCCGCGAAGTCTGTCATCGGTTCTGTCTGTATACAGATTCACCTCAAACCGGGATGCCAATGCATTTAAATTGCGGATACGCTCTTTCTGTGCCGTTTTAAAACCCAGATAAGTTGAAGAAAAGACAAGCTTGATATCGGAAAATGCCGTATCCGACTGATGAAAGTCAATAATTTCACAAAGCCGCTCTAAAATGTCTGCTGTCAACAGGCGGTCAAACACATTATCCCCGTATAAATCCAGCTGGGCTTCCATGCATGCATCAAAATAGCCCTGTAAATACTCCGGCAGTTTATCTTCAATGGCATCGTATGAATTTTTATAATACAGACCACCGACAAAGGAAATGTCCCCGCGGTATTTTTCCTTTTCTTCTTCGGACGCCGTTTCTATGCAGTTTTTTACGCGCTCTGCGTTAACTGCCAGCGGCAGATAATATACATGTTTCACACCCATCTGCAAAAACCGGTAGTAGTCAAATTTATCAAATAAAAATATGTAATTGCACTCGTTAAAAACCGAGGTGTCAAACATCGTCAGCATCGGTGAATCCACCGTCCATGCAATGTATTTTTTCTGCTGCGCCTGACAGGCATTAGACACCCGTGAAAAATAATTGGCAGAAAAAACAAGGTCGTACTCCGCAACGACTTCTTTGAGTCTTCGGATATCTGTCCCTTTCCGCTCGTCCGGCATTTCCTCGTAATATTCTACTGTATGTCCGAAGCTTTCAAATGCTTCTGCAATATCCTCCTGGTGAAAAACACTCCACCGGTATATTAAAATTTTCATGTTTTCACCTCGCCTTTTATCTTCTTCATATTATAATGCCAGGGTCTGCGGTTTATTTGGTAAACTGTACGGTATCACGTTCTGTGGGTACTGCCTGCGCAAAAAACTCCTGCACGGCAGCTTCATACTCTGCCATATTCCGGGATTTGCGGATTTTTTTGAATGCCTTGTCCGCATTGTCAAAGTACGGCTTCTGATAAAACCACAGCTCTTTCATTTTATGAATCGTATTCTTATCGCCCGACATAATTTTTAGATATTCGTGGTAAATGCGGTCATGAAACTGACGGAGGCGCGCAGTTGCGGTAAGTGTGGTGTCAGACTGCGTAGTATCAGACTGCCACGGTTGGCGTTCCGTCCTGCCCTCCTCTGTGGCAATCTGCTCTATGAGTGCCGGATTTCCGATAAATCCTCTGCCTATCATCACTCTGTCCGCTGACGGGAAGCGTTCTTTAAAACGCCTGTAATCAGCAATTGTAAAGAGATCGCCGTTGTAGCATACGGGATTTGTGCTTTTTTCCAGTGCCTTTTCAAAATATTCCAGCCGCGGCTTATTTTTATAGTAGTCTTTCTGCACGCGCGGGTGGAGTATCAGTTCCTCAAACGGATAACGGTTATAGATATCTAACAGCCGGTCAAATTCTTCCGGTTCTTCCATGCCGAGCCTTGTCTTTACGGATAATTTCACCTTTTTGTCCGCAAGCAGCTCATTTTCATAAATCTGTGCAAAAAATTCGTCCAGCTCATCGGGTACGGATAAAAAGCCCGCTCCACGCTTTTTTGCCACAACCGTTCCGGACGGACAGCCCAGATTCAGATTTAGTTCGGTATAGCCTTTTTCATATAAAAGCCGTGCCGCATTTATAAATAAATCGGCACGGTTGGTCATTATCTGTACCGCCAGCGGCATATTGACGTTATTATCCGGATTCATGTCACGCTGTTCCCGCGCCGTAAAACCGTTGGTCTGATTGGGTGAAATAAACGGCACAAAATATTTATCAATCCTGCCTTTTCCGTAAAATTCTTCATAAGCATTTCTGTAAATGTGCCCTGTAACCCCTTCAAGCGGTGCAAAATAAATCTTCATTTTAATCGAGTTCTGCCTTTCCTGTATATAATTCGTAGTAACGGCCTTGTCTTTGCAGAAGCTCTGTGTGCGTTCCGCGTTCAATAATCCTGCCGTGTTCCAGTACCATAATCATATCGGAATTTCGTATCGTTGACAAGCGGTGTGCAATGACAAATGTGGTGCGGTCTTTCATCAGTGCGTCCATGCCTTCCTGAATCTGCCGTTCCGTAATCGTATCAACCGAGCTGGTCGCTTCATCCATCACCAGTACCGGTGCTTTGGAAAGTGCGGCTCTTGCAATATTAATCAGCTGTCTCTGTCCCTGGCTTAAATTCGCGCCGTCCCCTTCTAATACTGTATCATATCCGTTTTGCAGACGTCGGATAAAGGCATCGGCATTGGCGGTTTTTGCCGCCGCAATCACTTCTTCATCAGCTGCATCCAGTCTTCCGTAGCGGATATTTTCCATGACAGTACCGGTAAATAAATGCGTATCCTGCAAAACAAGTGCGATATTTTCGCGCAGCGACTCCAGCCCGTTTTCCCGGATATCCACACCGTCTATCGTAATCTTTCCTTCCCAGATTTCATAAAAGCGGTTTAACAGATTGGTAATGGTCGTCTTGCCTGCGCCCGTTGAACCGACAAACGCAATTTTTTGTCCTTTTTTTGCATGCAGGCTGATGTCTTTTAAAACCGGCTGATTTTCAAGGTATCCAAACGTCACATGCTCCATGCTGATTTCGCCCTGCACATTTTCAAGCTTTTTACCGGAAATATCTTCGACTTCCAAATCCATAATGTCAAAGACACGTTCTGCGCCCGCAAGTGCCGAAAATACAGTGTTCATCTGCATGGTGATTTCATTAACCGGGCGGGAGAACTGCCTTGCATAGGTCACAAAAATACTCAGACCTCCGACATCAAAACCTTTAAATACACACAGGATTCCGCCAATCATGGCTGTTAGCGCATAGTTTAACTGACCGAGATTTCCCACAACCGGACCCATAATACCACCGAAAAACTGTGCTTTCTGCTGTTTGTCCCGCAAATCGTAGTTGTATTCCTTAAAAGCTTCAAGGGCTTTGTCTTCATGATTAAATACTTTCACTACGCGCTGGCCCGATACCGTTTCTTCAATGCACGCATTTAATCTGCCCAGAGCTTCCTGCTGTCCCACGTAATATTTTCTGCTCTTTTTAACCAGAAATTTTCCGGCGCTTAAAATGAGCGGCACAATAACCAGCGTAATCAGCGCCAGTAAAATGTTGGTATAAATCATCATGCAGAGCGTACCAATTACAGTAATGATTCCTGATATCAACTGTACAAGAGTGCTGTTTAACATTTCACCGATAACATCGACATCATTGGTATAGCGGCTCATTAAATCTCCTTTGGTATGGGTATCAAAAAACCGTAGCGGCAGCTTTTCCATATGCACAAATAAATCACTGCGCAGGCGCACCAGTGCTTTCTGAGAAAGTACCAGCATAATGCGGTTCTGTAAATACGCTGCCATCACGCCCAACAAATACACCGCCAGCATGACGATTAACGCCCCTGCCAGTTTCTTTAAATCGGCAGATGTTTTTGCCGGAATAATATAGTCATTAATAATCGGTCTTAACATATAGGATGCGGCAAGCGTACTTACTGTGCCTGCCACAACGCACAAAAGTGCTGCCGCCAGCATCCACACATCTTTTTTCATATAAGAAAAAAGCCGCATAACGGTATGCTTCATATTTTTCGGTCTGGCTGCTTTAGAGCCGATTCCGCGGCGGTTCGTACCGCGCATTGCACCTGTTACTCCTCCCATTGGCGGCATAGTTACTCCTCCCTTCCGTTCTGTACATCATAAATTTCACGGTAAACCGGACAGTCTGCAAGCAGCTGTTCATGTGTGCCAAAGCCTGCCGTCTTTCCGTTATCCAGTACCAGTATTTCATCCGCATCCATGACGGAACGGATCCGCTGTGCAATAATAATCTTTGTCATATCCTTGTATTCCGAATGCAGTGCTTCGCGGATCGCGCGTTCTGTCGCCGTATCCACCGCACTGGTGGAATCGTCTAAAATAAGGATTTTCGGACACTTTAATAAAGCTCTTGCAATGCACAGCCGCTGTTTCTGACCACCGGATACATTATTTCCGCTCTGCTCTAAACGGGTCCGGTAACCGTCTTTAAAACTGTCGATAAACCCTGCTGCCTGTGCATTTTGCGCGGCCTTCCGGACAGCTTTTTCATCGGCATGTTCATCTCCCCATTTTAAATTTTCAGTGATGCTGCCGGAAAAAAGCGTATTGTTTTGCAGCACCATACCGATGCCTTCCCGCAAAGGCTTTAAACCGTAATCCCGCACATTGATTCCATCAATAAGCACCGTCCCCTCATCGGTGTCATACAGGCGGGGTATCATGGACACGAGCGTACTTTTTCCACTTCCGGTCGACCCGATAATGCCAAGGGTCTTTCCGGCTTCCAGTTTAAAACTGATATTCTCAATGACCCATTCGGGACTGTTTTTGTAATACCGGAAGGATACATTTTGAAATTCAACACTGCCCTCACAGACTGCTCTGTCCTTATGCTTCGCATTTTCATCCGTCAGGTCAATCTTTTCATCGAGGACTTCACCGACACGGCGGAAAGATGCTATGGCACGCGCCCAGTTTAAAAATGCAATCGAAAGCATAGTAAGACTGGACATAATCTGCACGATGTAATTGGTAAATGCCGTCAAGTCACCGACCTGCATATTTCCGGCAACAATCATATTACCACCCGACCAGACAACAACCACGGTTGTAATATTCAGTGCCAGTGTCATCAGCGGTGTATACAAAAGCATGGTTTTCATTGCCGTCAGATTGGCTTCTTTTAATTGCTGATTTCTTTTTTCAAAACGCATTTCTTCATAGTCGCCCCGCACAAAGGACTTTATCAGCCGGATACCCACCAGTCCTTCCTGAATACAGGAATTGAGTGCATCCAGTTTTTCCTGCAAGGTTCTAAACTGCGGAAATGCACGCCGCATGATGACTACAATAAGGACTGCCAGCACCGGCAGGACGATAATGAATATCGCCGCCAGCTTCGGGCTGATGACAAATGCCATCACCATCGCTCCGATTAAAATGCCTGGCGAGCGCAGACACATTCTGAGTGTCATCATAATCATATTCTGAATCTGTGTGATGTCGTTGGTTAATCTTGTTATTAATGAACCGGTACTGAAATTGTCGATATTCTGAAAGGAAAACTGCTGGATTTTTTCAAATAAATCCATGCGCAGATCCGCGCCGAAATTCATCGCCGCTTTAGAAGCAAACCATGCGCCTAAAACACCACCAACTGCCATTATTACTGCAATAAATCCCATAATGACGCCTATTTTTATAATATACACGACATTCTTTTCTGCAATACCCTGATTAATTATCTTTGCAAGCATGTACGGCAGTAACACATCACCGACAACTTCCATCATCATAAAGCAGGGTCCTAAAATATAGTATTGTATATAGGGTCTGATATATTTCCAATATCTTTTCACTTGCTGCACCTCATTTCTTTTATATTTATTGTGATTTTGCAATGAAAAGTTTTATAATTTTACTGCACCGGCAGGTCTGCGGGCTATGCTAAGGCCGTCCAGTGCTTTCATTGACAAGTTTATTTTATATGAATTATCGTTGACATTCAATTCATAATTGGGGTATATTTATTCCACTGTGGAATAAAAAGTCAATCATCTAATTACAGGCAATTTAAAAGTCTGCCACTCACCGCAGGGGGAATAAATAAGCAAGCTGCTCAACATAGGGGAATAAATAAGCAATCAGCTCAACGTGTTACTTGACTTCGCCGATTGCTTATTTATTCCCTGCGCTAGGGAGTGGTGGACGAAAGGCTGATGAATTGTCTGAAAGAACGAGGACATTTTTTATTCCTTATAGAGAGGGTGTGACTGACGGAAGGCTTTGGGATTGCCTGCATGAGCGGGGACACTTTTTATTCCTTGTGTGGGCTTGTTTTTCCTTATATATAATACAATTGGAGGTTTTGTCTAATGAATTTGAATGTTCGGTATTTGGAGGAGTTTGTGACTTTGACGGAGAAGAAGAATTTTTTGGAGGCGGCGGAGTGTCTTTTTATTTCGCAGTCGTGTCTGTCAAAGCACATTAAGAAGCTTGAAACTGAAATTGGTGTGGAACTTTTTGAGCGTACAACGCGGACGGTTGTTCTTACGGAGTTTGGACAGATGCTGCTGCCATATGCAAAAAAGATGGTCGGTCTGGAATATGAATTTGAAAAAAATGTGCGCCGCAAGATTCATCAGGACAGCGGCAATATTGTGCTTGGGTCGATTCCTTCGATGAAACAGCACGCAATTACGGCACTGATTGCAGGATTTTTAAATGAGAATCCCGATATAACTTTACAGACGATTGAGGGCGATTCTACATTTGTAAAAGAACTGCTCACGGACGGCAAATGCGATATTGCATTTTTAAGAAGTGAATCGTCTTCTGTAAAGGAATTTAACAGTATCCCTTATATGATTGATTATCTGACTGCCGTGCTTCCTGCTACGCACCCGCTCGCTAAGGCGGATAATCTGCCGTTTGAACAGCTGCGCGGAGAAACGTTTCTGTTATTTCCGGAACATTCTTTTATAAATGATTTGTGTATCCGTGAATGCCGCAATGCCGGATTTGAACCGCACATCGCCTATACCGGAAACCGCGGTGCAACGCTGATTGACCTTGTACGCAACGGCGCCGGGATTACGCTGATGATGCACCACTCTGCCCGGCAGGAAAACGATTCTTCACTTGCATTTATTCCGGTAACGCCCGGTATTTACAGCTATATCAGCTTAAATTATGCCAAGGAAAAACCGCTCTCCCCGCAGGCGGAAAGCTTTGTACGCTATGTCAAGGCGCATAAGCGGGATTTTTAAAAGTAACACTTTTACTTTCTTAAAATATCCACCGTATGCGCCGCCGCACCGATTAAGTCCTGCCGCTCACACGTTGATAAATGGTATTGGATAAATAACCCAAATTCTTCCTCGGTCAGACTGTTTAGCACCTGACGCATATAGTTTGCAGGACCGTCTGGTGTGATAATTTTGATACGCTCCAGTCCGGCTTCTTGATTCAATGCGTCAATCTGCTCAATCCGGACGTAGTCGTATAAGTCGCTCGGCGCTGATATACACTGAAATTCTTCTGAAATGCGTCCATCCCTCACACACTCAGCAATATGCTTCTGCTTAAAACCGTATGTTAAAATGCTGTATTCGTTCATGACATATGCCACAAAGATTATGCCGCCTGGCTTTGTTACGCGCTTTGCTTCGCACAGCGCCCGGACTTTGTCTTCCTTTGTAAATAAATGATACATCGGTCCGAATAACAATGTCACATCAAACGTATCATTTTCAAATCGTCTGAGTTTTAACGCATTGCCCTGATAAGCTTTTACACTGCTGTTTTTGGCTTTTAACAGTCCCAAATTGTGCTTTACCAGTTCAACAGCACTGACATCATAACCTTCTTCTGCCAATGCCACCGAATATTTTCCAGTTCCTGCACCGATGTCTAAGATTTTCTTTGTCGTGTCCCCGCCCAGATATTCGTGAATATATTTCATAGACGTGATAAATTCGACTTTTCCATGACGGCTGTCTAACCGCTTTTCTTCGTTAAATTTATTGTAATACTGCTCTAATTCTGTCATCATAATTGCAGCTTCCTCTTTTCTTTTTTCACTATGCACTCTGGCTTTCGGGGCGGATTTCCAGCCTTACTGTATCCACGCGCTTTTCTTTCATGCTCTCTACAGTGAGGTGCATGTTCCGGTAATCTACGGTGTCACCCGCTTCCGGTATACGCTCTAAAAGTTCCATAATCCAGCCACTGACAGTCTGCACATCAAATTCCTGCTCATATCCGAGGGATTCAAACAGGCGCTCGACATTGGTTTTACCTGAAACACGGTACACATTTTCCGATAACGGCTCAACCTCCCGCACGACTTCATCGTGTTCGTCCCAGATTTCTCCGACCAGTTCTTCCAAAATATCTTCTAATGTAAGGATACCGACCGTACAGCCAAATTCATCCACTATCACCGCAATGTGCATATGTTTTACCTGTAATTCTTTTAACAGTTCACTGATGTTTTTATGCTTTGTCGTAAACAGCACCGGCTTTACGGCTTCACGGATTGTCATATCCGAATTATTGACGTAATTGTAAAAATCCTTGTGATATAAAATGCCGACAACATTATCCATGTCTTTTTCATATACCGGCAGGCGCGAATATCCTGTTTTTGCAAATACCTTTGCAATTTCCGGTTTGGATAATTCTACGGACACACCGATGACATCGACACGCGGAGTTAAAATATCTATCGCTTCCAGTTCATTAAACTCAATTGCACTGCGGATTAAGCTTCCTTCCTCTTTATCAATGCCGCCGTCCGCTTCAGCTTCCTGTACAATTGTAAGCAGTTCTTCTTCTGTAATCCCCTTATTATCCTGACTTTTAAAAATGCAGGATAACAGCTTTTTCCACTGGCAGAATAAGAAATTCGCCGGTGTCAGTATATAAATAAATATTCTTAACAGCGGCGCTGACAGCATTGCAACCGCTTCTGCTGATTCCTTTGCAATACTTTTCGGTGAAACTTCACCAAATACCAGAATCACCACGGTTGTAATCACGGTTGACAGGGTTGCCCCCACATCTTCACCAAATCCCTTGACACAAAGAATTGTAACAAGTGAGGTACAGGTAATATTGACAATATTATTCCCTATCAGAATCGTTGAAAGCAGGCTGTCATAATTTTCTGAAAGCTTTAACACCAGCTTTGCCCGCTTACTCCCCTTTTCCGCCATATTTTTCATACGAATCCTGTTAAGCGAAGAAAACGCTGTTTCTGTCGCTGAAAAGTATGCTGACATCATAATGCAGCAAATAATAATTACCCACGATACAATATCTGTACCCATCTTTAAATAAAACTCCTTTCGCTTATCACACCGGTATTTCCCTAAAACAGCACAAAAAGGCATAGCTGCAAGATTGTATCCGTGCAGCCATGCCTGTATTCATTCATTCTGATTTAAATTTTTGATTGTTCTGTGGTTAGGTGCCGTATCACCGTCAGCATCGTCCGACATGATAATCCTCCTGAAAATATTATTAGTATCATTTACATTTTATCATAAACCAGCACGCTGTGCAAGAGTTTTTTATCTTACTGCGGCAAATGCCTCTTCCAGATCATCAATGATATCATCGATATGCTCTGTACCGATTGAAAGACGGATTGTGTTTGGCTTAATGCCCTGATCAAGCAGTTCTTCTTCTGACAGCTGTGAATGTGTTGTAGAAGCCGGATGGATAACAAGGGATTTTACATCTGCTACATTAGCAAGCAGAGAGAATACCTGAAGGTTATCAATGAACTTCTTTGCTTCTTCAGCGCCGCCCTTAATTTCAAATGTGAAGATTGAACCGCCGCCGTTTGGGAAGTATTTTTCATATAAATCATGTGTCGGTGCATCCGGTAATGATGGGTGGTTGACCTTTTCTACCTGTGGGTGCTTTGATAAATAATCTACAACCTTTAACGCATTTTCCACATGACGTTCTACACGCAGTGAAAGTGTTTCAAGTCCCTGAAGAAAGATAAATGCGTGGATTGGCGAAAGGGTAGCACCTGTATCTCTGAGGAGAATTGCACGGATTTTTGTAACAAATGCTGCCGGACCTGCTGCCTTTGTAAAGCTGATGCCGTGGTAGCTTGGGTTTGGTTCAACCAGTGACGGGAATTTGCCGGATGCTTCCCAGTCAAACTTACCGCTGTCTACGATAACACCACCGATGGTTGTTCCGTGTCCTCCGATGAACTTTGTTGCTGAATGAACAACGATATCTGCGCCATATTCGATTGGACGGATAAGGTATGGTGTGCCGAATGTATTATCAATTACAAGCGGAATCTTGTTTTCGTGTGCAATCTTTGCAATTTCTTCGATATCAACGACATTGGAATTTGGATTGCCGAGTGTTTCGATGAATACTGCCTTTGTGTTGTCCTGAATGGCATTTCTGATTTCATCTAAGTTGTTGGCATCTACGAATGTTGTTGTAATGCCGTATGCCGGTAATGTATGCTCTAACAGGTTATATGTACCACCGTAGATTGTCTTTGAAGCTACGATATGGTCGCCTGCCTGTGCAAGATTCTGGAATGTATAAGCGATTGCTGCCGCACCGGAAGCTACTGCAAGCGCTGCTACACCGCCTTCAAGTGCTGCAATTCTCTGTTCAAAAATGTCTTCTGTCGGATTGGTTAATCTTCCGTAAATGTTACCGGCATCTGTCAGTCCGAATCTTGCAGCTGCATGTTCGCTGTTGTGGAACACATAAGAAGAGGTCTGGTAAATCGGCACAGCTCTTGAATCTGTAACCGGATCTGCGCTTTCCTGTCCTACGTGAAGCTGCTTTGTTTCAAATTTTAAATTTCTTTCTTTTAATGTACTCATATTGTCCTCCATTCTGCCGCCTGCTTACACGGCTTTCAAAATCATTTTTTATTTTTATGTTGTCTGTATGCCTTTCCTGTTTTGTTATTCATACTTAACAAGTAGGTCATGTATGTTTTCTATGTCTAAGATATTAGCACGGAAATCCGGCTTTGACAAATATACAAAAATAATAGTGTGTTATAGGTATTACCTATAACGCACGTTGTATCTGTAAATACTGTTCCAACTGCGCATCCGACAGTGTGGATAACTGATTGATTAATTCAATATGGTACGTTCCCATGCCGCGGCTTTTGTCTGCGAGCTCTCCGCAGATACCGAGCGTTCCTGCCGAAAGCAGACATGCTGTAAGCGGGTCTGTTACGGAAAGGTATGTTGCCGTAATGACATTGAGCATGCAGCCTGTTCCCGTGACTTTGGATAGCTCTGCCACGCCATTTTTTACAAACCACACCTGACTGCCGTCTGAAATAATATCGACGACCCCGCTCGCCATGACAACTGCCTGTGCCTTTTTGGCGTAATCACAAATCAGTCTGCCTGTCTTGTGTAACTGCTGTGTGTCACTGCCGCTTACACGGTCTTTTTCTCCAACGTCAATACCCTGCGCCGCACAGTCCGCACCTGCAAGTGCTTTGATTTCGGATAAATTGCCCTTAATCACACAGGGCGCACACTCACGGATAAACCGTTCTGCCAGCTCCATGCGCAGTGAACTGCACGCCGCGCCGACTACGTCAATTACACAGGGTATCTGCGCATTTTTAGCCACTCCACCGGATATAAATATGGATTCTGCCCTTGCATCGGTAATGTTACCGAGGTTGACTGCCAATGCCTTTGCAAGTGCCGTGATTTCATGGACTTCCTTCGGGTGTTCTGCCATAATCGGCTTTGCCCCCAGCGCCAACACTACATTGGCACAGTCATTGATTGAAATAGGATTGGTAATGCAGTGTATGAGCGGTGCCTGACTGATGACCGCTTCTTTTGCTTTTTTCATCTTTTCAAGCATTTTTTGTATTTCCTTCCTTTTTGTTTTACTGTTTAAGGCTGCTTTCTGCCTGTTTTACTTTGTCATAAACCTGTGTTCCCAGTGCCTGCTGGAACTTTGTCAGCAGTTTCATGCGCTGTAACTGCTTTAAGAATAAAAAGGCGATACTGCCGCCGATTAATGTTCCCGCTATAAAGGACGGCACGTAAAACAGCCATGTAAGCCCGGTTCTGCCCCATAACAGCGCCATAACCGGATATGATACAATTGCACCGATAATGCCTGTACCGATGACTTCACCTAAAAATGCAAAAATAATCTTTCCCTTCGACGCCCGGTATAAAATGCCTGACAGCGCCGCGCCGAATACCGCCCCCGTTAGTGCAAGCGGCGGAATGCCCATAAATGCCATGCGGATAAGTCCAATTGCCAATGCGCATAGAAACGCATACCACGGACCTAATAGGACGGCACAAGTGACATTGATAAAATGTGCCATCGGACACATTCCCTCAATCCGCAGTAACGGTGAAATCACCACTCCGACTGCCACCATCATTGCCCAGAATATCATTTTTGTTAATTTCGTGTTTTGTACCATTTTCTGCTCCATTTCTGTAAACCTTCTTCAATTTCTTTTGCGGCTAAAACCTTTGCTTTCTATTATAGCATACTTTTGGGCCCTGCCTTGCTTTTTTTCGGGCTTTATGCTAAAATATCAACACTAAAACAACGTGTGGATTTTTATAGTTTATCTTTTTTCGCCACACAATTATCCTTTTACGGGATAATTGTGTGGCGTTTTTTTATGCCGCACGCCTGCTTTGCGTTACAGACGGCGCAGCGCAGTTTATTACAGGTTTGAGTAAAATAATTAAACCTTTTTAAGAATCGTCTGCAGAATGGAGTATTTTATGAATCAGTCTTTTATGAAAGAAAAACCGGTATTTCCACTGCTGACAAGCATGGCACTTCCTATGGTAATTTCCATGCTTGTAAATTCCTTATACAACATTATTGACAGCTTTTTCGTGGCGCAAATCAGTGAGCAGGCGATGACGGCACTGTCGCTGGTGTATCCGGTTCAGAATTTAATCAATGCTATTGCAATTGGTTTCGGAGTCGGCATGAATGCCCTGATTGCACTATGCCTTGGAGCAGGCGATGTCAAAAATGCCGACCGCGCCGCAACACACGGTATGCTGTTTTCTGTTATGCATGGCATTGTAATTACCGTTGTTAGCATCGGTATCATGCCGTTTTTCTTATCCCTTTTTACAAAGGATACCGAAGTTTTACAGCTTGGCACACGGTATGCTTCGATTGCATTTTCATTTTCCCTGATTATTATGCTCGGACTTGCATTTGAAAAGATTTTTCAGGCAGTCGGCAACATGAAAATCACTATGGCGGCTCTGCTGTGCGGCTGTATTACCAATATTATATTAGACCCTCTGCTGATTTTCGGCATCGGTTTCCTGCCGCGACTTGGCATTGCCGGTGCAGCACTTGCAACCGGTATCGGTCAGATTGTAACATTAAGCATTTACCTTGTCGTATATTTTTCACGTCCGCTTCCGGTGCATATCCGCCGCTGTTATTTAAAACCGCACGGTGCAACCGACAAAAAACTATATGCAATCGGCGTGCCTGCCATTTTAAATCTGGCTCTGCCGTCCCTGCTGGTTTCTTTCTTAAATGCACTGCTGGCGGGATTTTCACAGAGTTATGTCGTTGTTCTGGGAATTTACTATAAATTACAAACCTTTTTATATCTGCCTGCCAACGGCATTATTCAGGGTATGCGCCCGATTATCGGCTATAATTACGGTGCGCGTGAAATGAAGCGCGTAAAAAAGATTTATGATACCACGCTTGCCATGACTGCCGCCATGATGCTTGCAGGCACTTTGGGCTGTCTGTTTGCCGCAAAGCCGCTGGTTGCGCTTTTTACCGCAAATCCCGAAACGATTGCGCTCGGCACACGCGCCCTGCAAATTATCTGTCTTGGCTTTATCGTATCCGCGGTTTCCGTTACAGCTTCCGGGGCTTTGGAGGGTCTTGGTAAAGGATTTTCTTCTTTTATCATTTCACTTCTGCGCTATGTAGCAGTGATTATTCCTGCTGCCTTTATTCTGTGCCACACCGCCGGGCCTGCTTTTGTATGGCACGCTTTCTGGATTACGGAAGCACTGACTGCCGTTGTTGCCGCATTTGTCTATAGACAGGCTTCTAAATAAGTAAAAGCCGCATCTGTGTCGGACTTTTAAAGTCCACTCATGGATGCGGCTTCTTTTTTATTCTTGTGCCTGATAGGTATTTAATTTTTCTGAAACGGAAAGAACACCGGTTAAAAGCTGCTGCGCATTTTCCGCATTTTCAAGATTCTGATTGCTCAGATTTTCTGCCTGTGTGGATGCGGCAGTCACTTCTTCTGCCGTTGCCGAAATCTGCATAATATTTTCTACAATCCGGTCATTCGCCTGCTTTAAGCTGTTTAACATGCTGTCCATATGCTCGATATTTTCAATCATCTTAGACATATTGCCGCTCATTCCGCTAAAGCTCTCCGATGCATTCTGAATCATATCATTCTGCACCTGTGCGGCTTCTACCGACTGCGTTACGGCATCGGATGCCGCATTGGTTCCGTCAGAAAGTTCTTCAAGAATCTTTGCAATATTTTCTGTTTCTTTTCTGCTTTCTTCTGCAAGATTACGAATCTGGTCCGCTACAACTGCAAACCCTTTTCCGGCTTCGCCCGCTCTTGCACTTTCAATGGATGCATTTAACGCCAGCAGATTGGTCTGTGATGAAATCGAAAAGATTGTATCGACAATGCCTTTTACGGCTTCTGTACGCTCTTTTAACGTATTCATCAGCGTTGCTACATCTTCATTTGTCGCAGCAATGACTTCTGCCTGTGTCTTTAAATGATTCATCGCATTGATACTGCTTTCATTGAGTGTACCGGATTCTTGTGCCACCTGTACCATTTCTTCTGCATACTGCAGTGTTGTTCCGATTGATTCCTGAATATTCCGGCTCATCTCGGTCTGTGTCTGGATATTTTCTGCGGTATTCTGGTTACTGCCCGCAATATCCTGCATGGTCTGTCCAACCACCTTTGTCGAAGCATTTAAATCATTGACAATATTCATGGCATTCTGTGTGCCTTCCGAAACCTCATGTGCCACCTCTAAAATGTCACGGACCATCACCTTCTGCTTTTCATGCTGTTCCTTTAAACTGCCTTCTGTATCCCTTTTAAACTGCTCGGCAACACTCGTGGTTGCATAAATTAACACAATGAGCAGTCCGATTGCAAATGTCGCATAAATATGGTCAATTGCCACTTCTTTCGGATATGCATGCTGTACGCCGATTCTGATAATATTGACAAATACATTTAATGCAAAATAAATACCGCCCGTAACGGCAACATTTTTCTTGTCGTACAGCAGTACATAGCCGCAAAACGGAATTGCCGCAATAAATCTTACATAATAACTGTCGTAAGCGTATGCCATTAAAAATGCAATAACTACAAAACATATAAACGCTATCTGTCTTGACCGGGTCTGTGATTTGCCCTTTCTTTTTGAAAGGAAATTAATCGCCATCGCTATCAGTGTCAGAACGCTGAGCAGCCCTGTATAACCAAGTGTCCGTACACCTCTGAAATACGATACCCAGTTCACACTTAAAATTACAATATAAAATACGGTATAGCCTGTTGCTAAAAAGGAATTGACCCTCTTTAACTGTTCTTTTTCATCGGCGAACCGATACTTCTTTTTTTCTTCCATGTTCATCCTCCATTTTGCAGGTTTAAACGCTCCTGTTCTGTTCCTGCATGATTACGTGTATTATATCTACAACTTTCTGATATTCTTTGGTAACTTCCTGATATAACGGAGAAATATCAACTGATGGTTCACCGTAACGCACTGCATCACACAAATTTTGTGCTGCTTTCTGCAATGCCGTCAAACCCAGATTCAGCGCCATACCTTTTAAATCATGGACACATTTAAAAATTTCCTGATCATTTTTTGCATTTACCGCTTCGGATAATTTCTCATAAGTGGTATCGCTTAAAAACAGCTCAAGAAATTTTACAATTCTCTCATCTGTCTTTAAACGCTTCAACACATTCTCATAATTGCCCTGTATCTGCTGATAACACTCCTGTACCGTCATTGTGCTGCTCCCCTTTATCACATTTTTCACTTGTTTTAGTATACAAATTTTTCCGGTTGTTTGCAACTGATATCTTGTGTTTTTCCTTTTATTTTACATGGATTTTACTGTTCATTTATTCTATTTTAATCTCTATTCTGCCGGCTGCTGCTTATATATCTCCAGCGCTTGTCTGCTTTTACGCCGCGCCAAGCAGGCGGATTGCAAGCACGGACAGCACCGGAATCGATATTGCTGATAATACAGTCGTCACAACAAAGATTTCAGAAGCGTATTTTGCGTCTTTTCCGTAACGCTCCGCAAACATAATCGCCGATGCGCCTGCCGGGCATGCCATGCCGATAAATACGGTAAATGCAATATGAAATTCCAAATGTAACAGCCACAATGCCGCAAGTCCCACGAGCGGATATAAAATGAGCTTGACGGCGCAGAGCAGATACAGCCGCTTATTCTGCAGGCTTTTTAAAAGATTTCCCTGTGCCAGATTGGCTCCTGCGATAATCATGGCAAGCGGTGTATTCATATTCCCAATCATCTGTATGGGATTTGCAAGCACCTCCGGCAGGCGCAGCTGTGTGACAAAGCAGACAACGCCTGCAAATATCGCAATAATGGTCGGTGTCAGCAGATTTTTACACATTTCCTTAAAACTGCCCGCACTGCCCATAACCAGTACACCGTGTGTCCACAGCAGTAAATTAAAGACGGTCAGATATGCCGTCATGTAAAAAATGCCTTCCGAACCGATAATACCGTTAATTAACGGCAGTCCGATAAAGCCGCTGTTGGAATAGATGACGGCTATTTTTTCTACGGGTGTACGCTCTCCTTTTTTGCGGAATAACAGCTCTGATAATACGATTGTGACCGCAAATGTGACTGCGGACGCCGTCAGTGTCCAAAGCAGTCCGTAAAACAGCCGCATTTCAAATTCCATTTGGTAGGACTGGAATATGAGCAGCGGCGATATAAACATTAATAACAGGTTGGATAACTTCGGAACGGTTTTATCGTCTATCAGTCCTGCTTTGTAGACGATTACCCCGCCAAGAAGTATCAGAAACATTTCTATGATTTTTTCAGTTACAACTGCTGCCATGATGATGTGCCTTTCTTTACAAATAGTCCGGATTATTATAACACGCTTTGGCATTGATTCGCAATTTTTATGTTCTAATTGTAATATTGAAATTTGCATGATACAAGGGGATTGCAACTAGATTATCGAACCTTTATTAATATAAATGAAGAAGATACTTCACAATCGAAGTATCTCTTTCATCACTATCTTAGTTTTTGATATTCTTCAAGCGCATATCCATCCGTCATTCCTGCAATATAATCCGCATTCGTATATTTACCAACTTTATCAAAAAAAGTTGTTATTGTACTTTTCCCTGAGCCATTTGGTCCTGCTAAAACAAGAATCATCGGTTTTCTATTCTGCATACTTTCTTTCTCCATTTGCATACTCAACATAAGCCCGCTTCTCTTCTTCTCTGGATACAACTTTTATAATTCTACCGCTTTTTGTGCTTACAGTTGTCATATAAACACTCCTTCCGTTTTGATTAATATTTAAATATTTTATCACTTATACTTGATAACCTATTATCATAATATTTATTTTATCACAGTTCACATAAAAAAACACCCCAGAACCGAAATTCTGAGGTGTAATAAATCGTATTGAATTGTATTCCAAAATACAATAAAATCCTATCTCTTTGATAACTCCAAACGCCTATTTTACGGCATTTTTTGACCGTTTGTCAGTTACCCGTCTTTTACGCATATTCTCTCAAGCGTTTTCCCGTTGCTTTATTATATCACAACTGCTCGAACTGTACATGCTCGGATTCTCCGGAGATGTAAAGGTCGCCGATTGTTCTGACCATCTTCTTTCCGTCGACAACATGAATCTCTTTCACATAATATGACTGTCCTCTGATAGCACGACCGCAGATGTTGTCATTGCCCCATTCTGCCGAACGTCTGATATTGAGTGAACCGTCACAAATGACTGTCACCCTCATTTTGCCCTGCGGAATGATGACCTTGTCCTCCTGCTGCTCCTCTGTCGCCTTGTCCGGCTCTGTATTCGCCCCATTTTCGCCGTTTTCCTGTTCGGTCGGTGGATTTGTCGCCTTATCCTCATTTGAGGCGTTCTCGTCGTCCTCTGCGTTCTTCTGCGATGTTTCCTGCTCATTGTCTTCGGTTGCAAGTTCGCTCACATCGTCATTGACCGTTGTCATTTCCTTGAGTGTCTCTGCGTCTACTGTTCCGGTCTTGTTTCCGTCCGCATCGTATGTGTTGACACTGCCGTCCGGATTTGTCTGCAACGCTCCCTCCGGAACATCATCCGTGAGCGAACCGATGACCTTTCCGGTTTCATCCCAAACAACGAGGCTCTCGTCCTTTGCTGCTGCCCTTAATGCTGCATCAAGTTTCTTGTACTCTTTGCAGTCCTCTTTCTTGAACTCTGTTCCTTTGCCTAAATAGTATAACATGTTTATTCCTCCTGCTATCTCAAAATTCTATTGACTTCGTTCTGAACTGCCTTTGCATCATATCCCGCTGCTGCGAGGCGGTTTGTTCTGTCGCTACCGTTTCCCCACTTTCCGTTGATGACCTCTTTCGCTACTTCATTGATGCTTTTGCTCGGTGTCGTTGCATTCCCTTTCAAAATTCTGTTGACTTCGTTCTGAACTGCCTTTGCGTCATATCCTGCTGCTGCGAGGCGGTTTGTTCTGTCGCTACCATTTCCCCACTTTCCGTTGATGACCTCTTTCGCTACTTCATTGATGCTTTTGCTCGGTGCTGATGTTCCGGACGCTTTTGAACCTGTTGTCAGATTTGTCGCAACGTGAGCGTTGTCGTTGAGGAGAATGTCTCCCGCAAATAAATATGCATCCGATGTCAGATATTTGCTTTCTGTCAGCACCTCGAATCCTGCTGCCTTGAGTGCTGCCCGCAGGTTTCCAGTATAACAAGCCGTACTCACCTTTTTCAGTGCGTCAATTCCCAGTCTGTAACCTGCTCCCTTTACGATTGCAGCGACACCGGATGAACAGTCTGCCTCACATGCGACTGTAATCTGTGCAGGGTCGTAGTTGGAATCTGCAAGGTTCGTCCAAAATGTACCCCTCTGTGACTGGTCATATCCTATGAGGTTGTTGTTTGCTGCTGCCTTTGCCATGCTTGCAATCATCGCTCTCACATCCGCATTCGGATGACGGAGAACACATTTCCACGGTCTGTTATACCAATTTATTACCCGCCATTCTGTACCTGTCTGGTCTCCTGCTTTTCCTCCGGAATATCTTCCGTTTTCATCATGTCCGCAATTTGAAATCATTTGTTTTCCTCCTTGTCAAAATCGTCTGCTTTGAATCCGCACAATTCCGGATTCTTTTCTTGTATCTTGTCATATATCATCAATCCCGCCACGATTAGAGGTGTACACCACCACATCACCGCAGCAGGAATTGAAATGATGAATCCGGTCAACCTTGTTATGTGTTTCCCGAATTTTGCCTCGTCCGTGTCAGAATAGCAATCCCCGTATTCTCTCATTTCTTCCCGAATTTCTCTGTCTAAATCAAAAGAAATTTTCCAAAAATACAGATTTACCGCCACCCATACGATGACAGCGACGATTGCATATATCAGCACGATTGTGTGTGCGTTTCCGGTTGCGAAATCACATATCCTTTTCAACCGTTTCACCTGCCTCACCGCTCACAAGCGTCTGCATCGCTTTGTTGCTCTCAAGCATCTTTTTCATTCTCTCAAGTGCCTCGTCGACCATCATCGAAAAAGCCTCGAACGAAATCACTCTCGCAAGCCATGTGAACCGTGCGACGAACATATCATATACATATCGCAGTTTGATTTGACCTGTACCGCCTCCCAGTTCCTTTTCTGCCTTTGTGACTGCATAGAGCAGCCATTCTCTCACTTTGTTCAACTGTTTGTCTGACGGCATTTTCACGAAAACATATACTGCATATCCTCCCGCTACACATACTGCAATCAGACCCACAATCACAAACCAATTCTCGACGATGTATTTCATCCTTGTACCTCCTCGTCATCCTGTTCCGGTTCGTCATTGTGTTGTATTTCTCCGTTTGACTTTGTTCCCTTGACCGTTTTCACGGACTTAATGAGTGCCATCGCCCCGCCCTCGACTGATAGAAAACGGAATACATTCTCAATCAGTGTCGACGGTTCTGAACCCATCCGCAAAAACACAAATATCATCACGACTGTAAAGATAAATGCTGCAAGAATCAAAGTGAATACAACACGTTTCATGAACAGACCGGACACCTTTTTGTCATGTCTCTCTTTTCGCTCCCTTATCCGGTACATTCTTTTCAGATGCCGGATTCTGATGCGTCGTTCCTGTTCTGTCATTCTCATGTATTGCCTCTTTTCTGTGAGGTTGATTCTTGCCTGTTTCCTGCCCTCCTGTTATCGGTCGGAATGCTGTTCTCCGTCCAGTCTCTTGTGATAACTCTTGAGTGACTGTTCCACAATGACAACACGCTCTCTCAACTGTTTCATCTCCTCACGGTTCTCTCTTGATTCCCGTTTGATGTCCTTGATGTCGTCTGCGATGTTCTCAAGTTTCACAACCACCATTGTGTCATTTTCTGCTCGTCTCTCCGTTTCTTCCTGTGTGTCTTTTTTGTCGTTCCTCTGCTTTGAGCAGATTCCGAAAAAGATTGCGAATGCAACCGACACTCCGGAGATTAGCAAGGAAACCTCAATCGTCAACGGCGTTCTCCTTTCCGAACTCTGTCGCCTCGATGTCGTCGGTGTCGCAGTATTTCCGCATGTGATATTCGAGAACATCCATCTCCCTGTCTGTCTCCTCTACCTCTTGCCGGAGTTCCGCTCTGACCGCCTCCTCGATTTTCGACTGTTCAATGATTGTTTGCTGTTTTTTCACGATTGCCGATAGATTTTCCGTCACATCGCACAATCGTGATATTATTTCAAGCGGACTCATTCTGTATCACCGCCGGAGAATTTTTCTCCTGTGATATATTCATATTCATCCGCTGAAATACTGCCCTTTGCGACACGCTCGGAAATCTGTTCCTTTGTGAGAGTGCCTTTTTTGTACATTCTTTTGAGACTTTCAACAAGTATTTTCATACTAAATCAACCCCTCCTCAATCAACTGCTGTGTGTATTCGTCAATGACCGCATCTTTCTGAAACTGTGTCACTGATTCGACAATTCCGGATGTGTTCTCCTCAACGACTGACTTCATGAGTGCCATGTTCTCATATTCCTTGACCGTCATTTCTTTCTCGTCGTACTGCCATTCGGTCACTGTCTGCATCTTTCCGTCGCTGCCCTCAACCTCTCTTGTCACCTGTTCGATGTTCTTACGCAGGTAAACCGTTGACGGCGACGATGTCCTGTCGACCTCCTCCGGCTTGTCCGGCTGTGTTCCTGTCACCTTTTTCCAGTCTGTCATGTTCATTCTCCTTTCTGCTATGCTTTGAAACTATCCTCTTGAGTTTCTTGACGTTGATTTTTGGTTTGATGTAATCAATGTAATAGTTGTATGTGTCCGTGTGTTTGAACAATCCCATATATGACAACATCACCGATGCGTTATACCATGAGATTTTATCCTGCTTTGAGATATGGTTTGCCTTACGTCTCGCAGCCTCAATGTTTGATTTCCGGATGGTTGTCCGGTCATGGTGAAATTGAAATCCCATAAAATCAAGCATACGACCCTTTGTGACCTGCTTTCCGTCTTTATCGAGTACCGGATTCCCGCCTTTATCAAATACCGGATATTCAAATCTAAACACCTGCCAATCGCCTTTTATTTCAAGGTCGAGATTGTCATTCAGATATGTTTCGATTGCTGCATGTATTTTGTGCAGTTTCTTTTTGCTCTTTCCCAGTATCACCATGTCGTCCATATATCGCATGTAATGCTCTGCATGGAGTTCCTCCTTGATGTAATGGTCGAGTGCTTTCAAGTAAAAATTGCCGAACCATTGTGATGTGAAATATCCCAACGGAACGCCTTTTCGCATCTCCTCAATAATTTCTTTCAGTTCATCAAACATCGCTCCTGTGATGCCGATTTCCTGCAATATCTCCAACGCTCCGGAGATGTCGTCAAATGCTATGCATCCGACAAGCGTTTTCGTCTGCTCTGCATCTATCTCAACACCTGCATCCGTCAAAATCTTTGCAACGAGTGCTATTTTGTCATGTTCAATCAGTATGCAGAGTAATCTATAAAACCGTTTATCTCGAATTACCTCTTTGAGTTTCCTTTTGAGGATTCTCCGGTTTATGGATTCAAAGAAATGGTGAACATCCATCTTGAGAACAAAGAATTTCTTTCCGTCGTAGGAATCAAGCCATTTTCTCATGTACTTCTTTCCGTAATGAACACCCCTGTCCGGAATGCTCCCGCATGAAAATTCATACAATCCATTCATCACAATCGGTTTGAACTGACCTATTGCACAATGATGAATAACCTGCTCATATTTGTAATGCGGTTTCAATATACGGCGTGTTTTCTTGCTGCTGCTCTCGTTGATGATGCTCGGTTTGTGATAGTCCGGAATGAACAACTCCTCTGTCAACATCTTTTTCAAGAGTTCTGTGTGTTCATCGAGGTTCTCTAATACCTCCCGCACATCATTCCTGTTCTTTTTCTTTTTGGATGCATTTATAAAACACTGTTTTATGTAGTCGTCTTGTAACATTGGTTCATATAGGTTGTTGTAACTTCTCATATAGTATTTTCTTATCTCCTATCGGTTTTTGTGCGGATGCTTACTCAACCGACCCTATATCCGGAATGATTTTCGCCTTGTGGCGTGGGATATAGGCTGCATTTGATTAAACGCTCCGATATGAGAAGAAATTGGACGCACCGATGTTCCAGTTCGCATTGCCCGCAGAATTGTTCAAATTCAAGTAATCCGCACCGCAGTTCTCGCCATTGTTACAGTTACCGCCGACAAGGGCGACCGCAGGGAGCAGGAACACCGCCCGACACCGCACCCTATATCCCTATATTCATTTTTCTAAAAACGACCACACCGCCTAACGGCGGGAATAGCGGAGGCGTTCCCCCTCCGTTCCTCCCCCTGCTGCTTACGCAGCGATAGGCTGTTCTAAGAAAACGGACGCACCGATGATCCAGTTCGCAATGCCCGCAGAACTGCTCAAATTCAAGCAAGCCGCACCGCAGCGCTCGCCATCGCCACAGCTACCGCCGACAAGGGCGACCGCAGTAATTCCGGCATTCCACCAAAAATAGTCACATGTGTATGTGCTACTGCTGCCACCTATTGAGTTGACAATGCGTCCGAATCTGCTTGACTTTGTTCCTTTCTGATAACCGTTGCCGGATGATGCGAATGTGATTCCGACCTTTTCAAAGTCCTTTCCTGTCAGATTGTACGGAGGTGTCATCTTTGCAAGAATCTCCCCGCCTACCATCAACAGACCGTTGATTCTATCCCAACGGTTGCCCCACGGTTTTTCCATGTAGAACACTTTGACCTCGTGTGTCGTGTCGTTGTAGCCGAAAAACTGTCCTTTTCCGGTGAGTGTTCCTGTTGCAAGGTGTCCGTAATTCTTTGACGAATCGTTCACATATCCAGTTGTCTGCCCCTGTCCGAATGCTGTCTGTGAATTGTCTGTCTTTGACATAATCTTGAGCATACAATTCAACAGGTTTCGTTTGCTCCATGAGCCGATATTCCACCCCGCACCGTTCGCCTTTGCTCTTGCAATCTCTGTTGATGCGTTCGTGTTATACATGAGCGTCTGTCCTGCAAGTGAGCGGATGCGTGTTCCGTCGTATGAACCGCCGAACATCGGGAAATAGAGTTTGTCTGCATGTGAGCCGTCCTCTCTGACATACGCATCATCATTATACGATTCATCATACTGGACGTTTGAAATTATCATGTACTCATAGTTTCCGATTTCAAACTGTGAGAGCCAAATCTTGCCCTTGTCACCGCTGCCATCGAATACGCTCATTGCATTTCCTCCGTATGCCGTGTTTCCGACATCGGATGCCGTTGCTCCGTCCGCTTTCTTTGTGTGGTCGTTCAGGTCGAGTTTATAATCTTCTGTACCGTCATATTTGACCATAGCCGGATAATTGTTTTTTACGAAAAAGACATTTCCCCAGTCTCCGAAATCGAACCGTCCGGCAGAATAATTCATCGCAGCGGGTGTCATTCCCACTGCATCGAAAAGGTATGTGCAGCGTGTCGCCGGATTGCTGTCATTCTTGTTGATTTTCATTCCGTAACGCTTTACGCCCTTTGTTCTTACATCCTCCCCGACTGCTGCCAGTATAGCGTTTGTGTTCGCATAGGTGCGGTCGAGAGTGTCTTTGTCTGCTACTTTTACAATTAAGTCTCCGCTTGCCATTTTTACGCCTCCCTTATCGTCAAAATTCCATCCTCTACCGTGAGGACGCATGATTTCTTTGTGACGGTGTCAACCATAGTGTTGAGACCGTCCACAATGCCTTGACACGCTTTTGCTGCTGCATTCGCTGTCGATGCTGCATTGTTTGCCGTTGTTGCTGCACCGTTTGCACTGTTCGTCGCCTCTGTCATGTTCTTGCTGAAATTGTTCACGGTGTTCATATATCCCTGTGTCAATGTCAGTATTTCCTCATAACGGGCATTGTTGACGATAATCGGCAGGTCAAAGAATTTGTTTTTACCATCTCCCTGTCTGATTTGATAATGACCGGATGCATCAAGTTCAACTCCGATTTCTCTTTCCTTGAGAATCAGAGTGTCCTCAACCGCTTTCCAGTCTGCCGTTGTTCCGGTGCATGGTCTGATTGCTGCCATTGTTCAACCTCCTTTGCTCCGTGATTATGGAATATATCACACAATCACTCCTTTGTGTTCGTTTCGCCGTCTGTTTCCAGTATCGTGGAATTATACTGCTAATTGTCGGGAGGTCGGCGTTCCTCCGTCAAAATCAACACCCTCATTCGCATTTCTGACCTGTGGTGTTGCTCCATCAATGAAAATCGGTGTCACTGTTCGCAGATACGGTGTTTCGCCGTCACAATCAAGATACATACTCGAATATAAAGCCTCGGCACGGTTGAAATAGTCCTGCACACTCTCAAGGATTTTCTCTGCTGATGCAAGCAGTGAATTTTGAATCGTGTCATCAATATCCTTTTTTTCCTGCTCGACCTGTTTCTTTGCCTCTGCAACTGCTGTCTGCATCTGTGACACATCCTGTCGAATCTGCGTCGCCGTGTTCAATGTCGCCTCAAGTTGCTCTTGATTCTGCAATGCATCCTCTGCCCGCTCTGTAACCTCTTTGCAGGCTGTTGTCGCCTTTTTGGATGCATCTGTTGCCTCATTCGTATTCTTGACCGCCTGTGAGGTGTCCTGCTGCCTCTGCTGCTCCTGTTGGATGCGGGTGTTCTCATTTTCCTGTCGCTTATTTTCTGCCGTCACCCTTGCCTTTTCCGCTTTCACTCTCGCATTCTCTGCGACCACTCTTTCGGATTCCGCTTTCTTGACTGCTGCATCCGTGTCATCAATATTCTTGATGTGTCCTGCAATCCGGTTCTCAAGGTCTGTGAACTCATTCGCTGACAAGATAGCATTTTCATTCCTCTGTGACGGTTCAATCTCCATTGTGAATGATGCGGATGTGATAACCTGTGAATCATCGCTTGTCCGGATTTCAATGTCGCAATACGCCGTTCCGGAGGCTGCAAGTGCTTGATTCGTCAATTCGACTGTCACATCCGAACCGGAATATGAACATGTGTTATACACATGCTTTCCGTCCGGCTTTGCGATGTTAATGACCGCTCTCGCACCCGTCGGGATTGTGTACGGTTCACCGTTGTTGAGCAGTCTTGCGACGATGAATCGTGTTGCCTTGTCTCCCTGCTTTGCAGATACTAAATATCTTTTAGTGTCTCCGGACATTTCAAGATTGATGTTCGTTGTCAGTTTCGTCAATGCTGCCATGCTCTCACCTCCTCTCGGTGTTTACTTCTTATTCCTCCGGATTCTCCGGTTCATCCTGCTCCGGCTGTTTCTCGTCCGGTTCTGTTTTCAGAACTCTCTTTGCTGCTTTCTTTGCCTTTTCAAGTTCCTCGTTTTTTTCTGCCATCATTGTATTTGTTGAGTTTATGAGTTCAATCTTTGCCTCACTCCTTACCTCTGCCAGTACGGAGGACAAAACTCCGTCCATGATACATGGAGGCAATGCATGTCTTTTTTGTATCGTTTCCATAGCGTTGAGGATTTCTCCCTTTGCACATTCAATTCTCACTGCAATCGGTGTATTCATGGTTATTCCTCCTTTGCCGTCTGTGTTGCTGTTTGTGCTGCAAGCAGCATGTCAAGTTTCTTGTCAATGCTCTGCAAGAGTTCCGTGTTCGTCTCCTCTGCTGATTCTCTTGTCACAACCTCTGCTGTCTCGTTTGGTTTTGATGTGCTTTCCGCATCATCCGGAAACTTGAACTCCGGCTCTGCTGCCTGTTTGATTTCCTCTGTTTGAATATTTTCGTCATTCATCTGCATTGTTTTTCCTCCTGTTTTATCCGTTGCTCCATGCACCCGAAATCAAAATCCCATTCTTAAAAGTCAATGTCGCTGTTGACCATTTTGACAATGTTCCGTTGCTGTTCACCGCTAAAGGTTGCTTGAATGTCAATGTTCCATTGATTGCTCCATCCTCAAAACTCACATTTCTTAATTTGTAAAAATGCATGTTGATGTCTGCCCCTGCATGTAGCATATTCGCCTCATAATTGTTGCACTGTTGTGTGCAGTACGCCCATTTCATCATGTATGAACTGCCGTTTGCACTTTCCTTGTTCGCCCATGACATATATGCTGTGTCGTATTCTATATCAAACACAAGTCCTCTCTGACTGTCATTCCCCGACATGGTGTTTGTTCCAATTTTCCCCACATATTTTCCGTCACGATAGAAATGTTCGCCGTTGTAGTCGAAACGAGTTCTTTTTGTGTTGTCTGTGATAGTTCCTGTGTACATCGTGATTCCGGTTGAATCAAACTGCATGTATGAACTTCCTTTGTTGAATGCAACTCGGACATTGTATGCGTTCTGTGTGATTAGCGTTCCGAACTCATCCTCATTCACCTTTTTGTTGACCTCGGAGGTGATAGCATCTGTCTTGAGTTTTATTGCAGCATTCATTTCTTTTGTTGTTGCATAACTCTCAAGCGTTTCAGATACGCTCAATTCGATTGCATCGACAGCAATATCAATGAGTGATTGTGTTTCCTTTGTTGTGGAATAATCTCCCATTGCTGCCTTTGTTTGATACGTCTGTGACACATTGAGTTCAATTTCACCTTTTGAAACATCAATCAATGCATCCGTTTCCGTCTTGTCGTAATAGCTTTCAAGCGTGTGCATAACGCCCAACTCAACCGCCTCTTTTGAGGCTGTGATTTTGGTTTCAATGTCCTCTGTGGTCGAATAATTCTCAAGGACTTTTTTCGTCGTCCTGTTGGAGATGGAGACCGCCTCCTCTGTGGCTGCTGCCGTCTCCTCTTTCTGAATCTCTGCGAATGTCTTTCTCGCATTGGAAATCTCAACCGTGTTCTTTTCCGGTGATTCCGGATATTCTGTGATTTTGACAATCCTCTGCTTTTCCCTCGTCCTCGTTTTCTTTGACACAAGTGTGACCGTGTCTCCGATTCCGTATGATAGAATGTCTTTGTATTCCTCTGACGCTTTCGCAAGGTCGACCACCTCTGCGGTGTATGCCTTGTATGGTCTTGACATTTCCTCAATCTTTGCTGTCGCATCCTCAATCAGACTTGTGGTATTGGTATATCTTTCGTCTTTCCAAACATACGCCTTGATTTTGGAACTGTACTGAAAATTGTCGATGTAATCTTTTCCGGTCAACCATTCCGGTGTGATGCCGTCTTTGCCTATCGGATAGATTCTTGTGTAAAAATCGTATGTGTCCGACTTCAATGATATTTTCCGGAGGTTCAACCCCTCCATGAAATAGCAACCTTTGTCACTCCCTATCCGGTCATATATGTCGATTGTTTTTGCCAGAGAGTGGATGATGCACTCGCAACGATATGTCGTGAGGCACTTTTGCAGGACATCCCATGCCGTGACGCTTTCCTGCTCGTCGATGGTTCTTTTCTTTGTGACGGTGCATGTTCCGACATGCCATCCCGTACCCTCGAACGCAAACTCAAGACACGCCTTGATTGTCTGCTCCTGTGATTCAAAACCATACGGGAACGGCGTTCCCTCCAACTCCTCGACATTGAGGACTGCTGTGTATTTGTTGAACTGCTCTCCCTTTTCAACCGCTTTGATGACATATTCGTCCGTTTTGGTGCGTATATAATATTCTTCTTTTAGCAGGTCAACCAATGCTCCCGTTGTCGGATAACTGAACGACAACTCTTTGTCTCCGGAATCCAGTGTCGTGGTGATTTCCCTGTCCTTGAATCCGGACAATGTTCCGATTCTTTTCTTTTTGTCATTAAAAATCTGCAATGCTCTCACCTCCTAAATCCACATAGGAGTGTATCTGATAGTCACTCTCGCCTTTGTGTTGGAGAATGTGAGTGCTGTTTCTCCGGTCTTTAATACCGGAAACGTCCACATGTTCACCTTGTCGAATGCATTTGCCCCGTCGATTGTCACAAGTCCTGTCTTTGCATCTATCACAACCGTCTTTCCTGCTGCCAAACTCTCAATGATGATGTCATCCTCTCCCAGTCCGGTGATTGTGTAATTCGTCAAGGCGCTCTTTGCATATACCTCCACAACGCACGGAGCGTCTCTTGTACCCACTTTATAGAACGATGCAGAGGTTTTCCCGTCAAATGCGATTGAGAGGTCGTCATCGACAAAAAAACCGTCAAATTCGAGGTTTACAATGTACCTCTGTTTTACATTCTTTTTTTCATAGTCATTCGTTGTGATGAATCCGATGTATGTTCCTTTGTAGCCGTCGAGTTCCATCTTGCAAGCCTTTGTGAAATTGCTCATGAACTCCGATGCAGCACGGATGATGTTGTTCCTGTCCTTGCCTTTGAAATATATTGACAGTTTCAAATGACCCATCTGAACCTCTGTCTCAAATTCCGTCGGCAGTGCTGCACCCGTCAACCATTCGTATGAATTAGAAAAAGAGGGAGGCTGCACATCGGCGGTCAACTGCTTTGCATCGTATTTTTTGATGTCTATTCCGTTTATTTTCATCGCCCTGTTTTACCTCCCTTTTCGTTTATTTGTTACCATTTCCGCATCTACCTTTGACACGGTTCTGCTTGCGATTTCGTCGCCGTCAATGTATGTGTGATTTGTCACATACACAACTTGTGATTTCTGAACTGCATCAAGTTTCTTGTCAAGGATGCTGTTCAATTTGTTGTAAAATTCCGCAAGAGGCAATATCGCCTCGTCTCCTGCCTCTCCTCCTACCATGAGGCTGTTTCCGTTGATTCCGAACACGGTCGGATTTGTCATAATACCGCCGGATTTATACCACTGAATCGAGAATGACGGGAGTGAACCTTTTCCTCCAATTCCGAACGGTGCTTTTCCTCCGCTCACGCTAATATGGGGCAGGTTTAAGTGTGGCAATGACCACTTGAAATTGAATGCCGATTTGATTCTCGACAATGCACCTGTCACCACTCCGTGTGCGGATTCCATTTTTGAGGAAAATGACGACTTGATATTCTCCATCGCAGATGATGCGGTCGATTTCGCACTCGCTAATTTGCTTGAGAATGCCGATTTGATGCTGTCAAGTTTCCCGCCCGTCAGAGTGTTCGCCGTACTCATGAGAGAGTTCATTGTGTCCTTTACGCCCGTGAATGTAGCAGACACGATTCCCTTGATTCCCCCGCCCTTTTCACTGTATGCGGATTTCATGTTGTTTAGTTTCGTTGACACATTGGACTTTGCTGTCTCCATGAGTGAGGTTGCCTTGTCCTTTATGTTTGTGAAATCTGTTGACCATTTTGTCTTGATTTCCGAAACTTTTGACGAGAATCCGGATTTGATTTCCGTCAATTTATTCGATGCATTGTTTTTCCATTCGGTCATTTTATTCGTGACCGTGGTTTTCATATTCTCCCAACCCGTCGAAACATTTGACTTGATGTCTGAAACCTTTGTTGAGAAATTCGTCTTGATTTCATTCAGTTTGTTTGATGCATTGGTTTTCCATTCCGTCATTTTTGTTGTGACGGAGGTTTTCATATTCTCCCAACCCTCGGAAACCTTTGTCTTGATTTCCGATGTCTTTTCAGAGAATTTTGATTTGATTTCAGAGAGTTTTCCTCCGGATAAATTATCAACGAATGTAAATCCTGCTGAATAATATCCTTTGATTCCCTCCCATCCGGCAGCAACAACGCCCTTGATACCGCCTCCGTTTTCTTCATAGGCGGTTTTCATGTTCCCCAGTTTTTCCTTTGCCGTTTCGGTCGCTGCCGACATGACATTGTGAACCGTGTCCTTTACGCCGTTGAATACTTTCGATGCAGCTTGTCCTATTGTGCTGTTTTTTATGTTGTCGCCGATTTCCTTGACCTTATTCGTGACCGCCTCTTTCGCTTTCGTGAATGCTCCCGTGATAGTCTCTTTGATTGCATTGAATTTTTCTTTGATGTTGCCCCACAATTCGGACAGTTTTTCTTTGACTTTATCCCAATTTTTATATAGTGCGACACCTGCTGCAATCAGTCCGGCAATCAGTGTCACAATCAAAATAATCGGACACAAGTTCATAACTGCATTGAGTGCCGTCTGTGCTACCGTCATTCCTCCGGTCGTCGCCGTGGCTGCTGTTGTAGCTGCCGTGTGTGCTGCCGTGGCTGCTGTTCCTGCCGTATCTGCTGCCGTTCCTGCTGCCGTGGCTGCTGTCTTTGCTGTTATCTTTGCAATGATTTTCGCAGCACCGGAAACAAATTTCTGTCCGGTCGTTATTGTGTCGGAGATACCCTTTGCCACCTTACCGAATCCGATTGACAACGGACCGATAGCAGCGACCACAAGACCGACCTTGAGGATTGTTTCTTGCTGTGCCGGAGAGAGCGACGTGAACCACTTTGTCAACTCTTGAATCTTTCCGGTCAGTTTCTCAATCATAGGTGCTGCGGATGTCTGTGCTGTGGATGCCAGTGTCGACAATGCCAGTTTTGCGTTGTTCATCGCAACTTTTGCATTATCAATCGGGTCGAGAGTTCCGTTGTAGGTGTCCTCGACCGTCGTTCCGTATTCCTCCATTGATGACGACAGACTGGTGAGGTCGATTCGATTCTCACGAATCGCCTTTGTCATTTCTGCTGCACCTTTCTTTCCAAACAGTTCCGTTGCAATCTGCATCGCCTCGGTCTCTGTTTTTGCGTTCTTGATGCTGCCGATGGTCTCTGACAACGCCTCGTCCATTGATTTTCCCTCTGCTGTGGCGTTCTGTAATGCCTTTTTAAGACCCGCCATTGCTTGAGTTGAATCAACACCGTTTGCATCGAATTGAGCCATCAAATTGATTGCTTGAGGCAATGACAGACCCATTTCTTTGAACGCTGCGTTGTTATCAAGTACATTTGATTCAAGCGTGTCAACGGAGATTCCGGTTTCCTGTGCCTTTGCCGTGAGCAATCCTAACAGGTTTCCCGTCTGTGATGCATCCACGTTCCACGCTTTCATGATTTTGTCGACTTGGTCAACTGACTGTGTGACGTTTGTTCCATTGATTGTTGCAAACTGTATGAACTGTTTTGAGGTCTTTTCAAGTTCCGTTCCTGTTGTATGGAATCTTGTGTTGACTTCTCCGATTGCCTCGCCTACCGTCGACATATCCTCCGGCATTGTGCCGAAAACATTATCCGCAGACTTTGTCAATCCCTCAAGTGCCTCTCCGGTTGCTCCGGTCTTTGTCACTATGGTGTCATATCCCTCGTCGAGTTCTTTGAACGCTGCAATAGATGCTGCACCAATGCCCGCAATTCCGGCAGAGACAACCGACATTTTCTTTCCGAAACTTTCCATCTTTGTTCCCGCCGTATCGCAAGCGGTCGCAAATTTTTCAAGTTTATTATCTTTCAACTGGTCATTAACGTTTTTTAGTTCTGCCTCCATGTTCATGAGAGCAGTTTTTGACTTTTCCGTCTTTACTGTCTGATTTGCAAGTGCGGTCTCTGTCTTTCCGATTGCTGTCTCATTTGCAGTAAACTCTTTCTCTAACTTGTCAAGTTCCTCTTTGAGTGCCTTTGACTGTTCGGAGTTCTTTCCGGTCTCTGCTGTCGATTTCTCATAAGCCTCTTTTGCAGCATCAATCTTTGTTTTGAGTTCCTCTTGCTTTGTCTTTTGGTCTGACAGTTTCTTTGTCAACTTCTCCTGCTGCTCACTGTTCAATTTCACGATGTTTTTCTGCACCGTGATTTTTTGAGTGAGCGATTCGGCTTTTGCCTTGAGGCTGTCTGTTTCCGACCCGAACAACTTTGCTTTCGTCGCTGCCGTCGTATATTCCGCAGACAAGACTTTCATCTGCGATGCTGCTGATTTCATTTGCGATTGATAACTGCTCGAATCTGCCGATATTTTGACGCTTGTATAAGCCATTCGGTCGCCTCCTCTCTTACTGATTTTCGTTGATTGTATCTAATTCAAATTTTAAGTAGTCCAACAACGTGACAATGTTCTCTTTCATGCATTGACTGTATGAGTTTTTCAATAGCCGAATCGCAATTTTTACAACACGGTCAACAATTTCCCCGCAGACTTTCCATTGATTTTCCTCCGGTTGTTCATCCTCGTCCTCATATCCATTTTCACGGTCATAGTCATCGAATGCGGATGCCTCTTTTTCCACCTGCTCAACCTCGACGATGTTCAGCATCTTCTCTGCAACAATATTCTGCATGATGAAATGAACCGTCTTGATTGCCGTCAGAAATTCAACTGCATCAATCTCCCCGACTGCTGCAAGCGACAATTCATTCCCGAACATCTCCTGCATTATCTTTTTGTTGAAAAACATCACGCCGGAGAATTTCTCCGTGTCATTCTTTTCCATGAGACTGATATATTTTTTATACTGTTCTACCGTTACGGAATTGATGAAAAGCCTTTTTCCTTTGCAAGTGATTTCGATTTCCGGTATCACTTGCCACTCTGAAAATTTTTCTCAATGTTCTCCATTCTCTTGGTGAGTTCGTCGGCAATTCCCATGTCGATGAACTGGAACTCAAGAATCAATCCCGCTGCATCAAGTCCGGTCTCCGGATTCTTTAATTCCTCAATGGTGAACTGGTCTCCGTATGCTTTGCAGATAAAAAGACCCATCGCCTCAATGTCCTGCTTTGAATACCTCTGTTTTGCGTCGATAACCTCTGCAAGTTCGAGATATTCCGTGTATGTGTCGATTGACATTTTCGGCATTGTAAACTCTTTGTTATTGACTATAATTTTTCTTTTCATGATTTATCCTCCTGTTATATATCCTCTTGTTAGCCTAAACCGCCGTTTTTCTCCTGCACTTTACTGAACCATGCCTTGATTGCCTCTGCTGCCTTTGTGTTTTCTGTCACAAGGTTTGATTCGTCGACCGAAATCTCATACGCATTGTCGAGACTTCTCTCATAGAATGAACCCTTGATGCTCTTTGTTGTCGGAGACAATTTGCCCTCTTTTGTGCTTGCCTCCTCACTGATGCCCTCTGCAAACTTTCCGGCGTATAACCATTTGAAATCATACGTTCCGTTGAGTTTTCTTTCTCTCCATCCGACAGCGACCTCCGGTGCTTTGTCGTCGGCTGTCTTAATAAGAAAACCGTTCTCGTATAACTGTCCGAATAAAATCTGTCTGTCCTGTGGTGCAAGTGCATTGACCTCAAGTTCGACCTCTGTTCCCTCGTATGAGTTGATGACCTCCTCTGTTCCGTCATCGGAGTAAATCTTTTCAGAAGTCCATTTTTCATCAACTTTCGCTTTGATTGCTCTTGCCAGTTTCACCGGAGTTCCCGCAACATATCCTGTTGCATCGTTCTGTGTGATTTTTGCGATGTAGAAATCCCTACAACCGCATGTTCTACTTCTGACAATCCGCTGCACTGTTTCGCTTAACTTTGTTATTGTTTCGCTCATGTCTATTCCTCCATTTCATAAAATTTTGAAAATCTTTGTGCTTTCATATAGATTCCGTCCTCCGGCTTTGAATCGTCTCCGTTCCTGCCGTCAAACGAGAAATCATTTGCTTTCATGAGTGACTTGATTTCCCTCGCAAGTTCAACCTCGTCATTCTCCGAAAATATAGTGACCTGCACTGACAGCGTCACTCCCTCTGCATCGTCGTCCGAATAATTCTCGTCGTTCTCGCCCAAATCCCACAAGGTCACATGTTTGTCATGGATGTTTTTGTCATACCATCCTTGCATCACAATGGTTTTCCTGTCTGATATTGGTTTTAATGCGTCGGATGCATCTTTGATGATGTCCGGACTGCTGCTCATGCTCTCACCTCATTTCAATGTGTTGTCTAAATATGATTGATATTCCTGTTCTGCGATTTTTTGCAGTTCCGCATCTGCCTCACGCCCTGTTGCATAGATAAATTCTTGAGGCGGGCGATAGATAGTTCCCCAGTTTATGAATTTCACATAAAAATGTTCGCTGTTGTCCGACTTTTCCCATCCAACATCCGCAGACGCTCCGGTGTCTTTCACCTTGACCGCTCCTAGTGGTATGCTGTCCGCTGCATGTGATGTCACGGATGACTTTGAACCAAATCCTCGACCGGACAATTTAATGTCCGCAGATTTCGGAATCTTACCGGACATGATGTTTTTCACGACTGGTTCGCTTTGCTTGACAATCTTTTGATTGACCTCTTTTATGTCCTCGTCGCTTGCTGCGTCCTCAAATGCTTTCATAAGTTCTTTCAAACCTTGAAATTCCATCTCAATTTTCACTGCATCACCTCCGGTGTCAGATTATGACACTATGCTCCCGCTCTGCATTTCAACTGATATTTCCTGTCGTCTGTGAACATCGGACACGCATCATATATCTTAAACTCAATGCCTTTATACACTGCATAGAACTCTTTCAGATTCAATCTGATTTCCTCCATCTTGTCGCAGGCTCTCGTTTCAAACACAATCGTGTTCTCAAGACCTATCTGCAAGGCATTGTATTTCTCGTTTGTTCCCAAACTCTTGACATCGCACCAACATGAGAAAAATTCCTGTTCCTCTTGCTGCCGTCTGCCATCAACAACGCTTGTTGTCTTACGAATTATCTTGATTCTCCCCGTCATTCTGCTGCACCTCCGTATATTTCTTTCAGTAACATGGAGGAAACGGCAGCGGATAGCGTTTTTGTGTCGCTCCGGTACTTGTCACGGTTGTCGTACAGTTCTTTCGCGGACATAAATGCAAGCAGTTTTTGACGGCTTGTGAGGTTGTTCCGGTCGAAATTCGGAATCAGTTCCGTCATTTCATCCAGTGTCGTGTCAAGCATCAATTCAAGGATTTCAATGTCGTCATCATAGTCGATGTGACAATATATCTTGCATGTAGCAATCAGACCGCCTCTGTACTTCTCTTTTTCTTCATCCGTCATGTTCTCACCTGCTTTCAATTAGCAGGACGGATTCACCGCCCTGCTGCCATATTACCCGTTGATAACTTCTGTAATCTGACCCTTGATGACTGCTGCCTTGTCAACAGGCTGCACATCGAAACGGTCACGAACCTTGAGACCTGTCAAGTCCTTATCCCATAAGCCTGTACCCTTGTCGTTGAGGTCGATTGTGAGGACATTTCTGTCAAAGAGTGTGATTGCCTCTTTTAAGTCGCCACAATATACCGGATGTTTGTACCCGTCGATTGTGTGACCGTCGCTGTTCATAATCTTCTCGGATGCAAGAGTTTTCTTTGATAACTTGATGATAGGATATTCACCAAAAAGCAACTTGCCCTTTGTCTGCTGTGTCGGGTCTTTCTGTAAAATATAGTTGCCGTCCTTATCCTTTAACTTGTCGAGATAGTTGAAACCGCTCTGATTAGTGATGACAACTGCTCCCGCTGCGATTGCAGGGTCTAAATCCTCATTGAACACATCCTTGAGGCTGTCGAGGTTCTCGATTGTCACCTCTTTTCCCTTTGTCATCGCATCGAGGGTCTTGAGAATCATTGCGTTACGGGTTGCCTTTGTCTTTTTAGCAATCCATTTGTTGATGTACGCCATGATGTTGGACGCTGTGTCCTCAAGCAGTTCGGCGGTCATCTTGAGGATTCCACCCTTTTTCTTGATTTTGTACTCAATCTGCACAAAAGTAGGCTCGTCCATCTCCGGAAAATCCGCAGCCTCATCCACGTTGTCGAACGGTGTTGAATCCGCATCAACCTCGATATTTCGTGTTCCTGTCTTGGTTGTTACACCCTCGACATTGACATACTGCTCAAGGTTGTCGGATGAACGACGCAGTTCGATGATGTCTGTTCTGATGTCCTCCGGAATTGTGACACCGATTCCAACCTCGCCCTCTCCTTTGTCGGATGTGTCGGATGTGATTGTAGCGTTATACACTGCGATGTCTGCCTCGTCTGCCTCTTTGTGCAGGAATCCGGCTTTGACGATGTTTACGAATGATTTCACGATGTTCTTTTTGTCCGGCTTTGTAGCACCGCCGACCTGCTTTACAGTTCCACTGTTGACCTTGTCCTCGATGCTCTCCTGCTCGTCCTCGTCTAAATCATAGAGGAGGTCGAATCTGTTCTGTAACTCCTTGAGTTCCTCCTTTGCTGCCTTTGCCTTGTCGAGTTTTCCATCGTTCACAAGGCTCTTGACTTCATTCTTCTTGTCGTTAATCTGCTTTAATAACTTCTGTAATTCCTTATTCATGACTTTCTGTCCTCCATTTCTTACATACCGTAAAGGTATAAATCATCAAGAATCTGCTGTTTTTCTGCCTCGATTCTTTGTTTCTCTGCCTCTGCTGCTGCATTGTTCCGGTTTTCCAGTTCTGCAATTACTGCATCGACAATGTCCTTTGTGTCGATTCCTTTGAGTGCCTCCGGAATATTGTTGTATTTCTCGAAAAAGTCAGATGCACACGCTGCAACTGCTGCCTTTTCCTCGATTTCAACATCGAAATACTGCTGCATCTTCTTACTGTCGAACCATGTCTCATTGCTCATAAGGGTCTGAATCTTGTCTCTTGTGACACCCTCCTGCACATGTTCCATGTAGACATCAAGAATCGAATCCTCGCAGAGATTCAACTGCTTTATAACTGCCTTGAAATCGTCTGCGTTTCCGTATGCCATGCATAACGGTTTGTGAATCATCGCTTGAGCACCTGTTGCAAAATGCAGCTCGTCACATGCGAACATGATGACTGATGCGATAGATGCTGCCATTCCGTCGACATATCCGACTTTGTGTCCGTCGTATCGTTTTAACTGGTTGTAAATTGCCAGTCCTGCGAATACATCTCCACCGCCGGAATTGAAATAGATGTCAATGTCCTCATATCCATCTAACTGGTTGAGGAAATCTGCGATGTCCTGCGGACATCTGTCCTCCTCGTACCACATGGATTCCCATGTCGCCGATACAATGTCGCCGTAGAAATACAAGGAACATCTGCTCTGTTCCTCGTCCTGCTCTAAATCCAAATAGCCGACATTCTCAACTTTTCCGCTGCGTTTATTTTTCTTTGTGAAATCAAAACGTCTTTTCTTTCCCATGCTTATTCACCTCCCTCCTCGTCAGTCTCGTCCTCTGCCGTGTCGGTTTCGTCCGGTTCTGTTGCTGTGTCCGGCTGCTCTGTGTCCGGCTCTGTTTCTTCCTCCGGTTGCTCCGGTTCATCGGTGTTCTCCCGCTCGGATTCACCTTTCAAATATGCTGCACCCGCCATCGTCAACGGTACGATGCTACCGTTTGCAAGTAGGACATCGCCTCCCTCCGCATCTTCCATGTCGAGTTTACGTCTTGCCTCATTCGGTTTGATAATCATTCCATTGACACCGTTTCTCAAATACTCCATCTGTGTTTTTGAATCGGTGCGGAACAGTACCTTTTCGTTGAATTTGTAATAATATCCGTCGTCTGATTCTTCATCCGGCAGCATCTTATAATTGATTTCTTCCTCATACTGCTTGATGATGAACAGTTCTGTGTCGACGTAGAACGATAACTGCTGCATTTCGCTGTTACTGTACGACGACTTTGAATAATCGTTGATTTGATTCGGTTTCACTCCGAACGCACCTGCGATTTGCAATGCATTATATTTTTTCAATTCAAAGAACTGTGAATCGGTCAGTTTGATGTCGAGAGGTGTGAGTTTCATTCCCAACGGAACAGGCAGGATTTTTCCCGTATTCTTTGCCCCGCTGCCGAACTCCTCAAACGATTTGACAAGTGCCTCTTTTGCCTTTTCGTTCAACTCTCCTGTGTATTCGAGTGTCGCTTTTGCTGTCAGACCGCTCTCATACAAGTTATTCATGAACGCCTGTGATTCAGATGCACCTGCAACCGTATCTCTCAATATCTGCTGCACTGGTAGTCCTGTGATGCCGTCAAAACTGAATGATGTCTTGAAATGCATCACCTCGTCTGTACTGAATACATATTGACGACCGGATGTCGGGTCTGTGTAGACATACCACAAACGCCCAACTCCTGCGAATATTCCCGCATCATCGACGACTATCTGCACACAATTTGACTGCATGACCCACAAATCAACGATTTTGATTTCACCGCCGTATTTCTTGCGGTCAAATTTCTTTCGCATATACACATAGGCGTTTCCGTAATGGTTGCGGTTGATTTCAACTGTGTTCCAGAATGTTGTCGGTGTCATAAACGGATTCGGTCTCTTTGATAGCAGTTTCGATGTGTCCGTCGCCTCTGCCTCGATGATGCCCTTGTCCGTTTTTTGATAGTATTTGATAGGCATTTTCGCAAGGGTCTCCGACAGCATCTTGAGACAAGTGAAATATGTGACCTCTGATGTCGGTTTCCCTTTTCTTTTCAATCCTATTCGCTCAAGGAACGACGGTGAGTTCAATGTCATTTTCCCTCCGTCGTTCTGTGGTTCGCCTCTCCACCAATTTGAAATTTTTACTCCTAATCTCTGAAACGGATTCATTTATTTCTCACCGCCTTTCTTCATGTATTTTTCATATTGTTCAAGCCATTCATTGACAGTTTCGTTCACATCCGGACGGTATTCCTCTTTCATTGCGTGTTTCCATGCGTCGATGATAGCGTCAATCGGGTCGATTCGTTCTGTCGTGATGTCCTTGTCAATCTTTATTTCGCCGTAGTTGTTTGAAATGGTCTTTGCGTTCGCAATCGACCAAACAAGCAGGCTGTCAACCGGAACAACTATCTTGTTGCCCTCTTTGCCGACTTCCATTCCCTCAATCTCCACATTACCCGCAAGAATCTCAAGTCTGAAATCGACGGTCGCATCGTTCAACTCTTTTGCTGTCTGTGTGACAGAAATTGAATCAAATCCCATTGCCTCAAGGTCTGACAGGAATGCTGATGCGTTGTGTGGGTCGTAACAAATCAACTGCGGTTTGAGGTTGTATTCTCTCACCAAATCCTCAAGGTATTTGATGATATATTTGTAATCTGTCTTGATTCCTCCCAGTGTTTCCGTTACCGTCACAAGACCTTTTTCAATCCATACGTCGTATGGTACTTTGTCGGTCTTGATGTGTTCATCCACCCTTGAGGACGGAATGAATGAATGTGTGTGAACAAAATATTTTTTCGTGTCCTCCACCATGAACGGAATCACGATTGCGATTGATGTCAAGTCGCCTCCGGATGACAAGTCAACGCCGACATAGCACTTTGACCCTCTGAAATCCTTGAGTGATTTCAGAACGGCACATGCTTTCCATGATGCAATGTCCTTGATGTACAGTGAATTTGACCACTGCATCCACATATTCAACTGTTTTACAAGGAAATCTCTCAAGTCCTCCCCGCCCATATCACGGGCAGTGTGTGCAATCGGAATGAGGTTCTCAAGTGCATCCCTGTCAAACTCAAGAATCGGGTTCGCTTTTATCCAGTTTTCCGGAGTGTATCTGTCGTCGTGTTCGTCCATCTGTGCGATATACACAAATTGACTGTCGTTTTCAAAAACGCCCTTGAGTAGATTGCAGCAATACTCATATAATTTGTAGCACGGCGACTTGAGGTCGAACCCTGCTGTCGTAATAACTGAAATCAACGCCGACTTGAGTTTCTTGATACCGCCCTCAAGCAGTTTGTACATCTGATTTGTTTTGTGTGCGTGATACTCGTCGACGATTCCCAAATATGCACGGTGTCCGTCAAGTGACTTTGTGTCTCCGGACAACGCTTTGATTTCCGAATGTGTCAGCAAACAGTCAATCGTGTGGTTGTGGTCGTGAACTTTGAACCACTCTGACAAATCCTCGTCGGAATTGATGAATTTTGCGACCTCGTCAAAAACGATGTTCGCTTGGTCTTGCTTTGTAGCCGTACAAAATATTTTTCCGTACTTGTACCCGTCAAAATTGCCGTAATAACACGCCAAAATACCATTTATGAACGATTTTCCGTTCTGTCGTCCTAATTGCACATAGGATGTTCTGAATCGTCTGTATGACTTTTCCTTTGTTCTCCATCCATTGAGTGACCCTAAAATGAAACACTGGAACGGATATGCCGTCACATGCTCATTTTCCTCGCCCTCTGCAATGGTCAATTCCTCTGCGAAATTGATGATTTCCTCTGACTTTTCAACGTCGAAATAGTATTTGTACGGTGCTGCTTTCGATTTTTCGATGTCGTCAAGATGCCTCTGACATGCAAGACGGACATATTCTCCGGCTGTTATCTTGCCCGATACGACATCAAGGGCGTATTGTGTGCAGCGGTCTTGTGTTTCTCCTGCTTTTGCCATGCCTTAATTTGCATATTTCGCAAATTTGTTCTCCGGCTTTTGCTGTTGTGGTTTCGGTACGACCAAACGGCAGCGGGAGGAAACTGTCAGTCCGAAATCTGATGCTCCCTGCCTACACTGTTTCATGCAGCGGTCTTGAATAATCATGAGGCGTTCTCTTTCTCCGGAAACGACCTGTCTTGTACCGACCTGCACACGTTCTTTTTCGCCCGTGTCCGGATTTTCCCGCATCTCATAGACTGGAACATCCTCCATCAATGGAGTTGCTCTGATTTGCTCCGTGATTTCGATGTACTGCGTTTGTGCAATGAGTAGTCTTGCCAGTGCATCGCAATCAAGGTTTGAAATCAGTTTGATTTCGAGTAATTCTTTCGCAATCTTCCGGAACTGTTTCTTTTGTTCCGGTGTCAAATATGACGGAGGTCTCACTTTGTCGCATGGTGCTGTGACCTCGGCGTTTTTTCGTGCCTCAATCTCGGCTTTTGTTAGGTGTTTTCGCCCGTTCATCACAACCAAATCTGTAGGTTGTCTTTGTCCTGCCATGATGCAACAAACCTCCTTTCCGTCAGTATTTCAGTGCTTTTGTGTCACATTCTGACACCTCTTTCGGATATACCCATCTACTGAAATTCTCGTGGGGAGTTTTCTCCAAGGAAAAGAGGGGGTGCGACTAAAAACGAATCGCACAAAACTTTTTTATATCCCCCTGCCTCTCGAAAGTGGTACTCAATCAGTGACCTCAACTGTTTTTGTGTTGCTCTCATACTTGCTTTACTCTGCTTGTATAAAGCAGTGATTGTGTTGTGTGTCTTATGGTTGAGAGGTATGAGGTTGAACGGATTCAATCGCTGTTCCCAGTCGTCCTCAAGTTCAATAATGTGGTGAACCGGATTGCATGTGAGCAACTCATGCTCGACATATAATGCGTATATATCTATGTTGTCGTAGACCTCAATGATACGCTCCCGTATCGCCCGCCATTCCTTTGATACATAGAACTCTGCTGCTCTCTCGTCTCGCCGTGTGTTGTTGTATATCATGTGTCTCGACTGCTGCCGTTGCTCACACTCCTCGCACATCTTCATTGACTGTGGAATCAACTTGCCACACCTGCATGATTTCAATAGCATCTGTGTTCTCCTCTCTTGCTGTGTTCTCCTGCTGTGTTATCCACAAGAGGCGGGCAGTTATGCACATGACTGTGTATATCCCACCCGCATATAACAGGAGGGCAAACAGGCAAGAAAAAAGCGACTGCACATCTGCAATCGCTCGTCTCAACTGTTCACGCTAACATATTATCACGTTTATTTTGTCTTTTGTTCACCCACTTTTTACCCCTGTTTTCACCCTCATTTCACCCTGTTTTCACTCCGTTTTTATCATTTTCAATCGCTTTTGCACCGAATAACTTGATTGACAACCGCTGAATCATCACCCTGCACCACTTTTTCGGTGAGTTGCGTCCGCATCCTGTCTCCCTCACTATATCCTCGTATGACATGCCCTTTATATAGACCGCCTCAAGAGTGTCGTATTTGTACCCCTCACCTGCTGCCTCTGCATCTTCCTTGAGCGATGCAAGAGCCTTTTTCAAGTGTTCAAACAGAATGACCGTCTCTGCACGGCACTCTCTGACCGATTGCAAGAACGCCTTTTCTGCTGATATGTTGTATTTGCCTATATCCGGCACTTGAGAGGTCTCTGATACTGCCTCGTTGATGTATCGTTCCATTTCACGATAATTTTCAAGATATAGCAAGGTTTTTTCAATGACCGTCTGCTCCTTTTCCTCTTTCATGCTTTTTCCTCGCTTTCTGCTTTCTTCTCATAGGCAGACCGTGCATTTTACGCCAGTTATTCGTGTTTTTGCGGTTTTCCGCATCTCTTGAACTGCTCATTTTCAAAATTGCCGTTTTTGCCTGTTGCAAAGTCGTTCCCATTCGCAAAACTGCCTCAACGAACGCCTCTGCTGTTGTTTCAATCTTCATTTCCGGTTCTTTCGGTTTTTCCTGTTTCGTGACATCCGGATTTACGGTCGCTTTGTCTGCTGCCGTCTCAATAATGCCTGAAATCTCTTTTTCCGTTTTTCCCATCGCCCGAAATCGGTCAATTATGCCTTTTAAGATTCCCATATTATCACAACCCTCCTTTTCGCTTACATAAAAGGCAATTCGCCGTCGATACCGTCCGGAATGTTCATGAATCCGTCTCCTGCGTCTGAATATCCGGCATTTTCTGCCTGTTCTCCTGCTGCCCTCTTGCTTTCTGCAAATTCCTGTTCCTCAATCACAACATCGGTCGTATATACCTTTTGACCGTCTCTGTTGGTGTATGAACCCGTCTGAATCCTGCCAGTAACAACAATTTTTGTTCCCTGCTTCAGATATTTTTCCGCAAACTCGCCGTTTTTCCCAAATGCCACGCATGAGATAAAATCTGCCGACTGTTGCCCGTCTCTTGCACCTCTCCGGTCGACTGCCAGTGTATAACGTGCCACACACATGGATTCCTGTGAACCGTTCTGCTGTGTATATCTTACATTCGGGTCTCTTGTGAGCCTACCCATCAATATGACTTTGTTCATTCTCTTTTTTTGTCCTTTCTTGAATCAATCTCTCGTATAAACGCAAATCATCCGGCGGGATGTCGAGATTCCAGTCTCTCGCAAATTCTATCCCGCCGATGAACGCCTCTTTTTCTCTATCAGTCATTTTCCCGCTGCATAACATATTCATTTTGCATTTTCTGCAATCTGACAAGTCCTTTTTTGAACTCAAGGTCATCACCATTCATGCACACATCGAATATTTTCTCATAGTCGACAATGTGCGTCTTGATGAACTCTGCCTCTGCTGCCGTCCTGCTCTCATTGATGAACATTCCCTTGACTGCCTCTTTTATCATTTCGCAATGGGTCTTTTCCTCCTCCGTCTGTGGAGGTGTGCTTGCAATCAAACGGTCATAGGCGTTGTCAATCGCTCCTGCAATCAATTCTCTCCAACCTTTGCCCTTTTCCCCGATTAACTGGTTTTCAATGTCCTCGAATCGGTTTCCGTGTCTTGCTGCCACGATGCGGATGTCCTTTTTGCCCTTTGCTGCAATCAGAATCAAATCGTCATCGTATGCCTCCATGTAATAATCAAATTTCGCATCGAAATTCTCTCTCGGATTGATGATGATTTCCGGCTGACTGCTACCCTCCGTCTTGATACTCACTCCGATGTATTTCGCATCCTTGATTTTCGCATTGATAAATTCTGCCTTTAATGTGCTTTTGTTCATGCTGCTCCTCCATTCACTAATCTGTTGAGTAACCGTTCATACATGGTCTTGTATGTGTCTCTTTCTGTCTGTAATCTGATTATCTCCTCTGATGATGCCGTGATTTCCGGCTTTTCATTTTCTTTTTCTTTCAACGTCTCCTGCATCGCTTGAATCTTCTTGCGATAAAGGTCAATTTCCTCCTGCTGTTCTTTGATTGTCTCGTTGTATTTCTTCGAGGTTTTCATGTTGCCGTCAAGCTGCAAGGAAATCATGAGAGCGATGTCGATGTTCTCCATCTCTTTGTCTGAACACTCTCCGATATACGTTCCGATGCGTTCTGTTGATACCGAATAGACCTGCTCACATAAAACGGTGCTTGGTCTGCCTGTTGACCTCACTGTCACATGTGTCGGGAGGTCTGTTTTCGGCTGCGTGGTCATATATACAACCTCAACGACATTGCTGTTCTCATTGTTTTTGTTGTTGCTAACCACTACCGCCGGACGGTCTGCGTGTTGTTCGCTCCCGTTGTAGGATGCCCCCCCCTCTGCTGATGTAGAACATTTCTCCTCTTTTGATGTCATTCATGATTATTCCTCCTTTTCATCATCTTTCATGAGTTTTGTTGCCATGATGCAATATCCGTCCTCAATTCCGGTGTAGTCCTCAAGCATATATGTGACAAGTACCTTGACCGTGCGACCCGTGTTCTTTCCGTCCGCAAATTCCATCATTTCAAGAATATCGCCCACTTTATAGCCTCTGTCATTCTTCCGGAGTTCAAATGTCTTGATTCCATTTGCCACATCATCGAAATATGTTTTTGCAAGGCGTATCTGATGCACTTTCTGTCCTGTTTCCTGTGTATCTGATGGGAGGTTCTGCATCTTCTCCTCCTGCTCCATCTCACGGAGTTTTTTCTTTGTCTCACGGTCGATTGCATCCTGTTCCTCTGAATATCTCTGCTCGTCGGTCTTGTATGCCTCTGTACGGTTCTTGTACTGGTCGCATGAGGTACATGTTCCGGTCTTGACGTTGCATGTCTCATATTCAGTGCAGGAATAACATATTGATGTGATTCCCTCCGGATGTGGTGTTTCGTAATCGTCGCCCGCTCTCACCTCCGGCGGGTTCATGCCGATTTCTGCCTCTGTGTCGGATTCTGACACCTGCTGCCCTGCTGCCCTTTCTGCTTTCATGTCTTTCACATCTTTGTGCGTGAGTTCTCCGGTTTCTGTGAATTTTCCCAGTGCCTCCCGCTGCTCGTCCTCTGTCATCCCGCTCAATTCATAGGCTGCGGAAAATGTGAGGCGTTCGCCCTTGAGTTCCTCTTTCCATTCCGGAATCAGATTGTTGTTGACTGCCTCTATTTGAGCAACCTTTGTTTTGCTCATGTGCAGCATTGAGGAAATCACCTCTCTCAATCGTCCGGATTGCAGGTCATACCCCTTGATTTTCTTTCCCGCTGCTTTCATGCGTTCAAGAGATGCCTTGAGGCGTGTTTCCTCCTCAATCATGTCGGAGGTCGTCTTTGTACGGTATGCGTTCGCAATTATGATTTCAACCTGCTCCTCGTCGTTATCCTGTGGCGTTGTCAATTTACTGGTTGCAAGTTCAAATTCTTTATATCCCTTTGACACAAGGTACTTGAGAGCCTCCCACCGTCTTTCACCTGCTACGATTCTATATTCGCCCTTGTCGCATGGTGCATATACAAGTTCAAGGTTCTGTTTCAACCCATACATGAGGATGTCTCCTGCCAGTTCCTCAATCTGCTCTACACTGTAAAAATTCATATCGTTCCGGTACATCTTGAAAATTGAAATGTCCTTTGTCCGGAATCTCGCTCTCGGAGATTCATCAATCCCCGCTTTGCTGTTCTTGTTGAGTGCGTCTTTCACGCTGAATCCTGCTGCCATCTGTTCAACCTCCTGTCATTACTCTGTGAGTTTCTGTTTCTTTGTCTCTGTACGCTCGACGTTGATTTCACCCTTTGCATTCTGTGAAATTGATGCTTTGACCCCCCCTCGGAGGTTCAATGTGACCTTTGCAAGTCCTCCGGTGTAAATCTCCTCGACTGCTGCCTTTAAGATGTTCACGATGCCCTCACCGCATCTCTTGTCCGGTGCTGCGTTCTCTCCAAACAAGGCAGACACATTCATCATTGCCTTTTCTTTCCTCTGTTTCTCTTTCTGATACTCGACCGCCTCGGTGCAGTTACATGTCATTGTTGCCTGTTCCTCTGCCTGTGGTTGCGTCAGTTCCTTGTCGGTCTCAATCTGTACCATCTGACCGCAAAACCTGCATTGTGCTGTTTTCACGATGTTTCCCATGTGCTTTCCTCCTTTTTACTCGATAAATTGTTCAGCTTTGAATCTGTCTCCCATATCCATAAAATAATTGTATAAAAAATCTTTCTGATGTTTTGTCAGTGCTTTCATGTTTGTCACTATATATCCGGCATATCCGGACGGATTGTGAATCAGACAATATCCTTTGACCTCCGAAAGAAAATCACGCATGAGGTGTCCGATTTCATTGTCTCCGGATTCTTTCACCCATTTCCAATACTCATCCGTGAACCCTTTTCTTTCGCATATCTGTTCCGCTGATTCTTCATGCGTTCCGAACGGTGATTCCGTGAAAACGCCTGTCGGAGACAACCACCCGAACTCTTTCGTTTCGGTTTTCTTCTGTTCCTGCTCTTTTTGTGCTTGATTTGGCATTATCCCGTTCTCAAAATCATTGAGGTGTTTTCTGAATTTTTCCATGTTTAACTCTCTCGCTGTGATTCCCTCATAATTCAACGGTTCGCCGTTTTCTCCGTTCTTCAGCATGAGCATCCTGCATGTTCCCCATTCCATTTCCGAAAATCCCAGTTCGTAACATTCCATCACATAATACATTCCGATTCTCAAATCCGGATTTCTCTGCACCTCTATCATGTCAATAAAGTTTTTGTTTCCCAGTGCATCCCATACAATGTGAAAATAATATGCAAAACCTTTTTCAAAGGACTTGCATTTTCCCGAACTGTCAAGTGTGATGCAGGTATCGCACCCGCCTCCGCTTATGTGGTATTTGCAGGAGACGTTGTTGCAGGTGATTTTCCTCTTTCCCACATTTACCCCTCCATTTCCTTGAGTAACTCATGCACCACACATCTGTAATCTTGAGACACAATTCCTCTCTTTGAAAATTTCGGGAGTGGAATCATCGCCGTTGTTGATTTTTCTGCAACGATTGAACGTCGAATCGGTGTGACGAACATGTCAAATCCGGATTCTGTTTTCAACCATTCCTCCACCTCAAGAGAGGTCTTGTTTTTCTGTCTCATTGTCATTAGTGCCTTGATTCTCAAATCCGGATTGATGTCTCTCAAATCCTCAATCTGTTCCTCAAGGTTCTGCAATGCCTCGATTTCATATCCTCCGACCTTTACCGGAGCGATGACGAGTTCTGCTGCAATCAGAATGTTAATGACTACCATGTCAAGCAAACGACCGCAATCACAAATGCAATAGTCGTATGCGTCAGATACCTCCTCCAACGCCTCACGCATCCTTGTGACTTGGTTATCCTCTGACTTGAGCAGCAGATTCATGTCGGTTTTCATGAGATAGCCATTCGCCGGAATGATGTCAATGTGCGAATAGTCAGTCGGTCGAATCAAATCGCCTGTTTTATATGTACCTCCGACACATTCATGTTTCTCAAGCAGTTCACTCATGCCGATTCCGTCCGGTTCATATACCCCGAACGTCTTTGATGTGTCTCCCTGTGGGTCTCCATCTAACACAAGCACTCTTTTTCCCTGCTCCTCGCCCAACATATAGGCGATTGAATCGGATGTCGTTGTTTTCCCGATTCCTCCTTTTGGTGACATTACTGCAATAATTTTCATGTCTTTTCCTCCTGTTCTCCTGTTATTGTCCTGTTATAAATAAATTGTGTAATACAGTTTCATTTGCAATTCTTGAAACTTGAAATCCGGCGTTTCATCCGGTCGTAATGGTGACATGAGGTTCAATTCTTTCCATTTCCTGTGAGTAATCTCCGGAACTGCTCTGAATTTCACGACCGTGTCGTTTTTGTGTTGCTCATAGAGTGTGCAGTTCGTGTGACCGACCTCCGGTGCGAATAATGCAAGATAACCGACGAACATCTCCTCGTCTCCCTTGATGATTCGCAGCATGTCCGCACTCTCTAATGTGTTGAGTAAATCCGCAAGCGTCATGACCTGCCTCCCTTGACTTTCCCATCTTTGAGGATGCTGTTGTTCGGGATGCTCATTTTGTTGTTGAAATCCTCCTCCGGACAATAACACAACGCAAGATTCAAATATTCCTCAATGACTTTGATTGCCTCCTCTGCTGAATAGCAGGTTGCGACGAAATGTCCTGCTGCTGCCATATCTGCAAGAAACTCTTTTTGTGTGTCCTGCTGCCTGTTGTTCCCGAATTTCATTTCAACGAACAATCCGCAGTATGAGCCTTTCGGATATGGGAGGCACAAATCAGAAACACCCGCCTTGACACCCATCTGCTTGAATTTGACCGCCTCTGCTCTGTTCCTGCTGCCTCCGTTCGGCACATGGAACAACCATCTCAATTCCGGATAACGGTTCATGTTCCAATTCGCCCACGACACGACATTGATTTGCTCTGTGTCCTCACTTCTCATTGCATATTTCATGTTCATTTTCCTTTGCCCTCCTGTCTGCATGTGTCATAATATTCGCAGAACAAACAAATGTTTCTGCAATCCTTGACCTTGAACATCCATGTGAACCGTTGCAGCTTGTACCGCAGTATGTACCCGATTTGTGCAATGTACGGATGTTTCTGTCTGTATGTTTTCATTTGTCCTGCTCCTCCATTTCTAAAATCATAAAAGCATGTATGAAAATGCTCTTGTGTTTCCTGCCGAACTGGTCTTTTGCCGGAGGCACTTCATGCATGTTCTCAATCGTTCTCTTTGCCTCCCACCATCGGCGTGTTTTCCCGTCTCTCGAAATCGGTTTGAAATGTACCTTGACCGTTCCCTTGACGACGGAAAACTGGTCTCTGTCTACCCGCAGGATGTCATCGAATCCCGCTGCCTTGACTGCTGCCTCCGCTTTTCGGAAATACCTCTCTTTCGATTCCGGTTTCCAGTCAAACCTCATTTCCCGACCACCTCCTCAATCTCTTTCATTCTCTGCATGATTGCCGTGTTGTATGAATAGACATACACGCCGTTGTTCCACAAATGTTCCCTTGCACCTCTTTCACCGTAGTTGTACGCTGCAAGTGCATCCTGCACCGTTCCGTATTTCTTGAGGAGATACGAGAGGAAATCAATCCCGACTTTCACATTCTGATATGGGTTCATGAGGTCGGTGCAGTTCAATTTCTGCATCCGGTCGGTGTGCCATTTCTCATATATCTGCATATATCCCTTTGAGTTCCCGTTGTCTCCGGTCTTGTCGAACTCATATCCGGATTCATACTCTATGATTGCCAATACAAGGGCATACGGAACATCGTTTTGCTTGCATAGACATCTTGTGTATATCTGCATTTTCTCCGGAAAATAGCCTTTGTCTGCATACTTCTCCGGCAGGTCGTAGAACACGAATCCCTCAAGGTCATCACTCCCCCAGTCCTCGGACATGGTATCAAACACCTTGTATTTGTCCTCGATGCTCTCTGCTGTCTGTGTCATCGTCTCCGGATTCTGCATCACTTCCGCTTGCGTCGTCTCCGGTTTTTCCTCCTGCTGCTCCGGTTCTTTGACATTGAACAATATCACGCAAAATCCTGTCAGTAATACCGCAATCAATGCGATGTGAAACGCATTATACAAACCTGCTCTTTTCAATGCCCGTCTTATCCGTCTTATTCGTCTTATTCGTCTTTTCACCTGTCGACCTCCTTTTCCGCATTCGTGCATGTATATAAAACATGCAGTTAAAATCGTTGTAGTACACTGCTGCATTTGTGAAATCCATGTCCGGATACCACTTTTTCAATATCTCCGGAATGGAATCTCTGTCCTTGACCATCTTGTCAACGAATGAGCCTATTTTTTTATAACTGCCTCCCGCTGCCGGACGTTTGGAATGAACGACCTTGATTCGTGGGTCTCTCAATCCTTGTGAACTGTTCCACCTCTTTTCCGACGGAACACGGTTCTTTTCCTCGACGATATAATTCGCCATACCGGACAGACCGTTTTCGTCCGTCTGCAATCGGCGAACCTCATTCCTGCTTGACTGTTTCCAACAGGATTCAACCGTCTCCATGTCTAACGCTCCATCCATGACAATGTGATGATGCCATCTGATTTCCGCATCCGGATTGTATGCGGTCACATAGACATATTTCGCATTCGGGAGACCTCTCTTTTTCCTCTGATAGTTGATGCGTCTGATGTACTTTTGCACATTCTTGATTGCTGCATCCACGTCCCCGTCCGGTGGGAGATGCTCGTCATCATAGGTCAATGTCATCCAAATATCACGGTCACTGAAATTCTCATTGATTAGCCTCTCAACATATTTCCGTGCATTCTTATCATTCAGATTCTTTTGAGCCTTGTTGTTGTCTTTCTTGATAGTTCTCCCCTCCGGAGGTACTTCATCCATGCTCCGGAACTGCGGATATATCTCAATTTCAAACTGGTCTCCTGCTGTTATCTCTTTCAGTGCATATATAACTTTCTTTCGATGTTGGAACAGGTTCTCAATGAACCACTCATGCATGTCCTCCATCGCTTTGTTATATGCTGCCTCATAATCATACGGGATATATTGCATCCCTCTTTTTCTTGCCATCTGACACAATCCTCCTGTTATGTTTTCGTAGACTTGTTATTATCTATTACAAGGACGATAAAAGTTCTGAAAACCCTTGATTTTATAGACCTTTTCAGTCTCTTTTCAAGTTGCTTTTTTGTGTCAGATTTGCTATAATATTTCTATCAGTTAGTGACTGACACAATCAGTCGATACAAGGACGACCACTGCAATGGTTGTCCTTTTTCTTTACTTATCTTTTCTTTTCAAAATTCTTTATTCGCTCAAGTCGTTTCGGATAATACCCCTGTTCTATCTCCGGAATCACAATGTTTGTTTTGCAATGCTCATTCAAGAACGTGCAAATCTCTGTATATCCGAGACCTCCCCTCTCTCTGCTCGTGAATGCAAATTTTATTGTTTGAGGTTCGTATTTTTGCACCCGCACATATCTTCCGGGGTCTGCTGCAATTCCAAATCCGCACAACTTGCATCCCGTCCTGCTTTCTTGCGTGAAATAGTATGTGTCCGATTCCTCGTCATATATCAATTCGCCGTATACTGGTGCTATTGGTAGGTTTTTCTCGTTTATAAATCGCAGTACCGTTGATTCGGTTGCTGCTCCTAATGGTTTACTTTTATTTCTCCCCTGCTTTGAATCAAACAGATTACATCCCGTTTTCATATACGCTTTCATTCTGTCTCTTGATTCCGCAGCCATCTCCCCAACCATCGGCAGCAGTTTCCCAATTTCTTTTGATGCGTACTTTATTGGGTCTTTTTTTAGAATCTTGCAACACTCCTCGCTGAACTCAAACTTTGAATCAATCAACGGACGCCATTGCACTGGTAAAAAATAACTCTCACACCAGTCGTTTTTGCTTGTGATTTTCGTCAAGTTCAAAATGGCTGTGTCGTTGAATCCCATCTCTCGGAGTTTGTCTGCACAGTCAATACATTCCTGCATGTGCTTTCGTGTGTACGTTTCCGGCATAATCTGTTCGATGTCTGCGTATGTTAGATTCAGTCTTTTCAAAGTCGCCTTGACATCTCGAATTTGCCTTGCAACCTTTTTGCTGATAAATGGGAATCCCACCATTTCGACAACATCGAAATAATGCACATCACCTCTGACCTCGTGAAAATCAATTTGAATCCCGAACTCTTTTTCTATGTATGCACAAAACTCTCTTGTGTACTTGCTCATGCAATTAAACTCATTGCTTGTGTTCGCAAACATAACAACCAGTTTTTTTGTGTCTTTGTACTTTGTTATTGACCACATTTGAGCGACAATATAAAGCATCACCGCAGAATCTTTTCCTCCGGAAAGACTGACAACAACCTCTCCATCCGTTCTCACGATTGCCTCAAGTGCTTTTGCCTGTGCTACCCCGATTTGTTCCTCATAGGTGCGTTTCCACATTTCACGCACCTGTGCTTCTGTATATAAATACTCGCTCATGTAAAATCCTTTCTTGCGAACGACCGCTGCAACAGTTGTTTGCGTTCTTTGCTCTCATGCTCCTGCTATGTACTGCCCCGCCTTTATGACGGGGCGTTTTCATTAAACGGCTGCAACCGCCTCTTTCTGTTCCCATCTGCGACGCTCCTCTGCTTTTCCTGCTGCCTTACCCTCGGCATACGCAGACATCACCATAATGGTCATTGACTTTCCCTCAAGGTCATCAATATTCATGAACTTTTCTGCCATGCTCTCAATCACTGCCTTTTTCTCGTTTCTCGTCATTTTTCAACACCTCCTCGGATTCGCTCAATCTCTTTTTCTATGTTCTTTCCGGAATAATCTGCAAGCAGTTTTTCCGAAATGTGATACGTCCAAATTGAGGACATCTGTACCGCCGTTCCTATCGGTAGTTTTCCCTGCTGCATTGCTACCCTCACGAATTGCGGTGATACATTGAGGATTGCTGCTGCCTCTGTCGGCAATATTCGTCCTATATCCATCCTGTTTCCTCCTGTTGGTGGCTCTCTCGGTCTTTTCATCCCGTCCACCTCTTTTCCGGCAATGTATACCGTGTTGATGCTTTTCACCTTAAAAACCATCGAAAACCTGTTGAACATCCACGCACTTTCTAGCAGGTGCGACCGCTGCCATGTTTCCCACGGTATCGCTGAACGGTGTCTTTCGGCTTGCCATCGTCAGAGTGTCGGTTGCCATCCGGACACTGACGGGGCGACTGCTGCCCCGTTTCGGCTTTGAGTTGTCTGCTTTTCGTCCTCGCAGTATAATGAATGTGCCACCATTTCAAAATGACAGGAGGTGAATTGCTGTGGGCGATTATGAAAATTTGTATAAGGATGTCAGCAATCAGAATATTGACACCGCCGAACTTGAACGTCGTAAAAAAGAACGTTATCAGAACCGTTTCAATTATTACAATAGTGTTGTTGCAACCATCGCCTTGATTCTTTCGATTATCGGTATAATCTTAGGATTAAACTGATAATTGACAGGACAATCGCTAATGTTGAGCAGGTCGCAGGCATCCATTTAATGATTTTTATTTTCATGGGTGTCTGCTGCTCCTCAAGTCTCTCCTCTGCCTCCGTTTCAAGCTGTTTCTTTGCAATCGCAACTTTTGCAACTACATTCTGACTTCTTGAGACAATTTCAATCTCTGTCATGTTCAAATCTAATTTTTCATACACATTCAAAGTCTCTTTCATTGCCTCTTTGATTTTTGTTCTTCTGATTTCCTCCACCGTCTCACCTCCTGTTTGTATCTTGTAAATACATCATAGTATTTTCAAAATACTTTGTCAACAGTTTTTTGTATCTTGAGTGTACTTTTTCTATTGATTTTCTTTTTTTGCTGTGCTATGCTACGAACATGGAGGTGATAAACATGACAGAAAACGAACGTGTCAGAGAATTGAGAAAAACTCTCGGTCTCACTCTTGAAAAATTTGGTGAGCGTTTGGGCGTTAAAAAAAATGCTATTAGTGCAATAGAAAATGGTCGCAATTCTCTCACAGACCAAATGACAAAAGCAATCTGCCGTGAGTTTGGAGTTGATTATATATGGTTGACTACTGGTGAGGGCGAAATGTTCGTTGATACGGACGATGATTTCATCGAACGCATTGACCGCATCATGGCGGGTGAGGATGAGGCACGAAAAAACCTTTTCAAATTTATGCTTGAGTTGAGTGACGAGGACATCGCAGCCCTTGACCGCTTAATGAAAAAGGCGATTCGTTTCTCAAAAGGTGAGATTGATGAATAATGGTTTGTATAATGTCCTTTTCAAACTGTTATCCCAGTCCGATGAATCAGACATCCGCATGGTCTGTTCTTCCTTGCTTGGTTATTTGGTTGGAAAAGGCAAAATTTCCGTTGATGAACTGGATGAATATATTTCAGTTATTAAAAAAGACTGACAGTCTTTCAACTGCCAGTCTCATGTGTGTATAGATACAGCACGAATTTATATATCCTCTTGAGGATGCGTTCGCTGTGTATCTTTCCGACTATTTCGACAATAGCCTCTTTGTAATCCAAGGGAGACACCACCCCCTTTCCGAATTGCATTGTATCATATATTTCCATGATTGTGGAAATATCGAGGTTGATTTCCATAATCGTGGAAATCGTTCCTCCTGCTGCCGGAATCCCGCTGCAATGTGATACAATTATTTGTATTCGGATTCAAACAGGTCGGTGATGTTCACGCCTAACGCAATCGCTATCATTTCAAGTTGAAACAATGTCGGCGACACCTTGCCGTTTTCGATGTTGTTTATCGTAGATTTTCCGATTCCGGATTTCTTCGATAACTCCATCAATGTGAACCCTTTTGAGGTTCTCATTTCCCAAACGAGAATTTTCATCCTGCTCACCTCCTTTCTCAAGGAAAGTGTACAGAGAGAAAATTTCCGTTCAAAATTACGGTTGTTTCGCTAACTGCAAATAAAAAAGACGACCCACGCTGCAACGTGAATCGCCTTTGTGAAACTTCCGTCTCATGCTCCTGCAAAAGGCACTTGATAGATAGTTCCTGCAAATACCATTCTATCATAAAACCGTGCTTTTTGCATTGGTTTTATTTTTTATACTCTTTTTTAGGATGGTGATTTTATGAAACTACCGAACGGATTCGGAACTGTTTACAAACTGTCGGGAAATCGCCGGAATCCTTATGTTGCCAAAAAGACAAAAGGATGGGAAATTGACCCGAAAACAGGTAAATCAAAACAATTATATACGGTCGTCGGATATTACCCGACCCGTAAAGAGGCATTGACCGCACTTGCGGAGTTCAATGCAAATCCTTATGATGTGGATGCTGCAAAAGTCACATTCGAGGATGTATATGAGCGATGGTCTGATGAACATTTTCCGACCGTCAGTGATTCCAACGTCAAGGGTTATCGTGCAGCATGGGCGTTGTGTGATAAACTTGCACGGATGCGGTTTGTCGATGTCAAACTCGACCACCTGCAAATGATTGTCGATGAATCCGGCAAAAATTATCCAACACTCCGGAAATTGAAAGTCCTGCTCGGTCTGATGTATAAATACGCCGTGATTCATGAGATTATTCCAAAAGAACGGAATCTCGTTGAATACCTCGACATCAAAAAGGCAGGAAACCCGAACGCATACAACCGGAAACCTTTTTCAAAAACAGAGGTCAAAAAGATATGGGATGTCAAGGATTCAAATATATATTATACTGTCATCCTCATGCTGATATATACCGGATGCAGAATCGGCGAACTCCTCGACCTCAAGAAAGAAAATGTAAACCTTGAGGAAAGATATTTCAAGATTGTCGCCTCGAAAACTGCTGCCGGAATCCGTACTGCCCCAATCTCTGAAAAGGTTTATCCGTTCTTTGAATACTGGTACAACCTCAATGATTGTGAATATCTCCTCTCTACTCCGGAGGGTGAACATTTCAAATACCGGAATTATTATGATTCGTACTGGTCGCCACTTATTGAGACCCTCGGAATGAAACACCGTCCTCACGATACCCGTCACACATGTATTTCCATGTTGACGGTTGCCGGAGTGTCAGACAAGGTCGTCAAGAAAATTGTCGGTCATAAAGGGCAGGGCGTGACAGAGGTCGTATATACACATTTTGAAATCGAGGAACTGATTGACGCTATCAACAAGATATAGAGGTGTGCCATGAATAGAACTGAATACAAAAACAATTTCGGGCGTGAGCATTACGAACGAATCAATCTCGTTGTACCTAAAGGCATGAAAGACATCATCAAGGCTCTTGCATCCAGTAAAGGGATGTCGGTCAATGCGTACATGCAAGACCTTGTCAGAAAAGACCAATGCGGTTTATTTGATACAATGCAGATTGCAGAAAAGAACAGAGAAATGATTTCCGGAATCACCGGAAACATGCACGACGGATATGACATCATTTTCAAGGACGGTCATTCCTGCCATTGCCGGACGAAAAAGGATGTCCGGTCATGCATCATTGAATACTGCAACGAAAAGGGCGATTGATTCGTCCTTTTTTTATTGCAAAATGTGTCTTACATAAGACTTGTAATGTCTTACACAAGACAAGATTTTCCGTGTTAGTTACCTGTTAGTTATGTGTTAGTTACCGTTGAAATTTCGTGTGTTTTTGTGGTGTCTGATAGATTTATCGGAATATAAAGAAATCCCCGAAAACTCGATGTTTTCGGGGAAATTTGCTCTTTTCTGATATTCGCTTGAATTATCTCTTTGAGAACTGTGGTGCACGACGAGCTGCCTTTAAACCATACTTCTTTCTTTCCTTCATACGAGGATCTCTTGTTAAGAAGCCAGCTTTCTTTAATAATGGACGGTATTCTTCTGAATCAACTTCAAGAAGAGCTCTTGAGATACCGTGTCTGATAGCACCGGCCTGACCTGTGTATCCACCACCGTGTACATTTACAAGAACATCAAACTTTTCAGTTGTTTCTGTTAATGCTAAAGGCTGCTTTACAACAACCTTGAGTGTTTCAAGACCGAAATACTCATCAAGTGATCTCTTATTGATTGTAATGTTACCGTTACCCGGTACTAAATATACTCTAGCAATACTGCTTTTTCTTCTACCTGTTCCGTAGAACTTTCCGTTTGCCTTCTTAGCCACTGTCATTTCCTCCTTATTTGTCCTTTAATTAAAACTTTAAAACTTCCGGCTTCTGAGCTGCCTGATCATGATCAGGTCCTGCATATACATGAAGCTTTGTATACATCTGTCTGCCTAAAGGTCCCTTTGGAAGCATTCCCTTAACAGCGAGTTCGATAACTCTCTCAGGCTTCTTTTCCATCATTTCCTTTAATGTTGTTTCCTTCATACCACCAACATAGTCTGAATGATGATAGTAAATCTTCTGATCTAACTTCTTACCTGTAACCTTAACCTTATCAGCGTTGATTACGATAACGTTGTCACCACAGTCGATGAACGGTGTGTAAGTAGGCTTGTTCTTTCCTCTTAAAACACTAGCAACCTGTGATGCTAAACGACCTAATGTATAATCTGCAGCATCAACTACATACCATTTTCTTTCAACTGTTGATGCACTAGCCATATAACTTTTCATTGGTTTTCCTCCTGAAATGATTGCTTTTATTGCATTCTATTAATTCTAATATGATTGATATTAAATGCTTCTCCGGGGCTTTGGTTAAGCACTTAACTCATAGTTTAAGGACACGCACTTATGCCATGTCACATTTAACAATTATATAACACACGTCCGAGTGTGTCAATCTATTTTTCATCTGAAAATGAAATTTTTCCGGACTTATCCACAAAATCTTATGAAATTGAAGAATTATCCACAGCTCTATACTCCGCATCATCGCCGTCCACATACTCAATGTTCATCAGTGTCAGTCCCTGTGGCGGGGCAGTCTGTCCCGCCGCGGTACGGTCTTTGGCTTCAAGCATCTGCGCCACATCGTCTGCGCTTAACTGTCCCTTACCGACCTGAACCAATGTTCCTGCGATAATTCGCACCATGTTGTATAAAAATCCGTTTCCGGTAATCCGTATCGTAAATATTTTTGCACCATAGGCGTCCTGCTCTGAAATTTCAAGTCCATAGACATGCCGCACGGTCGTTTCCGTCTGTGTCCTCACACAGCAGAAGCTTTTAAAATCGTGTTCCCCGACAAGCAGTGCCGCCGCTTCCCGCATACGGACAGTGTCCAGTTTTCCCGGTACGTGCCATGCGTAATTGCGCTGCTGCGGAATCGGAAACGGGGTATTTAAAATTTTGTATTCATACGTCTTTTTGGTATTGCAGTGGCGCGGGTGAAAGTCACCTTTTACTTCACGGGATTCCAAAATGCTGATTTCTTCCGGCAGATACCGGTTTAACGCATAGCAGAAGCGTGAACCGGGAATTGTCGATTCCGTATCAAAGACAGCCACATTGCCAAGTCCGTGCACGCCGGCATCGGTTCTGCTTGCCCCTGTGACATGCAGTTTTTCACCGGTCAGTGCATAAATTGCCATATCCAGTTCTTTTTCGATTGTGGGCGCACTGGGCTGAATCTGCCAGCCGCTGTAATGCGTTCCGTCATATGCAACGGTCAGTTTAATTCTTTTCATACCTCTCTCCATTTAGATGACTCTGCCGCCCAGTACTGCATTAATGCCAATCATCACTATCAGATACCCAGCCAGCACAAGATATGCGATTTTATCATTTTTGCCGTAGCGCAGTGGTTTCATTTTGGTTCGTCCCTCCGAACCGTGGTAACAGCGGGCTTCCATCGCCATTGCCAGTTCATTTGCACGGCGGAATGCCGAAATAAACAATGGAACCAGAATCGGAATCATTGCCTTTGCGCGCTTCATCAGATTGCCGCTTTCAAAATCGGCGCCGCGCGCCATTTGTGCTTTCATGATTTTATCGGTTTCTTCAATCAGAATCGGAATAAAGCGCAGGGCAATCGACATCATCATGGCGATTTCGTGAACCGGTACATGAAATACTTTTAAAAATCCAAGTCCTTTTTCCAGTCCGTCCGTCAAATGAGTCGGTGTCGTAGTCAGGGTCATCAGCGATGAACCCATAATCAGGAATATCAGGCGCACCATCATAAATGCTGCCAGATAGATACCTTCTTTAGTAACCGTCAGTTTCCAGATGTGAAAGACCGGCGTTCCTTCCGTTAAAAACAGATTGAAAATGACACTGAACAGAATCAGTATTACAACCGCCTTTAAGCCTTTTACAATAAATTTAACAGGCACTTTTGACAATTTAATGACTGCCGCCAGAAATACGGTAACACCCAGATACAGCCACACGCTTTTTCCCAAAAAAAGCGTGATAATAAAAATCAGCGTTCCCATGAGTTTTACACGCGGATCTAACCGGTGAATCACCGAATCTGTCTGATAATATTGTCCAATGGTAATATCTCTTAACATAAATTTGTGTTCCTATGCCTTTCCATGAATCCCTTGTAAATTCTTCAAAATGCTCTGTCTGGCTTCCTCTACGGTAATGGCATTGACATCAACGGCAAAGCCTGCATTTTTTAAATCATTCATAATATAAGTTACCTGTGGCGCCGCAAGGCCGATCTGCTCTAATTCCCTGTATCCTGCAAAAATATGCTTCGGTGTGTCATCATACATCAAAACACCGTCATTCATTACCATAATGCGGTTCACATATTTTGCCACGTCTTCCATGCTGTGGGATACTAAAATCACCGTAATGCCGGTTTTTTCTTTTAAATCTTTAATGCTGTCTAAAATTTCATCTCTGCCCTTCGGGTCCAGACCTGCTGTCGGTTCGTCCAGTATCAGCACATCCGGGCGCATCGCAAGCACACCGGCAATCGCAACACGTCTTTTCTGTCCACCCGATAAATCAAACGGCGACTGGTAATACAGATTTTCATCCAGCCCGACAAGACGCAGCGCTTCAAATGCGCGCAGTTCCACTTCCATTTTCGGCAGTCCCAGATTCTTTGGTCCGAAGCAGACGTCTTTAAAAATGTCTGTTTCAAACAGCTGATGTTCCGGGTACTGGAATACCAGTCCGACTTTACTGCGCAGCATTTTCATATCAAAATCTTTATCATAAATATCCATGCCATTAAAATAAATCGTACCGCTGGTTGCTTTCACCAGTCCGTTCAAATGTTGGATAAAAGTTGATTTTCCCGACCCGGTATGACCAATCAGTCCGATAAAGTCCCCGTCGTTAATGACACATTTTACATTTTTTAATGCCTGTTTTTCAAATCCTGTACCGATTTCATAGGTATAACTGATGTTATCAACAATAATGGACATTTCTTCCTCATTTCCACTGTATTTATACAGCAATGTTCTTTACACATTTTATTTCAACTTCATAAGTTCGTCAATCAATTCCTGATTGGTCAGGATTCCGCTGCGTATCGGAACGCCGCTTCTGCTTAATTCATAAGCCAGCTCTGTCACCTGCGGAACATCAAGCCGTAGCTGCTTTAATTCTTCTACCCTTGAAAAAATCTGGCGCGGTGTGCCTTCCATCACAACTTTTCCTTCATCCATCACAAAAACACGGTCGGCATCAATGACTTCTTCCATATAATGTGTAATCAGAATAACCGTTACGCCCTCTTTCCGGTTTAATTCATGCAGTACCCGCATGACATCTGCCCTGCCGTGTGGGTCTAACATTGCGGTCGGCTCGTCCAATATGATACATTTCGGCTTCATTGCCACAATTCCCGCAATCGCTACACGCTGTTTCTGTCCGCCGGATAATTTATTCGGCGACGCTTTCCGGTACTGGTACATACCGACTGCCTTTAAGCTTGCCGCAACACGTTCCCAGATTTCTTCTGTCGGTACACCGATATTTTCCGGTCCGAAACCAACTTCTTCCTCCACCAGCGTACAGATAATCTGATTGTCCGGATTCTGAAAAACCATGCCGGCACGCTGACGGACATCCATGACGTTGTCTTCATCGGAAGTATCCAGTCCGTCTACTAAAATCGTCCCTTCTGTCGGAAAAAGAAGGGCATTGATATGTTTTGCAAATGTGGATTTTCCGGAGCCGTTGTGACCTAAAATGGCAATAAATTCTCCCGGCTGGATATCCATGTTAACGTGGTCCACGGCAGTTGTAATACCTTCCACATTACCTTCTTCATCACGTCTGATATATTCAAATGTAAGGTCTTTTGCTTTTACGATTCCCATAATTCTCCTTGTTTTTGCGGAGCAAAAATCCGAGCCCTCAAGCGAGGAGAGAATTTTTTCTCCTTATATTTCTGCAATATGTACAAAAAGGAAGCTATGCATCCGAAAACACATAGCTTCCCAATCATCTACAATAAAATTATACTAACTCAAGAAGTACTTCCATTGCAGCATCGCCTTTTCTTAAACCAATCTTAACGATTCTTGTATAACCACCCTGACGGTCAGCATACTTTGGAGCGATTTCATCAAATAATTTATTTGTAAGGTCAACTGTCTTTGTATTCTTCTTTCTTCCAGCAGCAGCTGTCGGAACTTCTGTTACCTTGTAGAGAACCTTATCCATCTGCTTTCTAGCATGAAGTCTTGAAGGTAAATCCTTCTTGATTTCCTTTTCTACAGTATCATAAACAGTAACTTTCTTACCGTCTACAACTTCCTTCACTCTCTTGCCTTCAGAATCCTTCTTCGGAACCTTTGCAGAAACTGTAACTGTTTCATAGTTATCCTTTTCCTTTACAGCAAGTGTGATAAGTTTTTCAGCCATCTTGCGAACTTCCTTCGCTCTTGCTTCTGTTGTAACGATCTTACCGTTTTCGATTAATGCTGTAACCTGACTTCTTAATAAAGCCTTTCTCTGGCTTGAATTTCTACCAAGCTTTCTATACTTTGCCATTTTAAACCTCCATTTGTAACCCATATACATGCGCGTATGGACTTACTGCATATGCGTTTTCTCTACAAATATTCTACTATGAACGCGGATCTGCCGCATTACATACAACTACTTTACCGAACGTGTCTTTCACGCTCTGAATGGTCTGCCCTGTGGCAGTCTGCATTAGTCTTCGTTTGGACTAAGCTGTAAATTTAACTCTTTTAACTTTAAAAGTACTTCGTCTAATGACTTCTTACCAAGGTTTCTAACCTTCATCATGTCATCAGGTGTCTTATTGCAAAGCTGCTCAACCGTATTGATGCCGGCTCTCTTTAAGCAGTTGAAAGAACGAACTGATAATTCAAGGTCTTCGATACTCATAGACAGTACCTTGCTTGATTCATCTTCCTGCTGTTCTACCATAACTTCTGCCTTTGCAGCATTTTCTGAAAGATTAATAAACACCTTTAAATGCTCACTGAGAACCTTTGCGGCAAGGCTTAATGCCTCATCCGGTGCAATTGTTCCATTTGTGAAAATATCAAGTGTTAATTTATCAAAATCCGTATCCTGTCCAACACGTGTATTCTGTACAGACATATTTACACGTTCAACCGGTGTATAGATAGAGTCTACTGCGATAACACCGACAGGCTGGTCTTCTTTCTTATTCTTTTCTGAACTTACATAGCCTCTGCCGTTTGTAATTGTAAGTTCCATTGATAACTTGCAATCAGCACCGTTTAAGTGTGCAATTACAAGATCAGGATTAATAATTTCAATATCAGGGTCAACCTGAATATCAGATGCCTTAACGACACCTTCGCCTACGAAATCAATATGTGCTTCCTTCGGTTCTACTGAACTGCTGTTATTCTTAATTGCTAACTGCTTGATGTTCATGATGATTTCTGTCACATCTTCCTTTACTCCTGGAATTGAACTGAACTCATGAAGGACGCCTTCAATCTTGACACTGCTTACAGCAGTACCAACTAATGAGGAAAGCATAATTCTTCTAAGGGAATTACCAAGTGTTAAACCGTAACCTCTCTCAAGTGGTTCTACTACAAATCTACCGTACTTGCCATCTTCAGACACATCTGTCATCTCAATCTTTGGCATTTTGAAATTAAAATCTGCGTCAACCATGTATAGCCCCTCCTTTTGGGTTTTAAAAGTTTTATTCTTGCAATTGTCATTTTAGGATATTATCAGTATACTCCTAAACTTGCTGTATCAGCCACCGGAAAGTGATACCGAATCCTCTTTCCGACGACTGATAGCAACAATCTAAATTACTTAGAATATAACTCGACGATAAGCATTTCGTCTACAGGAACATCAATAGCTTCTCTTGTAGGTAACTGTACAACAGTTCCCTTCAGAGCATCTCTGTCAGCTTCGAGCCATTCTGGAACGAGTCTGCCGTTTGTAGCTTCAAGAATTTCCTTATATCTTGTTAAAGACTTAGACTTTTCTCTGATTTCGATTACATCGCCAGCCTTTACTAAGTATGAAGGAATGTTAACGCTCTTACCGTTTACAAGTACATGCTTGTGATCTACGATCTGTCTTGCTTCTCTTCTTGTTCTTGCGAAACCTAATCTGAAGATAATGCTGTCAAGTCTTGATTCGAGCATAACCATAAGGTTTTCACCAGTCATACCCTTCATCTTTTCAGCCTTCTTATAGTAGTTTCTGAAAGGCTTTTCTAATACACCGTAGATGAACTTAGCTTTCTGCTTTTCGCGAAGCTGCATACCATACTCGCTAATCTTTCTTCCGGCATTCTTAGCCTTTCTTCTTGATTTCTTATCTATTCCTAAATATACAGGATCTAAGTCAAGAGAACGACATCTCTTGAGCACAGGTGTTCTATTCACTGCCATCTTAACATTTACCTCCTAATTAAACTCTTCTACGCTTTGGTGGACGACAACCATTATGTGGAACAGGAGTAACGTCCTTGATACTTGTAACTTCAAGACCGCAAGCAGAAAGTGCACGAATAGCAGCTTCTCTACCTGAACCAGGTCCCTTAACCATAACGTCTACAGACTTTAATCCGTGAACTAATGCAGCCTTTGTTGCTGTTTCAGCAGCCATCTGTGCAGCGTAAGGAGTAGATTTCTTAGAACCTCTGAATCCAAGTCCGCCGGCACTTGCCCATGATAAAGCATTACCTTCTGCATCTGTTAATGTAACAATTGTATTATTAAAAGAAGACTGAATATGAGCCTGTCCTCTTTCAACGTTCTTCTTAACACGCTTCTTTGTCACTTTTTTTGTAACCTTTTGAGCCATTTCTAACCTAACCTCCTATTAAAAGTCTTCCTTATTACTTCTTCTTGTTTGCAACTGTCTTCTTCGGACCCTTGCATGTTCTTGCATTAGTCTTAGTCTTCTGACCTCTGCATGGAAGTCCTTTTCTATGACGGATTCCTCTATAGCAACCGATTTCTTTTAATCTCTTAATATTCATGGCAACTTCACGTCTTAAGTCACCTTCTACTAAATGTTCAGGATCTGCATCAATCACCTTAGCGATTCTTGCAACTTCCTCATCTGTTAAATCCTTAACGCGAGTATCAGGATTTACCTGAGCTGCCTCAAGAATCTTTGTTGCTCTAACTCGGCCGATACCATATACATAAGTAAGACCGATTTCAATACGTTTTTCTCTTGGTAAGTCTACACCTGAAATACGAGCCATGTGTTCTTTAACCTCCGTTAATCAAAAAATGAATAGTTATTTTCTTAATTCTTTGTAATCCAGACCCCATACGCAGCTCGTCATTGCTGACGCCTGAAATGTGTGCGCAGTTTTCATGAAATTACTTATATAAAAGCTATAAACCTTACAACATAGCCGAGCGGTTCATAGCTGCAGCCGCATTATTACGAATAAATATACCGATACCTGTGTGTATACCTATTCTAAAATGCACAAACAAGCCGGGTAATTAACCCTGTCTCTGCTTATGCTTTGGGTTTTCACAGATAATTCTGATGCTACCCTTTCTTTTAATGACTTTGCACTTTTCACAAATTGGTTTTACTGATGATCTAACCTTCACTGCAAAAGCCTCCTTTCAGACAAGTTCGTTATATATTGTAACACAAGTATTTTAAAAATAGCAAGAAAATTTTAGCATAATTTTATATAAATTATGCCGATATTTCCATGCATTTTTTATATAGTTTTACCAACCGTTTCTATTTATCTCTCCAGATAATTCTGCCCTTACTTAAATCGTATGGTGAAAGTTCAATTGTTACCTTGTCACCCGGTAAGATTCGTATAAAGTTCATTCTTAACTTTCCGCTGATGTGTGCAAGCACCTGATGTCCGTTTTCTAATTCTACCTGAAACATCGCGTTTGGAAGTTTTTCAACAACGGTTCCTTCGATTTCAATTACATCTGCCTTTGACATTTGTCATTCCTCCTTATTGCTGGAAATATAAAGTTTAATTGCTTTTTTTATATCTTCATTTTGAATGCTGATATGATTGTTATGCTTTGACTCTAAATTGCTGTCCTTTTTTTTGATAACCTGAATATGCTTTATTTTCTTTTTCTTCGGGCTGTCTATAAGCTTATTCTTACCGTCCGTCAAATATGCATACTCAGAATCCATCTTTTTTATGATATATACAGTTTCTTTGTCATGTCCTGCAAGAGATTTTGCAAAACACCATTGTAATTCTTCATTCATAGAAAATCTCCTGTATTCAAGATTTTATTCTTCTACCAGAGATAATATCTCCGGTCCGTTCTTTGTAACAAGCACTGTATTTTCATAATGGGCCGCTAAAGAATGATCGGCAGTCACTACTGTCCAGTCATCGTCAAGCCATTTCACTGCATATCCGCCTGCCGCAACCATCGGCTCTATGGCAAGTGTCATACCTTCGTAAAGCTTAATACCTCTGCGCTCCTGTGTGAAATTCGGTATCTGCGGGTCTTCGTGGAGTTCTGTTCCGATTCCGTGTCCCACCAGATCACGGATCACGCCGTACCCGTAGCTTTCATTGTATGCAGCAATTGCATTTGAAATTTCATGTAAATGACAGCCTTCTTTTGCAAACTGAATGCCTGTAAAAAAACTCTGTTTTGTAACTTCAATCAGCTGCTGTGCCTCTTTGCTAATCTCTCCGACGCCGACTGTTCTTGCGGCATCTGAGTGATACCCTTTATAAATAACACCTGCATCCATGCTGACGATATCTCCCTCGTGAAGAATCCGCTTCTTGGATGGAATTCCATGAACCACTTCTTCATTCACGGATACGCAGATGGATGCCGGAAACCCGCCGTAGCCTAAAAATGACGGTATGCAGCCGTAGCTGCGGATCATTTCCTCGCCAAGCTGGTCAATCCGGTGTGTTGTCATTCCGGGTTTAATTTCTTTGGAAAGTTCATTTAAAACCGTTCCGAGAATCTTTCCTGCTTCCCGCATTAATTCGATTTCCCTGTTGGACTTTACTGAAACTGACATTGCTTCACTACTTTCCTAATATCGTTACGATATCATTAAATACATCTTCCATATCCTTTGTTCCGTCTACTTCTGCTAAAACGTTCTTCTTTGCATAGTAGTCGATCAACGGCTGTGTCTGTTCATGATATACAGAAAGTCTGTTCTTTACGGTTTCCGGCTTATCATCATCTCTTAAAATCAGCTTTTCGCCGCAGGCATCGCAGATACCTTCTACCTTTGTCGGATTGTACTTGATGTGGTAAGTTGCTCCGCAGCCTACACATGCACGTCTGCCTGACATTCTGTTGATGATGTTTTCGTCCGGAACTTCAACATTAATTGCGAAATCCACTTTTTCACCATTTGCGGCAAGGGCTTTATCGAGTGCTTCTGCCTGTGGAATTGTACGTGGGAATCCATCTAATACATAACCGTTTGCACAGTCTGCTTCTTTGAATCTGTCCATAATTAAATCAACAACCAGTTCGTCCGGTACCAGCTCACCCTTATCCATATAAGTCTTTGCCTTCTGTCCGAGTTCTGTGTTGTTCTTAATATTTGCTCTGAAAATATCTCCTGTAGAAATATGTGGAATTGTATATTTCTCAGCAATCTTCTTAGCCTGTGTACCTTTACCGGCACCAGGAGCACCTAACATAATGATTTTCATTTTTTTTCATACCCTTCCTTATATAGACAAACGACTCGCCCAGCGAATACACCAGGCAAGTCATATCGTTTTAATTATTCGCTTAAAAATCCTTTGTAATAACGATTACACATCTGTGCTTCAATCTGCTTTAAAGTTTCAAGAACAACACCAACAATAATGATGATAGATGTTCCGCCAAACGATACGCTGGCATTAAAGAAACCGGAACACAAAATTGGAATTAATGCAATAATCATCAGACCGATTGCACCAATAAATACAATGTAATTTAAAATGTTATTCAAATATTCGCTGGTTGATTTACCCGGTGTAATACCAGGAATCACACCACCGGCTTTTTTCATGTTGTCAGCAACTTCCACCGGATTGAATGTAATAGATGTATAAAAATATGCAAATACAACAATTAATACAACATATAACAGTAATCCTAATGAATATTTCGGTGCTGCAACTCTGCACCAGTAAGATGAGCTTAAGTACTTCGCCCACTCATGTGTTGTGCTTGAGAAAAGCTGCGCTATAATAACAGGGAACTGCATCAGGGATGATGCAAAAATAATCGGCATAACGCCTGCTGTATTCACTTTCAGCGGAATATGGGTAGACTGTCCGCCCATTGATCTTCTGCCTGTAATCTTCTGTGAATACTGTACAGGGATTCGTCTTTCGCCGTCCTGTAAAAAGCAAACTAAAACTACTACAGCAAGTAAAATTGCCAAGATAATTGCAGCGGCAAGAACACCTCTTGCAATTGTCTTAGATGCTACAAATGTATTGTAAAGTGTTGCAAAGTCACTTGGCATACCTGAAATGATATTAATCAAAAGTACGATTGAAATACCATTACCAACACCATTTTCAGTAATGCTTTCACCAATCCACATCAGTAAAGCAGAACCAGCCGTAAGTACTGCGATAACTACAATAATAGATGTCACATAATGCAATGTACTCATGTCTTTATAGTCTTTGATGAGTCCCTGTCTGCCGAATCCGATAGCCATGGCAATACTTTCAACTAAAGCAAGACCGAGTGTGACATATCTTGTAATGGAAGCAATTTTCTTCCTGCCGTCCTCTCCCTCTTTCTGCATTTCTTCCAGCTTTGGAATCGCAATTGTAAGAAGCTGCATAATAATGGAAGAAGTAATGTATGGTGTTATGCTCAATGCGAACAGGGACATTTTTTCAAATGAACCACCTGTAAACGCATTAAGATAACTCATGTCGCCGCTAGTAATATCGCTCAAAAGCGTACTAAAATATTCCGTATCAACACCAGGAATAGGAAGCAAGCTTCCTATTCTTACTACAACAAGCATCATTAATGTATAAAGCAATTTTTTTCGAATGTCTTTATTCTTGAATGCGTTGACCAGTGTTTTTAACATTAGATCACCTCGCAGGTTCCGCCGAGCGCCTCAATCTTTTCCTTTGCTGAAGCACTGAAAGCGTTAGCCTTTACGTTGAGCTTCTTTGTGAGTTCGCCGTTACCAAGAATCTTTACGCCATCCTTAGGATTCTTAACGATTCCTGATTCGATTAATGTATCAACTGTTACGTCAGCACCATTATCAAACTTTTCTAATGCACTGATGTTGATTGCTACGATTTCCAGACGGTTTCTGTTCTTGAAACCTCTCTTAGGAATTCTTCTGTATAATGGCATCTGGCCACCTTCGAAGCCTAATCTTGGAGCTCCTGAACGAGCCTTCTGGCCCTTATGTCCCTTACCGGCTGTCTTACCGTTTCCTGAACCGTGTCCACGACCTCTTCTGAAATTATCGCTCTTTACTGAACCTTCTGCAGGTCTTAAATTAGATAAATCCATCATTGCACCTCCTTATTCAAATTTTATTAGATTTCTTCTACCTTTAACATATAACCAATCTGCTGAATCTGTCCTCTTGTTGAAGCGTTGTCTGGAAGTTCAACTGTCTTATGCATCTTGTTGAGTCCCATAGCTTCAACGGTTCTTCTATGCTTCGGAATCGCACTGATTGGTGACTTTACTAAAGTTATTCTTAACTTCTTATCAGCCATTTTCAACCTCCGTCTGCCGCGTCAAACCCGCAGCGCTATCAATCAATTAACCTAAAATTTCTTCTACAGATTTACCACGAAGTCTTGCTACTTCTTCCGGTGTCTTCATTGCCTGAAGGCCGGCGATTGTTGCAAGAACAACGTTCTGCTTATTGTTAGAGCCGAGTGACTTTGTACGGATATTCTTGATACCTACAAGTTCAAGAACTGAACGAGCAGGACCACCAGCGATAATACCAGTACCTTCTGGAGCTCTCTTTAATAATACAGTAGCGCCTCCGAATTTACCGATGAAATCATGTGGAACTGAACCGTTCTCATCGATTGGAACCTCTACTAAATGCTTAATGGCATCTTCTTTTCCCTTGCGGATAGCTTCAGGAATTTCAGCTGCCTTACCAACACCTGCGCCAACGTGTCCGTTGCCATCTCCGACAACTACGAGTGCTGCAAAACGGAAGTTACGACCACCCTTTACAACCTTTGTTACACGCTTGATTGATACTACATTATCATTTAATTCTAACTGACTAGCATCAATTATTGTACGTTTCATACTGTATCTCCCTTCTGCCTAGAATTCAAGGCCAGCTTCTCTAGCTGCCTCTGCCAATGCTTTTACTTTTCCTTCATATACAAAACCGCCTCTATCATAGACAACAGTTGTGATACCTTTTTCTAACGCTCTCTTAGCAACAACTGTACCAACTACTGCAGCTGCATCAACGTTATTTGTCTTTTCACATTCAGCCTTAACTTCCTTATCAAGTGTAGATGCTGAAACAAGTGTCTTTCCAACTGTATCGTCAATAATCTGAGCGTACATATGATTATTGCTTCTAAACACAGCTAAACGTGGTCTTGCTGCAGTACCACTGAAACGATTACGTAATCTTCTATGTTTATTTTCACGAACTACTGCTCTTGACTTCTTACTAACCATTTTTGTTCACTCCTTTAATTATTTCTTACCAGTCTTACCGACTTTACGTCTGATAACTTCATCAGCATACTTAATACCCTTGCCCTTGTAAGGTTCCGGAGCTCTCTTTGCTCTGATTTCAGCAGCATACTGGCCAACTTTTTCTTTATCAATACCCTTAACAACGATGATGTTCTGACCATCGAGAACTGTTTCAAGTCCTTCCGGATCTTCCATTTCAACCGGATGAGAGTAACCTAAAGATAATACTAACTTCTTACCCTGCTTCTGAGCTCTGTAACCTACACCGTTAACTTCGAGCTTCTTTTCGTAACCTTCTGTTACACCGATTACCATGTTGTTAATTAATGTTCTTGTTAATCCATGTAATGACTTCATTTTCTTTAAGTCATTCGGTCTTGAAACAACGATTTCAGAACCTTCCATTTTAATGTCCATCTCTGAAGGTAAAACTCTTTCAAGAGTTCCCTTAGGACCTTTTACAGTCACTTTATTATTTTCTGCAATCTCAACAGTAACACCTGCCGGGATAGCGATAGGCATTTTTCCTATACGTGACATGCCGTGCACCTCCTAAATTTTATGAATAAACTACCAAACGAAAGCGAGTACTTCGCCACCAACATTAAGCTTTCTGGCTTCCTTGTCAGTAACTACACCCTGGTTTGTTGAAATAATAGCAATACCGAGTCCACCGAGAACCTTTGGCAGTTCGTCCTTGCTTGCGTAAACACGAAGACCTGGCTTAGAAATTCTCTTCAGTCCGGAAATAATCTTTTCGTTCTTATCCTTACCATACTTTAATGTGATATGGATATCCTTGAAGTTACCGTTATCAACGAGTTCGTAAGCCTTGATATAACCTTCGTCTAAGAGAATCTTAGCGATGGAAAGCTTCATCTTTGATGATGGTACATCAACTGTATCATGCTTTGCTGTGTTAGCATTACGGATTCTTGTAAGCATATCTGCGATTGGATCTGTCATTTTTTTATATCCTCCTTAAAATTCACCGGTTTCCTGCTTTGCAGGACTACGTTAAATGGTTTGCATTAAAGGAACACGGCATACGCCGTATCTCTCTTTAATGCTGTACGATTTTCATCTTACCAAGATGCTTTCTTCACACCTGGAATCTGACCTTTGTATGCTAATTCACGGAAGCAAATTCTGCAGATTCCGTATTTTCTTAAATAAGCATGTGGACGTCCACAGATTCTACAACGAGAATACTCTCTTGTAGAGAACTTAGGTGCTCTCTGCTGCTTAATCTTCATTGAAGTCTTAGCCATTGAATTTCCCTCCTATTATTATTTCTTGAATGGCATGTTGAACATTCTCAACAATTCACGAGCTTCTTCATCAGTCTTAGCGGTTGTTGTAATGATTACATCCATACCTCTGACCTTGTCAATCTTATCATATTCGATTTCCGGGAAGATAATCTGCTCTTTGATACCTAATGCATAGTTTCCTCTGCCGTCGAATGAATCAGCGCTTACGCCTCTGAAGTCACGTACACGTGGTAATGCAAGGTTTACAAGTCTGTCTAAGAATTCATACATCTTCTCACCACGAAGTGTAACCTTACAACCGATTGCCTGACCTTCTCTTAACTTGAAGTTAGCAATTGAATTCTTTGCTCTTGTAAGAACTGCTTTCTGACCTGAAATTGTTTCCATTTCCTTAACTGCAGCATCGAGAAGCTTTGAATTTTCCTTTGCTTCACCAACGCCCATGTTGATTACAATCTTGTCGATCTTCGGAACCATCATCGGATTCTTGTAACCGAACTTTTCTGTCATCTTCTTTGTAATTTCGTTATCGTATAACTCTCTAAGTCTACTCAAAATTTATTGCCTCCTTCCTGTATTAATCAATAACTTCGCCAGTTGCCTTTGCAACACGAACTTTCTTTCCGTCCTTAAATTCGTAGCCAATCTTTGTTGTCTTGCCTTTTACGACATACATGATATTAGAAATATCGATTGGCGCTTCCTGGTGGAGAATTCCACCCTGCTGATTAGCTGCGCTTGGCTTCGCATGCTTTGTTACCATGTTTACGCCCTCAACTAATGCTGTATGGTTCTTTGCATTGACAGACATTACTTTGCCTTCTTTGCCTTTGTCTTTTCCTGCGATAACCTTAACAGTATCGCCCTTCTTAATTCTTACAGCTGACATTGTGGCACCTCCTATAATACTTCCGGAGCCAGAGATACAATCTTCATGAAGTGTGCATCTCTTAACTCTCTTGCTACTGGTCCAAAGATACGAGTTCCTCTAGGAGTCTTGTCATCTTTAATAATTACTGCAGCATTTTCATCAAATCTAATATATGAACCGTCTTTACGGCGTGCGCCCTTTACAGTACGTACGACTACGGCCTTAACAACATCGCCCTTTTTAACAACGCCGCCTGGTGTTGCTTCTTTAACAGTAGCGACAATAACATCACCGATATTTGCATATCTTCTTGTTGAGCCACCCATAACTCTGATGCAAAGAATTTCTTTAGCACCTGTGTTATCAGCAACCTTAAGTCTGGTTTCCTGTTGTACCATAATACTACCCCTTTCAGTAATATCAATTTTAATTCTAACTTATTAAAATTATTTAGCTCTGCTGATAATTTCAACTAATCTCCATCTCTTATCCTTAGATAAAGGTCTGGTTTCCATTACCTTAACAACATCACCGATTAAACATTCATTGTTTTCATCGTGAGCTTTTAACTTGTATGTTCTCTTAACGATTTTATTGTAAAGTGGATGCTTTACGTTGTCTTCTACTGCAACAACGATTGTCTTATCCATCTTGTTGCTTACAACTCTGCCTGTTCGAGTCTTTCTTAAATTTCTCTCTTCCACAGCCAATTCTCCTTTCTTAGGAATAAATTATGCATTCTTCTGAGCAATTACAGTCTGGATTCTAGCAATATTCTTTCTTACTTCTTTGATTCTGCTTGTATTTTCCAACTGATTTGTTGCGTTCTGAAATCTTAAATTGAAAAGTTCCTTTTTAGCAGCTACTAATTCTTCGTTTAATTCTGCAGCTGATTTTGCCTTTAAATCTTCTACATATTTATTAATTTTCACTGTTATCACCGCCTTCTAAGTCTGCACGTGAAACCACCTTACACTTGCAAGGGAGTTTGTGTGTTGCAAGACGTAACGCTTCTCTTGCAGTTTCTTCAGGGACACCTGAAATTTCAAACATTACACGTCCAGGTTTAACTACTGCTACCCAGCACTCCAAGTTACCTTTACCTTTACCCATTCGAACACCGATAGGCTTACCTGTTACCGGCTTATCTGGGAAAATTTTAATAAATACTTTACCGCCACGCTTGATATAACGTGTCATAGCAATACGGGCTGCTTCTATCTGATTTGACTTAATCCAGCATGGTTCTGTTGCAACGATACCATATTCACCATTTGTAATCTTGTTGCCTCTTGTAGCCTTACCAGCCATTGAACCACGGAACTGTCTACGATGTTTCACTCTCTTAGGTAGTAACATTACTTATCGCTCCCTTCCTTGTTTGTCTTTGTTGGAAGTACCTCACCTTCATAGATCCATACCTTAACACCAACTTTACCATAAGTTGTGTTAGCTTCTGCAAAACCATAATCGATATCTGCACGGAGTGTCTGAAGAGGAATTGTACCTTCGCTATAGAACTCTGTACGAGCCATATCAGCACCGCCAAGACGACCTGAACAAGATGTCTTAATACCCTTAGCACCCTGCTTCATTGTTCTGCCCATGCAGGACTTCATAGCTCTTCTGAAAGAGATACGGTTTTCCAGCTGCTGTGCAATATTTTCTGCAACAAGCTGTGCGTCTTTATCCGGTCTTTTTACTTCCTTGATGTCGATGCTTAATCTCTTAGCAGATGTAAGCTTTTCAACCTGCTTCTTAAGTGCTTCGATTTCAGCACCACCCTTACCGATAACAACACCCGGTTTAGCTGTGTGGATGATAATCTTAACTCTGTCTGAAGCTCTCTCTATTTCAATTTTTGAAATTCCTGCTGCATATAACTTGTTCTTGAGGAATTTTCTGATGTTATAATCTTCTACAAGGTTATCTGCGAAGTTGTCTTCTGCATACCATTTTGAGTCCCAGTCTTTGATAACGCCGACTCTCAAACCATGAGGATTAACTTTCTGTCCCATGTAAATCTCCTTTCTGTTTTACCCGAGGGTGTATGTTATGCGGCAAAGCACATAACACACATTGATACCTCGAATTATCTCTCATTCAGAATTACTGTGATATGGCTCATTCTCTTTTCGATTCTGTAAGCTCTACCCTGTGCTCTTGGGTGGATTCTCTTCATTGTAGGTCCTTTGTTTGCATAGCACTCTTCAATGTATAACTTACTTGGGTCCATACCATTATTGTTTTCAGCATTTGCTGCTGCTGATTTGATTAACTTCTCTAATAATGATGAAGCATATCTTGGATTGTACATTACGATAGCGAGTGCTTCTTCAACGCTCTTTCCTCTGATCGCATCTAATACAAAACACGCTTTCTGAACTGATACTCTAGCGTAAGATAACTTTGCGCTTGGTCTTGTATCCTTAACAGCATTTCTCTCTCTCTTTATCTGGGATCTATGTCCTTTTGCCATGGATTAAAACCTCCTTTCAAATATTGAATTATCTACTCTTCTTCTCGTCTTTGCCATGTCCTCTGTATGTTCTTGTTGCAACGAACTCACCGAGCTTATGGCCTACCATGTCCTCTGTAACATATACAGGCACATGCTTTCTTCCGTCATGAACTGCGATTGTATGTCCAACAAATGATGGGAAAATTGTTGAACGGCGTGACCATGTCTTAATAACCTGCTTATCGTTAGAAGCGTTCATCGCATCTACCTTTTTAAGTAAGCTTTCATCAGCGAATGGTCCTTTTTTAAGTGAACGAGCCATAGGTTCAAACCTCCTTAATAATCTTGTTAAAATTCAATTACTTAATTGCCTTACCGTCTCTTCTTCTTATGATAAGCTTGTTAGACTGTTTCTTCTTCTTACGAGTCTTAAGTCCCATAGCAGGCTTACCCCAAGGAGTCATCGGGCTTGGACGACCAACCGGTGCACGACCTTCACCACCACCGTGTGGATGGTCATTCGGGTTCATGACAGAACCACGAACTGTAGGTCTGATACCCATATGTCTCTTACGTCCGGCTTTACCAAGATTGATGAGGTTGTGGTCACCGTTACCTACAACACCGATTGTTGCGCGGCATACGATAGGAACCATTCTCATTTCGCCAGAAGGAAGTCTTAATGTTGCATACTTTCCTTCCTTAGCCATTAACTGAGCTGAGTTTCCGGCAGAACGAACCATCTGTCCGCCCTTACCAGGGTATAATTCAATATTGTGAACCTGAGTACCAACAGGAATAGCTGAAAGCGGTAAGCAGTTACCAACTCTGATTTCAGCTTCAGCACCGTTCATAACTGTCATGCCGTCTGTTAATCCCTGTGGCGCAAGGATATATGCTTTTTCACCATCTGCGTAGCAGATTAATGCGATATTTGCTGTTCTGTTCGGATCGTATTCGATACCGATAACCTTTGCAGGAATGCCTTCCTTATTTCTCTTGAAATCGATAAGTCTGTACTTCTGTCTATTTCCACCACCGTGGTGTCTTACTGTGATCTTACCCTGATTGTTACGACCAGCAGTCTTCTTCTTAGAAGCAAGTAATGACTTCTCAGGAGTTGACTTTGTAATTTCAGAGAAATCTGAGCCAGTCATATTTCTTCTGGAAGGTGTATATGGGTTATATGATTTAATTCCCATTATATTCTCTCCTTTCGAGTGTGTAATATTGTTTTCTACACGTTTAACGCTGCTTTATTTTAGAGACCTTCAAAAATCTCAATATCTTTGCTGTCTTCTGTTAACCATACAATGGCCTTCTTAGTCTTCGCAGTAGTACCTACTGTTCTGCCTCTTCTCTTTTTCTTGCCAATGCTGTTCATTGTGTTAACTCTAGCAACCTTTGTTCCTTCAAACATCTTTTCAACAGCCTCTTTAACCATAGACTTGTTAGCTTCCGGATGTACAAGGAATGTATATTTCTTTTCAGCCATATCTGCCATTGACTTTTCTGTAATAACCGGCTTGAGGATTACATCAAAATACTGTACGTTTGCCATTATGCATATACCTCCTCGAGTTTTTCTACAGCAGCCTTTGTTACAACTAATGTTTCATACTTTAATACATCGTATGTGTTGATTTCGTTTGTAGCTGTAACCTTTACTGTCGGAATGTTTCTTCCTGAAAGAACAACATTCTTATTTTCACCTTCAAGAACAACTAAAGCCTTAGATGCCTTTAAGTTATTCATAACTTCAACAAATTTCTTTGTCTTGATTTCATCAAGCTTGAACTCATCCAGAACGATGATCTGGCTTTCAGCAACCTTTGATGATAATGCTGAGCAGAGAGCTGCTCTCTTTTCCTTCTTATTCATCTTGAATGAATAATCTCTTGGCTTTGGTGCGAATACGACGCCGCCGCCTGTCCACTGTGGAGATCTTGTAGAACCCTGTCTTGCATGACCAGTTCCCTTCTGTCTCCAAGGTTTTCTTCCGCCACCAGAAACTTCTGAACGTGTCTTTGCGCTCTGTGTTCCCTGACGATTATTTGCAAGCTGGTTAACTACTGCCATGTGTACAAGATGTTCATTTACTTCAACACCAAATACTGCATCGTTTAATTCGATTGAGCCAACTTCCTTGCCTTCAATATTGTAAACAGATACGTTTGCCATCTGTGTGGTCCTCCTTCCTTAGCAAAAACTACTTTGCAGCCTTTACTGTTTCTTTCAGTGTTACTAATGATTTCTTAGGTCCAGGTACTGCACCCTTAACTAAGATTACGTTGTTTTCAACATCAACTCTTACTACTTCAAGATTCTGGATTGTGATTCTCTTAGAACCCATATGTCCAGGCATTCCTTTTCCCTTGAATACTCTACCAGGTGTTGTTGCTGATCCGTTTGAACCCTGATGTCTGTGGAACTTAGAACCATGAGCCATAGGTCCTCTTGACTGGCCTAATCTCTTGATTGCGCCCTGGAAACCTTTACCCTTTGAAATAGCAGTTGCATCTACCTTATCGCCTGCTGCGAAGATATCAGCTTTGATTTCATCCTTTACTGAGTATTCTGAAGCATTTTCAAACTTGAACTCTCTTAAGAATCTCTTGTAAGGAACCTCTGCCTTATCAAAATGTCCTTTAACAGGCTTGTTTACTAACTTTTCTCTAATGTCAGCAAAACCAACCTGAACTGCATCGTAACCGTCGTTTTCTACTGTCTTTACTTGTGTTACAACACAAGGACCAGCCTGAAGAACAGTTACAGGTGTTAAAACACCGTCTTCGTTGAAGATTTGAGTCATTCCGACTTTTGTAGCTAAAATTGCCTTCTTCATTGATTTTCCTCCTGTTTAATCTACAGCGGACAAGATGAATATGCTCGTTCCGAGCATATTCATCTGAAAGAAATTCTTTGAATTTCTTCCGGCTTCTATGCCCGATTTATAACGCACGCACAGCGCATCCTGTCATCCTAGAACAGCCAATATAAGTGGAACCCGCACCACTGTGCTGCATGTTGTATTCCTTAAATGAATACGTTGCATAAGTTGCTTCTATATTAAACCCTTAGGATTATTGCTCTAATAATGAAAAATGTCTGTAATGATTAGTTCATTACCTTTAAGTTGATAAACACACCAGCCGGCATCTCTAACTTAGATAAAGCATCTACAGTCTTCTGAGATGGAGATAATACATCAATCAGTCTCTTGTGTGTTCTCTGCTCGAACTGTTCTCTTGAATCCTTGTACTTGTGAACAGCTCTAAGAATTGTAACAACTTCCTTCTTTGTTGGAAGAGGTACCGGACCACTTACCTGTGCTCCTGTTTTCTTAGCAGTTTCAATGATTTTCTTTGCTGACTGATCGATTAACTGATGATCATAAGCCTTCAGTGTAATTCTAATTACCTGATTTGCCATAAAAAAAGTCGCCTCCTTCGCACTTTCTAGATTTAAGTACGACAAGCGGTGACTGTACACACTCCCACGCGTATCACAGTATCTCTTAGGACATTGTGAACCTACGGGTCATCTTATTCATTTACAGATGATATTGTACAGTGACTTGTCGCCAGAATTATTTGACATTCGCTCCACGGAAAACCTGCGATTGTATCGCAGCAACCTCACGCTTCACAGCTATCAATGTCACAGCAATTGCTAGTATACACGACTATACTAATAAAATCAACAGGATAATTGTTCTTTTTTAAGAACAATCACCCTGTTGTCATTTTTTCAAATTTCTACCTATTATATATAGAAGAAATCCGTTTTATATTTCTTTCTGGATTAGTAAAACATACTCATCAGGCTGCTCAGGCTTGATAAGCTTTTAATACCTGACGGTACATACAGTCCCACAGCTTTGCTCATGATAACGACTGCCACAACCGCAAATACGATTACGCTTACTGCAATCATATAAGAAAGCTTATTTTCTTCACAGATTCCTGTCATTGCAGCATATACAAAGCAGATTGCCAAAATATTGCCAAGATAGAATACTGCAAATGCTATGCCCGGATTAACAAATAACAGAACACAGCCTGCAAGCATAAACGGAATCACTGCAGCACTTCTTACACTTGTAATTGCAAGCGCCTTTTTGTAATCAATATCTGCCTTTACAATCTTGCCTGCTGCAAAGAAAATCAATGCAAACACTGCTGATAAAACAACTGAAAAAATCAATGTAACAAAAAATCCCTTTGCATTGGATACCTGATACTTATTCGATGAAAAATATGAAGTAATCCCTGAAAAAGCTGCATTGATTCTGGTGGTGCAGATTAATCCGAACAAGCCGGCAATGACTGCCTGTAACACAATCAGAATCAGTGACACTGTCATATCAGACTCTGCCACATAAGCACGGCCTTCCTGTGCCGGTGACTTAAAGATGCCAAGCAGGTTCTTCCATGCATTTCCTGCCGCTTCCATACCCTGCTGCATATACTCGTTTGCCTTCTGCTGCATCTGTGCCGTATTAAACTGCGTCCCCTGTGCACCCGCTGCATCTGCCTGACCGGCATTAACCTGACCACTCATCTGATCCGTTGCTGCCTGTGCTGCACCGGATGTCTGCTGCGCCTGTGCTGCGGCTGCCTGCTGGCTGCCTGCGCATCCACATACTTCTCCGTCCTGAAGCTCTTTCCCACAAAATTTACAAAACATTTCTTTCCCTCCGTAGTTTATTTTTTCGTTATAATTTTTTTATAAATTATACATATTTGAGTCTATCATATGGAGGTATTTTTGTCAAAATTTGTCTGATGGTATTTTACTGCATCATTTTATTTTTGTTTCTGCTGTTCAATCAGCTCCGCCAGTTCATTTAATTCCACCCAGCGGTTCATCTTAAACTCCAGCTGTTCTTCCAGTTCACTCTTTTCCTGTGTCAGCTCCGTTAAACGGCTGTACTGTGTTGCAGCCATTTCTATTTCGCTATCCAGCTTAGCAATTTTTTGTTCCAGCGCGGAGATTTCTTCATCGATCACTTCGTATTCTTTTTGTTCCTTATAAGAAAAGCGGAGTTTTTTCTCGCGGTCCTTATTGTATTCTTTTTTACCCTTCGGCTTTTCCGCAATCTTAGCCTGTTTTGCCTGCATACCTCCGGACTTTTCGTAATAGTCGCTAAATCCGCCTTCGTACTGGTGCAGGATACCATTTTCCTCAAATGCGAAAATACGATCCACAATTCTGTCGAGAAAATAACGGTCATGCGATACGGTAATGACAATGCCTGCAAAGCCGTCTAAATAGTCTTCGAGTATTTCCAGCGTTTCAATATCCAGATCGTTGGTCGGTTCATCTAATATCAGTACATTCGGCGCACTCATTAAGACACTGAGCAGATAGAGTCTTCTCTTTTCACCACCGGATAACTTTTCTATCGGTGTCCACTGCATTTTCGGCGTAAATAAAAAACGCTCGCACATCTGGGACGCTGTCGCCTTGCCGGTTGCCGTTGTCACATATTCACCGATGCTTCTTACATATTCAAGCACCGTCATTTTTTCGTCCAGCGGTTCATTCTCCTGCATGAAATATCCGATTTTTACCGTTTCACCGATTGAAACCGTGCCGGAGTCCGGCTGAATCTGTCCTGTGATAATCTTCATCAGTGTCGATTTTCCACAGCCGTTTCTACCTATGATACCGATACGGTCATCTCTTAAAAATATGTATGAAAAATCACGGATATACGTAATGCCGTCATAGGCTTTTGTGATATTTTCCAGTTCAATCGTCTTTTTGCCGAGGCGCGATGTGACCGAGTTCATCTCCATTGCCTGTTTTTCAAAGCTGGCACGTGCCTGTCTGGACGCTTCCTTCATATCCTCATAACGGTCAATTCTTGCCTGCTGTTTGGTGGAACGCGCCTGACAGCCCCTGCGGATCCATTCCAGCTCACGACGCAGAATATTCTGCCGCTTTTCTTCGGTCGCCATTTCCATCTGCTCACGCTGGGTCTTTAACTCCAGAAACCCCGAATAATTCGTATCGTAGCTGTATAAATGCGTGCGGTCAAGTTCCACAATCCGGTTGGTAACATTGTCAAGAAAATAACGGTCATGCGTTACCATCAGCAGCTCGCCCTTAAACTGGCGGATATAATCTTCCAGCCAGATGACCATTTCATTATCCAAATGGTTGGTCGGCTCGTCTAATATCAGTACCTCCGCCGGTTCTACAAGTGTCTTTGCCAGTGCAACTCTTTTTTTCTGCCCGCCGGAAAGCGTATGAATATCTTTATCAAATTCCGTAATGCCAAGCTTTGTAAGAATTGTCTTCGCTTCTGCCTCACTGCTGTGCTGTTTGCCACGCAGGACGTAGCCAAGAATCGTATCCTTTTCCGGAAACTGCGCCTTCTGCTCCAGATAAGCGACCGTTACACCCTTGCCCTTTACAACCTGTCCGGCATCGGCTTCCTCCAGTCCCGCAATAATTTTTAAAAATGTAGATTTCCCTGTGCCGTTGACACCGATAACACCGATTTTGTCGCCTTTGTTGACACCGAGTGTCACCTCGTCAAACAATTGTTTTTCTCCATAGGTTTTGCTTACTTTTTCTACATTTAATATATTCATGATTCTTCTCCATTCTCACCGTATAATTCCCGCAGCTTTGCCGCCAGTTCGGGATTGGTCTTGGTCAGCCTGCGGATATGCTCTTTTCTGCGTTCCAGCATATGCGCGTAGGCTTTCGGATTGCGTTCTTTAAACTGCATTGCCAGTTCGTGGCGGTGCTGCTTGAGCATACGGAGTGCTTCGGGATTGATATGCTGTAATTTAAATTCAACAATGCTTCTTCGCTGTTCAATCTGCTCTTCAATCTCACTTTCATTTTCAGGGTTGTTCTGTGCCATTTCAGACAAATGCATTTCCAGACGGTCAAGCAGCTCTTCTTCGTCATACAAGCCGATACGGCCCCATGATACGTGATTCTCTGCTTTTTTAAGTGCCTCTGCACTATGTTCATTTGCAGCTGTAATCTGCCGGACAACCTCTATCGCAATCTGTTCCATTTTTTCTTGTGCATCATTCCCAAATGCCCATTCAAATTCCGCGAGCCGCTCCTGCGCCTCCACAAAGACATATTTCATATTCAGTCCGTTTTCATTTTCCAGCGGATACGGCTTATCCACACCCGCATCACGCAGTGCAAGTGAAATGGTTCTTCTTGCAACGCCTTCCTCTACCAGACTCCCCGCTCCAAAAGCCCTTAACTGGTCGTTGACCGCACCTACATGCTCTGTCAGATAAAAGCGGATTCCCTTCGCACGCAGATTTCTGTTTAAAATAACAAGACGGTCTGCGGCTGTGATATCAATGCTTCCGATTCCGCTCGCATCGACAATCACCTGTTTGGTATCTTCTTTTATCGCATTTTCAATATCATTCTGGAATGTGTCAATATTGGCAAAAAACAGATTTCCCGAAAAACGGTAAATTACCGTATGCTGTACCGGGTGGGCATTGCGGTTTCTTTTCAATGCATAAAAGCCCTCCTGTCCCGGAATCATGCCAAGAAATCCTTTCGGTGGCACTACTGCGCGGATAATTACTGCAATAAACGATAAAATCACGCCAATAATAACACCGTAAATCGTTCCAAAAATCAGAACACCAAAAAACGCTGCCATAAATATTAAGAATTCCTGCTTATTCGTCTTCCAAAGCTTCTTTGCAAGTCCGAATTCCAGAATGCCAATCAGCGCACAGATAACAATACCGGTCAGCACCGGAACCGGAAGATACTGTAACAGCCCTGTGCCAAACAGCAGTACCAGTACCATTGTAAATGCTGCCGATAAAGACATCACCTGCGAGCGTGCGCCAAACTGGTCGCCGATGCCGGTTCTTGACACACTGCCGTTAATCGGGCAGCATCCCACCAGCGCTCCGGCGAAATTGCCCGCCGCATAGGCAAGCACCTCGCGATTGTTGTTGATTTTATAATTGTATTTTAACGCATAATTACTGCTGGCAAGTAATGTCTGTGCCACAATAACAAGTGCCACGGTAAAAGACAGCAAAAGAATATCCCCTGTATTTTCACCCAGCACACTGATATCGGGAAATGCCAGTTTTGGAAGTCCCGCCGATACCTGCGGCAGAAGCTTCACCCCATACCGGTCAATATGGAAAACGGCAGTCAGTGCAGCTCCCACTGCCATTAATACCACCGACATTGGAAACTTCGGGACATATTTTTTTGCTGTTAAAATAATCACAATCGTACCAATGCCAAGCACCGCCGATAACAGGTTAAAATATTGCAGCTGGTTTAAGATATGGGCAATCAGGACAAAAAGTTCTCCCGTGCCTGCAAAACCGCCAAACAGCTTTGCCACCTGCATTAAAATAATCGTACAGCCGATACCGGAAATAAATCCGCCCATAACCGGCGTTGAGATGTAACTCACCAGCTTGCCTGCGCGCACGATGTAAAACAGCAGAAGCCACCCGGCAGTCACCAGCGTAATGACCGGCACCAGCCTGATTGCTTCTTCTGAGCCTGTTACAATGCCAAGTGAAGCCAGTGTCGCACCGACCAGTGCCGCCGGTGTTGCATCGACACCAAATACAAACTGCGGCGATGAAGTAATCAGACTGAATACAAGAATCGGGAGCAGTGAGCCGTATAAGCCATATACAACCGGCAGCCCGGCAACCTGCGCATATCCCATTGAAATCGGAATTGATACCAGGGCTACAATAATTCCTGATAAAATATCTTTTTTCAAGGTTTTCGTTTTGTAATTCTGAAACATTTTCCCTCCGTTCCGGGGTGTACTTTTATTCCCTTTTGTCATTTTTTCTGCAAATATGATGTTATTATACTGATTACCCCGTTATTTTGCAACTTTTCCGCATGGATTTGAGATGTTTCTACCTATTATATAGACTGATATCCGCACAACCGCTCCAAATTCTGATTGCCCTAAATCAATTTGCACTACGCACTCCCAAAATTCTGCCCCATATTCACATATCGTGGGATTGTCACCATCAAACCTTTATGATATGATAAATAAACATTCATAAGCGATTATTTATGATGTCTATGGCAGACGGCAAAAATCCGTCCGGGTCTGCATAAATGCTTGCCGGACTTCAGCCCATATACATCAGGAAAGAAAGGTTTTATATATGTTTATTGCAAATAACTGGAAAGATTACGAAGTCATTGATACTTCCGAAGGCGAAAAACTGGAACGCTGGGGAGCTTACCTGCTTGTAAGACCCGACCCGCAGGTTATCTGGAACACACCAAAAAAAGAAAAAGGCTGGCGTAAAATGAACGGACATTACCACCGCAGCAGTAAGGGCGGCGGTGAATGGGAGTTCTTTGACCTGCCGCAGCAGTGGCAGATTCAGTATGAAAGCCCGTCCTTTAAACAGTCGCTGACGTTTAATTTAAAGCCGTTCAGCTTTAAGCACACCGGTATTTTCCCGGAACAGGCAACCAACTGGGACTGGTTTGGACATCTGATTTCCGAAAAGGTAAAGAAAAATCCGGATAAGCCGGTAAAGGTATTAAATCTCTTTGCCTATACCGGCGGTGCAACCCTTGCCGCAGCTGCTGCCGGTGCGCATGTCACCCATGTTGACGCTTCCAAAGGCATTGTTGCATGGGCAAAGGAAAATGCGACATCCTCCGGACTGATTGACAAGCCAATCCGCTGGATTGTCGATGACTGCGTTAAATTTGTCCAGCGTGAAATCCGCCGCGGCAACCACTACGACGGTATTATCATGGACCCGCCATCCTACGGCAGAGGTCCGAAGGGTGAAATCTGGAAAATTGAAGAATCCGTTTATCCGCTGATTCAACTGTGCGCACAGCTGTTATCCGATGACCCGCTGTTTTTCCTGATTAACTCTTACACCACCGGCTTACAGCCTGCTGTGCTTTCCTATATGCTTTCTACGGAATTAAAGGCATTTGACGGACAGGTTGATTCACAGGAGGTCGGACTTCCGGTATCCTCTAACGGACTGGTGCTTCCGTGTGGCGCTTCCGGCCGCTGGTCCCGCCCACTTTAAGCCGGAACAGCTAAACTTATAAAAAATTATAAAAAATGCAGGAAAACGCAAAGCTTTACAACCTCCTTGCGTTTTCCTGCATTTTATTTTTACTTAGAAAACATAATCTTTTCGCTGTTAAACATTCTTGTCAGTACCCATACGAAAATTCCCGCATAAACCAGATTGGATACAAAGGTAATCATTACATGCACGGCATTGACCGAGAATAAAAAGACACTGCTCATGCACTGCACGCTGTTGTAAATCGGAATCAGATACCAGTAATTTTCCTGCGGCGTTCCGTTTCCAAACATCGTACTGATTGACACAATCATTATAATTATCATTAACGGCGATACATATGTCCCCGCTTCTTTCACATTTTTTGCATATGCAGATACGACTGAAATCAATGAAATAATCAGCAGTACCGAACACAGCACAATCATTAACAGCAGTGCATAGTCCTGTACATGATAGACATTAACATTCACCCCTACGTCGTCACCGCTCATTGCCATAAGCTTCGGCAGGGACAATGCCGTTCCCGTAAAGCTTGACAGACCGCTCAGCAGTGCAAGGATACTAAGGGCAAGAATCTTTCCAATCGCAATTTCAGAGCGGCGTACCGGTGTTACAAGCAGTGTGGTAAGCGTGCCGCGCTCCTTTTCCCCTGAAATCGACTCTGGTGCGAGGGACGTACATGCACTGAAAATAAACGTCATCAGCAGCATTGGGAACAGCATGGAAAAGATTTTTCCCGTAATATCCTTATCCGATGCCAGGTCATACCCGCCGTCTGCATTTGCGTTAATATCAAACTTGTTAATCATGCTGCTTTCATACTGGTTTAAAACCTCTGTGATCATGCTGTAACCGCTTGCCGATTCGGTCTTTGAGGAATTATAATAAATTTCAACCTGCGGTGCCGGTGTCTGTGCCGTCATGCTGTCGTAAGCTGCCACTGCCTGTTCAAAATCCTTCGGAAATACGACAATCAAATCACAGTCCTGATTTTCCACCTGCATTTTCATCTCGTCCATAGATTTATCCGCATCCCGGTAATCCAGATTCAAGCTGTCAAATACCGGCTTTAAGCTCTGCGGCGTATCCAGCATAAATACCGATGTCTTATAATCATCTTTGACCTCAAACTGGCTCGACATCGCCTGCCCCATAATCGAATACACAATATAAATCATCAGTCCCGGCAGGAGAATCGTTGTCAGAAGCATACGCCTATCCGAAAGATACCGGAACAGTTCCTTTTTCATGATTGTAAAAATATTATTCATCTGCCTTACCCTCCATATTTTCATACAGTTCAAAGAACCGGTCTTCTAACGGCTGTCCCGCCATAACATTTTCCAGCGTATCACAGCACACGGATTTGCCACGGATAATAATGACCACACGGTCACAGATTTTTTCAATCAGGCTGAAAATGTGGCTGGAAATAATAATGCATTTGCCCTGTTCGCGCAGCTCCTTTAAGAAGTTCACCACAATCCGTTCCGTAATAACATCAAGTCCGTTGGTCGGTTCATCAAAGATAATAATATCCGGGTTATGTACAATGGAAATGACCAGTGAAATCTTCTGTTTCATACCGGTTGACATATCGGCAACCTTAACCTCTGCAAATTTATCAATACCGAATTTTTCAAACAGCTCTTTTTTACGCTGTGCTGCCTGTTCTTCCCCGACACCGTACAGCTTTGAAAAGTAGTCAAACAGATAATTCGGTGTAAAGTAATCCTCAAGCTTTAATTCACTCGTTAAAAATCCGATATGTCTGCGGTAATCCATAAGATTGCCTGTAATGTCCGCACCGTCTAAACACACCTGACCTTCATCAGCCTTAATAACCGATGCTAAAATTCTGAGCGTTGTGGTTTTTCCGGCGCCGTTTGCGCCAAGGATTCCAAGGATTTCTCCCGGACGCGCATCAAATGAAACGTCTGCTACCGCCACTTTGATTTTTTCTTTTGTCTTTTCGATTTTCTGCTGCTTTTTCGACATTTTAAATGTCTTTTTCAGCCCCTTTACTTCTAACATACACTTCCTCCATTTCTTTAATCCGTTATTTTCATATTCGGATATACCCACTCAATAAAACTGTCCGGATAGGTGTGGTCCAAAAACTGCTCCACTGCCGTATCCGCGCCGGCCTGCTGCTTTCTGTCTACATAGCGCATTAATGCCACGGACGAAATCAGCATATCCAGCGCCATTGCAAATACTAAAATATACGTAAGTACTTTTCCCGCTACCGGCGGAATCTTTTCAATCACCCTGCTGACTGCCGGGTACAAAAGCTTTAACCACACAATGGCAAGCACACCCCAGAAAAAGCAGAACAGCAGATTAATCCGCCCGTTGATATTAAACGGCATATGGCTGTAATCCCAGAACGAGGTTCCAAACACCACTTCCGTAAACACGCTGCAGCTGTATTCATACACACCACCCATGAAAAATCCTGCAATAAAAATATAACGGTCATTTCTTTTCTGCAGGGAATACAAAAGACCTGTCGCAATCGCGCCGCCAAGTCCCCACACAATGCTGAATGTTCCGTATAAAAGACTGCTTCGGCTCATAAGCACCCCGGAAGTCGCCCACACAAACACCGTTTCAATCCAGTCCCCGACCAGCGCACTGATAAAGAATATCCAAAACAGCTTATCAAAGCACAAGCCCTTTGCAAACACTCTGTTTACCGGCTTTCCAAAACCGTCTGCTTCGGACTTTTCCTGATGTTCCATTTCCGGAAAAGCGCGGTACATTCTTTTCTGAATCATGAAAATGAGTTTTTCCCCGATACTCTGTTTGGTCTTTTCAAGTCCTGCCGCCACCGTATCATAAACATTGCCCTGTATTTTCCACTTGAGCATGGTCGCCGCCGTCACTAAAACGTCCACTGCAAACAAAACCAGCAGTACCACTTCAAGCACCTTCAGCACCCGCAGCGGAAGCAGTTCATATAAAATGTATAAAAACGGATGCACCAGCCAGATACAAAGCATGGCAGTCACTGACCAGAACAGTGATGTCCGGACACTTACATAGCCGTTTAAATTCCACTTATGTCCCGAATAGTCCCAAAGACGGTGTCCTGTGATTTTGCGTACAAGTGCCGCCGCCACATACTGAATGACCGTGATAATCACAAAACACATGACAAACTGTAAAAAAGGATTATCCATCAAATCACTGACATCGGTTAAAATCACAATCATGCAAAAGCCGTATTTCATGCAGAGCGGTCCGTTGACAAACCCGCGATTGACAAATCTGCCGTACTTAAATGCCGCCAGCACTTCTTCAAATACCCATCCGATAAATGAATATAGGAAGAAAAAATAAATGTACTGAAATATTGTATATTCCATATCTGCTCCATTTCTGTGCGATTCTGCCGCTAAAGACATTTTCGCTGTTATTTATTTGATTCTCAAAATATCATCTGACGAAAATGCGGCTTTCTCCTGACAGATTTCCTCCCCTTTATGACGGATTTTATACCACACTTTCATTCTATGCAGTTACAGGGCCTCTGTCATCCTGTACTTTCTAACCGATTTTTCACGTACAAACTTGAGAACTCATTATTGCTATGGTATCATATTCCATAGCTTTACGCAACGTAGTATTTTTAAAGAACCCAAAAACCGCTTTCGAAAGGAGCTGTCCATGACTGATTACAGTGCTTTTATCGCCATTACCAACCACCATCTGCTACCGCCGGATTCCGACACCCTGGATTTCATTCCGGGCAGTGTATCCTATCACCGCTTTTTAGCGCAGGTGGAAATAATCGCGGCAACAAATGTATCCGCCATTGTACTGCGGGAAAAGGATTTAGAAGAAACAGTTTATGAAGCACTTGCCAAAGACTGTATCACACTTTGTACGCATTATAATAAGAAACTGATTTTACATTTCTTTCTTGAATCGGCACACCGGTTAAATCACCCGTATATCCAGCTGTCGCTGTCACAGCTTGAAACATACCGCAAAGCGGGACTTTTATCGGATTTTGCACAAATTGGCACTTCGGTACACTCTGTAGATGATGTCCGCCTTGCAGAACAACTTGGTGCAGACTATGTATTTGCAGGAAATATTTATGAAACGGAATGTAAGGCAGGACTTGCCGGACGCGGACTTGCCTTTTTAAAAGAAGTCTGTGACAACACCTGTCTGCCCGTGTATGCCATTGGCGGCATGACACCGGACAGACTTCCGGGTGTTTTAGAGGCAGGCGCAAAAGGCGCATGCATGATGTCGGGATTTATGAAGCTATAATCAGACTGCTACGCTAATGGCAGCTTTGTGACGCCTGCGGCACAATTCGTCCTTCGGCGATTTCGATGATTTCATCGGATAAAAAGTTTAATTCCTCAGAATCGTGACAGGCAATGATGCAGACTGCGCCGCGCTCTTTCTGTTCCTTTAGAATCGCACGCACCTGTTTGGCGCCGCTTTCGTCTAAGGCATTAATCGGCTCATCCAAGATGACGATGTCCGGATTTTCCATGACGGCGGCAGCAATGCCGAGCCGCTGTTTCATGCCGAGCGAATATTTTCTGTAGGTGCGCTTATCGTCCGGGTCTAAGCCAATCTTTTCAAGCGTTTCCCTGATTTCATCTTCCCCGACACGCTTCTGGATGGCGGCAAGCACCGAAAGATTTTTAAGTCCCGTATACCCCGGAATAAACGAAGGATTTTCAATCAGAATCCCGACACTTCTCGGGAATGAAATCTGCTTTCCAAGCTGTTCCCCGTTAATGGTAATGCTTCCGCCGGTCGGCAGAATCAGTCCACAGACGGCACGCATAAGCATTGTCTTTCCCGAACCGTTCTTTCCCTTTAATCCATAAACCTTTCCGCCCTCCAGATGTAAATTAATATCTTTTAAAACCTCTGCCCCTTTAATTTTTTTATTCAGATTTTTGATTTCGATTGTATTCATTTTTCTCCCACTCCTTTGCCCGGTTAAAATTCACCGTCATTACTTATTCATGCTGTTTTTGTTTAGTACGTCATATCTGCCAAAAAAAAATACCCCCGCCGTTATGCTTGCGGCTATGACTAAAAGATTTATCAAAATGCCGGTCTGCCAGTCCACACCGTTTGCATTGACCGGTTTCATACGGTAGAGCATCATATAATTCCCCAGCCAGCACCCTTTCATAAAAAATGCGGAAAATACGCAGTTTGTCATAAGCACCATGAAACTGACCCACGGCTGTAGGATCAATTCGATTGTCATCTGAAAAAGCGATACCGCCATGGAAGTCAGCACCGGAAGCACAAATACCATACAGCAGAGCATTTTTTCATTTAGTTTGTCAGGATTTTCACAAAAAAGCAGTTTTACAACCACCTCTTTGTGCGGTGCTATCCCTGAAAAAAATGCCGCACCGCCCGGTTTTACCGAAGCAATAAACGCCGCCGTAACCGCTCCCGCAATCAATGCCGCATAATATCCAAGGACATTTATCACATTCCAGATACATTTGCAAATCCACCAATCGGACCTTCTTCGACAGCGCACCAGCTTATTCAGCCCCGTTCCGTGAAGCTCTCCGGCCGCATAACCGCCAATCAGCACCGCAAGCAGAATATTTATCAGTAAAAATAATACCGGCACTTCAAACGGCTGGTGCTGATTCGGAATATACTCCTGCATACCGCGGAAAATGTAAGCGAAGCAGTCCCCAAATGATGCTGCCCGCAGCTCTCCTGTCCATGCTTCCAACAGCGCATACCGGTTTAAAAATGCTGCCGTGCTGACCGCTCCCAGCGCAAACGGCAGAATGTACAGATACCACCGCCTGACAATTCCCTGCTTTAATTCCGCCCTAATCTGCTGTTTCATTAATCTGCCTCTTTCTTTAACATATTTTTTCTTCGCATCAAAAACAGTCCCAGTACAAATGCCGCCGCCACACAGCACAGCGGAAAAAGTATCTCATCGCCCGCACGAATCCCCTGATAATAGAGCCTTGTGCAAGGAAAACACATGCGCAGGAAAAAGATATTGACCGGCGCCGGTGTCATCCGCTTTTCCAGTGTAAACAGCACCATCATTACCGCATAACCGTAGACTGGCTGGGACAGCTTCCACCAAAGCAGGACAATCATCATTGCCATAACGGTAATTTCCGCAAACAGCACAATCAGAAAAATGCCTGCCGTCTGCCACGCCGCCACTTCAAATTCCACCGGACGCTGCATTTGTGCATACGCATTGCTGTTTAGCTCCCGCCAGTTGCATTTCCACTGGAAATGTGTCACGCCGTATGCCGTTACCAGTACAAACACATACAGTACAAACAGTCCCGCTTGTAAAAAAATCTTTTTACACAGCGAAAGCCAAAAACTTTTCATGCTTTTTTTACGCACCAGCACCGCCGCACGCATTTCATATTTAATATGGTTGATAATAAAAAGCTGGGACAACAATAAAAAAATAATTAATCCCTTTTCATGTGCATAGCTGTATATATCACTCATGCAGTACACCACGTCCGGCTCCGACATCGCCGTTTTAAAAATAACCATAAGCCAGACCGGAATAAGCACTGCCGAAAACCACAAAAGTCCGGTATCCAGCCAGCCGTTGACAAATTTTTTCAAAATTTCTTCTCCCCTTTCCCCATTTTTTTAGACACGCTCCGCTGACACAATTCCCCTGAATTCCCCTGTAAAGCTTTTTTATTCATTGGTAAACACCAGTTCTTTTTGTACCGGATACCACCAGTAAACCAGCGTGTACGTCTCCTCCTCTAATTTTCGAAACCACTTTTTCCCGATAAGAATCTCCGTTACAGTACACGACAATTCGATCTCCTGCACCTCTCCGGGCTATATCGTCTGATTTTTCTTTCGGTTATCCTGTGACACACCGTTGTGAAATCCGCTGTTTTGTGCAACGGCTAAAAATGAATCCGCCTCAAAACGCAGTTCCTTCTCTGTCGTATTGCGAAATGCCAGCTTATACACAATCACCTTCCAGTCCTTAGCATGTTCTCCCGCATCGAGCGAATCAGGATACCGCTCACGATATTCATCATAAGAATAAATGTGTGTCGAAAGCGGTGTAATCTCCAGACCGTCAAGCATTGCGGGTGAATCCTTTGTATACTGCTCACAGACCGAAGGGTTTGGAAAACGCCTGTTAATATCCCGGATAAAATATCCCATAACCGCCGCTGTTATAAGACACGCAAACACTGCCACGCTTCTGATCATCATTTTCTTTTTTGAAATTTGTTTCCTTTTATAATGCATCTGATTTCACCCCATTTACAAAATATATAATCGCCGTAATCACGCCGACAACCGCTCCGGTCACAAAAACGGTTTCCTTATGCAGTATCGCGCCGTGGCTCATATCCAGCAGCCAGATGAGATCCACCGTAATTCCCGACTTTCTTCCCACAAAATTTGATGCCGTTGTAAAACCATACCATATTAAAAAAGGAACCATTCCCAGCAGAAATATATTATCTACAATGCTTGCCGCCGCCAGAGCCGTTGTCGCAAAAATTCCGCCGTAAAAAAATGTAATCACCATATAAATGGCGATGTAGGCAAACGGTTTGGTATAAAATATCGATGAAAACAGCTCTGTTGCCGAAAGATACTGTCCGTTCCGGATTGGTGTCAATGCCGGAAGCATACAGGCGGTAACCGGCAGGCTGACAAGATACGGAAACAGCACCGTCAGACCGCCGCTTAAAAAAACAGCCAGATACTTTGCCGTCAGATAATTGATTTTTTTCGTTCTGGTATACACATTTTTAATATAACCGCCTTTCCGGTCCAGATGATACGACAGTGCATGCGGCATCATTGCCAGCACCGGAAAAATCGTTAAAAAAGTCACTTTGTACGGACTGCCTGAATTTAATCCGAACCAGTACATAAAAAGGCTTGCCGGTTGTCCGTCACTGCCTCTGTAAAACATCAGCGGATTTCTGGCATACGGATAAACTTCAAATACCGTCTGTGCTATGGCAAGCAGACAGCCTATAAAAACCGCAATCCACATCATTTTATTTTTTACGGCTCTTTCCCATTCTGTATGAAACTGCTCTCTCACAATGTTTCTCCTTTTTTGCTTTTAATTCCCTTCCCCGATATCCAGCCGGAACATATAACTGCCGTCTGCAATCGAGTTGACACCGTCTGTACCGCCGATTCCGCCAATGCCCGAATACATATAGACATCTCTTAAAACACCCGGTGTATTTATCAACTGGTATACCATTACGGTTTCTATTTCCTCATCCTGTGCAAAGTTATAAAAGTATGCGTCCTTATGCAATTCTTCGGGACGTTTTAAATACGGACATTTATCAAATCCTATTATTTCCGCAAACGAGATCCGCTGGAATAAATTCTCACCATCTTTATTCACCAGTGTCCCGCTCATTTCCAGCTTTTTGTTATTCCCACCGGATACATTTTTCATACGGACCTTGACCGCAACATACTGGTGATTGTTCTTGGACGATGAGCCGTCTTCATTTAACTCGCGGCTTATAACCAGCCAGTTTTTAAAGGTGGCATCGCCGTTTTCAATTTCATCTAACCGGGTCAGGGTGTTACCGAGCTTCCACGCATTCAGCACGGTAATTTCAAAGCCGCCATACAGCTTTGTTTCACCCATTCCAACCTCTGTTACGTTTACCTTTTTGCCGTTAAACTGATACGCCGTCGGTTCTTCATGTGCTATCATTGCCGTGGTTGTCGCCTGACTTAAATCCTTGGTCTGTGCCTCGCCTGCATCTCCCACCAGCGTAAATTTTTCATCGCGGCTTACGGCATCTTCCACCGAATACTGATTCCCACAGCCGCCGCAGACTGCCGCCAGCAGTACCGTAAGTGTGACTGCAGCGGCTCTCCTGCTCCCTGCCTTAACCCCAGGCATTTCCCACTTTTTTCTTTTCATAACCTTCTCCTTTATTTTTTTATGCCCGCCTGCAAAATTGAAAATTACCGATACCGGATTCTCTGAAATTACTGACACGCTCTGGCATTTCCTTAAAACAAATATACCCCCTCCTGTTATCTTCTAACAAGAGGGGGCGGCACAAGCGGTCACATTTATGGCACGAACGGTTTTATATTCGGATATGCACGCAGAAACAGCCACTGTCTTCATACAGATCCATAAATCCGTCGTATTTTTTTACAATTTCCCGGACATTTTTCAAGCCAAAGCCGTGATTTTCTGCATCCTGCTTGGTTGTACCAATATTTTTTACTTTCTGTACATCCTGTAAAACCGACTCTGCAATGCGGTTTCTTATCAAAATGTCCAATACTTCTTCTATCATGACAATCTTTATTTCAATCTTTCTCTGTGCCTTGGAAAGCTTTAACTCGGCTTCAATCGCATTGTCTAAAAGATTTCCGAGTACACAGCATAATTCCGTCTGGGTTAATCCACAGATATTCTTATCCACCGAAATCACCGCCGGAATATCCTGCTCTTTACAGTACATCAGCTTCGCATTTAACACCGCATCCGCCACGCTGTTTTTCGTCTTTACAAATTCCTGTAATGCCGCAGTCTGACGGACATATTCCAAAAGATACTGCTTTGCCCGCTCCTGACCGTGTTCCTCATCGGAAAGAAGCATATTCAGGGTATTGACGTGATTTTTTAAATCGTGGCGCATTTTGCGGACATGCTCGTCAAGCACTGCCACGCTGTCCATATACTGTTTCTGGTAAGCGCTCTCCTGCAATGCTTTTTCTGCCGCCTGCTCATTTTTCTGCATGGACTTGATACGGCACAATAAGACAATCAGAAAGCTTTCATTTAATAAAATACCTGCTACTACGATTGTTCCCATGCCACGGTCTGCTCCCCTGTCCGACAGCATCTGTGCCGATACTGCCGCGCATATCAGAATCGTAAGTGCCAGCAGTCCCAGTTCTTTTGGGTGAAGCTGATACAGCTCTCTTTTAACAAGTGCATCTGCCAGCACAAATTCCAAAAATGCAATAAATGCGGCGGATAACATCACACTGTCCTCCGCTCCATTGTAAAACCGTTCTCCAAAGAAGCAGGCAATTCCTGCCGCCACAGTCAAAACACCGGTCGTAACCATCGCCTTTTTGATATTCCCGCCGGTCAATACCCCTGTAAGCGTACCCAGTACAACGCCCTCTGAAAGCACCAGCATGTATATGGCAAGTCCCTTTGCGACAATCAACTGATTTGCCGCCGTCAGCACCAGAAATGCCGCCGCCACGCATACCATATAGTTACCGCGGTTTCCCAAAAACGTGTCCTTTTTATAACTGTTTTCATTGCCCGTGCGCCGCCGCTGTATATCATTTCTGATTGTACGGATAAACAGCAGTGCCATTTCAAGCATAATCATCTGAAACAGCAGAATCCCCACGCTGTCCTTTGCCGACAGCAGCAATTGATACATATTTTCATTAATCAGTGTTGTATTCATCTATACCGCTCCGTTCATGTTGCGCTGATACTGCGTGAAACGCTCCAGCACCGTATCCTTACACCGCCTGCTCATGTCCAGAACCGTATCATTCATTAACAAAACAGTTTCGTCCCGCATATTGACTTTTTTCACATATTTTAAATTTACAAGATACTGCTTGTGGATTCTGACAAAATCATACGGTTCAAGCTGTTTTAAAGTTTCCGTCATGGTCTTTCGCACCTCGTAACTGTATTTGGTGGTATAAATAACAACGTTATGCTTATCACTTGCCACATAACAGATACTGCTGACGGCAATGGATTCCTTTTCATTTTTTCCGTCCAGTAAAAAGGTTCCGTTCTGATTTAAAACCGTTTTCAGCCTCGCCATAACCTTTGGCAGAACTTCCGTATAGTTTTCTTTTCTTAAAAAATAAAACGGCTGGTACTCAAAGCTGTCAAATACGAGCGATTCATTCGATGTCAGAAAAATAATCCGGGCTTCGCTTTTTCTTTCGGCTAATGCCTTTGCCGTATCAAATCCCGACATGCCTTCCATATATAAATCCAGAAATACCGCATCATAATTGCACCGACAGGCACCCTTTAACAATTCTTCCCCTGAATGATACTCGTCCACAAGCAGTTTATTTCCGCCGGTATCAAATGCCGCCAGCTTTCTTCTTAAATTGGCACACAACAGCAAATCATCATCACATATTGCAAGATACATTTTACAGGTCCTCTACTTTATTATTCATCACTTTCAATTTACGCTTTTTGTGGTGAACCGTCAACGGGTTTTCGGACTTTACATTTTTAAATTTTCAGATAAAAAACTTTCTTTTATTTTGTTGACAAACTATTATCCGATTGGTAATATTATTTTCTGTAGCGAAGATGCCACGAAACCCTTGGACATCTTCGCCTTTTTTTACTTACGGCACTATATTACAACACCGTATTGCAGTGTGGAACAATCCACAGGCATCATAGCCGGGGATTTTTGATCCCAGCTTCATAATAAGTTTTTTATAGAAAAAGGAGGTCCCTTATGACAACTACAGCACTTTTACAGGAAGCTGCTTCTTATCAGGAACAGCTTGTCCGGACAAGACGATTTCTGCATACACACCCTGGTACGGGCTTTGATATTCAGGAAACCGTTGATTATGTAAAGCAGGAACTCATTTCCATGGGCTACGAGCCACAGATGTGCGGTAAATCCGGCATTGTCGCACTGGCAGGCAAAAAAAAAGACGGCAAAGTCTTTTTAATCCGCGGCGATATGGATGCCCTGCCAATGAAGGAAGAAGCCGATGTTTCTTTTCCCTCCACCAACGGCAAAATGCACGCCTGCGGTCATGATATGCACACTACAATGATGTTAGGCGCCGCACGCCTTTTAAAAGCACATGAAGATGAAATCGAAGGCACGGTCAAACTCATGTTCCAGCCTGCCGAGGAAATTTTTGAAGGCTCCCACGATATGATCGAAGCCGGTGTCTTAAAAAATCCTGATGTCGATGCCGCCATGATGATTCATGTAATGGCAGGGCTTCCTCTGCCTGCCGGTACGGTTATTTCCTGCGACGGCGGTGTCAGTGCGCCTGCCGCCGATTACTTCTATATTGATATTCAGGGAAAAGGCTGTCACGGTTCTATGCCGAATAACGGTGTTGACCCGGTCACCGTTGCCGCCCACATTATCACAGGTCTTCAGGAAATCCACGCAAGAGAACTCGGACTTTCCGATGAGGCTATTTTAACAATCGGAACAGTTAATGCCGGAAATGCCGCCAATGTCATTCCCGATACCGCCCATATGAGTGGAACGATCCGCACCTATGATGAATCTACGCGCGCTTTTATCAAACAGCGTGTTTCTGAAATTGCTTCCGGCATTGCCACAGCTTTCCGCGCTACTGCAACGGTTACTTACGGAAGCGGCTGTCCATGTCTTTACAACAACCCGGACCTTGCCGTCTGCACCGCAGACTATTTAAAAGAACTCTTAGGCCCTTCCAAAGCATTTACGGCTTCTGCACTTAATGCGATGTCCGGTGAAGGCAAAGCACCGAAAAGCACCGGAAGCGAAGATTTTGCCTATGTAAGCCAGGAAGTTCCATCCATTATGTTTGCACTGGCAGCAGGCACACCGCAGGAGGGCTACTGCTATCCGCAGCACCACCCGAAAGTAAAATTTGACGAAGCGGTATTATCCGAAGGCTGCGCCGTTTATGCCTATACGGCAATGCGCTGGCTTACAGAACACAAGAACTAAATTTTATTCTGATTTACATGCGCCGCATCCGCGGCAGAAAAGAGGTTTTTATGGCTACCATGAAAGATATTATTACCAGTCCGCTGCTCCTTGCCATGGTTATAATCGGACTGCTCTACATTGTAGGATTTTCACTGGTCTATTTAAAAAAAGCATACACACACTGTCTGGAACTGGGCATTTCCAAAGAGGATTTAAAAAATGTCATCAAATCCAGTCTGGTCTTTTCCATTGTCCCAAGCCTGTCTATCGTTGTCGGGCTGTTTGCACTGATTTCGGTACTCGGAACAGTATGGAGCTGGTGGCGTCTTTCCGTTATCGGCTCACTTTCCTATGAGTCGCTGATTTCAAGCTCCGTAGCTTCCGCTATCGGATTTTCAAGCAGTGCGGAAATGCTGGAGGGTGCAACCGGACAGCAGTTCGGTGTTGTTATGATTCTTATGAGTATCGGCATGTTAAGCGGTTTTTTCATTTTACTGCCGCTTGGCAAAAAGCTTTCCATGAGTGTCAGCAAATCCGAAGAAAATGGAAACGGCTGGAAGTACGTTTTAAGCGGCTGTTTCATGCTGTGTCTTTTTGCCGTCTACATTCCGGTTTTATTAATCGGCGACACCGTTCAGGCGGCTGTTATGCTGACCGGTCTTGTCATTGCCGTAGGGCTGGGGCTTCTTTCTAAGAACCCGAAGCTTGCATGGCTCAATGATTTTATCATGGCATTTTCCATGATTGGCGGCATGATTTCATCCGTATTGTGGTGTAAGTTGTTTTTATAGCATTTTTGCAGATTGGAGATATCTTATGAAGAAAAAAGGTTCAAATAAAATTGTAATTACAGACTCCTTTCAGGCATGGGCGCACAAATGGGGACGCATCGGCACACTGATTGCCCTGTTGTACATGATTGCCATTCCGTTTGTTGTGCTCACTTTTTATGACAGTCTGCCTTCCATTGGTGAAGTCATTAACCTTAGCACTATCAGTATTTTAATGGTTTATATTCCGGTCGGATTTTCGGAAGCAATCAGCTACACACCGATTCTCGGCGCTTCTTCTTATCTGACATTTATCACAGGAAATATTATGAACCTGAAGCTGCCATGTGCCGTCAATGCCATGAAGCTTGCCAAAAAAGAACCGAATACCTCGGAGGGCGAAGCCATTTCTTCGGTTGCCGTTGCGATATGTTCGATTATGACGATTATCATTCTTGCGCTTGCCGCACTGCTTAGCGCATGGATCAGCCCGGTCTTTGAACTGCCTGCCGTAAAAACAGCTTCCAACTATCTGATACCGGCGCTGTTTGGTTCGCTAACCCTCGGTCTTTTTGCCAGCACCAGCTCCGGTAAAAAGGTTGTAAAAAACGGTGTTATGGGCGTTGTTCCTGTTATTGTCATTATTACGGTGCTTGCCCTCGTTGTACGTATCACAACCGGTTCTTCCCTGTTTGGCATGGTCGGCTTCCTGATTTTATTCATGCTCCCGGTTGCCATTATTTCTTCATGGATTATGTGGAAAAAGAAGATTATTCAGGTTGTTGATAAAGAAGATGCTGATACGGAAAAGTCAGAATAAAAAAATATAAAATCAGGCGGGTATGCCAGGAAGTATAATTCTTCCGGATATGCCCGCCTGTTCTGTTTCTGTAAAAAATAATGTCAAAACTTTCCCTGTCATCGCAAAAAATAATTATCACATAAAATCTGCCAACGTCATCTGCTGCCCGCAGCCCTTTTCTTCAAAGGTGTTCAGATACTCAAATATCTGATTCGTCCGCCATTCAATGCCCGCCGCTTCACATTTTTCCCTAAATACCGGAAAAATCTCCCTGTCACGCGGAATCGGCAGTTCATAGGCATTTCCATACGCTTCAATATACTGTCTGCGAAGCCCCGGAAATTTTTTATCGAGCTGGCTGTAAAAATACTGCCGGTCGCCGTCCCTTAACGTCACTCCAAATGAATGAAATGTCATAATACCGCGCACCGATGCCTTTTGACAGGCTTCTAAAATGCTGAAAATATTTTCTTCGGCATCATTAATAAACGGCAGTAACGGTGTCAGCCATACCACAGTCGGAATGCCTTCCTCTTTTAAAATGTTTAAGACCTCTATCCGCCGCGCGGTTGTGCAGACACCCGGTTCTATTTTCCGGCTGAGTACATCGTCCATAGTCGTCAGTGTCATCTGTATGACACACTTTGTCTTTGCATTGATTCTGCGGAATAAATCCAAATCCCGCAGTACATTATCGGACTTTGTCAGTACGGTCAGTCCGAATCCATACCGTTCAATCAGCTCTGCGCACTGCCTTGTCAGGTTTAATTCCATTTCCAGCGGCATATACGGGTCACTCATTGCCCCGGTACCAATCATACATTTTTTCCGTTTTCTTTTTAATGCTGCTTCTAATAACTGCGGCGCGTTTTCCTTGACCTCAATATCCTCAAATACATGATTCATCTGATAGCAGGTGCTTCTTGCATCGCAGTAAATACAGCCGTGCTGACAGCCCCGGTAAATGTTCATTCCGTTTTTTGCCGAAAGAATGGCTTTCGCCTGAACCTTGTGCATGATACTCTCCATTTCTGAGCAACTTGTTGCGAAGCGGCGATGAGAAATCCGCGCAGGCGATTTCTCATCTGACATAAGGAATATTTGTTTTTTTCACACTAATCTCCATTATCTTCCAAAATACGCATCAATACCATCTGCAATGCCGCGCACCATTAACTGCTGATAGGTATCGTCCTGCATATTCGCATCATCTGTCGGATTGGTCATAAATCCGAGTTCCAGCAGGGCAACCGGATTGGTACTCCAGTTAATACCCGTCATATTGTCACTTCCGACTACCCCGCGGTTTTTCATGCCGGTTGCCGCACAATACGAATTGATAATACAGCTTCCTAACTGACTGGAACTGCCTGCCAGTTCCGGTATATACGGATTGGACGAACCTGGCACCAGTACCGAAGCCCCGGAAGCGGAAGCACTGTCCACACCGTCTGCATGAATCCTGATTGTTGCCGCTGCTCCCGCCGCCGTTGCAATATCTGCGCGCTCTTTATTGGAAATGTCAACATCGTTGGACTCCCTTGTCATCACTACGGTGTATCCTCTGTTTTGTAGTTCGGTCTTTAACATCATGCCGATTGTCAGGGTCAGCTGATATTCCGGCACACCCGATACCACACCGCCCGTTCCGCCTGCCACTTTAGTCTTCATCGTCTGTGAACCCGGCCCTTCCGGCTCCTTTCCGTTATTGCCGCGGCTTTGATGTCCGGGGTCAATACAGATAATATCTCCGGTTGACCCTGCCGGGCGGCTCACTGTTTCATAGCCTGCAAGCCGTTCTGCCAGTCCTGCGCCCTGTGCCTGTCTTTCCTGCTCTTCACGGGCTTCCTGCTCGGCTTTTTCCTGTGCAATCGAAGCTTCCTCTGCTTCTTTTTGTGCCTGCTCCCTTGATTCTGCTTCGGATGCGGCTATGGATTCATCACGGCTCTGTGCCTCGGAAAGTGCCTTCTGCAATTCTGCCTCGGCAATACTCCGGGCTTCCTGTTCCTGCTCTTTTTGTGCCGCAAGGGACTGTTCCTGTGATGCGCGCTGTACACTTTCTTCCTGTACTTTTGCCGCCGCTTTCTGATTGTTTTTATGACTGCCGTAAGCAAAAATGCCTGCCGCACATACCGCGATTATAATAAGAATCATTCCTGTAATCAGCAGTTTTTTCTTTCCGTTTTCTAATTCTTTCAAATGCGCACTTCCTCCATTTTCTCATAAAATAAATGCTGAAATACCGCAATCACTCTGCCGACTCCCAGGTCTGCAATCAACATTCCGATACTGAGACCGATAATTTTGTGCGCAAAAATCAGTCCGGTGATAATGGTCATTTTTCTGCCTCTTGTCTGATAAATTCAATCTTATATTTCTGCAAATCATAGACATTTGCAAAAAATCCCCTGAGAATCGTTTCCGCGTTGCTCTCCGCATTTTCAAGCAGACCATTTGCAACCGCATCCTGCTTTGCATTTTCAATGAGCGTTTTCAGGGCATCGTTATTATCCGCCAGTTTGATTGGTGTGAAAATGCTTTCTTCCTCATGATACACCTTAAAGGTATCCGTGTTGATTTCACTGCTTAAAATCTGCACCTGCGGCAGACGAACCTGAATTATGCTGTTATCTTCGTCAACGCTCCATTCAATTTGACTAAAATCCAGTCCCGCTCTCACTTCCACATCATAGCTGTAAATGTATTCGCTCTGTGTAAACGGAATCGTCATTCCAAACAGCTTACGCGAATCCTTTGTGACATTCATCTCCGTACAGTAAGCCGCCTGCGTGACCATCTGCCCGATATTTTCAAAGCCAATCCTTGTTGTCTTGCTCTCCGACTCTGCCGGCTGTCCACTGCCCTTTCTAAGCCCCGCAATGCCGGCAATCACCGCCAGCACCAGCAGTAATATAATTACCAGCTTTATAAACAGATGTCCTCTGAATATACGGATGGTTTTCTTTTCAATAACTTCTTTTTTTGTATTTTCTTCACTTTGTTCTTTCATGGTTGTCCTCGTTTTTGTGGTTGGTTTGTATTATTTTATCATTATTCGTGAATACCCGCAATATATCAAATCTTCATTTGGGTGCGAATCTTATCAATCAATGCCAAATCCGCAGGAAGCCAGTTTACGCTGTCAAGCGTTTCCCTTGTAAGCCACTTTGCCGCCTCTGCTTCTTTTAGTGTCAGATTACCCTCGGTAACTTCACACCAGAAACAATCCATACTTAAATGAAAATCCGGATAATCATATTCTACTGTGTCGATTAAATCATATACCTTAATCTTTGTATCCAGTTCTTCCATAATTTCCCTGCAAAGTGCCTGCTGTGGTGTTTCACCCGCTTCTATTTTTCCACCCGGAAACTCCCACAAACCTTTAAATTCTCCATAGCCTCTGGCTGTTGCAAATATTTTCTTTTTCTGTGTTATTGAATCACAAATTACCGCCGCCACTACTTTTATTGTTTTCATTTTTTCTCCTTTTTGCTTTTTATCAGCCATTTACAATATATTCATAAATATCTTCACGTACCGGTGTATCCAAAAGCCACTCGATCTCCACTGCCGTCTTATTTGTATTTGGCATGATAATCTCATTGGTTTTTCCGGTTGCGCACATTCGTCCTAAATAATAAAATTCTTTGGAAATTTTATCATCTTTATTTTTTCTGATAAACAGCTCGACATCAATTCCCCGTTCTTTTGCATGAATAAAATTTTGCACATCTTCCGACTGTACACTCCGTCCACTTTTAGAAATTGCTATTAATCGGTTCATTCCTGTAAAATGATCTTCGTACTTTGTTGTATCACTAATATTGTCAGATTTATCATAATTAATAAACACCGGAAATGTCTTCGTTTTTTTATCAAACTTATATCCGCCAATATTTAACGGAACTTCATTATGCTCCCAATCGAGCAACCTGCACGCATCTTCATATGTATATTTTTTATACAAAACTAAATTCGTATTCTGATACCGTTCCCGATATTCTGCTAAATAACGTCCTATTCCATATTCCACTAATTCTGTCACAATGTCTTTAAATGCTTTATTTTCAAGCATTTTTGCAAATGTGTCGCTGATACCATACTCCGTATTGTCGCCCAGCAGACGTTTTGCATACATTTCCACTCTATCCAAATGGTTTCTATCTACATTTTTACGGTCATAAAATGAAACGACATGGTCCATAGTTTCCTTCTTGATGAAAATACAATTTTCATATGTCTTTTTCCCTGTTCCTGCCGGAAATTCATTCGTCATTACATTAATAACATTCTCTACCGTATTTCTATTCATTGTAATGTCATAACACTGAATCAATGTATCCTGCATTTTTCCGATTAAACCGTGTGGATTTTCCAATAAATTTTTTAATAAAACCAGTTCATGGATTCTTTTTCCGTCTGACAATTTTTTTGATATAAATTCCACAATCTTTTCTTCATCTTTGGACAGTCTTATTGTGTATTCTTTTTCATATTTTTCTAAAAACTTATAGTACGACCCCAGGTTTGCATTATCAAAAATGTGTTGTACATCCATTTCCCCATATCGGTCAAAATCAACAAGCGCGGGAATTCTTCCCAGCTTATTTTTTAAGTTCTGATAATTTTCCTTGATTAGCTTAATATCACTAAAATTAGCATTATCGATTGCACTAAATATACGTTTCTGTGAAATCTCATCAAAATGAATTGTGCTGGAACCCGGAATAATCCTTGCCCCTTCTACCACGTATCGGCGAACATTATCTTTATTGTAACTTCTATCCCCTGACAGTGCTATTGGAATCATAAAGTTATTTTTATAATTTCCAATAAAATCTAACACAACCGTATATTCCTTATTTTCAGCCTTTCTAAGACCTCGCCCTAATTGCTGGATAAAAACAATCGGTGATTGTGTCGGTCTTAGCATAATTACCTGATTTACTTCTACAATATCCGTACCTTCAGAAAAAATATCCACCGACAGAATATAATCCAATGGCTGCATTTCATCCGTTGCATCTTTTTCGTCCATTGCCAGTCTTTCTATCGCTTTTTCACGCATTTCTTCCGATGCTGAACCGTCAAGAGCAATCGTTCTGAATCCTCTCTCATTCATTTTTTGTGACAGCTCTTTTGCTTCATTTACTCTGCTGCAAAATATCAGTCCTTTTACTCTGTCTCCGCTATACCCATAATAATCCGCCTGCCGTATCACATAATCTACACGCTCATCACTGGTTAAATATCTAAAATCTTCCAATTTCTGTTCTTTTGTACTATTTTTATTTTCACCGATTGTATCATCAACCCATTCCAAATCTGTTATGCCAAAATAATGAAACGGACATAGTAAATCTTCTTCCATAGCCTGTTGCAATCTGATTTCATATGCAATATTGTGATTAAAGATTTCATAGATGTTTCTACCCTCTATATAGTCATCTCTTTTATCTGGTGTAGCAGTCATTCCTAATGTAAACTGCGGCTTAAAATAATCCATGACTTTTTTATAGCTTGCCGCACTTACATGATGCGCTTCATCATATATAATCGCTTCAAAATGCTCCGGCTTAAAAAGGCATAAATTTTCGTCTTTACTTAATGTCTGAATTGTTGCAAATACATAATCTCTATCAATCTCTTTTTTATTCAGCGTCCCTGAAAACATTCCCATAGATACACTTTCACCGAACACTTTACAAAAAGACTTCATTGCCTGCTTTGCAATTTGATTTCTATGCACTACAAATAACACTTTGTTAAAGCCAAAATGTCTCATAGCAAATGCGGCGGCATATGTTTTACCCGTTCCCGTACTGGATAACAGCAATGCCTTATCAATATTTTGCTCTATCATTTTCGCTAAATTATCAATAAATGCCACCTGCATTTTATTTGGTTTTAATGTGTATCTGTCAAATTCAACAACCGCTTCCGATGCCGCCTGTCGCTGCTGTTCTCTGATAAGCTGCTGCTTACGATAACGCTTTTTATATTCATCAATATATTCTTCGTAATCTGCTGTATGTGAATCCTGCCACAGCTCTTTAAATTCATTTAATATTTCCTTTGCAACTTGTCCTTGCTGGGTAGATACAATTTTTGTATTCCACTCTCGATTGGTCGTAATCGCACTCATTGTCATATTGGAACTTCCAATAATAATCCGATACAGTTCATCTTCTCTGAAAATATATCCCTTTGTATGAAATCCGTCTTTCGGAGAATCGCAACAATATATCTTTAAAGAGATATTCTTTAAAGATGCCAATTTATCAAGGGCTTTCGGCTCTGTAAATAACTGATAATCCGTTGTGATAATTTTCCCCGGTATTCCTTTTTTCTCAAGTTCCTTTAAAATCATAAGCAGCGGTGTAATTCCACTTAACTTAATAAATGCCACACTTATAAAAAATTCATCACATTTTTTTAATTCCTTTTCTAATGAAACAAGCACTTTCTTTCCCTGCTTATAATCATTAGAAATAAACTCCGGTTGATATGCCAAATTAGAATTTATTGTTCCATCTATAAATGCCGTTTCCAGTGATTGTTTTACTTCCTGTACCTTCATTTCCAATCTTGTTTCCTCTCTTCCACCCTGAATTCTGACAGTACCATCCGCTTCACCGGTTCGCCTTTGATATGGCTGGCTTCCATACGCCATGCGCCGCTTCTGATACTTGAAGCCATAAGTTTTAACACATAAATATTGTCAAAGCGGTTATAGATGGAATCGCCGCCAAGTCCCGAAAGGCAGATGAGCTGCGTATTCGTTTTCTTTGCCATCTCCATCAGTGGTTTCAGCAGATGTTCCGCATTGGTCTGTGCAAACGGATTATCCATAATCAGCACCTTGCCTTCCTCTCCCGTGGTAAACAAATCACTCTCATCCCGCCGCATATAACTAAGCAGACAGGTCAGAATCACAAACGCTGATAAAAAGCCCTCGCCGCCGGAATTGGCTGATACCTCTGCCCATGTAATCGGAACTTCACGTTCCGCTTCAATCTTATACAGCTTAATTTTTACACTGCCGATACCCACAGTATCATCATACAGTCTTTTTGTTGTAATGACATTTCCCAAAAATTCATTCAGATTTTCATTCTTATCAATCGTATCAAGACCATTTTGTATCACCTGCTCAAAATAATCGTGCAGTTTCATACGGAAATGTTCCTGTTCGCTTTCCCAGTCTGCTACCTGGATTTTTAACATTTTAATGTTTCTGCCGCGCACGCTGATTGTTGAATTTTTATCAATCATTGCAATATTCGCATTAACACTGCGCACGTATTCTAAAAACATTTCTTCAATGTTTTTTTGTTCATTGTCAATGCTTGCAAGATCAATTTTAAGTTTTTCCAGCTGGCTCTCATACGAAGCCTTATTCACGGCATACTGCTCTGCCAGATTCTTTGGACTGGCAGTCTGTGTCAACAGACTGTCAAATGTTTTCTTAAAATAATCTTCTGCATAAATATCTTTTGCTGCAATTGAACGGATTTCTTCTGCCAGACGGTTCTGCTCATCCTTTAACCGGGACAGTGCCGTTAGCAGATTTCTTTTTACCGTCTTCTGATACCGGGTAAGTTCCTGTGCCTCTACTGTTTCAATATCCGGAATCTGCTGTCTGATTTGTTCCTGTTCCTCCGGTGAAGCTGACACCGGTTCATCTGCATATTCGGATACACTTCCTGCCTGAACCTCCAGCTGATTTTTTTTGTTTTCCAGATTTTTTAATGCTTTTTCAATCGACTGTACCTCATATTTTTTCAGCTGTATACGTTCTTTAAAATCTGTATCCGTAATTGTTTCCGGTAATACGTTGTATGAAGAAGCGGATGCAGCTTAAAATCCAGCTTTTCACTGACATCACCGTAATCCGGCTCTTTCACATACTCCCAGAATGCCACGGGAAGCGCCGGCTTTTTACCATTCGTTCCTGCACTGCGGACCGGTGCCAGCGTTCCCTGTGAGAGTTCAAGCATAATATCTGCATACAGCTGTCCATACTCTTTTTCAGGAGATTGTGCGATAATATCTTTTAAAAACACTTTTCTTTTTTTCATATATTATTTCCGCTTTCTAAATGTTATTTATATCTTAAATCTGCTTCCCCACTGCACGATTTAAATTGTATTTAGTATTATTTTAACATTATTCATGAAGTGGGACAATAGAATCTTATATCTTGCTTCTTAAAACGCTTTCATTATATTCACATTGTATTTATAGCTGCAAAAAACAGCACGAAATCTTCCAAAATCTCAAAAATATGTAAAAAATCAGTAACATTTTCTCTATAAACGACCTATAATCAGTATATGATTTGCTTCGTTAGATATTATTTATATACCAAGAATGCGGCAATGTACTATTTTATTATTTTTTTTAAGAATGGAGGTTATTATGGCAGATTTTATTTTACTTGATGAAGATTTCTCTGATTTTCCCATTGGTGAATTCCCTTATGATAAGAATCATTCGGCAATGGGTGAGTATCATTTTATCCATTATCCCGGATATTATGGTAAATGGCATGACCCGGTATGCAACCACACTTATAACGGTCAGGGTGCTTCCTGGATTATTTCTGAATATAATGGAAAACATTTTATGGAGCAGATGCGTATCCGCAATGACAAGCCCCACCGGACTTTTCCTATGCTTACAAGCGGCGACAGATTCTGGCGTGATTATACTATAACTGCAAGTGTCCGTATGTTTACTACCAAATGGGGTAATGCCGGCATTGGTTTTTGTTGTCAGAACTCTGCTAATCTTCTTGTCCTTGTTTTTGAAGAACATGAACTGAGAGTTGAATACCGTCATAAAGAAGAGGTTACTATTCTTGATTCTGTAGCTTTTAACTACAACTGTGACGATACTTATATCCTTAAAGCAGAAATTAAAGGCAGCCATGTTATATGCAGCGTTGATGATAAGGTCTATTTTGACATTGACACTGAATATGCCGTACAGGGTGGCAAAGTCGCCGTTACAGCAACGATCCCTGCACAGTTTGGTTTTGTAAATGTTACTACTTCTGAAAGTACTGCTGCTTCTATTGATGCTGCAAGAAATGCTTATAAAGCTGAATGTGAAAATGCGCAGGCGCATTATCCTAAGATGAAGCTTCTTAAGAAGATTGACCTCAATGGCTGCGGCACCGGAAGGCAGCTTCGTTTTGGTCATCTGCTTGGCAACGGCGAATACCAGATGGTTATGGCACAGTGCCAGAAAAGAGTAAACCGTGATGCTTATGGAACCATCAGCTGTCTCACCGCATTTGACCTTGACGGCAATATTTTATGGCAGCACGGTGAACCAACCAATAATCACGACATTGGCACTATATCAGCTGACATGCCTATGCAGATATATGATATTGATGGTGATGGTTTTGACGAGGTTATAACCGCCAAGAATTTTGAAGTCCTTATTCTTGATGGCAGAACAGGTGAAGTCAAGAAACGCACCAGAACACCTTTCTCCACAACAGAAGAGGATGGAACGATTATCGGTGTTCCTGATAAAATCTATGCTTTTGACAGAATTAACCCTGACGGTATGCGTATATGCAATTTCCGTGGTCTTGATAAGCCACGTGATATTCTTATTAAGGATCGTTATTGCAGGGTGTATGCACTTAACGATGACCTGGAGGTTATGTGGCATTTCCAGAGTGATAAGAATACCGGGCATTTTCCTTTTGCGATTGATATTAACGGGGATGGGCATGATGAACTTCTGGTAGGTTATAACATGCTTGACTGCCACGGTAACAAGATGTGGACTATGCCTGTTAATGAAGACCACATTGATGAAATTGTTCCAGGAAGATTCGAATCCGGTCCACATAAAGGCACTAAATTCTTTGCCTGCGTTGCGGGAAAGGAAGGCTTCCTGATATCTGATTTTAACGGAAAACTTCTCAAAAAGGATGGCATAGGTCATGCACAGCGTGTCAGTCTCGCTAATTACCTTCCTGACCGCCCAGGTTATGAAATGGTTGTTGTTAATTTCTGGGGACATCAGGGAATTATATATTTCTATGACAGCGAAGGTAACCAGTTATGGGAAATGGAAAATGAGCTTAATGGTAATCTTTTAACACCTGTAAACTGGACTGGTGACGGTCAGGACTTCATTCTTCTTAATGCTGATGTAGAGCGCGGTGGAATGATTGATGGCAGAGGTATTCAGGTTGTTAAGTTCCCTGATGACGGTCATCCTACCATGTGTGCAGAAGCTGTAAATCTCTACGGCGATGCCCGTGATGAAATTGTGACATGGGATTATGATTCAATGTACATATATACACAGGATGATGCACCTAAAGATGATGTATATGCACCTTTCAAATATCCTGATTATAACGCTTCTAATTACCGTGGAGAGTACTCTTACCGTGAGAAGTGGTGGTAAAAATTTAAGAATATAAATGGCTGAGCAAGCCAAAAAAAGGCTTCCGGGAAAATCCCGGAAGCCTTTAAATTACTGTATAAATACTGAGTACATCAACCAATAAAATTACTCAATGATTGTAGCAACAGCACCTGAACCTACTGTACGTCCACCTTCACGGATAGCGAAACGAAGACCCTGCTCCATAGCTACGTTGTGGATAAGTTCAACTGTCATTTCTACGTTATCACCAGGCATGCACATTTCTGTACCAGCTGGAAGTTCACAAACACCAGTAACATCAGTTGTTCTGAAGTAGAACTGTGGTCTGTAGTTGTTGAAGAATGGAGTATGACGTCCACCTTCGTCCTTTGTTAATACGTAAACCTGAGCTGTAAACTTGTGATGAGGTGTAATTGAACCTGGCTTGCAGAGAACCTGTCCTCTCTGGATTTCGTCTCTCTGAACACCTCTAAGAAGTGCACCAATATTATCACCTGGCTGTGCTTCATCAAGAAGCTTTCTGAACATTTCGATACCAGTTACAACAACCTTACGAATGTCATCATGGATACCAACGATTTCAACTTCTTCATTTATATGAAGAACACCACGTTCTACTCTACCTGTAGCAACAGTACCACGACCTGTGATAGAGAATACGTCTTCTACTGGCATAAGGAATGGCTTATCTGTATCTCTTTCTGGATCTGGAACATATTCATCGATTGTGTGCATAAGTTCAAGAATCTTATCGCCCCATTCGCTGTTCGGATCTTCAAGAGCCTTAAGAGCTGAACCCTGGATGATTGGTGTGTCATCGCCTGGGAAGCCATACTCGTTAAGGAGTTCTCTGATTTCCATATCTACTAATTCAAGAAGTTCCGGATCATCAACCATATCACACTTGTTCATGAATACAACGATGTAAGGAACACCTACCTGACGAGCAAGAAGGATATGTTCTCTTGTCTGAGCCATAACACCATCTGTAGCAGCTACTACGAGGATACCAGCATCCATCTGAGCAGCACCAGTGATCATGTTCTTAACGTAATCGGCATGACCTGGGCAGTCAACGTGAGCGTAATGTCTCTTTTCTGTTTCATATTCAACGTGAGCTGTAGAGATTGTGATACCTCTTTCTCTTTCTTCTGGAGCCTTATCGATATTTTCGAATGCAACAGCTTCACCTGTACCAAGTCTCTCATGAAGAGTCTTTGTGATAGCAGCTGTAAGTGTAGTCTTACCATGATCTACGTGTCCAATTGTACCAATGTTACAATGTGGTTTAGTTCTTTCAAATTTAGCCTTTGCCATTGTTTAAAATCCTCCTTAAAATGATTCATACCCTTTATGGGGTTTCATAGCTAAAATCTATTATATTGCATTTTTAAATATTTTGCAACTATATTTTTATTAGATTATTTTGCTCTTGAAGCAATAACCTTATCCTGAACGGACTTTGGAGCCTGTTCATACTTATCAAAGAACATAGAGTAGTTACCACGACCCTGTGTCTTAGAACGAAGGTCTGTAGCATATCCGAACATCTCTGAAAGCGGAACGAATGCTTTAATCATCTTACCACCTGAGATATCTTCCATACCTTCGATACGTCCTCTACGAGAGTTGATATCACCGATAACATCACCCATGTATTCTTCCGGCATTGTAACTTCAACCTTCATGATTGGCTCAAGAAGTGCCGGAGCTGCCTTAGCCATAGCATCCTTAAATGCCATAGAACCGGCAATGTGGAATGCCATTTCTGATGAATCGACTTCATGGTAAGATCCATCATAGATATCTGCTCTAAGTCCGAGAACCGGGAATCCAGCTAAAATACCTGAGTTAGCGGCTTCACGGATACCATCTGCAACTGAAGGGATGTATTCCTTAGGAATAGCACCACCAACTACTGATGATTCACAGAAAAGTACTGGAGGCTCATTGATTAATACTGTATTCTTTGTTTCAACATCGAACTTATCAACGTTTGCTTCAAGTGGTGAGAAACGTACTTTACAGTGACCATACTGACCACGACCACCTGACTGCTTAGCATACTTACTATCAACATCAACTGCCTTTGTAAAGCATTCTCTGTAAGCAACCTGTGGAGCACCTACGTTTGCTTCTACCTTGAATTCACGAAGAAGTCTGTCTACGATGATATCAAGATGAAGTTCACCCATACCTGCGATAATTGTCTGACCGGTTTCCTGATCTGTGTGGGCACGGAATGTCGGATCTTCTTCAGCAAGCTTTGCTAAAGCTTCACCCATCTTACCCTGGTCATTCTTAGTCTTTGGTTCGATAGCAAGTTCGATAACCGGCTCTGGGAATTCCATTGACTCTAAGATAACCGGATGCTGTTCGTCACAGATTGTATCACCTGTTACAGTGAACTTCAGACCTACAGCAGCTGCGATATCTCCAGAATAAACCTTATCAATTTCTTTTCTGTTGTTAGCATGCATCTGAAGGATACGGCCAACTCTTTCCTTCTTGTTCTTGTTTGCATTTAATACATATGAACCACCGTTCAATGTACCAGAGTAAACTCTGAAGAATGCCAGCTTACCAACGAATGGGTCTGTCATAATCTTGAATGCAAGAGCTGAGAATGGTTCTTCATCAGATGACTTTCTTGTAACTTCGTTACCGTCTTCATCAACACCTGTGATATCCGGGATATCTGTTGGTGCAGGCATGTATTCGATAACTGCATCAAGAAGCTTCTGAACACCCTTGTTCTTATAAGCTGTACCGCAAAGACAAGGAATTGCTGTACCTTCGATAGTACCCTTTCTTAAAGCTGCCTTTAATTCAGGAATTGTAAGTTCTTCATCATTAAAGAACTTTTCCATAAGGTCTTCATCAAGTTCAGCACACTGTTCAATGAGCTTGTCATGATATTCCTGAGCCTGATCCTTTAAATCATCAGGAATTTCACCTACGGAAATATCATCACCCTTATCTCCGTTGAAGACATAAGCCTTCATTTCAAATAAGTCGATGATACCCTTAAATTCATCTTCCTTACCAATCGGAATCTGTACAAGTACAGGATTCTTACCAAGCTTTGTTATAAGCTGGTTGCATGATCCAAAGAAATCTGCACCCATCTTATCCATCTTGTTCATGAAAGCCATACGTGGTACATTGTATTTATCAGCCTGACGCCATACGTTCTCTGACTGCGGTTCTACACCGTTCTGAGCATCGAACACACCTACAGCACCATCAAGAACTCTAAGTGAACGTTCAACTTCTACTGTGAAGTCAACGTGACCCGGAGTATCAATGATGTTGATACGGTATTCTGGCTGTGTCTTATCTGGCTTACCTTCTTTTTCCGGTGTCCAGTGACATGTTGTAGCAGCTGAAGTAATTGTGATACCTCTTTCCTGCTCCTGGGCCATCCAGTCCATGGTAGCAGTACCTTCATGAGTATCACCAATTTTGTGGTTTACACCAGTATAATAAAGGATACGCTCTGTTAATGTAGTCTTACCTGCATCGATATGAGCCATGATACCAATATTTCTGGTTCTCTCCAATGGATATTCTCTTCCAGCCATCGGTAAATCCTCCTATATTATTAGAATCTGTAATGAGCAAAAGCCTTGTTTGCTTCTGCCATCTTGTGCATATCTTCTTTCTTCTTTACAGAAGATCCTGTATTGTTTGCAGCATCGAGGATTTCATTTGCAAGTCTTTCTTCCATTGTCTTCTCGCCTCTTGCACGAGAATAAGCTGTCATCCAACGAAGAGCTAAAGCCTGTCTTCTGTCCGGCTTAACTTCGATCGGTACCTGATAAGTAGCACCACCGATACGTCTAGCCTTAACTTCAAGAACTGGCATGATATTGTTCATAGCTTCTTCGAAAACTTCGATAGCAGGTCTTTCAGTCTTTGCTGCGACTCTGTCAAATGCTCCGTATACAATCTTCTGGGCAACTCCTCTCTTACCATCAAGCATAATGTTGTTGATAAGCTTTGTCACGACCTTATTATTGTAAATAGGATCTGCTAATACATCTCTTTTCTGAGTATGTCCTTTACGTGGCACGGTTCTTCCCTCCTTAACAATATTCATTAATTCATCGGTACTCACAAATATATATGACCTTTTTCCACCTGCGACATCCAATAAAGGCTGCCGCCATCGGGATAATCGGCTGTGTACGTGCGCGGTATATCTTAAACCTGCAACCTTCGGATTAATCTAACTCCGGCACTTGTTATAAATCATATTGTGAATAAATGCGGACCATTTCCGCGTTTTACTGCATGGTTTTTAGAAAATCCGCCAACCTGCAATTTGCCTTTACGATACTAATTATTTAGCATCCTTAGGTCTCTTGGCACCGTATTTAGAACGTGCCTGTCTTCTCTTAGCGACACCTGCTGTATCAAGTACACCACGAACGATGTGATATCTTGTACCTGGTAAATCCTTAACACGTCCACCTCTGATCAGAACAACGCTGTGTTCCTGAAGATTGTGTCCTTCACCTGGGATATAAGATGTTACTTCAATACCGTTTGAAAGACGAACTCTGGCAATCTTTCTAAGGGCTGAGTTAGGCTTCTTAGGTGTTGCAGTCTTAACAGCTGTACAAACGCCTCTCTTCTGTGGAGCAGCTACGTCTGTTGCTTTCTTCTGAAGTGAGTTGTATCCCTTCTGAAGAGCTGGTGCTGTAGACTTCTTTACTGTTGTTTTTCTTCCCTGTCTTACTAACTGGTTAAATGTAGGCATTCCTTTTTCACCTCCCGGAATTAGAATAATTCATGGTTGCATATTCAGTTCATTTCTGAATAATGTGGCATAGCAGGGCTTTCCTGTTATCACACACTTGTTTAGTATATATTTTATATTTTTATATGTCAAGCACTTTTTAAATTTTTTAGCTCAAAGATATATCTGCTCAAACTTTTTCTGTAAAAACCAAAAATTCCGGTACAGTGCATTACCACTATACCGGAACTTTTTATCCTATGCCTGAAACGGCTTTAGTTTTATTCTGTTACTGTAACTTCTTCTTCCGTCAGTTCCAGTGTTTCGTCATCAGAAATGTCAGATGCAGCTTCCTCTTTTGCTCTTTCGGCTGCTTCTTCTTCAATTTCTTTGCGGACCCTTTCATTAGAATCCAGTTCAACGTTCTGATAACGCTTCATACCTGTACCGGCAGGAATCAGTTTACCAATGATAACGTTTTCCTTCAGACCAATCAGCGGATCGACCTTGCCGTTAATAGCGGCATCTGTCAGAACCTTTGTTGTTTCCTGGAAGGAAGCAGCTGACAGGAATGAATTTGTTGCAAGAGAAGCCTTTGTAATACCCAGAATAATTGAAGTACCTGTTGCAGGAGTCTTGCCTTCCTCTTCCAGCTTTTCGTTTACTTCCGTAAATTCAATTGTATCTACCTGAGAACCTGTCAGGAATTCTGAATCTCCTGGAGATTCAATAACAATCTTCTTTAACATCTGGCGTACAATCAATTCGATATGCTTATCGTTGATTTCTACACCCTGGATACGGTAAACCTTCTGAACTTCACGCAGTACGTAATCCTGTACGGCACGTACGCCGAGGATTCTTACGATATCATGAGGATTTTCAGAACCTTCTGTGATTTCTTCACCCTTTACAACAATCTGACCTTCCTGAACCTTGACTCTTGTATCTCTAGATACAGGATAAGCCTTTGAGTTACCATCATCGTCTGTAATAACAATATCTGTCTTCTTTTCTGTCTTTGCAAAGCTTACGACACCGCCAAACTCTGCCAGTACAGCAAGTGCCTTTGGCTTTCTTGCTTCAAAAAGTTCTTCGACACGAGGAAGACCCTGTGTAATATTATCACCGGCAACACCACCTGTATGGAAAGTACGCATAGTAAGCTGTGTACCCGGTTCACCGATAGACTGGGCAGCGATAATACCAACAGCTTCACCAACCTGTACGGTCTGACCTGTCGCCATGTTAGAACCGTAGCACTTTGCACATACACCAATGTGTGAACGGCAGGTAAGAATTGTTCTGATTTTAACCTTTTCAACACCTGTTGCAACAATCTGTGCTGCTCTCTTTGGTGTTACAAGGTGGTTTGCAGCTAAAATCACTTCACCGGTAGACGGATCAATGATGTCTTCTGCAAGATATCTGCCTGTAATACGTTCTTCTAATGATTCAAGGATATCTGCCTTTGCATCACTGCTTGCAGTTGCCTTATCATTTACGAATTCAGATACATACATACCCGGAATTGCCTTACCGGCGCTGCAGTCTGTTTCTCTGATAATCAAATCCTGTGATACGTCTACAAGACGTCTTGTAAGGTATCCTGAATCGGCTGTACGAAGCGCTGTATCGGACAGACCCTTACGCGCACCATGCGCTGAAATGAAGTATTCCAGTACATCAAGACCTTCACGGAAGTTGGACTTGATTGGGAGTTCGATTGTATTACCGGATGTATCTGCCATCAAACCACGCATACCTGCAAGCTGCTTAATCTGCTGGTTAGAACCACGGGCACCTGAATCGGCCATCATGAAGATGTTGTTGTATTTATCAAGACCTTCAATCAGGGCATCCTTTAATGCCTCATCCGTTTCCTGCCATACGCGGATAACATTCTTATGTCTTTCTTCATCTGTTGAACGACCTCTGTTGTAGTTTACAGTAATCTGTTCAACCTTCTTTTCTGCATCGGAAATCAGTTTCTTCTTAATCGGCGGCACAGTCATTTCTGAAATAGAAACGGTCATGGCTGCTCTTGTAGAATACTTATAACCCATTGCCTTAATATCATCAAGTACTTCGGCTGTTGTCGTTGTACCGTGGGTATTAATAACGTGCTGTAAAATATCCTTTAACTGCTTCTTTCCTACATGGAAATCAACCTCCAGAAGCATCTGGTTTTCTTCCTTGCTTCTGTCTACATATCCTAAATCCTGTGGGAGAATTTCATTGAAAATAAATCTTCCCAGTGTAGATTCTACATTACCTGAAACGGTATTGCCTTCTGCATCGGTCTTTGTCATATGAACTAAAATCTTAGAGTGTAATGTAATAACTCCGTTTTCATATGCAAGAAGTGCTTCGTTTACATTCTTAAAGAACTTACCTTCACCCTTTGCCCCCGGTCTTTCCTGTGTCAGATAGTAAATACCAAGAACCATATCCTGTGAAGGAACAGCTACAGGGCCACCATCAGACGGCTTTAACAGGTTGTTTGGTGAAAGCAGCATGAAGCGGCATTCTGCCTGTGCTTCTACTGAAAGTGGCAGATGGACGGCCATCTGGTCACCATCGAAATCGGCGTTGAACGCTGTACAAACAAGCGGATGCAGCTTAATTGCCTTACCTTCTACAAGGATTGGCTCGAATGCCTGAATACCAAGTCTGTGCAGTGTAGGAGCACGGTTTAACATAACCGGATGCTCTTTGATAACATCTTCCAGCACATCCCATACGCTGTTTTCAAGATGTTCTACGCTCTTTTTCGCTTTCTTAATATTGTCAGCCAGTCCACGTCTTACCAGTTCTCTCATAACAAACGGCTTAAACAGCTCAATTGCCATTTCCTTTGGAAGACCACACTGATAAATCTTTAATTCAGGACCTACAACGATAACAGAACGGCCTGAATAGTCAACTCGCTTACCAAGGAGGTTCTGACGGAAACGTCCCTGCTTACCCTTTAACAGGTCTGAAAGTGACTTTAACGCTCTGTTACCAGGACCTGTTACCGGACGTCCGTTTCTACGTCCGTTATCAATCAGAGCATCAACAGCTTCCTGAAGCATTCTCTTTTCATTACGGATAATGATTTCCGGAGCGCCCAGCTCAATCAGACGTGCAAGTCTGTTGTTTCTGTTGATGATTCTTCTATATAAGTCATTTAAATCGGATGTTGCAAAACGTCCACCGTCTAACTGTACCATTGGTCTTAAATCCGGTGGGATTACCGGAATTTCAGTTAAGATCATCCATTCCGGTCTTGTTCCGGCTGTTAAAAACGCTTCCATGACTTCAATTCTCTTAATGAGTCTTGCTGCCTTCTGGGAAGTTGTATTTTCAAGTTCTTCCTTTAACTTTGCAACTTCTGATTCCAAATCTACATTTTTAAGCAGTTCATAAATGGCTTCCGCACCCATGCCGACACGGAATGTATTGCCGTACTGATCGTAGAGTTCACGGTATTCCTGTTCTGTTAAAATCTTCTTGAACGGAATTTCTGTCGTACCCGGATCAATTACAATATAAGCTGCAAAATATAATACTTTTTCAAGGTTCTTCGGTCCGATGTCCAGAATCAGATCCATACGGCTAGGAATTCCCTTAAAATACCAGATATGGGAAACAGGAGCCGCTAAATGGATATGTCCCATACGATCTCTACGGACACTGGCCTTTGTTACTTCGACACCACACTTATCGCAGATAATACCCTTATCTTTGATTTTTTTATATTTACCGCAGTGACACTCCCAGTCCTTACTCGGTCCAAAGATTCTTTCACAATACAAACCATCTTTTTCCGGTTTTAAAGTTCTGTAGTTGATTGTCTCCGGCTTTGTAACCTCACCGTGAGACCACTCTAAAATATCCTCCGGAGAAGCCAGTTTAATCTGAATCTTATCAAACTTCATAGACTGACTGGTCAAATCTCTTTTTGATTCTTCTGCCATGATCGTGCTCCCTTCTATTAATCCATCATATCTGAATTGCCATCGCCATAATCATCTGCATCATCAAATGCATCATCGCCGGCATACTCTACATCCTCTGCATCTTCAAAGCCGTCTTCACCGACTGTCTGAATGGTTGAACCATTCTTAGCATATTCTGCTTCCTCTTCTCTGCTGTCACGTCTGTATCTGCCATCATCAAGAACTTTCTTGAAGTCAGTTACTTCGTATTCAGAGCTTTCAAGCAGTTTCACTTCATTGTTATCCTTATCAAGCACTCTTACGTCTAATGCCAGGGACTGGAGTTCCTTTAAAAGTACCTTGAAGGATTCCGGAATACCCGGTTCAGGGATATTTTCACCCTTGATGATTGCTTCGTAAGTACGAACTCGTCCTACAACATCATCGGACTTCACAGTCAGGATTTCCTGTAATGTATATGATGCACCGTAAGCTTCCAGTGCCCAAACTTCCATTTCACCGAAACGCTGTCCACCGAACTGCGCTTTACCACCGAGCGGCTGCTGTGTTACAAGTGAGTAAGGACCTGTTGAACGTGCATGAATCTTATCATCAACCAGATGATGGAGCTTTAAGTAGTGCATGAAACCGATTGTTACAGGACTGTCAAAATATTCACCTGTACGTCCGTCACGCAGTCTTACCTTACCGTCACGTCCGATCGGAACACCCTTCCATTCTTCTCTGTGTGCTCTGTTGTCACTCAGATACTGGAATACGTCAGGATTCAGCAGTTCTTTATATTTATCTGTAAATGTTACCATATCTTCCGGATAATCTTCGCCATTTTCCTGTGCAGCTGCCTTTTCACGCTGTAATTCTTCATCGTCAAAAGGTGTATTTGCATAGTCATTTGCCATATCCAGTGTATCCATAATATCATTTTCGTCTGCACCGTCGAATACCGGTGTAGAAATGTTAAAGCCAAGCACCTTTGCTGCAAGACTTAAATGGATTTCAAGCACCTGTCCGATATTCATTCGTGAAGGCACACCCAGAGGGTTTAAGACGATATCAAGCGGACGTCCGTTTGGAAGGAATGGCATATCTTCCACAGGGAGAACTCTGGAAACGACACCCTTGTTACCATGACGGCCGGCCATCTTATCACCTACAGAAATCTTTCTCTTCTGTGCAATATAGATGCGGACAGACTTGCTGACACCCGGTGCCAGTTCATCGCTGTTTTCTCTTGTAAATGTCTTCACTGCCACAACGATACCATATTCACCATGAGGTACCTTTAATGAAGTATCTCTTACTTCTCTTGCCTTTTCACCAAAGATTGCGCGAAGCAGTCTTTCTTCGGCTGTCAGTTCTGTTTCACCCTTTGGTGTTACTTTACCAACCAGAATATCTCCGGCACGTACTTCTGCACCGATGCGGATCACACCGTTTTCATCCAGATCCTTGATAGAATCACTGCTTGCGGAAGGAATATCTCTTGTGATTTCTTCCGGTCCTAACTTTGTATCACGGGCTTCAATTTCATATTCTTCAATATGGATAGAAGTGTATACATCATCACGCACCAGACGTTCACTTAATAATACAGCATCTTCGTAGTTGTAACCTTCCCATGTCATGAAACCGATTAACGGGTTCTTACCTAATGCAATTTCACCATTCTGTGTAGAAGGACCATCTGCGATAACATCGCCTTCCTTCACCTTGTCACCTTTAAATACGATTGGACGCTGGTTATAGCAGTTGCTCTGGTTACTTCTTGAGAACTTTGTCAGCTTATACTCATGTACCTTGCCGTCATCTTCTCTTACAATAATTTTATCAGATTCAGACAAAAGGACTTCACCGTCTGCTTCTGCTACAACGCAGACACCTGAGTCTCTTGCTGTCTTATTTTCAATACCTGTACCAATAACCGGTGCTTCTGTCATCAGAAGCGGTACGGCCTGACGCTGCATGTTGGAACCCATCAGCGCTCGTGTACAGTCATCGTTCTGAAGGAACGGAATCATGGATGTCGCAACAGAGAATACCATCTTTGGCGATACGTCCATTAATTCAATCTGTGTCTTGTCAAATTCAGAAGTTTCTTCTCTGTAACGGCCGGATACAGTATTCTTAACGAAATGTCCTTCTTCGTCAATTTCCGCATTCGCCTGTGCTACATGATAATCATCTTCTTCATCAGCCGTAAAGTACTGTACTTCATCGGTAACACGCGGATTCTTTGGATCGGTTCTGTCTACCAGACGGTACGGTGCCTCTACAAAACCATATTCGTTAATTCTTGCATAAGATGCAAGTGAGTTAATCAGACCGATGTTCGGACCTTCAGGTGTTTCAATAGGACACATTCTTCCGTAATGTGTATAGTGAACATCTCGAACCTCGAAACCGGCACGATCTCTTGACAGACCACCCGGTCCTAATGCAGAAAGACGTCTTTTATGCGTAATTTCTGACAACGGGTTATTCTGATCCATGAACTGTGACAGCTGGGAACTTCCAAAGAATTCCTTAATCGCTGCCGTAACCGGTTTAATGTTAATCAGGGACTGCGGAGAAATACCGCTTAAGTCCTGTGTGGACATTCTTTCCCTGACAACTCTTTCCATTCTGGAAATACCGATTCTGAACTGGTTCTGTAACAGTTCGCCGACCGCTCTGATACGTCTGTTACCAAGGTGATCAATATCATCCTTTGTACCAACGCCGTATTCAAGGTGCATATTATAATTAATAGAAGCAATAATATCTTCTACAGTAATGTGCTTTGGAATCAAATCGGCAATGTTCTTGCAGATTGCTTCTTTGATTTCTTCAAGTGATTCATTTTCAGCTAAAATCTGGCTGAGTACAGGGAAGAATACAGCTTCTGTAACACCGAGTTCTCTTGCTTCTTCCTTTGAAATATCAACCCATTTTGTAATATCAACTGCCATGTTAGACAGCACTTTTACTCTCTTTGTTGTAATTGTACCGTCACTGTTTCTTAAATCTACATTTAAGAAGACTGCCGGAACCGCTGCATCCTGAATTGCCTGTGCTGTTTCTCTGTCAAGCTTATCGCCTGCCTGTGCAATGACATTGCCCTGTGTATCCACAACATCATCTGCAAGGATATGTCCTGAAAGTCTGCTCTTGAAAGAAAGCTTCTTATTAAACTTATATCTTCCCACCTTTGCAAGGTCATATCTTCTCGGATCAAAGAACATACCTGAAATCAGCGCTTCCGCACTATCTACAGATAACGGTTCACCCGGTCTTAACTTCTTATAAAGCTCTAAAATACCTTCCTGATAGTTTGTAGAAGTATCCTTCTCCATTGTAGCAAGAAGCTTTGGTTCTTCGCCGAAAATATCAATAATTTCAGCATTTGTTCCGAAACCGAGTGCACGAATCAGCACGGTTACAGGAACCTTTTTATTTCTATCTACTTTAACATAGAACACATCGTTGGCATCTGTTTCATACTCTAACCATGCACCACGGTTTGGGATAACCTGTGAGCTGTAAAGGAAAATCTTACCGTACTTATCCTTCTGGATATCGTAATAGATACCTGGTGAACGTACCAGCTGGCTGACGATAACTCGTTCTGCTCCGTTGATAACGAATGTTCCCGTCTTTGTCATAAGTGGAAGGTCGCCCATGAAAATTTCATGTTCGCTGATATCTTCACTTTCCTTATTGTGGAGTCTTACTCTTACCTTCAGAGGTGCTGCATATGTAGCATCTCTTTCCTTACATTCTTCAATAGAATACTTGACATCATCTTCGCATAAAGCAAAGTCAACAAATTCCAGACTCAATCTGCCATTGTAGTCTGCTATTGGAGAGATATCATCAAAAACTTCTTTTAACCCTTCATCCAGGAACCACTGATAAGAGTCCTTCTGAACTTCAATAAGGTTCGGCATTTCAAGAACTTCTTTCTGTCTTGAATAGCTCATTCTCATGCTCTTGCCTGCCTTGACCGGACGCATTCTGTTTTTCTCCATTGACGTTTCACCCCTTGTGTTTATTTTTATATAAAATCTGATATTTTTAATATGCAATGCAATAAAAAAGCATAAGCATACACAATAGTGCATTGTCCATAATAGCATACAGTCACTTGTCTGTCAAGCACTATACATGATAATTTTTACCAGTTTTCCTTTTTATTACATTTGCGCGCATAATTATGAATATTATAACATTTTCAGAATTGAAAGTAAATTCATTTTCACGAATTACACCGCTGCCGTACAGTATTTCTATAACGTAAAAAACCGGACTCCCGCAGGAATCCGGTTCTTAATTTTATATTGATACTGTTGTGGGTAAAATTACTTAAGAGTAACCTTAGCGCCTTCAGCTTCAAGCTTCTTCTGAATTTCTTCAGCTTCTTCCTTAGAAGCGCCTTCCTTAACAACCTTAGGTGCGCCATCAACAACTTCCTTAGCTTCCTTTAAGCCAAGACCTGTGATTTCACGAACAACCTTGATAACCTTAACCTTGTTAGCGCCAGCTTCTGTAAGTTCTACGTCGAATTCTGTCTTTTCTTCACCTGCTGCTGCGCCAGCACCTGCTGCTGCAACAACAACGCCTGCTGCTGCAGATACGCCGAATTCTTCTTCGCAAGCCTTAACTAAATCGTTTAATTCTAATACTGATAATCCCTTAATAACTTCAATGATTTCCTGTGTAGTCATTTATTTACTCTCCTTTTATATTATTGGGCTGCTGCCCGGACCGTCCATACGGTATCCGTACAGACTCTGTTCAACATTTCCATGGATACGTTTTGTATCCGGACACGGAAATTAAGCAACTTCTTCGTTCTTTTCAGCGATCTGCTTAATAACACGTGCAAAGTTTGTAATAGGTGACTGGATGCTTCCAAGGAACTTGCTGAGAAGTTCGTCTCTTGACGGAATAGAAGCAATTGTCTGAATGCCAGCTGCATCGTAGTATGTTCCTTCAACAACACCGCACTTTAATTCAAGAGCTTCAGCTGTCTTAGCGAAGTTGCTAAGGATTCTAGCCGGAGCTGTTGCATCTGTAGCGCAGATAGCAATTGCTGTAGGTCCTTCAAGCATATCTGTCATTGGCTCGAATTCTGTACCTGCGATAGCTCTCTTTACTAAAGTATTCTTATATACCTTGTAAACGACACCGGCTTCTCTTAACTGCTTACGAAGCTGTGTATCCTGCTCTACAGTTAAGCCACGGTAGTCAACTAAAACAACGCCCTGCGCGCCATTTAAGTGTCCTGAAATTTCGTCTACGATAGGTGCTTTAAGTTCTACCTTTGCCATGAATTTGTTACCTCCTGTTAGATTTGTATCCCACCAGAGGGATAAATTCTGCCCAATTCATAAAAAAGTCCTCCAAAGCACAAGACTTCAGAGGACGTAGATTCATGTCTTAATATACCGCAGACTGTCTGTCTGCCGCATTTCATAATCCTCGGTAGGCGAATAACCTTTAACCCCGGATGGGGACCTGCTGTCTTAGGCAAAATATTGCATTGTGTGATGTATCACACAAACAAATGATAGTATACTATCTTCATATATAGGTTGTCAACCGTTTTTTACAAATTAGCCAACATATTTTGCTGTGCTGACCTTAACACCAGGACCCATTGTAGAAGTAAGTACAACACTTCTTAAATACTGGCCCTTTAATGTTGAAGGCTTTGCCTTAACGATTGCATCCATAATAGCCTGGAAGTTGTCCGCTAACTGGTCTTCAGTAAATGAAGCCTTACCAATTGGCACGTGAATGATATTTGTCTTATCAAGTCTGTATTCAATCTTACCAGCCTTGATATCATTAACAGCTTTTGTTACATCCATTGTAACTGTACCAGCCTTCGGGTTTGGCATTAAGCCCTTAGGACCGAGTACACGTCCCAGACGACCAACAACGCCCATCATGTCAGGTGTTGCAACAACAACATCAAAATCGAACCAGTTATCATTCTGAATCTTAGGAATCAGTTCCTCACCGCCTACGAAATCAGCGCCTGCTGCTTCAGCTTCTTCAGCCTTAGCACCCTTAGCGAAAACTAAAACCTTAACAGTCTTACCTGTTCCGTGTGGAAGAACAACTGCACCTCTGATCTGCTGATCAGCATGACGTCCATCACAACCTGTTCTGATATGAGCTTCAATTGTTTCGTCAAATTTTGCTACTGCAGACTTCTTTACAAGAGCAACTGCATCTGTAGCTTCATATAATGTTGCGCGGTCGATTAACTTAGCCGCTTCAACGTATTTCTTTCCTCTTTTCATTATCAAAAAACCTCCTAGTGGTAATATCGGAAGGGACTTGCTTTCCTCCCACATATATCAAATTAATATGAATCAATTAATCTTCTACAACGATTCCCATACTCTTTGCTGTTCCTTCTATCATAGACATAGCAGTCTCGATAGATGCAGCATTTAAGTCTGGCATCTTTAATTCAGCAATCTTCTTGATTTCTTCCTTAGAAATCTTTGCAACCTTTGTCTTGTTTGGTGTACCAGAACCTGACTTAATGTTGCAAGCCTTCTTTAAAAGAACTGCTGCCGGCGGAGTCTTTGTAATAAAGCTGAAACTTCTATCAGCATATACTGTGATAACAACCGGGATAATTAAATCTCCCTGATCTGCTGTCTTTGCATTGAACTGCTTTGTAAACTCTACAATGTTTACACCATGCTGACCAAGAGCTGGACCAACTGGTGGAGCCGGTGTAGCTTTGCCGGCAGGAATCTGTAATTTGATATAACCTGTTACTTTCTTTGCCATTTTAGGCACCTCCTAAATATTATGTGGTAATTGGCGAAAGATACGGCTGATTTAAATCTGCCGCTTCAATCTCCCACGCTTATGCCTCACTGCCTATATGCCCATAAGCAGCTGGTTAAGCTTTCTGTTACATAAGTTTTACGTCTGTAAAACCAATCTCAACCGGTGTTTCACGGCCGAACATTTCTACATTAATGGTCAGGCACTGCTTGCCGTCATTAATTGCTGTAATTTCCCCAACTGTATTCTCCCATGCTCCTGAAAGAATCATTACCTGGTCACCAACTTTACCAGCAAACTGGACAACCGGCTTTGGAGCCTCAGTTCCCGGAAGGGTAATTCCAAGTGATTTAATTTCAGCCGGAGTGAGCGGTACCGGTTTGGATCCCGGACCTACAAATCCTGTAACGCCTCGGGTGTTGCGGACAACATACCAGCTGTCATCGTTCATCACCATGTTAATGAGTACGTATCCAGGGAACATCTTCTTCTGGGCAGACTTTGTTGCACCGTTCTTTACTTCAACAACCGTTTCAAGCGGAACGATGACTTCGAGAACCTGGTCCTGAAGATTTCTGTTTTCAACTGTTTTTTCGATGTTTGCCTTTACCTTATTCTCATAACCGGAATAAGTGTGGACAACATACCATTTTGCTTCGTCCATCTAATCACCTTTTCCTTACTTCACCAAGAATTCGATACCAAAGCGGGCAATCAAGTCCACTACTGAAATGATTACACCGACTACAACGGATACAATCACAACCGCAGCAGTTTCCTTTGTAAGTGACTTCTGGTCAGGCCAGACAATTTTCTTGAACTCAGCCTTTAAACCTTTGAACCAGCTTTTTTTCTGTTTTTTTGTTTTAACAGTTTCACCCATAGCTTTTACCTCACTGCTCCAAATTACTTGGTTTCCTTGTGTAATGTGTGTGATTTACAGAACTTACAGTACTTCTTTGTTTCCATTCTGTCCGGATGAGTTTTCTTATCCTTCGTAGTGTTGTAATTACGCTGTTTACACTCTGTACATGCCAATGTTATCTTAACGCGCACAACTTCCACCTCCAATTTTCGTTAAATTTTTGTAGGTGTATGAGATTCTACACCAATTGGTTCTTTTTTAGGCATAAAAAAAAGACCGCTTCCATAGCCGTTCTAGTTTATCATAGTAAACAGGCACTCGTCAATATCTTTTTTGACAAATTTTTTAATCCAAATCTTTAAATTTTCCTTAAAGAAACTGCGTGACATTCCGAATATATTAGTATATAATATTATCCAATCATTTTAGATAATTGCTTTTTTACAAATGCCCCACATGGAAAACGGATTTTCTAACGGAACATTCAGCTTTTTTACGTAAAGCTGTCTATTATAGTTTTTGTAACTTCACAGCTTACCACTAATAACCACAATACACGAGATATAGATTATTGCAGACAAGGAGGTTCGTGACGATGATCAATTCGGTTTATAACTACTATGCCGCCCAGTACGGTCACAGAGAGTATTCTAAATATGATACCCATTCAAAGGCCCAGCTCAAAAGCACCTTTGGCAGATTACAAAAAATCAACAGTCAGACTCCTTCTTATAAGATTGATTTTTCTGATGCGGCATTAAAATATGCTATTGATTTAAAAGAAAATGCACGGGAATTAAGCCAGATTGCAAATGAGCTTTCCGATGAATCCACAGATTCCATTACATACAAACGTTCTGCAACATCCAGTTCGCCGCAGGTCATCGATGCCGAATATATCGGAGATTCTTGCGTGCAGGATTATGAACCGCTTGAAGTTACCGTTTCACAGCTTGCCTGTCCACAGACAAACACCGGCAACTTCTTACAGCCAAATTCTAAGCCGTTTGCAGCAGGTGAGTACTCATTTGATCTGCAGGTGCAGGATTTGACATATCAGTTTGAGTTCGGCGTAAACGCTACTGACACCGTAACCGATACCCAACAAAAGATTGCACGTCTGATTAACCAGGCTGATATCGGGTTAAACGCACAGCTTTTAACGGATGGTCTTGGCAATTCTGCTATTTCCATCACATCCGATGCAACAGGCATCAGGGGAATTTCTCCGACGATTTTCCATATCCAGTCCCAGAATTCCTCAGATGCTTCTGATTCCAATACCGAACTGGTATCTACACTGGGTCTGGACCGCGTGACACAGTATCCGGCAAATGCTGTATATTCTGTAAACGGAACAACTGCCACCTCTGTTTCAAATGAGGTGACAATTGATAATAATTATGTACTGACCTTTTTTGATACAACCGGCAAAGCGCCTGTCACCATCAGCATGAATACCGACACCGATGCAATTGCCGACAGTATCGGCGAATTAATCGGCGGCTATAACAACTTGATTTCGGTAACAGCCAATGATGCCAACGAACATTTTGAAGGAAATGAAAAGTTAAAAAAGGACTTTGCAGGCATTGCAAAATCTTACAACCACCTTTTAAATGAAAACGGGTTAAGCGTTACCGATAATGGTACGATTGCCGTTGACCGTGATGCCATTATTTCTGCCGCAGATAACGGCACATTAGGCGACATTTTTTCAGGTCTGAATGCCTTTAAACAGGCTGTTCAGAAAAAAGCGGAAGACATTTCACTCAATCCTATGGATTATGTCAACAATAAGATTATCGCCTATAAAAACCCGCTCCGCCCGACAAATGACCCCTATAATTTATCCGCCTATACCGGCATGATTTTTGACGGTTATCTGTAACCCCGTTACTATCAATTAATGCAGAGGCATAAAGAATAAATTTATTATCATTGTACGACTTCAATCCGGTATGGTTGATACACCAAAAGGGACAGAAAAGTAAGCTTGTGTCATGTGACCTGCTAATCTTTTCTGTCCCTTTTTATCATTAATATTGTCCCGTTTCTAACATTTCCTGAATTGCTTCACCGTCCACCTGACCATTTTCAAGCTTTGGCAGATTCTGCTTTAATACAATGACTTTCTGGATTTCCCAGCGATATCCTTTCTTTTCATTGTATTTGTCAATCTTTTTCTTCATACGGTCTGCTGTCATCTCTTTATCAATCGGTACGATTACAATGGTGAGCTTGTCCCCGTCCATTGTCAGATAGCTTTCCGCAACACCGTGAATTGCCGTAATTTCCTCATTAATTACCCGGCGGCAGATTTTTTCACTGGTTGGCAGCTGCAGTACGCCCGGATTTCTCTTTGTAATTACCAGTCTGCCATGGCAGTTCATCCTGCCGTAATCACCGGTATGGAACATACCATCTTTTAAAACTTCTTTTGTCGTCTGTTCATCTTTGTCGTACTCTTTCATTACACAGTGCCCGCCGACTAAAATTTCTCCGTCTGCACCTAACTGTACTGCCTCATCATCATATAATTCATATGAGCCGTCCATTTCACGGTTCACCGCAATGCCACCGCTGCACTCTGCCATGCCATATATTGTATACACGTTGTAATTCCGGTCTTTTAAATTTTCAAATAACTTATAGCTGCTCGGTGCGCCGCCGATTACAATGGTACGCAGTTCCGGATTAAATGCCTTGATTCTCTTTAAATATTCAATCATCGACGGTGTACCCGGCAGAATCGTTGTCTTGTAATAATAGGTTTCAGCATCAATATGACGCAGTCCACGTCCGACACATACACACGCGCCGTTTGCCAACGGCCACAACAGACTGTAAACCAGTCCGAAAATATGAAACAGCATAGTCTGTGCCAGCACTCTGTCATGCTCGCTGCAATAGCAGTGATGATTCATTGCATTCACCGTATACATCAGATTCTGTGTGGTCAGCACAACCGCTTTATCAGATTCTTTATCTGTTGCCGTAAATACCAATACGTTTCCTTCCGGTGTCTGCGGATTATATTCTCCCTCAACATCATCTTTTTCTGCCCCCGGTATCATGATGGCATGACTGTCTGCAAGGATGTACTGATTGGTAGAAGATAAAATGTAATCCACCCCTACTTTTTCCAGCAGGCTTTCCCGTTCCTTATGCGGCAGAAAGGAGTCCACCAGCACAACATCTTTTCCCGCCAGAATAATACCAAATAAATTGACAATCCACCGGTATGATGACGGTCCGCAAAGTGCAACCCGCTTCCCCTCAAAATGCTGCAAATGAATTGCCTTATTGGTCACATCCCGAAACAGCTTTTCATAGCTTCCTGCAAATGTATCATATAAAACGGCTGTTTTCCCGGCATATTTTTCTGCGCTTTCTTTTAACAGCCCGTAAATCGAATTCGTATCCTGCATAATCCGTCCTCCGACAATGTATTTTTATCACATACCTTTATGTGATGTCTGGGTCATAAACACAAAACTATGAGCAAGCTCATGTGGATTTAGACTTTTTGACCCTGATATCATTTGTGTTTTATTATAACACTTATTAAAGGTTCTTGTAAATTATTCTGTCAAAAGCTTTACAAATCGTTCCGCTACTTTATTCCATGTAAATTCTTTCTGATACATTTCATACGCTTTATCCACAAGGTCTTTACGCCTGCCGCGGTTTATCAACAATTCTTCTGCCATATCACATGCCTGTTGTGGATTTGCCGGTGAATACAAAACAACCGGGCAGTCCGTATCAAGGATATGCTGTCCTGTTCCGAAGACTTTTTTTCTATAAGGGCTTTCATCAGTCAGAACCGCTGTATGGTTTGCCATGCCCGCAAACACACGGTCATGGATTCCCATTTTAAAAAACGGGGACGAATCTGCCATCACGGCGCTTCCCGCAATTTTGTCAAATGAACGGTCAAATGCAACAGGCCGCTCCAATTGCACATTTTGCGCACCGGCATATGCGTACTGCTCCCACCAGTCGCCTACAATTCTTACCGGGATTTTTGCCTTTATGAGTGCCGTTACCAGCTGTTCCCGGTAAGCATTGCGCAGATACATTTCCACCGGATAATACCTGTTCATCAACAGTGCAAATTCTTCTTTTGAAATCTGTCTGCCTTCTTCCTCTAAAACGGCTCTCAATGCGCGTTCCACCGATAAATCCGGCTCTGCCTGAATCCGCTCAATCATTTGCAGCATTTCTTTCTGCGCCTGCGTATCCTGACTGCGAATCTGCTCCAGATAGACTTCCGGTCTGCGGTATGTTCCCATAAATAATACATTTTCCTGCTTCTGCTCAAAAGTTTTTCCGATAACCGCTTCATTGGCACCAAGCGAAAGCATATGCGTACCCTGAATATGCGGATAATGCTTCCGTACATAAGCGGCGTGTTCTTCATCGACTAACAGGACATGATATCGCTGTAACGGACATTGCAACGTTGCATGATGGTACAGCGGATTGTCTAAAATGTAGTTAAAAAACGGTGCCTGAATGGTGTCCAGATAATAGGTGGCATCATCACACATCAGCCGCGGCAGCTTGGAATTAAAGTCAATGACCGCCGCGTATTCCTTTCCGATATAACGCTCCAGCACGGCTGCTGCCTGCGGCGAAATCTCCCCCGCCGTATCTTTTGCCGGTACTGCCTGTTCACGCATTTCTCCAGCGATGCCGTCTTCCGGGATTTCGCACAATTCACATTGATACCCTGCATTTTCCAGTGCATCTGCCAGCTGCGCCGCAAAAAATCCGGCGCTGTGGTAGCATAACTGTCTGGTGGTAAAAAATAAGATTTTGTTGGCCATGGGGAACTCCTTTTTAACAATCAGCTGTTGGCTGGCGGTACTGCATATCCGTTTTCATCTGCAACTATCTTGTCGCTGCCATACTGTGCATGTGCAACCCGCTCTGACATCACCATAATCAGTTCTTCATTTAAGTTTCTTACCCAGCGTCCGTTGCTGTGGTCTGAAGTGAGTCTGTAGTTATTCTTTACTAAATCAGTATATGCAGCTTCATCGACCTCATAGGAGGCATTATGTAAACCGAGAAGACCGATTTCTACAATTTCATCCGGTGTGTAATCCTCAAAGACAAATTTGTTCGGCACACGGGAAGTCAGTCCCGGATTGATCTTTATGAATTTCTCCATCTCTTTGGTATATCCGGCAAAGATAATCATGATTTCTCCGCGATGGTCTTCCATATACTTTAAAATAGTATTGATTGCTTCTATACCGAAGTCTACATTGGCATCTTTTTTATTCAGGGCATATGCCTCGTCAATAAAGAGTACACCGTCTTCATCATTCTTCGCCTCACTTTCCACAATCTGCCTTACCATTTCTACATATATTTTCTTGATTGGTTCATGCTTTGGTATTGTAATCGGCATACACCCCTCCTGTCTATATTATACGTGGTGTCATATATGGCATCAATTATTTAAATGAACTTTCCGACACCATCGCCGGTTTGTGCTGTTCCACAAATCGGCAGATCAGCGGAGACGGACTGCCATAATAGGCGGTCATGCGGTCGATGTCAATCGTATTCTCTGACAGAAGCTCAATATTCTTATTCTTTTGATATTCTTTTAAAACCCGAACAATGTTCTCCTTTTCCTGCTCTGATACAATGTCCCACATTGCAATATCATACGGATACAGACACACCGCGGCTTTGAGCGAATCCGGATATTGAGTAATAACGTCAAGCCGCTCTTTTACTTTATCAAGTGCCGCGGCTGTATTTTCAAAGAATTCATTTTCACCAATGCAGTATAAAAGTGTTTTTTTCTGTTCCGTCTGCATTTGTCCAGTTCTGTCTGCCTGTGCGCCGTCTTCCCGGTTCTCTTTCAAATCTTCTGTTCCCGTAAATGCACCGATTGTTTCTATTTTTTCATTCCAGACTGCTCTCGTATCCTTTCCTGCAAATGCGGTCAGATGATTTACAAACAGTTCCTTCATCGCACCCGATTCGATTAAAATCTTATCGGCATACATCGCGCCCGGCACAGTCAGACTGTATTTCAGCCCATATATATCGGTAATATCATTTTCCGTAAAATCATTGACCCCCTGCGGCATCATATAAATCAGACAGTCTGTATACTGCTGAAGCTGTTTTGCATAATACGCCGGCGGAACCGTCAAATACGGATTCTCGGCATCATACGGATTCTGAATCACTATCGCCGCAAATTCATACGACTGCATCTGAACTGTATGCCACGCAATGATATTCAAATCAGCCGGGTATTCGCCCCTCTTATCATTCTTATCGTATTCGTCCTGCCCTGCCACAATCTCTCCATATAGATTTTTGGCAAACAGCGGCAGTGGAATTACGCAGACTTCTGTATTTTCCTGCTGTCTGTAATAATCATATAGCGCCTGCATTTCTTTCCAGCGTTTTGGGTTGTCCGGCAAAAATGCAACCAGCTTTTTATGGATAATTTCATTTTCAACCGTCTGCTTCATCTGAACAAATGCCTGCTGTAATGCTTCGCAGCCATACAAATCTGATTCTGACTGAATCTTGTCTGTCCAAACCGCCTGCGCTGTTCCTGCCTGCGTTCCATTATCAATCTGTGGATTTTCTTCCGGTTGCTCATTAATCAAAGGCAACTTATTATAAGCATTGAAGATTTTCTCGCAGTATTTCTCCAATGCCGCAACACACACCTTTGCTGACGGATGCTGTTCACCTTTCATCTGCTCAATAAAATTGCCCAAATCAATCGCAACACCCTGACACTGCGCCAGTGTGTCCAACAGCTGTGCCGTACTGTCTGCTGACAATTTACCCGTTCTCTGCCCTGCATTATCAGTCCATGCTTCACTTCTGCTTTGCTCTGTATCGTCCGCTTCTTCACTGCCTGCAACAACGCTTCCTGTTTTTCCCTGCATTTCCTCCATAAACGCTTTATGCAGTTTTTCAATATTTAGCAGTGCTTCTGCGGCGATGTTCTGCATGGTATCGGGATTTTTCATTTCTTTGGTGTTTTGGCGCAGCATTGCCTTATCAAATGTAAATTCCGGCAGTTTAAAGTCCGCAACCGCCTGCAGATTTTTACGCTGTCCTTCAAAATACGGATAATCATGTCCGCTCCAGACCTTGTGGATTTTAAAATAATCATGGTATTTACCGCTTAAAATCCTGTGATAATCGGCAGGCACCGGCATTGTCGTATTTTCAAACGGAAGGCGCACAAATTTCTCATAATACTCTCTATCCTGTCCGCGGTTTCCTAATAAGCCCCACGGAAAAATCTGTGCCATGCGGTCAGATTCTTCTTTTGGCACACGCGCCATCTGTTCCTCTGCCAGACGGTACAATTCAATTCCCATATGACGGTTGTCCAGTTTTCTGTTAAAGTTTTTGTGATATTTCTCTTCCAGCTGAATCAGATTGGCTTCTTTTACCGGCTGTGCAATCTCTCCCACAATAATGCTGTCCGCAACCGCAATAATGTGTTTGACTTCCTCACAGCGCTGTTTTTCCTGCTGTTCGTCTTTATACAGGTAATCCAGTACAAAAATATCAATCCCGGCTATGTACGGAAAGTTGTGAAACTGTTTCATATGCTCTGGCTCAAAATTGATATGGGCGCTGTTGGCAACGCGCGACAAAAACAGCCAATGGTCTTCCTGATGTTCATAATCATGAATCCGGAAATCCTTTGGCAGTTCTGTCTTTGCGGCTTCTTTAAACCGCGTGTAATCCTCTCTTTTCATGCAGATATCCATATCATCGTCCCACGGCACATATCCGCCGTGGCGCACGATTCCAAGAATCGTCCCCCAGTCCGCAAAATACGTGATGTCATGCTTTCTGCAAATTGTTTCAATTACATCCAACACCTGTAACTGCGCCGCCCATGCCTGTTTTACCGCTGTCGGAATAAAAAATCCGTTTCTTACCTCATCCCTGAAAAAATCCATTGAAATTTCTTTCATCTGCTCTGCCTCTTTCGCCCAATCCATTTTTACTGTCCGCCTGAAATGTTTCAAATCCACTTTAGCCGCTTATTCCGTAACCGCCATAATTTTAATATAATCTTCTGATTTATCCCGCATAATTTCAAAGCCCCGTTTTAATTCTTCCAGTTTATAGCAGTGTGAAATAAACTGCGCCGGGTCAATCTTTTTTTCTTTTAACAAATGCACGATCATATGCCAGTCATCGGTTACTTCTCCTGTAAAAGAAGAATTCCACGTTCCTGTTACCGTCAGCTGATTTCTTAAAATCTTCCAATAAACCTGCTTATCAAGCAGCATGTCCGAATACGGATTTCCTACTAAGCAGACCTTTCCGCCGGGTGCCGCATGATTTATTACAAGCGAACAGGTTTCATTTTTACCTACACATTCAAAAAAGACGTCCGCTCCGATTCCACCGGTCTTCTTATCCAGCCATGCCTCTGCATTTTCGCATTTACTGTCACAATACTGTTCTTCTTTGATACCAAGCTTTAAAATTTTTTCTTTTTGAAATGCTTTGTTGCCGATTACCAACAGATTTTTCACATTCCGTTCCAATAAAAGCATGACAATAAACATGCCAATTGTTCCCAGACCGCACACCGCAACCGTATCGTCCGGTGACACTTTCACACGGCGCAGTGCGTGGCATGCCACCGACATCGGTTCAAGCATTGCCGCTTCCTCATATGAAACATTTTCCGGCAGTTCAATGAGGTTGTGCTCCGGCACTGCAACATACTCCGCAAATCCGCCGTCCCGTCTGGAACCGAGATAACTGTAATTTCTGCACAACTCATACTGCCCTTTCTGACAGGCAATGCAGTTACGGCACGGAATTAACGGAAAAATACCCACCCGCTTATTCTGCCATTTTACATCGGCATTCTCACCGGTCTGTACCACCTGACCTGAAAATTCGTGTCCCGGAATCAGCGGCATTTGGTGTGCGCCGGTCTGATAAATCCGCGGAATGTCCGAACCGCAGATACCTGCCGCCTTCACTTGCACTAAAACCTCATTTTCCGATATCTGCGGCTTTAATACTTCTTTATATTTTATATTTCCGATATCTTCAAGCACCCATGCCTTCATTTTCAATGATTCCTCCAATTATAGCCTCTTTTGCGAAATATATTCCCTGAAACGTTCCAAATCCACCTTTGTCGTGATTTTATAATTGCCCTCATCGCCCGGTATCATCGCAATATCCATTCCTGCAAGCACCGCCGGTTCAGTCGAACCGTTGACCTGCAAAATTTTTTGCGGAAGCAGCTGTCCATTGGCTTCATAGTATTTTCCTAAAACAAACAGTTCCGGCGCCTGTCCTGCAAAAATCTCCTGTCTGTTGAGCAAAGACGACACGCATTTTCCGTCACGGCTTAAATAAACCGTATCCTTCATCGGCAGCACCGGAAGTACGCCGTCATGCCCGTCCAATGCACCAATACACGCCGTAATCAGTGCTTCTGACAGACACGGACGCGCCGCATCGTGAATCAGCACGGTATCCTGCGCCCCGGCATAAGTTAAAATATCCCGCAGTCCGTTATAAATAGAGAGCTGGCGGTTTTCGCCCGGACTTGAAAAGCCTTTAAATTTTTTGTTTACATCATAAGTTTTTAAGCAGTCTGCAATCGGTCCGCACCATGCTTCCTGTGCTACAATCTGAATCGCATCAATCTGCGGGTGTAAGGACAAGCGTTCCACGCAATACGATAAAATCATTCTGTTCCCAACTTTGATATACTGCTTTGGCATATCCGCACCGAGCCTGCTGCCGACCCCGCCGGATAAAATCAGTGCTGTGTTCATAGCCGCAAATCCCGGATATCCCGCAAAATTTCACCGTAAGGTCTGTCCTTTCCAAACAGCAGCGTTGTTCCCAGCACAAACCCTTTCATGCCCTTTGGCGCAAATTCTAAGATACGCTCGGCACTGCACGCACCGTCCCAGTACATTTCAAAATCCATGTCTTCTTTCAATGCCAAAAGCTTTGTAATCTTTTTGCCGACATACGGCAGATACATCTGTCCGGCATTTCCCGGATTCACCGACATTACAAGCACCTTTTTGACAATCCGGAGCATTTCAAACACCGTTTCAACGGATGTACCCGGATTAATCGCAATGCCCGGCACCATGCCTGCATCAATAATTGTCTGCAAGGTGGTTGACGGGTGATACTCCGCTTCAGGGTGAATATAGACGGTATCGCCTTTTCTTAAATTTTTCAAAAATAAATTAATGTGGTTGTTTGGATGTTCAATCATTAAATGTACATCCAGCGGTTTTGTTGCCGCACTGGCAATATAGCGCATATCGTTTAACGACATCGCAAAATTCGGAACATATCTTCCGTCCATAATATCAATATGAAAGGAATCAATTCCGCCTTCTTCCAGTGCTTTTACTTCCTGCGCAAGATTTCCGTAATTTGCGCACATCATCGATGCTGTTAGTTCAAACTGCATATGTATTTCCTTTCTTTAACACGCACTTCTCTATTGCTCTATATATCAGATACCCTACTTTACAACAATTACCATCTATTTTCGCTCAAAATATTTTCTATAAGTATTCTATCACTTTCTGGTAATTTAACTGCATAGTCCAATATTAGTCTTTTATAAAATTTTCCATATGTCGCCCATAATTCTTTAAAATTCAAACAATTTTTTTCTAACAAATCACGTTCTTTAATTGCCACTTCTATCATGCTATAACAAAAATTGATATTTCTTTTTGCTGTCGTACTATGATTTTTTCTTAAATTCCACGAATAATATATTCCTGAATTCATAACCATTCTTTCAACATATTGTAATGTTAAAATATTAAATTCCGTATCTTCTCCACCATATCTATAATTTTCATTAAACTTTATACCATATTTGTTTATGAATTCCCTATCATACAATCCTGTCCAATCACAGCTTAATACCTCATGTACATTTTCATAATCACGAAAAATTTCTTTGCGATTATGATACGTATTGTTTCTACATATTCTTGGAATTTCATCTGTCACTATATTTTCACTATTAATTTTAACTGTTTTATATGACCACCTTACAATTTGTGCATTATTTTTTTCCATTAAATATAAATTATCTTCCAATGTCTTAGAATCCATAATATCATCATCATCACAAAAAGTAATATATTCTCCTGAAGCATGTTTTAATGCCTCATTTTTTCCAATGGAAATACCTTTATTCTCTGCGTGATGAAGTATCTTTATTCTCTTGTCTTTTAAGGCATACTGATCACAAATAACTCCTGTATTATCACTAGAAGCATCATCAACTATTATTAATTCCCAGTCACCATATGACTGGGCTATCACACTTTCAATAGCTGCTACTATGTATCTCTCAGCATTATAAGCTGGCATTAATATACTTACCTTAGGCATTACTAAAGTCTCCTCATTCCTTACTGATTTTAGCACATATTATAAAAGGATACTGTAAATCCTGTTCTGCAAAATCTTCTTCTTTCATATCTTCAACACATAATCCATATAGATATGCAGTCACGGTTTTTACATTACCAAATTGTACCACTTTAAAACTTTCCTTGTTACAGACAACACTGCATAACTTTTCTATAGACTTAGGTGTAAAACTCCAATATTCTCCCCAGTTATCATTATCATATTCGCATAACGGTTTAATCCCAGGTACTGTAATTAACGCTGTACCTCCCGATTTTAACATTTTATATATATTTTTTATTGCACTATGTAAATCAAAAATATACTGCAATGTTTGTGTACATATTAAACAATCTACCGAATTTTCGATTACGCCTTCACCAGTTTCAAAATTGCACAATATACTATTCTTTCCCCACCCCTTAACATGACTTACTATTGACTTTTCAACATTATTTCCGCCAAATTCTTTAGTATATTGATTATTTGCAACCTCTAATACCGTTCCATGTATTACATTCGAATTACTACTCAAAAATTTTTCTATATAATAACGATCTACAGCTTTTCCTCTTTCACTTCCAAATGTTTTGCTAACTGGATTTGTAGATAACACCTGTATTTTCGCTATATCTTGATTTTTATTTTTTACAGACTCTCTAATAATTTTTTTTATATCTTCTACCGAAGATATATTCACATTTTCATATTTCGACGACGAATACAATAGTTTCCCATTTTTTGCAAATATTCTTTCCCCATTAGAAAATGCTTCTTTTTCAATTCCTGCCTGCAACGGTTCTATCATAGCTCCAAATTTTATTCTATGTTCACTAATTCCCAAACTTTTTAACTGAAGCCACATTGATATAAAATCAGCCGCGACACAATATATATCATATTGTGGAAGTTCTCGAAGCTTTGATGGATTATAAACAGGAATATGTAAAAAATTGTCTTCTTCCTGACTCTCAACTGCATTATCTACAAATCCACAAATTTCATATTTTGTTTTAAATGTTACATATTTTTCTTTAAAATATTGTCCTCTTCCAAATATAAATATCTTCTGCATTTCACACCCTAATCTTCTACAGCAAAATCTTCCAGTTGTTTCTGCAATCCGCATACCGACCATTTCATATCACATTCAATGCAATGTTTACATAAAGGAACTTCCTGCTTCATATCATCTAATAATTCTTTACCATCGTTATAATCACTAATTCGATAAATTCCATCCGTAGGTAACTTCTGATTAAAATAATTATTAAATTTACTAATGTACATCAAAGTTGGGCATCTTGCAATAAGTCCATCATTAATTGTTATGCAACCGTTTGAAATACATTTCTTAGGATATTTACTATTTTCACTTATTGATATTGGCTTATTAAACAATTGTTTTCCATCATATTCTGCAATTCTATATCTTATGCCATATTGATTCAAACAACTTGTAATCTTGTCAATCATTTGATGTGTTGGATAATACTCTGATATTGACACTCCAATATTGTAATCATGAATTGCCTGCAAAACATCTTTATCAAGCCTTGGTATAAGTAAACCATTTGTGTATATTTGAATAAACGTCTTCGGAAGCTCTCTTCTCAACTCTACAATATACTCTTTCAATTGTGGATTTAATAATGGTTCGCCACCCAAAACATCTATTCGCAATATATCTGAAAATATTTTTTTCAACTGTTTTATGTCTGCCATTTTATTTTCCAACACTGCTCCCACATCATCAAACAATGGTGAAAAATGCGTACATCCTCGACAATTTAAATTGCATTTGTCCGAAATATGTAATTCAATATGTGGCATAATAACATCTCCCCAGCCACTCAAATTAAGACACTCCTTTTGAAGAAATCCTAAATTATCATTATTTGCATCATTTTGAATTGTATCATAGAACCAATAAATATTAGATACTCCTGCCAATCTTAATTTTTGATATATTTCCAATATACTATTCGTATTGAGCACAGAAATAACCACATTACTATCTTTCTCCACATCTTCTAATAAAATAATTGGATATCCCTCATATTCTCCGGTCTTATATGAATCAATAAAGCCCGTAATTTCTTCTTTGTATTTTTCCATTTTTGCAATAATATGCAATGCTATGTTTCCTGCTCCATATATATACGTTTTCATAAACTTCTCCTTATTCATAACTCATTATAATTTTTTCAAACGATACAACATTTATATCTGTCTTATTCCTTAATTCTTTTGCAATTTCCTCGTAATAAGACATTGCCGTTACTATAATAACATCTACTTTTTTTAAATTTCCCATATCATGATACACACAGGTATTTTCCCCTTGCACAGTTGGATTTTTATCAATAATATATTGAACATCACAGTTATTTTTTTTCAGTTCCTCATACAACAATTTTCCAATTGGTCCATATCCGTAAACAGCTACTGTACGCCATTCATTTTGTCGCAAATAATCCACTATACTTTTCCCCGAATTTCGAATACTCATCCATTTTAAAAGTACTCTCGTAAATTGTTTGTATTTTGAAAGTTCAAATTCTATTCCAACTGATATTTGTTTCTCATCCTCTATTTTAACCTCTGTATAAACCTCTAAAAATTTATCCGGCTGTTCATTCTGGTACCCTCTATATTGTGCCAATAATTTCACCTGCTGCATATATGGATGAACTTTCATTTGTGAACTATGACACGCAACAAGTTTTTGTTTTTTTTCTATAGTCATACTAATATCCAAGTAACTTGTAACATTTGGTAGCGGAGTATGTACTTCATATTGAAATACTCTTATATTTTTTATTTTCTGTCTTTTTATTTCATTTAGTGCATATACATAGGCTGCTGTATGATCACTATGATTATCATTTGGATTCGGTAAAAAAACAAATGTATATTGTAAAAAATCTATTTTTTCAAAACACTTCTCATTTAAAATAAGCTTTCCATCTTCAATACCACACATTTTATATTGATGTGGTTCTGCTTTTTTCATTGCCTGACAAAATTCTTTTTTCCGAATCTCACACATCTTATCTGGTGGAATTTCAGTATTACCATATCGCCCATCTGTCATTACAATAACATCACACCGATCTGAATACAAGGAAAGCAGTCCGCCTGTTCCAATACTCTCATCATCCGGATGTGGTGCAACAATTAATATTTTATCTGTATTTTTAATTACCAATGGGTATGTCCTCATCATAATCCCCTCTCCGTATAATCAAACAATTTCAGCAAATTATGCTATACATTTGTTATATTCAATATCCCATTTTCTCTTAGTATCTGCGTAATAGCTCCCTGATGTTTTTTATGCGCCGTTATCACAAACGGAATATTAAAATCATCTATCAATTTCTTATCAAATTCATATACATGAAATCCATATATATTATCAGGATTATTGTCCTTTGATGTTACAAATATTTTAACTATTTCTATTCCCATTTGATGACAATACTTAATGGCTGAAAATGTCTCATATCCAGCCCCATATAGATACATCTTTTTTTTCTGCTGTATTATTGATAATATTCCATCCTCAATTTGTAATTTTTTTTCTAAATAATCTCCTCGTATTAATGAAAGCAATACGACATCTTCCTGTTTCAAAAAACCTTTTTCTACATACTGGTTTTCATTAATGCATAGATTCGTTATTCCTCCGATATTTTTTTTGATATACCAGTCTAAAAAATGGGCTATCTCCTTATTCTCTGTATTGACCTTTAAATTTTTAATCATAAATATAATTTGTTTTATTTGTCCAATTGCTGATTCCTGCAACGCATTTTTCCCTTTACTTGTTGACGTAGCATTTATCATATAATAATACCCTGCAAAATTACTATATATTACCCTCTCTGCTTTTAAAAGGCCCTCAAGAATAAACAACCCTCCCTCTCCAATTTTAGCATTTTTAAATCGTATATTGTTTTCCAATAGAAATTTTCTTTGCCACATTGCGTTACAAGCATATAAAAAATTCTCATTATTATCCACAAATCTGTTTAATAAATCCAATCCACTATATATGCCTTGATATTCATGTATAATACCAGCTTCAGTACTTAAACAATCACTGCAAATTTTAAATCTGATAAAACACCCCTGTGCCTGTACATTTTCCATTGCCTCATAATATATTTCCAGCGCATTTGCATCTAAATAATCATCTGCATCCAGAAACATAATATATTTTCCCCTTGCATATGTAATCCCTATATTTCGCGAATATGCTGCTCCTTGATTTTTTGCATTTGCAAATACATTTACATTACTATTATTTTTTTGAATTTTTTGCAATAGTTCTATTGATCCGTCTGTAGAGCCATCCTCCACACATACTATTTCAAGTTCTTTAAATGTACTATTTAATACACTTTCAATACATCTATTTAAAAAATTTTTTTTATTATACACTGGTATTATTACAGATATTTTAACCACTCATTTCACCTTCCCAACGGCAACACAATTCGAAACGTTTTCTAACATCTTCTCTATCCATTTGCCATTCATGCGTAAACACAGAAATCATACTATTTGATATATTTTTATAGTTCTCTATTTCAGAAATAATATCTACATTTATTTCCAATCTGGTACAGGAACGAACAAACATTAAATCTTCATTTTCATCATAATAATAGCCCTTTTTCTTCAATTGTTCCATTTGAATCGCATTGAGATAATAACTTTTACGATTATCGTCAGCTGTAAACAATACTTTAACACCTTTTTCTCGAAGATATCTGCAATTTAACAAGTTACACTCAAAAGAATGTATTCTAAGTGCATCCACATCACTTCTTTGTCCTGTTATTCGTTTTATCTGTTTTTGAAACATATCAAACTGCCTTTGAAAATCATTTAAATTATCTCCATTATAAATTATATTTTCATCATAACAATGAAAACCGAATTTTAACCAATCCTGATTATTTTTAAATTCTTCAATATATTTTTCACATACTTTTTCCAATGAAAAATTGCCATCCCGATATGTACAAAACAAATAAACCTGCGTTCCGTATAATTCATGCATTTTATTTAAAAAAGCTAATGTTCTAGTTTCAAAAATACTATTCACCGAACCTTTAGCTAATACTTTAAAAATCCCCTTCACATCATCCAATGAAATATGCAATCTGCCCATCATGTGCTTTCCTTTACTATCCCAACCTATAAGAATAAAATTCCCGTAAATCATCTGTAAGCCAGTGCCTTCCATTTTTATCAACCCGGTCTAACATCTGTGCATATGTCGGTGTAGTCAACTCCGGTATTGTTCCCAACGTCAATAATGCATGGCAATTATAACAATGCGCTGTAGGACAATTACATCCAATTTCCACAAATGGAATTTTTTCTTTCGGATTTTTGTATAAATTATAAAAATCCATACTTTTCGGATTAGGCGTTCCATCACATATTCTGCAATTTCCGGTAGCAAGTTCCAATGAAAAACTCAACTTTCCTGCAAAACAATATTCTCTATGTGGATTCAGAAATTCCTTTATTTTATAATCAAACTTTGCTGAATCAAATTGTCCCCATACTTTTTGATACTCCTCTTTCGTCATGTTCGATAGTATCTTTAACTCCGTACTTGTAGTATCTCTTGCAACTGAAATATGTGGCATTGCACCATTCATTTCTTTATCAAAAATCACTTTGATTTGATCAATATATGGAATCAACTCATCACATGGTGTAATATCTATCGAAAACGAAATGCCAGCATTTTGTATTTTATGTACATTTTCGAAAAACACTTTAAACTGCTCAGTTCTCTTTAATTCAAAATAATGAAATGAAAATTTTATATATAAAAACCTTCTTAGTTCTTTGGGAAATTCCAATATTTTTTCGAATGATGCTGTTATCGTTCCATTTGTAACAATTGAAACATTATGTCCATTTTCCAATAACATTTTTATCACCGGTAATATATCCGGTGCCAATAGAGTTTCTCCACCTGCACACAAATTAAAAATACACATTCCTCCAAGCCGTTCTTTAGATGTTGCTTTTTTCATAATTTCCATTGGATATATACAATGAAACATCTCATTGTTAAAAACCTTTTTTTGTCCAATATAGCAATAGTTACACCTAAAATTACAAGCCTGTGTTGGCACATAACAATTAATAAACCGTTTTGGTCTTAATTTATCCATAGCCTATATTCCTCTAATAATCTTTTCTAATTTTTTTTCGTACTCACTAAATTGTATATTATTACAAATTTCTGATGCAACATCTAACGCCTTCACTTTGCTTTCAAATTCAGCTATTTCATCACAGAATTGAACATATGACATTTTTTCTATCCATTTATATACATTTTTAACCTTATCAGAAAGATTATTAAATGCAATACACGGTGTTCCAGTAATGGTTGCCGCCAGCATACAATGTAATGTATCCGTTACAACTAATCCAGAATTTTGAATTTGTTCCAGTTTATCATAAACCTGCTTTTTTCTTTCATCAATTCCTAAAAACTTTCCAGAATGCATCGATGTTTTTTTCACTTCCCAGCCTTGCGAAACAAGTTTTTGTTCAATTTCCCTCTGTTCTATATCTGTCAAAACTTTCTCTTTGTCATTTCTTAAACATAGTAATGCGTTTCCTTTTCTCTCTTTTTTCACACTATCAATATGATACAATAATGCTATATCTGGCAATAACTCTACCCGAATATGCGGTTTTAATATTTGAGAAAATGTCTCATATGATTTTTCCTCCCTCGCACAAACAATAAGGTTTTGATGTCTATTATAAATTTGCTTTGTTACTTGTAATTCTTTTTCCCCTCTTTTATTTTTCTCAAAGTAAATCGTTTGTGGCAAAATAATCACTTTATTATCAGGGTACTCTTTTAAAATATTCCGAACATTCTCCTCCCCATTATATAGCCACAAAGAGCCTAAAAAACCACCGCCTGTAATTAATATTATATCATTCACGGTAATATTTTTTTTTATTTTCAAATGATACCAGCTATATTCAATATCTGTTATCTCATATATTTTATAATCTTGAAAATATCTTTTTAAAAAATCTAATTCTGCAAGTGTAATTAAATGATCTCCAATATTATCATGTTCCGGCGTATTAAACAGTAAAATCTTCTTTTCATTTAGACTCATTGATTGAAGACGCTTTGGCATATTCTCCTCGCTGGTCCATTTGTCAATTTCCTGTATCAACACTTTGTATTGAATATGCATATCATCAAGTTGCTTTTTAACTGTTTCTATTACGTAAGGATCTCCTATCGTAATCAAAACCTCTGCATCTTTTTGTCCGCTCAGGGCTTCCGGTGCAATACATGTCAGATTTGTATATGTGTCTTCTCTTCCCCATTTGCTTTTATCATTATCTATACCATAATCAGGATTAAAATTTTTCTTTATTATTTTCCAATGATTAATTAAAGCAATTCCCATACCAAATACAAATCTTGCCATTACATCAATTCTCCTAATCCATTTTTAACAACACTATATTTTTCTCTGGTTTCTTTTCTTAACTTTTCTCCACCCTCAATCCAGCTCCCACTAAAATAATGAATCGAATATGTATTTTCATTTTCAATGTTATCCCCATTAATATAATTATAAGGTGAAAAAAACTCTGAAGCATAGACATTTATTCCATTAAGCTTCTGATTTATATCTTCTATTTTTAACCCAAGTTCCATTAGGGGTGCTGTTTCGTAATACCCACTTGCTTCTGCATTATAGCATCCATTTCCTAATGCAAACGGTTCATCTTTACGAAATCCCAAGATTTTTTTCACAACAGCACTATGCGGAATACTTCCCGACCCCCCACCAAAATTAACATGTCCGCCTCTCTCTCTGCCACAAAATGCCTGCTGATACCTCAGATCATCCAGTTTTTTTAGTATCTTTACATCTGTATCAAAATAAAATCCTCCTATTTCATATAAAACGTCCAAGCGTACAATATCAGGAATATACCCCCATTTCTGTAACGCATATGCTTCTTTTGTATACCTGTACTTGTTCACATTATAATTGGATTCATTCCAGCAAATAATATCATACTCTGGACATTGCTCTTTCCATGTTGCGACACATTTTTGTAGTTTTATTGGCATTTTTCTCCCTGAAAACCAGCAATAATGAATAATTTTAGGAATCAATGGTGCTTGAAAATCTTTATATACAAAATTTAAGCTCTTATCATACTCCCTGTTTAATTGAATAATGGCTGCAATAAAGCACACTCTATCTGCGCATTCTTTTATCTGGTCAAGCTGATTCATTACAGAATAAAAATCTCCATTTGTTATTACAATGCAATAATCCTCTTCGCAGTGTTCTATAATATCTATGCTACAAACTCTCACAACTTTTTTATTAAATTGAATAACCTGTCCTTGTTTTGCAGGATTATTATCAATTACACAAAGAACATTTTCCGAAATTTCATATTGATTTAATACATAAGGAATAAATGTTTTGCATACAGCTCCTGAACCAAATAATATTATTTTTTTACTATTTTCCTTTACGTATTGTGCAAATTGTTTAATTGATGCATTTACATATTTCATCTTTTTATTCCTAATTATAATTTTTATTATTATCTATGTTCAATTTTATCTACAATACATTCACTATTATCTTAAAATTTTTTCCATCATATATTGTAATCCTCCTTTTTTTTCATATATTACTTGATTTGCTTTATAAGCGTTAAACTGCTCCTCTATATCTATCTCCGATTTTATCCATCGAACTTTTCCACTTATCTTTGATATTTCTAAAATATAATTACTTGTACGACAGGCAAAATAATACGCTGTATCACTTTCACAATATCCTGCATATTTAGTCCATGTTTTCTTTTTGCTATCATATTTAAAATCCACCGGATAATTACCAATACAATGCACCTCATAAGTCTGTTTATCCAAATATATAATATCTTCTTCTAAAGATGGCAATACAACAATATTCTTGTCTGTCACACAGATTCTTGAAACTGCTGTATTTCTTTCATAATATAATTTTGCTGTATTTATGCACTTTTTTTGTTTTTTCTCAACATCCCACACTACTATTAAAGCATTATCAAAAAGGATATACATTTTTGTTTTATTACATACTGCATGTACAACTTTTTCATGCCCTGCTGCTATATCCGGACTATTATGTACTTTCCACCTGCTTCTTTCTATGTCAAATTCTAACACTGCACTTCCATCATCAGAAAATAAATAGCAGCTTTCATTATAACGACATCCGGTAATAAGATTTTTATCTTTAACTGGCGTCTCTATTGTTTGAACATCTTCTGTTTTTGTATTATAAATAACGACAGTACCAAAACGGTTGAATATATATATACAATCGTTATATGCCTCTAATAATGCAAAATTACTATCCTTCTTTTTTCCACAGTTAATTTCTATATATTTTACATATCCCGTATCCAGTTGATACCTACACATATATTTTCCACCAGCCTCTACTGCATATAAACAGTTTCCCCATTCTGTCTGTAAATCAAATCGGCTTCCACGAAACTGTTTTATATCCTCAACCGGTAATATTCTAAATTTCTCATTTTTCAAGTCCAAACTCATTGGAAGAACATTATTGGCATCAAAAAGATATAATTTTTCATTCTTATATGCACAATCTCTAAAAATAACCGTATTGTTTTCAAATCTTTCCATTTTATCCCCTGTCCATACTCCAGTATTTCTGCTTTAAAAACTCTTTAATTCTCCATCCATTTTTACCATCAAAATTTTTTACACATTTTGCAGCATTTGTCCTGCGTAATTCATATTTTGGATCTTCTTCGTCTAAAACATGTACTATAAATTCATCTATTTCCTCATCTGTTGCAGCTGAATAAGTACACTCCGCTATTTCTTTATGATATGGCAAGCTATCTTTTGCACGATACAAAAGAAGCATTGGTTTCAATAACGGCAATGCTGAACATGTAATACCACAATACGCATCTGTAATAATGGCATCTGCCATTGAATAAGCTGCATCATATGTAAACGTATCATCAAATACCACATTTTCACTTTTCATACAATACTGCTTTAATTCTTCCAAATCTTCCTCACACCACAATCCTGCGTCTTGAAGTTCATGAATAAGCGTTTTATGTGGTCTGAATATTAATCCTATTTCTTTATGATTTGCTGCATATTCAAAAAGATGTTTTCCATATAAATCCAGTGTAACATCTTCTGTTATCATGCCGTCATGTACACCATGATCCGTCGTCCACAAAATTATCTTTTTATCCTGTAACTTTTTCCACCCATCCGGCATCTGCTTCTTCTGTATATTTTCATATATACCGTCAAATTTAGGATTCCCCATTTCAACAAGTCTGTCAGATCCATATCCTGCATTTACAATATCATTGTACAATAATGAGTCAAACAGATAACAGTCCGGATAAAATCTTCCAAATCCATGCCGCTGTATTGCAAAAAAGTCTGTCCAGTTATGTGCATATCTTACCAACTGCATGGATGCAGCTACAATCAATTTGCAGTATCTGCGACAGTCCTGTATATTAGAAAATATATCATATGGATGACTGATTACTAAAATGTCAGGTCTGTCATCTTTAATATCATATTTATCAATACTAACATAATCAAATGCATGTAATGACATTTCATTCATCATTTCCTGTGACATATTTTGACGTCCCATTATCACAAGCAAATCAATCTGTGCATCTTCCTGACATGCCTGACAAATTGTCCGGATTGCATTCCATGTTGAACGGGAGAAATTTAATACTCTGACCCTAATAATATTACTTTTCTCCTGAACAGTACCGCAATCTCCTTTCCCCAATAACGCTTTAAGCTGAAAAGCTGAAAAGTCGGGAAATGCATCTTCATGTATATAGTTCTCACAATCTAATATATTAATAATCTTCTCTTCTTCCATAAATGTTTTTAACTGTGCATACATTTTTGTGTTTAATTCTTTTTTTTCCACAGTTAATATCGTATAGCAATTTTCCTCCTGCCGTCTTTCAAACTCCGCCAAGCTGATAATATCAGTATTCCACTGACATATTGCATTATCTACAATACATACCGGTTCAATATTAAATTTATTTTTTAGCACTTGATGTATGCTCTTTCCATTAACACCATATGGATACAACACAAATCTTGTAATATTTTGATCTATAAGCGTTTTAATATATTTTTCTATTGCCTGAGTATTTATCATAACGCATTTCCACCTTATTCTATTTTTTAGCAACTACCCGTATAATAAGAGGATTAGAACCTTCAAATGGTGCAAAATTTCTCTCTTCTGCTTCATATTCAATTTCAAATCCTGCTTTAATTAATTTAGACAGTAAGTTGTCTTTTCTTAAAAATCTTCTAAAATGCCCTTCGTAGGAGTATGAATCCGTACCTACACACTTCCCTAATCCATATATCTCATCATTGACACTTCTTGTTTCGATAAAAAAACGTCCACCTTCTTTTAATACCTTGTATACATTTTGAATCACTTCCGTTTCCTGTGATTCATTAATTGCATGCAATGAAAAACGGCTATAGCAATAATCATATTGTCCTGCAAAAATTGTTGTAGAACATACAAAATCATCACATATAAAATAAATATTGTCTTCCATAGTCTGTTTTTTTAATATTTCTATTGCCTGGTTAGATGCATCTACAGCTGTAACATTCATACCTATACTTTTGTAAAAATATAAACTATCTCTTCCATTTCCACAACCTAAGTCAAGAAGTGTTCTTCCTTTAACCACCTGACTTCCAACCCATTGTGCAAATGGTGATGATTCCGTTGGAGCCTTTTTCTCATTATAATACTGATTCCAATAAACTGTATCTCTGTCAAAATCGGACTTATACCGTGGTTGAAAATTCATAATTTCTTTTACAACATCTACTACTGTACGACTGCCATCATTGATCACTGTAATATCCGGAGATTTTGGAAACTCCACTTGTAAATCCATACCACTTACATTTTTCACTTTTCCAGTATCCAGACCAGAATATAACCCTTTTTGATTTCTTTCCTTTAATACCTCTACCGGTACATCTAAAAATACTTCAACATATCTTTTATTATTTTCTCTGTTCCACTGCCGCACTTCATCATACATTGCCACTGTACAACAAATTACATATATATTTTGATCTGTAAGCATTCTACAGATTTTAGCATATTTCATTGCTCTTTTTCTTCTCTGCTCATCAGAATAGCCTACATTCTCATCCACAATTTCTTTCAATATATCTCCGTCCAAAAGAACAACATTATCATATGTTTTTTTCATTTCATAATAAAGTCTGTTTCCTATCGTTGTCTTACCTGAACCTGATAAACCGGTTATCCAGTACAAAATTCCCTCTTGCATTTTTATTCCTCCAGCCCTCTTTTATTGCTGTCGCATTAACTGATCTATTAATTCATCAAATGCAACCATTGGTATATTTTTTTCTGCCATTCCATGTAGTATAATTGAATTATCAATAGTTGTTGTATTTATAATCAAATCTACCGGTTTAATTTTATCTGATGGCTTGTATATTTTAATTGTCCATTTCTGATTTCCTGCATTTTGATCAATTCCATATAATGCTTTTACCTTTCCATCTGCCAATTCATCTGCCAACGTCTGTCCCATATAACTCATTCCGTATATTGCAACCGTATGACAGCCTTTTTGACTGAGATATTGTGATATTTGTTTACCAGACTGCTTTAATCTCAGCCACTTTATAGATGTCTGATACAATTTGTAATTTTTATCTGCTGTTCTAATTACATCATTATATGATTCATATATATCTTTTTCAAAAATCCCCATTTCATATTTTTCATCTAATTCAGCCATTTTCTGCCTTACCTCTTTATCAAGTGGATGCGTACTCATATAATAAGCAATGGCTCGTCCTGCTGTTTCCTGCATAAGCTGACAATTGACATATTCCTGTTTTTCTATATGCCTTTGTGGGTGAAATTCCTGTATACTGTGTGTTGAAAATGTTTCATATACTTTTTGCCATTCCTGAAGCCATCTCTCCCTGCTCCATTGTTCTGTATTCGTAATATTTAAATATTTTTCACTATTGCCATTTAATACATCTATTGATTTATCAATCAGTTCTTCAATTGAATTTGCTGTTCTAATATCTTTAGGATTGATATTTCGTCCAATAATATTAAGACATAAGTAAGGCACTTCATATAACTCAGCGATACCACGCCCCGCTGATGTCATTGGAAATGAAGCAATATATAAATCAGATGCACTTATTAACATTTCTGCTTTTTCTCTCGGTAGAACGCCTAATGCTTTCCCCCTTCCTCCTGTATTACGCTCTAAATCAATCCATTTTTTCTTTTTAGGGTCTGCTCCAATAATCAAGAATGTACTTTCTACATTGCTAGTGTTTAACAATTTTTCTACATACTTATCAAACTCATATCCAATGATACTTTCATATTTAAAATCTGCCCCCATAGATACAATTAATTTAGTATTTTGCTTGATATTATATTGTTTATTAATTTCTTCATGAATTTTATTTTTATCTACTAAAATACTAGTTTCACATACATTACCGCTGCCTGGAAATTGCATATATATACTTTTATTGTTTTCTATTCCTCTAAAACGAACCGTCTTATCTACATCGAATCGTCCTAAATTTAGCACAACATCTGCTATTTGGAAACCATATGAAAACTTATAATCTGCATGATTATAAAAATATATTGGTATTTTCCAAGCCGGATTACTATACGCAAGTACAGGAATAATATCATACATATGTGTGAATAATATTATTCTTTCAAAATTTTGTGATAACTGTGCTAATTGTTGTGCCTTTTCCAAATAACCGCCTTTAAGACATACAACATCTCCACCAGATTCATTAACAATAGCATTAATAAAATCTGGTATATCTAAAGCACTAGAATCTGTCAATGCTATTGAATATTGCTTTTTATTATTCCACTTGATCCAATTATGCACTAAAGCTGTATGACCTCCTACATAATAGGCTCTGCTCATAACAATTAAGACTTTATGATTTAAAATTTTATTTTTTATAGGCATATCTATTTTTTGTGAAATATTGTAAACATACTGTTCTAGTTTCTTGCTTGAATAAACCCCAGTAACATATTCTGAATACATATAACCAATCAAAGCAATTAACTCCAACCTTTGGTTATCCTGCTTTTGTTCTGGCATCAACCTTTCAACTTCCTGAATGCATTCATAATTTTTATTAATTCGTTGTTCCACTTCTTGCAATGTTGTATATAGCATATTCCTTGTCCCTTTTTACTATCGCCTTTGAGTCTTTTACTTTATTGAGTATAATTTATATATCCTTAAATCAAATATCTTCATATTGTTAATTTTAAAATAATAATTATAATTATCTTCCATCTTATAAATCCAAGATATTAAATTAAAAATCAGATTACTTAAATATGACTTATCCTATAAATTTATATACTATAATTTCGCTTCAATTCCAATATTCATATTTTTTGCTTTCTGATAGATTTTATATGCAAGAAGCACATCTACATATCCTATTCCTACTGAATTAAAATAAATAATCTCATCATTATTATCACGTCCAATCTTAGTTCCATCTATAATATTTACTAAATCACAATATATGTCGTTATCCTCTAACTTTCCCATTGAATACATACGACTTATTGTCTGTTTCCTATGTTTAACTTCCTCCCATTCATCGCAAACTATTTTATCTGCTAATTTAGGAACCGCATATTCATCTTCCCAACCACCAACATGAATATATAATGTTCCTCTCTCTATCCATTTTGCCTTTAATAATGCTTCCTGTGTACTTGTAGCCGTAACAATAATCTCTACATTTTCTACTGCTTTTTGATAATCATTTTCACAACTAATAAATTCAACCTCCCTATAATCCCACTTTAGTTCTTCTATAAACTTATTTACAGTGTTCAAACTTCTAGATGATACCTTACACACCTTAATTTCTGGATGTATCATCTTTATCAATCTAAAATGCATTTTAGCCTGATGTCCTGCACCAATAAATCCTATCGTTTCACAATTTTTTTTTGCCAAGTATTGGCTTGCAATTGCACCAACGGCTGCAGTCCTAAACTCAGTTAAATAAGTTCCATCAATTAACGCAATACAATATCCATGATTTAATTCAGATAATAAAATTTGCCCAGTAACATTCATATATCCATCTTGAGGATTATTAGGAAACACTGAAACCCATTTTACCCCGCTTACTTTTTCATCTAAGATTGAAGCAGTCATACAATTAATGCGTTCTTGTGTTTCTTCATTAAAAATTTGTGATATTTTATTCGGAAGTATAACTTTCCCATTCTTCCTTTTCAAAAATGATTGTTTTATAATTTCAATAGCCTGAGTTTTATTCTCTTTTAAAATGTTCTCAACATCTTCATGTGAAAGTATTCTCATCAAAAACTCCTTTTTACTCTTCCATTTCTTGCGGAATTGCATACATAAAAATTCTTGACGGCATTGCCTGTATAAACCTCAAATACAAATTATATTGTTTACTTATTTTATGTATGCAGTCTGGAATTGTATACAATTCTTCTTTTGCACTTCCCATAAATACCAATATTTTCGGTCTATTATTCGTAATTATATTTTGACAGCCCTCAATAATTTCTCGTTCCGCTGTACTTATTCCCAAATTTATAATGCTTACCTTTTCCCTTGGTGCAATTATATTATCTACCCTATCAACTTCAATACATACTGCACCCGTTTTATCCAATCTACAACATTTATCATCGGCATCATTAAAATATAATCGATCCTTTTTATTCCAACAACCAATCTGATATAACTTCGCATGAATTTTATTTATGTCACAAAATCGTTCTAGTTTGGAAAAATTTCTACTTTCGGGTTCTATTCCTATTATACTTTGGTATTTTCCATTCGAAGATTTTAAAAATCTCTTAATTGACCCACCATCATATGCGCCAATATCTAGAAAATTCTCTGTTGATTCTAATCTCATAACATCGTTATTAAATTCATCTATTTCCCCGCGAAAAATATCTCTTACATAACCACTATCTTCCCATATTCTTGAATTAATAAATGCTACAAAACATTCTTTACTGTATTCATCTGCTAATTGTTCATAAACTTGTGACAGTTTATCTTTATTATCTTCGACAAATTTATAATCAAAATGTGTATGATGGTCAAAAGGATTCGCTATTTCATAAACACACTTAAAAATATTTTTCTGTTCTATTTCTTGTTTTCTTGCATACGCTGAAGCAAAACCTATTAAAAGATTACACGACCTCTTATCTACATTTTTTATAAATGTACTATATTTATAGACTTGATAACTTTCAAATTTTTCTTCACCAGTATCTGTAATACATCCTGCTACTTTAATTTCGTATTCATTTAATTTTTTCAGTATGTTTTTTGCCAAATTACCTGCGCCGTATATATATAATGGTGTATTATCCTTTTTTATTTTTTCATAAATATCAATACGTTCCCCTGTTTTATCTATTTTTTCCCAAAAACCCATTATATTACCTCACTTATCAAAACTTTAACAACATATCATGCTGATTTATATCAAGTACTTTTAATTCAGATAGAATGCTTTTAACATCATTAAATGTTTCTTCTTTTTCTAATAATATATCTATTTCACATAATCTATGGTTAATATCATATGTCCATAAAATTTCATCACCTTCTACATGTCTTAATAATACAGCCATTACTTTTTTATTCTTTTTTATATTACCTATTCCCTCTATCCTTCCTATTTTCCCAGCAGAAATTAACGGAAAAACAATATATGCTTTTTTTCCATTTAAATAGACACTATTTTTATCTAATAAAATATCAGGCATATACCCTGTCAACGAATATTGTATCATAAGTTTTAATAAATCTACTTTATACTCATTTTTATATATTCTCTCATAATCAACCCCTGGAAATCTTAAACCTTGATCAAAAAATCTAAATACTCCTGCATCATAAAATCCCTGTATCATTACAGGACCATTTTTTATTCCTAACCCTACTAACATATTAATTATTTGACTATGTGCTTTTTCCAAATATTCCAAAGTATACTTTGAAGGTGATACAGAATATGTAACTACATTTTTCATATCACTATTTTCCCGAAAACTATCAGCTGTTCTTATCAAATAAGGTGTACCATTCACAAAAAAATATGTAATTTGTATCTCCTCTTTATCCATTAAATATCTTTCAATTAAATAATCACCATTTGATGATTCAATCGAAGCTACCTCTATTGCTTTTAACACTTCTTGCTTATTAGAACACTTTTTTTGTCCTCTTGAACCTCTGCTATCTACAGGCTTAACAAACACAGGATATTCAACTTGGTCATTTTCTATCTCCTGTCTTGTATATTCATCAATAACACATACACCATTTTTTTTACATTCTTCCTTAAACATACGTTTATTCGTCAAATATTGAAACTGCTCTGCTGTTCCTAAACATGGCAATTCCAGCCTAGAACATATTTCAGCGTACGGTTTTTGACATGGATCTAAATGTGATGTAATTACCGCATCTACTTCTTCAAATTTACACAATTGCACTATTTGTTCGACATTATTAATATCTATTTGATAACTTTTATCAGCAATTAATTTTGCAGGTGCATCTACCTCTCTTAAATAATCAGTCACAATTACATAAAGTCCTAATTCATGCGCTGCCTCTACTAATTTACAATGTACTTGTGCACCACCTAGTATCAGTATTTTCTTCACTTCCGGTATTCCCCTCTTTCTAAATTACTCAATTTTCTTTATACAATCTATAATATTTTGTATAAATCTAAAACTGAGTTCATCATATATCGGCATTGATACTACCTTTTCTGCTAATTTTCTTGCATTCTGTAAATCATCATTTCGATATTTATTCCTAAAACACGCCTGATCCGCCGTAATCGGGTAAAAGTACTTCCTGCAATACACATTATTGGCTTTCAGATAATCATAAAACTCATCTCTGCTTTTTCCATATTCCGGCTCAATCAATATTGGAAAATATGCATAATTATTGGTTGCCTCAGGATTTCTATCAAAAAAACTTATTCCTGCAACATCTTTTAATAACTCTATATAATAATCATATCTTTCTTTTCTTGCTTCAATCGCCGAATCAATGTGTTTCAGATTACACAGCCCCATTACTGCTGAGAATTCATTCATTTTGGCATTGGCTCCTACTGAAACGACAAGTTCTTCTCCACGGATTCCGAAATTTTTCAGATTATACAGCTTATCATACATTTTAGGGTCTGAAAACGCCACTGCTCCACCTTCGATGGTATTAAATACCTTTGTAGCATGAAAACTGAATATGGACGCATCACCGTAGCTTCCGATTCCTTTTCCTTTATATTTCACACCAAATGCGTGCGCCGCATCATATATAACCTTTAAGCTGTACTTATCCGCAATTCTTTGAATTTCTTCTACATTGCACACATTTCCATAGACATGCACCGGCAAAATTGCCACTGTATTTTCTGTAATCAGATCTTCTATCTTCGTTTCATCAATTGTTCCATCGCTTAATTTAACATCACAAAATACTGGTTTTAATCTGTTTCTTACAATTGCATGTGTCGTAGAAATAAAGGTAAACGGGGTCGTTATAACTTCTGCCCCCTCCGGAAAATCAAACGCCTGTATCGCAAGTTCCAATGCCATATGTCCATTAACCATTAACGACAATCCCGGCACATCCAGATATTCTTTTAATTCTTTTTCAAGCTGCCGGTGATACGTTCCCATATTTGTAATCCAATGAGAATCCCACAACGGTTTTATCGCCTCTATATATTCTTCATATGACGGCATTGACGGCCTTGTCACCAATATTTTTTCATCCATATTCATTTCCTGCTCTATTCATTCTATTTTGCAACGAAAGCATTTTTCTTATAGGAATATCGCTTAGCAATTTTCATAAAGTAAAAAAGCCACCCGAATCTAATTATCCGGATGGCTAAATACCTATTCTATATTTTTTCATGCCTCCATGCACAATCAAGACTCATCCTAAATCCTGCTCTAATTATATAGATTATATCGGACGAAATCAGAAAAAATTAACCCTTGTGGGGATTTCATCAGCACAATTGCATCATTTTATATTTATCCTTATCCCAATTGAACTTATTATTGCTTTATATTATAATCAACCTATATATTACTTTATTATTAGACATATCTCAACAACTCTAAAGGAGAACGACCACATGACTCATTTTTTTGACACTACACGAAATATATATCAGACACTAAATGATGAAATTTCAAAAGAACTAAGTCAGCAACCACCAGTTCAACTGGTGGTTTGTTATAAGCCCTCCAAAGGGCTA
>OHAG01000034.1_pt1 | contig 127602 bp, 114 predicted proteins | sample 1577081 | NCBI WGS metagenome assembly OHAG01 (sample SAMEA3541513, study PRJEB24748) | human gut metagenome | biome: human gut; feature: human-associated habitat; material: faeces | place: China | collected 2012
TTCTGATACCATAGGGACATCCTACCAAAATCCAATAAAGGAAATAATCAAACCCTTCTGCTTTATTGCAAACCTGATAACAGGTAATCATCCACAGAACAAGAACGCATACCGGAAGAATTATTTTAAACAATGCCTTTTTCATGCCAGCCACCTCCGTACATATCGTGCTGCACTTCCTGCTGATAATAATGGTTTATCGTTGAGGGTGCGTTATAAAGAGCAGTAACCATATATGCCTTGATATTTGTTATTTTCGTATTCGTATCGTGCATACAGCCAATCACATACTCCAGATGTCCACTGTTCAGCTTCAGGAATTTAGATTTTACAAGCTCATAAGGATAATCCTCCCCTGCAATCCGGATTGTTGTACGCTTTACGCATACAACCTCACAGATAACCTCAAAGAGCTCCTCATACAAAGCCTTGTTCTGCCAGTCATCGTACTTCATGTGATGCTCATATTCGATGTTATCCTTAATCAGTTCTATGTATGCATTGACATCATCCATCAAATCAATCCTTTTTTCCGACTTACTCTCATTACCAGATTGATTGATAGGATTGGTATAACTTATATCAGTATAACTCTGGTTAGTTTGATTATAGTTAGTATAAATAGAGTCTGCTTTATGAACTTCTGCAAGTTCACTTTCTGAACCTCTTGAAGTCTGCATTGTGAACTTCTGGTGTTCTAAATCCTGAACCTCTTGAAGTTCAATTTCTGAACTTCTGGAAGTATGCATATTAGACTTCTTGAGGTTCAGTTTTTGAACTTCTGTGGATTTATCAGCATTATCGGTCTTTTCCTCTGTCTTTGCATCAGTAATTGTAGAAAAATTCTTCACATAAATTATGTCCGGCTTTCCAAGTCCACGGCGTTTCTTTTCAATCAGACCGATTCCGTTTTCGGTATCAAGCTCTTTCATAATCTTAACGCAGGTTGCCTTTGCACATCCCAAATCTTCCATAATGGCATCCACTGTGTAGATGATGTATGCCCGGTTTTCATCATCCAGCCATCCGTTTTTCATGGATAATGACATTCTGTCAAGCATCAGTCCATAGAGGAGCTTAGCATCACTGCTAAGCCCCTTAAATCTCTCGTCTTTAATCAAAAGCCGGGGAACACGATAAAAAGAGAACTGCTCTGCTTCAATTCCGTAATAATAATCAAAGTTTATTGTATCGCCCACTTTACCGTGCCTCCTTTACTGCTTATTCGTCGCCTTTCCGGTGTTCCATTCTTCCAATAGCTGATAGATAATATTTTCTATATCTTCACTGGAATAATCCTCCGTAAAATATCTGCTGATTTTATCAGCTTTGATTGTAACTTTTCTTTCCTTTGGCTTTTCCTCTGCCAATATAAGTCTTACCATTGGCAGAGTCAGCTCGCCGTTTTTCCCATATTCCTTTAACTTTGATGATTGGGTAGTCGATATAGATGCTCCCGTTTCTTCAAGAATGCCCTGCACCCATTCCTGTCCCTGCTCTGTCAGAAAGGATATGTCAACACCCTGTACCAGACCGATTTTTTTCTTATCAACCATATCCAGCAATTCATCTGACAGACGTGCAAGCCATATATAACGCTGAACCGTCTTTCCACTCTCTCCGGCTGCTTCTCCCACTTCATCAAGGCTGCTTCCTTTTCCCTTTTTTCCCTGATGCTTCATGGCTTCATACTTCATGGAATAGGCTTTTGCCTTTTCACTTGGGAGAATATCTTCCCTCTGGATATTAGTATCTACCATAATCACCGTAGCTTCATCATCATTGTAATCTCTGATAAACATAGGCATGGTGGAAAGACCTGCAAGCTCACAGCCATGTTTTCTGCGGTGTCCAGCGATTATCTCATAACCGCCCTCTGCCCTTGGTCTTGCAATACCGGGCATAAGTACACCATAGTTTCTGATGCTCTCCACTGTTTCCTGCATCTTTTCATCATCCAGCACCTTAAAAGGGTGTCCTTTGAACTCATAAAGCTCTGAAAGAGGTATCTCCTGTACCTGATCGGTGCCCGCTGTCATATCAGAAGCACCGAATAAATCATCAAAACTGTTTAACTTTACCTTTGCCGCACTTCCTGCCTTACTCATTGCCAAGCACCTCCTCCGTCAAAGATTGATAGGCACTTGCCACTTTTCCTTTCGGATCATGCTGATAGATGCTGACGCCCTCTGCCGAAATCTCCGCAGCTCTTACGGAAATCGGAATGCTATTCTCAAATATTCTTACTTTGCTGCCATAATTCTCAATCAGTAATGCACTAATGTCCTTTGCATAATTTGTCCTGCTGTCAACCATGGTCAACAATATGCCCTCAATAGACAGCTTCGGGTTAATCTGTCGTTTCACCTTACCAATGGTCTTGATAAGCTGTTCCAACCCCTTCACTGGCAGATATGCCGCCTGTACCGGGATTAAGATACTATCCGCACAGGCAAATGCATTTATGGTTATCATGCCAAGTGAAGGCATACAGTCAATCAGGATATAATCATATCTGTCTTTCACCTGCTCTATGTAGGAACGCATCACAAGCTCTCTGCTCATGACATTTACCAAGGATACCTCCAGACCGGATAATTCGATATTGCCCGGCATAAGGTCAATTTCTTCCTCATGCCTTAAAATACCGTAATCATCTTCCATTTCCACATCATTGATGATATTCGCCATCACAGTCGCAAGAGTTTCCTCCAGCTTGTCCGGCTCTGTAAATCCTAGGCTTGCAGTCAAGCTACCCTGTGCATCGGCATCTATCAGCAGAACTCTCTTGCCCTGCTTTGCTAGTCCTATTCCTAAATTGCTTGTTGTGGTAGTCTTTCCGACTCCGCCTTTTTGATTTGCGATTGCTATTATTTTACACATGATACATTCTCCTTTACTCTCTGCTAACTTTCTGCTACATTAGTCTTTTTCACTTCTACATACGCTCTGTAAAACTTCTTTGTCCCTTTATTCGGGTATAAATCTGAAAACTCTGTCACTTCGATTTTGGAATTTCTCTGCAAAATCTTCCCAAACCATTTAATATCATTCTTTGTTCCCATCAATCGAACTTTTAACATCAATCTGCTCCTCCAAACAGGGCATACAGTTTCCGGTTATAGGTTGCATACTCCGGATACCGGATTTGTATTGCCTGCCAAAAATATGGTGCATAGGCACAGCAAAACAATTCTTCCACTGTGTACTGCCTGCACTCGTTAATCTGCTCCTCTGCGTCCGTGTAATCATCCACGCTTGGTGTGGCATTGCAATATAAATTAAATGCCATTCTGACTACTTTCACGCTTCCGCTGGTCTGCCAGCCTTCATGCAAACATTCTGTTTTTACACAGCCTGTTTTAAAATCATAAATGCGGTTCGCATTTCTTCTGGTATCATCGTTAATGCCAAGACAGTAGCAAAGTGCCTTGTGGTACACATCCTGATACCTTACTTCTTTTAATTTCTCGTAGTAGAATTTCTCATGTGCTTCGCTGATAAAAATAATTTCTTGGGCTTTTTCAGCTCCTGCTCCTAACGCTGTGTTTGTCATTGTATGACCTCCTTCTAAAGTGAATTGAAAAAGGCACTCCTAATGGAATGCCCTAATATAAAAAATAGGGACACTCTTTCAAGTATCCCTACGTTCTATCAACATATCTGATAGTTCTCTATTTACTTTCATATTCAGAATTATTTGTGTTCCCACAACCGAGGTCTAATGCCACAACAACCGTTACCTTCCTCACAAGCTCTTTTTCCTTGTGATTTTCAGCAATCCTGTTGAAGCTGAAAAACTCTACAAAGTGCGTAAATTCAAGGATTTCTACATATCCTTTCTGTGTAGTCCTACCACAGTCTCCACATGCCCCGTCCACCCAAACAAATCCACCGGCCATGCTTCTTTCGCCCGATAACCATGCTTTGCGAATACTTTCAAATCGCGTGCCAATGTATCCGGACCGCAGGAGATGTATACCACCCGTTTCGGCTGCATAAGTGCTACCGAATCGATAAATTCCTCGGTACTTCCGCTTCTCGGCGGGTCCATAAATACCACATCTGCACTCTCGCCTCTGGCTGCCATATGGGTCATGAACCGTCCGGCGTCATTGCAGAAGAACTGTGCATTGGTGATGCCGTTCTTCTTCGCATTCTGCACTGCATCCCGCACTGCATCCTGATTCAACTCTACACCGATCACCTTGCCTGCGTGCTCGCTGGCGATAAGTCCGATGGTACCGATGCCGCAATAAGCATCCAGCACCGTCTCCTTGCCTGTAAGTTCTGCCAGTTCCATCGCTTTTCCGTACAGCTTCTCAGTCTGAACTGAGTTAATCTGATAGAAGGAACGGGACGAAATACGGAACCGGAGCCCGCAGAGAACATCCTCTATATATCCTTTTCCGTACAGAACGTGTTCTTTGTCGCCAAGCACCATACTGGTGCTTCTGCCGTTGATATTCTGGACAATCGTAGTAATTTCCGGGTGCTTTTCACGAAGCGCCTTGACGAAATTGTTCTTCGACGGGAATACCGGGGATGCTGTCACCAAAACGACCAGAATCTCGCCGGTTGTGAAGCCGCGGCGAATCAGTACATGACGCAGCAGACCGTATCCGGTGTCCTCATCAAAAACACGGATCTTGAACGAACGAAGCATACTCCGGATCGTCACGATGATCTCGTCTGCTTTCTGATCCTCAATCAGACAGGAATCCACCGGAAGAATCCGATGTGTCCCCTCTTTGTAAATGCCAGAAATCGGATTATTTTTCCGATCCAATCCAAATACCGCATGAACTTTATTGCGGTAATGATACGGCTCTTCCATTCCAATGATCGGCCGAACCGGACAGACACCGCCCAGCAGTTCTTCCATGCGCTTCTGTTTTTCTTTTAACTGCTGATCATAGGTTAAATGGAGATACTGACAGCCACCGCACTCACGGTAAATCGGACATTTTGTTTTTCCACGCTGTCCACTATGAACCGTTTTCTGACCGTCTTTTTCCCCTACATTTCGTTTCCTGTCCCCATGTGTGCCCCATTTATCCTCAACTCCAGACACTTTACGAGCAGATTTTCCCTGTTTTTCCCCATTGACTCCCACTTTTGCACTATTCTTGGAAAATCCAGTTGTTTTCTCCCCCCGGCCAAACGATTTCTTTCCTTCCGTTCTTTTTCCATCAGAACCATTCCCTGCTGTCTTTTTCCATCCTGTTTCTTTCATTTTTTCTCACACTTTCTTTCTTCGCTTATCTTCTACGCCTCTCCCAACTCTGCTTCCGTCTTCACGCCCTTAAAATTCTTCTTCCAACGTTCTTTCTTAAAATGCACCGCGTAAATGAGTCCGCGCACGCATTCATCGGCTGCCATTGCAATCCAGACGCCTTCCAGCCCCCAGCCGAGCTTACTGCCGAGCAACCAGGAGCCGGCGGCAGCTACGACCCACTGGAAGGTGATTCCGACCGTAGTCGGGGTCAGAACATCGCCGACCGCAATCAGGCATTTGGTCATAACAATGTTGACCGCGCGCCCGATCTCCAGCACAATCTCAATCACCAGAATCCGCCGTCCAAGCGCAATGATCTCCGGGTTGTCTGTGAAAATCAGGAAAATGTATTTGCCTCCCAGGCACATCAGCACCGCCATCCCGACACACGCCGCAATCGCAACCTTCAGTGTCGCATTCACTCGTTTCTGTATATCATTCAGACGGCGCGCTCCGATCAGGTAGCCCAGCACAATCTGGGTTGCCGTCGCGATCGCCATCGCATAAACATAATCAATATTGGCAAAAATCGTACAATATCCCTTGGTTACAGTAACCAGCGTTCCAAAGGAATTAACAATTCCCAGAATCATCATCTGGGAGAGATTGTATGAAAAACTTTCGACCCCCGTCGGAATTGCCAACAGGCAGAGATTTTTTAAAATCTGCACCGGAAATGGACGCAGATAACTCATTCCCATTTTGACGCGGCGGCTCTTGAAAAACATTCCGATCATCAATGCCAGACCAACTAACTTACTGATATCCGTCGAGATCGCCGCTCCGACCGCCCCAAGCTGCGGCATTCCGAACCAACCGTTGATTAAAATCGCATTTCCCACAATATTCATGGCATTCATGATAACTGATATAATCATGACTTCCTTTACCATGGCAAATGCGCGGATCATCGCTGAGAATGTCAGATAAAGTCCCTGCACCAGAATAAATGCGCCGACAATCAGCAGATACAGCGACGCCTCATCAAAAACCTCCTCCGGCACATGGATCGCCCGGTAAAGCGGCGTGTGCCCGGCAAAAACCAGAATCGTTGCCGCAAGACTGACGCCGCCGATCAGCACGATCGAGACCATGCAGGTCCGGGATGCATTTTTTTCATCCTGCGCGCCCAGATACTGGGACAAAATCACAGTAACCGCCGTCGATGCCATGCTCAGCACGATAATCACCAGGTTCATGATCTGGTTCGCATTGACAATCGCTGCCACCGAGGGCTGCGATACCCGGCTTACCATCATCTGATCAACGTTTCCGACCAAAAGCTGCAATAACAGCTCCACGAAGATCGGCAGCGACATCAGAAATAAATTCCGGTTCGTATTCATTTTGTCAATATCATTTTGATATTTCATATTTTCCCCTTACTTGTAATAATAGCAAAACAGCACATACAGCCGTCCAAACACTCTCGTATTCGCCCGGCTGCATGTGCCATTTTACACGATACTATATTGAATTGCAAGTGGAAGTCATTCTTTTTCCCTTACAAAAGCCCCCTCATTTTTAAATAATCCTTAATCAACTGAACCGCCCCGTCCACACCAATCTGTGTCGTATTGATCAAAAGGTCGTAATTCTCCGGCTTCTCCCAGTCGCGCCCTGCATAATAACGATTATAATCGCGGCGTTCCCGGTCGATCCGGTGGATATTTTTGAGGACATCTTTGTCCGCGTAGAGATTCCGCTCACGCACGCGCTCCTCGCGCACCTTGATATCCGCGTAGAGGAACACACGAATCAGTCCCTCGGTGCCGTCCAGCACATAATCCGCGCAGCGGCCGATGATGACGCAGGATTCCTCCGCCGCCAGCTTCCGGATCACTTCCGACTGGAAGCGAAACAAATTGTCGGCTGAAATGAGATCGGAACCGAACGACGGTGCGCCCTTTTCCGGTGTCAATGTATTGATAATCTTGTATAAAAGCCGGTTGCCCGCCTTCTCGTCTGCCAGATGGAAATAGCTCTCTTTGATACCGCTCTCATCTGAGTTCATACGGAGAATGTTCTTATCATAAAAACTGATCCCCAGATCTTCCGCCAACTTTTTGCCCGTATCCGCACCGCCGCTTCCATACTGCCTCGCAATCGTGATGATAATTTTTTTCTTCTCTGACATACCAAACCCCTCCCTTTATCTACAAGAAAATGCATGTTGCTTTCTATCTTCAGCATACCATAATGAGGGGATTTTTTCCATTCATTTTTACAAAAAGCACAGCAAAAATCAATCAAATAAGTCATTCTATTCTTATTTTCAGATAGTGCCTGTTTTTCAGCTTTTCTCCCCTACTTCACCTCCCTCTCATACAAAAGCACCGTCGGAAATCCCGCCTTCCGCAGTTCCTGTTCCATCCGCACAGCGTTGTCGAGATTTTTAAACGCACCGACCCGAAGCTTGAAATACGTCCCATCGTACACCAGAAATGCAGGGAATCCCATACGGCGCAGTTCTTCTAACTGCTGCTCTGCCAGCGATCGGATGCGGTACGCCCCCGTCTGGATCTGGTAATAATAGTCGCTCTCTTCCACCGGACGGCGATCCATGTCGTCATCGATTACATTTAGAATCCCAGATGCAACCGCCGCCGCAATTTCGTCAAACTGCGCGTCAAACCGCTTGTTATCCTCCGGATTGTCGATAAATCCGGCTTCAACCAGAACCGCCGGCATCTGCGTTTTCCGCAGCACAATCAAATCCGGGCGCTCGATCACGCCGAGATCCACATATCCGGTGCGCGCCAGCTCTCTCTGGATTGAATCCGCCAGCTGTTCTGATTCCCTGCCTGTCTTGTACACCAGCGTCATGACGCCCGAACCTTTTCCCGGCTCACTCGCCGCATTGCGGTGCAGGGAAACAAAATAGTCCGCGCCCGCCTCATTTCCCATCTCTGCTTTCTGGTAGGGCGTGTCATAAACGTCCGTTGACCGCGTGTAGACGACATTCACCCCATTTTCCTCGAGAATCCTCCCTACTGCCAGCGCCAGACGCAGGGTATCGTCCTTTTCCATCCGATCCTCAAATACTGCTCCCGGATCTTTCGTTCCGCCGTGCCCGGCATCTATCATCACTTTCTTTTTTTCTTCCAAAAGAAAAGACTCCTCTCACATATCGTTGTACTACTACCATATGTGAAAGAAGTCCCAAAGTTTCCTGTTTAATTATTCCTCATACTCCCCGCTAAACACTTCCACCGCCGGTCCAGTCATGAACACGCGGTTTTTCTCCCGGTCCCAGCGGATCTGCAGGCAGCCGCCCAGCAGCTCGACCTCAACCGCATCCTCCGTATGCCCTGCCAGAATGGATGCAACGGCAACCGCGCAGGCACCTGTTCCACATGCCATCGTTTCGCCGGATCCGCGCTCCCAGACACGCATTTTTACGTGCGTGCGGTCAATGACCTTGACAAACTCGGTGTTGGTACGGTCCGGGAAACGCTTATGGAACTCGAATTTGGGTCCGATCGTCTCCAGATCCAGGGAATCAATCTCATCCATAAACAGAACGGCGTGCGGATTTCCCATGGAAATTCCGGTAAATTCGTATTCCGTTCCATCTACCTCGATCTTCTCCGGAAGCTCGGAAGTCTGCTCCGGCTCGCCCATATCGACGGTGACCGCCGTTACTTTGCCATTTTCAACCTTCATATCCAGATATTTAATCCCGGACAATGTCTCAACAGAAATCTGCGGCTTGTCCACGATATGGTGGTCATACGCATATTTTCCCACACAGCGGATGCCGTTGCCGCACATCGCGCCGCGGGAACCGTCCAGATTGTACATATCCATGCGGCAGTCTGCCACCTCAGATGGGGTAATCAGAATCAATCCGTCGGAACCAATTCCAAAATGGCGGTCACTGACGGCAATCGCCAGCTTCTCCGGATCGTTTACCGTTTCTTCAAAACAGTTGACATAGACATAATCATTGCCAAGTCCCTGCATTTTTGTAAATTTCATCGTTTTTGCTGCTCCTTCTGCCTTTTTGATCCTATTGTAAAGGATCTTACGCCATTTTGTAAAGACTGATTACCATTTGTGCCGCCTCAATAAGGCTGACCTGACTGTCCATGCTGCATTTCTGCAGATATTTGTGCGCCTCCGGCTCCGCCATCCGGTTCCGCTCCATCAAAATAGCCTTTGCGGTGTCGATCGCTTTCTGATCCTCTTCCCTACGCTTCTGCGGCGGCTGGCGGCGCATCCGCCGTCTTTTTTCCGCCTGTGACTGCTCAATCATGCGGACTGTCGAAACTAAATCTCCCATTTTAAACGGCGCCGGCAGGCAGACAATCCTTCCCATCGCTTCGCCGCTCCACCGGCTCGGGGAAGCAATGAGAAGCAAATCAAATCCCGGCGGCAGCTGGTCGGCAAGCTGCCGGCAGGTCATATCACCAAACCGGTAGCCGCTCACCACAATCCCGCTTCGCAAATCATCGGTTAACGCTAAAACCTGCGCGCCCGATGTGCAGGAGGCTGTGACCTGTATTCCATGTTTTACGAGTATATTTCTAATATTTCGTCCGTCCTGCGGCTTCGAAAATGCTACTATGATGTTTCCCACGTGGTCTCACCTCACTGCGATTTCGTACCCCCTAACAACGATACAGATATTCCGCTGTCTCCCAATCCGTCACATAGGCACAGAAGCGTTCCCACTCCTCTTTCTTGCCCTCGCCGTACATCCGGCAGAACTTTTCCCCAAATACACGGTGTGCAAATTCATTCTGATCCAGCTTCTGGAGCAATATCCCCAATGTCTCCGGGAACCGCGGCGCATTCTCATCGCCCGCTTCTTCATCCAGCACCAGCGCCTTCTCGATTCCTTCCAGTCCTGCTGCCAGAATCGCCGTCAGCGCCAGATACGGATTCGCAGACGGATCCGGGAACTGCACTTCCACGGAAATACGTCCGTTCCGGTCTTCCTTCACATGAACTGCCTTTTCACTTCCCTTTTCCCACACAGCCGCCGGGAACTCCGGCTGGAACACCGTGCTCCGCTCTGCCGCCAGACGTTTGTATGAATTGACGGTCGGATTCGTGAAAATCATCATATCGCTCAGATTTTTAAGCACGCCTGCCGCAAACTGCTTCGCCTGCGCCATCGCCTCGGCGCCCCGTCTGGAAGAGATCGACACGCCCACATGAAGCCCCGAGCCGTCGCCGCTCATGTTTGGCTTCGGCATAAAAGTCGCATGCAGACCGTGGCGTTTCGCAATCCGTTTGACCGCCGCCTTGAACGTCTGTAAATAATCTGCTGCCTCAATGCCCCGGCGCGCCGGAAGGACGAAGCTGTGCTGTCCGGCAGTCAGACCATGATGCGTGCTCTCGACCGCAAATCCTGCTTCCTCCAGGCTCAGAACCATGTCCCTGCGGACGCCCTCTGCCAGATCGATCGGCCCCGCGTCATAATACCCGGCAACCTCATGCGTCACCGTCGTCGGTCTCCCATCATCATCCGTGTGAAACAGATAAAACTCACACTGGAAATCAAAATCAAAGTCCAGTCCCATCTTCTCGGCACGTTTTACCGTTTCCTGTAAAATATGACGCGAATCCGTCCAGGACGGCGTCCCATCCGCATTGCAGACCTGGCAGATCACGCGCGCTACATTTTCCTGCCCGGAATCCCACGGAAGGACCTGATACGTTGATGCATCCGGCTTCAAGTACAATTCCACACTCTCGCTCTGGTCCGTCAGATACTCCGGCGCCGCCGCGCCCTCGATCCCAGCTTTCTGTAAGCCGCCGAGCGCAAACCGGTTGATTGCATACCCCTCTTTCATCGCTTTTTCCGCCTGCCTCCGCGTCATCTGGACCATTTTGCACTGTCCAAAAATATCGGTAAACTGCAGCTTTACCAAATCAACATCTTCATCAAAAAAAGGTTCGGATCGGTTCGTATTCTCTCCCATCGCCATTTCCTCCTATAAAAAACGAGGCAGCTGTCTTTGTTTCCAGTCAGCCCCCTCGCCCTCTTTTCATATACGCCCAGAATTTTCCTGCCTATACAGCCCCCAAAATTTCAAGCATACGTTTATGATCGTTTTGCTGTGTGAGAATGCCCCTGTCATTCTTTTCACAATTTTTATAAATAAAATATAGCAGTCCGATATTTTTCTGTCAAATACTTTTTTATTTAATCCGCAGCTGTTCGCTCAATTCATTTCCCAACTGGATATGTCCCACATATCCGACCTCGCCGACCATGTAAACCATGCCGTCCTCCTTTATTTCCACTTCCAGCGTGCCGCCCGGCATATGGACGTACATATGCGGATCAGCAAGTCCCAGGCGGTATGCCGCACTCGCCGCCGCGCAGGCGCAGCTTCCGGACGCCAGCGTATATCCAACGCCTCTCTCGTAGATCTCGATCTGGATATTCGTCCGGTCAAGGACATTTAAAATCTGCGTATTGACCTTTTCCGGGAAATATTCGGATGTTTCCGAATGCTCGCCGATCCGGCACACCATTTCCTTCGAAATCTCATTCATCCAGATAACACAGTGCGGATTTCCCATTGAAAGACAAGTCGTGACATACGGAATCTTTCCAAATACCATCGTCTGGTTTACCATCTCCCGCCGCTCGCCGGTCACCGGAATCTCATCGCTCCAGAACGTCGGATGTCCCATCGAAATTTTCACACGGGTCGCATCCTCGTTGAGATAAAAGACTGTCTCCTCGCCTCCCAGCGTTTTCCAGGAGATCGTCGTTTTCTGCACATATCCCGCGTCCCGCAGATATTTTGCAAAAATACCCATGCCGTTGCCGCTCTTCTCCGCCTCGCTTCCGTCCGCGTTGTAGATGCGTACATAAAAATCATTTTCCCCCAGATATGGACCCGCCAGAATGCCATCCGCGCCGATGCCAAAATGACGGCTGCACATCTTCTTGATATTCTCCGCATTCAATTCCAGATCATTCTTATTTGGATCAAACACCAGGTAATCATTTCCCATACAGTGATATTTTTCAAGCACAACCTGTTTCATCGCGATACCTCCTGCCCCTTTTAATCAATACCATAAAAATCTTTCATCGTAACTGTTCAGTACCTTCACAGTCACGCGCAAAAACCCATTAAAAATTGCCTACGGCAATGGGATTTTTGCCTGCTGACCCATGTTTTCGTACGGTCAGCGCAGTAAATGCGCAGACCTACTGAACAGTTACCTTTCATCAATGATTTCTATTCTACTTCCATTCTTGAAATCACTTTATCATGCATATCCATTTATGTTTTGAATATGTCTGCATTTTCATAATATTCCATCTATGCTTTCTTTAATTTCAATTTTAGGAAAATATAGCAGCTTTTAATAGAAGAATCATGCTTTAAATATTGCATATAATGCTATATAATATGAACTAAGAAATGAAATGTCTGTGTTTCAAAACATATTTATCTCAGAGGAAAACAACAAACTCAATGCATTTATACAAGATATAATTTCCCGCAACAATCAACCTGCAATACACTCAAAAAAAGGAGTCCCATTATGCCAGAAAACACCACCCACGAATCCCCCGCCTACGAAAAACGCGGCTACCTCAACCACGAATTCCGCCTTTTCCACCTGCGCGGGCAGATGGATACACCGGTTGCCTACCACTATCATGATTTCCACAAAGTCCTGATCCTGTTAAATGGCGAAGCGGACTACATCGTGGAAGGCCGTTCCTACCACCTCCGCCCGCTCGACATCGTCCTCGTCGGCGCGCACTGCCTGCACAAGCCGGTCGTGCCATACGGAAGCCGATATGAGCGCATCATCCTCTACCTGTCGCCGGAATGTCTGGATGCATTCTCCTGTGCTGACTGTGCGCTCGACCTCTGTTTCCAGCTTGCCAGAGAACAGCAGTCCGATGTTCTGCGCCTCGGTTCCCTTACCATGACGCCGCTCTTAGAGGCGCTGTCAAGACTGGAAAATGCCTATCAGGCAGGCGGTACAAATGACAATGGCACAGACAATGCTAACTTTGAATCCCTTGGTGGCAGCAGCTATGGCTCCGGGCTTCTTCTGCGTTTATTATTTCTGGAATTTATGGTACACCTTGATCGCGCCGCCTCCGAAAACCACCGGGAATACGTTCCGACCTCCCCTTCCGGCGAAAAAATCCTGGAACTCATGCGCTACCTCTCTGAACACCCAGAAGGAGACCACACGATCGACCAGCTCGCCACCCGCTTTTACATGAGCAAATACCACATGATGCGCCTCTTCCGCCAGGAAACCGGCTACACCATTACCGAATACCTGACCGAAAAACGCCTCCAAAACGCAAACGAGCTCCTGCGCCGGGGCACCCCCGTCACAGAAGCCTGCTATCAATCCGGATTCCGCAATTATGCTGCATTCCTCCGGGCATATAAGAAAAAATATCGCGATACGCCGCATAATTTATCCAGATTAAATTACAAAGAAAATTTTACTATATAATAAGGAAACCTCCCTATTCTTCCCTCCGGAATTTCTGAATCGCCTCCATCAGCATCCTGAAATTCCGGATCATTGAATCAAACGCCCCATATTTATAAAAATTGATAAAGACAAGCCCCACCGGCACCGCCAGAATCATGCCTGTCAGCCCGCGCAGCTTAAATCCCAGATACAAAAGAAACAGCGTCATCAGAGGCGGCAATCCCATCGACTCCCCGACGATCTTCGGCTGGATGATCTGACGGACGACCTGCGTCAGGATGTAGAGCAGGATAAGCCCGGTCGCATACGCATACTCCCCCGCAAACAGTTTCACAACCGCCCATGGGAACAGCACCGTTCCCGTTCCAAAGATCGGCAGAAAATCCAGAATCGCCGTCAAAAACGCCAACAGGACACCGTAGCGGACACCCAGCACCAAAAATCCTGCCGCGAGAATCAGCGCCACCACACACATGATACGGAATTGTGCCAGAAAATATCCACCAATCAGTCCCTTTGCGTCCCGTTTCATATACTCGATATAGCGGAATACAAATGCCGGAAGATGCTCTTTCAGCCACCGCATGATGGACTCCCGATCCGCCAGAAACAGGTATGAAGACAGGATAATAATGACCATATTTACCAGAAGATTCGGAATACTCTTCGCCACATGTCCGGCGATCTGCACGGTCGGTTCCGCCGCCCGCGATACCAGTTTTCCAAACAGACCATCCAGATTATCCGAAAATGCCAGCAGCGGCGGTTGTAAATTCTGCGGAAAATATTCTGCAAGCTTCCGCCCATTCTGCAATGCATTCTCGATCTCAGCGATCACACTCTGATATATTTCCGGTGCATCCGCCAGAAAACTTCCCATTTCCCGGTAAACCAGAAGACCCGCCCCGTAAAAAAGACCGATCACGATCGCCAGCGCCGCAATAATGATCAGCATCGAGCCGTGGCGCCGCACCAGCTTCACGCGCCGTTCCAGAAACCGAACCAGCGGATTTGCTAAAAGTGCCAGAATCCATCCGACCACAAACGGCATGAAAAAATGCAGAAGTCTGGGACCTAAAAAGATGACCAGACATAAACCAAGGAGCGGAATCACAATATTCAGAATCATTCTAAAACATCGTTTCATCTCATCCTTTTCCTTTCCGAGGCAATGATGCAATTTCGCTATACCAGATTATAGTGTTCCGCAATCTTTCTGAATGCCGGAAGCGATCTCTCGATCTGTCCATATGATACGCAGTATGCGATGCGCACATAACCTGGGCACGCGAATGAACTTCCCGGTACTACCAGTACATTGTACTGTTTGCATACCTCGCAGAATTCCTTCTCATTCTCCACTGGAGATTTCACAAACAGGTAGAACGCGCCCTCCGGCTTGATGCAGGAAAATCCGCACTCTTTCAATCCGTTGTAAAGCAGGTTACGGTTGCGGTCGTAAGCTTCCAGATTCACATTCGCATCTACGCAGCGCTTGATGACTCTCTGCATCAGGGATGGCGCATTGACACAGCCCAGAACACGGTTCGCGATCGTTGCCGCCTGGAATACATTTGCGCTCTCATCCATCTCAGACGGGATTACCAGATAACCGATACGCTCGCCCGGAAGGGACAGGGACTTGCTGTACGAGTAGCAAACCACTGTATTGCGGTAATATTTTGTCACATACGGTACAACCGCGCCGTCGTAAGCCAGCTCACGATACGGCTCATCGGACAGAAGCACGATCGATGTGCCAAATTCCTTCTGTTTCTTTTCCAGAATTGCTGCAATCTTCTGCAGTGTTTCCTCGGAATAAATAACGCCGGTCGGGTTATTCGGGGTGTTGATGATGACTGCCTTGGTCTTTTCGTTGATCTTTTCCTCAAATTCAACGAGATTCGGCTGGAAATCCACCGTATTCGGAGATACAACCACCAGCTCGCCGTCATAGTTGCGGACATAGGAACCATACTCTACAAAGTATGGTGCAAAGGTAATGACCTGCTCTCCTGGATTTAACAGGGTCTTTAAAATGACATTCAAACCACTTGCCGCACCGACCGTCATCAGGATGTTGCCTGCGTGAAAGGAGGTGCCGAACCGGCGGTTTAACGACTGAGCGATCGTCTCACGCACATCTTCATAGCCTGCGTTGGACATATATCCGTGTACAAACAGGGAATCTTCTTCCTTTACGATATCCTGAATCGCCTGATTTACCTCTGCCGGAGCCGGTACGCTCGGATTTCCAAGGCTGAAATCAAACACATTCTCACGTCCATATTTCGCCGCCAGCTTATTGCCCTCTTCAAACATCATACGGATGGCGGAGTTATTTTTCATAAGCGGTATCATTTTTTCTGAAATCATTGGCTTGCCCTCTTTTCTGTAAAACTGATCCATGCGGCAACTCTATCTGTATACAAGCAGCACTTTAACTTACTGAATTGTCGTCTTTTTGTTATTATAGCAGATTTTATTTCATTTTTATATCTTAATCCATATATTTTTACCGCCCTGCAACCTTATGCGATACCAGAAAGGCCACAACCGCTGTCACCGCGAAATAAAACCATGTGGACGGATTGCTGAACCAGGTTGTGAAAAACGATAACAGCATGTAAAGTGCAAACTGTGCGTACAGAAGATAGGTAATCGGATTCTGCACCTGGCGCATCATCCGCATCAGCAGATACGCCGCCGCTCCTAACAGGACAGAAAAGACGAACACGCCAATTATGCCGAAATCGTAGTACGCATCATAAAACATCGTCAGCGTCGTCAGCTCTTCCTTCGTCACATAATACGGAAATGCCGTCAACGACGGAACCAGAAACTTGAGTCCCGTCAGCGTCCAGAACGGTGCCAGCATCTTCATGCCCCAGCTGTGCTTCACAAGTCCCTTGACCAGACAGTCGAAATTATCGTAATTGTTTGCAATATAGATATACGGCTGCGTCACAAAAATCGGCAGGTGCCGTTTCATCTCAAAAACCGTATTCAAGTAGGCAGTATCATGGCTGCGCGCGATCGTCAGCAGAATGTAGAGCACAATCAGCCCTGCCAGCGCAAAAGCAACATAAATCGGATTCAGCTGGTGTTCCATCTGTATGTAGGTAATCAATGCCAGCAGTACCGCAAACAGAAGCTGGGAGCGCGACACGCACAGAAGCGGAATCGCCACCGCCGCTGCATCTGCCAGAAGCATACATACCAGCCGTCCCCGGCTGCGACCGCCCTCGATGCAAAAATAGATCACAGAGAGCGCCGGAACCAGCACACAGGACACCGTTAGATAATGAAGCCCGGTCACATGGAAATAGGAATAAGCATGCGGAACGCCCCGGAGCAGCAGCGGAATATAGCCCATATAGACCGCCTCGATCGCGAAACAGCCTGCCGATAGCGCCGCCAGCGCCACCGCGCAGAAAAAGACGGTTCCGGCATAAGATTCCAACCCCCGGCGCTGCACCGCGCCGGAATGACCGCCCACGCGGACGGACGCCTCACCGGAAAATGCTTCCAGATAATAAAAAGCCAGATAAAAGCCCGCAAACGCCGCCAAAAGTCCCAGCCACGTTCCCGCACTCCATGCCTGACTTAAATAACTAAGCTTCATACACGCCAGTCCCTGTCCACCTACAAAGGAAAGAGCGAAAATCCCCCGCAGATGCAGAAGATTTCCACTCCGGATATAGTCTGACGCATACAGATACGCCGCCGCCGCCAGAAGCCCTGCGCCGGATAAAAGATAATGGCGGCCAAGCGCCAGAAGCAGCGAAGCCGCATAGCAAACCAAATAAACGATCATAGTTTCATCCTATCTGTACGTCTGTACACATTCTTTTACCGCACCGGTTTTCCCTACTCGCCCAGCCCGTCATCAACTATTTTCAGCATCGCCGACAGAGCTTCCTCCTCGTCTTTTCCATCACAGATAAACTCGATCTCATCACCGCTCTTGATGCACGCCCCAAGCACGCTCAGGACACTCTTTGCATTGGACACGGTGCCACGGAACTGGAACTGGACAGAACAATCGAATTTTACCGCCTCATTACACAGGATTCCCGCCGGTCTCAAATGCAGACCGGTCGGGTTTTTTAATTTAATTTTTGCTTTTACCATTGTTTAACTTCTTTCTCCTCATTTGTGGATGGCATACCATGCTTTATGCAGCATTGCCGCTCTCTGCATCCACATTTTCTTTTGCCGAGCTTGCCCCGCTCTCCCGGTTGGAACTGCTCTGGCTGCCCGTGTCTCCACGGTCACTCTCGGTGCTTTCCGTCGTCTGGGCACTGGAGCTTCCATGTTCGCTGACCCGCACTGTCACAGCCGGCGCCGACAGCATCTTATACGCGTCCCCCAGCTGGAACTGCGCCGCTGCCGTGTGCTCGCCCAGTCCCATGCCTGATACATCGACCCGGATATTCATCTTCGCCGCCGACAGGCTGCTTAAATCCTCCTCAAGTCCCTGTACCTTGACTTCCATCTTCGTATCTTCGACGGTATAGCTGTAGCTGCTGTTCTTTCCGTTTAGAGTCACATCCTCCGGTTTGACCGTAAAGGTCTTCTCTATCAACTTCTCCACCTGTAGTGTCACGTTGATCGTCGTGCTGTCCAGTCCCACGATCGTAAGCCCGGACGGCAGATAATCATCCAGATCGATCTCGCACTCCACATTCTTCGTCGCGCCCTGCACATTAAGGGACGGTCCCTGAATCGTGAGCGTGCTGACCGATGCCAGATCCGTCTTAAGCCCCGCCACAGACACCGACTTGATATCCGTCTTCGGACCCGTATAGCGGTATCCATCCGCCACTTCACCACTGACGTCAAAATCAAGCGGTACTTCTTTTACTTTCAGGATCTGCATCGTATAAGAGACATCTCCGCCAACCGTCTTGACAGAATCTCCCAAATCTGACAGCACATTTCCATTGGCGTCAAAATACTCCGGTGTTGCTGTTCCACCGACATCCGCCGCAGCACCGTCAATATTAAAACGGATACCCACGCTGCTGATCTGTCCGATCAGGGAGGTTGGTCCTTTAACCGTCACCTGGGATGGCACCATTGTCACCTCACCTGCCTCGTAACCGTCTGCCGCCTTGCCCTGCGGATACGCTTTCAGCGTAAATGCCTTGGTCTGCAGCGCCTCGGTCGTGATCTTGATGACCTCCGGGGACTTCACAACCGGCGTGGACTCCAGCAGTTCCTCATTGTTCACCACTTCCACTCGGATCGGGATCGCACCCGTCACATCATACATTTCCGATAAATCCGCATAGGCGTTGAAATCCGACGCCTTTACCTTATAATCATCCTTCGTCCGGATCTTGAAATTGATCGTCGCCGTTTTTTTGCCTACCACATCATAGGCAAGATCCGCCTGCTCCAGCACCTGATCGTTCGTGATCGTGACCGGAACCTCCCTCGTCGATACCTTGATCGGGTTCGCCACATTCACGACTGCCAGCCACACAAAGAAAGCACAGAACAGGGCAATCAGCTTGATCGCAAGATTATTCGTCAGCTTTTCTTTCATTTCTGCGTCTTCCCTTCCATATTCTGAAACGACCTGTGTTTTCCGTTTCCCGTTTTACCAGAACTGACAATATATCTCTCAGTTCATCTCCATCCTTGACACTCTTAAGCCGTCCGGACACAGCCACCGACACACGCCCTGTCTCTTCCGATACAACCAGCGTCACGCTATCGGTCGCCTCACTGACTCCGACTGCCGCACGGTGTCTGGTTCCCAATGCCTTGCTGATATCCATATTGTCCGAGAGCGGCAGATAACAGGTCGCCGCCGTCACACGGTTACCGCGAATCACGACTGCGCCGTCGTGCAGCGGCGTGTTGTGCTCAAAAATATTGATCAGAAGCTGGCTCGTCACGATACCATCGACCTCGATGCCCGTCCGCTCGATCTCTCCAAGCGGCGTGCCCCTCTCGATGACGATCAAGGCGCCCGTCTTGACTTTTCCCATCTCAAAACAAGCACGCACCAGCTCTGCGATCGTCTTTTCGCTGAAATCCTCATTTTTCTTCGTATCATCCGTTGAAAACAGCGTCGTCAGCACGTTCTGGCTTCCGATCTGTTCCAGTGCTTTCCGCAGCTCCGGCTGAAAAATAACGATGATCGCCGTCACCGCAATGTACGACGTCTTTTCCAGAAGCCACAGAATCGTATCCAGTTCCAGGATCGCAGCTGCCAGAAAGAATGCAAGAATAAAAATAATACCCTTCAGAAGCGTCCACGCCCGCGTATTTTTGATCCAGATCAGCATTTCATATACCAGAATTGCTATAATCGCGATCTCTATTAAATTTTTAAAGGTTATCTTCGGTACGAACGAGATCCACGAATAAATCTCCGCCAGTATCTCTGCCATTCTTTTCCCTCCCTTTCGGGCTGCGTTTCTGTTACCAGTCACGTACATATGACCCGTCACGCATTTCTTTTAACAACAAGTTTCTTTTATAAAATAGTCTATCTTCTCTTTACTTTATTGATTTCCTGTACTTTTACATCCGTCCTCGAGATCGCAATCTTTGGAACCGCTTTCACATAGTAATAATAATCGTCATCCTCAAACTGCGTGTACTCGGTCCGGCTGTAATCGACCGAAAAAACAAACAGCTGATAGATCAGCGATGCAATAACCGCACCAATCATTCCTACAATCAGCTCCGGCACGGACACCGGAACGCCAAAGCGGAAATCGCCGATAAACACAACCAGAATCTGTAAAATAAGGCCAGCTCCGATCGCGATCCCCCAGGAGTAATTGATCGACAGTTTCTTGAGCACACAGACCGTCAGCGCCCCCAGGCAGCATGCCGCAATCATGACAAGCATCGCCGGGTTTGCCAGCAGGTTTTTGATGACCTGAGCCAGCATCTGCGTGATCTCAGTCTGCTCACTGCCTGCCAGGAAGCTTCCGTTCTGCTTCACATACAGAATCACGTAGTACAGAAAAATCCCGCAGCTCATCGGAATCACCGATATGAGGCTTCCAGTCAGTCCGAGAATCATCGGGACTGCAAACGGCACCTTCAGAAAAAACAAGATCGGCGTTACAATCAGGTACGCGCTGTCACCCGGCTGAAATCCGTAATACAGCAGCACCACGATCAGAAGGAACACCAAGGTGATGAGCGCCACTTCCATCGATGCTGCAAAGAGCTGTGCCAGCAAAAAAATCCCAATCAGAAACGCAATGGCTCCAAATGGGAGAAATGCACATATAATTCCCGCAAACAGCGGCACCAGACCGCCGCTCAGTTTCGGCATCAGTCCGATGTTCTGGTTAATCAGAAACACCGCCGCAAAGGCAGTTATAAAACGCAGGAATGCATTCACAAATGCACTGTATCTCGCATAGAAAGCCTTGAGTGCTTCTTTCCCTGCAAGGAGTCCTCTCATCTGCCTCTCCTCTCTCTCTCCATTTTTCTGGCGCGCCGGTGTATATCGTAACGCTTATCCAGATGTTTCAGTTTCGCTATGTAGATCCGATTCCTCTTTTCCTCGTACTCATACCGCCCGCCATACACGATGATCGTCAGCACGACATACAGAAAAAGCCCCCCGAGGTATAAAGCTCCTCCTCGAAAAGCCAGTCCCTTCAGTTCATCCATTCCTATCGAACTCAGAACTACTTCTACATTAAATAATACCCACATTCCAAAGAGAAGTATGCTGCACAATGTATAGCTTATAAATCCCCGGAGCAGATTGCGGCTGATATAGTCGCTTTTAAAATACTGATTGACTGTTTTCATCTGGGAAGCATGCTTCTTCTCAAACAGTGCCAGTTCGGTCATTAATTTTATCTTGTCTTCGTTGAGCATACATGGTTCCTTTTTTATATATGCCGCGGCTTCCGGTCCAATACGTCCCGTTTCTGAAACCGCTGCGCCAAAAACGCATTCTTCCATAAATTATAACATAACTTTTTTCTCTTGGCGAGGGGGCGGGGGGATTTTTCATAGGTTTTTCATAAATTTGTAAGGGATTGTCAGACATCAAAAAAGAGCTCTGCCGATCACACATTTTCGCATGATCGGCAGAGGGTATCAAGTCTGTTTCATAAGATGCCAAAATACGACACACGATGTAAAAACTATGCCTTTTTTGCTTCTTTTTATGTTATGATACTTTTATGATATTAGGATCAAAAGGTTCGAAACATGCGTAAGCAGCCTTTTTCCAGACAATCAGACGAAAAGAGGGATTTTGTTTTGAAAATCGCGATTGTAGATGATTTGAAATTGGATGCCGAACAGTTGTCGCATCTGATTTTTTCTTATATGAAGGAGCACCGTATTCCTACGGCTGCACCAGAAATATTTCCAAATGGTAAAACATTTCTCGCCAGCTTTACCGTCGGTTCCTTCGATATTGTCTTCTTAGATATCTATATGGATGGATTGAGCGGAATGGAAACCGCCCAAAAACTCCGCGCGCTGGATGCTTCCTGCCGGATCGTTTTTGTCACTACTTCGCCGGATTTTGCGGTGGACAGTTACGATGTGAACGCGGCTTTTTATCTGCTAAAACCGGTTACGATGGAGCGCGTTTCAAAGGCGCTGGAACGATGCCATCTTTCCGCCGCCGAGGCGGAGGTTTCCGTTCTGGTTCCCTGCCAGGGAACAGAGCTTCGCTTGCCTCTGCATCAGATATCGTACACAGAATATCTGAAGCGGCGGATTCTGGTGCACATGCGGGATCGGAGCCAACATGAAATTTCCATGAATCAGCGGGATTTTTCTGCCCTGCTTTTGTCCTATCCTTGGTTTTGCGATTGCATCAAGGGGGTTTTAGTAAACCTGGAGGATGTCGATAAGCTTCTGGAAGACCGTTTTCTGATGAAAAGCGGCGCCTCCATTCCCATCAGCCGCCTGAAATACCGGGATGTCCGGGAACAATATATCCAATATTCGTACCATTTAGTCCGGGGAGGTCCGCATCTATGATTGAATTATTTTTTAATGAATTCATACCTCGCAGACTACGAAAAACAACATCCGACTCATTCGGACCGCGTATACTGCAACAATTATGCGCTCAACGCCATTCTTTCCTTCTATGCAGATAAGGCGGAAAGCGCCGGAATCCAGTTTGACATCCACATTCAGCTGTCCGATCCCCCAGTCATCCCGGAGACGAAACTGTGCGTGCTTCTCGGAAATCTGCTGGAAAATGCCCTGGACGCCTGTCAGACCTGGTGTTCCGGCTCTAAAAACACGCCGCCTTTCATCCGTCTCTCCGCGGTGCAGACGGGTACCTCCACCCTGTCCATCACCACGGACAACACCAGCGCATTCAGCCCTACCTGGATGAATGAAAAACTGGTATCGACCAAACCTGCGGGAAGCGGCATCGGAACCGAATCGATCCGCATGATCGCCGAACAGTACCACGGCGATGCACGGTTTGAATGGCGGGACGGCGTATTTTATGCTTCGGTATTGCTGAACCCATAATGATACAAAAACCAGATATCCTCTTTTTATATAATATAAATTTTCTGCTATCTCCCTACATAACCGGTTCCTGCAGCACGGTTCCCTCCGGGAATGCGGTACGGAACACGCGGCGCACCAGCGGACCTGCTACAATGAGCTGGAACGGAAGCGCCATGATGATGTTCTTCGGAATATTGGTCAGCCAGATGATGAGCAGCTGGCTCCATGCGCCGGATTTCACGCAGGCTTCCAGACCGCCATATAAGGACATAACAAATACCATCGGAACGACCATGCAGCAGGAGATCGTGATTACTTTACGAAGTGTGCTGCTCTCCGGTGATACAAAGTAACGGAACGCAATTCCCTTCGCCGGACCGGACACGATGAACCAGTCAAACAGAAACGCATACACGAATGCAAACGGGAATCCGATCCATCCTTCGCGGATCGTTTCCAAGGATAAATGTCCCATATGAAGGGTTACATTGTACATACTCATCCAGAGTACCATCGTGAAACACATGATAACGGAATAGATAAAACTTTCTCTCTTATTTCTTGGCATTTTCATTCTCCTCCTATAAAATAATTGCTTCTATCCAGATGCAACGGCAAATCAGTCCGACACACCCACGCACAAGATGCTGTCCGTGATAAATTTCACAAAATAAAAGGCAGCAGAAATCGGAAACTCGTTTCGATCTCTACTGCTGTATGCAATCTCACTGCGTTTTTTCAAACTATATTCGATTTGGGTTACGGTTCGCTATTATAACGTCTTTTTTCCATTCGTGTAAGCACTTTTTTTATTTTTTCACAATTTCATCATATTGAACGATCAATTTTTTTTATTTTTTATTCCGCTTATGCAACTTGACAAGAGCTGCTTTTTCAGCTCCCCTTTCATTTTTTCCGAATTTTTCCCTAAAAACAGGCAAATAGATATTGACAATACTGCCTTTATTCGATAGAATGTAATAGTATGTTTACATTGAACTGTCCGTGTCCAGGCTTTAATGCAAACCAAATACAAAATGAATTACGAATCAAAATAAAAGAATTTATGATGGAGGTACACTACATTGGCTAACATTAAATCCGCAAAAAAAAGAATCTTAGTTGCAGAGACAAGAGCTGCAAGAAACAAGGCTATCAGATCCAAAGTTAAAACTGCTGTTAAGAAAGTAGAAGCTGCTGTTGCTGCAAAAGATAAGGCTGCTGCACAGGCTGCATTATTAGCTGCTACCAGCGAGATCGACAAGGCTACTTCCAAGGGCGTATACCACAAGAATACAGCTTCCCGCAAAGTATCCCGTCTTTCCAAGGCTGTAAATACTCTGGCTTAATTATCCAGAGCGGATCTTTCGAATTATATATTAAAAATTAACCCAAATTAAAAAACCATTATTCTGTGGGTGTGACAGAATAATGGTTTTTTGTTGCTTCTTTTCCAGCCGGGTCCGGCCGAAGAACCGCTGATTCTGATGCTGGCACTGCCCTTTAGAATCAGCGCACGGAACTTCTGGGCTGACTGATCAGCAGCTCCACCGCCAGCCGGTCGCCCATCCGCCCGGTCTTGACTGCCTCCTCGGCATCCACGCAGGTCTGCACATAGGAAATGAGCTGTTCTTTCGTAAATGCCGCCGCCTGGCTGCTGAGCTTTCCGGCTACGAACGGAGGTACTTTCAATTTCGAGGCAACCGTCCCCCGGTCTGCGCCGGACGCCTGCAATTCTCGCACCAGCAAAAGCTGGTTAAACTGTCTGGCAATCAGGAACAGGATCCGCATCGGCGGCTCCCTGAGTGTCAGCAGGTCTTCGTACAGATCCATCGCCCGCTTCGTCTTTCCCGCCGTGATCGCCGCTACCATGTCGAAGATCTTGTTCGTGATCTGCACGGTCGTGATGACTTTCACATCCTCTGCCGTCACTACCTCACTGCCCATCGTGTAGGAAATGAGTTTTTCCAGCTCCATCCGGATGTTTTCCATATCATCGCCGACGCGCTCCAAAAAGAGATTCATCGTGGACGGCGTGATCTTCCGCCCATTCTGCGCCAGGATCGTCGCCGCCCATCTGGCGAGCTGCGCGCTGTCCTGCCGCTTCATCTCCGCAATGTGACCCAGATCCTTGACCTTTTTGTAGAGTTTGTTTCTCTTATCGACCGCCTCCTCCACAAATACGATGCAGGTCGTGTCCGGCATCATCGGCAGATACTCCGCCAGCGCCTCCGAAGAAGTCTTGAAAAATCCGCTGTCCTCGATCAGAATCAGACGCCGCTCGCTGAAAAATGGCATCGTGTCCGCCAGACTGATCAGCTCGTTCACATCCAGCCCTTTTCCCTCGAAATAATTGTAGTTCATCGTATCATCGCCCGAGATCGCCGCCCGCAGCTTCTTTTTATAACTCTGCTTCAAAAACGCCTCTTCGCCGTATAGCAGATAAACCGGCTTAAATGTGCCATTTTTGATGTCTTCATTGATCGTCTGCATTAACTCCGTCCCCGCCTCCTGGTTCTATTCGATAAAAACAGATCCATTTTTTCGAATGACTGTCCATCCGGTTACTTTCCTGTCTATTTTTTCACTTCCTACTATTATAAACATTTTTCTAAAATGTTGTCTACTGTAAACCCATAAAAAGAATAAAACAGCAGCTCCTTTTGTTGCTTGAAATTTTTCCTTGGTTCACTTTCAGTCAAAACCTACATTACCATCCCTAGCAAAAGATAGACCGCATACGCTACAATCCACGCAATCACGCACTGCGCCACCACGACAAAGCAAGCCCATTTTCCGCCCAGTTCGCGTCTGACCGATGAAATCGCTGCCACGCACGGCGTATAGAGCAGGCAGAAAACCAGCAGACTGACCGCTGAAAGAGGGGTCAGAATGTCACGCAGGCTCTGAGTCGTCCCGAACAGAACCGACAGCGTTGATACAACACTCTCTTTTGCCATAAATCCGGTCAGAAGTGCCGTGCAGACACGCCAGTCGCCTAATCCCATCGGCGCAAACAGTGGTGCAATCACACCAGAAATAACCGCCAGAAGACTCTGCTGGGAATTGGACACAACATTCAGGTGCAGATCAAATGTCTGAAGGAACCAGATTAAAATCGTCGCCACAAAAATAACTGTGAATGCTTTCTGCAGGAAATCCCTTGCCTTTTCCCAGAGAAGCTGGGCGACATTGCGCGCCCCCGGCATCCGGTAGTTCGGAAGCTCCATGACGAACGGAACGGCTTCACCCTTAAATAAAGTTGTTTTAAGAAGCATTGCCATCAAAATTCCCATCAGGATTCCCAACAGATAAAGTGCAATCATAACAATCGCCCCATGATGCGGGAAAAAGACAGCGGTAAAAAACGCATAAATCGAAATCTTGGCGGAACAGCTCATAAACGGAGTCAACAGGATCGTCATTTTTCGATCCCGCTCCGAAGAAAGCGTCCGGCTTGCCATGACTCCTGGTACCGTGCAGCCAAAGCCAATCAGCATCGGCACGATGCTCCGTCCGGAAAGACCGATCTTTCGAAGCAGTTTATCCATCACAAACGCCACACGTGCCATATAACCGCTGTCCTCTAAAAGCGACAGGAAGAAAAACAGCGTCACAATGATCGGCAGAAAGCTCAAAACACTTCCGACACCATTGCACACACCATCGATCAGCAGGGAATGGAGCACCGGATTGATACCTGCCGCTGTCAGCGCTGCGTCTGCCCGCTCTGTCAGCCATCCAATCACCAGTTCCAGACCATCTGAAAGGACCGCGCCAATCACATTAAATGTCAGCCAGAATACCAGACCCATGATTGCAATAAATGCCGGAATCGCCGTGTAGGTTCCAGTAAGAAGACGGTCAATCTTCACACTTCGCTGGTGTTCCCGGCTTTCCCTCGGTTTGACGACTGTCTGCCTGCAGACTTTTTCGATAAAACCAAACCGCATATCCGCAATCGCAGCTGCCCGATCCAGCCCGCGTTCCTTCTCCATCTGGCAGATAATATGTTCCAGCGTCTCTTTTTCATTCGTGTCCAGATTCAGACGCGCCTCAATCTCCTCATCGCCTTCTGCCAGCTTCGATGCAGCAAAGCGCACCGGAATACCCGCATTCTGCGCGTGATCTTCGATCAGATGCATAATACCATGCAGGCAGCGGTGCACCGCGCCACCGTGATAATCCGCATCACAGAAATCCTGCCGTCCCGGTTTCTCCTGAAAATGCGTTACATGAAGCGCATGATCGATCAGCTCTCCGATTCCTTCATTCTTTGCCGCTGAGATCGGGATAACCGGAATCCCCAGTTCTTCCTCCAGTTCGTTGACACGGACAGAACCGCCGTTCTGGCGCACCTCGTCCATCATATTAAGCGCCAGAACCATCGGAATATCCAGTTCCAGAAGCTGCATGGTCAGATACAGGTTGCGCTCAATGTTTGTCGCATCCACGATATTGATGATTCCCTTCGGGTGCTCCTGCAAAATAAACTGACGCGTCACCAGCTCCTCATTCGAATATGGCGATAAGGAATAGATTCCTGGCAGGTCGGTCACTTTCGTATTTTCATGTCCGCGGATCGTGCCATCCTTCCGGTCCACCGTCACACCCGGGAAATTCCCCACATGCTGATTGGATCCGGTCAGCTGGTTAAAAAGCGTCGTTTTGCCACAGTTCTGATTACCTGCCAGGGCAAACGTCAGAACGGTGCCATCCGGCAATGGGTGTTCCTCCGCCTTTGTATGGTATTTTCCACCTTCTCCGAGTCCAGGGTGATCGATCGCGCGCGCCATCGGAATCCCATGTTCCTTTTTGTCCGCTGCTTCGGTTCCTGCCTCGCGTACATTCTCAATCTCTATCTTCTCTGCATCCGCCAGGCGCAACGTCAGTTCATAGCTATGAATCCGCACCTCAACCGGATCGCCCATCGGCGCATATTTTACCATCGTAACCGATGCAGTCGGAATCAATCCCATATCCAGAAAATGATGCCGCAGTGCACCTTCTCCGCCAACTGTCCGAACGGTTGCAGTTTTTCCTATTGGTAAATCCTTTAATGTCATTCTCTGCCTCCATCTCTCTTCATTAGTCAAACTCATTGTATGTCATCAGACTTCTACATCCGCCTGATTTTGAAGCAAAGCATAGAGAGAAAAATACTATTGAAACTTTTTCTCAATTATGTTTCCAGATAAGTCTATTGTACTTTAGGGAATTTGTCAATCGTTGGAATCTTTAAGAATCTACCAATCAGAAAAAAAATAGAAAAGATAAAAGAAAAACAGCAAGGATGAATCATCCTCACTGTCTCAAAATAGCTGGGCTACAAGGATTCGAACCTTGAAAATGACGGAGTCAGAGTCCGTTGCCTTACCATTTGGCGATAGCCCAATCTTTTATTTCATAGCTGTCTCAGCCACATTTATTATTATATCATAAATTTTTGTTTCGTCAAGTATTTTTTTCAAACACTTATGTTTTTTTGAACAATTATAATTATTTACCAGTTCGAAATATTTTACAGTCTCGTAATGCCCCGGATATTTTTCCGTCACGAGGCTTCCTGCAAATAATTCTAATGATTCTTAAAATTCCTGCTGCCCGAATCCAACTTCTGGTAACTCCAGACATATCATGGTTCAGGCAGCAGGAATCATATATCCTCATACACTCCGCTTTAATTAGCTGACTCCGCATCTGTCTTCGTTTCTTTTTCCGTCGGCTTTGTCTCCATCTGACTGTACTCTGTCTCCGAGTGCGTGCTCTCTTTTACTGCTTCTGTCAGTGTCTCCGGCGCGCAGGATGTCTCGGACGGCTTTGTCTCCACTGTCTCATCATCCGCATCGTCGTCATCCTCATCAATCAGATCATCCGCAATATCCGGCGTCTCGAAATAGCCTTTTACCGTACCAAAGGAGCCGCCGTCCCGCACTGCCACTCCGCCGAGCGTAAACGTGCACTCCGTATTGGCTGGAAGCCCTTTGACGTGAATCTCACAGGAGGTTCCGCCTGTGTCCGTGATTCTCGCCGAATAGCTCTGACCGTCCGGATCTACCACCGACACGGTCGGATTTTTCCATTTAACCTTTTCCTTAAAAACGATGTTCAGCGAACCGCTCTCGTAATCTACATAGTCAATCTTCGCTTTCTTGCCTCCCGAATCGACTTCTTCCTCGTCCTCATCTGCTGCGGCGGTTGTCTCCACCGGGCGTACTGCAGTCGATGGCTGTTCTGCCGGCGTCGGTTCATTTTCCGGCTGACCGGTGCTTTCCACGGTCGTCTCCGCTAAGGTTTCTTCCTCGGTCTGCGGCAATGTCACCTCACGAACCAGAGCCGCATCCGTCTCAATGGTGCTGTCCGTCTTCGAATAACCTACCGTATAAGCACGATCCGCGATCTCCCGCGCAATCTCTTCCATCGTCATACCGGCAAATTTTTTCATATCATTTTCGGTCAGGTCGTTATCCCGAATCAGCTCTCGCAGAAAATACGCTTTTCCATAAGAAATATTGTATTTCTCCGCCAGATCCTGAATCTCCCCGGTTACCTTCATCCGCTGGTCATAGACAACCGCCTGTACCGCGTGTTCCTGCAGGGAAGACTCTACATCCCCTACGACATCCTGACGCAAAGATGATGCCTTTTTCTCATTCTCATTGGACACGGTAACCAGAATCGCATTGTCCAGTTCATCCAGATAACCGTTCCGGACCATCGAACCGATCAATGCGTTGACCGCAATATCAAGGTCTACATTTTTCAAATTCATATCATCCAGGATCGTCTCCGCATCCTCATTAAGCGGATTCGCCTGCAATACTTTCTCGTTCCGGTTGACGGAAAGCTCAATACTCGGATTGACATCGATGCCAATCACCGAATCGACACGGTGATTCTGGTAAAATGAAACACCGCCTCCTAACACAGCCACACACAGGCAGGCGGCTGCTGCCATCGCCACGGTCCGCATCCGGCGGTACATCCGTACACGGCGGGATGGTTTTACATAGATCTCCTGTGGCGTCGAGAGATCGATTTTATCGAATACGTTGGGAGTCAGGGCGTCCATCGCCGATCGCAGATGTGACTCAATCTCATCCTGTTCCCACGCTGTTTCAGAGTGATCGGTCAATGTACTCCCTCCTCTCTCAGGTGTTTTTTCAGTTTTTTCATAGCACGGTTGTACTTGGAAAGCACCGTTGCCAGCGGCATCTCCAAATCTGCCGCGATCTCACGATGTTTTAACCCCGCTGATGTCCGCAGAAGTACAATCTGCCGTTCTTCTTCATTTAATATTTTGAGTGCTGCGTGTAATACCATCTTATCCGCAGCATCCTCTATCTGGGGACAGAATTCCCCTGTCTCCATCTCAGAAAGATCCGAAAGCCCGATATCCGCTTCATGCTTCTGGTCACGGAAGCGCATATAGCAAAGATTTCTAGCGATCGTAAACATCCACGCCAGCGGTTTGCCCTGCGACTGATAGCTTCCAGCCGAAGTCCAGACCTTTAAATAAAGCTCCTGCATGACCTCCTCAGAGTCCTGCGGATTCCGCAAAATCGATAGAATAAAACCGTATATAGTTTTATCCGTATTCTGATAAAGCTGCTGAAATGCCGCCTTATCTCCCTCTGCCACTCGCAGAAGCAGCTTTTCATCGCTCATCTTATCATAGGCGACCGGCTCTTCCATGGTCGTTAAAAGCCCCGTCAAAAACATGGACGAAATTTCCTTTCTATATAACTTAATGCAAAGAAACCAGTTCTTATTGCATTTGTTATGAATTTTTTCTGATTTCTGTCCAGCTCCTCACGGCAGCTGGCAAAAATCAATGCAGCTTTATTCATACTCGACCCGTTCCAGAAAAAGCCCCTCCGGCGGCGCCGTAAAACCTGCCAGCGCTCGGTCACAGGAAAAAAGCGCCTCCGCCACTGATTCCGGTGTCCGCTTATGAAGTCCTACCTCGATCAGTGTACCGGTCAGGATTCTTACCATATTATATAGGAAGCCATTGCCACGAAAATGCAGTTCGCACACACTTTCCTGCATGGTCAGCTCAATAGCAGTGAGATTCCGCACCGTCGATTTTTTCATCCGTTTCAACGAACAGAATGCTTTAAAATCGTGCTCACCCGTCAGATACGCAGCCGCCCGTCTCATAGACGCTATGTCCAGCGGTTCCCCCAGACCGTACACATATCGGCGCTCAAATACATTTTTCTTCGCTGCCGTCTCAATCCGGTAGCAGTACGTCTTGGAAACAGCATTTAAACGGCTGTGAAAACGCGTTCCCGCCTCCTGTGCCAATAAAACAGCGATATCATCCGGGAGATAGCGGTTCATATACGCCTTTATCTCCTCTGCACTCATTTCATCACAGGATGACGGCAGATGAAAATTTGCCGTCTGCCCCCAGGCATGGACACCTGCATCGGTCCGCCCGGAACCGTGTACTTCAACCGGCTGACCTGCCATTTTTTCAAGAATCTGTTCTAGTTTTCCCTGAATTGTCTTGTCTGTATTTCCCTGTTTCTGCCACCCGTCATAGCGGCTTCCGTCATACTGCAGGGTGATTTTTATATTTCGATCCGGCATATTTTTTCTCCATGTGTTATCCATTTTCATTCTTTTTTATTCGTAAATATATCTGTCCCGCCGCCAGATACAGCAACGTTCCGGTCAGCGCTCCTGCCATATCCAGCCACACATCGCTGATCTGACCAGAACGCCCCTCGGTAAACAGCTGAATCGTCTCATCCAGAAATGGAACCGCAAATATAGCGATGCGGTGGATTTCCAGCCATACAGACCCGCACGGTGCCATCGCACGCATTCTCCCAGTCCTATCTTTCCCATCAGCCGGATCCTCTGTCCACATTTCTTCCAAAATAGCTCCGTTCACACGCACACAGAGAGCACTCTGCCGCAGCAAAATCCCCAATCCTGTATACTCAATAAAATGAGCACATTTGCGCACAATATGCTCGGTCAGCCATGGTACGGCTATTCCGGTATCTGCTGCCAGCTTCTGCAAAAGCCGGAGAACCCGTCCGCTCTCCGCCGATGACTGCACTGCCGGGCGCATGGAATTGGAGTAGATAAATAAAATGTATAATATTAAGATCACATGCCAGATCCATGCCATTCCCAGTGCTTTCTGTTTTTCCCGGATATTTTTTCCTGTATTCATCTATCAATCCCTGTATTCGCTTGACTCTTCTATGCGCTTACGCCTTTACTGCTCTGATTTTAAGATTCCGCTCGCGTCAATCCGCTGTACCGCCAGCGCGATCGCATCTTCATCCTGCACCAGCGCCATCCGCACATGTCCTTCTCCCGATGGACCAAACGCACTTCCCGGTGTCACCAGAACTCCTGTCTTTTCAAATAACGTTTTTACAAATTCCATCGAATCGCTAAATCCAGCCGGAATCGGTGCCCAGACAAACATCGTTCCCTCCGGTTTCTCCATCTTCCATCCGATCGATGCAAGACCATCACACAGACAGTCACGCCGTCTCTCATAAGCAGCTCTGGTCGAAGCCACACAGCTCTGGTCACCGGTAATCGCCGCGATCGCTGCCTTCTGGATCGGCAGGAACATACCGTAATCCATATTGGATTTCAACGTTTTCAGATGACTGACAACTTCCTTATTTCCCACGCAGAAGCCGACACGTGCCCCCGCCAGTCCATAAGTCTTTGACAGGGAATTAAATTCCACTCCGACTTCTCTCGCTCCTGGGAAACGCAGAAAGCTTCCGCAGGTTCTTCCATCAAATACCAGTTCACTGTAGGCGTTGTCATGCAGCACGATAATATCATATTTCTTTGCAAATGCGATCAATTCTTCATAGAAACTGTCCGGTGCCAGCACTGCCGTCGGATTGTTCGGGTAGGAGACAATCATAAATTTCGCTCTCTGTGCCACTTTCTCCGGAATTTCTTTCAAATCAATGATGTAGTGATTTTCTTCCCGCTGCGGCATATAGTAAAGCTCTGCCCCCGCCAAAGACGGACCATCCGCAAACACCGGATAACACGGATCCGGTACCAGAACCACATCGCCCTCGTCCACGATCGAAAGTGCGATGTGCGCCAGTCCCTCCTGGGAACCAAGCAGAGAGCATATCTCCGTCTCCGGATCCAGTTTCACCCCATAGCGGCGCTCATACCAGTCAGACACTGCCTGCAAGAGCGCCTGCTGATCCTGAATTGCATACAGGTAATTCTCCGGCACCAGGCAGGCATCGCTGAGCGCTTTTAAAATATGAGGTGCTGGTGCAATATTCGGCGCGCCGATACTCAGATCTACGATCGTCTCTCCCTCTTCCAGCTTTTTCTTCTTCATCTGTGCCAGCATGGAGAATACGCCCTCGCCAAACCGGTCCATTCTATTTGCAAATTTCATCTTATGTTTTTCCTCGCTTTCAGAAGTTCTTCTATCCACCAGCTGAGTCAACAGCCCCTGACTCTGTCATTCTCCATCGTTCTATCTTTGATTTTTCTGGTTCTCAGCCTTTCTCCGCCATTCTTTTTATCTGGCTATATAAGTATTAATTATAGTACAAGCATATAGGAAAGTAAAGGCGTGTCCAACAACGGAATTTGCCGTAGCTTTTCTAAAAACGTTGTAAAAACAACCGACTTTTCTCAGCAAAACAATTATACTTAATCTCGTAATTGAAACAGTAATTGTTCCGTGCTTTTATCCTCACGGACAGGAAATTTATACATGAAAGTTAAGAAAGACGAGGTTTTTATCATGATACGAAGAATTATTGAAATTGATCAAAAAAAATGCAACGGCTGCGGGCTCTGCGCTTCTGCCTGTCACGAGGGCGCCATCGGCATAGTTGATGGAAAGGCAGCTCTTTTAAAAGATGATTACTGTGACGGTCTGGGAGACTGCCTGCCAGCCTGTCCGACCGGTGCCATCTCTTTTGTCGAGCGCGAAGCAGCGGCTTACGATGAAGCGGCCGTCCAGGTTCATATGGCTGCCCGCAAGGCAAAACAGGTGCTGGAAAATGCAAATACTGCTGCTTCTGCAAACGCTTCCGCCCGCCCTGCATTCAGCGGATGTCCAGGATCCATGAGCCGTTTCCTGAAGCGCACTGAAAGCGCTCCTTCTGAACATGACGATACTCATGCAGATAGCGCCGAGACTTTTAATCCTTCTGATTCAGCATCCATCCCGGTGAGCGCCCTTCAAAACTGGCCGGTTCAGATTAAATTAGCTCCGATCCATGCACCGTATTTCGATGGGGCAAAGCTCCTGGTCGCTGCCGACTGCACCGCTTACGCATACAGCCGCTTCCATCAGGACTTTATCCATGGTAAAATAACCTTGATCGGATGTCCGAAACTGGACAGCATCGATTACTCCGAAAAACTGACCGAAATTATCCGCAGCAACGATATCAAGAGCGTGACCGTTGTCCGCATGGAGGTTCCATGCTGCGGAGGCATTGAACAGGCAGTTAAAAATGCCTTGCAGGCAAGCGGAAAATTCATTCCATGGCAGGTAACAACCATTTCGATCGATGGGCGGATTTTAGATTAATATCTGCCATTCCCCCGATTGACCTACCCAACCATTTCGTGCAGGTTCCGCTCTCCATACACACCTGCCGAATGGACTCAATCAGACTCAAAAGAATACGAAAATTTATATATCTAAACGAGATTTTATTAAGGAGGTTCATTATGGAATACCCATACATCAAAAACATTACTCACGAAAAAGTGCAGTCTTTAGCCGGCCTGGTAAACGCAGAAGACGGTCAGATCGTCAGCAAGACTCTGGCACAGAACGAAGCTGTCAGCGTTACTCTGTTTGCATTTGCAAAAGGCGAAGAAATCTCCACCCATGATTCCACCGGAGATGCGATGGTGACCGTTCTGGAAGGCACCGGCCGCTTCACGGTCGATGGCGTCGAGCACCTGGTTCACGCAGGCGAAGTTCTCGTCATGCCGGCGAAAAAGCCGCACGCCGTTTATGCACCGGAAGCATTTAAATGGATGTTGACGGTTGTTTTCCCATTTAAATAAAGACTGCGCTCAAACTCTTTTTACCATGCAGCCCGACTGATAGCAGCCCTTATCCATTTATTCCAAAACAGGCATACCGCAGGAATCCATGCATGATTTTCATCCTTTTCTCCGCGATATGCCTGTTTTTCATTTTATAAGCACATGGTTGTGTTCATTTTTCCAGTTAATCTCCCTTCAACAGATATGAACAGCAGCTTCCAGCTTTCATTATTCCACATACTCATGTGTCTCCACCCACTGCAGCAGCTTTTCAATCGCCGGATTCGGGTTGCTCTGACGCCATGCGATCTCAAAATCAAGCTCTTCCGGGCTGCCGTCCGCGCGGAGAAGCGGAACCACTACCAGATTCCGCGCATTCCGATAATGGCGGACGGCATATTCTGGGAGAATCGCCACGCCAAATCCCGCTGACACCTCCAGAAGCACCGTCTGTACCTCCCGTTCACGCGCCACGATATTCGGTATAAAACCGCCCTTATTGTAACAAATCAATACTTCCTCCGCCTCATCGTTGGAACGCCCCTGCGGCTGCATGATGATAAAGTCTTCCCGCGCCAGATCACGGTACATCAGATGGCTCTCTCCCGCCAGCGTATGCCCCGGATAAAGAACCGCCATCATCGGAAATCGTTTGAGGAACCGGTGCTTTAAATCCTCGTAATTCTGCGTGTACAGAGACAGATTAAACGCAAGATCGCAGGTTCCATTATCTAACAGCTCATAGAGCGCGCTCATATTTTCCCGCAGCAGATGAATCGAAATATTCGGGTACGCCTCATGAAAACTTCTGAGCGTCTCCGAAAAACGGCTCTGCTCATATCCCCGGATAAATCCGATCGTCAGCTCCCCAGCTACGCCTTCCGCTGCCGTCCGCGCGAGCTTCGCCGCCTCCTCGGCGCGGACCAGAACCGCCCGCGCCTCGTTCAGATATACCTTTCCCGCCGCCGTCAGCTCGACATGGTGCTTGTCCCGCACAAAAAGCGGCACCCCGATCTTCTCCTCCAACGACTGAATCTGCAGCGTCATCGCTGTCTGCGAAATAAAACATTTTTTCGCCGCCCGCGTAAAATTCAGCTGCTCCGCCGCCGCCACAAAATATTCCATTTGTTTTAAATTCATCTCATTTCCCCATTTCTATATCCTATATGTAATCGCGTCTTTTCGATCGAGCAAAAAAATGAATCATGCCGCCCAATTTACGGGCTTTCGATCTGGCTTTTCCTGTTTTGTTATAAGTTTCCCTTATTATAATATCTGTTCTTTCTATTGGCAAGTTTTTCATTCATCCTTTATAATTTTTAATAGTCAACAAAAGAAAGTGAGTGAATGGTATGAAACAATTCAAAAATTTCTACGAAGGCACATACGCCAAGTACATTCTGCCGGGCGTCCTGTTGCAATCGGTTCTGATTGGCGGCGGCTATGCAACCGGACGTGAGATTTATTCTTACGGTGCGAAATTCGGAGCGATGGGCTGGATCTCCGGACTGACGATCGGCATCGGTTTTGCCCTGTTTGCCTTCCTGACCTTTGAGATCTGCCGGATCTACAAGGTTTACGATTATAAAAACTATATCAAGCAGGTCATTGGACCGCTCTGGCCGATGATGGATATTTTAACTGTCCTCATCGCGATTCTGCTGATTGCCGTTATGGCAGCCGCAACCGGAAGTATTTTCGAGCAGGTCGGACTTCCGAATATTCTCGGCTCCGTTGTGATCGTTCTGATTTGCGGACTCCTGAACTTTAAGGGTTCCAAGATGATCGAGAAATTTGAATCGATCGGTACTATTTTACTGTACGGCGGCTATATTCTGTTTACAATTCTGGTACTCGTCAACAAGGGCGGCAACATTTCCCATGTATTCAGCACGATGGACACCAGCACCTACGACGGCTCTGTCACTGTTCCGTTGTGCATTTACACCGGTATCCTGTATGTTGCCTACAACATCAATTCCATCCCGATGGGCATGTTCTCCCTGACACGCCAGACCAAACGGAAAGAAACCTTTATTTCCGGTCTGATCGCCGGTCTTCTGATGGTTATTCCGTGGTTTTTGTCTTACTTTGCGATGATGTGCTTCTACGGTGACACCTCCATCGTCGGCGCGGATGTCACAACCCCGTGGATGGAAATGATCAAGGCAGTCAACGGCGGACCGGCACTGATGGCACTGTTCAGTCTCGTTATGGGCTGGACGCTGGTTGAGACGGCAACTGGCTGCATCCACATGATCATCGACCGTTTCGACGTTGCCATGGAGGAAAAGGGCGCTGCCAAGCTGTCCGATACAAACCGCGGTCTGATTACGGTCATCACGCTGATCGCTGCACTCGTATTATCCCGCGTCGGCGTTGTCACCTTGATCGAGCAGGGCTATTCGTACCTGTCTTACGGATTTATCCTCTTCTACCTGCTGCCGACGCTGCTGGTAGGCGGATATAAGATTATTAAACATAAAGACAAATAAATATGTAATGATAAGAACACATCCGCCTGTGGTAGATATCATCTTATAGGCGGATGTGGTATAATGTAAACACTTGACGAGGTATTTTCGAATCAACATAGAAAGGAAGTATATGCAATGAAATATGTCGGATATTACAATGGAGAAATCGGCCCCCTCGAGGAAATGAAAATCCCGATATTGGACCGCGCCGTTTATTTTGGAGATGGCTGCTACGATGCCACCACCTTTGCAAACAACAACATTTTTGCCGCAGACGACCACCTCGACCGTTTCTACAACAGCTGCAAGCTGCTGGAAATCCCGTTTGAAATGTCGCGCGAAGAACTGCGTGCCGAGCTGCAGAAATGCATCGATGCCAATGAGATTGACCACGGTATGCTGTACTGGCAGTGTTCCCGCGGAACTACCTATCGTGGACATCAGTTTCCACCTGCTACCGTAAAACCAAATCTGATGATTTTTACTGTTCCGTGCGACCTGATTCCATTTGATAAGACTTTCCGCCTGATCTCGATGGAGGACACCCGTTTCCTGCACTGCAACATCAAGACGCTGAACCTGATTCCAAGTGTCATCGCTTACCAGCGCTGCATCGAACAGGGCTGCCAGGAAACGGTCTTCCACCGCGGCGAACGCGTCACCGAATGCGCCCACAGCAATATCTTAATCATCAAGGACGGCGTTCTCTGCACCCCACCGAGAGATAATCTGATTCTTCCGGGCATCACGTTAAAACACCTGCTGATGTTAGCTGAGAAAAACGGCATCCCGACCAGCGAGGCACCATTTACCATGCAGGAACTGGCAGACGCCGACGAAATCATCGTCAGCAGCTCCGGTGGGCTCTGCATCCAGGCCGTTGAGCTTGATGGTAAACCAATCGGAGGAAAGGATCCGAAGACGCTGAAGACTTTGCAGGATGCTTATGCGGAGTTTTATGCGGAAGATACGAAGGTACGGTAAAAATCCATAAATTTGCCAATCAAGGGCTGTCACTCAAAACGTGGCAGCTCTTTTTTTATTCTTTTCATATTTTTCCCGCTGTCCGTCTGAAATCTTAGTGCCGCCTCATCTTAGATTACCGAAGTATCTTGCAATTTTTATTTTCATATGCTACTTTAACAGTAATAGAAATCGAACTGTAGAATGGAATCTATTCCCAGTCAGGTGTCCGGGAATACTGGATTATCGATCCTGCAAAGGAAAAAGTTGTGGTTTACTATTATGACCGTGATAGTGACCCTTGTCTTTACTCGTTTGATTCTGATATTCCGGTTGGGATCTATCCGGGTCTGAGCATCAAAATCAATGATTTGTTAAAGAATCACTAAAATCTGCAACATTTAAATTCTGTGAAGTTCAACCATATAGCTGAAAATTCACAAAATCAAACTCAACATAGAATCACTTGCAATATATAAAAATATAGGAGGCGTTTTTAAAATGTTATACCCTTTTATGACCTTAAATGACAATACAGAAATTGTCCATTCCGAAATACTGGAAAATTCAGGAAAAGAAGAAGTCGAAGTTCGAATCGAAAAACCAGTTCAGGGCGGCTTTTATTCCGCCACCTGCTGGCTTCCGGAATACCGCTGGGAAAACATTCAGGGATTCTCTCAGGAAGATATCCATTATTTTCAGGAGCTTCTGGAATCCGTCGCCCACATCATTTTGCAGCTGGCAAGAGAAGGTGGAATCGAAGGAGGTCTTGATCATGCCGCAGGTTTTTAAAATTGCTGGATATACGGTTTATTTCTGGGTCAATGAAAACAATCCGCTCGAACCAGTCCACGTTCATATTGCTAAGGGCGTTCCTTCTCCCAATGCTACCAAAATATGGATTACAAAGTCCGGAAAATGTCTTTTGTGCCACAATAATTCGAAAATTCCAGACAAACAACTCCGAATCATCATGCAGATCATCGAAGCCCGGAATAAATCGGTTATTGATTTGTGGTATTCAACTTTTAGAGAAATCCGCTTTTATTGCTAAATTCTTCCCCATCCTCCGGCATCCGCCGAAGGAACCTCACCACCATCGGAATGGTAATCGCCGCAGCTATCCCATCCGCAATCGTCTGTGACGTCTGAATTCCAAAAAGCCCAATCAGATAACTGAGAATCCACAAAACCGGAATAAAGACGAGACCGCTTCGAATCATGGACAAAAAAGTTGCTTTTCCACTCTGTCCGATGCTCTGGAACAGCATATTTCCACAGAGGGAAAATGGCATGAAAAACAGGGCAATACACTCGATACGCAGCGCGGTGATTCCGATGGAAATAACCGCCGGATCATCGCGGAACATTTTTACAATAGGAGCAGCAAATACTATTCCAAACAAAGCAGAAACACTCATAACAGCAAGGTTGCTTCGGATGCTGAACCAGAATGCTTCACGCACACGGCTGTATTTTTTCGCGCCGTAATTGAAGGCGCTGACAGGCTGAAAACCCTGACCGATGCCAAGTGCAATACAGAACAGGAACATGATGACCCGGGTCACAATGCTCATGGCAGCGATGGCGGCATCACCGTAAGGAGCCGAACACTGGTTTAAAATCATCACAGAAATACTGTTAAGTCCCTGACGCATCAGGCTTGGAAAACCGGTTGCGATAATGTTGGTCACATCGGAAAGTCTCCGGGTCATATAGCGGATATGAATCCGGCTCTGTACCTTTTTTCTAAAGAACGGGCTGATCAAGATTGCCATGCTGATGTACTGCGAAACAGCCGTAGAGATACCGGCACCGCGCACTCCCAGATTTAGTTCAAAAATCAGAAACATATCACCAAAAATATTGAGAATACCGCCGGATGCCAGCCCCAGCATGGCGAAAAAAGCTTTCCCTTCATAACGAAGAATGTTGTTCATCACACAGCTGGAAGCCATCGCCGGTGCGGAAATGAGAATCCATGTGCTGTACTCAAGCGCATAAGGCAAAATAGAATCTGTGCTTCCCAAAAGCCGCATAAATGGAACATGAAATAAAAGTCCTAATATTCCAATGCAACCTCCGGCTAAGAACGCTAAAAAGAAGCTGGTGGAAGCAAACACACGGGCACTCTCCACATCATGCGCCCCTAATTTCCGGCTGATATTGCTGCCCGCACCATGTCCAAACATGAATCCAAACGCATTGATTACTGCCATTAATGCAAATACCACTCCGGTCGCACCGCTGACACTCGTTCCAAGCTGGCTGACAAACAGAGTGTCTGCCATATTGTAAATGCTAGTTACCAGCATACTGATGGTGGTGGGAACCGCCAGCCGCAGTACCAGTTTCGGAACCGGCGTCTGCGTCATTTCTTCATATTGTTCCTGTGTGCTGTCTCGTTCCATACGTTTGTATCCTTTTCCTTTGCTGAAATCTATACGCTGAGATCTACGTTACCATAATGATAGTATTTTGTGAAAAATATGTTAAATACGTTCAATTTAAAATTTAAAAAATGTCCCCAAATAGTATGTAAATGCAACATTTCTTAAATGACGAAAAAACTATATAATACACTTAACATCTTTCCTAGCATGAGGAAGTCGTACTTTCTGTTAAGCGTACTATATAGTTTTCACGATTATTCAAACTTACTTATACATATCGTTTCCGGAACAATTTTTTGATTTCCGCAATCGGAGCATCTTTTTCAATCAACTCACGCATGATTTCCTCATCCGGGAGAATCTCCTGACACTTTTTCAGGACAAATTCTGCGTGCTGCGGCGGAACCGCACAGATACCGGAATCATCTGCGATAATCAAATCACCCGGATTAATTTGAATGCGGTTCAGGACAACCGGTCCATTGATCTCCATCGCTTCGATACGGCATTTTCCAGTCTTTGGTGTCACGCCACGGCACCAGGTAGGAACGCCATATTTTCGAATTTCACCCACATCGCGTACCGCGCCATCGATTACAACACCTTCCAGACCACGTGCTTTTGCAGATACGAAGGATTGTCCTCCCATGCTGCTCATATCGGTCATTCCACCGGCATCTCCGACCAGGACATCACCCGGCTCTGCCAGATAATTTACCTCTCTCGATGCCATTTTGATAAAATCATGGTCTATCAAACCCTGTGTAGTTGTTTTCTCAATCGGAATACTGCGAAGTGTCACTGCTGTTCCGACAATCATATGTCCCGGTTCAATCGGTTTTAAATAGCTTCCCGGAATCACTTTATTATATCCCAGTGCATCCAGAATATCGCTGACTGTACCGGTCAGATCGTCTTCCAGTGCCTTAAAACCATCTACGATTTCTTTTGGAACCCGTGGAAATTTGATTTTTTTGATATTTTCCTTATCAATGACTCCCCAGATTCTTCCAGCCGCTTTATATTCCTCATACTCCGCTTCTACCTTCGGATCCATCATAACTATTTCTCCTTTTCTTACTTCGCCCTACACGCTTCGATTTATTTGTAACGTGCTCTGAACAGTGGGCGAAGTTCGCTGATCGGTTTCTTCTCCTCGATTAACTGACGCATTCTTTCCTCAGATGCCGCAATCTTCTCTGCTTCCTCGATAACTGCCTCTGCCAGCTCTGCCGGTACAATGCAGACACCAGAATCATCTGCAACCATCAGATCGCCCGGCTCAACCAATTTGCCGCACAGGGTAATCGGTCCATTCATCTCTACGCACTCCATACGATACTTTCCGGTCACCTGGGTTGTACCGCAGCTGAATACCGGATATCCCATCTCACGGATGGAGCTTACATCACGGCAGCAGCCATTTACGATGTTTCCTGCAAATCCGCAGCTTTTACCAACAGTACAACTCTGTCCGCCCATGTTGGATACTTCCAGGTTTCCGCCGAAGTCAGATACCAGAACATCGCCCGGCTCGCCGATATAATAAATATCACGGGTAGACATTGCAATGAAATCATGGTCATGTGCGCCCTGTGTCGGAGTCTTACGAACCGGAATATTTCGAATCGTAACAGCCGGTCCCACAATCTTGGAACCCGGGATGACCGGTTTTAAATAGGAAGTTGGGATAGCTCCGTCGATTCCATATCCATCCAGAATATCCGAAACGGTTGTGGACATATCTTCCAGTGCATAATAACGATCGATAATCTCTTTCTTAACACGCGGGAATTTAATCTTGGTAATTCTCTCTCTTGGAACCAGTCCCCAGATTCTTCCAGCTTTCTCATATTCTGCATAATCTGCATCTCTCTGCTCGCGAAGTTTTGCTACATCCTCATTGTAAGATTTTACCTGATCTAAATCCATTTTTGTTCTCCCTTCACTGGTTTTACCAGATTTATTTTTGTTTCGGTTATCTGTTCGCCATTAGAAAACCTTGTTCTCAATTTGTAATTAAACAATACTACACCAATCTTTTATTGTCAATCCATTTTTTCTATTTCGACACGTTTTGTCGTCATGCACAAATAATTTTTCACTTTTTGTACATTTTGTTTTCTATCTATGCTTTATTATTTCTTATTAAGAAACTATGTGTCATTGGACTTCTTTTTGTTTCTTGCAAAAAAATGCTGTCATGCAGCTTTCCCGCACAACAGCATTTTTTCTATCTCTTTATTTCGTTTCTTTTTTCTTCTCCGCTTTCCATTCTGTATAAAATGGATATGCAACGGAAATAACCATAAATATCATCAATACGACACAAATCGGTCTCGTAAACAAGGAACCTAAAACCAGTGATAATGAATTCTGATTTAGGGTCAATGCCTGAGAAAGTCCTTCTTCCGCAATCGGTCCTAAAATCAGTCCCAGTACAATCGGAACAACATTATACTGATATGCCCTCATAAAGAAGCCTGCTACGCCGAATACCAGCATTACGAAGACGTCGCCCACGTTTCCGCGGATTGCGTAGGATCCCATAATACTCAGCATCAAAACACAGACTGAAAGTATATTTTTCGGGGTCAATGTAACCAGCGCAAAATGTTTTGCACCAAACAGGCCAATCAGCATCATAATCACATTAGCAATAAAAAGTGCCGCAATAAATGGATATGTAATGCTTTTCTGGGTTGTAAAGAGCCCGTATCCTAGAATCAGTCCATGAACTGTCAGCGCACCCAACAGAATTGCCGTTGTCGCATTGCCCGGTACGCCCAGCGTCAGAGTTGGAATCAGGGTTCCGCCTGTTACCGCATTATTTGCAGATTCACAGCACGCCACGCCCTCTCTTGCTCCATTTCCGAAGTTTTCCTCCTTGGTAAACATTTTACCAACATTGTGTGCAACATAGGAAGCCACATCTCCGCCTGTACCCGGAATAATTCCGATAATAATTCCCAGAACTGCCGAACGGATATATGTAACCGGATACCGGACTAAATCAAGCAGCCGTACCCGCGCTGATTTGAACTGTGCAATCGATGATTTGTCCGCGATTTCAATCGGATTCTTCAGATTTCCCAGAACCTGAGAAACCGAAAACAGACCGATAACTGCTGGAATCATATTGATTCCACCCATTAAAAACGTCTGTCCAAAGGTAAAACGTGCCCGCCCCAGAACCGGATCCATGCCAATGCAAGCAACCAGAAGTCCCGCGCAGCCCATCATAAGACCCTTCAGAACATTTTTTACGGATAAAGATGCAATAATCGTAAGCCCGAACACCGCCATCATAAAGCGTTCCTGTGGACCAAACTCAAACGCAAATTTTGCCAGAGGCGGCGCTAGGAAAATAAGTGCAATCAGACTGATACAGCCGCCCCAGAAAGAGGCAACCGCTGCCTCTGTCAGTGCTTCGTGTGCCCGGCCAGACTGTGTCATCGGATAACCATCCATCGCTGTCGCAGCGGCCGCCGAGGTTCCCGGCGTATTGATAAGAATCGCCGAGATCGAGCCTCCAAACATAGAACCGCAGTACAGTGCGCCCAGAAAAACCAGACCTGCTGTCGGCTCTAATGTGTATGTAACCGGTATCAGCACCGCAATACCCATGGTCGGAGTAAAGCCTGGAAGTGCACCGATTACGATTCCAATTACCGTTCCCAAAAGTGCCAGCAGCAAATTGATCCCGGTAAATGCCATTCCAAAATATGTAAGAATATCTGCCATCTTCCGTCCTCCTATATCAATATGCCCTTCGGGAAGGTAATACCAAGTGCTGTAAACAGTGCGTACATTCCTACTGCAAAAATAACTGTTACAATCAAATCACGCACCACTGTTTTCGACGAAAGCGCCAGTTCAAATATCAGCCCCGTTGCCGCCATCACAATCACAGAGGAAGTTAAAAAGCCCAGAATACGGATGCATACAACCCAGATAATTAAAAGCGCCAATGCAATCCCCAGACGTTTTAACTGTGCGCCGGTGAACGGAAATAATTTCTCATCTTTTTCCGATTTCCATTTCATTCCTGATACCAGCGTTGACAAAAGGGAGAGGGCAATGCCAAGTTTCGCAATGATCCCCGGCCAATACGATGCATTTTCTCCCATCTGTACATCCAGATAAAGAAAGAAAAGGAAAAAAAGTGTCCAAAAAATACCAGAAACACAATTTTTTCGATTCATCGCGTCCTCCTATTTCTTAAAGCCAAGTTCTTCCAGAACCGGAATGATCGCTTCTTTTGACTGGCTGATCTCAGCCGCAAATGTTTCCGAATCTGCATAAGACAAGGTCAGGGACTGCTTTTTTGCTTCTGCAATTACCTCCGGATCCTCTAATACTTTCTTAACTGCCGCATCAAACGTCTCTACAATTTCCGGTGCTACATCCTTGCTGAAATAGAAGCCTGAATATGTATCTGTGCAATATCCTTTATATCCCAGTTCTTCTAAGGTTGGTATGTCGGCATATTCCGGATTATTGGATTTACTTCCAAGGTTGATAACCGGGCGCACATCGTCTCTTCCTAAAAGTTCGCTCTCATTTCCTGAATAAGAATCTACATGACCGCCCATAACAGCTGTGTAATTGTCAGCCGAACCGCCTGCAGACGGTACGCTCGTTGCATCTAACCCCTCGCCATGAAGAAAAACGCTAAATGCAAGCTGGGCAATTCCTCCGTTACCTGCATTTGCATACGAAAACTTGCCCGGATTTTCTTTGATAAAGTCAATCAGCTGCTCTGCATTTTCATACGGCGAATCGTTCTTTACAATTAAGTACATCGGAGCGCTGAACACTTCCGAAACCGGCTGTAAATCTTCCACCGTATATTCAGTCTCTCCCGCTGCTGGTTTGTAAAGAGTAGGTGTCGGCAGTGAAAACAGAACATTGTATCCATCTGCCTCCCGGCTTAAGAAATCAGTTGTTCCGATAACACCAGAAGCGCCACCATTATTTACTACTGCCATGGAAACTCCCAGTTCTTTCTCCAGATACGGAAGAATAAATCGGCACTGTGTATCGGTCGTACTGCCCGCGTTAAACGGTACAATTACCTGAATCGTTTTATTCGGATATCCATCTGCCTGCTGCGTGTTTCCCTCTCCTGCCGCTGCTGATTCTCCACTCTGTCCGCTGCAAGCGGTCAGGGATGCTACCATCAAAACTGCAGCTGCCGCGCAAATTACCTTTTTCATCTTACATTCTCCTTTGACCCTAAAACTTCACTAATCTGCTTGCTCCTTTACAAATTGATTTACATGAATCGTTTGGCGAACGTTCTCTAATAAAAAACCTTGTTTTCTATATAAGAAACACTATCACTAATGACGAAAAAAGTCAATACGAAAAATATATTTTTGAGTATTTTTATTCAATTTGTTTCTTATTTGAGTACATTATTGTATACTGTTTCCTATATGCTTCTATATTTTCTTTTTCTCTTTTTTTGTTTCTTTATTTCCACTATCTATTTCATAAGAGACGATTTCCTATAGAAGAACAAAAAAAATCCCCTGAGTCTGTTCAGGGGATAGAAAGCGGAGACGGAGGGATTCGAACCCTCGTGCCGGGATGAACCGACAAACGCATTTCGAGTGCGCCGCGTTACGGCCGCTTCGCTACGTCTCCAATTATACAGGTGCTTCTACTCGAAACACCTGTACTATTATACCCGATTTTTCCCTGTTTGTCATCTACTATTTTTGTTTTTATTCAGTATTTTTATTCAGAAATGCTTTCTCCCTGCGTCATCTGCTCCGACATTTCCTTCGCAATTTCCCGGATCAGGAAGATATAACGTTCCATCTTGACTGCATCCACCCGCATTTTAGGCGCGCCGATCGAAACCGCCGCCCAGATATTTCCAGATTCATCATAAATCGGTGCGCCGATTCCGATTGTTTCTGAATTCAGTTCTCCATCACTGATCGCATATCCCTGCTCACGTATTTTCGCGTATTCGTTCAAAAGTCCCTCTGGGGACAAGATTGTATTTTCTGTAAACGCTTTCATCGGTTCTTCCATCAAACGTTTGTGAATCACACTTTCTTCCTGATAAGCGCCCAGAATCTTGCCGGTTGCTCCTGCATATAAGGGACGTTCCTGTCCAACATTTCCCATAACACGAACAAGCTGCTGACTTTCTTCCCGGTAGATCAGAATTGCCTTTCCATTGATCAGCATACTGAATGAAGCATTTTCCCCTGTCATATCCCGGAGACGAACCAGATATGGTTTCACCATCTTTGATAAACCAATCTTGTCTTCATATGTACGTCCCAACACATAAACCGCCGGTCCCAATGTATATTTATGTTCCGGTGTCTGCGCTGCCAGTCCTGTTTTTACCAGTGATGCAAGCAATTTAAAGGTCCCACTCTTACTACAGCTGATCTGCTCGCCAAGCTCCGTCACACTATGTACATAAGGTGCCCGTCCCAATAATTTTAATAAAGTTGCCGTTTTTTCCGATGAATTCATAGGCTCCTCTCCCTTCGCTTCACAACCATTATACCTTTTTCCCTTCTAAAATCCGTCGAATAGTTGTCATTTCTTTCTATACTACGAAAAACCAGTCTCTTTGTCAACCTTTTAGAAACTCCAATTCCTATTTTAGAACACTTTTTTATTTTTATTCAAAATGTTTCCCTTATTCTTTTTAATTTCTTTCTGTGACCAAAAAAATACCAGTCACCTGAAATATGCATCTTCATTCCAAAGAAACATTTCTCAAATAACTGGTATTTTTGATTTTATCTCTATTCTACCTGTTGAACGATTTTACTGATAATACGCATCAATTCCGTTCGCAATTCCCCCGGCAATCAATTCCTGATAATCATCCTGTGCCATCTTCTGGTCTTCTTCCGGGTTGCTCATAAAGCCCATCTCGACAATGGAAACCGGAATCTTACACCAGTTGATGCCGCTCATGCTGTCTGTCTCCTGCACACCGCGGTTCTTGAAGCCGGTTGCCGCGCAGACAGAGTCCGTGATCTTCTTGGAAAGAGAATAGCTTGCCGCGTGAAGCCCGCCGTTGTACGGGTTGGTCGCCGTCTGGCACATGGAGAGTGTTCCGTTGACTGTCGTGTTATCCAGCGAATTGCCATGAATCCGGACAAAAATGGAGGCGCCGCTCTTGTTGGCGATCTCCGCTCTCTCCGCATTGCTTAAGTTGACATCGTTGGACTCCCGGATCATGACGACCTGATAGCCTCTCTCTTCCAGAATCCGTTTTAACTTCTTCGAAACTGATAAAGTCAGCTCATATTCCGGCAGCTTCGTCGATACACCTTCGGTGCCGGAAGCCACCTTCGCCTTCATGGTCGAGGAGCCCGGTCCAACTGGTTCTTTGTCCGGATTGCCCTTTGCCTGATGTCCCGCGTCGATCGCTACGATACGTCCGTTGGACACCGGTGCACCCTGTGCATCCGCTTCTGCCCCCTGCGCTGTGACCGTCGCTTCCTCACTGCCCGGCTCGGTCGTCGTCAGGTATTCGGAACGGATAAAACAGCTCTTGTCCTTATAAAGCACCTCGCTCCAGCCGTCTCCGATACCGACGCGCTGCACGCTGTCGCCCTGATTCAGCTGTGTCACAATCTCATACTCCGTTCCACAGCCCGAACGCACGTTGAGCAGGTTCTCAGTCGCATACACTGTCTCATCGACACTCCGGAAGCCGCTCGCCGTCGTTTTGTCACTCTCCAGCTCGCTCTGGTCCGCAACCGCCGCTGCATCCGCCTCCTGAATGCCCTGTGCATCTTCCAGCTCCAGACTTCGCTTTGCCGCATTCGGCACCTGTTTCTTCGCTGTCTGTTCCGCCGGTTCTGTCTCAGCAGCCGCCATCTGCACCTGCTTCTGTGCCTGATTCGGAAGGGTAAATCCAGCATGGCTTACGCCAATGGAACCCGCCGTGACCACAATCGCGGTCACCGCCGCCCAGAAACGTTTCCGGTAATCCGGTGTGCCTGGCTTTCTTTTTCTGCTTTCTCCTCTTGCCATTTATAAAAAACTCCAATCTTACAGAAGATTCTAACCTCTCCATGATCCGCGCATTCACTGTTTCCAATCAATCGGATCGCAGCACAACTTTGATGCCGACAGAGATTTCTGCCCAATTAAAATCTTCTTTCATTTCTAAATTATTCGATCGTACCGCCGCCTACGACATATTCGCCGTCATAAAAAACGACTGCCTGTCCCGGCGTCGCCGCTCTCTGCGGCTCATCAAATACGCATTCCACCCGATCTTCGCCAATCTTGCGGATCGTACAGAGCGCCCCTTTGTGGCTGTAACGAATCTTCGCACTGACGCGCATCTCCTGATCGCCCAGATCCTCAATCGCCATCCAGTTGAGATTCCGGCAGGTCAGGCGGTTAGAAAAGACATCCTCATTTTCCCCGATCACAACCTCGTTCGTCTCCGGACGTATCTCCGTCACGAACACCGGATGACCGAGTGCCAGATTTAAGCCCTTTCTCTGTCCCACCGTATAATGGGTAATTCCTTTATGACGACCTAAAATATTGCCGTACTTATCTACAAAATTGCCTTCGTCAATCCGGCAATCACTATTTTCCTCGATAAATTTTGCATAATCGTTGTCCGGCACGAAACAGATCTCCTGGCTGTCCGGCTTGTGTGCCACCGGAAGTCCAATCTCCTCCGCCATCTCACGAATCTTGTCTTTCGTATATTCGCCGACCGGCATCAAAGTGTGTGCAAGCTGATGCTGGGTCAGGTTATAAAGCGCGTAGGTCTGATCTTTCGCCGCCGTCGCAGACTTGCAGATCGCATAGCGGCCATTCGGCAACTTTCTCACGCGCGCATAATGTCCCGTTGCAATATAATCAGCCCCAATTTCCAGACTTCTCTGCAAAAGGGACTCCCATTTTACATATCGGTTACAGGCAATACATGGATTCGGCGTGTGTCCGTCCAGATATTCCTGTACAAAGTAATCCATGACATTTTCTTTGAACTCTTTTTTGAAGTTCATCACGTAATACGGGATCTCAAGCCGTTCCGCAACCCGTCTGGCATCATCGACAGCGCTCAGACCACAGCAGCCGCCGTGCTCTTCCTGCTCTACATTCGTCTCATCCTGCCAGATCTGCATTGTGACGCCGATCACATCGTATCCTTGTTCTTTTAAAAGCCAGGCAGCCACGGAGGAGTCAACTCCTCCTGACATGCCGACTACTACTTTTTTCTTTTTCATCAATACTCTTCTTCGACGTCTTCCTCGCCGATATCCGTCTTCGGTTTTACGAGTCCTTTGATCTCAATGCCATTCTTCTGAGCATAATCCCAGAGAGCAGCGTGAATTGCCTCCTCTGCGAGCAGAGAACAGTGTACCTTAACTGGCGGAAGTCCGTCCAGTGCCTCCATAACGGCTTTGTTGGTAACTTCCATCGCTTCCTGGATGGTTTTTCCTTTTACCATCTCGGTCGCCATGCTGCTGGTCGCAACGGCTGCACCGCAGCCAAATGTTTTAAATTTTACATCCTGGATGATCTGGTTGTCATCGATATCCAGGTAAATACGCATAATATCGCCGCATTTTGCGTTGCCGACGGTACCCATACCGCTGGCATTTTCAATCTCGCCTACATTTCTCGGATGCTGGAAATGATCCATTACTTTCTCTGAATACATCGGGTGTTTCCTCTCTATATCTTCATTCACTGTGTACGTGTACAGTAACGGAATTTGCCGTGCTTTCGCCTTTAAATACGGCAAATTTCTGCTGCCACCACGTTATCCTAGGGCACTTTCAGTTGCAAAAGTACCTATCTGTAGATGTTCATTTTGCTTAAAATGTCTAAATCTTACTGCTGCGGATGTTTCTTAATGTAATCCTCATACAGCGGAGACATAGAACGAAGACGTTCTACAATCTTCTTTAAGCAGTCTACCGTGAAATCAATCTGCTCCATGGTTGTCTCGGCTGACAGGGTCAGACGCAGGGAACCGTGTGCAATCTCATGCGGCAGTCCGATCGCCAGAAGTACATGGGACGGATCCAGGGATCCGGAGGTACATGCAGAACCGCTGGAACCACAGATGCCTTCCATGTCAAGCATGATCAGCATGGATTCACCCTCGATGAACTGGAATGCAAAGTTTGCATTGTTGGAAAGTCTCTGGGACGGATGTCCGTTGAGGCGTGCAAATGGAATTTCTTTTAATACACGCTCGATCAGGTGGTCACGCATCGCTTTTTCTTTTGCTGTGCGCTCTTCCATCGTCGCCATCGCAATCTCAACTGCCTTGCCGAATCCTACGATACCAGCCGTATTCTCGGTACCGCCGCGGCGTTTACGCTCCTGTGCGCCGCCGTGGATGAAGGAACGAGTCTTTAATCCGGTACGGATATAAAGGAAGCCGGTTCCCTTCGGTCCATTTAACTTGTGGGCGCTGGAACTGAGCATATCGATATGGCACTCATCTACATTGATCGGAACATGACAAAATGCCTGTACCGCATCGGTGTGGAATAAAATGCCGTGTTTCTTCGCAATCTCACCAATTTCCTTGATCGGCTCAATCGTACCGATCTCATTGTTTGCAAACATAACAGAGATGAGGATGGTGTCCGGACGGATCGCCTTCTCCAGCTCGTCTAATTTAACAACACCAAACTCATCTACATCCAGATAAGTAACCTCAAAACCTCTCTGCTCCAGGTACTCACAGGTGTGCAGAATCGCATGGTGCTCAATCTTGGTCGTGATAATGTGCTTGCCCTTTGCCTGATATGCCTCTGCTGTGGAAATCAGCGCCCAGTTATCAGACTCCGTGCCGCCGTAGGTAAAGTAAATCTCGTTGGACTTTGCGCCCAGCGCTTTCGCGATCGTCTCGCGAGCCTGTGCAATCGCTCTCTTCGGCTCTGCCGAAAATTCATAAACGGAAGACGGGTTGCCGTAATACTCCGTAAAATACGGGAGCATTGCCTCCACTACTTCCGGACGCGTTTTGGTTGTCGCCGCATTGTCCAGATAAATCAACTGTTTCATAACTAATAAATCCGCCTTTCTTCTTAGTGTATGCACGCCTGCCTTTATTGTGATTGTATCACACGGAATCTCACGGCAGGAACTCCCCGCCTGTAAACATTTGCTGCGTACATAGTTTGTAGCAATAAAGGTAAAAGCTTCATCTACGTTCTTTATTATTATATAGGAAAATTGAAAAAATACAAGCAAGAATGAGCGGGTTTTTGAAAAAACCTAGTTAAAAATGGGGTATATAATGTGCTCAAGCTATTCCACCTTACTTATCCAGACAATAAAAAACCGTCCAGCTAGGAGGGGTCAACTCCTGACTAAACGGTTTTTTATTAAATCTTTGCTCCACTTCTGCCTTGAAATCCGTTACCCAATCGGCAGCAATTCCGTGGAAACGCATGTTATCCTCCAAGAGGGAATCTTCGGATAACTGCTGTAGTGCTGTCATTGGCTTCTGACCGCACATGGAGGGTTGATGCAATAGGGTTTACATAAATAAAAAGAAATAAACTGGTAACGGATACCTGTCAATACTTATACATAAAAGGGATTGGTATAGAATCAGGTCGGTTCTTCACTTGACATATCGCTATTGTAATATTATTATATATTATTAGGATACTTCTAAGTGAAAACTCTTGTTTTTTCCTGATGGCTATAATATAACACGCATCAACTTGAAATACCATCCCCGGAACGAGAATATAAATATTGTTTTTTTACAATAATATAAGCATTTAAAAATAGTCCTATAAAGCAAAGGCTAATTAAGCTAAATGGAGGCGGAAAAATGTATATTAAAAACCCGGAGTATTTTATTACCACCGTCCGTGAGGGAAGCATTTCCAAAGCGGCTGAAAAATTATATCTGTCACAGCCATATTTAAGCCAGTGTATCGCACGAACCGAAAAGGAATTAGGCGTCAAGCTCTTCGATCGCAGCCATATGCCGCTCAAACTAACTGAGGCAGGAAAAATCTATATGCGTTATCTGGAAAGTGTCGGAGTCCTGACCGGTCAGTTTGAGGAACAGCTCGGCGAGCTGAAAACGGGACGCAGCCGTACTCTGAATGTCGGCATGACGCTGTGGCGCGGATCCGTCCTGCTGCCGGATATCCTGCCAAGTTACTCTGAAAGCCACCCGGATGTCCGCATCACCTTACGTGAACACCACACTGCCCAGCTTTCCAAGCTGTTACAGGAGGATCAGATCGATTTCGCCCTGATGAATATGCCGCTCAATCTGGATGATTTCGTCTATGACACCATTTTCAACGAGCGCCTCCTTCTGGTAGCCAGCAAGGACCATCCGGCTATCCGCGGTCTGGAAGCAGGCACTCCGGATCATCCGCTTCCAATCGATATGAAAAAGCTGCGCCGGGAACGCTTCATCCTGCTGCAGGAGGATCAGGTCATGGGACACGCCATGAAAAACCTCTTTGCCAAGATGAATATGGAGCCAAAAGATGCCCTATACACCACCAGCAGTACGACTTCGGTCAACCTGGCGGCAAGAGGGTTCGGCATCACCTTCCTGCCGGAAGGCGGAATCCGCCACACTGCCCACGTGGAGCAGCTTGCATTCTTCACCGTAGACAATCCACCGTTCAGCGTGCCGCTGCTGCTTTTATATAAGAAGAACAGCATTATTTCACCACACGCGAAGGATTTTATCGATATGGTGAAGGAGTATTACCGGAATCTGGAGGAAAAGAAGATTAAGGCATAAGAATTTGCTCTTTCTCTGTGCATTCTGTTTCTACATATATTTTAGAATTTTTGCACAAAACGTACAAAATGGGACTTCAGCCCCTAATAGACACAGGCAGCCTAGACGATATCCGTCGAAGCTGCCTGTGTTTTATTTCATATTTTTCTATCATTTCTTGGTCGAATTTATTTAACATTTGAAGAATTTTTATTCTACTATTCTTCCTTATCCAGATTCCGACCATTCACTCGGTCTTTCAATTCGTAAAGCAAATTTTTTAAGTAACTTTTACTTGCGGATCTTCTCCACAAATTCCTTCAGTCTCTTGCACCCTTCTACCACATTCTCATAGCTGTTTGCAAAGGACATACGGATATAGTGGTCGCCTTCGCTTCCGAATACATCGCCCGGTACCATTGCTACCTTGGCATTTTCAAGAAGCAGCGGAGCAAATTCCTGGCCGCTCATGCCAAGCTTTTCGATGTTGATGAAGATGTAGAATGCACCCTTCGGGCAACGGCAGCTCAGTCCGTCAATCTCGTTGATGGCTTTAACTGCATAGTCACGGCGTCTCTGATACTCTTTTACCATGTCTGCTACTTCGTTCTTCTCTTCTTTCAGCGCTACGACACCGGCTTTCTGTACGAAGGAACTTGCACAGGTAACCACGTGCTGATGCAGCTTATTGACAGTCTTGACAATCTCTTCGCTGCAGGCTGCGTAGCCGAGACGCCAGCCGGTCATGGAGTACGCTTTGGAGAAGCCGTTTAATGTGATGGTTCTCTCCTTCATGCCCGGAAGAGAGGCGATGCTGATGTGTTTTGCATCATCGTATAACAGTCTCTCATATACCTCATCTGATATAATCATGATATCGTTCTTCACAGCAATCTCTGCCAGTTCTTTCAGCACATCCTCTGCCAGCACACCGCCGGTCGGGTTGCTCGGAGTGATAAGAACGAGTGCCTTGGTCCGTGGGGTAACCTTTGCACGAATCTCATCCAGATCAATCTGGTAATCATTCTCCTCTTTCAATGTATAGGTAATCGGAACCGCGCCCAGAAGCTTCGGAACATTTAAGTAGTTTAACCAGCCCGGATTCGGAACCAGAACCTCATCGCCCTCGTCGAGAATTGCTGCCATGACATCAAAAACTGCCTCGGAAAGACCTACACTGACGATGATCTCAGTCGGTTTGTACTCTACATTGTTCTGCGTCTTTAATTTCCAGGCAATCGCCTCCCGCAGCTCCATGGTACCAAAGTTGGAAGTATAGAATACATCGCCTTTTTTGATATCCTCGATGCAGGCATTCTTGATGTATTCCGGTGTATCGAAATCCGGACGCCCTAACTCAAAGTGAATGACCGTCTCTCCTGCGCGCTCCATTGCCAGCGCCTTTTCGTTTACTTTACGGATTCCAGACGGAACCAGTTCATCCATTCTTTTTGCGAATAATTTATCCATAATAAAATCTCCTTTTCATTCTGCATATACTCTCAGATTCTCATTGGTCCGCATCTGCTGACACTTTTCCAAGAATATTTTATTTTTCCTGGTAGCCGGCCGGAATTCCGTTTTTCTGTTCTCCAGCCCTTACGCTGCCTTTGTCTCGGTTTCCGCACCAGTTCCCAGCGTATGCATCATGCCCTCGCTGCGTGCTACCACCATGGTGGTTACCACATCACCGGTTACGTTAAAGGTTGTATTTGCCATATCAATCAGTCGGAAGATACCGGCAATCAGACCTACAATCTCCAGCGGAAGTCCCATGTTCGTCAGAAGAATCGTGGTCATGATGATCGCGCCTCCCGGAACACCCGGACAGCCCATAGCTACTAATACAGTAGAAATAATAATGTTTACCAATGCGGACGGTGTCAGGTTCATTCCATAAATCTGTGCCGTCATTACGATAGCTGCTGCATAGTAGATACATCCACCATTCATGTTGATGGTTGCGCCAAGCGGCAGGGAGAACGATGATAACTCGGAAGATACGCCAAACTCATCATTCGTAACAGAGGTTGTGATCGGAAGAGAACCGCTGCTGCTGGTGGTGCTGGCCGTTACAACCCATACTTTCCAGATACCCTGCAGCCATTTCTTTACCGGGAACTTTGCCAGAAGCGCTACCATCGGAATATACATCACTAAAACAAGGATTACATCGGAAGCATAAACCGTGAGAATCAGCTTTCCGAGCGGTCCAAAGATTTTCAGACCATATGCACCAACTGAATCTGCTAACAGTGCACATACACCAATCGGAGAAAACTCCATAACAATGGCTGTGATTTTATACATTGCATTGGCACAGCTCTGTACACCTGCTAAAAGGCGTTCCCCCTCTTTTCCCATCATGATAAGTGCTACGCCTAAGAATATCGAAAATACGATAATCTGCAGCATATTTGTGTTGGTAAAAGAAGTGAAAATGTTGGATGGGAACATATCAATTAACGTATCAATGATACTCGGCATCGCCTGCGCCTCATAATCAGTCGATTGTGATAACGCGATTAAATCAAATCCTTTTCCTGGATTGATGATGTTTGCCATGATAAGCCCTAATCCTACACAGAGTGCAGATGTCAGCGCATACAGTCCAACCACCTTCACGCCAATGTTCCGAAGCTTTTTCAAGTCTCCTAAGCTCGCGACTCCCGCTGTGATGGAAAAGAATACCATCGGAACGACAATCATTTTAATCATATTTAAAAAGATGGTTCCCAGCGGTTTTACAATGGTTGCTTTTTCTCCAAATACGAGTCCGATGACAATACCAAGGCCAAAACCGATGAACGTCTTTGTCGCCAAGCTCAATTTCTTTTTTTCTTTCATGAATATTCCCCTTCTTGTGCAATACCCTCACTTACTGTTCACACATATGTGACCACCATGTTGTTTCACAGCACTTTCTATTTCAAAAGTGCCTGCTTTAAACAACCTCCTCTATGCTATATTCTCTCCCAGATTTCATTTCCCCAAATGTCCTCCGGGAGAGAGGTATCTGCAGTTCCGGGTAAATTTCCCAATTCACCTGCAAAACATGCCTTCCGTGAACTCTTCCGGATGTCCTGCATTCCGGAAATGCATCTTTGCCATGTTTTGCAATTAGTATGCTCTTGTCATCGCACCGTCTAACAGGATGGTCTGACCAGATACGTATGTATTTGCCTCGGAGCACAGCCATGTAGCCAGACGTCCGTATTCATCGATGGTGCCGTAGCGTCCCATCGGGAACTTCTTCAGGTCTTCCTTCTCGTAATCTGCTACGCTGATGCCAGCCTTGTCTGCACGCATCTTGTTCAGATTCTCGATTCTTGCGGTGCCGATACGGCCTGGTCCAATGACATTGACTAAGATATTGTCTTTGCCGACCTCACTCGCCAGGGTCTTGCTCATGCCGACAACGCCCATTCTCATGGTATTGGAAAGAATCAGGTTATCCAGGCAGTCCTTAACGGAAGAAGAAGTTGAGTTTACGATACGACCGCCGCCGAGACGTTTCATGGACGGGAGTACCGCACGGATGGTTCTTACGTAGGAGAGCAGGCACATCTCAAAAGCGCCCTCCCATGCCGCATCATCAAAGCTTACGAACGGTCCCGGCTTCGGACCCGGACACATATTTACGAGTGCGTAGATATCGCCCAGTGTTTCAACGGTGTGTTTTACAAGTGCCTCGATGTCCTCCGCCTTGTTAACATCGCAGAGGAAGGTCTCCGGACGGTTTCCGGTTTCTTTCTCAATCTCAGCCTGTGCTTCCAGAAGCTGATCTTTAAACGGTTCTGCGGTACAAATCATAACCTTTGCACCTTCTCTTGCTATCTCGGTTGCAATTCCCTTGCCAAGTCCGGCTGCTGATGCCATACAGAGAACTACCTTGTCTTTTAATCCTAAATCCATACTGTTACCTCCTGTAAAATGAATATATAAAATGATTTGAATGTTCTGTTTGAATTTTTTATTTTCCTACACTTCCTTTTCCGGATGTTTTTTTAAGTCAACAACCGGGTTTACAAGTGGTGTCATCTCGAATCCGTCCGGTCCGGTGATGCGGCACTCTGCTACATCGCCATCCTGGATGTGGAACGCTCTCGGTGTTCCGGTGGAAAGGATGTCTCCTGCGTACCATCCCTGGATGCTGCTGTGCAGGGATACCAGACGCGGCGGTCTGTGGGTCATGTTTGCTACTACGTTTTCTGCATGAACTTCACCGTTGTGAACACTCTGAACCAGAAGTTCATTGACATCCGGTACCTCATCCGGGGTTACAAGCTCCGGACCGAAGGAGAAGAAGGTCGGGAAGTTCTTTACGATAGTTAAATATCTCGGATTGCCGCTTACATAATCATTTCCCTTTAAGATGGATTCCTCGGTCATATCAAGGATGGTGGTGTAACCGACGATGGCATCCTGCCAGTTTTCTTCGGATACATCTCTGCAATCCTTGCCCATGATGATTCCAAGCTCAGCCTCTGCGGTGGTTTTCTGTGCTTCTTTTAACTTCGGAAGCAAGATTTCATCGCCCGGACCAATCAGGGTGTCTGCCTGCTTGAAGAAGCTTCCCGGAAATCCCTTCGGAGCTGCAGAACCGATGTCTCCGGCATGGTCTGCATAGTTAAGGCCGATACCAAAGATACGTTTCGGGTTGCGGTAGAGCGGTCCGTATACAACTTTCTCGCTCGGAACCAGTCCCGGAATACTTTCCAGCTCTTCCTTGCCGCCTGCGTTATACCATTTTGTCAGTCCCGGAATCTGCTGCTTCTGGATGAGACTCATGACATCCTCGGCCCATGCGGTTCCCTTTGCTGCATTCAGTGCCTCAATCGGAAGCACTCCATTCTTTAAGACGATACCGGCTTTTTCTGTTCCGTTCACTTTGATAGTTGCAAATCTCATATGGTTTCCTCCTTTATCTGTCAGAGATTGCTTCTTCAGAAGTTCTATTTGTCTGTTTCTTTTCATTTTGTTTCAGCGTCTGAAACCCAACCTCTTGAAGCTCTCTGTTTCTTTCTGACATTACTTTACCATTCCCACCAAAAATGTTCCAACTCTCTTTCGAATATGGACGTATAGGTAAATGGTTATGGACCATAACGTGTCTAAAATGATACTTGACCTTCCCTAATAAGCGAAAATACGCCTGGATACAGGCTTTCCTTGTGGTTGGAGGAAGTGGAAATGCCTGTTCCAGACGTATGATTTTAAATATATATAATCGTTTTATTATGACTTTTATAAGTTAATCATTCTAGTAGTATGTTTGATGTCCATAGGAGAATCCTTATGCCTGTCCATGGCACTGAGAATTTGAACACTTATTTTAATATGTAGCCTTGAAAAACGGCACCAGTGCAATCGCTTTCGCACAGTCATGGGAATAGCCGCCGCCCAGGCTCTGCATCCGAGTTTCTATTTTTTCAGCTATGGGATATACTCCAGTATTTTATCTGGTTAAAAATCCGAGTTATTTTTAAATATGGCACTATAAGCAATTTCCTATCAGTATTTTGTGAAATTTTAAACTATTTTTTAGCCAGTAGAATGTATTTGATAAAATCATCTACTGTTGCCCCCACGCCCGGATAGCGCTTCATCGACAAAAGGATTGCACGCTTTGCCAGCGGATCGCCAATCTTGTAATAACAGAGTTTTTCCGTTTTCTCTGTGTATTTCAGCAGTGCATCCCTAAAAAAGATGATACCGGACTGTCCGCTCCGCGCCACATTATAGGCAGTCTGAAGCTGATCAAAATACATAATCACCTTCGGCTCGAAACCAGCGTGGGCGCAGATATCCATACTCCTTTTATAAGAATCCTGATTCTTTTTCAGCATCAGAAATGGTTCTTTCGAGACTTTGGAAAGGTCCACCGCACGCACCGCTTCATCCAGAAAACTCCGCTCCAGGATTGATTCCCTGGAGATCTGAAACTCTTTCAGCTTCTCATTCACAGCAAAGGAAGCAGGAACCGCCATAATCATATACTCATACCCCAGCGTCACACTCTCAAACATCTCCGGGTCGAGTGCCTCGACATCCATCGTGATATCAAACTGCCCGGTTCTAAGCCCAGCATCCATCCCTGAAATATCCGTCTCCGTCACGTTGATCCGGCACTTTGGATTCAGTCTGCAATAGCCCCGGATCACCTCCGGAAGAAAATACGCACAGAAATATCCGGAGCTTCCGATGTTAATCACACCGGAACGGATACCCGCCAGCTCTGCAAAATGCTGCTCCATCTCATTGCTGAGCTCGTATATCTTCCGCGTTTTTTCCAGATAATACTGCCCCGCCGGGGTCAGTGCCACCGGGTTCACATTCCGGTCAAAAAGCGAGATCCCATATAACTCTTTCTCAATCTTTTTAATCGCACCGCTGAGGGCTGGCTGGGAAATATAGAGTTTCTGGGCTGCTTTTGAAAAACTTCCTTCCTTCGCAATTTCCATCACGTATTCATACTCTCGCTTACTGAACATACTCCCATCCCTCCATTGTATCTTTACGTACTACTTTATCTTTTGTCCGGTTATATGTTTAAGCCACTCTCCGAAAAAAAGTAAAAATATTTTTTATGCCATTATAACGAGTTCTTTTTATCACGTCAATTCTGTAATGTATACTATTTTTACACAATTTTCAGTCTCTAAACAACAATCCGAGCATTTTTCACTCTTGCTTTATGAGGCGTTCTTTCCTATAAAACAACGAAAAAGACGCTATGCTGAAGCCTCATTACTTCGTACACAGCGTCTTTTTATCCAGAATTTTATTAAAATCTAAAATTTGAATTATTCAGCCTGCTCAGACTCTTTCTTTGCGTTCAGGTACTCCTGGATGTTTGCCATAACCTCGTCTGCGTTCAGACCGTGTACCATGCAAGCCTCCTCCAGAGACTCACCGATCGAAGACGGACAGCCAACACAGTGCATGCCTGCCTCCATCAGAACATATGCAATACCCATATCATACTGAAGCATCTCGCCCATCGTGGTTGCTTTTGTGATTTCCATGATAAATTTTCCTTTCTATTCATACTTGCAGTCTCTTACGCAGCTTTGCGGTTTTCACCGCCGCTGCAAAAACACCGCGATTATTCTTATGCTTTCTTATATTAACACGAATCGCGCGGTTTTACTATCTTTTTTTGTGAAACATAGAAAATGTTACGATTCACTGGAAAAATTTTTCTGAGCTGAAAATTTTGTACAATCCGGCAGCAGCATTACTCTTCTCTTGCATCCTCTTCTTATTTCTCTTATAATTACCATGATTGTTCTATGTTTTCCTGTATTGAGAATACGATAGTCACTGGCTCCGTTTTTCTGCCTGTGTCGGAAAACATTTTGATTTTTATACATTAAGGAGTTTTATAAAATGGATCCCTTTTCCATGTTAGAATTACTATTATCCGAAAACCAGTTCGAACTTATTCTCCCGGAAACCGGCACTTCTGCTCCCGACACGATCCGCCTGGTTTACCTGATGAATGATGCAGTCGAAAGTTTCCTCCTCTTCCACAACGCCCGCCTGACCGGTACCTACGATCCGGCATACGAGGGCGAACTCGATGCCCTCTTAACCCAGGATGAAAACGAACGCTATGCCCTGATCGTCCATCAGGGAGACTCGGTTGTCACACTCTTTTTCGAAGATCTGACTCTCGAAAATCACTACTATGACTACAGTCAGCTCGGGCACTTCTGGATGAAAGGCTACGAATACCTCCGCCAGCTCGAATACCGCATCGCCATCCTGCGCGACAAACTCGACTATCTGGGGGAAAACTCCTGCAACGCAAACGAGCGGGAGCTTGCCTCCCTCGCGGAATTTCCCCCACTGAACGTCTGCTGCTACCCGGCGGTCCCGGAAAAATACCGCGTCATCTGTGAAAATCCCTGGCATCTCTCCGAAGACGCTTCGCGCGTCTTCCAATCCATCGCCGTCGAAGCCAGTGATCCAAAACTGCTACATCGCCTGAAAGACTATGAGCAGCACCCCACCAAGCGCCGCGCCCGTCAGATTGCCCGCCTCCTGCACCGGAACGCCCATGCCAAGACAGTCGATCTCCTGACCCGGAAGCTTCAAAAAGCCTCTTCCGCCTACCCGTCCCGCACCTTCGGAAAAGCCCAGCAGACCCGTCACCTGGCTCTCGAACTTTTTGCCAAAAAAAGACAGAAAGAGCTTGAAAAGCGCGGCATCCGCTCCGAACTGCTGCGTGAAGAACCCTTTACGACAGCGCAGGATTCGATTGAATTTAAGATGCATTTAATGATATGGGAGAAAGGGATTTTGAACCGTAAGGCGCGGATTGAGACTTGGGAAGATCAATAACATAATCTATTGCAACAGATCCTGCCGGTTGCAGTACTCTGTATGCAGCAGCTTATGTGACAGCTCCCCACACGGTTCTCCCAGATACGTCTCATAAATTTTCTGGATCGCCGGGTTCTTGTGCGACTGTCTGACCGGAAGCTCTGCCTCTGCCTCATAGATGGCTTTCTTCCGCTTCTCCATGATCGACCATGTCTTAGGCGGATTTCCACCGCCGCCGATGCAGCCGCCCGGACACGCCATGATCTCGATAAACTGATAATCGGCGGTTCCGTTCTTTACCTTTTCCAGCAGAATCTTGGCATTCTTGATGCCGTGTGCCACGGCTACCTTGATCACTCTGCCGTTCAAATCAACCTGCGATTCCTTGATTCCCTCGAAACCGCGGACCGGTGTATAGTCTAGATGTTCCATCTCTTTGCCGGTTACCACCGCATAAACGGTGCGGAGTGCCGCCTCCATGACGCCGCCAGTCGCACCGAAAATAAGTCCCGCGCCGCTTCCTTCGCCAAATGGATCGTCAAACGGCGTATCCGGAAGCTCAGAAAAATCGATTCCACCGGCACGGATCAGCGCTGCCAGTTCCTGTACCGTGATGGAAATATCCACATCCTGATAGCCGCTGTCCCTCATTTCCGGACGGGTACACTCAAATTTCTTTGCCGTACACGGCATAACGGAAACACTGCAGATCTCACCCGGATCGATGCCCTCGCGCTTCGCAAACCAGGTCTTGATCAGCGCACCGAACATCTGCTGCGGGGATTTTGCCGTCGATAAATGCTTCGTGTACTCCGGCGCGTAAGTCTCACAATATTTAACCCACGCCGGACAGCAGGAGGTGATCATCGGCAGAGTTCCGCCATTCTGCAGGCGGTTTAACAGTTCCGTTCCCTCCTCCAGGATCGTCAGATCCGCGGAAAAATCAGAATCAAATACCTTGTAAAAGCCCAGGCGCTTAAGTGCCGACACCAGACGTCCCGTGCTGACAACACCCGGCTGCTCACCCAGTGCCTCCGCCAGCGTAATGCGGACGGACGGAGCCACCTGGATAATCAGTTTTTTGCCTAATTCTTTCTGGCGATATAACCCGTAGGTATGATAATGCACCGTCAATGCTCCGGTCGGACACACCTGCACGCACTGGCCGCAGTTAATACAATTGGTATCAGCCAGTTTTTCCCCATAGGCCGGGGCGATCAGCGTATGGAATCCACGGTTTTCCTTCGAAAGGACGTTGATTCCCTGAATCTCATTGCAGACCTCCATACAACGCCCGCACAGAATACATTTCTGCGGATTCCGCATGATGGCCGGAGAACTCCAGTCCTCCTTCTGATGGCGGAGCTGCTTGTCATAGCGGATATCGAGGTGCATTCCGACATCCTGCGCTACCTTCTGCAGATCGCATTTTCCGTCCTTCGGACATACGAGGCATTCCTGCGGATGTCTCGCAAAAATCAGTTCCAGAATATTTCTTCTCGCTTTCAGTACCTTCGGGGATGCCGTCTGCACGACCATTCCCTCCGAAACAGGTGTACTGCACGCGGTCGGTAGAAGTCTCTGTCCTTCTACCTCAACCACACAGATACGGCAGACCGCCTTGATGCTCAAATCCTCATGATAGCAGAGAGTCGGAATGTGGATACAGGCTTTCTTCGCCGCCTGGAGGATCGTCGTTCCTTCCTCCACCTCTACCGGCTGTCCGTCGATTGTCAGATGTACCATCATGCTTCTCTTCCCCCTCTCCGTTTAAACTGTCCCGCATAGGATGTTCCCCGGCTGCGGTGTCTTGCATACGCGTCATACGAATCATATATGACATCACGTTCACCGACTGCTGCATGCTGTCTTCCTATCCGGCTGTTTCCATCGTTTCTATAATCTTCTTCTGCTTCATAAATGCCTTCCGCCACAGCTGCCTGTGTACAGACCGGGCAGTAATCCCGATCAATGTGCGCCAGATATTCCTTTCGGAAGTTCTGGATACTCGTCTGCACCGGAACTGCGGTCGAATGTCCCAGACCACAAAGTGCGGTCAGACGCATCGTCTCCGTCAGCTCATCGATTTTTTCCAGATCCGGCAGAGTCGCCAGCCCCCGGCTGATGCGGGTAACCAGATTGTACAGCTGCTGGCCGCCCTCGCGGCACGGTGTACATTTTCCGCATGACTCGCCGCGGAAGAAGTCCAAATTGTTTCGCACAATATCTACAATACAGTTGCTGTCGTCGATGACCAGAATCGTACCGCAGCCAAGACGTCCGCCGGATGCCGAAACTGTATCAATATCCAGTGTCATATCGATCTGATCTGCATTGATGATCGCACCGGAGGTACCACCGGTCTGCACGCCCAGAAGCCCTTTTCCATCCGCGATACCGCCGCACACCTCATAAATGATATCTTTGAGGTTCACGCCCATCGGAAATTCAAATACGCCCCTGCGGACCACATTTCCACAGACCGTAAAAAGTTTCGTGCCAGGGCTGTTTGCCGTGCCGATGCTGCGGTACCACTCCGCTCCGTTTAAGAGGATCGGTGCAATATTCGCCAGCGTCTCTACGTTATTTAACATGGTCGGTTTTCCAAAGAGTCCGTGAATGCTTGGAAACGGCGGACGGAAACGTGGCTCGCCTCGTTTTCCCTCAATGGACTCAAACAATGCCGTCTCCTCGCCGCAGACGTAAGCACCCGCACCGGAGCGGAACTTGATTTCAAAGTCAAAACCACTCTCCATCATATTTTTTCCTAAAAATCCGCGTTTTTCCGCATCCTCCAGCGCATCTTTTAATACCGGGAACAAATATGTATACTCGGCTCTCAGATAAATATATCCGGTATGGGCGCCGACTGCTTTTCCAGCAATCGCCATGCCCTCGAAGACCGCACACGGGTCGGTCGAGAGAAGAATCCGGTCTTTATTCGTACCCGGCTCTCCCTCATCGGCGTTACAAACGATGTACCTCGTCGGGTCAGATGCGTGGGCGGTAAACTCCATCTTGCGGTAGGTCGGGAATCCTGCACCACCGCGTCCGCGAAGCCCGGATGCGCGGATTACATCAATAATCGCTTCACCGTCCATCGAAAGTGCCTTTTTCAGCGCTTCAAATCCGCCGCGGTCCGCATACTCCTGTGAACTTCTCGGATTAATCTTGCCGCGGTTTTTCAGCAATACGTGCATTTCCTCCATACTATTCCACATCCTCCCGTATATATTGTTTGATAATATCCCTCACCGATTCCGGCGTCAGGTTGCCGTACACGTGCTCATTGATCATGATCGCCGGGGATATTTCACACAGTCCCAGGCAGGGACAGTATTCCAGGGTGAACCTTCCGTCCTCGGTCGTCTCCCCGATGCTGATGCCGAGCTGATCCTCCAGCGCCTGAACGACCGCCTGCGCCCCATGTACGTGGCACGGCGCGCTCTTGCACATCCGGACAATGTAGCGCCCCCTCGGTTTTACCGACAGCATCGCATAAAAGGTGATGAAACTGTACACCTTGTTCATCGGAATATCCATCTCCCTGGCGATGACTGACGCCACCTCCTTGGAAAATGCCGACACAACCTTCTGCGCCCGGATGATCACTGTCATCAGCATATCCGGTCTGCCCTTGTATTCCGCCGCAATCGCAGACACCTGTACCAGCTTTGAAGCCGGTGTCTTATATACATAACTGTCCCTGTCCATCCTGCTCCCTCACTTTCAGTTTGTATTTTTCCAAACTTATTTTTTGTTTGACTAACTGTCTGTTTGATTTTTTCTCGATTATAGGGATGCACTGACAAATTGTCAAGAAAAACTTACAGTTTGGTTTGTTAATTGACAAACAGTTTGTCTGAGAGTATGATGAAAGAAACAGGTTTGCTCTCATTTCCCGTTATCTTGTACCTGAATTTTTGATTTTTAAACAAAAAAGGAGAACATTCTCTTATTTATGTTCCCTATCTACTAACTTTTTTCCATAGAAACAGGATTGACGCAGCAAAATGAACGCGATAAAATTTTTTTCAGGAACTTTGACAAAAGAAAGACAATCCCTGTGCATTTCATTTTCCGAATTATTTTAAGCCGCAAAATTTTGCGATACACACTCGGGGCACAGAGCACCCCAAAGGAGGTATTCATGGAAATTTCCAACTACATGGACTTTCAGTTTCTCATCCGTTTTCTCGAAGGACTTCAAAAGTTTCTCGGAGATAACTGTGAGATCATCGTCCACGATTACCGCAAAGGCTACGATCACACGATCGTCTACGCATTCAACTCACAGCTAAGCGGGCGCGACGTCGGCGGTTCCCCGCGCGGCGGCATGATCACACAGCTCGGCAATGATATCGAGCCGCTCAAGCATTCGATCATTTCCCTCGATACCAGCCAGAAAGACCGGCTTTTTAAGTCCTGCACAACGCTCATCGAGGACGAACATCACAAAATTATCGGATCTGTCTGCTTAAATATGGATGTTCGCGATCTCTATCTGGCACAGAGCGCCCTGCAAAATCTGATCGGACGCCCAGGCACCATCGGCGTATCGGCAGCTGTGGGCGCACAGATCGACGGCATGTCTGGCTGCACACCATCCGGAATGGCTTCTGATGGCACCTTTTCAGGAACTGGCAGCACGGACGGCACGAATGGCGCAAATCAGGCAGCCATGTCTGACCGCGACTTTATTCTCAAAAAGAATGTCGATGATATTTTACAGCACTATATTTATCAGGCAGAGTCCATGATCGGAAAACCGATGATGCTGATGAACAAGGAGGAAAAAATTCGTGCACTCGACTATCTTGACCAGAAAGGCGTCTTCAAGATCACAAAAACCAGCCTGCTCCTGTGCGACGCGATGCAGATTTCCAAGTATACACTGTATAATTATCTGGAAGAAGCGCGGATTTCACGAAAGAGTGAAACGAATGAATAAGAATCATAAACTAATTCTTTCAACCTCTGTTTGCTTATCCTTTTATTCATTTTAAAATATAAAAGACCTGAAGAGCAGCCATTTACCGCACCTTTCAGGTCTTTTTATATTCATTTACCATATTTACATTATTTTCTCAATTTTTCTAGTATTCTTTCTATTATTGTTGCTTCTTACCTATTCTTTTTATCCTATAAACAGACACCACGCCGGAATCGTAATCATCGAAATCAGCGTCGTGAGCACTACCGTTTTCGCTGCAAACGGTGCATCGCTGTCATAGCGCGCCGCAAAGATCGCTGCAGTTGCACCGGCTGGCATTCCCGTCATGATGACTGCCACACCTGCTGCCACCGAATCCAATCCGGCCGCCAGGCTGATTCCATATGCCAGAAGCGGAAGAAGGAACAGACGGAGCACACTGAATTTGAGGGCCGTCGGATTAATAATCTCACGCAGTTTCACATCGGTCAGAATCGTACCGATAATAAACATCGTCAGCGCCGAGTTACAGTTTCCAATGTAGGTAACCGTCGATTTCAGCACGCCCGGAAGCTGCAGCTGTGTCGCCATCAGGAACATACCGATGTAGACACCGACCAGACACGGGTGCGTCAGGACATTTTTCAATACCTTTTTCCGGTCAGAACCGCCTCCAACAAAATAGGATGTACCCGCCGACCACATGACAACGCGCATCGGAATCAGGAAAATGGATGCGTAGAGAAGTCCCATACTTCCATATACGCCTTCCGCAACCGGGTTTCCGAGGAATCCGCCGTTGGAAACGATCGTACAGTATTGAAGCACCTTCCGGTGCTGCTCTGAATATCCCTTAAACAGCACTTTGTTGAGTGCCACACAGACAAGCTGCAAGACAAATCCAACCGCCAACAGCAACCCGCACGTTTTAAAAATCGAAGCATCAAATGAAATCAGGCACGATTTCACAATATTGCAGGGAATCACGATATTCACGCAGAGATCCGTCAGACATTTTTCGCCTTCCTTGCTGATGATCCCGCGCCGTTTCAGTACCGCACCCGCCAGTATCATCAAGAATAAAGAACCCTGTAGGTTGCAAAGTTCGAGTAAATTCATATGGCTCTTCCTCCTTTTCCTACGGCCTTCTTATGAGACGAACCAAAAAACTCCAGATCGGCAGTATGTACAGATACGACGCCACCACCACACTCGCAATCGGAGCACCGACGGCTGCCAGAGGAACGGCTCCGGCGATCGACCACGGAACCAGCGGTGCCAGCACAACCGCCGTATTTTCCAGATCGATTGCAAATCGTTTATTATCTGGATTTCCTTCCTTGCAGAGCTGATGGGTCAGCATGATCGAAAGCGTCTGGTTACAAGCGATCATGGAAGCAACTGCCGCCACCGCAAAGGTCGCACCAAACGGAGTAATTTTCCGGCTCAACGCCTCTATTTTCCCCTGAATCGGCTTCAAGAGCCCAGTTCCCTCGAAAATTCCTGCATAACAGGAGGACAGGCTCACAATCGCAGCCACCTTAATCATTGATTTCAGGCCGCCGCCGTTCATCATAGCATTGAGCGCCGGATCGCTTGCCTGATAACCGGTCAGGCACATCTGTAAAATTTCTTCGATTGTCCGCCCCTGCAACACCACGCTCAGAAACGCCGCCAACACAATGCTGATCAGCATCGTTTTCTTGACCTCCACCCGGAACACAGACAGCACCAGGATAATCGCCGCTGGGATCACCGCGCTCCAATGAAGTACAAAACGATTGGAAAACAGCCCTTCCACATCCATCCGTCCGTTTCCGGCACTCATGGAACGTCCCACTATATAATAGAGAATACATGTAGCCACAAATGGCACCAGCGATGTCTTTACCATTTCGCGGATATTTTCATAAATATCCGTCTTCGTCAGCACACAGACAAGATTCGCGCTGGACGATACCGGTGAACAGCGGTCGCCAAAATAGATGCCAGAAAGAATCGCGCCGCCGATCCAGAACGGGTCAAGCTCCATCGCACGTCCCATCGCCATACAGATAACACCCATCGTCGCGCCGGTTCCAAAGGAGGTTCCGGTCAGGATCGACACCATACAGTTAAGAAGGAACGCGATCACAAGAAATGCCGACGGCGACACCAGCTTCGACGACCAGCACACGATCACGGCGATCGTGCCGGACGCCCGCCACAGCGCTGTGATAAAGCCAATAAGTCCGAAAATCATCAGGATATTGCGGACGGTTTTAACGCCGGAAAGCGACATTTTTCCGAGTTCCGCAAGGCTGTGATTCCGAATCAAACCGTACACACAGAAGATCAGATAGCCGCCCGCCAGCGCCCAGAGCACCGATACGCCGGTAAACACGCAGCCTGCCAGCGCCGCGATAAATGCAAGTAATACAATTCCTTCTAACATAGCTTCACACTCTTTTCCCTACCAACCAGTTATTTTTCGCAGTAATTTTTTATTTTTTGATGTTTTTAGTATATTCCTGTTCTAACTCAATGTCCATCTGTTAATTTATGTATTAAATACAGTTTATTTTTGTATCCTTTAATTTAAGCTATTTCTGCCCTTCTGCCAACTCGGGTCTTCTTTCAGTTTCCCAAAAAATGTGTCCCCAGTGTTTTATAAACATCTTGGTTTTCTTCTACTTTCATCTTCCTCCTCATATACTTTTCTGACATACCCTCCCCGGAGATCTGCCATGCGAAGATTTCATCCTTTGATTACCGGAACCTTGCTCCTGACGGCAGTCGGATTTTTCTGCCGGATTCTCGGCTTTTTCTACCGCATCTTTCTCTCCCGGACGATCGGCGCCGAAGGTCTGGGTTTATATCAGATGATTTTTCCCATACATGGCATCGCATTTGCTCTCTGCGCCGGTCCAATCCAGACTTCGCTCTCCCGCCTGACCGCCGCCTCCCCGGAAAAGGGACGCGCCTTTTTGCGGGTCAGCCTCGCACTCTCACTATCGATCGCCCTGCCGCTGACCTCTTTGATCTACACCTTCGCCGATTTTCTCGCCGCGCGCGTCCTTCTTGCGCCCGAATGTGCGCCGCTTCTGCCCGCACTCGCCCTCTCGATCCCCTTCTGCGCGATCCATGCCTGCTGCTGCGGGTATTATTACGGGCTCAAAAAAACGGCAGTCCCGGCGTTTTCACAGGTGGTCGAGCAGTGCATCCGTATTTTCTCCGTCCTGCTGATCGTCCATGTCTGCCGCACGAACAGGATTCCGATCACGGTGCTGCTGGCTGTCTGGGGGCTGTTGATCGGGGAAGCGGCATCGGCGGTGTTCTGTCTGCTGGTTTATGGATGCTCGAAGCCTGCTGCCACACTGCAAAATACAGACACGCATATTTCCAGCTATTCTCGTCAAACACGAAAAAATACCACCCATTTTCAATACTCATCCCGTTCTACGCCCCCTTATACCCCTGACACTTCCAGCACCACGCCTCCCTCACAAAAAAAATCCGCCCACACTCCCCCCCTGCTCCTCCCCCTCCTCACCATGGCACTCCCCCTCATGGCGAATCGCCTCACGCTCAGCTTTCTCCAGAGTCTCGAAGCCATCTTTGTACCGAACCAGCTTCTCCTCTCCGGGCTCTCGCGGGTTGAATCGGTCAGTATTTACGGAGTTCTCACAGGCATGGCACTCCCCTTTGTCCTCTTTCCATCCGCCATTACCAACTCCCTCGCCGTCGTCCTGCTCCCGGCAGTCTCGGAGGCGCAGGCGCAGAATCAGCCGGACAAAATCGAACGCACCATCTCCATGGCACTCCGCTACAGCCTGTACATGGGAATTCTCTGCGTCGGGCTCTTCACCCGCTTCGGTCCAGCACTGGGCGAAACCTTTTACCACAACGCCGATGCCGGACGTTTCATCCAGATTTTATCCTGGCTCTGCCCGTTTCTCTACCTCTCCACTACCATGGGAAGTATTTTAAACGGGCTTGGGAAAACGGGAACCGTCTTCATCCACCATACGGTTTCCATGCTTCTCACCCTGTCGCTCGTCCTTTTCGCCATCCCGCGATGGGGGATTTTCGCCTATCTGGCGGCGCTTCTCATCAGCGAACTGGTGCTCGCCTTTCTCCACATCCACGCCCTCGCCTGCGAAGTCCCGATCCGCCTACCAGTCAGCCAGGGCATTGTAAAACCGGCATTCTGCCTGCTGGTTTCGATTGGGATGTTAGAAGTTATTCCAAACGCGTCTTACCTGCCTCACCTGTTTCCGCCTGTCCTCATCCAGTCCGGTATCCTTTGCCTGATGTATATAGGAGGACTGCTTCTCTTACATACAGGTACAGTCAAACAATAAATTATATGCTATTTTGCTATATCCCTTAAATGCAATATGTTTAGGTATTTTCTGGCAATTTACATTTTTTTATTTTATACTTATTACATTCAGGGGGATTTACAAAGGGGGAACTTTTTTGAAATACGATATCAATTTTCGGCATTTAGAATATTTTATCAAGGTAGCGCGCCTCGGATCCATCAATAAAGCCGCCCAGGCGCTCTATATTTCCCAGCCGTATCTTGGGAAAATCATGCACGATCTGGAAGAAAATCTCGGCGCCAGGCTCTTTAACCGCAGCCGCTCAGGCGTAACATTAACGCCTGAAGGAATGGAATTTCTGACACATTCCGAAAAAATCATTGACGAAATGGAACAGCTCTGGTTTCAGAAAAAGAAGGAACAAATCAAAATTTCTGATCCGCTGGCTGTCTCCATGACACGTTTTTCTCATATCATGGAAAGTTTCAGTGAAATAATCCTGCGTCACCGCGATCAGCCATCCTTCTCCCATCGACTGTATGAAGGCAATTCAGACGAAGTCATCGAGGATGTGGTATCCGGGCGTGTCGATGTAGGCGTGTTTCATTTTGACAGCCGCAAACGGCGTGAAATGGAGGCCTTGCTCGAATCAAAAGGGCTGGAATACCATTTTCTTGCCAACATCGAACCACACATTATCATTTCCCGCAAACATCCGCTTCTGCTGCAACAGAAACCGGTCAACCTGCACACACTGGCAGAGTACGGCTTTCTTTGGTATCTTGGACAATGCGATGATTATATTTACCAGCTTCTCTCCGAAGGGGATCAGGATGCAGAAAAAATGCGCTCGAAAATCACCTATCTTTCCAGCCGCGCCACCCTGATGTACATGATCTCGATCAGTGACTGCTACAGCATCGGCATCCACGATTTCGCCAAACAAGAAGCCTCCTACCACTCCACTTCTATTCCGATTCCAAACTGTGGTTTTATGCTGGAATTTGGATATGCAATGCGGAAAGGCACGCCAATGACGGCGATCGTACAAGAATTTATTTATGACTTAAAGAAAAAACTTCTCTAAAAAAACACCATCAAAGCTGCCGGACATTCACAGCCGTCCCGGCAGTTTTTTTTTGATCCTTTTCAGCACCTCTTCCCCGTTCATCATAAATATTTATTCATATCTGACATATATATCCCGTTATACCTTTTTGTCATATCCCTTAAAGCTGACACGCATTATACAAACTGTCTTCCCCATGCTACCATACTATCAGAAAGCAACACCGAATAAAAAACAGGAGGCGTTTAAGTATGAGAGATGTACTTGAACAGGCCGTTGCACTGGGAAAAACACATACCCATGAGGGTGCAGTTGCCACCTACATACCAGAACTTGGAAAGGTAGATGGCAGTCAGCTCGGAGTCAGTGTTTTTTGCCGGAACGGCAAACGGATTTCCGTCGGGGATACGAAAGTCCGATTCAGTATTCAGAGTATCTCCAAAATCATCACCCTTGCAGTCGCGCTGGAAATCTGCGGCTTCGACCAGGTATTTAAAAAAGTAGGCATGGAGCCGACCGGCGATCCATTTAACTCGCTGATGAAACTGGAAAATACGGACAGTTCCCCCTACAACCCGATGATCAATGCAGGCGCTATCGTAGTGGCAAGCTGCCTTGCTTCCGAAATCAGTTTCGATACCATGCTTGATACCATCCGGGCTCTCTGCATGGATCCGGACATCAACCTCGACAAAAAGGTTTATCACTCGGAAATGTCTCATATTTCCCGCAACCGGGCAATCGCCTATCTGCTGGAGAGCAAGGGGTACATCGAAAAGAATAAAGATGTGGAAAACAGCCTGCATTTTTATGTCAAAATGTGCTCTCTCAGCGTGACGGCAGAAAGCCTCGCCGGACTGGGACTGATTCTCGCCAACGATGGCATTCATCCAGACACGGGGAAACGGCTTTTAAGCAGCCAGGCGGTTAAAATCGTCAAAACACTCATGTTTACCTGCGGTATGTACGATGGTTCCGGCGAATTTGCCGTCCGGGTCGGCATCCCATCCAAAAGCGGCGTCGGCGGCGGTATCTTATCAGTGGTAGACGGCGAGATGGGAATCGGCATCTTCGGACCGGCGTTAGATAAAAAGGGGAACAGCGTCGCTGGAGAATGCGTGCTTGAATATATGTCACATGAACTGCATCTCCATATGTTTGATCCGCAGCGGCACACTTTATAGCAAAAACAATATGTAAATTGTATGAGAGGGGTATTTTAAAATGGCAGATTTATACGCAAAGATAATCGGCACAGCAAGCAACTATCTTTACAGCTACGTGTTAATCATCCTGCTGGTAGGCGGCGGCATCTATTTTACCATCCGCACCAAAGGGGTACAGCTTCGTTACTTACTTGAATCTATCCGGGTTATCCTGGAGCCATCCGACAAGGAAGATGAGTCTATTTCCGCCTTTCAGGCATTGATGGTTTCCACTGCTTCGCGCGTCGGCACCGGAAATATCGCCGGCATTTCTACCGCCATCTGTTTCGGCGGTCCGGGCGCTATCTTCTGGATGTGGATGACCGCGATCCTCGGAAGTGCAACCGCATTTGTAGAAAGTACGCTGGCACAGATCTACAAACGCCGTGCCGAGGACGGAAGTTGCTACGGCGGTCCTTCCTACTATATTGAAGCCGTTCTGAAAAAAAGATGGCTGGGTGTTCTCTATGCTATTTTCATGATTTTGACTTACATGGTTGGATTTAACCTCGTTGCATCCTTCAATGTGGCAGATTCTTTTAAAGTATACAGTTTCTACAATCCAAGCCTGACTCCGATTCTCATCGGTATCATCCAGGCTGTTATCTTCGGCATCTGCATCAGCGGCGGCGGCAAACAGATCGCTAAAATCACAGGAATTCTTGTTCCGGTAATGGGCGGACTTTACATTGCAGCTGCCCTGCTGATGATTATTCTCCACGGAAACATGATTCCGGGTATGTTCGCAAGCATTTTTGAAGGGGCTTTTGATATTCAGGCTATCTTCGGCGGCTTCATGGGATCCGTTGTGATGCTCGGCATCAAGAGAGGCTTGTTCTCCAATGAGGCAGGTGTCGGTGCTTCCGCTACCGCAGCCGGTTCCGCGGGTGTCAGCCACCCGGTCAAACAGGGTCTTGTTCAGGTATTATCCGTATTTATCGATACTATTGTCATCTGCTCTGCAACCGCATTTTTACTGCTCTGCTCCGGCGTTGCACCGAGTGCAGACATGGCTGGCATGGCATATGTGCAGGCAGCTATGAATAACGTATTCGGCACCGCAGGTGTTGTATTTATCACAGTTGCCCTGATTTTATTTGCCTTTACCACGCTACTCGGAAACTACTATTTTGCTGAAACCGGCATGGCTTATCTCTGCGGCAAAACTCCAGTCAAGGGCATCCGGATTACCCAGAGAGTGATCGCTATCGTGATTGTCCTCATCGGTTCTGTGGCAAGTCTCGGCATCGTGTGGGATACCGCCGATGTTCTGATGGGACTGATGGCAGTCATCAACGTACCAATTATCTTCCTGATTGCCAAGCCGGCGCTCCGCTGCCTGGAAGACTACCGGGCACAGAAACAGGCTGGGAAGAATCCGGTCTTTAAAGCAGCTGATATTGAGTTGAAAGAAGAAACCGATTTCTGGAATTAATAAAAACAAAAATCCGCATAAACAGGGCTGTCAGAATCTTTCCCACACATGGTTTCAACCACACTGTGCAAAATTCCGACAGCCCTGCCTGTATTTTTTCATATCTGTATTATATCTATCTTTTTACCGTTTTATTAATCTGCAGCCTTATTTGCGGTTCTTCCAAATCAAAAACATTCCAGCTGCCAGCAGCACCACTCCGACGGCGGCTCCCACCATCCAGTTCGAAGAAGATATTTTCCCCGATCAATTTTATCGAAATCTCTATTTCTATATCTTATACTCTCATAAATAGCAGATTTCTGTTCCTACTCCTGCTCGTCCTCCTTCAGCACGTACGGCGTCATCTGGTATACATAGTAATTCAGCCAGTTCGTGTACAGCGTGTTGGACATATTTCTCCATTTCAGCACCGGCATGGAAAATGGATCGTTGTCCGGGTAATAGTTGCACGGTACCTGCGGATTTAAGCCTTTTTTCAGATCGCGGTGGTACTCGTTGTTTAACGTCATGCGATCATACTCTGGATGCCCCTGAACGAAAATCTGGCTTCCATCCTGGTTCATCACCAGAAATACGCCAGCCTCATCCGATTTCGCCAGAATCTGCAATTCCGGATGTTTCAGAATATCCTCTTCCCGGTCTTCCGTGTAACGGGAATGCGGGCAGTAAAAATAATCATCGAGACTACGGACCAGCGGGATCTTCCGGTTCAAAAGACGATGTCTGTAAATGCCGGAAAGCTTCGTCTTTCTCTGATGTTTCTGGATTCCATAATGATAATAGAGTCCCGCCTGCATCCCCCAGCAGATATGAAGTGTCGAAGTCACATGCGTCTTGCTCCACTCCATGATCTTCGTCAGCTCGTCCCAGTAGTTAATCTCCTCAAACTCCATATTCTCCACCGGCGCACCGGTAATAATCATACCATCAAAGCGCTTGCGGCGGATCTCGTCAAACGTCACATAAAACTTATTCAAATGCGTCTGCGATGTATTTTTCGAAACGTGCGTTTCCAGCATCAGGAATGAACAGTCCACCTGCAGCGGCGTATTCGAAAGTGCCCGCAGAAGCTGCGTCTCCGTATCCTCCTTGATCGGCATCAGATTCAGAATCAAAATCTCAAGCGGACGAATATCCTGGCTCATCGCCCGATCCTCATCCATCACAAATATATTCTCCGATTCCAAAATTGCCTTAGCAGGAAGATCCTTTTGTATTTTAATTGGCATGGTTATATATCCCCTTTTTATATAAAATTCGTTTGAATTTTAGGATTCTATTATATACCGATATGATTCATTTCTACTTACAATAAAAACTATATCAGCATTCCTAATCATAACACAAGCTGCAAAAAAAAGCCAGCTAAACACTGTCTGGCGTCCGGCTTTTTCACCTCTCTTATAGCTTCAAAAACTCCTCCTCCGAAAGAATCGGCACCCCCAATTCCCGCGCCTTCTTATTCTTCGAAGAAGACGACGCCACATCATTATTGATCAGATAATTCGTCTTGGACGTCACGCTTCCGGTCACTTTGCCGCCGCGGCGCTCAATCAGCTCCTGCAGCTCTTTCCGGTTTTTGAAATGTTCCAGCGAACCGGTAATGACGAAATTCATCCCGGCGAATGCCTCATCTGCACCCTCACTGCTTTCTTCGTCTCCTGCCTCAAAGGTCAGCTCCGCCAGCAGATGATCGACGATCGCATTATTCTTTCCATCCGAAAAGAATGCCGTCCACGCCTGCGCCAGAACTTCCCCGATTCCATCAATCTCGACCAGCTCTTCCACGGTGGCGTGGCGCATCGCCTCAAAATCATTTTTAAAATGACGGCAAATCATCTTGGCATTTGCCAGACCGATGCCTGCAACGCCCAGACCGTACACCATTCTCGGCAGGGTCGTGTGGGACGCTTTCTCAGCCGCCGCAATCAGATTGTCATACGATTTCTGCCCGAATCCGTCCATCTCGACGATCTCTTCCTGATGGCGGTCCAGATGGAAAATGTCCGCATACTCATGAATCATGCCGACACCGATAAATTTCTCCAGCGTCGCCTCTGAAAGCCCCGCAATATTTAACGCATCGCGGCTTGTAAAAAGAGTAAAACTCTTGATTTTCTTCGCCTGGCAGTCCGGGTTCGTGCAGTAGAGTGACTTTACATCGTTGATCTGGCGTACCTCCGTCTGACCGCCGCACACCGGACATGCCTCCGGAATGTCCCGGACACCGCTGCGCGTCAGATTATCCGCGATCTGCGGAATGATCATATTTGCCTTATAAACCGTAATCCGGTCGCCTGCCCCCAGCTCCAGCGCCTCCATGATGCTGATGTTGTGGACACTGGCGCGGCTGACCGTCGTTCCCTCCAGCTCAACCGGTTCAAATACTGCCACCGGGTTAATCAGCCCCGTTCTCGACGCGCTCCATTCAATATAGAGAAGCTTCGTCTCCTGAATCTCATCCGCCCACTTGAATGCGATCGAATCGCGCGGAAATTTTGCCGTCCGCCCCAGCGACTGGCCGTAGGCAATATCATCATACAAAAGCACCAGTCCATCCGACGGCGTATCATTTTCCGCAATCGCCTCAGAATACATTTTGACCGTCTCCGGCAGCGTCTCTTTCGTCACCTCATGGTACTCTACGACCTCAAACCCCTGTGTTTTCAGCCACTCAAACTGCTCTTTCCGCGAATTTTTGAAATCAATGCCATCCGCCTTTACAAGGCTGAACGCATAAAAATGGACCTGTCTCTGCGCTGTGATTTCGCTGTTTAACTGACGCACCGAACCGCTGCATAAGTTTCGCGGATTCTTATATTTCGCATCGACATCCTCGATCTGCTCATTGATCTTCTCAAAATCCGAATACCGGATGATCGCCTCACCGCGCAGGATAAGCTCACCCTGGTAGGAAATATTTAACGGCACATTGACGAACGCCTTTGCATTTGCCGTGATAACCTCGCCGATCTCACCATTTCCACGCGTAACCGCCTTGACAAGTGTTCCATTCTGATAGGTCAGGACGATCGTCAGACCGTCCATCTTCCAGGATAAAAGCCCGGTCTGCCCGCCGAGCCAGTCTGCCAGCTCTTCCACGCTCTTCGTCTTATTTAACGAAAGCATCGGTTTCTCATGGCGCTCCTTCGGAAGCGCACTGACTACCTCATATCCTACATTCTGCGTCGGGCTGTTCGCAAACACAATTCCCGTCTCTTTCTCCAATGAAACCAGTTCATCATAAAGCTTATCATACTCAAAGTTGCTCATGATCTCCCGGCTCTCCTGATAATAGGCGCGCCCTGCTGCCCGCAGCGTCCCAATCAGCTCCCGTATCCGTTTTGTCTTGTCCTCTGCCATCTATCTGACTCCACCTTTCCCATCGCTCTCTCCAACTGCCTCTGAATGCGTTTTCAAGCATTTCTATGCAACCTCATATGTGAACCTGCACTGACTGCCAGACAACATTGTCTCAGCCATTCTTCTTCCCGTTCAAAATATCTTCTAATTTCTGTCTCTCTGCCGCTGTCACTTCCCGGTACTCGCCTGTTTTCAGCCCATCCAGCGTAATGTTCAGCATCCGGACGCGTTTTAACGTCTGCACCTGGTACCCCAGCGCCTCGCACATCCGGCGGATCTGGCGGTTGAGTCCCTGGGTCAGGATGATCCGGAAACTCGTCTTCCCGGTCTTTTCCACCTCACAAGGACGGGTAACCGTATCTAAAATCTTCACTCCTGCGCTCATCTTCCAGACAAACTCACTATCAATGGGTTTATCCACCGTTACCAGATATTCCTTTTCATGTCCGTAACGAGCCCTTAGAATCCGGTTGACCAGCTCGCCCTCATTCGTCATGAGAAGCAGCCCTTCTGAATCCTTGTCCAGACGCCCGATCGGGTAAATCCGGACCGGATAATCTAAAAATTCTACGATATTTTCTGCCCGATCTTTATCAGAAGTCGTGCAGACAATCCCCCGCGGCTTATTGACCGCTAAAAGCACCGGCGCATCCTTGCCGGACACCGCTACGCCATCGCACGCCACGCGCTGTCCCGGCATCAGCTTCTGCCCGACCTCTGCCACGCGCCCATCGATCGTCACACGCCCGTCCGCGATCCGCCGATCCGCCTCCCGCCGGGAGCAGATGCCCGCCTCGCTCAAAAAGCGGTTTAAACGAACACCTTCCGCTGGAATCCGGGATTCCTGCTTTTCACTTGGCTGTACTCTCTTGTATGATTTATCATTTTGATTTTTTTGCATTTTATTCATCTCATTTCGATTTATTGTGCCGTAGGATTCCGGCAACCAAAGTATAAAAATTATAACATTTTCGTCCATGGGGGTGAACCTCACATGGCTAAAGTCACATGCTTCTCAGCCGTTTTAAACGGCAAGACTAAATATCGGCGGATACGCCAGTAACTTAGAATTCGTGCGGATACGCACTTTTCCCATGCCGGATACGGCTGGTTTCCACATTACAGGTAGTCCGCTGTATATCTGCCTGCGTTTATGCCGCTTTTAAATTGTTTACTTCTACATAAAGCTTTCTTAAATCTGCATAAACACATGAGGTTCTACGCTTCACTGCAGGTACTTTTGCCTCCAGTGAAGACCTTCCCGTTTCCGGCAAGGGTTTTAAAAGTTCCCGTATAAAATATCTCACTCCGATATTATAAAAAAACGCCTCTATCAGTTTTTGCTGATAAAAGCGTTTTTTATTCTATGTTCCATTTTCTATGTGTAGATCTGGGCTGCAGTTTCCTTCATGGAACATGCCAGAGTGAACGCCGCAGAACGCATATTCTTTTACAGACCCGCTCCTTACAGTCTCTTAAGCAGCGCCTCTCTCGCTTCCTCATAGCCCGGTTTGCCAAGCAATGCAAACATATTTTTCTTATAGCTCTCTACGCCCGGCTGGTTGAACGGATTGACGCCCAGAAGGTATCCACTGACGCCGCAGGCAAATTCGAAGAAATAGAAGAGCTGTCCTAAGCTGTACGCATCCATCGCCGGGATCGTCACTTTCAGGTTCGGCACACTGCCGTCGGTATGTGCCAGAATCGTGCCGTTCATCGCACTCTTGTTGACGAAATCCACGCTCTTGCCAGCCAGATAGTTCATACCGTCCGTGTCAACATCTTCTTTCTTCAAAATGATCTCCGCCGGAGATTCAGCCACTTCCAGAACTGTCTCAAACATGATTCTCGCGCCGTCCTGGATGAACTGACCCATCGAATGAAGATCGGTCGTTAAATCAACCGCTGCCGGGAAAATACCTTTCTGATCCTTGCCCTCGCTCTCGCCGTAGAGCTGTTTCCACCACTCCGATACATAGTGCAGGCTCGGCTCATAGTTTGCCACAATCTCGACCTGTTTTCCCTTCCGGAGCAGAATGTTGCGGACCGCCGCATATAACAGAGCAGAATTCTTCTCAAACGGAGTCTCCAGTGCATTCTTTCTCGCGTCTGCCGCGCCCTGCATCAACGCATCTATATCCGCGCCGCTGACCGCGATCGGAAGCAGACCGACTGCCGTCAGGACGGAGAAACGACCGCCAACATCATCCGGAACCACGAAGGACTCATAGCCCTCTTCATTTGCCAGATTCTTGAGTGCTCCCCGCGCCCGGTCTGTCGTCGCGTAGATTCGCTTGTTTGCCTCTTCTTTACCATATTTCTCAATCAGCATCTCCTTAAATACACGGAATGCGATCGCCGGCTCCGTTGTCGTACCGGACTTAGAAATAATATTGATAGAGAAATCTTTTCCATCGACCAAATCCATCAGATCATGGATGTATTTGCTGCTGATGCTGTTGCCAACGAAGTAAATCTCCGGTGTTTTTCTTTTTTCTTTCGGAAGATTATTGTAAAAACTATGGGACAGGAACTCGATCGCCGCTCTTGCGCCCAGATACGAACCGCCGATACCGATTACCAGCAGGACATCGGAATCCTTCTGAATCTTCTCCGCTGCTTTTTTGATGCGTCCGAACTCTTCCTTATCATAGTCCACCGGAAGGTCGATCCATCCAAGAAAATCATTGCCCGCGCCGGTCTTTTCTACCAGCGTCTCTCTTGCCGCCTGCACGCCCGCCTTGATACCGGCGATCTCTTCCTCATGAATAAATGCAGCTGCTTTTGAATAATCAAAGATCACATCTTTTCCCATATGTTTCCTCTCCTTTGCATTTCAGCCGTCCGCAGGCGGCGTGATTACTTTGTCAAAAACTTAACTTATCTTTATTATAGCAATCTGGACACCCGTGTGCAACCAGTTTTCAGTTGGAATCATCATTTACAACCCCGATAAATACTCCCTCATAATATCCCCCAGAACCTGCGCCTCCTCGCGGCTCAAACCTTTCATCCAGTCACCCGCATTTGCCTCGCCATTTCGTGTTTTCCGCGTATCCCGGCTTGCTGCAATCTGGTCGAGGCTCTGCTTCAAATACTCCATTTCCTTGTCGCCGGAACGCTCCTTCGCTTCCTGCCTGGGACCCGTATTGTTTTCCGTTTCATTTCCTGATACCATCCGGCGATCCGTAAGATGCCCATCTGTCTCATGCTTGTCCCGTTCCTCCGGTTCGCGCGGTGCAGTGCGAACTGCCCGCATCAGATTCTGTGCCCGTGCATCCCGCTCACGGAACGGATTCACTCTCATCGCTGTCCGCGATTTTCCTTTTTCAAACTCCGTTTCTCCCAGATCCCGGTTATCCGTTTCAGCATCATCCCGACCACTCACGCCGCGATCTGCCCGCAGAGTACTCTGCAGCCATTTCGGCATTTCCCGCACATTCGAGTCCACGCCAGCAACTCCGCCGGATACTCCAGAGGCTCCGGACATTTCCTGTCCGCGCGTCTCCTTCTCACGTGCCGCCCGAAGGAACACCGAATTATCCACATACTCCAAAAGCGCCGTTTCCAGCCGCTGCTGTTTCTGGTCAATCTGGAAACAGCTATCGATAAATGCCAGAAACAGACCGCTCATGACAGCTGCCGACGCATACAGCACAATATAGCTCGCATCCAGCTCATACCAGTACGCCAGAAATGCCTCCGCTGCTCCGGTCAGAAGCCCTAAAAGCACCATTTCCATTGACACGCCGTTCCACGCATCCAGCGAAATATGTAAAAATGAAAATCCGTCAATCTGCTTGTCCAGATATGCCTGCGTGTTCACGATGTTCTGTCCCAAACGGCAGGTATTTTCCAACCGCTGCTTCAGATTTTGAAGATTCTTGTTCCGGGTCATCGCCATGTTGTCAGTTTCTTTTAATAATCTTTTGTAGAGGCTCCGTGTAATCAACTTGCTGACAAATCCGATCATTCCGATTGCCGCAAGAACGGACAGCGCTTTTCCAGTTTGTAAAAATTCCAGCATAAAAAAGCTCCCCTTTCTCTACTTCCGGATCACTTCCGGGTGGCTTGCCACAGGTCAGGTTTAGGCGCTTCGCAGTTTGTCTCTTGCAATTTGCTTTTCACATTTTGCTTTTCACATTCTGTTTTTTGCGCCTGTCAAATCCCGTCTGCATCGTGGCTTTATTATATCCACCGAAAGAGTCTTTGTGAAGATGAGAAAGGGGAAAATCGTTCGTCAAATTCTGCCTTAATTCGATTTTTAATGGGGGTTTAACAACACTTTGCAAGAATTCTCCCATCCTCTCTAGGTGGTGAGATGAATTGCCTTTTGGGAAAATCATGCAATATCTGGCATATTAAAACTGCACATATCTGTGCACATAAATGAAAATAAACACGTGAGAACAAACGTTCTAAAAGGCATGGACAAACGAGTGTTCCTGTGTTATAATATAATCAGCCGAAAGCAAAAGAAAAGGCTTGAAAATATCGGGAGTTGAACTTGATACAGAAAGAAAAATCTCCTGATCTCCCCCAAAAAACGCAGATTTTGTTCGGGACTGCGTAGATACGAAACAGTTCCGCTCATAATAACAGAACCGTGGGACACACGGGGATAGCTCGCCTATGCTTTGCCCAATAGGGCAATCGAACGAGAAGCCCCCCACTTCCAGCGTTAGCTAAGTGGAGGGAGTATGTCACGCAAGCAATATCATTCATAATTCACACATTAGATAAACAGGATTTAATTTTTATTAATTCTACTCATCCAAAACCAAGAAAAATTACTGTAACTGCTGTTTTCCTACAAAACTTTTCTTTTCAAATTTTCGTGCTTATGAATTTAATTATGCCTCATAACGAGATGCCATCTCTAATAAGAGGTTTACCGAATGCTTGATCGCCTGCGCTTCAAATGCCGCATAGTCCATACCCGCACTGTCATCTGCCTTATCCGAAATGGCACGGATGATCAGGAACGGGATTCCGTTTAAATATGCCGCCTGTGCAATCGCTGCGCCTTCCATCTCGGTACAGCTTGCGCTAAACTGCCCGATCAGCCACTCCTTTTTTGCCTTATCCGAGATAAACTGATCTCCGCTTACCACGCGTCCCGGAAATGCCTGAATCTCCGGATTTACCTTCTGGTTGCACTCAATCGCCAGCTCGCGCAGCTTCTCATCCGCCTCAAATGCAAAGGTATCTACACGCGGAATCTGTCCGATCCGATATCCGAATCCGCTCGCATCCATATCATGCTGCACCGCATCCGTCGATACAACGATATCGCCAATGTTAATCTCCGCGCGCAGGGAACCGGCGATACCTGTGTTCACAATCGCACTGATATGGAACCGATCCGCCAGAATCTGACTGCACATACCCGCATTTACCTTGCCGATACCAGAGCGAACCACAACCGCGTCCTTTCCGCCCAGTTTGCCCTGATAAAAATCCATACCGGCTACACTTGTCACGGTGACATCTGTCATTTTCTCCTTGATCTGAGCCACCTCTTCATCCATCGCTCCGATGATTCCTAACATCTGTTTGTCCTCCTGTTTTTTCTATCATTCATCCTTCTATCCTTTTTAACGCGACCGTATCTTCACAGTTCACACGTTGTGCAAACTGTAACAGAATTTTGCTGATGCTTCGCATTCCAAATCAGCAAAATCCACTGCCAGAACAGTATCGTACGGAATTTTCAGTTCAGAAAATTCCTACCTGTAAACAATAACACCGTATCTTCTCAAAAAGTATACTGGATTTTTGTTATCTTGACAACACCTTTGCTGACAGACTATAATCATTTTACTGCGGTGGATTCCCGCCACAGCAGATTAAAACTCATACCATTTTACCATTTGAGGAGGTTTTATCATGACATACAAGACAAAGGGAGTCTGTTCCCGTGAGATTAATTTTGAAGTAGAAGATAATAAAGTAAAGAATGTGCAGTTCGTCGGCGGCTGCTCCGGCAACACACAGGGCGTTGCCCGCCTGATCGATGGCATGGATATTGACGAGGCAATCTCCCGCATCGAAGGCATCCAGTGCGGCTTCCGCCCAACTTCCTGCCCGGATCAGCTGGCACAGGCGTTGAAGGAGTATAAGGCGAACGTGAAATAAGTATCTTTTGGTAGATTCTTTCAGACCCGCCGACATAGTGAAAAACCATTTTTAAACCCCCACCTGAAAACATCTGGAATTTTGAATCCAAAAATTCCTGGATGGTTGCAGGTGGGGGTATTTATGTGATCGCTTTTTTCATACCATTTCGTGTTGCAAATATAGATTTAGTAACACTGTCCCCGTTTAGAATTAGTCGCCGTATTCAGTGATTTTGATTCCCTCTGTTTTTGTCATAAAGGACTGTCCCTTTCCATTTGACTCTACATAATGAACGCCAACTACTCTATAATAATAACCCGTCTTTTGATTTTTCACAGTAAATTCATTTGTCATTCCTGATAAATCTTCTGTTGGAAAATCTTCTTTTTTGGCATCATATATATATCTTGAAACCTCCACCCATTTACCGTCCTCTTGTCTTTGCAGTATTGCAATATTTTTGATTTTATCACACTCTATATGAGCTAATGTTTCAATAATGATACCAATATCACCTTTCCCCAAATTGCTAATACGTGTTGTTGCGGTATCAATAATGCTTCCCCTCGGTTCTATTCCTACAGCTACTCCCTCCGCAGAATTTTCATCCAACAACCTAGTCGTATTATAATCAGCTACTTCAATCGAAAAACCATCAATATTTTTTATTTCACCCGCCTGAACCTGTATCGCTGCCATTGCCATAATAAATCCAGCGCAAATTAATGTATAAATTTTTCTTCTCATAAATCCTCCCTAATTTCCTTCCAAACAAAGGTTTTTAACTATTTTACAAAATTCTTTCTGTGGCATTACTCCAGAAATCTGGTAATAAGCATCTCCTGTTTCATAATAAGAACTATACTCTATCTTTCCTGTATCTATGATAGCTTTGTTTATAATAATATTTGCTCTCAAAAATTCATTATAGACACTTTTTTCTTTTTTTCTATCTGATACAACACTTACCGAATTTCCAACATCTCCTGTTTGTTGCACCAATTTCACTTTATATTCCCCATATTTAAAATACATAACTGATCTTGTTTCTTCTATATCAGCTTTCACATATTCCAAATTTTTAGGTATATAAGCTAATTTCATGACTTGAATTTTTGTTTTTCTAGCTATCTCTGTATATACTTTATCTAGTTCATCCTCTCCGGAAATTGCCTTGACATTATTTAAAACAATATCACTCCGCACACTATCCCGTTCCCGCACCACATACCGATACTCCCTCTTCGCCCCAGCCGAAATCCCCATCGCCACAACCATCACTGCGATAGCGGCGGCAGCTACAGAAACTTTCACAATCGTTTTCAACCGGCGTGGTTTGCGAGCTTCTTCGTGCAGTTTGACAATGTTCTCACTGGATGATTCTTTTTCACTTTCCGGGCTTGTTCCCACCTCCGCTTCTAACTTTGCCATCAACCTCTCAAAGCCGTCTTCTGGTTCTGGAGGTATGTCGCTGTCTTTTACTTCCGTCTGTGCAAGGATAAAATCCTTCAACAGCTGATCTTCGCTGACTCCAAACGCTTCCTGCAGCAGGCGCTCTGCATCTTCTCCAGCTTTTTTTCCGCGCCGGCTTCTGCTCACTTTTTATCCCTCCTATCTGTCCTCGTCCTAACTTTTAGGTTGACTTTTCTTTTTTTCCGTTTACTATACTAAATGTAACCCTTTGCGGGTATGATAAAGCATAAAAACAGTTGTTTTCAGGTTATGGTTGTCCCCTCACACCGTAACCAGCGGCTGATGTGTGGAGGAAACTACTATGAAAAAAATCATTCTGACCGGCGGTGGTACTGCAGGTCATGTTACACCGAATCTCGCCCTGCTTCCGGCACTGCGCGAGGAAGACTTTGAGATTCACTATATTGGTTCTTATAACGGCATTGAGCGCCGCCTGATCGAGGCAGCCAGCATCCCTTACGATGGAATCTCATCGGGAAAACTGCGCCGTTATTTTGACCTTAAGAATTTTTCAGATCCGCTTCGCGTTCTGAAAGGATACTTTGAGGCTCGCAAGCTTATGAAAAAATACAAACCGGATATCGTCTTTTCCAAAGGCGGTTTTGTCGCTGTTCCGGTCGTTCTGGCTGCCAAGCATTATAAAGTGCCTGTCATCATCCATGAATCCGATATGACCCCAGGACTGGCAAATAAAATCTGTATTCCAGCCGCTTCCAAGGTATGCTGCAACTTTCCGGAAACACTTAAATATCTTCCGGAAGATAAGGCGGTTCTGACCGGTTCCCCGATCCGTGAAGAGCTTCTGCACGGGGATCGTCTGGCGGGACTCCAGTACGCCCATCTTTCTGCCGATCGCCCAGTAATCCTGATCATCGGCGGAAGCCTCGGCTCCGTCACGGTCAATCAGGCTGTCCGCGGCATTCTTCCGCAGCTTCTGAAAACCTATCAGGTAATACATATCTGCGGAAAAGGCAATCTGGATGAGTCTCTCATCGGCACCGAAGGATATGTTCAGTATGAGTATGTGGATAAACCACTCCGCCATCTCTTTGCAGCGGCAGATCTGATCATCTCCCGCGCGGGCGCAAATTCCATCTGCGAAATTCTGGCACTCCGCAAACCGAACATTTTGATCCCTCTGTCGGCTGCTGCCAGCCGCGGCGACCAGATCTTAAATGCCAACTCCTTTGCAAAACAGGGATTCAGCACCGTTCTGGAAGAAGAAGTTTTAACCGCAGATACTCTCAGCCAGGCAATCGAAGAGACCTATAAAAATCGCCAGCAGTTCATTGATAAAATGTCTGAAAGCCACTTAAACAATGCTGTCAAAACCATCATGGGGCTGATTCATGATTGCACACGCAGTTAGTAACATTGCTACGTTTGTATAGTACAAGACTAAAACACTGAATATGTAAGCTTATCATCACATCGGACAGATTCGAAACGGCTCTGCTTCGATGTGATTTTTAAATATCAAACAGCTTTGCCCTCAACACGCGCTTCTGCAGTTCTGCTTTTGCCCTGTAAAGACGTGTACAGCATACCGTTGATTTGATTTTCAAAACCGCACAGGCTTCTTCCGCCGTCAATCCCTCCAGAACACGGAGAATCAAAACATCCCGCCAGTCCTTCTTCATAGATTTGACAATCTTCCATACGTTCCAATAGATATCCCTATCGATAACCTCCTGATCCAGAAGCTGAATTCCTATCTCCCCTTCCAAAAGAAGGTTCATAATCTCTTCTTCCGCATCCGGATCTTCCAGATGCAGCATCTCGCGGCGCCGCATCTGCCTCCGATTATCGATCCACTTGCTCCGTAAAATGCGGATCAGTAAAACCAACTTTACTTTATGATCCAGATCTAACGAATAGCGCTTGTAATATTCAATGAAAGCTTCATGCACCATATCCTCAATGTCATCGTACCCTACTCCAATTCTATACGCATATTTCTTCAGCGGTACCAGGTACTCTCTGTAAAGCGCTTCAAAAAGCGCCATTTTTTCATTCTCATGGTGCATATCCAAACTCCTATCGCGTCAGTTCTTCGCGGATGGAGCTACTAATTTCTGCCAGCTCTTCCGGCGTTGCTTTTCCTGGCGCCCATGTCACCATATCCGGTCCATTTTCATATCTCGGAATAATGTGTACATGGAAATGAAAAACTGTCTGTCCTGCGGATATGCCATTGTTCTGAACCACATTGAACCCCGTGCAGCCCAGTGCTTTCTTCATCGCCGCACCAATCTTTCCAGCTAATGGAAGAGCTTTTGCCGCAATCGCCGGATCCAGCTCACATAAATCTTTGAAATGCTGCTTCGGCAGAATCAGCGCATGTCCCTTCGATGCCGGTCCTAAATCCAGAATCACACGAAAATCTTCATCTTCATAAACCGTTGAGGATGGAATCTCTCCGCCAGCGATCTTACAAAAAATACATTCTTTGTCTGTCATGTCGGTCTCTCCTTCTCTCTATGCTTCTCCATTCACTGGAAAAGCGGTATTTTCTTTTGTCACTTGGCTTGAAACTTCCATGTCAAGTGCCTTTATTATAGCATATCCCCATGGCTTGTTCTATGTAAATTTGCAGAAACGCGAAATTGATGTACTTGCAAAATAATTCACATCAATTTCGTGTTTTTGGTTATTATTTTATATTTTCAGATAATTTATCGGTGTTCCCAAAATTTATATCCGACATCCGCCAAATAAATGGAATCCCCATTCCCCAAACTGACTGTTTCATTTGCCTGAAGCGGATAGCCATTGACCGATGTTCCATTGGTTGAATTGAGATCTGTTAGAATGTATACGCCCTCCTTCTGATCGATCCGCGCATGAAGACGGCTGACGGTCGGACGGTCAATACATGCGTCCGACAGCCCCGGATGTTTTCCAAGTGTAAATGGAATATAGGAAATCTGAATCACTGTTCCTCCGGCTTCCACCGGCTCTAAGCGCACCGTTCCTTCCCCATTCTTTGAGGCAGACAGAAGCGTAGTCCCCGCTTCTCTCGCCCGCTCTATCTGTGCTTCTTCTTCTCTTCGAAGTTCCTGCCGATAAGCTTCTTCACTCTCCGGATAGACCTGCCAGCGGTTTTCAGGCGTTGTCTGCTGCCAGTCTTGATATGATAGAGTTCCTTCTATCCCAGACCGTTCTTTCTTTTTCTGGATCACTTTCCTCTCACCATTCCGCACACGACTGCTTTTTCCACCTCGTCCAGCTTCATCCGCCTGATCCACTTCCGTGCTTTCCTCTCTATCCTCTCCCTGACCTCGATTTTTCTTCCTGCCACCATATACCTGCCATTTTCTGCGGGCTGCCAACATCTCCCTCAAAAACACGATTCCCCCGATGCCGCTACTGATTGCATACAGCCATACATCCATTTCTCCCGTCACGTACCAATACACAATGCCAGCTGCCACCGCGCTTCCAAGTACCTTTATCCACCTGTTCTGCCATTGTCCCTTTTGTTTTCCACCTGCCCTTTCAGACTTTTCCCCCACTTCATCTGAGTTCTCTACCGACTCCAGGTTCTTTTTCATCGTTTTCTCCTGATACAACGCTTCCTGCCTATATTTCCAATCCTTCCTGGCTGGCGTTTGAGTGTCAGAAGCCATTTTCCCTGATCGAGATTCCAACGTATCCCTCCGATTTTGCTCCGCTTCAAGCCACTCCTGCCGATCCGCCCACACTCCCGCCGTCTCAGGATCCCCCTCATCCTCGTTTCGTTTTTCTGCCGAAAAGATCCGATCTTCCCCCGAAAGCTGGCGCAGCAGATCTGCCGTTCCGTAATTCTCCCGCAGACTAATCTGGTACAGATTATAAGCTAATACAACAGCCTCCCGATCCTGATGATCCGCACGTTCCAGAAGATACCCCAGCAGTTTTGAGAGCGCCTGCGGCGCCTCTTCCCGATGCCCCGGAACCAGACATAATTCCACAGTAAAATGATCGGGTTCCAGATACAGGTATTCCGGATCCAGCAAAAGCTGTTCCTCTTTTAACAGGTACTCTTCCACCCGCTTCAGAACCGCCAGCACACCAAGCAGAATCGACCGGAGTTCTTGTCCCGACAAGGTCCGTTTTTCCAACACCCGTCTAAGCGGCTGTCTCGACGTTATCTCATAATAATATTCTCTCGCCTCCTCCGTCTGGCGGACCCGGAACTTCAAAAGCCCTTCGATGGCATTCGCCGACAGCATCTGTACCGCATAGCCCGTTTCTTTCTCCGGCGCTTCGATTATCATATAATTATGATTCATTTCCCGGCTATACCGAATCTCCATCCCGTATCCTCCATCACTCTGCATTTTCCAACACTGTCAGCAAACGGATCGCCCGCTCCGGCTCCTGTCCGCGCAGGGATATCTCCGTCTCTGTACTGCTCTTTACCCTTCCGTCCAAGTCTCCCCCATCTTCCCGGATCGTCAAAACTGCATCTCCGCACCGGAAGAATCCACGCAGGCGCTGTCCAGCTCTGCTGCTTATCTCCCCCACTGTCATTCCATCTCCCCGCAACGTTTTTTCCTCCCGATACAGGCACCGTTCCATCGCCTCCTGCAGGACAAAACGCCCCGTAATCCTGCCATGCACCTCAAACACCCCATTTAACAGTGCCGCGATAAAAAAGAATGCAACCGCCATCACAAACGAGGCTTCCACCGTATAACTGGCAGAAACCTCCCGCTTCATCCAAGAGATGCTATCAGCATCCAAATCCACACCGGAAGCACACACGGCAGAAATGGCAGCTTCTTTTTCCGCATTTTCTCCCATAGACCATTCCCCTTTCCGCCAAGCAGTGCCGTAAGCATCCAGACACCTCCTGCCAGACTGCTCACAAATACAGCTCCCATCAAAAGTTCAAGCGTCCGCCATCCCCCCAGATAACACCCAGTGATCAGAAAAAAGCAGCCATCTCCCAGTCCGACCGCACCTTTCGTCTGCCGCTCCATCCAGAACAAAAAAATCCCCGGCAGCATTCCCAAAAGCCATACCGTTATCTGCAACACACTTTTTTTCCAATCCCATCCATCTTTTATAACCGACAGCACACACCGTATCATCGTAAGCGCCATTCCTGCCGTTCCAAATCCATATAGCCAGCTTACACGTATCCGTTTTCTATGAAGATCCTGCCAGGAAAAGACCATCAGAAAAAGGGAAAAAACAACCGCACAGAGGAAACATACTGCACTTTCCAAATCCATCCGCGTAAATCCCATGAAACTTATCCCTGCACTGTTTTCCATCACTCCGCCCTCTCACCCCTCCTTGATTCTTTCCGCCATCCGCACCTATCCACTTCCACAGTATGAACACACACCCATATATTCCACCTCTGATCGCCGCACCTTCTGCACATAATATGCCAATGACGAACAGTCCTGCTTTCCATGGTAAACCTCGCCGGACGGAAGAATATACACCAGACCTCCCGCCGACACCGTCTTTCCACAGTATCTGCAAGCCTTATAACGGCATCCCCCGCTGTTTCTAAGCACCCCCGAAATTACATCTGCATACGCAGCCGCGGTGATCTGATTCGATATATAATGGCACGAAGGCGAGAGATGGTAGCGCGTACTGTCCCGCCCCACATAGACCCATTTTCCCTCCGGTTCTGAATCGTTTTTCTCTGAGAAATACCCGCCTTCCGCCCCAATCCATCCCCGCTTCCGGCTCCGGGAAGTAAGCGTCACATGGTCAAGCGCAAATACCGAGAACGGCAACCGCACCTGATAGGAGGCGCGCAGGTCAATCCATTCTCCATCTTCCGATACGCGGCTGGCGCCACACTGGATATTGGACACTTTGTTTCCACCCGCTGTCTGAATCTTCTCCTTTAAATATCCCTGCAGGATAAGCCCGGACGGAAGTTCTGACCAGCCCCCCGTTCCCTTTTCTCCTGCCTCTGCCGCTTTTCCCGCCTCCATTTCTGCCGGATGCACCGTATGGGATGTACGATACACCTGCCATCCCAGTTCCCGCCCCGTCACTTCCAGCACCGTCTGCACCTTTCTCTGAGTATCCAGTATTTCCATCGGAACTGACAGGAGAATCACCGTAAACATAAACAATGTCAGACTAAGCGCCGCCTCAATCGTCAGGCTCGCACACAGGGAAGCAGAGGACAATGCCCTTTTCCAGGGTCGTTTTGTTACTTGGGCTCTATGCCGCCGAAGGACGGGTATCCCGACCGCACAGATACTTTCATTTATTCGTTTTGTTAGGTTAGTTGTCATCATCTTTTTTACTGGCTTTCTTTATGTACTTGGAGAGGCACATTCACTTGCATCATCTCCTGAAAAAGGACACTGTCCTCCACTCCCCTGTAATTGTGTTTAATATTCCTTCTGGGACGTTCTACGAAGCGGTATCAACGTTCCCTGTGCCGCATAGGACACACTTACCCCATACTGGCACTGATCCATCCGAAATCCCGGCTCTTTTTCTGAAATGCGGTTCTGAATCATATCCATCATCCGGTAACAGAAACGGCTCTTTCCCTGTATCAGAAAAAAGAGTTTCAGCCAGTCCTGGTAGTCCAGCCCTCTGTCGTCTGTCCCGTTTTTCAATGAAGGATCCGTCCCCGTTTCCAGAAAGATGGACGCGCCCTTTTCCGTCAGAGCAGAAAGCGAAATCTGCCACTCCCCCAGCTGTTTGAAAAAAGGAATTTTTCCGCCAGCCAGCAGAACCTTCACATCTGCCACCGACTCTGCAAACGCCCAGACTGTCATGATAAAGAAGGATGCCGCCGCCGTGATCGGTGTGATTCCCGCCAGCCCCGTGATTGCCAGCGCCAATGCTTCCGCCTCCGACCGTTTTTCAGAATCCGCATATAAAGCTGCCAGATTCACCGCCTCGCGCACAGCCAGAAGTTCATTGACGGTGCGTTTTAAATTTTCCCGCTCCGACGCATTTCCCTGTAAGAGATATTCCTGCTCATAATGGACACTTCCCGTCTTTTCCTGCCCGAACCGGGTAAAAAAATGCGCCGCATACGCATCTAAAAGAGCCCGTTCAAGCCCCGCTGTCCAGACATCCCCAGTCGTCCCCCGCTTTCCGCTCTCTCCGCCTGCATACAACGCCGACGGAAATGCCGCGGTCGAAATCCAGTTTTCTGAAATCACAGTTCCCGCCGGCACACAAAGACTCAGCAGATCCGTCCCCGACAGGCGGCTGACTGCTTCCAGCACATTCATTTTTTTCTTGTCTCGGACTGCCGGAACCCGGAAACGTCCATCCTTCTGAAAACCCGCTGTGATCGTCAGAACCGGCGCCCACAGCGCTTCCTCGTCCAGCTCATCGTCCTCATCGTCAGGCTCCCAATCATCGATATAATCCTGTATCTCCTTCCCTTTCCGGACTGCTTCTGCAACCACCTCTTCATTTCCTTGAGCCGTCTCTTCTGTCTTTTTTACCTCCTGGCGGCGCGCTCCATCCGCATCCAAATACGAACGATACCCCCGCATCTCCTCCTGTACCATGCCCCAGGAGCCTTCTTCCAGATCCGGCTGGGCTTCCTGCGCCCCCTGCTCCGATCCCTGCAATTCTTTCGCAAGCCGGTCCGCCTGTTTTTCATACGCCGCAACCAGCCCCGGAATCTGCTTTAATTCTTTCTCTAAGCTTTCCGCCAATTGAAAGAACGAGCTTCCATCCGCCTGGCGGACCGCTGCCTCCATCTCCTCCAGATGTTTCTCCTGTTTTTGCAGGCAGGCTCCGATCGCCTCGATCGACTCTTCCAGACGCAGCACTTTTCTGCCATTTTCCTGATATCCTTCCGCAATCCCATGAACCGCCCTTGCTTCCGTCATCCGTTTTTCCATCTCAGGCAGTTCAGACTCCTCACTTTCCAGCGTCCAGACACCCACTTTCATATAATCGGTAACTTCCTTCGCAAAGAAATCCCCCTTATGCCCGGTGATCGCATCCATCGCTTCGATCTGTACCTTGCCGCCGCTGACCGGATAAAAGGGCGCTGCCGCCAGATATGTTTCCATCTGCGGCTCCATCTCCGCCGCCAGGCGCTCTTTATCCGCACATTCCAGCACAAAAATCCGGTATTTATCCCAAATCTCCCGGTGATAACAGCTCATCAGAGAATCCAGTGAGGAATTGAGCGCCATCTGCATATACCAGCCGCTTCCGGCTGCCCTGGCGGACTCAAACAGCCCGCCCATCAGCGCACAGATACAGGTCAGAATCAAACTCAGGAAAACTGTGATCTCCCCGCAAACTTCCTTTTCTGTTTCAATGTGCCGTTCTGCCCGGATCAATATACCTCCTTCGACTTGCTGTTGATCTGTTTAAAGATATTTGTAAGAAGCGTATTAATCTGCTTTTTAAAGACAATGACCAGACCGATCAGCACCACCAGAATCAGCACTAACTCAATGACCCCCACACCATCCTCGTCCATCAGAAACGATTTTACTTCTCTTACCAGATACGCTTTATCCATATACTTTTTCTCCTTTCTCCCCATTTTTCAGATCCCAAACGCCAGAAACGCCGGGACTGAAACCATCACCATAATAATCATCAACATCAAAAACAATGGAAGCATCAGCTTTGTGGATGCCTCTTCCCCCCGGCGTCTTGCCAGTGCTTTCTCTTCTTCAAACGCCGACTCCATCTCTGTCTCCAGCGCCTTTCGAAGTCCTTCTGCCCCATTTCTGACATTCTGCTCCAAAAGCCCGGAAAGCTTCCGGTACGGTCTCAGGCGGCAGCCCGCACCAAATTCCGCATATGCCTGTAGTTCCGGGACACCGCGCTGCATCCGGTGATATGCCGCTGCCATTTCCCGGTATGCCGCCCGCTCCGTCTGTATTCCCGCCCGGCATGCCGCCTCGTATTCCAGCACAATCCGCTCCCATGCCCGGCGGACCGGAAGCCCCGCCCCGGAAAATACAGTCAGCTTTGACACAATCTCCGGATAATCTTCCATCAGCTCCCGCTTTTTCTTCTTTTTCGCCTCACTCTCCTTCTGTTTTTCATAAAGAGGAAGCAGAATTGCCGCCGCAATCCCCAGCACCGGAAACAGCAGATATTCCCTGTCTCCGCGCACCCGGTAAGATAAATTCTTCCCCTCATACATCTTTGGCAGAACCAGCTGCCCTTCCGTTCTCTGCGCCTCATCCATTTGCTTTAACAGCCGCTTAAAACCTGCCTCTTTTTCCTGCTGCTTCGTCCGAAGCGGCGGATATAGCGTGACCGGGAACCGGTACTCCCGGCTGAATACCCCCGCCTGCAGGGATGCGGTCAGTTCTGTCTGAATCCCCTTCTCCGGGCATTCTTCATTTAAAACTGTCCCATCCGTCTGAATCCATTCCGCATCCTCCGGTGTCCAGCGGACCCGGATGCCCTCTTCTTCCAGCCAGCCGACGAGATGTAGATCTTCCCTTACCTCCTGCAGGGACAGATTGTTTCCCCGAATTAAATCCGCCAGTTTACCTCCCGCCTCCAGCAATACTTTTTTTGCATTCTCTTCCGCATATTCCCGCTCTCCGAGCGAAATCTCCACCGGAATCTCCTTCTCGCACAGTCCGCGCACCCACACTTCCTGCTGCCGTTCCCCTTCTCCGTATGCATAGCGGTTCAGCCGGTTCCCATCTTCCAGCGCCCCATCCCGTTTTTCCACCAGATATCCCGCAACTGCCAGAATTATCCCCAAAAGAATGCATAAAACCTGCTTTTTCCCCATTTTTCCCATGCTGTTTCACACCTCAATCTGAAGAATTTTCCCCGATACCCTCCATGCCAGCAGATAGACCACCAGACACCCGGTCATCACCACCCGCCCCACCGCTGTCTCATACATCTGTGAGAAAAAGCCCGGCGATGACAAATCCACGTAGAGCACGATCAGGTACGGCATCAGGTTCATAATTCTCTGTTCAAACTGCTTTTCTGCCGTCATCGTGAGAATTTCCTCCCGCACCTGAATGCGATCCGAAATCACGTGAACGACATGGTGAACCACGCTTGCCAGCTCGCCCCGGCTCCGTTTGGATACAGTAAAAATAACAGAGAAATTTTCCACCTCATCCAGACCGCTCCTCTTCGCAAAGGAAGAAAGCAGCGCCTCCACGGTCCGGTTCATTTTAAGCTGGCTTGCCAGATATGAAAACTCACGGGTAATCATCCCTTCTTTTCCGTATTGTTCTTCCAGATCGCGCACGCTCGCAATAAACGCATTTTCCACTGAATAGCCTGCAGCCAGCGCCGAAGCCACGATCTGAATCGCTTCCTTAAACTGGAGCCGCAGCTCCTCTTTTCTCCGGCGGCAGAGCTCCCGCCTCTTAAAAAACGGCCGCAGCATCCCCGCCGGAAGCATCAGAACGAACGCCAGAAATGAACGGTAGAATACATACGCCGTCACGGCGCACACCGCTGTTCCCTCCAGAAGGTAACGTATCCACTCCTGCCCCGTCAGGTGGTAAACCCGGTAATCAGAAAGCACTTCCTCCCGCGAATCTGCGCCGCCCTTCAAATCTGCCAACCTGGACAAGTGCTCCTTCCACCTGTCCGGAAGCAGTCTCCCCGCTTTCCTGAAACTGATAGATGGGAGAAAGGCGGATTTTCCCATTTTCATAGCCTATCACCTCCGTGATCTCCAGCACCTTCCGGCTCCGGTCCCGCATCCGCCCGACATGGACCATCAGATCGAGCGCTGAACCGATCTGGCTCCGGACCGCCGCAAGCGGCAGCTCTGCTGCCATCAGAACCATCGTTTCCAGTCTTGAGAGCATATCTTTGGCGCTGTTTGCATGTCCGGTTGAGAGCGAGCCATCGTGCCCCGTATTCATCGCCTGCAGCATTTCCAGCGCCTCGCCGCCCCGGACCTCCCCAACGATGATGCGGTCCGGACGCATTCGGAGACTCGCCCGGATCAGATCGCGCATGGAAATCTCCTGCGAACCATCCCGGTTTTCTACCCTTGTTTCCAGGCTAACAAGATTCGTTACATGGCGGATTTGAAGTTCTGCCGAATCCTCGATCGTAATGACACGGTCCTCCTGTGGAATATAGCCGGACATGGCGTTTAAGATCGTCGTTTTTCCCGATCCGGTTCCGCCGCTGATAAAAATATTGAGTCCCCGCTCGACCGCTTTCTGCAAAAATGCCGCTGCCTCCCGGCTGATACTTTTTAACTCAATCAGGCGTTCCATCGTGATCGGTTCCGGGAACTTCCGGATCGTTAAAATCGGCCCATTTAACGCCACCGGTGCCAGCACCACGTGGACACGAGAACCATCTTCCAGTCTCGCATCCGCAATCGGGGATGCCAGATTGACCGTCCGGTTGACACGGCTTACAATCTGCTGAATCAGATCCTCTAGCTGCCCTACCGAATCAAAGTGCTTTTCTAACTCTTCCACACGCCCCTGCCGCTCGACAAAAATGTGCTCCGTGCCATTTACCATGATCTCCGTGATCGTCGGATCATCGACCAGCTCCTGCAAAATATCCAGCCGTCTGAATGAATCAAACAGCTCTTTTCTCAAACAAAGCCGCTCTTTTAACGGCAGATACGCCCCTTCTGCCGCTTCCAGAATCGCCATGTCGATCAGGTCGCGCAGCTCCTCATCCTCCACCTGCATACGGCTCTCCATCTGCTCCATCAGACGCTGCCTCAAAACCATTTTCTGCTCCTGCATACTTCCCCCTGCCAGTTGTTTCTCTCACAACCGTTTACTCTTTAGAATGACTGGCAAAATCCCGCTCAATTTATCCCTGTCAAAAGACTTTGCCCCTTCTAATTTAACCCACAATGAACATTATCCGCCCACACTGCTTCCCCGCAGCAGCTGCCGTACATAATCACCCAGTTCTCCCCATAAGAGCTGGTCAATATAATCGCCCCGTCCAAAACTGCCGTGATACGGAAGCTTCAGGCGTTTAATACGTTCCCTTAGCATGCCATTTCCTGTCTGTGAAAAATACTGCTCCAGCTCCTTAAGCTTTGCCAAAGACACCGGATCTTCCCGGATCGGCATATAAATTACCCGGCACAGCTTCATTACCGAAAGCGCCGTCCTGCGCCCGCTTCCTATATCCACTACCAGCGTATCATACGCACTCTCCCCGGCAATTGCCCGTATAAGCCCTGCGATTGCCTCCTCTCCCGCCTGATCCAGATCCTCCGGATAGCGCACCGGCGGAATATAGTCCAGCTCCCCCATCGTGTGGACAACGCTGCTCAAACGAAGCGAATTATAGCTTCCACCGTTGTAAAAATACAACAGATCCGACAAATCACTCTTATATTCTTCTTTCATCAAAACCGACAGACCGGAAAATTCCTCCAGGTTCAGATACAGCACCCGCTCCTCCTGTGCCAAAAGTTTTCCCATTGTCAGGGCAAACGAGGTCTTTAAACACCGTCCAACCGGCGAATACACTCCCAAGACCTTCGCCAGCCCCCGCCCGGACACCTCCGGCAGCTCCCCCGGGCTTTCCCCATACCAGGTCATCACGTCGCGCACAATCGCATCGCTGGACTGGTATTTGTAGACACAGGGAACTGACGGACTGACCGGTTTTCCCCCATTATCCGATAAAAGAATAACCTTTTCCGCCCGGATGGACTCCTTTTCTTCCGCCGGAACATGCTCGCCCAACAACAGAAGCTTTACCGGATGTTCTGCCGCAAATGCCCGCAGCCGCTCGATCGAGCTGAACGCCACCACCTCAAACGGTATTTTTTCCTTCTGGTTAACTACCTCTGCAAACCGCGCCGCATAGACCGGATCCACATCATACACCGCCAGAATATGCTTCATCGCACCGCCACCTCCCTAATCACAAGCCATTTCCCCTACAGATACCGAATCAGCTCCGCCCCAATCACTCCCAAAAACAGGCACGGTGCCAGACAAAAAGATGCCTCTTTTCCATCCCGCGCTTCCAGATAGTACGGCTCGACGCTTCCCCCAAGCGCGGACCGATACAAATAAAACACAAGATATGTAAGCCGCTGCCTGGCAATCCCACGCCGGATAAGTAATACAAGTGACCATATTCCGGCAGCTGCCAGCCCGCACAGGAAAATCCGCCCGCCCTGCCGCAGCCCGGCGGCACCAAACAGGACGGCTGCCATTTTGATGTCCCCCGCACCTATCATGCGAAACAGATACAGAGGGAACAGGACAATCAGTAAACTCCCGACACGAATCAAATATCCACAAGTCTCGCCAATCCCCATCATAAGCGCCGCCCCATATCCCGGCAGCCGCCCGCCCCATCCGGCCGTATATCCCATCTTCATCCCCAGACCAAACCGAATCAAAAGGAACAACAGACCGCCAAGCAGAAGCATCCCATTGGGAATACGGCGTTTTTTCAAATCCCAAAACGCACAGCCGCCAGTAAACAACAGCAGCAAAAAGGTCAATCCATCCCCTCCTTCTCTTTCGCATACATGAAACGAACAATTTCTGCACAGTATGTCCTCTTTTCAAAACTCCTGCCGCAAACGATAGCTGCCAGTCCTGTGCCAGCTTTTACCGCCACCTTTTTCCATTCATTTCCTGTATGCACTTCAAACATTCCTGAAAAATTATCGAACATTTCTCTGAACTTAACTTTTAGAATCTTAATAATAGATCAACGGGAAATCCGGATTCCCGTGACAGATGGAAGAACCCATCCATGAATGTTCCTCCATTATGAACAGTTTTTGGTCAAAAGTCAATCCCAAAACACCCGAAATATGCGCCAAAAACATCTCAAAAACTTTGTGCATCTGAACCCATTATTTTAGCTAGACAATTTCGTTATTTGAAAATAATTGCCAAAATATCTCTTTATTTTTTATCTATAAATACCCATTCCAGCATTTTCCTTTCCATTGACTGACGAAACAAAAAATGGTAAAATACTATTAGTTTAAATTTTTAAACCATTATAGAAGGAGGAGCCGCGATGAAAAAAGGAACAGAACTTAAACAGCATTTTCATACCTGTATGCCTCTTTTTATCGCACTGGGCGATGAAATACGGCTGACGATCATCGAAGCGCTGACGGACGAAGCCCTCACGGGACGCAAAAAAAACAACCCTATGAACACAAATCAGCCGGATAAAAACGATGACCGTCCAATCAGCCTGCCCAATCAGCCCCGTCCGCACGGCTTAAATGTCCGGGAGATCACCGAACGGACCAGCCTGTCGCGCCCGGCAGTTTCCCACCATTTGAAGATCTTAAAGACAGCCGGGCTGATCGATGTCCACCGGGAGGGAACCTGCAATTATTATTATCTCTCAATCGAAGACAGCACCCGGAAATTGATGCAGCTCGGACATCTGCTGGAATCCGTGCTTTCCATGAACGCCTGAACCAGGATGCATATCTTTCCATTTTCTGAATATACTGATCGTTGTACCAATTTATAGGATTCAGAAAGAGAGCATCAAACCATGAAGCACAACCGCACCCACTGCTCCGGTATCACCAGCACGGACATTTTTTCCGCTCACCCTGACCCGGAGCTGCTGACAGAACTGCGACAGACCATGAGCACGATCAACACCGTTTTCAACCATTTTGAAGAGGTCGTCGATCCGACTCTGATTGACTGCTATATCTACGAACTGAAAGCCGCACACCTCCGGTATCAGTTCCTTTTACGACATATTAAACAACAGGAAAATACCATTTAACCGACACAAGGAGGACTTTTCTCATGACAGCTTGGTACGACAAAGCCACCTTTTACCATATGTATCCTCTGGGAATGACCGGATCGCCGTTTGCCAATCCCTATCCCGTCTCCGATGGGGCAGCGGATGGCACAAACAGGGACGTTTCCGCCGATTCTCGCATGGACGAACTGATGCTGTGGATTCCCTATTTAGAGAGTCTGCATATTTCCGCAATCTATATTGGACCGCTGTTTGAATCATCCACGCACGGCTATGATACCCGCGATTTCCGGCTCATCGACCGGCGGCTGGGAACCAACGTCTCCTTCCGATCTTTCGTGGACTGCTGCCATGAGCATGGCATCCGCGTCGTCGTGGACGGCGTGTTCAACCACACCGGTCGCGAATTTTTCGCCTTCCGCGACCTGCAGGCGCACCGTGACCAGTCCCCTTACACCAGATGGTACAGGAACGTCAATTTCGGCTGGGGCAGCCCGCTCGGCGATTCCTTCAGCTACGAATCCTGGCACGGCATCTGGGAGCTTCCCTGCTTAAACCACAAAAACCCGGAAGTGCGGAACTATCTGCTTGACACTGTCCGTTTCTGGGTGCAGGAATTTGACATCGACGGTATCCGTCTCGACTGCGCGGGCGATCTTTCCTTTGAATTTATGCAGGAACTGCGCCGGCTGGCAAATAAAATCAAGCCGGAATTCTGGCTGATGGGCGAAGTCATCCACGGCGAATACGCCCGCTGGGTCAATCCGCAGATGCTTCATTCCGTCACCAACTACGAGATGCACAAAAGTATCTATTCCGCTCACAACGACCACAATTATTTCGAACTGGCACACAATGTCCGCCGCCTCGAAGCGGTGGGGCGGGATCTCTACACCTTTGTGGACAACCACGTCGAAGACCGGATCGCAAGCAAACTGTTAAATCCGGCACATCTTGCGCCGCTTTACACGCTGCTGTTCACTCTTCCGGGCATTCCATCCATCTATTATGGAAGTGAATGGGGCATTCAGGGACGCCGCGGACACAACTCTGATACGGAACTCCGTCCGAGAATCCTGCCGCCGAGACCGCTTGCAGAAGAAATGCAGACCAGCGACGGACAAAACACAGGCATCCGCACAGATGGCAACTGCCAGAGCTTTTCGAGCGCCACAGGCACAAACATACACGCAGGCGCAAACACCTGCTGCCAGACCACTTCAAGCACCACAGACTCAAACACAGATACCAACGCAGGCACCGTGACACCGCTTACACTTCTGATCCAGAAACTCGCCGCCATCCATGCCGCCGAACCGGCGCTTCACGGTGGGCGTTATCAGGAACTTCTGCTGACAAACCGGCAGTACGCATTTGCCAGACACGGTGACCACCAGGCGATCCTTACCGCTGCCAACAACGATGACAACGCCGCTTATTTACAAGTTCCACTTCCATTCCACACGACAGCGGAACAAGCTACGGATCTGATTACCGGAAAATCGTTTTTGATCGATAAGAATACAAACAAAATTCAGATAGAATTAGAGGGTAACAGCGCTGTTATTCTCGGAATCACGGAGGGGTAACCTTATGAAAAAAGCAGCTTCCACTACTAAACGAACCACATCGAAAAAACCAAAGACAGAAGGACTCGGCGTGATCGGCGAGCTTGACCGGTATCTCTTCGGAGAAGGCCGCCACTACCAGCTCTACCACAAGCTGGGCGCACACCCTTATACATATCGCGGACAGGACGGCTACTATTTCGCGGTCTGGGCGCCGCACGCAGCCGCCGTCAGCCTGGTCGGCGACTTCAACGCCTGGAATCCGGATGCAACCCCGATGAAGCCGGTCGCAGACAGCGGCATTTACGAGCTCTTCGTACCGGGACTTGGCGTGGGACAGCTCTACAAATTCGCCATCACCACGCACACGGGAACGATTTTATTTAAGGCAGATCCATATGCATTTTCGGCAGAATACCGTCCGGGAACCGCTTCCGTGACCGCCGATATCCGCGGCTTCAAATGGAACGATTCCAAATGGATGGAATCGCGCGCGGGCACCGATCCGGTCAAGGCGCCAATCTCTATCTACGAAGTTCACTTAGGATCCTGGAAAAAGAAAAATCGCCCGGAAAAGGACGGTTACTACACTTACATGGAAGCCGCGCATGAGCTGGCTGACTATGTCCTGGAAATGGGCTACACCCATGTAGAGCTCATGGGAATCGCCGAACATCCGTATGACGGCTCCTGGGGCTATCAGGTAACCGGCTATTTTGCCCCGACCTCCCGCTACGGAACCCCGGCGGAATTTATGTATTTCGTCAATTACTTACATAAAAAAGGCATCGGTGTCATCCTAGACTGGGTTCCGGCGCATTTTCCGAAGGATGCACACGGACTTGCCGATTTCGACGGACAGGCGCTCTATGAGTACGCCGACCCGCGCAAAGGCGAGCACCCGGACTGGGGTACCAAGGTCTTCGATTATGCCAAAAACGAGGTATCCAATTTTCTGATCGCCAACGCGCTCTACTGGCTCGATGAATACCACATCGATGGTCTGCGCGTGGACGCCGTCGCTTCCATGCTTTACTTAGACTATGGGCGCCAGGACGGACAGTGGGTACCAAATAAATATGGCGACAACAAAAACCTCGAAGCCATCGAGTTTTTCAAACATTTAAACAGCGTGATCCGCGGCCGGAAGGACGGCGCCATCATCATTGCCGAGGAATCCACCGCCTGGCCGAACGTTACCAAGAGCCCGGAGGAGGACGGTCTTGGATTTACCTTCAAATGGAATATGGGCTGGATGCATGACTTCCTCGAATACATGAAGCTCGACCCGTATTTCCGTAAATTTAACCACAACAAAATGACCTTCGGCATCACCTACTGCACCAGCGAAAACTTCATTCTGGTGCTCTCGCACGACGAGGTCGTCCACCTCAAATGCTCGATGATCAACAAAATGCCGGGCGAATACGAGGATAAATTTGCCAACCTGAAAGTCGGCTACACTTTCATGCTCGGACATCCGGGCAAGAAACTTCTCTTCATGGGACAGGATTTCGGTCAGTTCCATGAATGGGATGAAAAAGTCTCCCTCGACTGGTACCTTACGAAAGAGCCGTTCCATGCCGACCTCCAGAATTATGTGAAAGGGCTTTTGACGCTCTACCACAAATATCCGGCGCTCTACCGCCTGGACGAGGAGTATGACGGCTTCCAGTGGATCAACGCCAACGACGGAGACCGCAGTATTTTCAGCTTTATCCGCCGCGATGAAACACAGAAAAAGAATCTTCTCTTCATCTGCAACTTCACCCCGGTAGACCGCGACGATTACCGCATCGGTGTTCCGAAACGCGGCACCTACACGCTGCTGCTTGACCAGGAACACGGCTACTACAAGCGCGGCGATAAGATCAGCCATTACCGCTCCATCAAGAGCGAATGTGACGGACAGCCATACTCCTTCGCGTACCCGCTTCCGGCGTATGGAACTGCAGTGTTCCGGTTCTCATAAAATAATGTTCCTATGAAGTCAAAAAACCTGCCGCAGACAGACTGTTTATATGGGGGGATACAGTCTGCCTGCGGCAGGTTTTATTTATACGGGTTCTGATTCGTGACCCAATCAATTTTATCCGCGGATCGCCGCTTCCAGCTGCTTCAGCGCTTTCTCCACCGTCGCCCGCGGGCATGCGATATTGATCCGCTCGAAGCCCTCGCCGTCCGGTCCGAACATCGCGCCGCTGTCCAGCCACAGATGTGCCTTGTCCACGATCAGATGTTCCAGCTCTTTTTCATTCAAATGAAGCGCCTTAAAATCCAGCCACAGAAGGTAGGTTCCCTCCGGCTCGATCAGACGGATTTCCGGCAGATGCTCTTCCAGATACGCCTTCACAAACTTCCGGTTCTCCTCCAGATACGCTTTTAGCTGTGCAAGCCACTCCGCTCCCTCTTCATACGCCGCCTGGCATGCTACCAGTCCCATCAGACCGACCTGGCTGTAGCCTGCCGCCGCGATCTCCTTTAAGAGTTTCTTCCGAAGCTCTGGGTTCGGCACAAAGATATTGGAAATCTGCAGTCCCGCCAGATTGAACGTCTTGGATGGTGCCGTGCAGATCAGGCAGTTCTGCTCAAACTCTGCACCCAGCTTCGCAAATACTGTGTGTGGATGTCCCTCGCGGGTAAAATCACTGTGGATCTCATCGCTGACCACGAGCACACCGTGACGCAGGCAAATCTCGCCAACCCGGCGCAGTTCTTCCTCGCTCCAGACACGTCCGACCGGGTTGTGCGGACTGCAAAGCAGGAACAATTTGACCTTATTTTCCACGATCTTCGTTTCCAGGTCGTCAAAATCCATCGTGTAATAGCCATCCGTGATTTTCAGCGGGCTGTTGACAATCTTACGCCCATTGTCCGTAATTACTTCCGAAAACGGATAGTACACCGGCTGCTGAAGCAGTACGCCGTCACCTTCCTTTGTATACGCCCGGACAGCCGCCGCCAGCGCGAATACAACGCCCGGTGTCTTCACCAGCCACTCCGGTTTCGTCTCCCAGCCAAAGCGCTCCCGGTACCAGTTCTGGACTGCCGCAAAATAGCCCTCTTTTCCATCACTGTAGCCGAAAATACCATGTTTTACTGTCTCTTCCAGCCGCTCTAAAATCGCCGGAGCCGTCTGAAAATCCATATCAGCCACCCAAAGCGGTAAAATATCCGCTGGTTTTCCTCGCTCGATGGCAAAATCATATTTTAAACAGTTGGTACCATGCCGGTCCACCACTTTGTCAAAATCGTATTTCATGCATTTTCCTCCCAATCCATCGTTCCTGTCAATGAACGGTTTTCACTCTGGCATCCTGTCATCCATGCCCATATCCCACTGCCCATGCAAAACCGATACCAAACATATCTATCCTCTTTTGTAACTGTTCAGTACCTTCACAGTCACGCGCAAAAATCCATTAAAAATTGCCTACGGCAATGGGATTTTTGCCTGCTGGCCCATGTTTTCGTACGGTCAGCGCAGTAAATGCGCAGACCTACTGAACAGTTACCCTCTTTTTACGCTAATGCCTGCTCCAGATCCGCAATCAGATCATCCACATTTTCAATACCGACAGACAGACGTAAAAATGTCTCTGTAATTCCAAGACGTTCCCGGATCTCAACCGGTACATCGCCGTGTGTCTGCAGCATCGGATAGGTAATCAGGGACTCCACGCCGCCCAGACTCTCCGCATAGGAAATAAGCTTCACGCGCTCCAGCACCTTTCTCGCCGTCTCCTCTGTATCAGTGCGGAACGAAATCATGCTGCCCGCGCCGCGGCTCTGTTTTTGGTTGATCTCATAACCCGGATGTTCCGGAAGTCCTACATAGTAGACATCCGTTACCTTTTTCTGCTCTTTCAGCCAGTCTGCGATCTTCATCGCATTTTCCTGCTGCCGCTCCACGCGCACCGACAGAGTCTTGATGCCGCGCAGAACTAAGAAGGAATCAAACGGAGAAAGTCCGCTTCCGATCGTCTTGAACAGATATCGAATCTGCTCTGCCAGCGCCTTGATCGGCGTACATAAAAATCCAGCCAGCGTATCATTGTGACCGCCTAAAAACTTCGTGCCACTGTGGACAACCAGATCCGCGCCCTGGGCGATCGGATTCTGCAGATACGGGGACAGGAAGGTATTGTCCACGATCAGAAGCAGTCCGTGCTTCGTCGCCAGACGGCTCATTTCCGCCAGATCGGTCACCTGCATCGTCGGGTTGCTCGGTGTCTCGATGTAGAGTGCCTTCGTCTGATCCGTGATCGCCTTCTCAACCGCCTCCACATCGGCTGTATTTATATAGGAAAATGAAAAACCGCGCTTCTTTTCCAGTGCCTCAAAAATACGGACGGAACCGCCATACAGATCCTCGGTACATACAAAATGGCTGCCACTGTCAAACAGCTCCATCATCAGCGAGATCGCCGCCATACCGGATGTGCAGGCAACGGTATCAACCGCTCCTTCCAGCGCCGAAACAGTCTTTTCCAGCTCGTCTCTGGTCGGGTTGCTCTCACGCGTATAATTATGACCGGTCGATTCCCCAATACCCGGGTGGGCAAAAGTCGCCGTCTGGTAAATCGGCACTGAAACAGCGCCAAAAGAATGGTTTTTAGAAGTTTCCGGATCTCCGCAAATACAAGTTGTCTCTATCTGATAAGCCACGATGTCATCCTCCTGTGTCTATTTGCTATATCAGCAAATTTGTTTTTTATATAATTTTCTTATTTCATATTGTTTTAATTGGTTTATCAGTGATTGTAATGCGAAATTCCTACTTTGTCAATAGGAATTCCATGCAGTCCGCCATTTTCCTGGGCGTTTTCCTTCCTCAGCGCAAAAACCTATCAAGGTACATTTTTTGTTTTTTCACAGAACGCACCTTCCAAACAATTCAAGTCGAACGTCCGTGAGACTTGGCGCGTGATTCTGGTCAGCGAAGCTGACATATTCTTTACAGAATCACTGCGCATCCTCGCGGAGCGTTTATCTCAGTCGGAGAATGGACTCCCACTGAGACAAATTTGCTATTACTCACCACCTGAAGAGGTGGGAGTCTTCTCGACTGAGATAAAAAACAGAATAATTTCGGTTCTTTCTTTGCAAATAAGCCAATGCATATAGTTTTCCCCATACACATCGGCTTATTTCACGCATCAGGCGGATCTCTCGATCCTGCCTTTTACTTCATATTCAACTATTTCCGCAGCTGTGCCAGGCGCTCCTGTACCTGTGCCATCATCTGGCGGTATTTCTCCAGCTTCTCGCGCTCTTCGGCAATCTTTGCCTCCGGTGCGCGGCTGACGAACTTTTCATTGCTTAACATACCCTCGGAACGGGCAAGCTCTTTTTTCAGCTTCTCTTCTTCCTTGCTGAGGCGTTCGATCTCTTTGTCCAGATCAACTAACTCTGCAAACGGCATATAGATGGTTGCCTTTGCAGTCACAGCCGATACAGCATCGTCTGCGATTCCGCTCTTGTCCTTCTGAAGAATAACATCGCTCGCATAGCCAAGAGTTGCAAAGAAGACGCGGCTGTGCTCGAAGATGGACAGAACTTCCGGATCTTCAGATACAACGTATACTTTTGCCTTCTTGCTCGGCGGTACGTTCATGGATGTGCGGACACCGCGGATCGCGCGGACTGCATCCTTGATCGTCTCAACTGCCTTCTCTTCCTCTGCAAAGTTCCACTCATCCTTGTAGACCGGCCAGGAAGAAATCATGATGGACGGTTCCTCATCCTGCAGGTTGCAGAAGATTTCCTCGGTAATAAACGGCATATATGGATGCAGCAGTTTCAAGGACTGGATCAGAACCGTTTTCAGGGTCCAGAGTGCAGCTGCCTTGGTGGTATCCTCCTCGGACCAGAGTCTCGGTTTTACCATCTCAATGTACCAGTCACAGAATTCCTCCCAGATGAAATCATAAACCTTCTGGAGGGCGATTCCCAGCTCGTACTTATCCATGTTCTCGGTGACATCTTTTGCCAGCGTGTTGACCTTGGAGAGGATCCAGCGGTCAGCCATCTGCAGGTCAGAAAGTTTTACATCCGTTACCGGCGCTTTCTCAATGTTCATCATGATGAAACGGGATGCATTCCACACCTTGTTTGCAAAGTTGCGACTTGCTTCTACACGCTCCCAGTAGAAACGCATATCGTTGCCCGGTGCGTTACCGGTCATCAGGGTCATACGGAGTGCATCGGCGCCGTACTTGTCGATAACCTCCAGCGGATCGATACCATTTCCAAGGGATTTACTCATCTTACGTCCCTGAGAATCACGTACCAGACCGTGGATCAGGACGGTGTGGAACGGCTCTTTGCCAGTCTGCTCCAGACCGGAGAATACCATACGGATAACCCAGAAGAAAATGATATCGTATCCGGTTACCAGCACGTCGGTCGGATAGAAATATTCATATTCCGGTGTGTCCTTCGGCCAGCCGAGCGTGGAGAACGGCCACAGGGCGGAAGAGAACCAGGTATCCAGCGTGTCCTCATCCTGATGCAGATGGGTGCCGCCGCATTTCGGGCATACCGCCGGTGCACACTTGGCAACGGTCATCTCGCCGCAGTCATCACAATAATATGCCGGAATCCGGTGTCCCCACCAGAGCTGACGGGAAATACACCAGTCACGGATGCCCTCAAGCCAGTGCAGATAGGTCTTTCCAAAGCTCTCCGGAACGAATTTAAGTCTGCCGGATTTAAGTGCCTCTACCGCCGGTTTCGCCATCTCTTCCATCTTGACAAACCACTGCGGTTTTACCATCGGTTCTACGGTTGTGCCGCAGCGGTCGTGGGTACCTACGTTGTGGGAATGCGGAACGACTTTGACTAAAAGTCCCATTTCCTTCAGATCCTCTACCATGGCTTTTCTCGCCTCGTAGCGGTCCATGCCCTGATATTTGCCCGGTACGCTGATGGTTGCATCGTCATTCATGATGCAGATCTCTTCCAGGTTGTGGCGTTTTCCTACCTCAAAGTCGTTCGGGTCATGTGCCGGTGTGATCTTTACGCAGCCGGTACCGAACTCTTTATCTACATACTCATCCGCGATGACCGGAATCTCTCGGTCGGTCAGCGGCAGTTTTAACATCTTGCCTACGATATCCTTGTAGCGCTCATCCTCCGGGTTGACAGCTACCGCAGTATCGCCTAACAGCGTCTCCGGACGGGTGGTTGCGATCTCGACGAAACGTCCCTCTTCGCCGACGATCGGGTAATTGATGTGCCAGAAAAAGCCGTCCTGCTCCTCATGCTCTACCTCGGCATCCGAAATGGAAGTCTGGCAGACCGGGCACCAGTTGATGATACGGGATCCCTTGTAAATATAACCTTTTTCATACAGTCTGGTAAATACTTCCAGAACCGCCTCGGAACAGCCCTCGTCCATCGTGAAACGCTCGCGGTCCCAGTCAGCGGAGGAACCCAGCTTGTGAAGCTGTTTTACGATGCGGCTGCCGTACTCTTCTTTCCACTCCCATGCTTTCTCCAGGAAGCCCTCACGACCCAGATCATGCTTGTCAATGCCCTGCTCTTTCAGCTTGTTGATAACCTTAACCTCCGTTGCGATCGCCGCATGGTCGGTACCCGGCTGCCACAGTGCCTCATAGCCCTGCATTCTCTTGTAACGGATCAGGATATCCTGCATGGTGTTATCCAGCGCATGTCCCATATGAAGCTGTCCGGTAATGTTTGGCGGCGGCATCACAATCGTGAACGGCTTCTTACCGTTTCTGCGTCCGCGCTCTGCATCGGCGTGGAAATATTTGCTGTCCAGCCATTTCTGATACAGGCGATCTTCAATATCCGCCGGATTATATGTCTTTTCCAGTTCTTTCATTGATCGATTCTCCTTTTGCGTTTTAACTCATCAAATGCTGTTTATCCCTGCATTCTATCATGAACCGCATCTTGTTTACCTTCATTTCGTGTAATTTCCGATGCAGTTTCTTACATCTGTTTCCGGACAATCTTATACTCATCATCCGTCTGGTAGTACGGGCAGACAAAACGCTGGCTGCTTAAAAATGCCGCCATCTCGTCCTCATCCAGATCTGCCTCGCACAGATAATACCCATAATCATCGTCATAGACATAATTGCCGCACGTGTCACAGCTTGTCAGCGGACCTTGTTTTTTCATCTGTTTTGTCCTTTCCGGAGCGCGTTTCCTATGAAAAAGAATGTGCCTTGGCACATTCTCGCGCCGAGCGCGGTCGCTTGCGACATGTTTCTGCTTCGCGCGAGCGCGCATCCTCGCGGAGCGTTTTTCATTTCATAGGACGTAATTTCCTATGAAATGAAAAAGCCCCTTGCAGACATATCATCTGCAAAGGGCGTCATATACGCGGTACCACCTTAATTCAATCAGGATTTCCATCTGCCGGTGTTTTCTTTGCACACATCCAGATTTTATCCCAATCCTCTTGATTCTATAACGGGAACTCCCGGGATCTCTTATCCACCACTCTCTTTCACACCATTCCTAAGTCATAGCAGAACGCAGTTTTTCAGAAATCCGGCTCCGAAGCTACCTTCCACATCCGTTTCCCGGAACCGTCTCTCAACCTGCGCGGTTCTCTCTGTCAGGGCTTCTATGTGTACTCCTCTTCTTCACTGCCTTTCATTTTTCAGTTCCTTGTTATCATAGAGGTTTTTTAGGAAAATGTCAAGGTTTTCGGCACAGGTTGGTAAATGATATATGCCCGTTACTGGGCACGTATGCGTGAACAGTAACATATGCCCTGGCTTCTCCCACTTTAAAGACGCCCCGCTGTAACAGCCGCACAGCCCCTACTTCGGCAGCGTATCCTTATACTGTGGATACGTCCCATCTGTCACCAGCTTTGCGTATGCATCATATGCCTCCTGCAGATTCTCATACTTTTTATCCTTCGAAAGATATTCCTTATACTGTGTTGGAGTCAGATGACCGGCGATTGCTATATAATTACCAGCTTTATTCACTCGCATAGCGGTAGTTGTTTCTGAAATATAAAACCTTCCATCTGCTGTACTGATAATAACCGGTATCTTCTTTCCTGCACCAACCGAATCTGAGGATATATCTACAGATGTCCAAAATAAATATCGCTTCGACTTATCCTTTGCATCTCCCAGATAGGCCCAGGTTCCCTTTTTTAACAGGCTGTCCTCCTCAATCTTCGCCTGTATCTTGGGAAGCATATTGGATTTTGTACAGTTGGAATCAATTTCAAAATTGTTGTTATCACCCAGCATTTCCAATATGCCGCTGTCATTCAAGGGCGCATGTACATCGCAATTGATATTAAACGCGTATTTCTGTTCCGAACCGCCTGTACCCTTTCCGCTTTTCCAGTTAAAAAGCACTCCCGAATCCGGCCGATAGGAAACTTCACACTCCCCACCCGGAACCGGATAACCAATCCAGTTGGCCGTATCACCCTGATCATTATAATGCATCACTCCACCTATCGTCACCGGGTCATGCGACTGCCATTTTTCTTTTTTCTGCTTCAGCTTTACAACCTTCACTTCATTCTCTGTATCCTCAATCATGACCGCTGCCATAACCTCTGCATATGCAGAACGGACATTGGCAAGATCCGTGGCCTCCCGGCTGGTCTCCAGCTGCCTGGTAAAAATAGGAATAGAAATTGCAGTTAAAATGGAAACTATCGCAACGACTACCAAAAGCTCCGCCAGCGTAAAGCCCTTTTTCCTGTTCTGTATATGAATTTCCATTCTTATCACCCGCCTGTCACCTTTATCTTTTTCTTATTCTATCACATGATTTAAAAAAATTCACGCAAAACATTTTTCATCTGACGCACATTCCCATAAATTGAAAGAAGAGACCTCCGCCTGCGGTTTTCACCGCAAAGCATCCGCCTCTTCCCAATTTCGTTGCTGTAATCAGGTCCCTGCCGTCAATTAAAACAGCGGAACAACCGCTCCATCGTACTTCGTCTCGATAAATTCTTTGATATCATCGCTTGTCAGGACTTCCATCAGAGCTTTTGTCTTGTTGCTCTCCTCGTCACCCTCACGGACTGCTACAACATTTCCGTATGTCTGGGCTGCCAGAGAGTCAGAAGCCTCTACTGCCAGAGCATCGGTTACCTTTAAACCAGCCTCGATTGCGTAGTTGCCGTTGATAACTGCAATATCAGCATCCTGTAAGGAACGCGGAAGCTGTGCTGCCTCAAGTTCTACGATATCCAGGTTCTTCGGGTTCTCCGTAATATCATTGATAGTTGCGGTCAGACCTGCATCCTCTTTCAGTGTCAGAAGACCCTGATCCTGAAGAAGCAGAAGTGCTCTTGCCTCGTTGGTTACATCGTTTGGCACCAGAACCTCTGCGCCGTCAGCCAGCTCATCTAAAGAATCGCTCTTGCCTGCGTAGATGCCGAATGGCTCATAATGGATTGCACCTGCACTTACCAGGTGAGTGCCATTCTCCTCATTGAAGGTATCCAGATATGGTTTGTGCTGGAAGTAGTTTGCATCCAGATCGCCGGACTCCAGTGCGTTGTTCGGCTGTACATAATCAGTATACTCTACGATCTTCAGATCGTAGCCCTTGTCTGCCAGAAGGTCTCTTGCAGCTTCCAGGATCTCAGCATGCGGTGCCGGGCTTGCGCCTACTACCAGCTTCTCCAGATCGCCGTCTGCCTCTTTAGCCTCTGCGGTAGTCTCCTCTGCTGCCTCTGCAGCGGTCTCAGCAGTTGTCTCATTCGAGCTGGAAGAGCAGCCTGCTAAGGATGCAGCTGCCAGCAGTGCCAGGAATGTGGTTCCTAAGAATGATTTTTTCATAGTGATTTCCTCCTCTTTGTGTGTTTAAACAGTTCCTTTAAATTTATATTTCAGAAATGTCCTGCATCTGCCACAGACGATAGGCTGCATTTCATTTCTGTAAATATCTTATTAACGGATTCTCTTATCACTTCTTCTCGAACTCCGCGTAAAGATCTCCTGAATCAGCTGTGCGATAATAACCAGAATCACAACGGTAACCAGCATCATATCTGCCTGATAACGGTGGTATCCATATCGGATCGCCACATCGCCCAGACCACCGGCACCGACGCAGCCTGCCATCGCGGAATATCCGAGGATCGTCGTGATCGAAATCGCCGCGCCAACTAACAGGGACGGCTTGGACTCCGGAAGCAGCACCTTGAAAATAATCTGCCAGGTCGAAGCGCCCATTGATTTTGCTGCTTCTATCACGCCTGCATCAATTTCCTTTAACGATGCCTCTACCATACGGCTGATATACGGGAACGCCGCGATTACCAGCGGTACAACTGCCGCATTTGCTCCGATCGTCTTTCCCACGATCGCGCGGGTCAGCGGCATTACCATCGCTAACAGGATGATAAACGGCACCGAACGGAGCAGGTTGACAATCACGCCCGCCACTTTGTTGAACAGCGGCACCGGACGAATGCCGTCTTTATCGGTTACAACCAGCGCCACGCCGAGCGGGATGCCGATCAAATAAGAAATCAGGGAAGAAAGACCTACCATATATAAGGTTCTCCAGGTCTCTTTTACCAGCATACTGACTGTCTTCGCATCAAATACCATCTTAGCGCACCTCCTCATAGGTCACACCGACCGTTTTTAAATAATTGCAGATACGCCCTGCATCTACCTCGTCCTCCGGGAGCTGCAGAAGCATCTGTCCCATCGCCTTGCCCCCAATATCGTGGGTATCCGCGAGAAGGATATTGACCGGAACCTTGCAGGCTAATACCATATTAGAAATAATTGGCTCCGAAGATTCCTGTCCATTGAAAATAACGCGGATCTGGCGCGCTCTGGCAAAGCTTGTCTTCTGCCCTGCCGTCTCTCCTAGAATCAGCTGCCGCCCAATCTCCGACTTCGGACCGGAGAAAATCTCTGATACCTTGCCAGACTCTGCAATGTGGCTGTGGTCGATGATCGCCACACGGTCACAGATAGACTCAATCACCGCCATCTCATGGGTAATCACGATCACAGTAATGCCGAGTTCGCGGTTAATCTTCTTGAGAAGCTCCAAAATCGATTTTGTCGTATTCGGGTCGAGCGCACTCGTCGCCTCATCGCAAAGCAGCACCTTCGGGTTCGTGGACATCGCACGTGCAATCGCCACACGCTGCTTCTGTCCGCCGGAGAGCTGTGCCGGATATGCCTTCATCCGTTCTTCCAGACCGACTAATTTTAAAAGCTCAGCCGCCCGTTTCTTCGCCTCTGCTTTCGGGACACCGGCAATCTCCATCGGAAAGCACACATTCTGGAGTACATTTCTCTGTGCCAGAAGATTGAACTGCTGGAAAATCATCCCCATCGACTGTCTGGCTTTCCGAATCTCCGACTCCTTCATCATCGACAGGTTCTGTCCCTCAAAAATAACCCGTCCCGCCGTCGGTGTCTCCAGATAATTGATACACCGGACCAGCGTACTCTTTCCCGCACCCGACAGACCGATAATTCCAAAAATCTCACCTTGCAGGATTTCCAGGTTAATATCATCTAACGCGGTCACCGTTCCGTTCGTTGTCTGGAATTGCTTTCCCAGTCCTTCCAGGCAGATGATCGCTTTCTTTCTCTGCTCCATTGTCTTTTCCCCTCTCTTTTTCGAATATACAGCATTGATACCCTGTCGCATAAAAGATGCCACTACTGTTTTTCTGTCACAGGAAGCAGTTAGTGCCTTTTTGTGTCATAAGGAATTCCAAGGAATTTCCTATGACACAAAAAAGCCGCGAATCCAGTACGGATCGCGGCTTCCTATGCTATACTTACAGGTCTATCCGACCAGCCCGTTCCGTCTTTCATGCACACAAATATGGCAGCACATCATACACATGCCGTTCATCATCATATTCATCTGCATGGCTTTACTCTGACGCATCGGACCTGTCCCCTTTCAGCTTATATTCCCTTATTCCTGATAGGAATTATTTGTTTATGAAGATACACCCATTTTCCGGGTTTGTCAAGTGTTTCCTGAATTTTTAAGAGCTATTTTTTAGAGCTATTTCACTCCTGCTCCGGTTTTTGCACAGCTTCTCTTCTTTTTGATGTCTGGAGTTCCCGTGCTTCTGCACGGCTGCGGCGCAAATTTTCTCCTGGCATCTCCTGTTTCCGGCTGCGCCCTTTCTCACGCTCGCGGATGCGATCCGGCGTGCGGCTCTCAATGATATAGCGCGGGCGGTGCTTCGACTCCAGATAAATCTTTCCGACATACTCTCCGACGATTCCGACCGAGAGAAGAAGCAGTCCGCCGATAAACCAGAGCGATACCATCATGCTCGCCCAGCCGGTGATCGTATTGCCCCGGAAGAAATCAACCACCGCCCAGATAAGGAATCCAATACTGACAAAAAATGCCGCAATTCCCATGAACGTAATCATCCGGATCGGCTTTGTGCTCAGCGAAGTGATGCCCTCGATCGCAAAAGCCAGCATCTTTTTCAGCGGATATTTGCTCTCCCCTGCTGCCCGCTCTTTACGGTCATAATATACCACATCGGACGGATAACCGATCATCGGGACAATCCCGCGCAGAAACAGATTGACCTCCGAAAATTCCGCCAGCCCTTCCAGTGCCCTCCGGCTCATCAGGCGGTAATCCGCATGATTATACACGGTGTTCGCTCCCAGCGCATTCATAATCTTATAAAATCCCAGCGCAGTTGTACGCTTAAAAAATGTATCCGTCGCCCTGTGACGGCGCACACCGTACACGATGTCACAGCCAGCCATATACCGCTCGATCATCGCGTCGCATGCGTCCACATCATCCTGCAGATCGGCATCCATCGAGATCGCCGCGTCACACCGCCGTCTCGCCGCCTCAAAAAGCCCGGCTAAAAGCGCGTTCTGATGACCGCGGTTGCGGCTCAGCTTCACACCTGCAAACCGCTCGTCCTTCTCATGGAGTTCCTCGATCAGCTTCCATGTTCTATCCTTCGAACCGTCGTCTACCATCAGCACCCGGCTTCCCGGATGAATCCGGCGGCTGCGGGTTAAATCATCTAATTTTTTACCTAAAAATTCTGCCGTCAATGGCAGAACTTCCTCTTCGTTGTAGCAAGGCACCACGATATAGATAACCGGTGCATTTCTCATACTGTCATCTCCTGCCCGGGTCACTGTCCCTTCTATGCAGACAAGTCCCCTCGTATTTTCAAAAGCAGGTTTCCAGATACAGGTATCTTGCCAGAATCCCCCTGCAGCTGAAATCTGCTTTTTCCGTATTTTCCTATTATATAGGAACTACATTAAAAAGAAAAGTAAATTTTTGACACATCCACCCGATTCCGGTATAATAGAATTGATATTTTTATCACTTTACTATTACTCGCCACCTAAAGAGGTGGGCGTCTTCTCGACTGAGAAAAAATCAAAAAAAGCCATCTATCAGGAGGTATTCATATGTCAAAAAACGAAAAAGCAAAGGTATATTTTACAGATTTCCACACCATTGCATTTGGCGACGGTCTCCCTACCAAATTAAAAAAACTGATCCGTAAAGCCGGGATCGGTTCCATCGATATGGATGGTAAATTTGTCGCTATCAAGATGCACTTTGGTGAACTTGGAAATATCAGTTATCTGCGTCCGAATTATGCCAAAGCCGTTGTTGATGTCATCAAAGAGCTGGGCGGCAAACCATTTTTAACAGACTGCAATACGATGTATCCAGGCAGCCGCAAGAATGCGCTCGAGCACCTGGAATGCGCCTGGGAAAACGGATTTACCCCGTTGACTGTTGGATGTCCAATCATCATCGGTGATGGATTAAAAGGCACCGATGACATCGCTGTTCCGGTGGCCGGAGGCGAATACATCAAAGAAGCTAAGATCGGCCGCGCCGTCATGGACGCCGATGTCTTTATCAGCCTGACCCATTTCAAGGGACATGAGATGACCGGCTTCGGCGGTACGATCAAAAATATCGGCATGGGCTGCGGTTCTCGCGCCGGTAAGACCGATCAGCACAGCAGTGGAAAACCACACGTCAAGGAAAAGCTCTGCCGGGGCTGCCGCCGCTGTCAGAAGGAATGTGCCAACGGCGGTCTCGTTTTCGATGAAGCCTCCAGAAAAATGCACGTGGATGCTGAGCACTGCGTCGGCTGCGGACGGTGTCTCGGCGCCTGCAATTTTGACGCAATCGAATTTGACAACAACGCAGCCAACGAGCTGTTAAACTGCCGTATGGCGGAATACACAAAAGCCGTTGTGGATGGACGTCCAAACTTCCATATTTCCCTGGTCGTTGACGTCTCCCCGAACTGCGACTGCCACGGTGAAAATGACGTACCGATCCTTCCAAATCTTGGTATGTTTGCTTCTTTCGATCCGCTGGCACTCGATCAGGCCTGTGTGGACGCCTGTCTGGCCGCTGCTCCGATGCCGGGCAGCCAGCTTGCAAAACATCTTGCTGATCCGGATTTCCACGATCACCATGACCATTTCACAAATTCCACACCAGAATCTGAGTGGAAAAGCTGCCTGACACACGCGGAGAAGATCGGTCTGGGAAGCCGGGAGTATGAATTGATCACACTATAATAACATCACCCCCATTTGCCAGCTATGCCGCCGGTCTTTTTGCGACCGCAGAGCTGTGAAAAACGGAGCCGCCCCGGTCTTTTCTGCCGGTCGGCTCCGTTTTATTCTCTTCTTTATTTCTGAATCCAGACACCATTCGCATCGACTCTATATCCGTCCGGTGTCGTTCCATTGACAAACAATGCTCCGTCAGCACTCACATAATACCAGTATCCATTCGTCTGAATCCAGCGGCTCTTCGCCATAGCCCCGCTTTCGGTATAATAATAATGCCAGGAGCCGTCTACCATCTGCCAGTCACGCGCCATCCACGCATCCGCATGGAAATAGTATGTCTCTCCCTTGATCAGTAGACTCTCATTTGCCGCGTAGGTTCCGTTTGCTTTCAGGTATTTCCATTCATTTCCAAACTGCTGCCACGCACCGTCGCCCTGAGCAGCTGTATTGCCAGCTCCAGAGCTACCCGGTCCGCCCTGACTGCCGGAAGACGAGGTATTTGTGCTGGTCGTATTGCCGGACGGCTTGCTGGAATTTGACGTACCGTTGTTCGCCGCATCCGATACCGAGGTGTTCGTGCCAGCCGGTGTGCCGGATGCGCTTCCCGCCACTGCAAAACCATAGTCCAGCAGCTTCTTCGTATCGTCATAATGGGTCTGCGAACTCTTTAAAATAACTGCAATCAGGCGCACGCCATTTCGCTCTGCACACGTTACCAGCGTGTTGCCTGCCAGGGAGGTATAACCGGTCTTTCCGCCTATGATTCCCTCATAGTACTGGGAATTTGCCGGATTGAGCATCTTATGTCCAATCGTAAGCGTCCGCACCGTCGGCACGCTGGCAGTCGCCGGGAAATCGTAATGCAGGGTCGATGCAACCTGACGCACCGTCGCATTATTGAATGCAGCATTTGCAATCAGCGCCATATCATGTGCGGTTGTAAAATGGTTTGCATTGTTCAGACCATTCGGATTTGCAAAATGCGTATGCGTGCATCCTAAGGACGCTGCTTTCTCATTCATCTTATCCGCAAACGCGCTGACACTGCCGGACACATGCTCCGCCAGTCCGTTTGCCACCTCATTTGCCGATTTTAAAAGCAGACCATAGAGACAGTCCTTAACCGTAAAGGTATCGCCCGCCTTGACCTGCAACGTCACCGCGCCCGATTCCAGATTCGAAACTGCCGTCTGGGAAAAGGTTACCGTATCACTCAGATTACAGTTTTCCGCTACCAGAAGCGCCGTCATCAGCTTCGTGATGCTGGCTGGATAATACTGCGTATCCGCATTCTTGGAAAACAGGAACTGGTTGTGCGTCGCATCATAGAGCACTGCGCCCTGCGCTGCCACCGTCGGCTGAGCTGCATTCTGTGAAGTAACCGTTGCTCCCGAAGGAACTGCGCCGGAGACCGTGCCTCCTGCCGCCTGTCCCGGACCGGTCGCCCCGTCTGTCGCAGCAAATGCCGTCCATGACACAGACATCATAAGTGCCATTCCCAGGCAGAGGGAACGCACGGATTTTTTCCATTTATTCATCGTATATTGTCCTTCCTGTATGTATTTTCGCTTTTCTCCTACCCGCCAGCTCCCGCAAACGTAAAGTTACGTTCACTCATTGCGCGGACTTTAACGGATTTTGCCAGTGCTGCGCAGGTACAAATCATGCCAATCTGTCTTACATTTTACTTCATTTTAAGCGACAATACAAGTTGAAAGGAAAATTTGAAATTATTACAATTTTATTACAAAAACAGGTAGCCGAAGGACATTCAGCTCCTCCAGCTACCGCTTGATTCTTTTTGTATCTTCTCTTTAAATCGTTGACCAGCTTCTCCGGTTTCCAGTTAACGCCGCCTTTGCATACGCCGTGCGTCACAAAATCCATCTTGTCATGCAGATCTTCTGCATTCCAGACGCTTTCTACTTTTATTTAATAAATTTTTACAGATACTTCTTCCGCAGATCTGCCCCACTCTCTGCCGACAGATATGCCGGTGCCACATCAAAGACGGTCTTGCAGCCTTTCTGGCCTTCCTGGTTCATCTTGTATGCCGCGCGTGCGTATGCCACGATGATAGAGGAAGTAAATTCCGGGTTGGAATCCAGCTTTAAGCTGTACTCGATGATATGGTGGTTCTCTTTGTTCCAGCCGGTCTTGCCGCTGCGGAGTACGAAACCGCCGTGCGGGAGACGGTTGTGGTCGCGTTTCAGTTCTTCTTCAGTAATAAAATGAACCGTCGTGTCATAATCAGAGAAGTAGTTCGGCATGGTCTTGATCTCGTTCTCAATCTTAGCCAGATCTGCGCCTTTCTCAGCTACTACGAAGCATTCTCTGGTATGCTTCTCTCTGGTGGTCAGCTCCGGATTGGAACCACTTCTGACTGCCTCTACAGCCTTCTCTACCGGGATGGTGTACTGTCTGCAGTCTTTTACACCCTCGATGCGGCGTACTGCGTCAGAATGTCCCTGGCTCACGCCCTTACCCCAGAAGGTGTAATCCTTGCCTTCCGGCAGCACGCAGTTTGCGTACAGGCGGTTTAAAGAAAACATGCCCGGATCCCAGCCGCAGGAAATCAGGCTGACCTTGCCTGCCTTCTTTGCTGCTGCGTCCACTGCCGCAAAATGTTCCGGAATTCTTGCATGGGTGTCGAAGCTGTCTACCACGTTGTACATGGAAGCGTACTGCGGAGTCTGAACCGGAAGATCGGTTGCGCTTCCGCCGCAGAGGATCAGCACATCCAGCTCGTCCTGCATATGGGACAGCTCATCTGCCTGCAGAACCTTTACGCCTGCGGTGCGAACCTTTACATTCTCCGGATTTCTGCGGGTGAAGACTGCCTTCAGCTCCATGTCATCGTTCTGGGCAATGGCGCTCTCAACACCTTTTCCCAGATTGCCGTAACCTAAAATACCAACTCTGATGCTCATAACTTTGTTCTCCTTTATTGTGTATATTCAGGGGCCATTTTTTAACGGTCCCGTTCTGGCTTTTCTCGTGATACCCTGTAATATTCTCCTGCGTCTTAGATCTGTGCGTCCTTTACATACCAGTAAAGAAGTTCTACACTGTCCACCACATCGCGGATGTCGCAAACTTCGTAGGAATGCACATAACGCATCGGGATCTGGATGCCGCCGCTCTTGATGCCGCCGTTTAAGGTCTGCATAAAGCTTGCGTCGGTAGCGCCTGCCGCATAGGCCTCGATCTGGTAGGGGATATCGTGTGCCTTTGCGATCTGCTTCATCTCACGGACAAGATCCCGGTTTGCCAGGATACCGCCAACGCCGGCGCTCAGCTTATCCATCACCTTGATGGACGTGCCGCGGCCCAGCTCATTGATGTAGCGGCTCTCGGAAACCCCAGGAATGTCCACAGCCAGGCTCATGTCAAGCGCCAGGGCTACATCCGGTTTTAAGCGGGTGGCTGCCGCAATGGCGCCGCGGGCTCCCACCTCTTCCTGGGTGGAAAACAGGCCATAGATATCCGGTACATCCGCATCATCCTTTAAGAGCTTTAATACCTCTAACAGAATAAATACCAGTGCCCGGTCATCTAATGCCTTTGCGCCAATCCGGTGTTTTCCAAGGAAGATCACCGGATAGCAGATAGAGACGGAATTTCCTTCCTCGATTCCCATCTCATATACTTCCTCGCGGCTTTCCGCGCCCACTTCAATGTAAAACTCCTGTGCGGATTTCGGCATTTCAGAGCAGCGATCCGGACGTCCCGGATGCAGGGACTGCACAATGCCGTCCACATGTCCGGTCTCCGTCTTAATGATCACGTGCTTGCCGAAAAACTGCTGCGGCGCAATTCCACCCAGAGTCTCTACCCACAAAAATCCTTTGCTGTCGATGTGGCGGATGATGAGTCCGATCTCATCCATATGGGCTGCGATCAGCACGCTGCCCTTTTTATTTCCCTTCTTATACGCAATGAGGTTTCCCATCACGTCATCCGAAAGCTCCACATCACAGCCAGACAGCTCTTTTCTTAACAGATCTGCCACCTCATCCTCGAACCCGGAAGGTCCAACTGCGTCACACAGCGGTCCGATCAGGGCACGGAAATCCGCTTCAATCTGGCTTCTGTCCAGTTTCATAAATTGCTTCCTCCGTTTTTCTTCCAGTTCCAAACAGCTTTTCCATTCCTGGCCTCATGTTGTACAGACACCGGCAATCAGCTGTTCTCTTTGTCCAGTTCATCATAGCACGCCTGATAGGAAGAATCAAATGCTTCAAAATCCATTTTTTCTCCGATTCTCGGGATACTGCTTAACAGCAGCTTTGTGTAGTCGTGCTTTGGATGAGAGAAAATCTCATCCCGGGTTCCCTCTTCCACCACATGGCCACGATACATGACCATCACACGATCTGCAATGTGCTTGACCACACCAAGATCGTGAGAGATGAAAATATAGGAAATATTTAACTTCTGCTGAAGCTCCTTTAACAGATTGATGATCTTCGCCTGCACGGATACATCCAGCGCAGACACCGGCTCATCGCAGATGATGATCTCCGGCTTTAAGATGATGGCCCGGGCAATGCCGATCCGCTGGCGCTGTCCGCCGGAAAACTCATGCGGATAGCGGTCCGCAAAGTCCCGGTTCAGGCCGACCAGCTCCATGGTGTCCAGGATCAGTTTTTCCCGCTCTTCCTCTGTCTTATAGCAGTGCTCGATATCCACCGGTTCCCCGATGATATCCCGCACCGTCATACGCGGATTTAAGGAGCTGTAGGGATCCTGAAAGATCATCTTGATGTTCCGGCGGGCTTTTTTCAGCTCCTCGCCCTTCAATTTCAGGAAATCCTGTCCCTTTAAGATGACCTCACCGGAAGTCGGCTCCGTCACGCGGATCAGGGATTTCACGGTGGTGGATTTTCCGCAGCCGCTCTCGCCTACAATGGCCAGCGTCTCACCGCGGTGTAGGGCAAAGCTGACGCCGTCTACGGATTTCACATATTCCTTTTCCCCGAACAGTCCCTTTCTTCCCACCATATAATATTTCTTTAAGTTCTTTACCTGAAGGATCGTCTCACTCATGCCTGCGCTCCTCCCTTGCTTTGACTCTCAGTGTGTTTTTTATTGTCCTCATACAAAAAGCACCGCACCAGATGACCGCTGTTTTCCACGAGCTCCGGGCGTTCATTTCTGCACTGCTCAGTTGCATGGGCACAGCGCGGGGAAAAGATACAGCCCTTCGGCAGTTCATAGAGCATCGGCACATTGCCCGGAATGCTGAGCAGGGTGTCTTTTTCTTCATCAAGACGCGGGATGGCTGCCTGCAGTCCCTGGGTATAGGGGTGTTCCGGCTCCGTAAAGATTTTTTCCCCGTCGGCATACTCTACCAGCTGGCCCGCATACATGACTGCAACGCGGTCTGCCATCTGGGAGATGACGCCCATATCATGGCTGATGAAGATAACGGAAGTTCCTGTTTCCTTCTGCAGGCGGCGGATCAGTCCCAGGATCTGGGCCTGCACCGTAACATCCAGCGCCGTGGTCGGCTCGTCACAGATTAGCAGCCTCGGTCTGCAGATCAGCGCCATGGCAATCATGATGCGCTGGCGCATACCGCCGGAAAGCTGAGCCGGAACCTCGGAAAACACCTTTTCCGGGCGGGCAATGCCAACGGAACGGATCATGGCAAGAGCACGCTCCTTTGCCTCTGCCTTATTCATTTTCTCATGGGAGGTAATGGTCTCCACAATCTGGCGTCCGCAGGTCATCAGCGGGTTTAAGCTGGTCATTGGCTCCTGGAAGATCATGGAGATACCGGTTCCCCGGATCCTGCGCAGATCCTTTTTTTTCATGCCCACCAGTTCCTGTCCCTCAAACTGAATACTGCCTCCGGTCACCTTTCCCGGATGAGCCACCAGTCCCATGATGGCAGAAGCCAGCATACTCTTTCCGCAGCCGCTCTCACCCACAATGCCAAGGGTTTCTCCAGCCTTCAGGGTAAGACTCAAACGGTCGATGACCGGAAGCTCGCCGCGGTCGGTAAACAGCCGCACATCCAGATCTTTGATTATAAGAATGTTTTCGTTTTCCATGTCGTCTTCCTTTCTATTTGCGGAGTTTCGGATCCAGCACATCCCGCAGGCCATCGCCCAGGGTATTGAAGGCGATCACGGTGAGAATGATGCAGAGTCCCGGAAACAGGCTGTAGTAGGTGTTGGTACGGATGAAGGTCTGGGCGCCGGAGATCATGGAGCCCCAGCTTGCGGTCGGGCTCGGCACGCCAAGTCCCAGATAGCTTAAGCTGGCCTCAGTCAGGATCGCGGACGGAATGCCCAGGGTACAGGATACGATCAGCATCGGGATGCAGTTCGGGAACAGATGCTTTAAAATGATGCGCAGGCTGCTTCCGCCGTCAATTCGGCAAGCCTGAATATATTCCTGCTCCTTGAGCTGCAGGACTGTGCCGCGGATCAGCCGGGCCGTATTGGCCCAGGATAAAAATCCCAGAGTCAGATACAGATTCATAAGGCCGGATCCCAATGCATACATGAGGGCCATGGCAAACAGCAGCGCCGGGAAGCTGGAAAACACCTGGATCAGAAAAGAAATCACATCGTCTACCTTCTTCCCGAAATAACCGGCGCACACACCCATAAAATAGCCGATCACAGAGGCGATCAGCTGGGAGACCAGGCCGACGCTTAAGGATACCCGGCAGCCGTAGAGACAGCGTGTCAGAATATCACGGCCAAATTCATCGGTACCAAACAGATGCTCGGCGCTTGGAAACAGCAGCTTGTCTGCCAGTACCTGCTTATTCGGGTCATATGGAGTGAGAGCCGGTGCCAGGATCGCAGATACGGTCAGGATCACCAGGATCAGGAGAGACAGCACCGCCAGCTTGTTTTTCCAGAACAGCTTTAAGCTCTCGGAATAATAATTCTTTTTTCTCATCAGCTATTCTCCTTTCGTCAGGCGGATGTTCGGGTTGATGACCGCGTACAGAATATCCACGATAAAGTAGATCAGGACACAGATTGCCGCCACATAGATCACGCCGCCCTGCACCAGCGGAATATCCCTGCGGTGGATGGCATCGATCAAAAGCTTACCAATTCCAGGAATGTTGAACACGTTCTCGGTGATCATGGAACCGGTCAGGAGTGCGCCGATATCCGTACCGATCACGGTGATAATCGGTACCAGAGCATTCTGGAAAATATGGATCAGGATGATGCGCCAGGAATACAGGCCCTTTGCGTAAGCAGTCTTGACAAAATCCTGACCGGTCACCTCCAGCATGCTGGCACGGGTAATGCGGGCAATAGATGCCGCATAGCGCACACCCAGGGCCGCAGACGGAAGCACATAGCCGATCGGACTCTTTACGCCGGATACCGGAAAAATGTCAAAACGCAGTCCTACATAAATCTGAAGAATGATTGCTACCCAGAACGATGGGGCAGAAATTCCCAGGGCGGAAAGACTCATGAGAATCCTATCCAGCGGACGGTCATGGTAAACAGCCGCCAGAATGCCGGTAGTCAGCCCCACGATCAGCGCCACGATGTACGCTGCAGTAGCCATGATGACCGTGTAATGGAATGCCTGCAGGATCAGGGTAATGACCGGTTTCTTCTGGAAATAACTGGTTCCCATGTCTCCGTGCAGAAGATCTTTCAGCCAGTTAAAGTACTGGACCGGAAGCGGGGTGTCGAGTCCCATCTGTGCCTTCACCTGGGCGATCTTGTCTGCATCCGCAAACTCACCCAGCATTGCCGCTACCGGGTCACCCGGGATCACATTCAGGATAAAAAATGTGATCAGGGAGATGGAAAAAATAATGCCGACAGCCAGGGCCGCCCGCTTTATGATATATCGGATCAAGCGATCTCCTCCTTTTTGTTTCGTAAAATAGATAAACAGAAAAAAGGGAGTCCGTTTTGCCGGACCCCCACGCGCCGGAGCGCTTTTTGATTTCACTTACTGATTCTGTGCTGCGGTATCTACATCCACATTCCAGAAATGATAGATCAGGTTGCCCACCTTGTAGTTCTTCACATACGGTTTTGCGATGAACTGGGACTGCGGATAATACAGCGGGATGCATGCGTAATCTTCCTGGGACAGGATCTTATCTGCCTCTTTGTACATATCTGCACGAGCAGTCTCGTCGGTAGACTTTCTTGCCTCATCCAGGAGCTTGTCAAAATCTTCGTTCTTGTAGAATACACCCTGTGCGTCAGATCTGTTGGAATAGAAGTAGTTGTACATCTGGAAATCTCCATCCGGATACAGCGCATTCCAGGTAGTGCCGGTCATCGGGATCTTTCCTGCGGTTCTGTCAGAGTTGTAGGTTGCGTTATCGACCACAGTCAGCTCCATGTTGATGCCAACCTCAGCCAGATAACCCTGAATGGCGGAAAATACAGCCTGGTCAGCCTGACGGACCTCTGCGTTGATCGTGAAGCCGTCTGCGTAACCGGCCTCTGCCAGGAGTGCCTTTGCCTGCTCCGGATCATACTCGTATACGGAGAGAGAATCGTCATGTCCAGGAATGCCGTTATTTAAGTAAGAGGTAGCCGGAATACCTGCTCCGTTTAACACTGCGCTGACCAGCTCCTCACGGTTGATGGCCAGAGAGATGGCCTTTCTTACGTTCACATCACTTAAGTACTGACCCTTTAAGTTCATGGAGATAAAGGAGGTACCAAGCGGATGGTAAGCGGTGATCTCATCTGCATAGTTTGTCTCGTACTGGCTTAACAGGCTTGCATTTAAGTCTGCCAGGTCAATGTCGCCGTTCTCGTAGGCGATCAGCTTGGTCTGGTCATCGTCGTAGAAGATGATATCCAGCTCGTCTAAGTTTACCTCACCGCCGTGGTAATCCTCATTCTTTACAAGAACAACCTGGGTGGTGTCATCGTTTTCTGCAATCTTGTACGGACCGGTACCGATCAGATCGGTGCCAAGGCCCCAGTTCTCACCGGCTGCGGTACATGCGTCCTCCGGGAAGATATCTGCGTAGGAAGTACCAATGTTCTTTACAAACGGTGCAAATGGATACTCGAGCGTGATATTGAAGTGATAATCATCCACGATCTCAAAGCCGGCCAGCTCGGTAGCACTTCCTGCCAGCATATCCTGTGCGCCTTTGATCATGTTGAAGTAAGCAGTGCTCTTTGCTGCGGTAGCCGGAGTAAACATACGCTCAAAGGTGAATTTGACATCCTTACTGGTCAGCTCGGTGCCGTTGGTGAAGTGTACACCCTGCTTTAACTCAAAGCTGTAGGTCAGCCCGTCGTCAGAAACGGTTGGGAAATCGGTGATCAGCACCGGCTCCTCGTTGTTATCATCGTCAAAGCGAAGCAGGCTCTCCGTTACCTCATCTGCGATGGATGCCGCTCTGGAACTGGTAGAGGTCTGCATATCCAGACCATCTCCTGCGTTTGCCTGTCCAAAACGCAGCACCTTCTTTGCGCCCTCCCCGCCTGCGCTCTCAGAACTGCTTTCTGCTGCAGCGCTGTTCTGATCTGCTGCTGCGGTACTCTCAGAAGTCTTGCCTCCGCAGCCGCTTAAAGCCAGGGCTGCAACACTGGCGGATACCAGAGCCGTTAAAAATTTCTTTCTCATAATATTTCTCCTCTCTTGTAGAACTATGATGAAACAAAAAACCGGAACTCCCGGAGATCCGGGGAATTCCGGTTGCTTTACGGAGATAGAGAGATTTGAACTCTCGCGCCGGTTGCCCGACCTACCGCATTTCGAGTGCGGACCCTTCAGCCACTTG
>OHAG01000037.1_pt1 | contig 122413 bp, 110 predicted proteins | sample 1577081 | NCBI WGS metagenome assembly OHAG01 (sample SAMEA3541513, study PRJEB24748) | human gut metagenome | biome: human gut; feature: human-associated habitat; material: faeces | place: China | collected 2012
AAGTTTGTTTTGACGAATTAACTATATCACAAGGGTATCTCGCTTTTTATGTTTCAATGTGTAACACATGTATTGTAATCCTACAGACGGAAAGCCTGCATTCCGCTGTCCTGGTTGTATAGTCATACCTGAAACTGTTAAAATAAAAGAGATTCACTGAGAAATAATAGTATGAGTTTATCTTTCGGGGGATAGTATGGACAGTTTGGTTATTGTGGATTGTCAATATGACTTTATAGATGGAACCTTAGCCTGCAAACACAGCCATGAGGCGGTAGAGGCAATTATTCATTTTCTGAATACGCATGAGGTGAAAGCTTTATATACATCGGACTGGCACAGGCCGTCTAATCAGTCTTTTAAACGGAATGGCGGAATCTGGCCGGATCATTGCGTACAGGGGACGAAGGGAGCAGAGCTTGATTCGGAATTTTCCAGGGTGGAAAAGGAAGAAAACCGGCCAGTGGCAGCTAATCGTTACCTGAAAGGGATAGCGGATGATTATGAGGAATATTCCGCGTTCCTTGGAAAGACTGCGGCCGGAGAGGTGCTGAAAGATGCGGTGTCGCCCCATGTGTATGTGGCAGGCATTGCCTCTGAATTCTGCGTAAGGGAAACCGTATTATCTCTTCTGAAGGCAGGACATACAGTTACTCTGCTGGAAGATGGTCTGGGATATGTTGATCAGCAGGCGCATGAGAAAAATCTGTCAGATCTGAAAGCGCGCGGAGTGAAAAGTATCTGATGGCGGAAAAAACAGTAAAAGATACAGGGGAATTTGGATGTATCCGGAAGATTACCCACGGCTTTATCAATCGTCCGGAGTGGGTAAAGCTGGGCAGCGGGGATGACTGCGCAGTATATACCGTTCCGGATGGAATGGATGAACTGATTTCAACGGATACCATGGTAGAAGGCATTCATTTTACGGCAGAAACTATGGGACCGTGTGATGTGGGATTCAAGCTGTGCACATCGAATTTCGGCGATGTGGCAGCTATGGGCGGCCGTCCCTGCGGATTTGTTATTTCGGCGGGACTTCCTGAAAATCTGCCTCTGGCCTGGCTGGAAGCCTGTTACGATGGTATCCGGGAGGCCTGCAGGCGCTATGGGGTAAATTTACTGGGCGGGGATATTACCGGCTCACCTGGGGGAATCATTCTCACGGGTACGGTGACCGGCATGGTTCCCGCAGACACGGCAGTGAAAAGAAGCGGGGCCAGAGCGGGAGATCTGGTCTGTGTAACCGGGCATCCCGGGGATTCCGGTGCCGGGCTGGAAGTTATTTTCCGTAAGGAAGAGCGAAAGTTTCCACGGCTGGCGGAGAAACACAGACGGCCGAGGCCGAATCCGGAGCTGGCCTGGAAACTCAGGGAACTGGGAGCCAGTGCGATGGATGACATTTCCGATGGGTTATCCAGTGAGCTGAATGAGATTTCTCATGCCAGTCATGTCAATATCGTTGTGGATGGAGAGAAGATCCCTGTTTCTGAAGAAACTATACGATTCAGTCAGCTGATTCATCAGGATATTCTTCATTTTCCGCTTACCGGAGGAGAAGATTACGAACTGGTTTTTACCATCCCCCGTTCAGCTGCGCATAGACTGCAGACTTTTCCTGAGGTGCATATCATTGGTTATGTCGAAGGAGGAAACGGTGTTGTACAATTAAAACAGAGGGATATCATGCATATTCTGAAACCGGAAGGATATCATCATTTTGAAAAATAACGGAGGCCGAACTATGTATACATTAGTAATTATCAGACATGGACAGAGTCAGTGGAATAAAAAGAACCTGTTTTGCGGATGGACTGATGTGGATCTTACCGAAAAGGGATTTGAAGATGCCCGGGCGGCAGGCAGACTTCTGAAAAAAGAAGGATATACGTTCGATATCTGCTACACTTCCGTCCTTAAGAGAGCGATTCATACCGCCTACGCGGTACTTGATGAAATGGACTTGAACTGGATTCCGGTTATCAAGGATTATCACCTGAATGAACGTCATTATGGGGCACTGCAGGGAAAGAACAAGAAGGAAATGGCTGATAAGTATGGAGAAGAACAGGTGCTGCAGTGGCGTCGTTCTTATGATGTCCGTCCTCCGGTTCTCCCGGATGGAGATGAAAGACTTCCGGAAAATCAGCCGGTATATAAGGAAATCATGAAGACAGTTAAGCTGCCTCATACCGAATGTCTCAAGGATACTGTAGCTCGTGTGGCGCCTTACTTTGAACAGGTCATCAAGCCGGAAATTCAGAAGGGGAAAAAGGTTCTGATTGCGGCTCACGGAAATTCTATCCGCGCATTGATGAAATATATTGAAGATATGCCGGCAGAAGAAATTATGGGCATCAATATTCCTACAGCCACACCGATGATTTATCATCTCAGCGATGACTTCAGGGTTATTGACCGCTCTTTCCTGGGAGATCAGGAAGCCATTAAGGCAGCCATTGAAGCCGTAAAGAATCAGTCGGCAAAATCCAGTGGAAAGTAAGGGGACGATGGAGTGACATTGCTTAAGGGTGAATCTATTAAGAAACCACAGGGAACCCTTATACTGGAAGGGGGTGCCATGCGCGGCATATTTACCGCGGCAGTATTGGATGCCTTTATGGAACGAGGATATTATTTTCCTGAAATCGCATCTATTTCCGCAGGAACCATGCAGGCACTCTGCTACTTATCCAGGCAGCGGGGAAGAAACTGTAAGGTGAACCTTACTTATGCGGCGGATAAACGCTATATGGGCGTGCGGCATATGCTGCATGGTGGTTCTTATTTTAATTTTGATTTTATGTTCGGCGAGCTGGCTCACACGCTGGTTCCCTTCGATACGGAAACCTTTATGTCGGCACCGGAGCGTATGATGGCGCTGGTTACCGATTGCGAATCCGGGAAGGTTCGATATGTATGCAATAAGGGGCATAGCTGGGAAGATTACATAAAGGTGTGCGAAGCCAGCTGTTCCATTCCTCTGTTTTCCAGTCCTGTGACTATAGGCAGATCCCGGTATGTGGATGGCGGAGTCGGTATGCCGCTGGCGCCGCTGCCAGAAGAGCTGCCTTTTAAGACGGAACGTCCGGTATATATCCTTACCCGGGATATATCGTATCGGAAAAAAAGGGTAGGAAAACTGCAGCATATGATACTTCGTACGCTGCTTGGAGATTCCCTGCGTCGGATAGCGGACATGATGGCTTCTATTCCCGAACGGTATAATGAAAAGGCGGAAGAACTAATTCGCAGGGAACAGAGGGGCGAAGTATTTATCATACGTCCGGATAAGCCGGTGGAAGTTTCCCGGACAGAAAAGGATGTAAACAAGCTGCAGGCATTATATGATGAAGGTCTGCGCATCGGGAGAGAACGTTTTGATGAGATGATGAGGTGGATATTCCATGCATGAACTGATTCTGACAACTCATAGTGTAGAAGAAACCAGAGATTTTGGTATCTTTATCGGAAAACATGCAGAGGATGATCTGTTTATCGCGTTATCAGGAACCCTGGGAGCAGGGAAAACACATCTGGTACAGGGGATTGCCCGGGGACTGGATATCGATGAAGTGGTAACCAGCCCGACCTTCAATATTATGAATATCTTTGAGGGGCGTCTCCCGTTAAAGCATTTTGACTTTTACCGGCTGGACCGGGAAGAGGATTTATATAACATAGGCTGGGATGAATATAGTGTTGGCGGAGTGACTGTGGTGGAATGGGCGGATATGTTTCCCGGATTGATTCCGAAGGAAGTTATCCGAATCACCATAGAGGCTGAATCAGAAACCGTAAGAAAACTGACCATCCAATGGGAAGAACAGGCTCCGCAGAAGTTGGTAAAGGAGATAGAACAATATGTTGCTGGCCATTGATACATCATCATTGGTATTAAGCTGCGCACTGGCAGAAAAAAACAGACTGATAAGTGAATGGACCGTACAGAGAAAACTGACCCATTCGGAACAGCTGATTCCTCATCTTGACAATATGATGAAAGATGCCGGTGTATCCAGAGAAGAAATCACGGCAGTGGCCTGTTCCTTAGGACCAGGATCTTTTACCGGACTCCGTATAGGACTAGCCAGCATAAAGATGATGGCCTGCATATGGGATGTACCTCTTATCGGGGTGGATACACTGGAAGCACTGGCCTGGAATATGGCTGGCGGAGAAGCGTATGCATTACCGATTATGGATGCGCAGCGCGGAAACGTATACGCAGCGCTGTACAGCGTCCATGGTTCCGAAGTTATCAAAGAAGAGCAGGAAACCGTTATTTCCATAGATGAACTGACAGAGAAAGTCAGCGGACTCAGTGTTCCGGTTACCGCGCTTGGCGAAGCGGCGGATAAGTATGCTGATAAACTGACAGAAGCCGGTATCACGCTGGCGCCGCCGGCTATCCGCTGCTGCCGCGCCGGAAGTGTGGCTATGGCCGCTTGGAACAAGCTGGAAAAGGGAAAAACGGAAAGTCCGCTTACCGTTACGCCTAATTATATTCGCAGAAGTGAGGCAGAAGTACAGTGGGAACTGAGACACAGGGAAAAATAATCATCCGCCGGGGAGAGACCCGGGATGCCCAGGCGATTTACCGCATTGGGACCCTGTGCTTTACTGATGCCTGGAGGGAAGAAACGGTAGCCCATGATCTGGCGCAGCCGCTCAGCCGTTACTGGGTAGCGGAAGTTAATCATCAGGTGGCGGCCTTTGCTTGTTTCTGGTTTGTAGTGGATGAGCTGCAGCTCGTCAATATAGGGGTGGAACCCGCCATGCGCCGGATGGGCATAGCGGAGAGACTTCTCCGGAGCGGAATGGAAGAGGCGAAAAAGTGCGGGCTCACCCATATGTCACTGGAAGTGCGGATAGGAAATCTGCCGGCTCAGCATTTATATAAGAAATACGGATTGGAATTTGCTTCTCTTCGAAAGGGCGCTTATGAGCATCCTGCTGAAGATGGATATATTATGACAAGAACTTTATAAGGAGGAAGGTATGAAGATTCTTGCTTTTGAAACAAGCTGTGATGAAACATCCTGTGCGGTAGTAGAGGATGGACGCAGAATCTGCTCCAATGTAATTTCAACACAGATTGCCATTCATAAGAAATTTGGGGGAGTAGTCCCTGAAATCGCATCGCGTCATCATATAGAGGATGTGCTGCCTGTGGCGCTGGAAGCCCTCAGAGAAGCGGATTGTACATGGGATGATATCGATGCCATTGCCGTTACGGAAGGACCAGGGCTGGTAGGTGCGCTGTTGGTAGGTGTGGCAGCGGCCAAGGCCTGTGCCTGGGCTCTGAATAAGCCGCTGATTGCGGTGAACCATATGGAAGGCCATATTTTTGCCAACCTGCTGCAATACCCGGACCTTGAGCCTCCGTTCCTGTCTCTGGTCGTATCCGGAGGTCATACGATGCTGGTGGTTGTAGAAGATTACAACACATTCAAGCTTCTGGGACAGACAAGGGATGATGCGGCAGGAGAAACCTTTGATAAGATTGCGCGCGTTATGGGTTTTCCTTATCCAGGCGGTCCGCATATCGACAGGCTGGCAGCAGAAGGAAATGCGGAGGCCATTCATTTTCCGATTCCGCTTCGACGGGAACATGGTACCCTTGATTTTTCGTTCAGTGGCCTGAAGTCAGCGGTTATCAACTATCTTCATACGGCGGAAATGAAGAAACAAGAAGTCAATAAGGCGGATGTAGCAGCTTCTTTCCAGAAGACGGTGGTGGATGACGTGGTTGGAAAAGCCATGCAGGCGCTGGAACGTACCGGATTTAAGACACTGGCACTGGCCGGCGGCGTGGCCGCAAATCACGGACTTCGTCATACATTGGAAGAAGAATGTCATAAGAGAGGCGTCCGTCTGTGCCGTCCGGACCCTGTACTGTGTACAGACAATGGGGCCATGATTGGATGCCGGGCGTACTATATGGCGCAGGCCGGAGTATATGCTCCGCTCACGCTGAACGCAGATCCCCGCCTTCCGTTTTTAGCAGAACAGTTTGAATTGAAAAAATGATAGATCAACTTTATTCTTTAGCCAGAGAATACACGGACCTGACCGAAGTACAGGCGCGTATCCTTACCCATATCCGGGCAGCCATCGGGTTTGCTGCCGATATATCGAGGAATCAGATTTATATCTGCGCTCCGGGAAAGAACAAAGATATGATTGTCATCCTGGCAGCAGGAAAACCTTCGTTTGATGCGGGGAAGACGTATTTTTCACCGGGAGAAACATTTCTTACTGATGAATTTGCCATAACCAGCACGGTCCTGAAAATGGGTAAAAAAGTGGTAGGCCGCAAGGAACTGGCTATAGGCAGAATTGTAGGGATAACGGCCTATCCGGTTCTGGATAATGCAGGTATTCCGTTCGCAGTCATAGGCATTATGGCCTCCGGAATAAGGCAGCAACAGGTACTCACGGATACGGCCAACCAGGTACTTCAGGTACCGCTGCCGGAGCGAGAATACCGCGCGGTGCGCCCGCAGGATGGGGTAATCATTCTCGACGCGGTAGGACGTATTATGTACGCCAATGATACCGCTTCCGGGATTACCCTGGTCTTTGGCAATGAAAACATAGACAAGGCAGTGGAAGGAAAATTGCTGGCCCATTTGCCTATGGTGCAGGAAGTTATGGAAAAGGGTCGGGTAGTGCAGGGGGAAGAAAAAGCCGGGCCAATGACCTTATCTATATGGGCACTTCCACTGATGCAGAGCGGACGGGTTATGAGAATCATACTGCTGGTATCCGATATTACCGCAGTGCGGGAAAAAGAGCAGCAGCTTCTGGTAAAAGAGTCAGTTATTAAGGAAATCCATCACCGGGTAAAGAACAGCCTGAACACAGTGGCCGGACTTCTCCGTATGCAGTCCAGGCGTTCTGATAATCCGGAAACCCGGAGCGCGCTGAAAAAGGCAGTAGACAGGATTGTAAGTATTTCCCAGGTTCATGACATTTTGGCGCATCAGAGCGGTGAAGATATTGACTGGGAAATCCTTCTGGATAAACTGTGTGATCTGTCGGTTAGAAGTCTGGGCGGCGGAGGCATCCGGCTGGAACGGATCCGCGCGCAGGGACCGGTGATTTTAAGCTCTGATAAGGCGGTTCACCTGTCCATTGCGGTCAATGAACTGATTCATAATGCCATAGACCATGGATTGGAAGGACAGGAGCAGGGCATACTTCGGGTAGAGGACAGGGTGGAAGGGGATTCTCTCCACATTATCATCCAGAACAACGGGGAACTCCTGCCGGAAGGATTCGGGAAAAAATCCTATGGGCTGGGGTTGCAGATTGTTACTACCCTGGTGGAATTAGAACTTCGTGGAACCTTTTGTTTTGTTAATGAGGGGGATTGGGTTTCAGCAGAAATCACCTGCCCCCTTAAGGAGGACAGATAATGGCATCGTATAAGATAGTTATTGCCGATGATGAAGTCCTCAGCACCATGGACCTGAAAGAGATGCTGGAAGAAGCCGGACATGAAGTGGTCGGCGTGGGGACTAATGGTGTGGAAGCCCTGAATCTGGTGAAGAAGCTGAAACCGGATGTGGCTATTCTGGATGTTAAAATGCCGGAGCTGGATGGGCTGCAGGCCGCTAAAATCATTGCTCACAACCACTGGGCGCCGGTAGTGCTCCTTACCGCCTTTGGGGATGAGGAAATCATAAAGAAAGCCGGAGAATCCATGGTCTTTGGATATGTGATGAAACCGGTGGAAGAAAGGAACCTGTTTCCCGCGCTTACCATTGCGGTCAGCCAGTTCAGAGAAAGGGCAGAAATTGTCCATCATGTACAGGAGATGGAGTCAGAAATGGCGGAGCGGAAAATGCTGGCCCGCGCCAAAGGGCTGCTTATGGAAATTTACGGTCTGTCAGAGAATGAAGCGCATCGGCGTATTCAGGTTATCAGTATGAAACGGCATATGTCGATTACCGAAGTCTGTCAGCGCATTATAAAAGAAATAATGGCTAAACAGAATAAGGGAAAATAAGTTCAGATAAGAAAGGATTGTTCATATGAAGGCCAAGTATAATCTTAAGTTTATCTATCATGGACATGCATGTTTTGAATTAAAGACACCGTCACTGACGTTGCTTTTTGATCCGTTTCTGGATGGCAATGAGAAATCGGATGTTTCCTCTGGCGATGTATTCTGCGATATGATCCTTCTGTCTCATGCGCACAGTGATCATTTTGGGGATGCGGCCGCTATAGCTCAGAGGACCAATGCGATTGTCATCGGGGTTCCGGAAGTACTGGGACTTCTTCCGGAAGGAGTACATTCCCATGGCATGAACCTGGGAGGCACCGTTCAGACACAGTTCGGAAGCATTACCATGGTGCCGGCCCTGCACAGCAGCGGTGTGGCTGGTGGCTGTGCCTGCGGTTATGTCCTTTCCTTTACCGATGGTCCTACCGTATATTACGCGGGGGATACCGCTCTGTTTGGAGATATGGAACTGATTGGCAGATACTTCCATATTGATTATGCGGTCCTTCCTATCGGCGATAATTTCACCATGGGACCGGATGCTGCGGTAGAAGCGGCTAAGATGCTCCATGCCGGCGCGGTTATTCCGGTACATTACAATACCTGGCCGGTGATTGCCCAGGATGTAAAGGCATTCAGAGAAAAGGTGGAAGGAGCCGGCATGCGTTGCCATCCGCTTGCGGCCGGACAGGCACTCGTTCTTGACCTGGATATCCGCGATGCCAGAGCCAAAGGCGAATTATAATCGGCAGGGGTATGCCTATCTCTGCATAGATAGGGTATAATACTATGGGTAGCGTGAAAGAGAGGCATCAGATATGAAAATAAATCATGTTTTTTATAGCTCCTGCCTGGCTGCAGCATTGACAATCGGGGGGATGCTTCATGCATCAGCTGCTTCCTGTCTCTGGGGAAACACGAATTACCCCATGATTGGTACAACCGCTGACATGCCGGATACCGGCTTGTATCTGGATATAAACTCAGCGGCGGTTAAAGAAGATACTGATGACAGAGTCGATGTGGCGGCTATTATCCTGAATGTAGTTCAGGGACAGGTTTCTGAAAAGAAAGTGGTGCGTTTCAGACTGGCTGATAACCAGAAGAACTATGTACTCGACAGCAGAGATCACTGGATGATACTGCCAGACAGTGAGGACAATCCATTTTCTCAGGCGGCAGTGCTGCTTCGTCAGAAGATCGGGCACAGTACGCATAAACAGACGGTGACTTATTTATGGAACAATACGAACTATCCGATGATCAGTGATACGTCAGATCTACAGGATACGGGTGTATACATGGATATCAATTCGGCTACCGTTAAGGAGATTTCCGATGATGGCATCAGCGTGGCGGTCATTATTTTGAATGTTGTTGAAGGCCAGGTACAGGAGCAGAAAGTGGTAAGCTTCAGGTTGGCAGAAGATGGAAACAATTTTGTGTTAGGCAGCTCAGGAAAATGGCAGGCTATTCCGCATAAGGAGGGTCAGCCATATAATCTGGCGGCCCAACTGCTTCGAAAAGATATTGGTGGCGAAGAACATCGTGCTAAATATGAAAAGGAAGTAGACCAGATTCTCTATGAACAGCAGCAGGAAGTTCAGAAGACCGAAGATGACAACATGGTGGATAAACGCGTAGAAGAAGCAGAAGCTGCACAGAAGGCGGCAGAAAATAAAGACGCGGACAATCAGGCAGGACAACCAGCGGCGGAGAAGGGTACGGATTCGGATAGCGGGGATTCTGCAGCTGGAGGAACACAGCAGAAGAAGGACGACGATACCATTAAAGTGGAAATCGAGTCTAAACCGATTGTGGAAATCATCTCTTCTTCATCGAATCAGTAATCAGGAAGACTTAAATCGACAGGTGGGATTCCTGTTGGAAAGAGGAAAAAACGTGGGAAAGCGATTTTATGAAATCAATGTAGCAGGATGCAAACGAAAACTGCATGTTATCAATCTGAATGACGAAATTGCCATTGCCGGATTCATTATTCTGGGGGATATTGAACTCACAGAAAAAACGGCAGCGGCCCTGGCGGCGAAGGCACCAGCGGATACGGAAGTCATTATGACAGCGGAAACAAAAGGTATTCCGCTGGCAGAATCCATGGCCCGTCATATGGGGCTTCCCTACTATGTAGTGGCCAGAAAATCAATTAAGGCCTATATGGAAAATCCTCTGGTAGTGGAAGACCATTCCATCACTACCGCGGGGAAGCAGATTCTGTGCCTCATGGATGACGACATAGAAAGAATCCGTGGTCATAAGGTACTGCTGGTGGATGATGTCATCAGCAGCGGCGGATCCATCTCCGCACTGGAGAATCTGGCGCTGCAGGCTGGCGGTCAGGTCATCGGACGGTTTGCCATTCTGGCAGAAGGCGATGCGGCTAAGCGCCATGATATTACCCATCTGGAAGAACTTCCTCTCCTGAAAGCGGAATAATACAGAACATTCTGTCCAGATTGCAGAATTTACGGGATAAAATCATAGAATAACCGGTTTTTCTGTTCATATTGCCTATACATATACGTTTTCTATGTTATAATGACTCTTATAGCATTTTGATAAGAAAGCAGGAGGAAGAAATGGAGCACCAGGAATTAGTTGTTATTGTCGATTTTGGCGGCCAGTATGCTCAGCTTATCGCAAGAAGAGTTCGCGAATGCGGTGTATACTGTGAAATTCTCCCGTACGTAAAATCCGCAGAAGAAATTCTGGCAAAGAATCCTAAGGCAATCATCCTTTCCGGTGGACCGGCCAGCGTAAACGCGCCGGACGCACCGAAGGTTGATACCCGGATTTTTGATGCAGGTATTCCGGTACTGGGAATTTGCTATGGTATGCAGCTTATCTGCAGCGAACTGGGCGGCAAGGTAGCACGTCCGGAAAAGAGGGAATATGGTCATGCCATGTTCTATCGCGATGGAAGCAGCCCTCTGTTTGAAGGTGTAAGCAAAGAAACCGCCGTATGGATGAGCCATGGGGATTCGGTTACCGATATGCCGGCCGGTTTTGGTCTAGCAGGACATACCGATCTGACACCGACCGCAGCGGTTGCTGATGAAGCAAGACGCATTTATGGTGTGCAGTTCCATCCGGAAGTAGTACATACTCCGGAAGGCACCACTATGCTCAAGAATTTCCTTTTTGAAATTGCCGGCTGCCAGGGCGGCTGGTCCATGGGCAACTATATCGATATTGCAGTAAAGAGTATTCGTGAACAGGTTGGCAATCATAATGTAATCTGTGCGTTATCCGGCGGTGTGGATTCCTCTGTTGCCGCTGTACTGGTTCACAAGGCTATCGGAGATCAGCTGACCTGTGTATTCGTAGATCACGGATTCCTGCGTCTGGGTGAAGCTGAACAGGTAGTGGATACATTCACAAACAAGTTCAACATGAAACTGGTTCATATTGATGCGTCCAAACACTTTATGGATCTCCTCAAGGGTGTAACTGAACCGGAAAAGAAGCGTAAGACCATTGGTGCGGAATTTATTCATACATTCCAGGAAGAAGCTAACAAGATTCCAGATGTAAAATTCCTGGTACAGGGCACACTGTATCCGGATGTAGTGGAATCTGGTACAGCCACTGCTTCTACCATTAAGTCTCACCACAATGTAGGCGGTCTTCCGAAGGATATGAAGTTCAGCCTTATTGAACCGCTGCGTGAACTGTTTAAGGATGAAGTCCGTCAGCTGGGGCGTGAACTGGGACTTCCGGAAGAAGTTATCAACCGTCAGCCATTCCCGGGTCCGGGTCTTGCTATCCGCATTATCGGGGAAATCACTCCAGAAAGACTGGACATTCTCCGTCGTGCCGATTTCATTGTCCGCGATGTAATCAAACAGCGTGGCCTCTATAATGATACCTGGCAGTCTTTCGCTGTACTTCCGGCAGCAATTCGCAGCGTCGGCGTACAGGGGGATGAACGAACCTATGATTATACCGTAGGAATTCGTGCAGTTACCAGTTCCGATGGTATGACTGCAGATTATTTCCATTTCCCATGGGAAGTTCTGGATGAAATGAGCCGCAGAATCTGCAACGAAGTTAAGGGGGTAAACCGTGTAGTTTACGATGTAACTTCTAAGCCGCCGTCCACTATTGAATGGGAATAATGGGGTTGGGACATATATTCTGACAGATGGCCGATATCCCAATAGCATGAAAAAATCCCTGCACATTTACTGTGCAGGGATTTTTATTTACATCAGATTGCTGGAATCAGCGACAAGGAAGATGGTATCCTGGCAGATCAGGTGCTATAATGTACTGGGGTACACTACCTCATAAATCTTTTGCTTTAAATCATGAATGAAAGGAGCGTGAATTTCAATGGATGGAGACGGTGATCGAGTGAATATGAGCATAAATAATCGGTGGGATAACCAGACCTCCATTCCATGAAATTATGCTGATTCATGAGTGATGGAAGACTGGTCCCGGTAGTTATGCTAGTTACTCCCATCAGTTTCCTTCCAGATTACGGAAATACAGAATGATTCTGTATTCATCAGACAATCGGAAGGAGAATATTATGATGACAAAAGAACAGAAACTGGAATGGCGCAGTGAAAGAAATCAGAATATTAAACTGCATGCATTACAGAATCACTGCCTGCACCTGCCCCCTGTGGACTGTGCGGAACTGATGACCAAACTGACAACGGATGAAAAACTTCAATTGCTTAGAATGCTGCCTGCAAAACAGGCAGTGGATACGTTTGCAGAAATGAGTCCGAATGAACAGAAGCAGCTATTACCAGAATTTACAGACACGGAAACCAAAGACATTATTTCGCAGATGGCCGCTGACGATGCCGCGGATATGCTAAGGAAGCTGCCGGTATCCCTCGTTCAGAATATACTTTCCAGGGCAGAGCCGGAGGACAGGAAGTATATAAGTCAGTTACTGCAGTATCCAGAAGATAGTGCTGGTGCCATCATGACCACCGGATTTATAAGCTTTGCGGAAAACATGACCGTGGAAAAAGCGTTGGCGTGGATACAGCAGCATGGCAGGGAGCACAGGGATATCTATACGACATATATTATATCGGCTGGCGGTAACCTGCTAGGGGTGGTCAGCTTACGGGATATGCTGCTGTCTAATCCGGATACGTTTTTGAGAGACCTTATGACCCAAAGCATGGTAAAAGCATACAGCACCGATGACAGAGAACGTGTTTTTCATCTTTTTGAAAGATATGATCTGACCTGTATTCCGGTAACAGATCTGGAAAATCGACTGCTTGGAGTTATTACGGTAGATGATGCAATTGATGGCATGAAGGAAGAAACCACGGAAGATTTTCAGAAAATGGCAGCAACAAAGCCTGAAGAGGGAACATATCTCCATACTTCGGTTATGCAGATGGTGAAAAATCGATTTGGGTGGCTGTTGGTACTGATGATTTCTGATATGATTTCCGGTGGCATCATAGGTAGTTTTCAGGGAGCTCTTACGGCACTTCCTGTGCTTATTACCTTTATTCCCATGCTTACAGATACCGGAGGTAATGCAGGCAGTCAGTCCAGTACGCTGGTTATACGGGGAATGGCACTTCATGAAATTCAGATGAGCGATGCATGGAAGGTCATCTGGAAAGAACTGCGTGTAGCAACCTGTTGCGGTGCCGGGTTGGCATTCGTCAACTTTATCCGCATTTATCTGCAGTATCCGGGGCAGTCAATGGTGGGACTTACCGTAGCCATTGCCATGGTATTTACAGTGATTATGGCGAAGAGTATTGGCGGATTTCTGCCAATTCTGGCTGCCTGGTTTAAAATGGATCCGGCCATTATGGCTTCCCCTCTCATTACTACGATTGTAGATGCCGGATCACTGATAATTTATTTTAATGTAGCACATATATTACTGAGGCTGTAACGACAAAAGGTCAGTGAAAAGTTTCACTGACCTTTTTGCAATGGAATCGATTGACAGGGGTGGCAGGGGAATTCCTGGGGGGATGAATCAGCCGGCCAGAGTCAGAATCAGAGGAATGGTGATAATACAGGAAAGTGTTGACAGGGCGAGAATCTGACCGGGGAATACCGTATCCTGATGGGTGAGCTGAGGAAACATGACAGAAAAACTGGCAATGGGACAGGCAAGAAAAATCATGCAGGTGAGGTAGACATCCCGAGGGAGAGGCAGTTGCCGGAGAAGCGGTATCATAAGGAGAGGTATCAGCAGATTGTGAGTTAACATGCCCCCCATGCTTTCCCTGTGGAGAAAATGGTAGAAATCGGAAAGCGGGTTAATGTGGCTCCTACCACAATCATGGCCAGGCCGGTATTAATCTGTAATCTGGGCGATATAATGGACGGTGAGGGAGAGGGCATGGGGCAGTGGAATGGAAAAGTAATAGACGATGAGACCGATAAAGGCCGTCAGAATATTAGGATTTTTAAAAGATTTCCATAAGGTCTGTATATTCATCTCATGAGTATACAGAAGGAGACCGTGGGTCCAGATAAACAGACCATCAATAAAGAGGTAGGCAGAACCATAAAATAATCCGTTAGAACCACCGATGGCCATAAGCAGGGGAAGTCCCATAAAGCCACAGTTGGAGTAGGAAGCACTGAATTGCAGCGTCGCTCGCTGACCGGCATCCGGAATCAGCTTCCGGGAGAAAATAAATGGGGATAAAAAGACAGGAAGCGCATGGGTAAATACAGCGGCTATGGCAGTCAGCAGAAGATTATGGAAAATGTCCTGACGAAAAGGGATTTCGAAGGCAGAGAATAGTACACAGGGCATAATCAGAAAACATAACAGTGCTGTCAGCTGCTGTATACCGGTATCGGTCACTATGTGCCTGGCACTGAGATAATATCCTATGCCCAGAAGAATAAAAAGAACCTGGACCTGGGTTAATACTGTAGAGATAGCCATAATAGACAGAGTACTCCTTTTTTGTCATGCCGGATAAGCAGAGGGACATACTTGAAGATGGATAAAAACTGTACCTATTATACCCCTGGGCCTATACCCCTGGGCCGGATTTTCTGGCTAATAAGAAACGGGGAAGAAACCGTTTGACATAGCAGGGCAGGTTCCATACAATACAGAATAATTAATACCCGTGAAGTTGAAGGAAAGGTACCATATATGAAAGCATTAGTGATAGGGGCCACAGGTGCGGTGGGACGTGATCTGGTCAGCGAGTTACTGCAGCATGACTGCTGGGAAGAAATACATATCTTTGTGAGGCGGTCCTGTGGGCTAAGGGATAGCCGGATCAAGGAACATATCATAAATTTCGAAAACCCGAAGGCATGGGAAGGTCTGGTAAAAGGAGATGTCCTGTTTTCCGCGCTGGGAACATCCAGAAAGCAAGCAGGCAGCAAGGATGCGCAATGGCGTGTGGATTATGATTATCAGTATGAATTTGCCAGAGCAGCCAGACGAAACGGAGTGCGGGAGCTGGTTCTGGTATCGTCATTGGGGGCAGATGCAAAAAGCAGTTACTTTTATATGTCCATGAAAGGGAAACTGGAGAAGGCTATGCAGCAGCTGGAATTTCCTTCTCTGGTCATTATGCAGCCACCGGCTCTTATAAGAAAAAAGACAAAGAGAATAACGGAACCGCTGCTTGTGGCATTGCTTCAGCTGTGCAACCGGTTTGGGTGGTTCAGAAACTGGAATCCCATGAAGACAGAGGTGGTGGCAGCGGCGATGGAGCGCGCCGGGGAAGAACAGCCGGAAGGAATCCATATCATCAGAGGCCAGGATATAAGGACATATGGGAAGTAATCATCATCTGATGATTTCCAGGGAAAACGGAATATAAATTTTCTGTTTCCGCAGCACCGGGGAAGTGAGTCTCGAATACAGATTTACTGTATTTACTATTGACAGTTTTCTTTGTTTGAACAAAGCTGGATACTTTTTATGTGTGAAAAAGAAATAGACTGACCGCACAGATGGAGAATCTGGTGAACAGTATCTATGCCCTGCAGGTACCCCTGCAGGGTTTTGTATTGATTCAGATGATAGTAACGGATGCGGATAAGGCAGTCTCGGGTAAGCCGGGGAACTATATGGTTCAGGGATTCTGCTTCATCATCGGTAAGGGGCAGCTCTTCTTCGAAAAGTTCTTCCTGCTTTTTCAACTGTTCTGTAAAACCTTGCAGTCCGTTGAAAGGAAGAAATTGTCTGGCTCGATTATTTTTCAAAGGATTCACCTCGCTTTCATATGCTATGGTTTGCACAGCCCCGCATTATGACCGCCTATCAGAGTATTTCGTTTTCTTGCGGTGGACTGGGGGAGTAAGTCAGTACCGCGCAGGATGGCATTTTTTCCAAAGCGTCTTTTTATGGAAATTATAGCCTTTTCCCTTATCCGTTCCTTATCCTCCTGCTCGGTGTTTTCAAATAAACTTAACTGGACAGGCACACTGGCGGCGGGTATGACCTGATCCAGAGAAAGGCTTAGCCGGCGTATGGGGAATAGACGCCGGACCTTATCATGGTAAAGCTGAGTAAAGGCGCTGGTGATGATGCTGGGAACATCGGTATAGGAGGAAAGCCTTCTGGTGCCTCCGGAAGAGAGAGCTTTGTCGTGGCTGTAACCTATGTGAAGGGATATAGCCTGGGTGGCCAGTTCTTTTTCCAGCAGCTCATCGATAAGTACACGGCTCATTTCATGGACAAGCAGGCTGGCATCTTCCGCAGTATAGTCTGAAAATAAGATCTGACTGTTGGACAGGGAGTGGGATTCCGGCTGATAGGAATGAATATCGGCCAGCGTGCAGGATTCTCGGCCCCAGGCATGGTCAATGAGGAACTGGGCATTACATCCAAATTCCTTATAGAGCAGGGATTTGGGGAGAAGGGTGACACCATACAGATCAAAAACACCATATTTTTCCAGGCGGCGGGCAATTCCTTTACCAATATTCCATATATCGGTGATAGGGCGGTGATGCCACAGGGTTTTCCGGAAACTTTTCTCTGTAAGCAGACCAATATGGCTGTCCACATGCTTCGCAATAATATCCATGGCCACTTTAGCCAGAAATAGATTAGTGCCTATTCCTGCAGTAGCACAGATTCCCGTTTTTCTGCGGACAGTATCCATGAGGAAGACGGCCATTTCCCTGGGGGTCTTCTTGTACAGATGGAGATAGGGAGCTACGTTGATAAAACATTCATCGATGGAATACACGTAGATATCTTCCGGGGCAATCATCTGCAGATATATGCCATAAATCTCAGCGGATACATCGATATAATGCTGCATTCTGGGCATGGCGGTGATGTAGCGCATATGGGCGGGATTTTCAAACAGGCGGCAGCGGTTGCGTACCCCCAGCGCTTTCATGTCAGGGGAAATGGCAAGACAGAGCGCGCCTTTTCCTCGTGACGGATCAGCTACTACCAGATTGGTGGAAAAGGGATCCAGTCCTCTGTCCACACATTCCACGGAGGCATAAAAACTCTTTAAATCAATACAGACATAGGTATATAAGGGCAATCCTGCCCCACCTTTCTCCGCGGACAAAAGTTCTATATGAAAAATATTCTACCACATAAAGAACATTTGTTCCGGTGCAGGCTATGATTTTCGTAGACTCCGGTGTGTTAAAATAAGAAATAGAATATAAACGTATGAAGGAGGAACAGTTATGCCATGTACAACCATTCTTGTAGGTAAAAATGCTTCCTATGACGGATCCACCATGATGGCCCGCAATGAGGACTCTCCGTCGGGGATATTTACTTCTAAAAAATTTACGGTAATTAATCCGAAAGATCAGCCGAGACATTATGTGTCCAAAATTTCCAAAGTGGAAATAGAACTTCCGGACAACCCTATGCGGTATACGTCCATGCCGGATGCTCCGTCCACCCAAGGGGTGTGGGGCGAAGCTGGTATCAATGAAGTCAATGTGGCTATGTCAGAAACAGAAACGATAACCTCTAATCCGAGAGTGCTGGGGGCTGACCCGCTGGTAAAAGGAGGAATTGGTGAAGAAGATTATCTGACCATCGTGCTGCCGTACATTCATTCCGCACGGGAAGGGGTAATCCGCCTTGGTAAGCTGCATGAACAGTTCGGCACCTATGAAATGAACGGCATCGGATTCCAGGATAAAGATGAAATCTGGTGGTTTGAGTCCATTGGAGGACATCACTGGATGGCCAAAAAGGTACCGGATAACAGCTATGTAGTAGTTCCTAATCAGCTGGGCATTGATTCCTTCGATTTCACCGATGCACTGGGAGAGCAGAACGAGCATATGTGTTCAGCTGATCTGGTGGAATTTGTTACGGAAAATCATCTGAATCTGACACCGCATGAGGAAGGGTATTCCCTGGCCGATGAACAACATTTTGATACCCGGGCCGCTTTTGGCAGCCATGATGATTCGGATCATACTTATAACACCTGCCGCGCATGGTTTATGCTGCGAACACTGAATCCTCATCTGGAAGGCAAAGGAGCCACTTTTAATCCGGAATCGGATACCTTGCCGTGGAGCATGGTGCCAGAAAAACTGATTACTGTAGAAGATGTAAAATATGTACTTTCTGCACATTATCAGGGAACTCCTTATGACCCGTATGGAAAACATGGGGCAGACGGTGAAAGAAATAAATATCGTGCCATTGGTATTAACAGAACTAATTTTGTGGCACTGACACAGCTGCGTCCATATATGCCGGACGAAATCATGGCAGTGGAATGGATTGCTGAAGGGTCTAACGTATTTAATGCCTTCGTACCATTTTATGCGAATGTAACCAAAACCCCGGAATATCTGGACAATACCACAGACAAAGTGACCACAGACAATTTCTATTGGGCAAACCGTCTGATTGGCGCACTGGCCGATGCGCATTTTAATACCAGTGCTATTCATATCGAAAGATATCAGAATACTATGCATAGTAAAGGTCATGAATTCATTATTCGAACTGACAGAAAATTCGTGGCAGAACAGCCCGCAGATGTTCACGCATTCCTGGAAGCGGCTAATGATGAAATGGCCTCCGTTGCCAGAGAAGAAACCACCCGGACCCTGGGCAATGTTCTTTATACCGCGAGCAATGGTATGAAGAATTCCTTTGCCAGAAGCGATGCCTGAGTAGGGGAAGATTTTTAAGAATCGAATGAATTAAACAGCCACACAGTGGATTATCAGCAGTAGATAATCCACTACGTGGCTGTTTTTTTAGTATGAGCATAATGTGAGTTTTTTTACTCATGTTAGGCTGTATCATAGAGATAGAAAATAAATTACAAAAATCATTATATATAGTTTATAACAATAAACAAACGCTGCAATAACTAAGTAACAATTCCGAAGAATTGTTACTTAGTTCCATACACATGGAGGTCATCGAAATGACGGTTTGAATAAATTTTTATTTGAACTTGTGATGTGATTCAGATGATGGTTTGAGAGTGATGTGATTTACGAATATGGTTAAACTATGGAGCTGCTCAAGGTCGAGGAAAGAGTCGTGGCGAACGCAGACGGCTCGGTAGGTACCGCAAGAACAACACTTGTTACTGGCAAAGGCCAGATTTACTTCATCAACCTGCTCCTCAAAAAGGAAAATAGAGTGCAGAATTTGGTGAAATGAGAAAGGATGACTGGTGATGAAGCTAAAGGATGTCGTCTGGATTTGGGTTCAGGCTATTTGGATTTGGATTCAGGTTATTTGTTTGTGGCTAACTTATAGTATGTTGCTCGGTGGTTTTCTAAACTTCATAGTCTGGCTTGTCTTTGATGTTTCTCCCTTTGGGTTTTTCTTTATTCTCTCACTCGTTTTTGTTGCTCGCTGTATGCCTTAAGGTCGTAAAGACATTAATATGCGTCTGTTGGGCAAAATAGAGCGGATTTAAGGCTAGTAGGGAGGCATTTTGCAATGGATAAGCCAAAGAATGTCGCTTGGAGTTGCTTTGCTTGGATTTTGATAGTTTGTTTGTGTATGGCGTTGAGTTTAGTCATCGGTGGCTGTGTATATTTAATACTTAGCTTGTTCTTTGATTTTTCAACGCAATTACTTGGCCGTTTAGGTGCATTGTCTGTTGGTCTCACAGCCATGTTTTTGAAAGAAATCGGGATTCGGGAACGCATTGACGGTATCAAGCCGTATTTAAAGGGGTTCGCTGAATTGTGTTTGACTGTGCTTATAGTCATTTTGGTTTTTGCACGAGCGGTTTGCGTTACCATAGGGCCGTTACTTTTGCTCGCTTGGCTTTTCTTTGGCTATATCCCCCACTCAGTCATACTTATCGGCATCATGTTGCTCACATTCTTGTTCTTTTCGGCGTAACTTGCCCCATAGTTTGAGAGTGATGTGATTTACAAATATGGTTAAACTGATGAAAGCTTCGTTGACATCACCGATCGGTTTGAGAGTGATGTGATTCACGAATATGGCTAAACTTGATGGCAATGAATGAAAAAAGGCCTACAGTTTGAGAGTGATGTGATTCACGAATTGAAAATTCCGATGTGTTATTCAGAGGGATAAACAATAAAGAGGTCATGATATACATGGCCTCTTTATTGCTTATCTCTTTTCTTTTCCCAGAATCAGCAGCATCTTGAATGGGGTTACCGCCTTAACGGCATGGCGGCCGCCTTTGGCCATGCGGAAGGATTCTCCGGCGTGGATTGGATGGTCGGTTCCTTCGTACATCATGACACCTTCTCCGTCCAGCACGGTAATCAGCGCTTCTCCCGGCGCCGCGTGGGCAGGAAGCGCACAGCCGGCGTCCATGGACAGGGCGGCCATCATGATGGTGTCGCTGTCGACAAGGTCACGATTTATGATCTTACCTTTTCCGGAAGGAATCAGGTCTTTCAGGGACTTTATTTCCCCATCCTGGATAACATTTTTCATGAAAGTTCCCTGGGGAAGGATAATTTCTTCATACACGCTGTCTTCTCCTGCCCGGATGCTGACTGGTGTACTCAGCGGTACTGCATACAGGCTTCCTGCAGGCAGTGATTTTCCATTGACTTCCAGCGAGCCATGGAAGGAAATCCAGAGCCGGGGAATGTCATAAATGGTATCGCTGATTCCAGTTCCTTCACCCAAGGCCAGGGAAACCACGGAAAAATCGGATCCGTTCATAAGTGTTTCTGAAGTGGTGCATCCTGAAATCGGTGGATTTTCCTCCACCAGGGAAAACACCTTTCCGTATATTGTTGTCATATTATTTTACCTCCTCAATCTGCAGGTTTGATTTGTATTTTCATTATATGGAGATAGGGAGTTATTTATTGTTGCATGGGCAACAAAAATCAGGTATGGTATAAGAACATAAGTCAGTTGAATTGAGCAGTGGATGGTGATATATATGCTGGTGGATATGGATAAATACCGGGGGATTCCACTTTTCCGGGGAATACCGGGACATCGGATTTGTCCTCTTCTCCAGGCGGTAGGGGCGCATGGCAGAGAATATAAGAAGGGAGAAACCCTTATTGCCGCCGGTGAGACCGCGGGAGCTATAGGTGTTATCCTGTCGGGCAGTGTGCATATGCTGAAATATGATGTATGGGGGCGTAAGACGTTGATTGCCTATATGTCCCGCGGGGATCTGTTTGGAGAATCCTTTGCGGTCCGGCAGGAGAAGAGCTCATATACTTTTTTTGAGGCAGCCGCAGATACAGAGGTTGTCTTTATCCGTTTTGAGCAGATTGTACATGACTGCTGCGGCGATGAGGAACATCACCGGCTGCTGAGAAATCTGTTTGAGTGTATGGGAAAGAAAAACTTTCAGCTTATGGAAAAGATAGAAATCATGTCCAGACCCACACTTCGGGAAAAGATTATGTCATATATTTCCATGATTGCGCAGCATCAGAAATCAAGGTATATTCATTTGCCGTTATCCCGTACAGAAATGGCGGAGTTTATAGGGGCTAACCGCAGTGCTATGACAAGGGAACTTACTCGGATGAAGGAAGAACAAATCATTGATTTTGATGGAAATGTTTTTATTATCAGATAGTTACGGTTTTATCGGCGGCATGTACAGGTTCTGCCGCTCCGGGAAAGGAACCGGAAACCCGGTGGGAACGTACAGGGTGCTATATTAAGGAGAAATGCATGAGACTGGATAAATTTTTAGCGGATATGAATCAGGGAACCCGTAAAGAGCTGAAACAGCTGATACGTAAAGGTCTGGTTACGGTGGACGGCGTTACGGTGAAGGATCCGGGAACTGCGGTGACAAAGACATCAGATATTGTCCTGGCCGGAATTCCCGTTGTATACAATGAATATGAATATTACATGATGAACAAGCCGCGGGGAGTTATCACGGCGACGGAAGATGCGCGGCAGGAAACCGTGCTGGATTTAATGGTCGGGAAACATCGAAAGGATATTTCTCCGGTGGGCCGTCTGGATAAGGATACGGTGGGTCTGCTGCTCATAACCAACGATGGGCAGCTGAACCATCAGCTGCTGTCACCGAAACATCATGTGGATAAGGAATACTTGGCCAGGGTCAGCGGCAAAGTAACTGAAAATGATGTGAAGGCCTTTGCCAGAGGATTGTTTATAGAAGAGGGGTTCCGGGCACTTCCGGCCCAACTGAAAATTCAGGCATACCGGGAGATACCTGCGGAAGCAGACTTCCAGGATCTGGCGATGAGTAACGCGCCGGGACAGGATTTGCCCGATGGGGTCACTGAAATTACTGTGGTGATTCAGGAAGGAAAATATCATCAGATTAAGAAGATGTTTCATGCCATAGGCAAGGAAGTCATCTATTTGCAGCGTATCCGGATGGGTTCTCTGGAACTGGATCCGAACCTGCAGGAGGGACAGTACAGGAAACTGACGGATGAGGAAATCCGTTTATTGAAACAGAGCAGGGAATAAAGACTAAAAGAAGCGGCAGTGAACGGGAAGTATATTCTCAGTTTACTGCCGCTTCTTCTGGTATGGCCGGTTACCGGGAGATTGCCCGACCCAGCCTGTCAGGCAGAGTAATGAAATGCGGTGGAAAAGTCTGTGCCTGTTACCAGCTCAGGATATAGTCAAGTACATCATTGGCATTCTGGGCGGCCTGCTGTGCCTTTTTAAGGTTCTGGCGGGCTTCAGCTGCTTCGTCCTGCGCATTCTGAGCCTGTGTCTGTGCATCGGATAAATCATCCTTCAGGTTTTGGGTATCTTCTTTCAATGTGGCAATATCAGCAGCCTGCTGTATATTCTGCTGACGGAGAAGAGTTACTTCTGATGCAAGAGATTTATTGCACATCATCTGATAAACGATGAACCCGGCGGTGAGGAACACATAGATTCCCATCAGTATGGCGCCGATTTTCATATGTTTCCGAAGTGTAATAAGTTCATCGTCAGCGTCTGTGATTTCCGTGTATGGTGCTTCCTGTGCTTCCGGTGATTCATCTGTCCACTGGGAAGATGGAGTGGGGACCGGCTGGCGGATCTGGGTCTGATCATCGGCGACGAACAGTGAATCTTCCAGCTTTTTTCCACAGTAAATACAAAAACGGCTTCCTTCCGGAATTTCAGCTCCACAATGTTTACAAATCATGAATATGCCCTCCCTTATGTCACTTGGCTTTCCTCTTATTATAATATGTCTTTGGAAAAACAGGAAAAACAAAATAAAAAAACCATCCTATCTCCATTTAGGATGGTTTTTTCATGGGAGATATCTGAAAATGGAAAACTCTTCCCACAAAGAATTATATCACAAAAATAAATAAAAACAAACAAAAGGTTATAAAAATTTATTATATATAGATTAAAATGCATATTTATATACATTTTGAAAAATAACAGGAAGCATATATAATGAGATGCAAGAAGAAATTATGACTAATTAGCAGAAGCCGGCTGACAGGGACGAGGCTGCGGGAGGGCCGGCAGCGGAAAGGATAATCTATGATTAAAGCTGTGATTTTTGATATGGATGGGACACTTCTGGATTCATTGCCGGATTTAAAGAACTCGGTGAATGCGGCTATGGAAGCGACAGGATATCCTGTGCACACTATGGAGGAAGTAAGGGGTTTTGTAGGTTATGGTATTCCCCGGCTGATCCGGGATGCCCTTCCGGATGGAGCACCGGAAGATGTATACGAAAAGGCCTGCCGTGTATTTTATGATCACTATGTACAGCATGCTGACAATGAGACACATCCCTACCCGGGAATTGTGGACATGCTGCATCAGCTGAAGGAACAGGGGTATGTACTTGGGGTATTGTCTAACAAGGCGGAAGAAGCGGTGATTTCTCTGTGTGAACGGTTTTTCCCGGGAATCTTTTCCGTGGAAGCCGGGGCGAGGGATGATTTTCCAAGAAAGCCGGATCCGACCAGACTGCGCTGTATAGTGGAAGAACTGGGATTGAGAAGAGAGGAAGTTATCTATTCAGGAGATTCGGATGTAGATGTGCTAACGGCCATCCGGGCCGGAGTAAGGCCTGTTGCGGTGGATTGGGGATACCGGAGCAGGCAGTGCCTGGTACAGGCTGGCGCGTCTCATATAGTATCTTCGCCGGAAGAACTGATTCAGGAAATCAGAACAGGTAAATAATGGGCAGTGAAAGGAAACCTTCTGACGGAATCTGCAGGGAAAATGAGTACTGCGGACTTTTCCTGTGAAGGTTTCTTTTTATATAGATATGCTTCCTGACCTTGGTGGGGAAAAACTGCCTGCCGGGTTTTACAGTCGATAACCGGTGGCAGCGTATGGTAACATGATACATATAAAAATACATGCCGGAGGTCTAATCCTATGGAAGAAATGAATGAATTGTTTTACAGAGATGAATATGCCCGGGAGTTTGACGCGGAGGTCATAAGTTGTCAGAAAGGGAAAAAGGGGTACGAAGTTGTCCTTTCCGATACCGCTTTTTATCCGGAAGGCGGTGGACAGCCGGCTGACAGGGGCACCTTGGGGCAGGTCAATGTCCTGGATGTAAAGAGACGGAATGGAGAGATTCTGCACATTACTGATGCTCCTCTGGAACCGGGAATGACTGTTCACGGAGTATTGGACTGGGAACGTCGTTTTGATCATATGCAGCAGCATTCGGGGGAACATATTCTGTCGGGGATGGTTCATGCTCAGTTTGGCTATGATAATGTGGGATTTCATATGAACGATGAAGTGGTCACTGTGGATTTTAATGGTCCGATAACCTGGGAAGAGGCTATGGAGCTGGAAGATAAAGTGAATGCCTATATCTGGACCGATGCGGAAAGCCGGGAGCTGTATCCATCGGAAGAGGAATTAAAGGCCATGGATTATCGCAGCAAGATTGAACTGAAAGGCAAAGTGCGTCTGGTAGAATATCCGGGAGCCGATTTATGTGCCTGCTGTGGAACCCATGTGGCGCATACCGGGGAAATCGGACTGATGAAAATACTTTCTGTTTCCCGCCACAAGGATGGTGTGCGCATGGAAATGCTGTTTGGGGGACGGGCGATGAAGGACTATGACAGGAAACATCTTCTGAATACGGAATTTTCCTGCAGACTTTCTGCAAAGCCTTATGAAACCGGAGAAGCCCTTCAGCGGGTGCTGGATGAGATGAACGCGATGAAATTCCGCATGCAGGCTATGAATGAACGGTACTATGCCATGCGGGCCACATCAATTCCTGTGGGAGAACCGGTGATATTTTTCAATGAGCCGGGGATGAGCATGGTGGAAATCCGTAAATTCTGTGACTATCTGATTTCCACAGGAAAAGTGAAAACCGCGATGATTATTTCGCCAAAGGATAAGGAAAGCGTTAATTATGTGATGGGAAGCGCGGACCTTAATATGCGGGATGTGGGAAAGCTTCTGAATGAAGAACTGCATGGCCGCGGTGGCGGAAGACCGGAAATGGTACAGGGGAGTTTTCAGGCGGAGGCGGAAGCGGTGGAACAGGCTTTCCGTCGGGCAGTGAAAGCCTGATGGATATTGGAAATATGTACAGGATTGGAAAGGAATACTTATGACAGCGATTATACTGGCATCTGCGTCACCCAGGCGCAGAGAACTGATTCACCAGATTGGCTGGACTGCAGATATTGAAAAGAGCTGTTTTCATGAAGTGTCTGATGCAGCAGAGGCAGAGGATAAAAGAAAAAGGTATCCTGCCTCCTTACTGGATTCTTTTTCCGGTGTCGATCTGGTCTGTGCAGTAAATGCACTGGGAAAGGCTGAGGATGTGCTGAAAGAAACCGGAACCGGAATGCCGGTCCTGGGGGCAGATACGGTGGTTACACTGAATGGAAAAATTCTGGGGAAACCGGAAGATGAGGAAGCGGCCAGGCAGATGCTTAGATTTCTTTCAGGAAACACGCATCAGGTAAAGACAGGGGTAGCTCTTCTTAAGGGAAATCGGAAACTGCTCCAGGTAGTCACCACCAGTGTAACGTTCAGGAAACTTACAGAAGATGAAATCGGCAAATATATTGCCACATGGGAACCGATGGATAAGGCAGGGAGCTATGGTATTCAGGGGAAGGGAACGTTGCTCGTTGAGTCCATTACCGGTTCATATGATAATGTGGTAGGACTTCCTCTCGTTACTGTATATGAGATGATGAAGGTGCTTCAGAAAGATATGTAGGGAAGAAGCATATTATAGCAGCAAATCAGAAAACTACAGGAGATTTCAGTTTTTGTTTTTTACACGATTTCTGGATGACTTGCTATACGGTTTATGCTATACTGTACACAATTTACATTGAATTATTTATATTGATTTTGTCAGAATGGAAGGATGGGAGGGTTATATATGCGGGGTCAGTTTTCATCACGATTAGGCTTTATACTTGTCTCTGCAGGCTGTGCCATAGGGCTGGGGAATGTATGGAGATTTCCTTACATCACAGGAAAATATGGCGGGGCTATGTTTGTATTGTTTTATCTGGTGTTCTTAGCGATTCTGGGGCTGCCGATTATGGTATGTGAATTCGCGGTGGGCCGTGGGAGCCATATGAGTGTGGCCGGTTCCTTCGATGCTCTGGAGCCCAAAGGAACCAAGTGGCACTGGTATAAGTATGGGGCCATTGCAGGCAATATGCTGCTTATGATGTTCTATACGACAATTTCCGGCTGGATGCTTTACTATGTATACAAGATGATTGCCGGAGGTTTTAATGGCCTTAATGCAGAAGGCGTCGGGAATGTGTTTGGTGCTCTTCTGGCTGACCCGTTGACGATGGCATTGTATATGATGGCTGTAGTGCTCAGCTGTTTTGGCATTTGCTATATGGGATTCCAGAAAGGGGTAGAACGGATTACCAAGGTGATGATGATCTGTCTGCTGGTGCTTCTGGTTATTCTGGCAGTTAATTCCATGCTTCTCCCAGGGGCGGACAAGGGGCTGGCATATTATCTGCTTCCTAACTGGCAGCATTTTATTGCTAATGGCCCGCAGGAAGTTATTTTTGCAGCCATGGGACAGGCCTTCTTTACTCTTTCGCTTGGAATTGGGGCGCTGGCTATTTTCGGGAGCTATATAGGAAAGGAAAAGAGACTTACCGGGGAAGCTATCTGGGTCATTGTACTGGATACTTTTGTGGCACTTATGTCCGGACTGATTATATTCCCGGCTTGTTTCAGCTATGGTGTAGATCCGGGAAGCGGTCCGAATCTGCTCTTTGTGTCTTTGCCTAATGTATTTAACCATATGCCGGCAGGCCAGCTCTGGGGAGCATTATTTTTCGTATTTATGGTATTTGCTTCCTTTTCTACCGTTATTGCGGTATTTGAAAATCTTACCTCCTGCTTCAGTGAACTGCTGGGGGCAGAACGTAAGAAAGTTATTCGCTGGCTGATTCCCACCATTATCATCCTGTCTTTGCCCTGTGTATTTGGATTCAATATCTGGAGTGGAATCCATCCTCTGGGAGGAGAATCGATGATTCTGGATCTGGAAGACTTTTTTGTAAGTAACAATCTTCTTCCTTTAGGCAGCCTGGTATATCTGGCATTCTGCACCAGCCGCTATGGATGGGGATGGAATAATTTTATTACAGAAGCCAATACAGGAAAGGGCCTTCCGTTTCCTCGGTGGATTCGTTTTTATATGACATGGATTCTTCCGTTTGTCGTCCTGTATATTTTTGCTACCGGATATTATGGAATGTTCTTTAAATAATCAACTATCAGCTGAACAGAAAAAGACCGTGAACCTTCGGGTTCGTGGTCTTTTTTATTTCTGCCGGAGGCCGGACTCAGTATGCGGCATATGGTGGGTTATAAGCTGATTCGTGCGCTTTTTTATGCTAATGGGGCTAGTGCTTATTGAACCCGGGGCAAATCGCTCATTACAGAAATTTTAAAAATTACCTTTTGCAGATAAGCGAAATGAATCTGCCAACCAGTCTTTTCTGCACAGCCCTTGTTTTTTCCATTCAACTCTAGCCGGCTCAACTCTCAAATCTATCTTTTACAGGCTTGCGGACCTGAGCGAAAAGCATTGTAAAATTATGGAGTAACACTTTTTGCCTGTATGCCGCACATGGTTTGTCCTGGCAGCGTACTGTGTTATACTGGAGAAATCATTGTGGTTAACATAGGTGCCGCCAGATGGGCGGATAGTATATGGGGGATAATCAATAGGATGCAGAGTCAGTTTTCATCCCGTCTTGGGTTTATTCTTGTTTCAGCCGGATGTGCTATAGGTCTTGGTAATGTATGGAGATTTCCATATATTACAGGACGGTATGGCGGAGCTATGTTTGTCCTTTTTTTACCTGCTTTTTCTGGTCATACTGGGGCTGCCGATAATGCTTTGTGAGCTGGCGGTAGGTCGAGGCAGCAGGAAGAGCATTGCATCTTCTTTTGATGTGCTGGAGCCTGAAGAAGGCTGGTGGCACCTCTATAAATACGGTGCCATTGCAGGGAATATGCTGTTGATGATGTTTTATACCACCATTTCCGGTTGGCTGGTATACTATTTTCTTCACATGTTTTCAGGGGATTTTAATGGTCTTACGGTGCAGGGGGTAAATGATGTATTCAACCAGCTCCTTGCAAGCCCACTGACTATGGCAGGATACATGATTTTTGTAGTAGCTGCCTGTTTCGGTGTGTGCTATATGGGGGTCCAGAAAGGGGTAGAACGAATCAGTAAGGGTATGATGATCTGCCTGCTGGTACTCATACTGGCTCTGGTGGTCAATTCCCTGTCACTCCCGGGAGCCAGGGAAGGGATGACTTATTATCTTAAGCCGGACTGGCACCGATTTATTTCGCATGGACCGCAGGAGGTCATTTTTGCGGCCATGGGGCAGGCATTTTTTACCTTATCACTGGGAATAGGGTCATTGGCTATTTTCGGAAGTTATATAGGTAAGGAAAAGAGTCTTCTTGGAGAATCACTATGGATCATACTGTTAGATACATTTGTGGCTCTGATGTCAGGATGTATCATATTTCCGGCCTGTTTTAGCTATGGTATTGATCCGGGCAGCGGACCGAATCTTCTTTTCCTTTCTCTGCCTAATGTGTTTATTCATATGCCATCGGGACAGTTATGGGGGACCTTGTTTTTCCTGTTTATGATTTTTGCTGCTTTTTCCAGTGTGATTGCTGTGTTTGAAAATATTACCAGCTGTTTCTGTGAGCTGCTGAATCTGGAACGAAAAAAGAGTATCCGATGGCTTGTACCGCTCATGATTCTGCTGTCTATGCTTTGTGTTCTGAGCTTTAATGTGCTGAGTGGGATTCATCCTCTGGGACCTGGTACGGGAATACTGGAGCTGGAGGATTTCCTGGTAAGTTCCAATCTGCTTCCGGCGGGGTCTATAATCTATGTTGCTTTCTGTACCCAAAGTCCCGGATGGGGCTGGAATAATTTTTATCGGGAAGTCAATACCGGAGCAGGGATTCGGTTCCCGGTATGGGTAAAGAAGTACATGACATACTGGTTGCCGCTGCTGATTCTTTATATTTTTGCAGCAGGTTATTATGGTATGCTGGCTGGATAATAGACCAGCAGGGAAATACAGAAAAAATTCATATCAGATTCGCATAGAATGGAATAAAGTAGTTACATATGTTATACTTTACTCAGATGATTTTCAGTTGTACAGCAGAGGGAAATCTTGACTCTTCTGTCAAACGGTACAATTTTATATGGGCTGGAAGCATCTAACAGTAGGAAAAAGTAGCATAGGAGGGTTAGTATGCAGCGTGGTTTTTCTTCCCGCCTGGGATTCATTCTGGTATCTGCCGGATGTGCCATAGGGTTGGGAAATGTCTGGCGCTTTCCGTATATAACAGGTAAATACGGGGGCGCTACATTTGTTTTGTTTTATCTGTTGTTTCTTATTATTCTGGGGCTGCCTATCGTTCTCTGTGAATTTGCAGTAGGACGTGGGAGCCGTATGAGTGTCGCAGGCTCCTTTGATGTGCTGGAACCAAAAGGTACGAAGTGGCATGTGTATAAATATGTAGCCATTGCGGGAAATACACTGCTTATGATGTTTTATACCACCATCTCCGGATGGATGGTATACTATTTTCTGCAGATGGCCAGGGGAACATTCTCCGGATTGAATTCTTCAGCTATAGGGGATGTATTTACAACACTCCTTGCTGATCCGGTGACAATGACAGGATGTATGGTGTTTACGGTTATATCCTGCTTCTGTGTCTGCCTTATGGGGATACAGAAAGGGGTAGAACGCATCACCAAGGTTATGATGGTTCTTCTGATTATCCTTATGGTGGCTCTGGCGGTAAATTCTTTGTTATTGCCAAATGCATCTAAAGGACTGGAATATTATCTGCTGCCTGATTGGCATCGATTTAAGGCGCATGGTGTTTCAGAAGCTATCTTTGCGGCCATGGGACAGGCATTCTTTACTCTGTCCATTGGCCAGGGCTCGCTTGCTGTATTTGGAAGTTACATAGGAAAGCAGAAGAGTCTGCTTGGAGAAGCACTCTGGATTATAGCTCTGGATACTTTTGTGGCCCTTATGTCTGGTCTGATTATATTCCCGGCCTGCTTCAGCTATGGCGTAGATCCGGGAAGCGGCCCGAATCTGCTGTTCATTTCACTGCCCAACGTGTTTGCCCATATGCCGTTGGGTCAGTTCTGGGGAGCGTTGTTCTTTATTTTCATGATTTTCGCATCGTTCTCTACAGTAATCGCTATTTTTGAAAATCTGACTACCTGTTTCAGTGAGTTGCTTGGAGCAAGACGAGGAAAGGTTATCGCTATCCTGATTCCGACCATTATCCTGTTGTCACTTCCCTGCGTCCTTGGATTTAACGTATGGAGCTGGATTCACCCATTGGGAGGCAATTCCGGAATTCTGGATTTGGAAGATTTTATTATCAGTGATAATGTTCTTCCCATGGGGAGTCTGGTATATCTTACATTCTGTACTACAAAACTTGGATGGGGATGGGATAATTTCTATAAGGAAGTTAACACCGGTTCAGGAATGACATTCCCCGGATGGTCAAAGGCATATATGACATATGGTCTGCCATTTATTATCCTTTATATTTTCTTCAGTGGCTATTATGGTATGTTCTTTAAATAACTGATTATTGAAAAAAAGCTCTGTGGTTTTATGATAGGTTTTCTGCAGGAAACCCTGACAGGAACTGTATTGTGAAATCCAGAGTTTTTTTATTTATTATTTATTATCAATATTCTTCAAATTATGATAAAATTGAGAAGTTAAGTGTTTTAAAATGAATCAGAGCTGGCATGCGCAACTGGATGATGTGAAGCGATGGAATGATTTACAGACAGCAAGAACGGGTAATCTGGGCGTATGGCTTTGAATAATGAATCATATTCTGTTTTTACAGGCAGTATATGATTGGTGTAAGTGTAACCCGGGGGGTATACCACCGATCGGGGATTATCGGTAAGGAGCAATTATGGAAGAAAAGAACGTTAATGAAACAGCTGTGCAGGAAACCGAACAGAAGACAGTGACATTTGCTGATCTTGGTATCTGTGAAGAAATCATCAGAGCAGTCAGTGATATGGGATTTGAAGAACCGACGCCTATTCAGAAGATGTCTATTCCTGTAACACTGCAGCATCGTGATATCATCGGACAGGCACAGACAGGTACCGGCAAGACCGCTGCATTTGGGATTCCGATTCTCGAAAATATTGATATAACCAAACCGGGACCGCAGGCCATTGTGCTTTCGCCAACCAGAGAACTGGCTATTCAGTCAGCAGAGGAAATCAACCATCTGGCGCAGTATCTGCCGATTCATGCCCTGCCGATTTATGGGGGACAGGATATCAACAGACAGTTCAGAGCTCTGTATAAGAAGCCGAATGTCATTGTGGCTACTCCTGGACGTCTGATGGACCATATGCAGAGAGGCACCATTGATTTGTCCCATGTACGGATTCTGGTACTGGATGAAGCGGATGAAATGGTGGATATGGGGTTCATCGATGATATTCGCACCATTCTGGCAGCTATTCCGGAAGAACGTCAGACCGTGCTGTTTTCTGCCACTATGCCAGCGGCAATCCGTGAACTGGTTAATTCATTTCTTAAGAATCCGGAATTAATTAAGATTAAAGCGACTACCGTTACTATTGATCTGGTAGAACAGCAGTATCTGGAAATTCCGGACAGGCAGAAGTTTGATGCGCTGTGCAGATTGCTGGATATGCAGTCTCCGGAACTGGCTATTGTATTTGTCAGAACCAAGAGACGTGCCGATGAAGTGAACGAAGCGCTGAAGAAGCGCGGGTATTCCGCAGAAGGCATTCACGGGGATCTGTCTCAGGCAAAGAGAGACAGTGTTATCCGTCAGTTTAAGGAAAATACTATCGATATTCTGGTAGCTACTGATGTGGCAGCCAGGGGGCTGGATATCAGCGGCGTTACCCATGTATATAACTTTGACCTGCCGCAGGATCCGGAAACTTATGTACACCGTGTAGGTCGTACAGGCCGTGCAGGCAATACAGGTAAGGCCATTACTTTTGTTGTATCCAGGGAAATGGGCCAGTTCAGAACCATTGAACGGGCTATCCGCAGAAGAATTCCAAGAAGGGCTATGCCGACCCTGTCTGAAGTCATTCAGGAAAATCAGCGGGTGGCTATTGCGAGCCTGGCGGAAACTGCACAGGGAACCGGGCTGGAAGAATTCAAGGAAAATGCAGAAGAACTGCTTAATGATATTGATTCCACCTCCCTGGTGGCCGCTGCGATTAAGCTGCTGACCAAGCAGCCTGATGTTACTCCGGTACGCATTACAGCCGATGCGCCGCAGAGACGCCGCGGTGGTTTCAGAGGCAATCGAAGCAACTTCCATCATAGAAGAGATGGGAGCAGGACTGGACGTAATGGGGAAAGACGGGGATTCAGAAAACGTTATGACAATAATCGGGACAAGCGTGAAAATAAGGAAAGCAATCGTCCCAAAGAATCTTCCTTCAAGCCGTATTTCAAGGACTGAGAAAGCGTATGCATCCTGCCGTTCTGATGGAAAGGCATAATGCAATATAAAATACCAGTAGTATAGGTTTTGTACTACTGGTATTTTTGTGCGTCTTTATTATTTTCCAAGGAGTTCCTGCTTCAGTTTCAGGTATGCATCGGTATAATATGGAGATATCTGAGATTCCCGAAGATCATACCCATAGGACCGACGGCTTATGGCCAGAAGGGGTGGTGCCTGAATGCGTTTAGCTACCGCAAAACCGGCAAAAAGGTTCCACCAGCGTTCTAAATCGGCAATGAATGCCGATGGAGTCGGGAACAGAGAATAGGCATCTACCGATGTACCGATATGCTCATTCAGCGTGCCTTCCGTATACCAGCGGAGCAGGTCTTCCGGGCAGGCGCGGTTCCATGGTTCAATAAAGCTCTTTAACAGGTAATCATGATATTCGTATATGAGCGGATCGCCGAGTCCTTTGTCTACCGCCTGATTGTCAGACAGTTCAGCACTGGGTTTGATGGTAAATATGGCTTCAGGAATCACTTCCTGGCCAAACCAGTCATTAAGTTCATGGCCAAGCTGGTAAATCTGGTATTTCCACAGGTCGGCAGTCGCAGCAAAGGCACCGGCCAGATCGCCATAGAGTGTGCCGTACCCGATGGAAAGCTCTGTCTTATTGGCGTTGCAGGTAAAAATGCCATGGAACTGTGCAGACAAAGCAGCCAGAATACGGGAAGACCGGTCTCTGGCCTGTATATTTTCCATCATGAATGGGGTCAGCTGCAACGCAGTCTCGCCATGAGAAAAGGCAATGGGCAGATTATTCAGAGCAGAACAGGTGTCCTGAACAAAGTTTCCAATCGGAATGGACACATAGGGGCATTCCAGATTTTCTGCCAGCTGGCGGGCAAGGCCTTTTGTGGTTTCTGAGTTGAAACGGGTTGGTGTGTTGACCAGCAGCAGGTTATCCTTCGGGAGTACCGAACGATAGAGTGCTGCATTTACCGCCGAGTCAATACCTCCGGAAACACCGATAACTACTTTATCCATATGGATGGAACGGAGGAAGGAGGCCACCCCGTACTGCATGGCACTGCACAGTGTAGGTGCCGCAGGGAGAGAAGTCTGATTGGATATAGATAAATGGCCTGTTTCCGGATGGAAGAGGAAAAGTGAATGAGCTTCTGTAAAGGGAGCGGCTTCTCCGCTCAGTTCCCCTGAAATTGTATAGGCAGCACTTTGCCCATCAAAGATGTAGCAGTTCTTTCCGTTATTCTGCATTCCCCGCTGATTGACATACAGCATAGGGACATGCAGTTTCTGTACAGAGGCGGATAACATACGGTGACGCTTTTCATTTTTTTTCAGAGTGAATGGGGAAGCCGACAGATTAATGAAGAGACGGGCTTCCTTGTCTTTGAGGATTTCCATTGGGTGAATCGGATAATTTTCGTCCCAGCTGTCTTCGCACAGGAGAATACCGCAGGTGAGAGTTTCCCTGGTGTATGGCAGCGGCAGTTCAAATGGCTGCAGGGTGCTTTCAATGGAAGCATGATTTTCTGCGGCCAGCTCAGCCATGCTGGTAAAATAGCGGGGATCATCAAACTGGCGGTAATTGGGGAGCAGTGTCTTCACCGTATAAGGCCAGTTGCTGTTTACCGGAGGGATGAGTTTTTTATTAAAGGCAGCAAAGGCGGCATTATATTTGCGTACACGGCCATCATTGCCAGTCTTTTCCCAGTCTACAGCTACATTTCCCCAGATGATGGTAAGATTCGTTGAGGCATTGATAATACGCTGGTTATAGGCTTCGCATTCCCTCAGAAATGCAGGCTGATCCCACATATCCCCAATGAGATATCCGGAAAGACACATCTCCGGGAAGACCAGAATCTGTGCTTTCTGTTCTCTGGCAAAGGTAATTTCTTTTTCCATGTTTTCCCAGTTTTTTCTTATATTTCCGGGAATTATATCCAGTTGAGCGGCTACTATCTTAATCATATGTCCTCCATAACAAGGGTAAGGGTTAGTGGTGAGATCTTCTCTTTTATTATAACGCAGGGAATGAGGAGTTCTGCAAGGGATTCTGGCTTATTGTGTACATGAAGTTCGCTGTATTATATAATAAAATAAAGTAACAAAAAGGAGATTTGATGAGCAGATTTCGTACATTTTCCGATGCATTAAAGGAAAAATATGGAGAAAAAGTATATAAGGTACCGGTAGCTCTGGCCAGAACCTGTCCTAACAGGGATGGCCTTATATCGGGCGAAGGATGTATTTTTTGCGGCAGTATAGGGGCAGGATATGAAAAAAAGGCAGATGTTCCGGTGAAAGAACAGCTGTTGGAAGGAATTTCGCATATCGGGCCTAAGTATAAGGCAAAAAAGTTCATAGCTTATTTTCTGAATTTTACCAATACCTATATGCCATTGGATGTTTTTGAAAAAAGCATGGAAGAGGCATGTCAGGTAGAAGGAATTGTAGCGCTGGATATTTCCACCCGTCCGGACTGCATTAATGATGTGTATCTGGAGGTTCTTGACCGGATGCGGCAACGGTATCATGTGGACATTACGGTAGAACTGGGGCTGCAGTCAGCCAATGCCCATACCCTGACGATTCTGAACCGATGTCACACGGTGGCCGAGTTTATTGATGCAGCGCTTCGTATCGGCCGATATGGATTTGGGCTTTGCACACATATTATTGCGGACTTGCCATGGGATGATCGACTGGATGTGGTGGAAGCCGCCAAACTGGTGTCAGTTCTTCCGGTTACAGAAGTGAAGCTTCATTCTCTGTTTGTTGTGAAAGGAACACATCTGGCGGAGGAGTTTGAAGCAGGGCGTGTGAGGCTTCTTCCACTGGATGAATATATCCACCGGGTGGTTCTGTTCCTGGCATACGTTCGTCCGGATATTGTTATGCAGCGTATTGTGGGCCGTGCTGCCGGAGAGAATATACTTAAGGTCAACGGTGGCGAACCCTGGTGGGTAGTGCGGGATATGATTGACGCAGAGATGGAACAGAAGAACATATATCAGGGGACCATGTGCCGGTATATCAATGGTCCTGCGGTCAGACAGTTTGCTCCGGCGGAGGAAAAATAATGACAGAACTGATGCATAAGGAATTTATTATTGAGGATTACAGAGAAGCCCAGGAGCTTATGGAGAGGGACAGTCATTTTCTGACTGTGGCTGGTGAGGCTTTTGGATGTACAGTAAACGGCCGGGGAAATCTGGTCCGTGTAACCGGGGACGAACAGGGAATAGAAGCGTTCATGACGGTGGTTGGTGAAATGAGGCAGATGCTTCACAAGAATATCCGCCTGTCAGACCGGCAGGTATATCAGGTGGTGGAAGCGCTTCGCACTGGCCGGTTGACAGAACTCCATGAGATGGAAGATGACGTAGTCAACGTAACACGCAACGGAACGGTTATTCATCCGAGAACGCTTGGGCAGAAAGAGTATGTAGATGCTATTCGTCATAATTCCATCACCTTTGGAATCGGGCCTGCCGGAACCGGTAAAACGTATCTGGCGGTAGCATTGGCGGCCTATTATCTTCGGAACCGGGATGTGCAGCGGATTATTCTGGTACGCCCGGCGGTGGAGGCTGGCGAAAAGCTGGGATTCCTTCCGGGGGATATGCAGGAAAAGGTAAATCCCTATCTCCGTCCGCTGTTTGATGGGTTGCTGGATATGTTTGGCGTAGAGGAATTTGAAAAACTTCAGCAGAAGGGCGTTATCGAAGTGGCACCGCTGGCTTATATGCGCGGAAGAACCCTTGAAAAGTCGTTTGTCATTCTGGATGAGGCACAGAATACTACGGTGGAGCAGATGAAGATGTTTCTCACACGTCTGGGGTTCCGTTCGAAAATGGTAATAAATGGAGATATCACGCAGATTGATCTGCCACCCCATACCCGGAGCGGGCTGCCAGATGCGAGGAATGTACTGAAGAATATCCCGGATATTTCCTTCATACAATTCTCTGAACATGATGTAGTGCGCCATGATCTGGTAGCAGCCATTATCAAGGCCTATGAAAAGAGAGCTGAATTAAAAGCAAAAAACAAAGGAGAACACCATGGAAATCACCATTAATTACGACAATGAATCTTTTTATAATGAAGAGCTGGAAAAACTGATTCATACCGTGCTGACCAAAGGGGCTGAATTGCAGCATGTACCGGCAGATGCAGAAATCAGTGTACTCATCTGTGATGCGAAACTTATTCATGAATTAAACCGCCAGTACCGACATATTGACGCGCCCACAGATGTACTTTCCTTTGCGTTAAATGAAGGGGAAGAGGAAGAACTTCCGGAAGAGGAAAAGGCGCTGGGAGACATTGTTATTAATGTGGACCGCGCGGTAGAACAGGCGAAGGAATATGGACACAGCACGGAACGTGAAATGGCTTATCTGGCCGTACATGGATTCCTTCACATTCTGGGATATGACCACTATGACCCGGAAGAAAAGAAAGCCATGCGTAAGGCGGAAGAGGAGATTCTGGGAGCCTGCGGACTGCAGAGAGTCATTACAGAAGGCCGTGTGGAAAATGACTGATACTGAACGGAAAAGTCTGATTCAGAAGGCTCTGCAGGCCAGAGACATGGCCTACGCACCGTATTCACATTTTAAGGTAGGGGCGGCTGTCCTTACCGGAAGTGGTACAATCTATGGTGGATGTAATGTGGAAAATAATTCCTATGGCGCATCCCTCTGCGCAGAAAGAAATGCCATAGGGACAGCGATTGCCGCTGGAGAAAAGAAAATATATGCACTGGCTGTGGCTGGAAGCAGTCAGACATATACTACGCCATGTGGAATATGCCGGCAGGTGATGGCTGAATTTAACATACAGGAAGTCATCTGTGTGAAGACTGCAGATGATTACCTGGTCAAAACCGGGGAAGAACTTCTTCCCTGTGCCTTTTTTGAAAAGAGTTTATTATGAAACAGGAGACAGATATGGCAGAAAAAGCGGAAACATTTCATTCCGGATTTATTGCGCTGGTAGGGCGCCCGAATGTAGGGAAATCAACATTGATGAATGCGGTGCTTGGAGAAAAGATATCTATTGTCTCGCGGCACGCACAGACTACACGAAACAAGATTACCGGGGTATGGAATGGAGAAAATTGCCAGGCTGTATTCCTGGACACACCGGGGATGCATAAACCCAGAAGTAAGCTGGGCGAAGCTATCCGGCAGGCAACCATGGATGCCCTGTCAGAAGTGGACATTATTGTCTTCATCTGTTCCTGCGTTGATCCGATGGGGGCGGGAGACCGATATATACTTTCTTTGCTGAAAGACAAAAAGGTACCGGTTATCCTTGTTCTTAACAAGATTGACTTAATAACCAGAGAAGAGCTGATGAAGAAAGTTGTACAGTATAGTAAGATGTATGACTTCTCCGATATTGTACCGGTTTCTGCTCAGCAGGCAGAAAATCTGGATACATTCCTCTCAGTAGTACAGAAATACCTGCCGGAAGGACCAAAATACTTCCCTGATGATATGGTGACAGATCAGCCAGAAAGAAATATTGTGCAGGAAATTGTCCGGGAAAAGCTGATTACCCGTACCAGGGATGAAATTCCTCATGCCATCGGCGTATTTACAGAAGAATTTTCTGAACGGGAAAATGGAAAAGTGTATATTCGCTGCACAATTTATGTAGAGCGGGAATCTCAGAAACGGATTGTTATCGGAAAGAATGGATCCGTACTGAAAGAGGCAGGGAAGGAAGCCAGAGAAGAAATACAGAGACTTATCGGAGCCCCTGTTTTCCTGGATTTATGGGTTAAAGTCAGTCGTGACTGGAAAAACAAGGACTATATACTTCGGGAACTTGGCTATAAGGAACACAAATAATGAGGTTCCTGCAGATAAAGAGGTGAGGGCTTATTAATACTCCTGCGGAGTTAATAGGATTGTATCTGGCAGGTATGCTGATAACTGCCTGGCTGGGAATTCTCAGTACAAGGGCCAACGTATCGTTTGCCAGAATGAGACGCAAATATATTGAAGATAATGAGGAACAGGATAAGAAACTGATTGCAAAGGTAGAGGGGTTTTATCATCATTCCTACATGGTTCTGGCAGTTACTGAGTTAGGGGCTGTGGTCGCAGCCTTTGTATTTGCCTGTCTGACCTGGGAAGTCGGTGCTGCCGGGGAGAGTCTGCTGTCCGGACTTCTGGTGAATACACGGACAGGAATCCTGTGTGTGGTCCGTATCCTGTTTTATGTAATCATGGCACTGGTATACTGGATGGCGGTGCTGGAATATGCGGAGGCTGAGGCATTGGACAGGCCGCTGGAGGTCCTGGCAGCTCATACCTGGTTTATCCGGCTGCTTCTGTCCTTGTTCCGACCACTGGTTACTCCGGGAATTTTCCTGGTAAGAAGTGTTTTTAAAAAGAGGAACAGGAACTTCTATAATAAGGTAAATTTCACCTATTCTGAAGATGAGATTCGATGTATTGTAGAGGAAAGCCATCGCGGCGGACGATTGAATGCATCAGAAAACATGCTGCTCAAAAACAGTTTTGACTTCTTCGGATTGCTGGTAAAAGATGTCATGATTCCAAGAAGTCAGATGGCGGTTCTTTATGTAGAAGATGATATGGAGAGTCTCAGAAAAAAGATATCTAAGTCGCCACATACCCGGTATCCGGTTTGCCGGGAAGACAAGGATGATATACTGGGCTTTGTTCATGTAAAGGATTTTATGGAAAGTTATCTTCATAGAGAAAAGAGCGTAAAGGGGATAATTCATGAAATCCTTATGGTCCCTGAGGTTATGCCGGCTTCATCGCTCACACAGCTTATGCGCACACGTCGTATTTATATTGCGGTTGTGGTGGATGAATACGGTGGTACGGTGGGTATGGTCACATTGGAAGATCTGGTAGAAGAACTGGTAGGGGAAATACCTGAAGATTTAGGAGCCAAACCAAAGGAAATTGTAAGGCATGACAATGGTACCTATGAATTTGACGGTATGGTCATACTGGATGATATTTCAGATTGTCTGGGGATTCCATTTGAAGAAGGCGGAAGTGCCAGCACTATTGGCGGGCGTATTTTTTCAAAACTGGAACATGTGCCCCGTATTGGTGATTCCATTCAGTTCAGTAACTGGAAATTCACAGTCATACGTATGGATGGATTGCGCATCCGCCGGGTGAAAGCAGAACCGGTTGCTCCACAGAAAGAGGTGAAGCCGGGAGATGCAGAGACAGAGAATCACGAATAAGGAAGGCATTGTCCTTTCTGTAAGAAAAGCAGGCACTGGTGGCAGGATTCTGCAGGTGTTTACCCGGGACAGTGGAACTCTCCGGTTGTTTGTATCCCCTGCTTCAGTGAAACGATATGGAACTGGATGTCTCGTTCCATATGCACTGATTACTTTTACTATGCGTGAATCATCGGATTTTCTGATAATGACGCAATATGAGGGCAACATTCTGTTAGACATGATGTCTCTTGGATATGAGGATATGTCCAACTGGTATTTTATCAGTGAACTTACGGCAGCTCTGTTTCCTCCTGCAGAAGGAGATGTCCGGGCATGGAAAGTATTGGGGCGGGCGGCTCTGACAGCGCGCAAGCGGAACAAATCTATTTGTGCCTGCATGGCCTCATTGCAGCTGCTGATTTGTGCCGGATATAATCCTTGTGCGGAAGAACCACAGAAACAGCTTAATCTCTCACCAGCTGCATCTCATCTTTTGCGGCAGTTTGTGCTTTATTCCTGGGGAACGGATGCGCCGGAGCAGATTTCTCTCAGGGCTTGCAAAGAACTGGTGCAGTATATCAATGGTTTTATCCGGCAATACTGTGATCTGGACATGAAGGTCAGGCTGGCTTTTACGGGCATGATTTGAGCTACAGATGATAATAAGCGGTAAGTCATATAAAGAAATCCGCCAGAGAAACATACTATGGAGTCTCTGGCGGATTTTTAGTTTGTCTGATTTTCCAGGAATTTGTTGGAACCACCAGACAGTGAATATACGCAATTTATTCTGTGATTGTAGCTTACTCTTTGATTATAGCCTGAGGGGCGGGGATGGTTTCTTATGGCTGAGGCTTCCATCCAGGAGCCAGTATTTCGTCGGATCCCAGAGCCGTTAAACCAGAGTTATAGCCTTCGGTGCCTGCACCGTGTTTTCCCGTTGGATAATAACTTACTTTTTCTGGATCTTGACGGTCCTGCGAAAAAATGCGATCTTCCGTGTGAATCTGCACATCCGCTAAAACGAATGGCCGGTTAAGTGGCAGTTTGGGATGGGCCATTTCTGTTTTTCTTGTCTGTGAGAGCAGCCAGGTATAACAGGCTGGTGTACCATGGCCATAGAACCAGGCCGACATATGGCTGACATTACCACTGAGGACAGCCTCATAAATTCCTGTTTTGTTTGGCATTCTGGTGAGCCTGGAAATTACTTTGTTTCGCTTCTCGGGTGTGGTATTTTCATCCAGCACCAGTTCTGCGGTGGGAATGGTTACTCTCTGTAAATCGTTGTACAACAGGCGATATTCGATGTTTTCAGTGGCTGTATTAAGGTAGAGGATATTATCATCTGAAATCATATAGAACCAATTGTTGTAGTTGGCTGGATTGCCATCACTATCGGTCTTCCAGATAATGGTTCCATTGGCAGGAGCATTATAATAGACCGTGTCATCAAAGAGATAATCTTTATTGAAGTTGTTTTCTTTCCTATTTGCAGCTCATCGGGAGAAGGGCGGCAAAATAGTTATAACGCTGGGCGGCCATAGCCATAACAGTCATGCCGCCCATAGACTGGCCACTTCCGTAAATGCGGTTTCTGCCGATAGAATAGTTTGCCGTTATATAATCCATAAGCCCCCAGATGGCCGGGGCGGCACAACTAAGCGTCCAGTTATCTCTTGCCATGCGCAACGAGTAATGAGGATTATCGTTATCCATGTTGTAAAATTCAGTGATAGCCGGGCAGACGATAATAACTCCATCCAGCCCTCGTTTTTAGCTTCGTTCTGGAATTCATCTGAGGCATAATTGGCAGCAGCCTGTGATTCAGTCAGAGTCAACATGGGGTCAGAACTCATGGAACCCGCATCATGAATGTGCAGGACGAGCCCGTAGTGCTTATGGGCATTATAGTCTTTGGGCACATAAATGGCATACGGCAGATTAAAATTCCAATATTTCCCATTGGCTTCGTCAAAACAATGGGTGGCATGAAAGGCTGTGCCGTTTTCAATGGTATGCAACTGATAGCCTTCAAGTCCGGCGATGGTATACGTACCGGCGTTAGCGTAATCATAAGTTTCAGGGGCACGATTTTTTCCGGTGTTGGGATCATATCCGACATAGGATTGCTCTGTGTAATTAGAGGCTCCCTTTATGGATGGGGTAATGATCTTATCTTTCAGATACAGCGGTTTTTCCTGTTTTACATCAGCAGCCATAGTAATCGCATAGGAGCGGGGGAAACGGCTTCCCTGATAATCTGTATTGGTCTCAATAATTACATAGGAACCGTGGGATTTGGAACGGGAGGCATTTTCTGGCTTGTCATTAAGGTACACCTTTGTGATAATGCCAGGATTGGTGCCCTGGGTAAGGTCATTTTTCGAAAGTGTTATGCCGTAATCGTGGATAGCATAAGTTGATGCATCTATGTCTGCGTCTTGGAGCTCTGTATTGTAATGAACAGCAATAGCCTTTAATTTAGAACCATCCGTATCAACAAAGCCTATGGCCTGGATATCCTGAATAGCCTGATCGGCGGACTCTTCCGGTATTATTGGCCGTGTGGAAGCAGATTTTGCGCTGGTCACTGCAGAGGGAACAGCTTTTATCGATTGTGCACAGGCTATTTGTTGCCCCTATTCCAACCATAATGGAACGGTCAATGAAAGAAATAATGCTGTTTTTATGGAAGTTTTCATATACAGTAGTCTTTCCCCGTTAAATCAACCCGTTGAGGGTGTTGAGGTTTTAAATATTTTAACACCACGGGAAGAGAAATAATATGGCAATGTACAATTTTTTACCCTTATCTCTTGCTTATAGAAAAAATAACATGAGATGGGGGGACATGGTGGCATTAAATGAGTCTGCATTACTAGCTATGCCTGTTTTATGATTGATATTTTAATACGAAAAGACCACTATATAGTGTGTACTTATTAATTATAAATAGCAGATAAAGTCATAAATATATTTAATTAATACTATGTTTATATGAAACTTAAGAAAAACATATAGATATCAATGACAAAATGTCATTTGTGAAATGACGCATAATCATGTATAGTTAACCATATCAAACAGGTGGACAAAAGGTTTTTCCTATACAGCACTTTTGTCAAACTATTTTATTCGAAGGGAGAAATCTTTATGTTTAAGGCAATTGGATCGCTGCTTAAGAGAATACCTCTTATTGAGCAGATTGCGGTAGGTTTGGTCATCGGTATTGCCGTGGCCGTATTGGCGCCGGGCGCTGTCCCATTCCTGGGAATTTTCGGAGATTTGTTTGTTAAGGCGCTGAAGGGTGTTGCACCGCTTCTGGTATTTATTCTGGTTATGAATGCTATGATTCAGCGTAAGAGTGGTGCTGACACTGCAATGAAGCCAATTATTGTTCTTTATGTGATTGGTACATTCTGTGCTTCCATTGTAGGGGTAGGTATGTCTTTCCTGTTCCCAACCACACTTCAGCTGCAGGTGGCGGAAAAGGGTGTTGAAGCGCCAAGCGGCATTGCGGAAGTGCTTCACAATGTAATCATGAACGTGGTAGACAATCCGATTAACGCGCTGGCAACAGGCAACTACATCGGCATTCTTTCCTGGGCGCTGATTATCGGTATCGCTCTTCATATTTCCGCAAGTGATTCTACTAAGGCTTTCTTCCAGGATTTATCACAGGGAATTACCCGTGTTGTTACCTGGGTTATTCATTTCGCACCACTTGGTATTATGGGGCTGGTAGCTCAGTCCGTAGGAGCCAGCGGCCTGTCCGCACTGCTTGGATATGTACAGCTTCTGGCCGTTCTTATCGGATCCTACCTGCTGGTAGCTCTGGTAATGAATCCGCTGATTGTGTTCTTCAATATTCATAAGAATCCATATCCGCTGGTACTTACCACACTTCGTGAAAGCGGTCTGTATGCTTTCTTTACCAGAAGTTCTGCGGCTAACATTCCGGTCAATCTGGCGCTTTGCAAGAAGCTGGGATTGAACCCGGATACATACACCATTTCCATCCCGTTGGGGGCAACCATTAATATGGCAGGGGCATCCATTACTATTTCCGTCCTTGCACTGGCAGCTGCCCACACACTGGGTATTGTAGTTGATTTCCCAACAGCGCTGTTGTTGTGCATTGTGTCCACAGTAGGTGCCTGCGGTGCATCTGGCGTAGCCGGTGGTTCTCTGCTTCTGATTCCTGTAGCGTGTGCATCCTTTGGTATTGGCAATGATATTTCCATGCAGGTCGTTGGGGTAGGTTTCATCATCTCCGTTCTGGAAGATGCCTGCGAAACCGCACTCAATAGTTCCAGCGACGTACTCTTTACAGCAACAGCGGAACTGGCTCAGCGCAGGAAGCATGCAGCATAAACAGGCAATTTAAAAGAAACAAAGAAGGAGTTTTTCCCTGAGATCAGAGAGGGCTCCTTTTTTATTGTGAATTTGGGGTTATAGGATATTTTGTGTGTTTTTTAATGCCAATGAAGCTAGTGTTTATCGAGCTTCATTGGCGCGACAACAAACTATTGTCCTCATTCCCCCTTTCTCTCCAGAAAGAAGTAGTTTGATGTGCTTTCCTGTACTTATTCATAAACTTACTTATAAACAGGAAGATAAATTATGAGGTGGTATTCCTGTTTTCGCATTATACGTTAAGAATGCGAAAGCTAATTTTTAGGAAGAATACAGAGCGCTTCCCTCTCTGGGAATCCATAATGTAATTATATATGTAATACCTGGTCTCAAGCTTTAAAGCAGACTCGCCTGCCATATATGAAACACCAAGGATTTGCAGGGATTGGAGACAAGACGTGGTCTCAAATCCATCCGCCAAGGCGGATGGTGGAACGTAGATTCCTCTATGTTAGAGTGTAGGAACGTAGATCGGTGTGATTGGTATATCTGAGCATTATTTTGACTAAATGAATATTGTTAACAGGAACAGGCAGAGGTCCTGTTCAACACGGTGTAAAGGGTTCAGTGTGTGATTATTCGGGCATAAAAAAGACATTCCTTATATAGACAAGGAACGTCTTTTTTGTCTGAATAATATACTATCAGTTTGTCCTTTTTGAACCCCATTCGGCAGCTGCTGTGAATACTACGTCACTGGAACTGTTAAGTGCAGTTTCGCAGGCATCTTCAAGGACCGAAATAATGAAACCGACACCGACGACCTGCATAGAGATATCATTACCGATACCAAAGGAGGCACAGGCCACCGGAATCAGAAGCAGAGAGCCTCCGGCGACTCCGGATGCACCGCAGGCACCGATGGTAGAAATGATACAAAGCAGGAATGCAGTAGGAAAGTCTACCGTTACGCCCAGCGTATAGGCGGCGGCCAGAGACAGTACAGAAATGGTTATGGCGGCTCCTGCCGTGTTTACCGTAGCACCCAGTGGTATCGAAATGGTATAAGTGTCAGGATTCAGACCGAGCTTCCTGCACAGTGCCAGATTAACCGGAATGTTAGCCGCAGAACTTCGGGTAAAGAAGGCATACAATCCACTTTCACGAAGTGCAGTAAATACCAGTGGATAGGGATTTCTGCGAATTTTAATGAAGACAATAACGGGATTGACTATAAGGGCAACCATGGCGTAGGACGCAATCAGGATAGCCAGCAGCCTCGCATAACCAAGCAGTGCAGACAGTCCACTGGCACCTACTGATTCGGTAACCAGTCCCATTATTCCCAGAGGAGCAAAGTGGATTACCCAGGTAACCACTCTGGTAATGCCTTCGGACAGTTCCTGAAATACTTTTTTTGTGGTCTCAGAAGCGCAGGTGTGCAATGCCATGCCTATAATGATAGCCCAGGCCAGAATGCTGATGTAATTGGCTGTTTCCAGGGCATGAACCGGATTATCCACAATGTTCATAATCAGATTATAAATGACTTCGGAAATACCGCTTGGTGCCGAGGCAGCCTGACCAGCGGATCTGAGCAGTAATCTTGTGGGGAACAGGAAGGACATTCCTACACCAATCAGAGAAGAGGCAAACGTGCTGAGTATATAAAGAATAATAATGGGTTTCATGGCGGTATTCCCATTTTTCTTGCGCTGAAGCATGGCATTCATGACCAGAACGAATACGAGTACAGGGGCCACTCCCTTTAATGCCTTCACAAAAACATCTCCGAAAATGGAGAAAATCGGAACCACAGAAGGAAAGAATACAGCGGAAATAATGCCAATGACCAGACCTGCTGCGATTTGTTCAATCAGCGGGATCCGCTTAATCAGAGAAATAATTAAAGAATTCATACGTATCTCCTAACCAGATATTAAGTCTTGCTTTAAATGAATATTATGCACAGGTAATTACCTGAAAACTAAAATGCAATAAGACAATGTCAAGGATACATGATTATAGCTCATTTAACAAATGACAATATATCATGGGGGAGGAAGTAATACACAGATTCGGAATATCTGGTGGAGAAAATATCAGGAAATACAAAAAAGAGCCAATGGCAACATGAATCATATGTTGTCATCGGCTCCTTTTGCAGGCGGATGATAAAACTTCGTATAAAGTTATTCTTTCGGGACCATATCTTCTGCACGCAGTGTGCCATTCTTACGACGCTGAGCAAATTCAGCAGTTGCAGTGAATACTACATCGCTGGAGCTGTTCAGTGCAGTTTCGCAGGAGTCTTCCAGAACGGAAATGATGAAACCAACGGCTACGACCTGCATGGAGATATCATTGCCAATACCAAAGGATGCGCAGGCTACCGGAATCAGAAGCAGGGAGCCACCGGCAACACCGGAAGTACCTGCGGCACCGATAGCGGAAACGATACAGAGTAATAATGCGGTAGGAAGGTCAACGGCAATACCCAGTGTATGGGCTGTAGCCAGTGCCATAACGGAAATGGTGATAGCGGCACCGGACATGTTGATTGTACATCCAAGAGGAATGGTAATGGAATAAATATCCGGGTTAAGGCCAAGGCGTTTGCAGAGAGCCATGTTTACCGGAATATTGGCAGCAGAGCTTCGAGTAAAGAATGCATATACTGCACTTTCACGGAGACAGGCAAAAATCAACGGGTATGGATTCTTGCGCGTATTAATATAGACTACCAGCGGATTGATGATTAAAGCGACAAAGGCGTAACCGCCGATGAGGACAGCCAGCAGGTGTACGTAAGTAAGCAGGGTGGACAACCCGTTGGAACCAATGGATTCAGCAACAAGACCCATAATACCAAATGGAGCAAAATGAATAACCCAGGTAACCACCTTGGTCATACCGCGTGCCAGATCATCAAGGCAATCTTTGGTTGCCTGGCTGGCAACACTCTGGAGGGCGATACCGATAATGATGGCCCAGGAGAGGATACCGATATAGTTGGCGTTAACCAGCGCGTTTACCGGATTGTCTACTACATTCATCAGCAGGGTGTGAATAACTTCAGCAATACCACTTGGCGGAGCGACCTGCGTCTGAGCGGTCTGCAGCTGCAGTGTGGTAGGAAACATGAAAGAAGAGAATACTCCGACCAGAGCTGCCAGGAATGTGGTGATGAAATAAAGCATGATAACCGGCTTAATGGAAGCATTGCTGTCATTCTTCTTCTGGAGCATAGCATTCATTACCAGGAAGAATACCAGTACCGGGGCTACCCCTTTAAGTGCCTTGACAAAGAAGTCACCAAAAATGGAGGCTACAGGAATAAATCCCGGAGCAAAGCAGGCAATACAAATACCTACAATAAGACCGACTGCGATTTGCTTGATGAGGGAAACTGACATCAAGATTTCTTTAATTTTAGTAAACAATTTTAACTCCTCCAACAAAGAAATGGTATATACATTACATGTGATAGTATACTATTCGATAACATAAAATGCAACATATTATGACTAAAATGAATAGTTATATAAAAAATGACAGGTTAGATGAACTTATTCTGTTTCAAGTATACCTATCCAAAAAAGTAATATATAAAACATGAGTGGGGAATTGACCAAAATATATAAGGTAAATAAAAAAATAATTATCCGAAAAATCCTGTACTCGTTGATAAGACAGGCGGGCACCAGGGCATGTTTTTCCGGTGCGAGGGCAGAAAATTTAAGGTGTAACGGGAAATCATAACAGCCGGTGGAGTATATTCCCCAATACGGTGTGTCTTATGGTAAAATAATAAGATGATTGTTTAATTCAGGGGGAATTTATGAAAAGAGTTGGATTACTCGCAGGTATCGGTACTTTGCCGGTGGAATTCATAAAAGCGGTACAAATGCAGGGATATGAAGTGGTTTGTATCGCCCTGATTCCAGGTGTAAGTCCGGAACTGAAACAGCTGGCTGATATCTATTACGATATTAATGTAGCTAAAATAAATAAGATAATTAAAACACTGGTAGCTGAGCATGTTACTGAAGTAACCATGCTGGGTAAGGTTACCAAGGAATGGCTTTTCAAAGGTCTGCATCTGCCGGACCTGCGCGCGCTGCGTGTACTGAAAGAACTTCATAACCGGAAAGATGATACTATCATGCTGGCCATTGTGGATGAACTGGCGAAAGATGGACTTCATGTACTGGATCAGACCAAATATCTGAAACCTATGATGCCGGGGCCGGGAGTGTTTACCAGAAAGAAACCGACGGAACAGCAGCTTAAGGATGTGGCTTTTGGATTCAAGGCTGCCAAGCTGATTGGGGGAATGGATCTGGGGCAGACCGTAGTGGTCAAGAACCAGGCCGTTATGGCGGTAGAAGCTATAGAAGGAACGGATGCCTGCATTAAACGAGGAGGACAGCTGGCCCGGGGCGACGCAGTGGTCGTAAAGACCGCCAAGCCGAATCAGGACCCGCGTTTTGATGTGCCTGCCGTCGGACTGACCACATTGAAATCCATGGAAGAAAGTGGATGCAGGGTACTGGCTATAGAGGCATACCGTACGATTTTCGCGGAGAAAGAAAAAGTATTGAAAGAAGCGGATAAAAAAGGAATCGTCATCCTTGCCGTAGAACAGGAATAAATGATGAAAATAATGTTTTCAGCCGGAGAAGCGTCCGGAGATATGCATGCCGCAGCGGTTGCCGCGGAGCTGAAAAAGAATCATCCGGATATCGAAATGCTGGGAATGGGGGGCCCGGCCATGAAACGAGCCGGAGTAAGGATTGTTTATGATATTGAAAACCTGGGAGTTATCGGGGTTGTAGAAATCATTAAACATATTCCCTTTTTTTTCCGGCTGCGCGATTACATCCGCCGGGTAGTGGAAAAAGAGAAACCGGATGTTTTTGTATGTGTGGACTATCCGGGATTTAATATGAAACTGGCGCATATGGTAAGCCAGATGGGTATACCTGTGGTTTACTACATTGCTCCTACCATATGGGCATGGAACAAGGGGCGCGCCAGAAATATTGTCAGAGATGTGGACTGTGTAGCTTCTATTTTCCCTTTTGAAGCCGAAGCGTACAGAAAGGCGGGAGCCAACGTTACTTTTGTAGGACATCCGCTGGTAGATACCGTACATCCGGTGATGACAGAGCAGGAAGCTATGACTCATTTTGGCGCAAGGAAGGAAGCAAAGCGTATTCTGCTTATGCCGGGCAGCCGTAAAAACGAAGTCCGGGATCTCCTTCCGGTAATGCTCAGGGCGGGGAAACAGCTTATGAAAATGGCTGACTGCCAGTTCTTTATGCCCCGGGCTGAGACTATTCCTGAAGAGATGCTTACCGGTCTGATTGAGCAGGAAGGGGATATCTCAGTCACCATTACGGAAGGGCATCAGTATGACCTCATGTCCATCTGTACGGCCTGTATAGCCTCTTCCGGGACGGCCACACTGGAAACAGCACTGATGGAACTTCCTACCGTACTGGTATATAAACTGGCACCGGTCACCTGGTTCCTGGCAAAGCATCTGGTGCATGTAAAATATGCCGGTCTGCCGAATCTGCTGCTTAATCGGGAAGTGACACCGGAACTTCTTCAGGATGCGGTAACACCGGAGCATATTGTGGAAATTGCGGGGGCCTGGATTACTGACGAAACGAAGCGGCAGCAAAATATTCAGGAACTGAAGGAAGTACGTAGTAAATTGGGGGATAGCGGTGCTGTGCGTCGTACTGGGGAATTAATTTTAAACACAGCGAGGATAGGAAAAGAATGACCGTAGAAAAGAAAAAGAATAAACTGGGCAGCTATAAACGGCTGCTGAGCTATTTGTGGCCCTACTGGAAAATACTGCTTGTTTCCGTAGTCTGCATGCTGTTTGTAGCAGGCTCCAACCTTATCCTCCCCTGGGTAATCAAAGATGTGGTGGATAAGGTACTCACCGATAAGAATCTGCACATGCTGTATCTGGTCATTGTGGCGATTCTCGTTATTTTCCTGATTCGCGGCATAACCACATTTGGACATCGTTATCTTATGGGGTATATGGGGCAGCGGGTTATTACTGACCTGCGCGGTACTCTGTACAGACATCTGCAGAAGCTGTCAGTGGCATATTATGACCGCAGAAGAACCGGTGAAATCATGAGTAATCTTACCAATGATATATCGGCTCTGCAGACGGCCATTGTAGATAATTTTGTGTCCCTTGTACAGGAAGGCTCCATATTTATCGGCTCCTTTGTGTCCATGATTTATCTTCAGTGGAAACTGACTGTACTGTGCCTGATCATTGTTCCTCTGGTTACCGGTACGATTCGTTTCTTTGGAAGAAAGCTGCACAACAGCGGGCGTACCGTGCAGGAACGGCTGGCTGATGTAACAGCCATGCTGCAGGAAACTATTCAGGGTGTCCGGATTATCCGCAGTTTTAACCGTACGGATTTTGAAATCAAGCGGTTTGATAAGGTGAACGAATCCAATTTCAAGGCTACGGTAAGGACCATCCGGCAGCAGAGCCAGATGACTCCGTTTGTGGAATTTTTCTCTGCCTTTGCGGTAACAGCCATTATCTGGTACGGAGGGGTATCCGTCATTGATGGCATTATGACCAGCGGGGAACTGATTGCCTTCCTTATGTATGCCATCAATCTGGCCAATCCGGTAAAACGTGTGGCGGAAGCTGTAGGTAACATTCAGAAATCCCTGGCTGCTGCTGACCGTGTATTTGCCATTCTGGATACCAAGCCGGAAGTTATGGAAAAGCCAAATGCGCCAGATCTGAAGATTACCAAGGGGATAGTACAGTTTGACCATGTAGCCTTTTACTATGTAAAGGGACATCCTGTACTTACCGATTTTAACTTTACGGCTAATCCAGGGGAAACCATTGCCCTGGTAGGACCGTCTGGCGCGGGGAAGACCACAGTGGCCAATATCCTTCCTCGTTTCTATGATGTTACCGGCGGTGCCGTACGCATCGATGGTGTGGATATCCGGGACGTAACCCTGAGCTCTCTTCGTGACCTTATCGGGATGGTACCGCAGGATACTATGCTGTTTAACACAACTATCCGGAATAACATCCTGTATGGACGTCTGGATGCTACAGAAGAAGAAATCTGGGAAGCCATCCGGGCGGCCAACGCGGAAGATTTCATTAAGAATCTTCCTCAGGGACTGGAAACCATGGCCGGTGACCGGGGGGTTGTCCTTTCCGGCGGACAGCGTCAGCGTATTTCCATTGCCCGTGCCATTCTGAAGAATCCTAAGATCCTTGTGCTTGATGAAGCTACTTCCGCGCTGGATACAGAAAGCGAAAAGGTGGTGCAGGACGCACTGGATAAACTGATGGTGGGAAGAACTGCATTCGTAATAGCCCATCGACTGTCTACCATTAAGAATGCCGATCATATTCTCGTTCTTAACGAGGGGCGCATTTCAGAACAGGGAACACATGACGAACTGATGGCGCTCCATGGACTGTATTATGAACTTTACACAATGTCAGCGAAACAACCGGAAGGGGAATAAGAATGTACTGGTTTTATAACATCTGTCTTGTAGCCTACTGGATACTGCAGATTCCGCTGTTGATTTACCGTCTTCTTTTTGAAGAAGGTTTTTATGAACGTCTTAAACAGAGTGCCGGTGTCATGCCGACTCCGACACTGCAGAAAATAGCATATCATCATGCCATCTGGATTCATGCGGCTTCCGTAGGGGAAGTAGTGGCTGCCAGCCCTATCGTAAGGGAACTTAAGAAAAGATATCCCGAAGAAATGGTAGTGGTTTCCGTGGTTACCGCTACCGGGCATCGCATGGCGCGGCGGATTATCCCGGAGGCGGATGGACATATTTTCTTCCCGTTTGACCTTCCGGTGATTACCAACCGTATTGTCCGTATTGTGGAACCTAAGGCCATCATCCTTATAGAAACGGAACTCTGGCCTAACTTCCTCCGCATTGCCAGCCGGAGCCATATTCCGGTTATGATGATGAATGGCCGTATCAGCGACCGGTCTATGAAGAGATATTCTCTGATTAAGCCGGTAACGGAAAAAATGCTGGATCAGATTCAGAAATTCTGTATGCAGTCAGCTCATGACGCAGGATACATCATTAAAATGGGGGCCCGGCCAGAAAGAGTTTCCGTTATAGGCAATACCAAATATGATCAGACCTATGCAGAAGTATCGGAAAAGGAAAAACAGCAGCTGAGAAAGGAATTTCGTTTTACCGGTTCCGGCCCAATCATTGTGGCAGGAAGTACGCACAGCGGGGAAGAAGAAATCGTTATGCATGCTTTTGAACGGGTGCTTAAAAAGTATCCGGATGCTAAACTGCTTCTTGCCATCCGTGAAATTACCAGAGCCGCTTCTGTCAAGTTCCTGATTCATCACTTTGGCTATTCGGTTATCCGTCGTTCGGAAATGGGAACAGAATCCGATGACGGCTCCGCTCATCAGATTGTCATCCTTGATACCATTGGGGAACTGGGCCGGCTGTACAGCCTGGCGGATGTGGTATTTGTAGGCGGCAGTTTTGTGCGTGTAGGCGGACATAATATTCTGGAACCGGCAGCCCATGGAAAACCGGTTCTGGTAGGACCGTTTATGTTTAACTTTAAGGAAATATTCAAGTTGCTTTCTGAACGAGGTGTCTGCATTATGTGCAATACTCCGGAAGACTTTGAAGAGGAACTGCTGGCACTTCTGGCCGACAGGCAGAAGATGCAGAAGATGGGGCAGGTAGCTCTGGAAGTGGTCCGTGAAAACCAGGGGGCGACAGGAAGGAATATTGCGGCATTTGAAAAACTGCTTGCTGAATATCATGTTCAGCTGAAAGGACACAAATGAGCGTAGAATCCTATATTCTCAGGCTGCAGAAAGAGAAAGCTCCCGGTGTGGGCGGCACGCTGATACTGGGCATGCTGTCAGCACTGGAAACTTTATACAGACGTGGTGTGATTTCCCGGCGGCAGAAGGAAATGGCCGGAGCGGAAACGGTTTCTATTCCGGTTATCAGTGTAGGCAATATGACCGCAGGGGGAACAGGGAAGACCCCGTGTATCATCCGTCTGACAGAGATGCTGAAGCAGTCTGGACACCGACCGGCTGTACTGACCCGGGGTTATCGTGGAAAGTTGGAAAAAAACGGCGGCATCGTATCGGACTGGAATGAGGTTCTGCTTCCTGCGGGAGAAGCAGGGGATGAACCGTATATGATGGCTTTCAAAATGCCTCATGTGCCTGTTCTGGTGGGAAAGGATCGTAATGCCTCCGCTGAAAAAGCCATAGCCATGGGAGCAGATGTTCTTCTTCTGGATGATGGATTTCAGTACTGGCGGTTGAACAGAGACCTGGACATAGTGCTTATCGACTGCACAAATCCTTTTGGGGCCGGGCATCTGCTGCCGAGAGGACTTCTCAGGGAACCATTGGACTGTATGAAGCGGGCGGATGTATTTGTGCTTACCAAGAGTGATCAGGTCACAGAAAAGGAAAAACAGGAAATCATCCGGAAAATCAGGGAAATCCACCCGAAGGCCCCTGTAGTGGAATCTCATCATACTCCTGCAGGGATTATTGAATATCATGCCTGGAAGAGGAAAGAGGAAGTATCAGCGGAAGAAGGACGTGGAAGAAAGGCATTCCTTCTGTGTGGTATAGGGAATCCGGATTCCTTTAACCGGACTGCGGAAGAAATGGGAATCACTGTGACAGGAACTATGTATTTTCCGGATCATCACCGCTATACGGTGGATGATATCCGGGCGGCGGAACGAAGAGCCAGGGAAACCGGCGCGGAAATCCTGCTGACTACGGAGAAGGATATTGTTAAAATAAAAGAAGCTTCGGAAATACCTCTGTATGCATTAAAGATAGAAATGAAATTTACAGGAGACGGGGAACAGTGTATGAATGAGCTGATTTCCCGGGTATTCGGAGTGTAATCAGGGAGAATGAATATGGTGAAAATTGCTTGTATTATTCCATCAAGATATGCGTCCACACGTCTTCCAGGGAAACCGCTTCGCTTGATTGCCGGGAAAACGCTGATTCAGAGAGTCTATGAACGGGCTATACAGGCCAAAGTGCCGGATATCTGCATAGTGGCCACTGACCATAAGGACATTGAGGCGGAAGTCCTCCGCTTCGGCGGCAGGGTGGTTATGACTTCTCCTGACCATCCGACCGGAACGGATCGCCTGGCGGAAGTGGCAGAAAAATATCCGGATTACGATATTATTGTCAATGTACAGGGGGATGAACCTCTCATTGATCCCGATGTCATTGACCGTCTGGCCAGTGTACTTATAGAGAAGAAAGACTGTGCCATGGCTACTGTGGCTACGCCGTTAAAAGAATCAGAATATGAGGATAATACAGCCGTAAAGGTTGTCCTTAACCAGAAAGACGAAGCACTGTACTTCTCCCGGTCCCTCATACCTTATCCGCGTCATGCCTTTGCGGTACCGCCGCTGAAGCATGTAGGGATTTATGCTTATCGACGGGATTTCCTGTTGCAGTATGCGAAGCTGGAACAGACACCGCTGGAAAAGACAGAATCTCTGGAACAGCTCAGGGCACTGGAAATGGGATATCATATTGCGGTGATTCAGACAGAATCAGATGATATCGGTATTGATACGGAAGCCGATCTGGCAAGGGCCGAGGCTTATTTTAAAAGGAGAGAAAACAAATGAGACCTATTCAGGTAGGAAATCTGACATTGGACGGAAGCCGTCTGTTCCTGATCGCAGGACCATGTGTAATTGAAAGCTACGAACGTACCCTGATGATCGGGCGTGAAATCAAAAAAATCTGTGAACGACTTGGCGTGCAGTATATTTTCAAAGCTTCTTATGATAAGGCTAACCGTTCTTCCATTAAATCATTCCGCGGTCCTGGTCTGGAAAAAGGCCTGGAAATCCTGGCCGCTATCAAGAAGGAACTGCAGGTACCGGTTCTTTCCGATGTACATGATGTAAGCCAGCTGGAACCGGCATCTAAAGTACTTGACTGGCTTCAGATTCCGGCATTCCTCTGCCGTCAGACGGACCTGGTATACAATGCGGCAAAGACAGGCAAGGCGGTCAATGTGAAGAAGGGGCAGTTTATGGCTCCGGAAGACATGAAAAATGTATTAGGGAAGATGGAAGCGGCCGGCAATCCCAACCTGTCCCTTACCGAACGCGGTGTATCCTTTGGCTATCATAACCTGGTAGTGGATATGAGATCTTTCCCGATAATGAGACAGTTTGGCTATCCTGTGATTTTTGACGCTACCCATAGCGTACAGCTCCCCGGGGGTATGGGAACCTCTACCGGCGGACAGAGGGAATTCATTCCTTATCTGGCTAGAGCGGCAGCGGCAGCCGGAGTGGATGGATTCTTTATGGAAGTTCATGATAATCCTCCGGAAGGACTTTCGGATTCCACAAACATGCTCTATCTGTCCTCTCTGGAAGATCTCCTGAAAGATCTGATTGCCATTGATAATGTAGTCAAAGGCCGGAATAAGTAAAACCGTGGCGCGGAGACACACATAATTTCTGTACGTGTATTATAATAAAAGTATGAATTTGTGTGTATTTATGCTTTTCTGTTGCCGCCGTAACAGAAATCAGTAATTCATTGTTTATCAGGGGGTATCATGTCTGTTATTGATACAGCATCCAGAGTTCTCAGAGAAGAGGCAGCCGCTGTACTTGGACTGCAGAAAAAACTGGATGATAGTTTTGAAATGGCAGTCAATATGATTGCATCAGCCAGCGGAAGGGTTATTTTAACCGGAATGGGCAAGTCCGGGCATATTGCCAGAAAAGTGGCGGCTACTATGGCCAGCACGGGAACACCTGCATTCTTTATGCATCCTGCCGAAGCAATTCACGGGGATCTGGGTATGGTTACATCGGAAGATGTGGTGATTGCTTACTCTAACAGCGGGGAAACAGCGGAAGTTATCAATATCCTTCCATCCATCCGCCGTATAGGCGCAAAGCTTATCGCTATGGTGGGAAAGACATCCTCCACACTGGCGGAAAACGCGGATGTGGTACTGGACTGCGGCGTAGAAAAGGAAGCGGACAGCCTGGGACTGGCACCTACCAGCTCTACCACAGCAGCACTGGCCATGGGGGATGCCCTGGCTGTGTGCCTGATGGAGCGCCATAACTTTACGGCAGATAATTTCGCTATATTCCATCCTGGCGGTTCCTTAGGGAAACGACTTCTGCTTACGGTAGAAATGGTTATGCATAAAGGCAGCGATAATCCGGTGGTCCCAATGGACAGCACCGTAAAAGAAGCCCTGTTTATTATGACAGACAAAGGGCTGGGAGCGGTCAATGTGGTCGATAAGGAAGGCAATCTGGTAGGACTTCTCACCGATGGGGATGTCCGCAGAGGCCTGGAACAGGGAACTTCCTTCCTTGACTGCGCAGTGGAAAAGGTTATGACCGTCCATCCGATGGTCATTGAACCGAATAAGCTGGCAGCGCAGGGGCTTCATGTTATGGAAAAACATGCTCCGCATCCCATTACCGTACTTCCGGTGGTTAAGGATGGCCGGGCGGTTGGCATGCTTCACATTACCGACCTGTTGAAACAGGGGGTTGTATAATGAAGGATCTTAGCCGGATAAAATGTTTCTGCTTTGATGTGGATGGGACTCTGACCACAGGGGCCCTGTATTTTGGACAACAGGGAGAAGCATTAAAGGTATTTAATGCGCAGGATGGTATGATAATCAACCTGGTAAGGAAGCTGGGCTATAAAGTGGCTTTTATTACCGGCCGTGAATCGCCGATGGTTCAGGCACGGGCCAATGAGCTTCATATTGATTACCTGGCTATGAAATGCGGCAGAAAACTGGATGCGCTGCATACGGTCTGCGAAAAATTCAATCTTTCCCTGGATGAAGCGGCTTACATGGGAGATGATATCAATGATCTTCCGCTGATTGGGAAGACCGGATATTTTGGCGCTCCGGCCAACGCGTGTCGCGATGTGAAAGAAGGAGCCGATTTTGTGGCTTCAAGAGCCGGTGGGGAAGGGGCCGCCCGGGAGTTCATGGAATTTATTGTCCGCGGGCAGGGACGCTGGCAGGAAGTACTTGATTTTTATTTGCACGCATGATTGCCGGTAAGGGTGATTATGTATGTGAACATGTTGTTTTGGAGAGGAACTAGAGGCTGTGTCAGATACACTGAAATATCACCTGTTAAAAGGCCTGAGCAATGCACTTTGCTCCATGTCCTATGACCATATTCTTGAAATAGGGAAATTCCTCGGACCGGTCATTATGGAACGTATTTCCAAACAGAAAAAGCGTGGACTGGAACAGATTCAGACCGGGCTTTCTTGTGATAGGGCCGAGGCGGAAAAACTGCTTCATAAGGTATACCAGCATATAGGTATGTCAGCCATGGAAATGCTGTACATGCCGCGGCTTGTCAGGGAAAAAGACCATATTGATGACTATATAGGCCTGTCTCATCCGGAATATCTGAAGGCGTGCTATGCGGAAGGTAAGGGGATTGTAGGTCTTACGGCTCATATGGGGAACTGGGAATGGTTGGGCGCGGGTATGGCGCTTCATGGATTCCCTACATCAGCTATTGGCAAAAAGCAGAAAGATGATGTGCTTATGTCCATCATTAACGATTACCGGGCTATGGCAGGGCAGCACATTTTCCTTACCGGTACCGGCGGCTACGAAATGATAGCGGCAGCCAGGGCTATGAAGAAGAATTATATTCTGGGATTCCTCTCGGATAAAGATGGGAATAAAGTAGGGGTTCCTGTAAAATTCATGAACCGGTTCTTTTCATTCCCGCAGGGGCCGGCTGTCTTTGCTGACCGGTTTGATGCCCCCATCCTGCCCCTGTTTATCGTAAGAAATGAATCGGGGAAGGGACATGTTATTCACTTTGAAAAACCCTTTCACTATGAGCGTACGGGGAATGCGCAGAAGGATCTGCTGATTAATTCTCAGAAGATGGCCTCGGTTATGGAAGAGGTTATCCGGAAATATCCTGCGGACTGGCTGTGGTTCCAGCATCTGTTCTGGACAGGGCCGGAAAAGGTGAGAATGCTTGCTGAAATGAGTCCTGAAGATATCAGGACCGTGTTTGACGGATTATCCTATCCGGAAGATAAAGTACAGGAATTAATACATTTGGCCAGCGCTAAGAAGGAGTCAGAAAATGAATAAATATCGCCCGTATATTGTTCTGGCGGTAATTGTTGCCATGGCGGCAGGAATTTATTTCCTCTTTCAGGGGGATGAAGTGGAACAGAAAGGTGCTGCACCGGATGATGCCATAGTTACCTTCAGCAATATGGATATGAGGGAAGAAGCCAAAGGGCAGGTTGTCTGGTATTTGAAAGCGGCTAATGTTAAAATTGATGCAGATAAAGATACAGCCCATCTGAAAAATGTGGAAGGTTATTTTAAGAATGATCAGGGAGAACTGACCATTAAGGCCGATAACGGAACAGTTCACAGAAAGGATAAGACGGTAACTCTTACCGGAACTGTACATGGAACCACGAAAGATGGAGCTGTTCTTGATGCAGATAATTTAAAGTATGATGGCAAGACGCAGATTCTTTCCACAGACAAGCAGTTTACTCTGGTAAAAGATGGGAAAGTACTCACAGCGGATACATTTACTGCGGACAGAGTCCTGCAGGTGGTTACAGCAAAGGGACATGCATCTTTAAAGGAGAAAGGGAAATAAATGAAAAAAGGCATTATAGCAGCTATAGGAATCTGCCTCGCACTGGCTGGTGCCGGAGTAGCGTCGGCTGATGACATTACGGCAGATGTTATTACATATAACGGAAAGACCAAAGTTGTTTCCGCTTCAGGCAATGTGGTCATTCACGCCAACCAGGGGGCCACTATCACCGGCAAGAGCGGGGAATATCGCTTCGAAGACCGCAGTGCCTATCTGGAAGGCGGCGTCCACTATGTGAAGGAACAGACGACTATGGATGCGTCCAAAGTCGACCTGTACTCGGATAAGACCGTTCATGCAGTCGGCCATGTGGTTATTAATGAACGGGTGGAAAAGCGTATCCTGAAGGGGGACGATGTCACATATAATCCGGACACCGGGGATGGCAATATTCAGGGGAACGGCTATGTATCCACTGAGGATGGCGTAGTGACTGCTCCTCATATTTATGGCAATCTCAAAGCTATTCGTATCCTTGGAGATGGCGGAGTGCATATGACCAGTGCAGTGCATAAGCTGACCGCCTATGGTGATCAGGCAGTTTATACCCGGACACCGAATAAGAATGACGGGGTATTGTACCTGAAGGGACATGCCAGAGCGGAACAGAACGGAAATACCTTTGCCGGACCGGAACTGATTCTCAGAGATGACAATCAGACGGTGGAAACCAATGGACGCAGTACACTGACTATCACTAATACCAGTGGAAGCAAATAACAGGGAAGGGTAGCAGTGGATTATATAAAGGCAGCAACGTATGAAGATTGAAACACATGATCTGGTGAAAACTTATGGGGAACGCACCGTCGTGAACCATGTGAATGTCACCGTGGAACAGGGAAAAATAGTCGGCCTCCTGGGACCGAACGGAGCCGGAAAGACCACGACATTCTATATGATTGTCGGTATTATCCGACCCGATGAAGGACAGGTTACTGTGGATGGAGCCGAAATTACCGATATGCCGATTCATATGAGGCATCGCTTTGGAATCGGTTATCTTCCACAGGAAGCCTCTATATTCAGAGATCTTACCGTATGGGATAATCTTATGGCTTTTCTGGAAACGCGTGAGGATCTGACGCCGGAGCAGAGAAAAGAAAAGGCACAGTTACTGTTAAATGAATTTCACATTAATCATGTGCGTAATACCAAGGGCAGTGCCTTATCCGGCGGGGAACGCCGCCGTGTGGAAATCGCACGGGCACTCACCATGGATCCCTCCTTTATTCTGCTGGATGAACCTTTTGCCGGGGTCGATCCGCTGGCAGTTGAGGACATACAGTCGGTAGTAAGCCAGCTGAAACTCCGTGGAATTGGCATTTTAATCACTGACCATAACGTAAGAGAAACGCTTCACATAGTCGACCGGGCATATATCCTCTCAGAAGGGAAGATACTTCTGGAAGGTACGGCTGACGAAGTCGCCGTGGACCCGGTAGCTAAGAAATTTTATCTGGGCGATAATTTTACTTTATAGCCGGTGAGAGTAAGAAGGATTTAGGAAGGGCCGATCAGGCAATGCGCATACTTGATAAATATATATTAAAGCAGTTTATGGGACCTTTTCTGTTTGGCGTAGCGGCATTTACCGCTATTTTTGTAGGATCTGATACATTACTGAAGATTGCCGAATATGTAACTAAATATGGAGCATCGGTTACTTCGGCTATCAAGATTTTCATACTGGCACTCCCCAGTATTGTTGTATATACATTTCCTATGGCCGTGTTATTAGGGTCCCTCATGTGTTTCTCCAAATTGTCCGGATCCAGCGAACTGATAGTTATGCGTTCGGCAGGGCAGAGCTTTACCAGACTGGCTATGCCGGTGTTTATTACCGCGTTCATTATCAGTATCGGCGCGGTGGCATTTAATGAATTTGTAGTTCCATGGGCCAACCACGAATACCAGCTGGTCCTTAATGTAGAAATAAAGAGAAACATGAATCCAGGGGTTACCGATCATGTGGTTCTCAGGGATGTACAGGATGGCAAGATTGTTCATCTCCTGTACGCACGTAAATATGATCCAAAGGCAAAGACACTTTCCAACATTACGATTCAGGAATTCCAGGATGAAAACCTGGTGCGCATGGAAAACGCGCCCCGGGCGGAATGGAAAAATGGAAACTGGGTAATGGAGGATGGTGTGATTTACGATCTGACGACAGAAGGTGTCGATCGTATGATGCATTTTTCCAACCAGGTGATTAATTACGCTGAATCACCGGATAAGATTCAGAAAGATCAGAAGAAAGAAGAAGAAATGACAATCCGCGAACTGGCTCAGCAGGTTAAGGCCTTTGAATCAGCGCATGCGGATACGACCGGGCTGGTCATGGAAATGAACCGGCGCTTCTCTCTGCCACTGGCCAGCTTTATTTTTGCCCTGGTGGGGGCTCCACTGGGAGTGCAGAAGCAGAGATCTTCGTCTTCTGTTGGGTTTGGTATATCCGTAGTTATTATCTTCCTGTATTATGCAGTGATGACTTTTGCCGGAGCACTGGGAAGAGGCCATGTGATTCCACCTGCGCTTTCCATCTGGATTCCAAATATTATTGCATTTATTATGGGGGTCCTGTTAATTCGCCGCGCTTCCCGTTAAGGGTAAGACGGTTTTGTTCATAATCTGTAAAAGGGGCATTGTATGCTGGGTATTATTATTGTTCTTGTGCTGATGGTAATGGGTGGTCTGATTGCCTTTCTGGGGGATAAGATTGGCTCCAAAGTTGGGAAAAAGAGACTCACCATGTTTGGACTCCGGCCTAAATATACGTCCATCATTGTTACTATTATTTCAGGGACATTGATTTCCTTCTTTACTGTGGCAGTTATGGCTGTGGTCAATGAAAATATACGCGTAGCACTGTTTGGCCTTAACAAACTCAAAGGAGAAATGAATGAACTGAACCGTGAAATCGCGGACAAGAATAAACAGCTGGATGAAGGGAAAATGCTCCTGGCAAGGCGTACGGATGAGTACAATAAGATGAACGAGCGGGCTATCGGGATGTCCAAAGAGCTGGATCAGGTAGAATCCCAGCGCGCGTCCATGGAAAACAGACTGTCCTCTGTTCAGAAGGCCTATGACAAGGCACAGACTGACGTAAACGCTTCCGCTGCTGAAATTGATGAGCTGGAAAAGACACGTAATGAACTGAATGGCAACATCAAAAAGCTCAATCATGAAAGAGCCAGCCTGATGAATAATATCGCGTCTATCCGTGAAGGGACCATGGTATACCGCACAGGACAGGTCGTTGGAACCGGAATCATTGGTGCCGGTCTGTCCAGAACACAGGCCAGCGCAGCGCTGGATGCACTGCTTAATCATGTGAATACAGATCTCCGCACGCGGATGAATGTTAAGGACAAGAACGCAACCGTTATGCGGGTATCCCAGAACACATTTGACGAAGCGGCCTCAGAACTGGTAAATTCCAAATCGGACAAAGTGGTCCGTATCGTATCTGCCGGAAATATCATGGTAGGGGAACCGGTAGTTGTGGATTTCGCTATTTACGATAACAGGAAAATATTCAACAGTGGGGCGGTAATCCTTTCTGCTCCCATGTCGTCCTATGATAAAGGCGCTAATAATCAGGGCCGGATTCTCATGTTCCTGCATGATGTAAACCGCCTGGCACGTGATAAAGGCGTACTTTTTGATCCGCTGACAGGGAATATAGGACAGCTTAATGCGCAGGAATTAACCGATGTCATCCGGCAGGTCAATGAATATGGTGGCAATTGCATACTCACAGCCGTGGCTAAGAGGGATATTTATACGGAAGGCCCACTGGTTATCGATGTGCATGTAGAAAAGGTGGAAGAATGATTTTTGCGATAGATCCCGGTTCAGAAAAGACCGGAACGGCTCTTGTCAATGAAGATGGGACTCTGTTTAAAAAGAAGATTATCCCAACAGATACCCTGGAGGATGTGGTGGACAGGATAATGTCCGTATATAATCCCAGAGCTGTAGTCATGGGGAATGGAACACATCACCAGGAACTGAAACAGAGAGTGGAACAGGCTTTGCTGAAATCTGGTTCATCGCTTAAGGTTTCCCTTGTAAATGAAAAATACACCACAGAAATGGGAAAACGGCTGTATTGGAAGGAAAACAGGCCGCATGGGTGGAACCGGTTGCTTCCGGCAGGGATGCGCACCATACCCGTACCGGTGGATGATTATGTGGCGTGGATAATCGGCTGCATATTTCTGGGGTGTATTAAAGCTGAAAGTACAAATCATAAGAAAACCAGATAATTGGATTTATGAAAAACTATTGACACTTTAGCGTTTATGGTCTAAAATACTTAAGTGTCACGGGGCATAGCGCAGTTGGTAGCGCACCTGCTTTGGGAGCAGGGGGTCGCCAGTTCGAGTCCGGCTGCCCCGACCATTATGTCTCAGTAGCTCAGTTGGATAGAGCAACCGCCTTCTAAGCGGTGGGTCGTGAGTTCGAATCTCTCCTGGGACACCAGAGAAAACGTGTCGTTGAGGCACGTTTTTTTATTACAACTAATGGGCAGCGCCAGATAACGACGCTGCTTTTTAACTGTTTGTGCGATTTACGCGGCAAACTTGATTTTATGGATATTCTTCTATATCATAAGCGAGAGAACTTTTTAAAAGAAGAATGGAGAAGATGCATGATGTATCGAAAACTTGCCATTGCGTTATTTATTCTGGCTGTATGTGGAACCGGAAGCCAGCAGATCAATGCGGCAGCTGATGACTATACGCGCCCGGAACAGAATATGGCTTCCCAGTGGGTTAAAAGCCGCCCGGATTTTATGGGAAATCCGGCTTTTGTCATTGAGGATGAAAATAAAAAGGCGGATGAAAAGCCCCAGGAGAGTTTAGACACATCACAGCATATATTAATTAATACAGCGGCAAGGCAGCTGACACTTTTTCAGGGTGTGAGAAGAATAAAGACCTATCCTGTAGCCTGCGGAAAGGCACAGCCGGATATGATGACTCCCAGCGGACACTTCGAGATTATTGAAAAGGAAATCAATCCGTCCTGGACAGATCCGCAGAATCCGAAAAATGTAGTTCCGGCAGGCCCAAATAACCCCTTAGGACAGCGATGGATGCGTATTGGCGGAAATTATGGCATTCATGGTACCAACGCGCCAAACAGTATCGGGCATTATGCCTCCCATGGCTGTGTGCGCATGCATGAAAAGGATGTGGAAGATTTATTCTCCCGTGTAAAGATGCATACACCGGTTGATATTGTTTATGATCGGGTGGTAATTCAGAGGGATGATGATCACACCATATCGTACTATGTGTATCCGGACGGATATAAACGCCAGTCCCTTGATACGGCCTATGTCAAGAAAGTGCTTCATGGATACGGCGTAGATACATTTGCGAATGAAAAGTCTATTGCCGAAAAAATCAGAAAATCCGATGGGCAGCAGACATATGTCGAGAAAGTGTATGATATTATCCTTGATGGTAAGAAACTGGATAAGAGAGCTATCCGCAAAGATGGGATTACCTATCTCCCTGTGGATTCCCTCTCTTCCGCTCTTCGCATGGAAATTGACTTTAAACCGGAAGAAATGCTTCTGCAGAGTCCATATGGACAGGCTCCGGCAATAAGCAAGAGCGGCGAACTCTATATAAAGGACACCGATGCGTCCGGTCTGTTCAAAGTTCATGGTGAACTTACATCCGATTATAAGTACCAGCTTACGGCAGAACACTGAGAAAATCTGCTCAGAAGAAAGTTGCATTTCATAATAAATGAGAGTAAAATATGTTTCCGGCTATTATAAAGAACATAATTACAGCGTGCGATAAACAATTCAGAGAGCGTGTCATTAGGAGGTGCTCCCTTTGTCAGCTAAATCAACAAAGCTTACACAGTGGATTCAGGAATTAATGGAATCTGAAACCGATGGCGGTATTCCTTACAAGGCCGTCATTGCCCTTGTTAAGGAAAAGAAATTAACAGCTAAAGATCTGGATGCTATCCATAAGGAACTCCATGACCGTCACATTCCGCTGATTTTTGACAATTCGGAAGAAGACGAACATGATGCTCCAGATTTCCTCGATGAAGATATGATGGAAGATGATGGCGAAGAGGAAAACAAGGACAGGCATAAGGAAACGGCCAGTGACTTTGCAGCGGCCGGAACAGGAATTACGGATCCGGTAAGACTGTATCTTCGTGAATGCGGGGCGACACCGCTTCTTACGGCAGAACAGGAAATGAATCTGGCCAAGACCATTGAAAAGGGCAAATTGCCGGATGCGACAGAAGAAGATAAGGCGGCAGCAGCTAGAGCCAAGCAGAAAATGGCAAGCGCCAATCTTCGACTGGTGGTTTCGATTGCTAAAAAATATCCAGGCAGAAATATGCCGTTCCTGGATCTGATTCAGGAAGGGAATATCGGACTTATGAAGGCTGTTGAAAAGTTCGATTATACCAAGGGATATAAGTTCTCCACCTACGCAACCTGGTGGATTCGTCAGGCTATTACCCGTTCTATTGCGGATCAGGCAAGAACCATCCGTGTTCCGGTTCACATGGTGGAAACCATTAACCGCATGAACCGTGTAGCCCGCAGACTGCTTCAGGAAAAGGGCAGGGAGGCTACAGACGAGGAAATCGCCAAGGAAATGGGAATCGATGTGGCCAAAGTACAGGAAGCCAAGAAGGCGGCACAGGATCCGATTTCTCTGGAAACTCCGATTGGCGAAAAGGAAGATTCCCATCTGGGAGATTTTATTGAGGATCAGAAGACTGCTTCTCCGGAAGAAGAAACGGCAGCAACCATTCGCCGCGAACAGATTCATGATCTGTTGGCAAAAAATCTGACCGAACGCGAAAGAGGCGTCCTGTATCTGCGATTCGGTATGGATGATGGTACTCCACGCACATTGGAAGAAGTGGGCAAGCATTTCGGGGTTACCCGTGAACGAATCCGTCAGATTGAAAGCAAAGCATTAAAGAAACTTAAAAAGGCAGCTCCATCCCTGGCTGGTATGTAAATCAGATAAGGAAAAGCTGCAGGGCCCGGATGAGAATCCGGGCTTTTTTGCTGCTCGGAAACAGAGCATACGAAATGAGAGCCACAGAAGATAAACATGATTGTAAACCATAATTTGACACTCTGGAAAACATTATCTATACTGATGGAAAAAACAAGGAGAGAAGTATGTCACAATCTATAAGAAAACAGATATTATGCGCTTTATTTGCTGCAGCTATGGCCATATGCGCGCAGCTCAGTATCCCGATGGGTCTTGTGCCAATCAGTATGGGCAGTCTGGCTGTTCTGCTGGCTGGCGGCGTTTTGGGGAAAAAATTTGGCACATTAAGCATGGTTCTGTATATATTGCTGGGGGCCATTGGACTTCCTGTATTTGCCATGGGGAAAGGCGGATTCTCTGTTCTGGCGGGTCCGACAGGCGGATATATTATTGGCTATGTATTTATGGCCTTTATCACCGGCTGGTTTGCGGAAAAGTATCCTCAGCGGAAAGGCATGCTGCTTGTGGGGATGGTAACAGGGAATCTGATCTGTTATATCTTTGGCACCGTGTGGTTCATGCTGGTTACCCAGACTGCATTCTGGGAAGCCCTGATGCTCTGTGTTGTTCCTTTCCTGCCCGGCGACGCAGTCAAGATAGTGGCGGCCATGCTTCTTTCTGTGAAGATTAACAAGATAATTACCCGCTGAGCGGGAAAAGGATTCTGATAACCTGTGTGGGGCAGAATCCTTTTTTATTGCACGGAAAGAGGGATAAAAAACAGGCGATAAATCTTTTTTTTACCATGGATAAAAATATTTGTATACACGGTCAGAGGCAATCGGATAAATCTGTTTTTTCCCAGAATAGCTGAATTTTCAGAAACATGGGGAAGAAGCAGGGAAATCGAGGGAGAGTTATACCGATTTTTAATGAAGAAATAGTATTGACAATCGAGTTTGAGAGACACATAATCGACGTGATGGGATATTGTTTTTATCAGAAGATAATTTGTAAAGATACAGGAAGGAGTGATTGGATTGGTACATTCAATCTGGGCGGTCTTGCCACCCGTAATCACAATTATCCTTGCACTGGCAACCAAGGAAGTATATACATCCCTGTTTACCGGTGTTCTGGTAGGGTCATTCATGTATTCCGGGTTTAATATTATCGGAACTATCGATACGGTTTTCAAGGTCATGAATGATAAGATAGGCGGAAACGTCTACATTCTGATGTTTATGGTTATGCTCGGAATCTTTGTTGCCGCAGTCAACAAGTCCGGGGCATCGGAAGCCTATGGTGAATGGGCAGCCAAGGTTATTAAGGGACGCCGTATGGCTCTGTTCGTTACCATGCTTCTGGGGATACTCATTTTTATCGATGACTACTTTAACTGTCTGACCGTTGGTGCGGTTATGCGTCCTATTACGGATAAGTTCCACATCAGCCGTGCAAAGCTGGCATATCTTATCGATGCAACAGCGGCGCCTATCTGTATTATCGCGCCGATTTCCAGCTGGGCAGCTGCCGTTTCATCTTCTCTCCCTAAGTCATCAGGAATTGATGGATTTGCACTGTTTATTCATACCATCCCCATGAATCTGTATGCTCTTCTGACAATTGCATTCATGCTGTTTATCATTATTTCCGGTCATGATTTCTCCAAGATGAAGGAGCTGGAGGACAGAGAATTAAATGGACTGGTAATCAGTGAGGAAGGTTCGGTTGAGGCGGGCACTCCGGTTGGGAATGGTAAGATTGTCGATTTGGTCCTTCCCTTGCTGGTTCTCATTGCCGGATGTGTATTTGGTATGACTTATACAGGTGGTATTCTGGAAGGAGCATCCATTCGCGACGCATTTGCTAATTGTGATGCGGCACGCGGTCTTGTCATTGGTTCCTTTATCGGTCTTGTGTTTACCGCATTCTTCTACCTGACAAGAAGAGTACTGAAGTTCAGCGAATTCTGTGAATGCTATCTGGAAGGGTTCAAGGCTATGTGTCCTGGCATGCTGATACTTTGCTTTGCATGGAGCCTTTCCGGTATCTGCAGTGAAGATTACCTGGATCTGGGCGGATATGTAGCCCATGTAATGAGCGGCAATACCACTATAACGGCCTTACTGCCTGTAGTGTTCTTCCTGGTAGGCATTGGCCTTGCCTTTGCTACCGGTACTTCCTGGGGTACATTTGGTATTCTGATTCCGATTATCGTAGCGGTATCCGGTCATGATATGAATCTGCTCACCATGACAGTGGCAGCAGTTCTGGCTGGCGCGGTAGCCGGCGATCATCTGTCTCCGATTTCCGATACGACGATTATGTCCTCTACCGGTGCGCAGTGCCATCATATTGATCACGTACAGACTCAGCTTCCTTATGGTCTGACCGTCAGCGCCTGCTGCATAGTTGGTTATCTGGCCGCTGGATTTGCGGGAAATGGTCTGGTAGGTACTGCTGTTGGGTTCTTCTGCCTGGCTTGTGTTGCCTTCTATATTTACCATTTCAAGATGGAAAAGAATAAAGCCTGATTGTATGATAGGTCAAAGAGTGTAAACAGAATAAACGAAAAAAGGTTCTTCCGTTCATTAAACGGGAGAACCTTTTTTGTTTCACCATGATTCCAGCTGGTACTTTATCCAGTAGTATTGAAGGGGGCATGCATGGACTGAGGGAATGACTCAATTATAAATAAAAAACAATGAATATTAAAATTTTATGTTGACTTTATAAAACTCAGCTATTATAGTCTAAGTAGATAACTGAATGGTATGAATATACCGGGGATAGATTGCATAAAAAGGAAAGGAGTGGACTTCATTGGCACATTCTGTATGGGCACTTGTTCCACCAGTGATTACTATTCTGCTGGCTGTACTGACGAAAGAAGTATATTCTGCACTTATTATAGGTGTATTTTCAGGGACGTTATTGTTCACTGGGTTTGATGTATTCAGTGCGATTAATGTCCTTTTCAGCATTATGACCAAGGCCATAGGGGATAATGCGTTTCTCCTGGTGTTTCTTGTGTTACTTGGGATTTTTGTATCCATGGTTAATAAATCCGGAGCATCCCAGGCTTATGGGGAATGGGCGGTAAAGGCGATTAAAGGAAAGCGGATGGCCCTGCTGATAACCATGATCCTTGGGATAATTATCTTCATTGATGACTATTTTAACTGCCTTACTGTGGGGACGGTTATGCGCCCGGTTACTGATAAATTCCATATAACCCGTGCAAAACTGGCCTATATCATTGATGCCACGGCGGCACCGGTCTGTATTATTGCTCCTGTATCCAGCTGGGCGGCTGCCGTAGCCTCTTCATTCCCGGAAAACTCCGGGGTTGATGGATTTGCCCTGTTTATTCACACTATCCCTCTGAACTTTTATGCCTGGTTTACTCTGCTTTTTGTGCTGTTTATTATCTGGTCTGGAAAAGATTTTTCAAAAATGAAGGCACTGGAAGAAAAGCAGAAAAATGAGCTGTACATCAGTGAAGAACCGGTCACGGAAGATTCCGTGACAAAGCCGGTGGGGAACGGTAAGATTATCGATCTTATCGTGCCTTTGCTTCTTCTTATCGGGCTATGTATTTTTGGAATGCTTTATACAGGAGGTATCATGCAGGGGGTGCCGCTGGGACGTGCTTTTGCTGAATGTGATTCTATGCGTGGTCTGGTTATAGGGGCATTTGCAGCAGTAGTAACTACGGTTATACTGTATATGGCCCGTCGGGTCATTGGGTTTAAACCACTGTGTGACTGCTATATTGAAGGCTTTCGGTCCATGGTACCGGCTACGCTGCTTCTGGCAATGGCATGGAGCCTTGCGGGTATCTGCAGCAGCCAGTATCTGGATCTGGGCGGTTATGTAGGGGATATCGTAAGAGGGCATGCCGGATTCATCATGTTCCTTCCGGCGGTATTCTTCCTGGTTTCCTTTGCCCTTTCCTTCGCTACGGGAAGTTCATGGGGAACGTTTGGTATTCTGATTCCTATCGTTGTCGCGGCAACAGGCACAAACGACATGAATATGCTTACCATTGCGGTGGCAGCGGTTCTGGCGGGAGCTGTGGCCGGAGATCACATCTCACCTATTTCAGATACCACAATCATGGCCTCGGCGGGCGCTCAGTGCCATCATATTGACCATGTGTCCACACAGATTCCCTATGCGCTTGTCGTGATAGCGGCCTGTGTTATCGGGTATATTGTCGCGGGGATAACCGACAATGAGATAGCAGGGATGATAGCCGGATATGCGGCTCTGTTTGGAGAGATGATTTATATTTACAATTTCAAGATGAAGGATCATGCGGCCGGCTAGCCGTGCATATGACGATGCGGAGACAGAAGAGTGTGTCTCCGCATTTTTTATGCAACTTTTATCCGGCAGAAAAAATAACCGCATATCATAGGTATTTCTCTTTGATAATCAGGGAACTGTGATAAAATAATACAATAACATCAGGAAAGGATGGATAAACATGATTGAGTGTAAATCTTTTGACAAACTGCCGGATGATGCACGTGCAATCCGTGAAGAAGTGTTTGTCAGAGAGCAGGGATTTCAGGATGAATTTGATGATAAGGATTCCATTTCTACTCATCTGGTGTTCTATGTAGATGGAGTTCCAACAGGAACCTGCCGTGTTTCCTGGGATAACCAGCAGCAATCCTATGTTATAGGCAGGGTAGCTGTCCGAAAAGCATTCAGAGGGAACCACTATGGGACAGGTTTACTGAGGGCTGCGGAAAAAGAAGTAAGAAAAATGGGAGGTAAAGCACTGGCTCTGGCGGCTCAGGTCCGAGTTAAAGCGTTTTATGAATCTCTCGGATATACTGCCAGCGGGGAAGAATTTCTCGATGAATTCTGTCCGCATGTCTGGATGAGGAAAGTCTTTTAACATGGGCTGCAGATTATGACAGATGACAAGCAGGAGGCTTTTGTGAATAAAAAGATTTTGGCTCTGGCCATTGGGATAGTGGTTATTGTTCTGGGAATCGGGGCCGGACTGTATTTCCACTGGACGTCACCGGAATATTGTTTCCAGCAGGCACAGGAGGCTGTGCAGACTCATAATGAAAAACAGTTTGCGCGATATACAGATCTTGATGGATTGTGCAACAGTTCATATCTCATGTTCCAGAATTATGAAGCATCCAGGGATGCGGAACTGATGCACAGCCGAACCGGTATGATTATGTTTCTGCAAGTCCGGAACCTTATTCAGCCGGAAGCTGTGGCTTCAGCTAAGAAGACCATACTTTCATATGTAAAAAATGGTCGCTGGACATATGGGACCGAAGCCGGTGAACATGTCAGCCATGGAATGGCAGACACTCTGGACATTCCCCATACGCAGGTACTTGATGTGCAGGATGTGGATACTAGTCATTCCGACGCAGTGGTAAGCGTTAAGGTAAAGAACAGTATCCTTAGAGATGGATTTGTCCTCAAGGTCAATATGCGTAAGGAAGATGGTACCTGGCGTATAAACCGGATTAACAATCTGAAGGAATATCTGGAAGCTATGGATAAGGTACGTAACCACAAGGTAAAAGGAGCAGCCTGAGAGGCAATAGCGGCCTTTTCCGGACGTAAGAAAAAGGAACTGTGAAAAAAAGATGAGGAATTACTTTTTCACAGTTTCTTTTATGTTTTACATAAGATTGGTCAGATAGCAGGGAAAAGAGTCATCAGGCGGCTTTGATTTTACGGCGGCCGGAACAAATGGTATTGTTCCGGTCGTTCTGTGTTTCTGACTGAGCCTTAGCGAATCCATAATCAAGAAGTGCCGCGGATTCAGTAAAACGGCTTTCGGCTGTAGCTGAATGCATGACAATGGCAATCAGAGTGATATTATTTTTTGTGGCTGCTGAAGCGAGGCATCCTTTGGCCGCTTTGGTCCAGCCGGTTTTTACGCCAATGGCTCCGTCATAGGTAAAGAGCAATTTATTGGTGTTATAGAGAAGCCTTGTGGTCTGTGGACGGGTAAAGGTAATACCGCAGCTCTTTGTGGAAACAATCTTGCGGAATGCAGGCAGAGAAATACCGTAGCGAACGATAACCGACATATCCCTTGCCGTGGAATAGTGATTTTCATCCGGCATTCCATTGGCATTGACAAAATGAGTGTTTGTCGCGCCCAGCGCATGGGCCTTATCATTCATCATCTGAGCAAATCCGGAAATATTTCCACCAATATATTCTCCCAGTGCGGTAGCGGCTCCGTTATCGGAGCGAAGCATCATGAGGTAGTTCAGCTGGTCTACGGCAATCCATTCTCCGGTATGAAGAGAGGTGGATTCCACGTCGGCTGCATGATGACTTACCGATACGATATGTCCTGGATGATTTTTTTCCAGGGAAAGCAGTAAGGTCATGACCTTGGTCATACTGGCAGGATATTCCCGCTTATCCGCGTTTTTTTCATAATATACAGTTCCTGTATCCGCGTTGATTACAATGGCGGAATCCGCTGTAATATCCGGCGGAGTGCCGGCGGAGTTTTCAGCGGAAGCGGGAAGAAGAAACGACCACATGAATGTCAGATACAGAAGCCCTTTTATTATGTGTTTAAACATGACCACATCTCCCTTCTCAGATTAATATACCGTCAAAGTGGTCCATTTCATGCTGAATGGCTTCTGCTGTAAGTCCGCGGAAACGTTTTCTCTTTTTACGTGAATCCATGTCTGTCCATGTAACTTCAACCTCTTCAGCGCGTTCTGTGGGACGTGTGCCGGACAGGGAGAGGCAGCCTTCCTCCGTAGTATAGGTACGTCCTGATTTCTTATTTATTTTCGGATTGAGCATAACAATAATCTTATCGCCGGAAACCACGGCGAGTATTCTTTTACTTACACCAATCATATTGGCAGCCAGGCCGGCGCAATGATCCTGATGAGCAGCCAGGGTATCATACAGATCCCTGGCTGCGGCCATATCCTCAGCGCATCCGGCACAGGCCGGTTCTGATTTGCGCTGAAGGAAAATAATATCTCTGATAATGTCTCTTTCCATATTTTTCCTTTCTTTACAGGGAATTCATGAATCCCTGAACAAAACAACACTATTCTTTACTCTATCATATCCGGCAGGAGTAAAACCATAGGATATGGGGAAAATGAAATCTGACTTCATCGAGAAAAAAGTTCATTCATGGTAAGATAAGGAGGTGTTCATTGTTCTGGATACTTTAACTACCTTATTACATAATTACATTATAGATACAGGAGAAACATATGAATGATGTACTTTTAGGGATCCTTATCCCTTTTCTTGGGACCACGCTGGGGGCTGGCTGTGTTTTCTTTCTGCGGGGAAAGCTGAATCTTTCGATTGAACGGGGGCTTACCGGTTTCGCAGCAGGCATCATGGTGGCGGCTTCGTTTTTCAGTTTGCTGATTCCAGCCTTGAATGAAACGACAGACATGGGGAAATGGGGATTTGTACCTCCCGTCATTGGTTTTGGTATCGGCATGGGATTTTTGCTCTTGCTGGATCATCTGATTCCGCATCTTCACATGCATGCGGATAAAGCGGAAGGACCGAAAAGCCACCTGGCCAAGACAACTATGCTGGTGCTGGCGGTCACACTTCATAATATTCCGGAAGGTATGGCCACAGGGGTGGTTTATGCCGGATTCCTTTCCGGGCATGCGGGCATTACTTTGGCAGCGGCCTCTTCTCTTGCCATAGGGATTGCCATTCAGAATTTTCCGGAAGGAGCCATCATTTCCATGCCGCTTAAAAGTGCGGGGATGGGCCAATGGAAAGCCTTTGCCGGAGGAGTGTTATCCGGGATTGTGGAACCGATTGGTGCTGTGGCTACAATACTTCTTACTGATTTTGTCGTGCCGCTTATGCCGTATTTTCTGAGCTTTGCCGCCGGCGCCATGATGTATGTAGTGGTGGAAGAACTGATTCCGGAAATGTCGGCAGGTGAACATTCCCATGTGGGGGTTATTTCATTTGCCATCGGTTTTATGATTATGATGTCATTAGATGTGGCACTTGGCTGATATACAGCGGGTTATATCCTGCAGATATTAAAAACAGAGGAAACAGTTACCTGACGGACAGAGAAAAAGGAGAGATAGTATGGCTAAATACAATTTTGATGAGCTGGTCAAGAAGGCAAATCAGGGGCAGGGACTTTATACGAAATCCAGTGAAAAGACGGAAGAGGAAGCGGAAAAAATTCTTCAGCAGATGGCTTTTACCATGAATATACTGGATGGACAGGAAACAGAACATGGCGGGCAGTTTGATTATTTCATTGACATGAAAAACAGGACCTGGGAAAAAACTGACTGGAGCCATGGCTTTGCCAAAAAGGAGAATGGTGTTCTTTCTGAAGAAGCGGTTCATGAGTTCTCAGCCCGTATGGCCTTTGTACTTACGCTGCCGCAGAAGCAGTTTGTGACAAATACCCGGTCATCGGGGATTAACCGTAGTCTCTGGGATAAGGAGAGATACGGACCTATCAGAAGATACAGCCGTATTGAAATGAGGATGGGAGATAAGTTTATCCGCTTTGTGTCCGGACAGGATACAGACACTCCGTTTCCGGAAATAGCCGGGGCGGTAAAGGAATTGCGTAGTGCCTGTAGATAATATAAGGCAACATAAAAAGTACATCGCCAGGGGATTTAACGATCCCGGTCGATGTACTTTTTTGGGATTTTTATGTGTTTTGAGTAATTACGGTTGCACGATTAATTCTGCAGCCATGTGATTACTCCTTCTTAGTACAGGAGGTTCTACCTGAGTTCAGAAAGAAGTCTGGTAGAAATGGCTGAAAATACTCGTGCTGGATAATAGGCTGGTCTGTTAGCAGCGTTGTTTGGCACACTATAAGCAGAACCTCTGGTTACTACTACTTCCACTCCTGAAGCGGCCAGTCTGGATACCTGAGCCGGGGAACAGGAAGTTTCTTCATTGTTTACCCCATTAACAAAACCGAATCTCATAACATAATCTCCCTTTCAAACTAAAACAAATAAAACTTTTTGAATATGACTAGATGATAACATACATACCTGAAATATATAACATACAGATTTATACTTTATTCAGATGATTAGTGAGATTGAAGCTGCGATATGGTAGAAATTAAAACATTAATAACATTAATTCGTGATTGATGAATAAACAATCGCACATAAGATATAATAAAGTGAAGCAAAATCAGGAATAAAGGATGATAGAAAACAGGGTGGCACACGATGGGGAAGAGGTATACAATGGAGTAATCTGATAAGAACTCAGGAGATGAGTAGGATGAAAAAAATAGATTATGGCAGTAATCGTGTAGTATACAATATTTTTCAGTCGGTTATTCCATTAATGGTTGCGCAGATTCTTATTATCCTGTATAACGTGGTGGATAGATTTTATATTGGACGTATTCCTGTTACCGGGACAGTGGCACTGGGCGGTGTGGGGGTATGTTTTCCACTCATCATACTGATTACCGGGTTTACCAATATGTTCGGCATGGGCGGCACACCGTTGTTTTCCATGGCGGCCGGTGCAGGGAAAAAAGATATGGCCAGGGATATACAGAACACCTCCTTTGTTCTCCTCATTATCTCTGCGGTAGTCCTTATGGTGATAGGAGAAATATGGGCTGGACCGATCCTTGACTTTTTTGGAGCTGGTCCGGAAAATCTGGTTTACGCCAAATCCTATTTTGAGATTTATCTGGCCGGAAATATCTTTGCCATGCTTTCCGGCGGTATGAACCCATATATTACCGTACAGGGGTTTCCAAGAATAGGCATGATGACCATTGCCATAGGGGCGATTACCAATATGGCGCTGGATCCACTGTTTATCTTTGTCTTCCATATGGGGGTCGCAGGAGCCGCGGTGGCTACGGTGATTTCACAGTTTTTATCTGCTGCGTATTCATGGCACTTTTTCCATTCACGGGATAATGGGTACCCATTGTACGGGTTAAGAAAAAACGGCCGGGGTGTGTACCTTCCTTATACAGGGGATATTATTTCTCTGGGGACCGTGCCATTTATTATGCAGACTACCAATAGTATGGTACTCGTAGCGGCGAATCAGATGCTTTCTCATCTTGGAGGAGCCCTGGATATTACCATTATGACCATTGCATCCTCTGTACGGCAGATTTTGGATATCCCGGCCCTGTCTATTGCCGATGGTACGGCGCCCCTTATCAGTTATAACTACGGAGCCGGGCACCTGGACATTATGCGTAAGGCCATCCGGATAATGACGGCCGGTACGTTCCTGTATACTCTTACCGGATGGCTTTGCATAGAAGGATTCCCTCACTTTTTCGCGGGAATCTTCAGTAATGATGCAAATCTGATTGAAAAGGCAGTTCCTGCGCTGCATATTTTCTGCATAGCCTTTATATTCCAGTCGCTCCAGATGAGCGGGCAGACCGTGTTCCGCTCTCTTGGAATGAAAAAACAGGCCATTTTTTTCAGCCTGTTCAGAAAAGTAATCCTGGTTATTCCATTAACCTATATTCTTCCCTATGTAGGATATCTTGGAAAAATGGGCGTCTTCTGGGCAGAACCGGTTTCCAACGTGATTGGGGGTGTATGCTGTTATACCACTATGTATTTCATCATGCATAGAAAATTAAAACAAATGGAGAAACAAGGGAAATATCTGTAGAATCATCTGTAAACCAGAGAAAGTATTTATATAAGAAATAAAAAGAGCCGACAGCGGCTCTTTTTTACTGCTCATATCCTGAAACGGCACAAACCAGGTAGAAATAATTTTAAAAACAGGCAATACAAAAAGCAGTGGATACGGAAATCCACTGCTTTGTTCGTTTGGCTGTATACTGAATTACTTGGAGTACAGTTCGACGATAAGAGTTTCGTTAACTTCATCCTTGTATGGAAGTTCTTCACGAAGCGGCATACGGGTCAGGGTTGCAGACCAGTTGTCGAAGCTCTTTTCAATGTATGGCAGATCGAATGTCTTCAGTTCCTGGAAGGACTGCTTGAACATTTCGTTTGCACGGTAGCCTTCACGCAGGGAGATAACCTGGCCAGCCTTTACCGGGTAGGACGGGATATCTACGCGCTTGCCATCAACGTTAATCAGACCATGATTAACCATCTGGCGTGCCTGACGGATGGAACGAGCGAAGCCAGCACGGTATACCAGGTTGTCCAGTCTTGTTTCGAGGAGGACGAGCAGGTTGGTACCGAGGACGCCGTTCATTCTTCTTGCTTTATCATAATAGCGACAGAACTGTCTTTCGAGCAGGTTGTACATCGCCTTTACCTTCTGTTTTTCTGTGAGCTGAAGTCCGTATTCAGACATCTTCTTCTGACGGGTTTCAGCTGGCTGCCGTTTTAACGCTTTCGCATGACCATAAATGTTAAGGCCAAATCGTCTGCTTGTCTTAAAGCGGGGATTTCTGTTTGTTGCCATTGTGTAAGTCACCTCTTCTAAAAATTTACTATTCCGAATTGAAATAGCTTAATTATTATACCTATAAGGGGAGCTTCTTGTCAACTGCTTTTCCAGGGAGATGGCTGTACTTCTAAAAAAGCAGCATTGGCAGGAGAGATACCGCAGCATATGGTTTTTTCGCGGCGCAATAATCAGGACAGCAAAACCGAATTTCTGATATAATAATAGACTGTATTATGAATCCGTCAGTAAAATCATTGAACCATCTGCTGCTCGGCGGGCAGGTTGATAGAATGGCAATGAATATCATGGCATGTATAATGTACAAGTATATATAGTATAATATAAAGTAATGCTATAAATAAAAATCCGGGAGACAGGAGGCTTGGAAAAATGAATACGTATGAAATTTCCATCCCTGTATTTGAGGGGCCCATGGATCTCCTCATGCATCTCGTCAACAAGAACCGTATTGATATAAAGGATATTCCTATTCATTTTATTACAGAACAGTATCTGGACTATCTGAATCAGGCCGGTGAATTTAATCTTCCACTGGGAAGTGAGTTCTTTGAAATGGCGGCCAACCTGCTGTATATAAAATCCAAGACTCTGCTGCCACAGAGGCGGCAGGACGAAGAGGAGACAGAAAATCCTAAGGCGGAACTGGAACGTTCTCTGGAAGAATTCCGGCGTATGAAGGAAATCAAGAGCCGCATCAGTACTCTTATGGCTGAGGAACAACCCTATAGAACCAGGGAACCGGCAGAATTAAAGCAGGAAACCTTTAACGGCAAGATTCCACTGGCCAGACTGAATGCGGCCTTTCTTGCACTGTATGAAGAACTGGAACCGCCGCCTCAGCGCGTATTGGAAAAAGAGGAATACACACTGGATGAGGCGGTTCAGTCACTCCGGCAGGTACTTTCCACAAGGAAAAAAATGAGAGTCCATGTGTTCCTGGGGATGCAGCACACCAGACTCAGACTGGCTGTGTCGCTGGTAGCACTGCTGGAAATGATACGCGTAGGACGGGTACTTCTGGAGGATACGGAAACAGGACTATATATCAAGGAGATTGCATGAGAGGAATAGAAAGAACAGCGGCTGCACTGGAAGCATTTCTTTTTATTAAAGGAAATCCGGTGACCATGAAGGAAATGGAAGAAGCACTTCATGAAAATGAAGCGGCCGTGCGGGAAGCTTTGCACATACTGGCTGAAAAATACAGTAAACCCGATTCAGGGATAACCCTTCATGAATCGGGAGCTGGATGGGCACTGGCGACTAAAAAAGAATATGATGCATGGCTCACAGAGACGACCGGGGAGCAGGATAGATTATCCTCTGCTGCGCTGGAAACTCTGGCTGTAGTGGCGGCCAGAGAACCGGTTACCCGGTCAGAGATAGAAAGAATCCGTGGCGTGTCCGCAGGAAGAGTGCTGGTAGTGCTCATGAATAAGGGGCTTATCGAAGAACGTGGACGGATGAATATACCTGGACGGCCCATATTATATGGAACCACCAGATTGTTTTTAAAATGTACCGGACTTTCCGATGTCAATGAATTAAGAAAGCAATGGAAGTCCCTGCCTCAGGAAGGAGTATTATTTTGAAAGAAAGACTGCAGAAAATCATCAGTCATGCGGGTATCTGCTCCCGGAGAAAGGCAGAAGAACTGATAAAAGGCGGAAAGGTCACAGTGAACGGGGTACGTGTTACCGAACTGGGCAGTGAAGCGGATGTAAGAAAAGATAAGATTGTCGTGCTGGGAGAACCGATTCGACCGGAACGCCTTCGTTATTTTCTGCTCAATAAACCGGACCGTGTCATTACCAGCGTATCGGATCCACAGGGAAGACGTACAGTGATGCAGTATTTTCCTTCTGTACAGGAACGGATTTTCCCAGTAGGACGTCTGGATTACCATTCGGAAGGGCTGCTTATCATGACAAATGATGGGGAACTGGATAATATCCTTACCCATCCAAGCCATCAGGTTCAGAAAGTGTATGATGTCACGGTGCGCGGAAAGTTTTCTGATGCCCTGGCAGTTAAGATGAGCAAAGGGGTAAAACTGAAAGATGGAACCAGAACGGCCCCCTGTGAAGTGGAAGTCCTTTCATATGAAAAGGATAGAAACCGTACCCACATCCGCATGACACTTCATGAAGGGAAAAACAGGGAAATCCGCCGCATGATGGAAGCATTCCATTATCCGGTGTTTAAATTGGAACGGATTCAATATAGTTTCCTGACATTGGACGGAGTGGCAAGGGGAGAATCCCGCCGTCTTACCCATGAGGAGGTAAAGAAGCTCTATGAACTCCACGGCTAAAACCATTGCGGTTGTCGGAGGCGGTGTTGCCGGCCTTCTGGCTTCCATTACGGCGGCATCCCGGGGAGCCCATGTCATCCTCTTTGAAAAGATGGATCGGGTGGGTCTGAAGATGGGGATTACCGGAAAGGGCAGGTGCAACCTGACCAACGCTCGGCCGATTGATGAATTTATCGGGATGACACCTGGAAACGGCAAGTTCCTTTACAGCGTATACAGCCGGTTTGACAACGAAAAATTACTGGATCTGTTTCACACCTGGGGACTCAAAACCGTAGTGCAGCGCGGGGGAAGAGTGTTCCCTGCCAGTGAGGATGCGCAGGAAGTCCGCCATCTGTTTATGAGAAAGCTGAAGGAATACCGGGTGGATGTACATCTGAAAGAACCGGTACAGCACATACTCTCCCGGGATGAAGCGGTCTGTGCGGTAGTGACAGAACGGAATACCTACGCGGTGGATGCGGTTATTCTGTGTACCGGGGGTAAATCGTATCCCCGTACGGGATCTACCGGAAATGGATATACCCTGGCGCGTGAACTGGGACACAAGGTCACAACCCTGCGGCCGGTACTCATTCCTTTTGTTACGGAAGAATCCTGGTGCCGTGAACTTCAGGGACTTTCTCTGCGCAATGTCAATCTGTCAGTATCCGCCGGAGGACGACGCAAGGCGGAAGCCATGGGGGAAATCATGTTTACCCATTTCGGTATTACAGGACCTATAGTGCTTTCTCTGAGCGACAGCGTTTCCCTGTGGCTCTCCCGGGGATATGCCGTGACAGCGGAACTGGATATGAAACCGGCGCTGGATCAGGAAAAACTGGACCGCCGGGTTCTTCGCGATTTGGAAAAGTATCATCTTAAGCAGATGGCCGGCGCATTGCAGGATTTACTTCCTCACCGTATGGTGGATGTCGTCCTGTCTCTGGCGGGCATTCCCAGAGATCTGCCGGTGGCTGAACTGACTAAAGGGCAGCGGCAGAGTCTGGTATATACGTTAAAACATATGAAACTTACCATTTCCGGGACACGTCCTATCGAAGAGGCCATTGTCACCGGAGGCGGTATATCGGTGAAGGAAATCAACTCCAGCACTATGGAATCTAAAATATGCAGGAATCTTTATTTTGCCGGAGAAGTGATGGACATACATGCGTTTACCGGCGGATATAATCTGCAGGCGGCATTCTCTACCGGATATACAGCCGCAGTTTCAGCAACAGGGGGAGATAAGGAATGAAAAAACTGGCAATAGCGATTGATGGGCCGGCCGGCGCTGGCAAGAGCAGCGTTTCCAAATTGTTGGCTAAAGCATTAGGGTATACCTATCTGGATACCGGAGCTATGTATCGCGCGGTAACCTATGAAGCCATGAAAAAAGGACTCACCGACAAGGGAGAGATTGCACACATGGCGGAAGGGCTCAATATGGAAGTGGCTCCTGGTGAAGGAAGTATGCATGTGCTGATTGACGGGGAGGACATCACCGCCTGCCTGCGTACGCCGGAAGTCTCGGCCAGAGTCTCTGAAATCGCAGCTATAGGCGGAGTCAGGACAGCTATGGTGACACTGCAGAGAAAGATTGCGTGCAAAGGCGGCATAATCCTCGATGGACGGGATATTGGTACAGTGGTCCTACCGGATGCGGATCTGAAGATTTTCCTGACCGCGTCGGTAAAGAAGAGGGCCGAACGACGTTTTGAAGAATTCCGCAGCAAATATCCGGATATAATGCTGGATGAAGTAGAAAAGGAAATTGAAACCAGAGACTGGAAAGACAGCCACCGGGAAGTATCACCACTCAGACCGGCGGAAGACGCGGTTCTGGTAGATAACAGTGAAATCACACTGGAAGAAACGGCACAGCTTCTTATGGGTATGGCTAAAAAGAAGGAAAACGGTAATGGGAAATAAAAAGAATACACATACGATTCTGTATCCGATTGTGCGCAGTGTGTTAAATGTCATTCTCTATAAGGGGTTCAAACTGCATGTGGAAGGGCAGGAGAATATACCGGCCACAGGTGCCATCATTGCGGCACCAAACCATAAGAGTGACTGGGATCCGCCACTGGTGGGAATCGCGTTTCCCAACCGGGTCATCCATTACATGGCCAAAGAGGAACTGTTTAAAAATCCTGTGTTCGCATGGATTTTGAGACTGTTCGGCGCATTTCCTGTTAAGCGTGGTGCGATAGATACCAGCGCCATTATGCGCGCTGTGCGTGAACTGAAGCAGGGAAATATACTTGGAATCTTCCCGGAAGGCACAAGAATAAGGAAAGATGGGCTGGGCAGGTTCCATTCCGGGATGGCATCCATTGCCGTGATGGCCGGAGTGGATATTCTGCCGATTGCCGTCCTGAATTCCAGGGAACTTCCACATACCACGGAACCTCCGGCTGTCCTTATCGGCCGGCCAATCCATGTAAAGAAACAGAAGCCGGACAAGGCCTCCATTGAGGCAATCAATCAGCAGGTGCGGGCAGCTATTGAACAGATGGCTGAGGAATATCGGAACCGGCAGAAAAACTGAAATTGATGAAAGGTTACTTAGTATATGGAAATAATTAAGGCCCGGGTCATGGGTTTTTGCTACGGCGTAAAAAGAGCTATAAAAATTGCGACGGCGGCAGCGGAAAAAAACGGAAGCGCGGTAACGCTGGGGCCTCTTATTCACAATCCGCAGGTGGTCAACCGGCTGGAAAAAGAAGGGGTTCATTCCGTAAAAAGCTTAAATGATGTAAAAAATAAAGAAATTGTAATTATTCGCTCGCATGGTGTGGGTCCTTCGTGTTATAATGACATTAAGTGCAAAAATCTGACACTGGAAGACGCCACATGTCCTTTTGTAAAGCGCAATCAGGAAATAGCGAGAGTGCTTTCTCATGAAGGGCATCAGATGATACTCATCGGCGAAAAGAACCACCCTGAATTAAAGAGTGTGGCAGCATGGGTTGAAGGAAAGCATCCTATCATCATAGAAGATATGAGTGATGTGGACGCGATGCCTCAGCTGGATGAAGCGCATATTGTAATTCAGACGACTTTCTCTATTGCACTGGCAGAACAACTGATTGCCGCTATCTGCAGAAAAGTAAAAAAAGCAGAGGTGCACAGGACAATCTGTCAGGCAACTTCAGAAAGACAAAAGGCGGCTCAGGAGCTGGCGGGAAAAGTGGATGTGATGATTGTTATAGGCGGCCGCAACAGTGCCAATACAGGCAGACTTGCGGAAGTCTGCCGAGCAGCAGGCGCTGTGACACATCATATTGAAACCGCGAAGGAACTTCGCGCAGAGTGGTTTCATAGCCAGGATAAGGTTGGCATAACCGCCGGTGCATCGACACCGGACTGGATCATAGAGGAGGTATTTTTTATTATGGAAGACATGGGTAAAATGCTGGAGATGGAGGAACAGAACCTCGATTATAAGAAGGGCGACGTTATAAATGGTGAAGTTATCGAACTGTTCGATAACAAAGCTTACGTTTCCTTCAGCTATAAGACAGAAGCTGTTCTGCCGATTCATGAATACTCTTACCCGGAACCGGCATCCCTGAAGGACGTTCTGAAGGTTGGCGACCCAATTAAGGCTGTTATCGTAAATGCAGTCAGAGAAGACAACCCGATTTACATTTCCAAGATTAAGCTGGACAGACTGGCTGAATGGGATGACGTAGAAGCAGCATTTGAAAAGGGTGAACCGGTTGAATGCGAAGGTATTGAGGCTATTAAGGTTGGCCTTCTCGTTCAGATTAATTCTCTCCGCGGCTTTATTCCGTTGTCTCAGGGTGATTTGAGATTCGTTCATTCCCTCTCCAACCTGGTAGGGAAGAAGTTTATGGCTAAGATTCTTGAAGTTGATCGCGCTAAGAACCGTCTGGTTCTTTCCCGTAAGGCAGTACTGGAATCCCGGCGTGATGAAGAACTCAAGGTTATTGAAGAAGCTTACAATAACGGAGATACCCTGCAGGGAACAGTTAAGAAGATTATGCCGTACGGTGCTTTCGTAGGAATTAACGGAGTTGAAGGTCTGCTTCACATTTCCGATATTTCCTGGAAGAAGATTGGCAAGGTAGAAGACGTTCTCCAGCCAGGCCAGGTTATTGATGTGAAGATTAAGTCCTATGACCCGGAAAAGCAGAGAATTTCCTTCACTCATAAGGAATGCATTCCTAATCCATGGGAAACATCTATCCATGACCATGACGTTGACGATGTAGTTGACGCTAAGGTTGTTAAGATTCTTGAATTCGGTGCAATTGTTGAACTGGATGACGGCCTGACCGGACTGCTCCACATCAACGAAATGACCCGCGATCACAACAAGAAGCCAAGCGATATCGTCGCTGTAGGTGATGTGATCAAGGTTCGCATCATCGGAATTGATGAAGACCGTAGAAGAATCAGCTTCTCCCTCGTAGAAGCAGCTGACCATGATGCAGCAGAAGACGCTGAATAATCAACTGATTATATAGTGTCTGCCAGACATGGTTCTGGCAGCAGGTGAGTGTGTCTATTTACATCACGTGGATTGACAGCTCCTGCTACAGTTTAGAATGAAAAGAAGAATGCGGGAGTCATTGTGCAGTAATGGCGATGGCTGCCGCATGTCTTTTTTTGCAGGTAAAACAATAAGTTGGGATATGTGCAGACAGATTCTGTCTGCATTGTCCTTATAGAAAGGAAAATGAAATGAGCAAACCTTTTGTTGCCATAGTAGGGAGACCAAATGTTGGTAAGTCCACTCTGCTGAACGGGCTTGCACAGCGTCGTGTATCTATCGTAGAAGATATTCCAGGCGTTACCAGAGACCGCATTTACTGTAATGTGCGCTGGTTGGATAAGGAATTTACGATGATTGATACGGGCGGCATTGAATTCCGAAATAAGGCTGATCAGATTGTCGATGGCATCAGAGAACAGGCTGAACTGGCCATGGAAGAAGCAGACGTCATTCTGTTTGTAGTGGACGCAAGAGCTGGCATTACCAAAGATGATATGACTATTGCCAATATGCTCAGAAGAACCGGAAAGCCGGTAGTGGTAGCAGTCAATAAGGTGGACAGCGAAAACCTGGAAATGGAAGTTTATGAATTCTATTCCCTGGGGCTCGGTGATCCTATTGGGATTTCTGCGGTTAACCATCTGGGATTTGGCGACCTGCTGGATAAGATTACGGAAGGTTTCCCGGACAATACCGGTGAAGAAGGGGAAGATATCATCCGTACGGCTATTATCGGCCGTCCTAATGTAGGCAAGTCCACACTGGTCAATTCCCTGTTGGGATATCAGCGTTCCCTGGTGGCCGATGAAATGGGAACTACCCGCGATGCGGTGGACTCCATCTGGCATTATAAGGGGAAGGATTTTATCCTGGTAGACACAGCGGGAATGCGCCGCAAAGGCAAAATTAATGAACCGCTGGAAAAGTACAGTGTCATCCGTTCCATCAAGGCTATTGATAACTGCGATGTCGCTGTCCTTATCCTTGACGCTAAGGCAGGGGTTACAGAACAGGATAAGAAAATAGCAGGATACGTCCATGAAGCAGGCAAAAGTCTGATTATCATGGTTAATAAGTGGGATCTGATTGAAAAAGACAATCATACCATGAATGAATTCAATAAGCAGATTCGTGATGAACTTGTATTCGCTCAATATACACCTATCCTCTATGGTTCAGCTCTGACAAAACAGAGAATCAACCGACTGGGCGAAATGATTTTCTTCGTGGCAGAACAGCAGAGCATGCGTATTTCTACCTCGGTTCTCAACGACCTGCTTGAAGATGCTAAGATGATTAATCCGCCGCCGGCTCATGCAGGCCGTGTGGCTAAGATTTATTACATGACACAGGTAGGAATCAAACCGCCTACTTTTGTACTGTTCACAAATGATGCGACTTTGATTCACTTCTCTTATGTCCGGTTCATTGAAAACCGCCTGAGAGAATCTTTCGGATTTGAAGGTACGCCTATCCGTATTATCGTCCGCAGTAAAAAGGATGGTGAAGAGCTGTGATCGCTCTTTGCTGGATTGTACTGGCTTATCTGATTGGTGCCGTTCCAAGCGGATATATTATCGGAAAAGCGTTCTATGGCATTGATTTAAGGACGCGTGGAAGCGGAAATATAGGAGCGACGAACGCTTACAGGGAACTGGGGCCGAAAGCTGCTGCTGCAGTGTTTATCTGTGATTTCCTGAAAGGCGTCCTGGCCGTATGGATTGGCGGGAGCACTCCGCTGCTGGCACTGGCGTGTGCGACCGCAGCCATTGTGGGAAATGACTGGTCTGTATTTCTGCATTTTAAAAGCGGAAAGGGTGTGGCCTGTGGTGTAGGGGCATTTACCTTTATCTGTCCATGGGCAACCCTGTCAGCCTTTGTTGTGTGGCTGCTGGTTTTCCTCATGACCAGGATTGTATCTCTTGCCTCCATTGTAGCGGCACCCGTGGTGGTACTTGTTATTTACCTGGCCCATCTGCCGATGGAATATGTGATATTCAGCGCACTGGCAGCGGCCATCATTATTGGTAAACATCATTCCAATATCCGCAGACTTCTCGCAGGAGAAGAAAAGAAAATTACTCGTGATAAATAAGAGGCTGCTTATGAAGATTTCTATGATTGGTGCAGGTGGATGGGGCATTGCCATGATTACCCACCTGGCACATTTACATAAGGATGTTACCCTCTACTGCAGAAACCCTGAAACTGCAGAAGTGCTTAGAAAGACCAGAGAAAGTAAGGACTATCTTCCGGGAGTGAAGATTCCGGAGCATGTGCGGATTACTGCTGATCTTAAGGAAGCAACGGAAAAGATGGACTGCCTGGTGCTATGCACTCCTTCCAAAGCGGTAGAGCAGATGGTGGAAGCCATGGCGCCCTGGGTAAAAAAAGACGCGGTAGTCGTATGCGCTTCAAAGGGGCTGGCAGCTGGCACTGGCCGCTGTCTGTCCACTGTGATTTCAGAGAAGTTACAGGGAAGAACGGATAATATTGTGGCCTTATCCGGGCCGAATCATGCCGAAGAAATAGGTAAGGGGCTCCCAGCCGCTACCGTAGTGGCATCAGAAAAGGAAAATGCGGCACGCTTTGTACAGGATACTTACATGTCTCCCAAACTTCGGGTATACCGGAGTAACGATATACTGGGCGTTGAATATGGCGGAGCGTTGAAAAACATCATAGCCATTGCCTCAGGGGTTCAGGATGGTCTTGGCCTGGGAGATAACTGCAAAGCGGCATTGATTACCAGGGGACTGGCAGAAATTCAGCGGTTTGGTGTTGCTTTTGGCGCCAGGGCGGATACATTTTATGGCCTTTCCGGTGTAGGAGATCTGATAGTGACCTGTACCAGCAGCCACAGCAGAAATTACAATGCCGGGCTGAAACTGGCGGCAGGAATGACCAAGGAACAGATTACCGGCGGGACACGCATGGTGGTGGAAGGATTCCGGACGACGGAAATTGTCTATCCTATGGCGAAAAAATATGGTATTTCCATGCCGATTACAGAAGAAATCTACCGCCTCATGCATGGACAGCATACGGCGGTAGAAGCTCTGGAATGCCTGATGACCCGGGCTAAGAAATCAGAAGACGGAATAGACATGCAGTAATCCCGAATATTTTCAGGTAACCGCGCAGGGCCTATGCTATAATTAGATTATCGGGTAATTTTATATATTGGAGTCAGAATAATGCTTCGTATTATTGCGGGGAGTGCCCGTGGTACCGTGCTTGAAGCCCCCAGGGGAAGAAATAACAGACCTACATTGGGAAGTACAAGGGAAGGTATCTTTAATGTATTGGCTAATGTGGGTATAATAGATACCAGAGTTCTTGATATTTTTGCAGGAACCGGTGCGTTGGGACTGGAGGCGTTAAGCCGGGGTGCCGCAGAGGCAGTTTTCATTGATAAAGCTACCGGCTCAATTATCAGAAAAAACGCGAAAAAATGTCATGTAGAGGATAAAGTGAAAGTTCTTGGAGGCGACGTCATGCGTTCGCTGACATCCCTGCAGGGACAGACTTTTGATTATCTGTTTATGGATCCGCCTTATGACAGAGGCTTCATAAACAAGGTGATACTTGCACTTTTTACATACCAGCTGGTAGATGAAAATTCAATGCTTATTGTTGAACACACAACAAAAGAGCCTATTGACTGGAATTCCGTGGCAGACAAATGCTCTATGTGGAAAGAAAAGAAAAAAGGAGCGACGGTAGTATCTTATTTACTTTGTCGCCGGCAGGAGAATCTATGAAATTGGCAATTTATCCAGGCAGTTTTGACCCGGTTACCTATGGACATTTAAATGTCATTGAACGAGGCGCACAGATTGTGGATCGCCTGATTGTAGCAGTGCTGGATAACCCGAGTAAACATTCCATGTTTACCATGGAAGAACGAGTGGACATGTTAAAACAGGTAACAAAGCACATTCCCAATGTGGAAGTGGACTGTTCACATGGTCTTCTGTATGAGTACGCAAAGCAGAAAAACTGCCAGCTGCTTATCCGGGGAATTCGTTTCTATGCGGAATTTGAATCTGAGTTCCAGCGGGCACTGTTATTGAAGAAGCTGGATCCAAAACTGGAAACAATGTTCTTACCTACGGAAAGCGAGTATTCGTACCTGAGTTCCAGTGTGGTTAAGGAGATTGCTTCTTTTGGTGGCGATATCCGACAGATGGTTCCACCCTATGTCGAGAAAATGATTCAGAAGAGATTAAAGGTTCGATAAGCGAGGTATGCGTAATGGAAACAAGAAAATTATTGGAAGAACTTGAAAATGCCGTATTAAACGCTTCAGATGTACCATTCACTAATAAAAAGATGGTAGATAAGGAAGAAGTGGCCCGTATTATAGATGCAATTAATCAGTCATTGCCAAATGAACTGGAAAGCGCAAAGCGTATTGTGGCAGATAAGGAAAGGATCCTTCTGGATGCGGAAAAGAAAGCGGATGATACCATTGCTCAGGCAAAGGATTACATCGCCAGAATCACAGAAGAAAGCGAACTGGTAAAACAGGCGCAGGAAAGAGCAAACCAGATTCTGGATGCAGCCAACAAATCAGCGGATGAACTGCGCACCAGCTCCGTTACCTATGCTACCGATGTGCTGAAGTATGTTGAAACCAACATGGAAAACGTGCTGGACAGTCTCAAGAAAAACAGACAGAGTCTGATTGATTCTAATGCACAGCCGGCTTCTTACGACGATTCGCATGACGAACATTGATACACGCATGAAAAAGGAGGATATAAAGAAAATGGATTTTTCTTTTGTATCCTCCTTTTTTCTGGCCGGATGAGGCCTATCTTTCAGGCAGATTAGCTGTATCCGGCAGTCAGGGATAATAAAATAATGGTGACAGGAAGGGGACCTGTCACCGAATGTATGAATCCAGGGGGGAGGATTAATATGTTATGGAAAACAGAAGATGGAGAAGTGGATAAGCGCTGTTTGTTTCTGGTACTCCTGCTTACAGGAGCCATAGTGGCAGGCGGGCTGTATATCTGCTCTCCTTTTTTTGATGGAAGTGGGAAAGAGGTACCTGCGGAAGAAAGTATAAGTCTGGAATCGGAAAAGGAAGAGCCGGAACTGCTTGTGTACATTACCGGGGCAGTAAAGTATCCGGGAGTATACAAAGTCGCCGCGGGGAGTCATGTATATGATGTGATTCATGAGGCAGGCGATATATTGCCTTATGCCGATACTGCGTCCATTGATCTGACGGAGGAAGTGGTCAACCACATGCAGATTGTGGTGAAAACCGATCTGGCAGGGCAGGGAGCGCTGGCAGATGGTAAGGTCAATATCAATACGGCCACCGATAAAGAACTGGAAACCCTGTCAGGTGTCGGAGAGGCAACCGCTTCAAAAATCATTACCTATCGGAAGGAACATGGACTGTTTACCTGTAAGGAAGATTTAAAAAAGGTTCCGGGGATAGGGGATGGAAAATTTAAGAAACTCGAAGACAGCATAACCTTATAATCGGGGAGAATAAAAGCAGGCACGAGATTCGTGTACACATCCCTTTAAATTTAAGTAATCCTGCCGGATTTTCCGGGAATATCGGTCTGAAAAGGAATCGGATGGATTCCTGGGCCATATTGGGATGGCAGCTTGTACACATAAGGAAAAGACGACTTCTCATCATCACGAAGTCGTCTTTTCCTTATGTGGATGGTTTTGTCTGAAGGAACCTTCATACCTTTTTTATGCATGAATCCAGAGCTTAACTTTGGAGAAGGAGAGGTTCTGAGCCAGCAGGTTACATGCGGGAACCAGGAACAGGTAAACCGCTGTAAGAATGCAAAGCGAAGGAGCTCCAACCGTTACCAGGGGAACGGCATCAGCAATGGACCAGGGAATCATTGGTGCAGTGACCACCGCTGTATTTTCCAGGTCAGAGGCAAACTGGGATTCATCATCTTCCAGAGGGTCACAGATCTGGCTGGTCAGCATAATGGCCAGGGACTGATTGCAGGCAATGGTTCCTGCAAAGAGGGATACCAGAAGAATAGCGGCGAAAGGAGAAATCTTTTCACTGAGCTGGATAATGAGGCGCTGAATATTATCCAGGAATCCAGTACCGTCAAACATACCGGAAAAACTGGAAGAAATGCAGACAATGCCTATAACGTTGAACATTGAAATCAGTCCGCCGCCCCCCATGATCTGAGCCAGGTCGGCATTAGCCGGATGGAAACCGAAGAAAAGAAGCTGCGGAATGACTGAAACAGAGAAGCCCTGAACAAACACAGTGACCAGAATGCCGATGGCTGTGCTGATGGCCAGTGTAAGTTTAACGTTTACCCGGCACAGCGCGAAAATCAGTACGGCGATAACTGGGAGCATAGTGACCGGACTCATCACATAATTCTGAGCCAGAAGGGTGCGTGCTTCATTGGACACACCGGACGCGTGTACCTGAGTACCCAGGGCCAGATAAATAATACAGGTCAGAATAAAAGGAATAGCCGCGGTCTTAAACATCCGCTTGATGTTATCCAGCTGATCGGTATGAGTCAGTGTGCTTACCAGAAGACAGCTGGTGGAAACCGGAGAGCAGCGGTCACCGAAATATACACCGGCCAGCATAGCGCCGCCGGTATAAAGAATCGGTGCACCCATGCTGTTGGCCATGGTGATACAGATTACACCGATAGTGGCCGCGCTGCCAAAAGCGGTTCCGATGAGGAAGGAAACCAGACAGCAGAGCAGGAAGGTAACGATGATCATACTCTGAGGGGAGCACAGGGCGGAAGCTTCATACACAATATAGGCAATAGCTCCGCAGGAACGCCATACCGCGGTAAGCATGCCGATAAGCATAAAGGTGATCAGCACGGTCCGGACTACGGCAATACCATTCTTGCAATATAAAAGCATCTGCTTTACACTCTTGCCCTTGTGAAGTCCATATCCGAAGAACATGACCCAACCTGCAAACAGGGCAATGAACATGGAATGTCCGGATAAGACACAGGTGATAAGAATAGCAGCAAATGCGAGTAATAACAGGGGTTCCATACTTGTCTCCTTAATCAGCTATGACGAATTTAATTTCATAACCTATTATAAAAGTATCAATTACAGGATACAAACTGAAATAATGCGGTATAATATACAGAGAATTCACTGTAGGAGGAATTATGCATCTATTACCCATGTATTATTTCAAAGTGGTCGTCAAAAACAGAAGTATCAATAAGGCGGCCCAGGAACTTCATATTACCCAGCAGACGCTGAGCGCGCACATGAATTCAGTGGAAAAAGAACTGGGATGTGTCCTTTTTACACGGAGTCCACATTTTCAGCTGACCTATGAAGGGGAGAAATTTTATCAGTATGTTAAGGCCATTACCGGAACCTATGAATCCATGCAGAAGGAATTTCAGCTACTGGCCAGAAACGAAAGCGGAGTCCTTCGCATAGGCATCGCCCATACGCGCAGTCACGCGCTGATACCGAGAGCAGCCAGGAAATTTATACCGGAGCATCCGTATATACGCCTGGATTTGCAGGAACTGTCCAATGACGGTCTTATCAGCGGGCTGCAGGAAGGGGAACTGGATCTGGCCATTGGGGATATTCCGCTGGATAGTCCGGACTACGCGGCGCAGGAACTGTTTAAGGATGAGATACTGCTGGTTGTTCCGGGAAACTATGTAGATGAGTCTTCCACCTATACGCAAGTCCTGAGCCGGGTGCCGTTGCTGGTTAACCACAGAGAGGACGTGCCTGGTCGTATTGCCAGCATGATTCTAAAGGAAAATGGAATCGTTCCTAAGATTGCGGCTTCTTCTGATAATACGGAAACGCTTCTGGATATGTGTGATATGGGGCTGGGAGCCTGTTTCTGTTCCGAGATGCTGTTCCGCTTCCACAAAGATACCAATCAGGAAGATAATGTGAAGGTCAGGATATTTCATACCGGAGTGACTTATTCCATTGTGGCGGCGTATCAGAAAACGGATGTCATGTCACATCTGATTAATTCATTTATTAAGGATTTAAAATAAATAAGGCCGGCTGTGGGGGCAGCCGGCAGGGGGGATTATGGGGAATATTATGCGCTACGGGCTGCTGTGGGCAGCGACCGGCATGGCAGCTGGAATTCTTGCTTTTTCAGAATTTTCGCTGTCCTGGGGAATACTGGCGGTTTTGTATGGATTATGCTGGGGGATATTGCTGGCGGCCTGGCGTCTTAAACAGGGCACAGCGGTGGTTTGTATCTGTGCTGTGCTGACACTCCTGACCGGATATGCCCGCATGGGACTGGAACAGAGAGTATGGGAAAAGCAGGCTCATTGCCTTTCCGGGAGTGAAGGTACATACCAGGTAGTCCTGAAAGAAAAGCCTTCCTGCAGTGTATACAAATCCGGAGATATGCGGGGGCTGGCTGAACTGGAAAAAATTGCCTATCCGGATGGAGAGTCCAGGGATATCCATGGCAGTGTGTATATCTATTTTCCGGAAACACAGGGACCCGGTTTACTGCCTGGGGACAGATGGTATGTAAAGGGAGCGCTCAAACCGGTAAGGCTGTACAGAAATCCGGGAAAGATTAATCTGGCCGGCAGGTATCAGAGTAAGCGGCTTCTGGGAAAAATATATGTGGAAAATCCGGAGGAGATGAAGGCCGGCGGCGTATCCGGTAAATATGGCGTGCTCCGTCAGGCGGAAATATGGAAAGGAAGGCTGAGAGCGTGCTTTTACCGCGCCATGGATAAGGACCATGGTCCGATCATGATGACGTTGCTGTTTGGCGGAAGTTACGATGAGCTGCCGGAAGGGGTTATCCAGTCTTTTTCGGATACAGGTATCGTACATATCCTGTCAGTTTCCGGGTCTCATATCTCGCTGGTCCTGTCGTTCCTTACCCTGGCCGGACGATGGGTGAGGCTTCCGGAAAGAATCATCATCCTTCTGTCCATTACCGGTGTGCTGGGGTATTCGGTTATGGCCGGATGGGTACCTCCGGTAATCCGGGCAGTTATCATGGGGATACTGTCTGCCGGTGGACTGCTCTTTAACCGGGATAAGGACGCGTTAAACCTCCTCGGCGCGGCGGTGCTGTGCATGCTGCTCTGGAACCCGCTTCTTCTTTATGATGTGAGCTTTCAGCTTTCGGCCGGCGCTTCTCTGGGAATACTCCTGTTTTACCGGCCCGCAGCGGGACAGCTTAAACGGATTTCCTGGCTTCCCCGGTTCATCGCAGAAGGCATCGCCCTGTCCGTTTCAGCGCAACTGATTACAATTCCGCTGGTCTTATATAATTTTCACCGGCTTCCATCGTATTTCATCCTGTCCAATCTTTGGGTGACCCCGTTTCTGGAATGGGCTATGCTGCTTGGACTGGGAGCTTCCTTCAGCCTGTTTACCTGTCTTCCCCTGACCGGGATATGTCTGCAGGCGGCGGATTTCTTTGTGGGACTGGCGGTAAAAAGTAATTATATTATCGCCGGCCTGCCGGGAGCCTCATTCCCTGTAAGGGCCATGACCTGGATGGAAATCGGATTATATTACTGGGGACTGCTTCTTCTGGTTTTTCATGATTACTGGAAAGTTCGCAGGAGAGCGGTCTATGGAGCCCTGGGAGTCAGTCTGTTCCTGCTGCTTGGAATTCTGGCAGAGACCTGGTACAGACCCTCTATGGTAGCCTATGTGCTGGATGTATCACCGGCCCGCGCTGCCGTTATCAGGAGTGGGGAATCGACCGTTGTGTATGTAAAAAACGCGTCCATCACCTTGCCTCTGGTAAGCCGGGAAACGGACTCCTTTCTGCAGTATCTGGGCGTGAAAAAGATAGATCTGCTGCTATGGGATGATACCGAAAGCAGGGAATGGTCTCCGGTGCAGCTGTCGGTGCCGATTATGAACGTATCGGCTGCCAGCGGGGAAAACCGTCAGATTACGGACCCGGTATTGCGGAGGATTTATGGGGTAAATAAAAACCGTTCCCGGTGGAGAACCGATGAAGGGCTATATGTCATGGGAACGGGTCCTTCGTGGATTGTAAGTCATGGGAAAGGCTGTCTTGTCATTGATGGCGGAAAGCTGCCTGGAGGGCGCAGGGGCGAACATCCGGGGCACTGCGCGTGGATTGGCGGAGCCGGACGGTTTAAAGGGACGGTCACACATGGTAAAATAAAGAGACTGCAGCCAGAAGCGGCTGTCTATACGGGCAATAAGGGGCAGCAGGCAGGGGAAGAGATGGCTTTGTTTCATCATCTGGGTTATCCTGTAAAGAACACAGGAGATGGCATGGCCGTATTGAGCTATAGGGAACATTGGGAACTGGAGTAAGAAATCTTGGCAAAAAAAGCAAATTCAGAAACAAAAGAAAGACTAAAAAACTTTTTTCTTTTTTATGGAGATGATACCGTACTGATTCAGTCGGAATGCAGAAAAAAAATACACAGCTATTTTAGCGGACAGGAACCACAGCCGGTTGTGTTTAATGGCACAGAAGACTATGGGGAATATATACAGGCCATTCGAGGGCAGTCTCTGTTTACATCGGATACCGCCATCATAATCAATAATCCATCATTTCTTATAAAAGCGGTTAAAGATGAGAAATCCTTTAATGGACTGCTGGAAGCCATGCATAATATGCCTGACAGTACGCTAGTCCTGATGACATTGTCCGGAAAACCGGACAGACGATTAAAGGCGGCTAAACAGATATCCGCTCTCCTGGCGGATGGAAAGGGACAGGAATGTAATCTGCTCAGGCCGCAGAAGGCACCGGAAGAACTGATTTCCATGTTCACCATGCGTCATAAGCGGGTACCTTTTGATGTACGTCGCCTGATTACGGATACGGTCAGTGCCTGGTCGGAAGTGTCTCTGCCTATGCTGCAGTCCATTGTGGACAAGGCGTGCCTCCTGGCAGGCGATAAACAGGAAATCACCATGGAAGTGATGCAGGATGCCCTGCCCGGATATATGGGCCAGCAGATTTTCCGTTTCTGCGATGAACTGATTGCAGGAAACGCGGAGTATATACTGGAAAATACCCGGCATATTTTTACCGATGTTTCCAGAGAAGTGATGAGTCTTGGCTTTTTATCCTCACGGTTTCGGCAGATAAAGATGTATAAAGAACTGAAGAAAAACCGGATAACGAGGAAAGAACGACTGTCACTCATGGGACTTCATTCTCCCTGGCAGCTTAATCAGATTGAAAAAGAAGCAGACCTGATCAGTGAAGGAGCGGTAGACTGGTTTTTGAATGAACTGTTTGTCTTTCAGTATAGAAATCGTGTAGAAAGCGAATCGCTGAATGTGCTGGATCTGTTTCTCCGTTTCTGCGCAAGGCAGAAACGATATAAGGAACGCGTGGCGCTGTCCCGCCACAGATTTCATGGAATCAGATGAAAAGGTCCCGGAAATCATCCGGGGCAGTATTTCCATGGCAGATAATGGATGGAAGGGAAGGATTGTCTATTACAACCATGCAAAGCAGAAAGAAAAAACGAAGAGCAGGAAAGGTGTTAGCAGCACTGGCAGCGGCCATTGTCCTTACCGGACTCTGTCTGCCAGCTGCGTATTCCCTCACGGACCGGGCAATTCCGGGAGTAAGTTATAATGGAGTCCGTGTTTCCGGCATGACCAGGGAAGAGATGGGGCAGGTGATAGAACGCCAGGCGCAGTCCGCGCCTCAGGGAAGGATTCAGCTCCATTATAAGGAAGTAAAAGAAAATATAGATTTACGGCCTCTGTCGGTACACTTGAACAAAACCGGGGAAGAAGACCGGATTCTTGGGGAAGGCAGAGAAGCCGGACTGGTGGACAACTGGAAAATATTCTGGAAATCGGTTATTAACGGCCTCATGGTTCCGGCCAGGTACAGCTTTAATGAACAATCTCTGGAACAACAGATTGCTGGGATTGTAAAAAAATATGGCGAACCTACGGAAGAAGCGAAACCGCACATTTCAGCAAATGGTACGGTGACCTTTGGCCAGGGACGTCCTTATCTGCAGATTGACCGGGAAAAGCTTTCCGGTATGCTGGCCGGGGAAATTTCCTCGGGAAGCCGTAAGGATATGGAATTGCCTGTACTGGATGAAGATGGGGCTTTCCTTGATACGGAAAAGGCCGCCAGGATAAATCATGTACTGGCCAGCTATACCACTACGTTTGCCCTGAATCCGAATCGAAGCAATAACATCCGTCTGGCAGCGGAAAGTATAAACGGAGAATATATCCTACCCGGTCAGACATTCTCGTTTAACCGGGCCACAGGAAAACGTATTGCGGAAAGAGGATATAAGGAAGCTCCGGTCCTGATAGCGGGAAAACTGGTACCAGGAGCCGGCGGCGGAGTATGTCAGGTCAGCACTACGCTTTTTAATGCCGTACTCCTTTCCGGATTGAAGGTCCGTTCCAGAAGCAATCATTTCAGCCCGGTGCATTATGTACCACTGGGAAGGGATGCTACAGTAGCCGATGGAATCATTGATTTCCGGTTTATTAACAGTCTGCCGCATCCGGTATATATCTACGCGAAATATGAACCTGGACGCCTTACGGTATATCTGCTGGGCAATGAACTGGATACTCCTTCCGCGGCAAGTGTTGAGGAAACACAGAAAGAGACGATACCTCATGGTACCGTGGAAAAATCTGATCCGCAGCAACAGGCAGCCCGCACCGTGGAAAAAGGACATGATGGATATCGCGTTACGGTGAGCCGTAAGGTGGAGTGGCCGGATGGGCGGACGTTGACAGATTCATTCCGCTCTGAATATAAGGCGGTCCCGGATGTAATCATCCATGGAAATCCATCGGTACAGCCGGATAAGATGGCACGGAAACAGATGACAGGAACTAATGTGAAGCAGGAAACGGAAGGTACACAGAAAGAAAAACAGAAAACCGTTTCTTAAGAAGGAGAAAGTAAATGGGGAAATATCGCCTTAAGGTAAAAGGCGGAAAAATGCCTTTTACCTTTATGGAAATTGATACCGACTGCCACGCGTGGTATATCCATGCGGATAGTACCGAAGCGGCAGTCCGTTGTTTATGTGATATGGCCGGGGAACTGCAGGGAATAGATTCCTTTTATGTCAATGGGGATGACGTTACAGAAAAAGTAGCGGACGCCTGCCTCCGGATTATGCACCAGAGACAGCAGGAAGCCAGTGATATACCGCTGCCGGAAGACGAAGATTATCTGGGAGGAGGTATGGACCTGTCCATGCCTCCTCTGGGGGAACCAGCTGACATTCCGGTGGTACCTACGCTGGATGATATCCGAAAGGCGGAATCAGCAGCTGGCCCGGCGCTGGAAAAACAGGAGAATTCCATGCCTTCTGTGTCAGCTCTGCCTTCTGATCTGCCTAAACTGTCTAATGTTATGCCAGAAGCCATGGTGGTGAGACACAGTGCTCCGGCAAAGGGCAAAGCGGAAATTTCCGGTGACATGCTCATCGGAAAAAAGGCTATAAAAGGGAAGATTACCAAGGTCAGAGATCTGCATGGGGAAATGGATAATGTAGTACTTAACGGTACGGTGGTATCTTCAGAATTCAGAGAACTTCGGGACAACCGCCTGATTTTCACCATGAAATTTGCCGATGATACCAACGGAATCAACTGCAAAAAATTCTATGATAGCGCCGATGACGCCGCAGGCCTGGTAAAGGCTATGGAAAAGGCGAACGGCATGCTGGTCAGGGTCAGCGGCAATGTGCGCCTTGATAAATATACCGGGGGTTATGTTCTGAACATCCGGCAGATGGAAAAGAGTTCTCTGGAAAAAATCAGTCATGAGGATAATTATCCGGAGCCCAGAGTGGAACTGCATCTGCACACTAAGATGAGCCTGGATGGTCTTATCGACCTGAAGCAGGTGATTAAGACCGCGGCGGCATGGCATCATCCGGCTATTGCCATTACCGATCACGGGGTGATTCAGGCGTTCCCGAAGATTCAGGATCTGGCCCGCCAGTTTGATCAGAAGGTCATTTATGGCATGGAAGGATATCTCATTCAGGATATTCCGGAGAATATTGATACAGATCGCCAGAAGTATCATCATATTATTATTCTGGCTAAGAATATGACCGGACTTCGCAATCTGTACCGGCTGGTTACCCTTTCACACCTCAAGTTTTACCGTAAACGCCCGCTTCTGCCCAAACCTCTGCTGGAGGAACTGCATGAAGGCTTAATCTATGGCTCCGCCTGCGTAGTAGGAGAATTTTTTGAAGCGGTTCTGGAAGGCAAGTCAGATGAAGAACTCATGAAGATTGCTCGATTCTACGACTATCTGGAAGTACAGCCTGTGGGAAATAATTCGTTCCTGATTAATGACGATAAACATCCGGATATAACCAGTGTTGAAGATTTACAGAATCTGAACAGGAAGGTTGTGGAAATCGGAGAAAAGACGGGGATACCGGTATGCGCTACATCGGATGCGCATTATATGTTTGCTGAAGATCAGACAAACCGGGACATCCTTCTTTCTACCTGGGAAAAGCCAGGAAAGCTGGATTCCCATCCGCCGGTATATCTGCGGACTACACAGGAAATGTTGGATGAATTTGCCTACCTTCCGCCGGACAAGGCCAAGGAAACCGTAGTCGACAATACACGTAAGATTGGGGAGATGTGTGAACGACTGGAACCTCTGGCAGAAGAATGGAAATCGTACAACCCGAAGATTTCCGGGGCCGACGAAGAACTGCTGAAAATGTGTTACGACAATGCCAAAGCCATTTATGGGGATCCGCTCCCGGATATCGTAAAGGACCGGCTGGAATCAGAACTGAAACCGATTGTCAAGCACGGGTTCGGCGTATTGTACTTCATTGCCCATAAGCTGGTTAAACATTCGAATGACCGCGGATATCTCGTAGGTTCACGAGGATCGGTAGGTTCTTCCTTTGTCGCGACCATGTCGGGCATTACGGAAGTAAATCCGCTGCCACCGCATTATGTATGCCCGAAATGCCACTGGACCAAATTCTTTACGGATGGTTCCGTAGGCGGCGGGTTTGACCTGCCGGATAAGCCATGCCCTGAATGCGGCACCAGCCTGAATAAGAATGGACACAACATTCCATTCGCCGTATTCCTTGGATTTGATGGAGATAAGGTTCCTGATATTGATCTGAATTTCTCGTCAGGCGATGATCAGGCCAATGCCCATAAATACACAGAAGAACTGTTCGGAAGAGATAATGTATTCCGAGCAGGAACTATCGCAGGTATTCAGGACAGGACGGCTTTTGGTCTGGTTAAACGTTATGCGGAAAACAGGGGACTTACCTATAATGATATCTTTATTGAAAAACTGGCTTCCGGTGTACTGGGGGTAAAACGTACGACTGGACAGCATCCGGCAGGCATCATGGTTTGCCCGAGAGATATGGATATTCATAATTTCACTCCTTTGCAGTATGCAGCTAATAAGAAGTATCTGAAGGGAGAAAACGGGGAAAAGATTCCCGGAACGATAACGACACATTTCGACTATCATTCTATTTCAGGACGTATGCTTAAGCTGGATATTCTCGGGCACGATGATCCGAAGATTATTCATATGCTTCAGCACATTACCGGAGTGGATCCGATGAAGATTCCATTCAATGATCCGGATACTATTTCCCTGTTCAGCTCTACAGAAGCTCTGGGATATACTCCGGAACAGCTTCGGGACACCATTGGGGACAAAGGCTATACTGTTAGTGCACTGGGGCTCCCGGAATACGGGACACCTTTCGTACGTCAGATGCTGGAAGATACAAAGCCTCAGAATTTTTCACAGCTGGTACGAATTTCCGGATTTTCCCACGGGACTAATGTATGGCTGGGAAATGCACAGGACCTGATTAAATCAAAAACTGTTAAACTGGAAGAGGCTATTTCTACTCGTGACGACGTCATGAACTATCTGATTGAACATGGGGTTAAACCGCTTACAGCGTTTAAGGTTATGGAAAATGTCCGTAAAGGAAAGGGCCTTGAAAAGGCAGATAAGACAGGTAAGATGTCGAATAACAGGGCGGAAATAGAGGCGGCCCATGTACCTAAATGGTTTATCGATTCCTGTCTTAAGATTTCGTATCTGTTTCCAAGGGCTCATGCCGTGGCCTATGTTATGATGGCGTTCCGTATTGCCTGGTTTAAGATTAATTATCCTCTGGCATTCTATGCGTCTTACTTTACCATTCGTGCTGAAGGGTCTTTCGACGCGCTTACTATATTGAAAGGATTTGAAGCACAGAAGGCAGAACTTCGCCGTATAGCAGCTCTCGACCATCCTTCCAACGTAGAAAAAGACTGTGCTACGGTCATTGAAGTGGCAGCGGAAATGTATCTGCGTGGGTATGAATTTATGCCTATCAGTCTGGAAAAATCGAGTGCTACTGATTTCCTGATTTTGGATAACAAGATTTTGCCGCCATTTAACTGTATCCCCGCTCTGGGAGAACAGGTGGCCAAAGAAATTGTGGAAGCCAGAAATGAAGCGCCTTTCTCGTCTAAAGAAGATTTACGTAAGCGGGGAAAGGTAAGTCAGAGTATTATTGATACCATGGATGAAATGGGAATATTGAAAGGACTTCCGGAAGAAGAGCAGCTGAACCTGTTTGCTTTCTGATAAATGTCCGGATAATGAAAAAGCAGACATCTGTGAATTTGAAAATTCACGGATGTCTGCTTTTCAGATGCCTTTATAATGGATAGTTCCGAACGGAAGCTTATTCCAGTTTATCGGTCATTCGTTCGGTAAGGATATCTATAACACTTTCTGTTGGCATGTCATCGCTGTCATACATGAGCCCTTTGTGACTCTTCACAATCATGCGATCATAAAGGTTCTGTTTGACAATTTCCCGGGTAGAGGATAAGAACGCCGCACAGGCCTGGTCATGATATGTTTTGGTAATAATACGGGACAGTCCCGGAGCTTTGAGTCGCTGCTGGAGAAAACGCTGATGGATAGAACGCCAGCTGATACGTTTAGGGCAGGCGCGGAGAATAATCCAGATATCGTAATTAGAAGCATGAAGATCGGAAATCAGGTGCAACACAGAATCTATATTCAAAAGGGAACACTCATACAGAAGGTGATGACGTTGCCTGATAGCCTCTTTAATCAGAAAATCGGACAGGATGTGCCCTTCTTCTCTGGTGTAAAAAGGGCAATACTGCCCATATTTATCCTGCAATTCTTCGTAGCGTGGATGAAAACCACGGAACTTATCGCTGGATGCAATAATTACATCGTCCTGCCATTCATTGACAAACATGCTGGCCATACGGCTTTTTCCTGAACCTGGCTGCCCGGCCATAATAAACGCCATCGGACGTTTATGGCCACCGGTTTTGTTCCATGTGGCAGCAGGCAGTACTTTTTCCTGAAACATAGTCTGTAACTCTTCTTTGCTGCAGGAACCTTCTTTTTCAATAAGTTCTCTGGTTACACGCACAGGAATATGCAGGGAAAATACCTGATCAGCCATATATTTTCTCTCAATGATATAAGCCTGATGCAGCATTTCAATCTGTTTGTCCATAGGAACATAATATCCCTTGCGCATTTCTATGCGTGCCAGTTCCTGAATCGTATCCAGCCACATAGAATTCAGATGATCTAAATCTGAAAAATCAATAGTATCCCGACTATGAGTATTCCATATTAAGTTATAGACTACGCGGAATATTTCCGCATTAGTTTCCAGTTGTATTTCAATAGGTGTAATATCAGCGGATTGCTGTAGTTCTCTTATTCGATGCTCTCCATAGGGCATAGCCATTACCACTTCCTTTTGACTATCATCATAACAAAGGGAAGTGGTTTTGTCTATTGTTTCGAACAGGACAGGCTTTTCATATCAAAGGTAATATAAATAAAAGTATGACAAAATCTCAGGCACAGGATATAGCTGGTTTAAGGAAAACATATAAATGGATAGAAAAGAGATGAAATTGCTAAATGTGAACACAAATACTCTAGAATTCAGATAAATTTTGTGCTATATTCTGGATAGAGAATGTATAAATTGTGAAAGAGATGAGTTTGCAACTTAAGCAAACGTAAAATATAACCAATGCGATTATTCGTGTATAGCATAAAAGGACTGGCTGTATAAGGGTTGCACTACATTATATAAACTCTTTCGGCCAATGATTACATACCTTAATAAAAAGATTTTTGCAACCACAAAGTAGACAAAATACGTTCAGAATCAAACCGGAGTGAAGTTGTTGCCCCGATCAAATAGCAGAAAATAAAAAAGTGTGAAAAAATACAACAAAATCTGATAAGAAAATCGGGAATCATATGGCTTCTTTCGTAAGAACGAAGAAGGCATATTTTTTGAGGTTGAAAATGAAATGCTGGAGGAAATTATGGGATTAATGGAGAAAAGACATTGGCATGCGGCGTTAGCTGCCATGGTACTCTGCGGGGTTGCTATGCCGGTTATGGCAGAAATCGATACGCCGGTAGTGGTCAGTACGGCAGGTACGACTGTTTCTGGTGATATTAATGTGGCAGGAACTACTTCTTCTGGTGGAAGCACATTATACGCACTTCGCGTTTCTGATGCGGCCAGTGGCGGAACCGTGACGCTGCAAAATAAGGTAACGGCTGACTTTACAAGTCAGTGGAGTAAGGATGACGCAGAAACCTATAGTGCGGTTTCCGGTATTTCTGTAGCACCCGGTTATACAGGAAATCTGAATATCAGTGATGGATCAGAGGTTTCTCTTACTGCGAATGGGGCAAATGTATCCGGAAGTACTCTGCTTGTCAGTAATGGTACGGAAGACACAAAGATTCAGCTCGGTAAAAATGTAAATCTGTCATATGTGTACACGGATAATATTAATGTAGCAAATTACCTGAATGCCAGTGCGCTCAGTAATCGAGGCGGAAGTATTGCTGCAGGTGAAGAGCTTACTGTTTCAGCAGAAAGCACCGCTGCCTCTGAGAATAATCTGGTGGGGGTCTTCAGTTACAATGGCGGAAATTTTGCTGCAGGAAAGAAGGCAAACATTCAGGCGACGGCAAGTGCATCGGTATCCGATCAGATAGTAATTGTTCACGGTGTACAGAGCGGGAAGGCAGCAGATACGGTAAGAAGTCATTTTTCGCTGGGAGATGACAGCCAGATTTCTGCAACACTTAATGGCCAGGCAAGCTCTAATAGCAGCGGGAATCTGAGCGCTGCTTCTCTGTGGAATACAGATTTTACGCGGGGAGAGGGAATTCAGACAACAGCCACAGTAAATGGAGGGGTGTATCTGATTAACGGGCTTCAGTTTGTCGACTCTTCCGGCACCATAGGCAGAGGACTGGTTAATACCGTGACACTCACGAATTCAGCCAGTGGGACCAATGATAGCGCTAATATGGTAACCGGGCTGAATATGACACAGTCCGGTGATATCTCTCTTGGGGATGGGAACCGGAATACGGTCAATATTACCGGAAATGTAACTGATGCTGTCCTGGGAACTCAGGTATCGTCAGGAGCAGCCCTGCACCTGGGAAGCAATAGTTACACAGAGGTAACAGTTCACGGGGATGTATCAGGTCAGGGTATAAGAACAGGCAAAATAGCTGGCCTTTCTGTGCAGGATGCCGGAAGTGCTCTGGAAGGAAAATCAGGAACAGAAGTTAAAGTAACTCAGGATACCGGGAAAGTGTATGAAGTCATAGGACTGGATGCTCAGAACGGTGGGAAAATGACACTTGGGGATAGTGCGAAGGTGACAATCAACCACAACAGTGTTCGCCTGGATGGGGATAGTTCCAATTTGTACAGCTATGGTATTCACAATAATGCATCTTCTGTGTCCTTGGGAAATGAAGGAACTATTATCGCCAATGGATATACATCTGCAGGAATCTATACCCATGAAGAAGGTGCGGTGACAACACTGGGAGATTCTGCTTCTGTGAATGCACGTGCCGATCACGACCTGCCTGCATATGGTGTTTGGGCAGATAACTCCGGGACTAATATCCTGGGAAAGGGAAGCACTATTACTTCTTCGGCAACTGGAAAGTCGAATAGTGCTGCCCTGTTTGCTGCCAACGGTGGCGCGAATCAGGTAGGAAATGGTGCACAGATTAAGGCGGAAACTGAAACCGGATTTGCTTATGGGGTTGAAACAGATCAGGGAACAAACAAACTGGGAGAAAATATAAATATTTATTCCCACTCGTCAAAGTTCTCTGCTTATGGGATGTCTACTTCCGGTACGCAGGGGATTACGACGGTGAGCGATGGTCTGGTGATTCAGACGATTGCTGATAGGGGACAAGCCGGAGGGATTTTCAATGGACAGGAAGGGACAACGACCATAGGAAATCAGGCGTCGATCACAGCAACCGGATCGGCAGGTTCTGGGTATGGGATTGATATATCTGGTGGTAAGGTCAAGATGGGGGATAACGCCACCATTCAGGTGAAGGGGGCTAGCGGGGGAAGTGGTATTTCCATAGGTCAGGAAACAGGAAGCAGTGTGGTAGAAACAGGTAAAAATACTTCTATCACGGTAGAGTCCGACGATATGAGTGTCGGTATTCTCAATGATGGTGGTACCATGACGGCATCAGACAATCTTTCTGCGCATGTGAGTGGGGCAATAGACAGTTATGGTGTTGTTACCGCTGACGGAGGAAATACGACTATTGGAAGCGGTGCCAGCATTTCTGTGGAAGGTAAGGAACAGGATGAAACAGGCAGCATTGCTGTTTATACCGTTGGTGGAAATACAGTAATTGGAGATAATTCTACGATTACTGCAGCTGTCACGGCAGGAACGGCCAGTGGTGTGAATTCTACCAATGGAAGCACTACCTTAGGGAATCATGTTTCGGTTTATGCTTCGGGGAATACGGCTTATGGAGTGGCATCCCAGGAAAGTACAACGGAAGGAACAGATGACCACGGCAATACTATTCAAGTTAGTGTCAGTGGAGTAAATCAAATTGGTGCAGAAGCACAGATTAAAGCTATCAGTACAAATGGAAATGCCTATGGGGTGTATGCTGCGCGTAGTGGGGCTAATCAGATTGACGCTGAGGCCAAAATTCAGGCCATCAGCACAAGTGGAAATGCCTATGGGGTTTACGCCGACAGCTTGGTGCGTAACCAATGGAATCAGATTGGAGAAAACACGACTGTTTCTGTATCCACTGAAAGTGGCATGGCAGTAGGCATTTATGCGGCGAGGGGTGAAAGTCGTAATGATGTAGGCAATGGAGTTAAAATTACCGCTAATGGCAATCAGGGAATCGGGGTATACGCATTGTCCGCAGTGGTCAATTTTCTGGGGGCGGCCCGGATTTCTGGAGAAAATTATTCCTTGTACAGTTCGGACACTGATGCCCTTATTAATTTGTCAGCTACAGGCACTAAGATTATCGGTGGGGACATGTACTCTGAAGCTACTGGTACTATTGATGTGGTCATGGACACTGAAGATTCTATCTTTAACGGTGCGTCAATAATAGCAACGGCAGGCGGGTTAGATGGTGTGACAGATATTGCTATGTCCAATGGCGCTTTGTGGAATATGACCGGTGACAGCTCGGTTACCAACCTTACTGTAAACAGCGGGGCTGTAGTGAATATGACGGCTAACACAGATTATCAGACACTGACTGTGGATAATTTCAATGGTAATAATGGCATATTCCTCATGAAGTCGGATCTGGAGACACAGGCGGCAGATCAGAGTGATAAGGTAGCCATCACTGTGGCGGAAGCCGGTTCTTCCGGTAAGATTCAGGTGTCGGATGCCAGCTTCGCCCGTGGGACCGAAGTGACCGGTACCCGTCATCAGCTGCTTGTTACCGATGCCAGTGAAAATGCGGTATTCACCGGAGAAAAACTGGATACAGGCGGTCTTTGGGATGTAACACCGACCATTGAAAACGGACTCAATGTATACGATGAGGCCGGAAATGTAATCGGAACGAAAGATGAATGGTATCTCACCAAGCTGACTAAGAAGGTGAATGATGATACCCGTCCGCTTCTTTATGGCGGAGACAGCACCTATGCTATGTATCGTCGTTCTATTGACACGCTTCGTCAGCGCAGGGGGAATCTGCGTCAGAGAGGTAAGACTGATGATGACAGCGGCATCTGGGTACGCAGTCGCGGCGGCCAGATGGAAGGGGATGGCTGGGATAGCCGGTACAACATTTTCCAGCTGGGCTATGAGTACAGTGATACGGCTGGAAGTGTTTATGGATTCTTTGGGGAACGCGGCATAGCCTCTCCGGACTATGAAACCGGAAGCGGTAAAGAACATACCCTGGCAGGCGGCATATATGGAACCTGGTATGGGGACCATGGCCGCTATACAGATATTGTGGCTAAGATTGGCAGAGATGATACAACAATTAATACCTATGGCCCATATCCGGATAAGGGCGACTACCGTACAGCAGAACAGAGTCTCAGCATAGAGCATGGGCGGACCCTGTATCGTGGAAAGGACAGAAGCTACTTCATTGAACCACAGGTACAGCTGGTCCTCGGGCATCTGAATGATACTTCCTACACCACAGAACGGGGAACGCGTGTGGAGCGTGACTCCTTGAATAGTGCGATTGGCCGGCTGGGGATTGTTTTTGGCAAGACAAAGGATAATGGAGAACATCCTTATGACTACTATCTGAAGGCTTCCGTACTTCATGAATTCGGAGGCAGTCAGGATATCCATCTGCGGGCAGCGAATGGAGAAATACTGGATACGCGGTATGACTATGGAGAAACCTGGGTGGAAGTAGGCCTGGGAGGAACCTACCGGTTTAATACCAACACCATGGCTTATATGGATATTGAGAGGTCATACAGCAGTAAACTGACAGAAAAATGGCAGATTAACGCAGGGATTTCCGGGCAGTTCTGATAAAAATGCAGCATATAACGAGGGATACAGTGATTTGAAAAGTTACAAATCGCGGTATCCCTTGTCGCATTTTCTGAGGGCTAATCGGGATAGACAATGACAGGTCGCAGAGGGAAATTTATTTCAGCTTTTATAGTGGGTTTCCAGAACGGAAGAGAATTAACTCATCTGGTATAAAGGGATAGTTTATCATGTGGAAGTCATAGAAATGTGATATTATATGAAGTATGTCATCGGAAGACAGGGAGTCGTCCGGTATACTTGTATACATCATTAAGAAATTACAGGAAAGACAGGGAGTGACAGAGTGTTACAGACATTTTTGCCATATGTAGTGGTGGCAGCGGTTGTTGCGTTATTTTTTGCATTCTGTTGCCTTATTCTGCTTAAGAATTCAGATAAGGAAACAGAATCTGCACATGGCAGGCAACGGCATAGAACTAATCATTATAATGAAGCAGAGCATGAGGATTCGGTGCGAAAAGAATATGAGGCGGAATTAAAGGAAAGCGCAAAGGAAGCACTTGCCAGCCAGTCTCAGGATGCGGATAAGACAATCAGCCTGGAAAAAACTCAGGTTCTCCCGAAGCATAAGATCAGAGCTGCGCATTCCACTGTGGATGATAATGAAAAGACCAGACTTTTTACAAAAGAAGAGTTTACCAGTGTGCAGGATGAGGAACATCCTGCACTGGAAGATACCGATTCCTTCCGTGGGCCAGGGTTCCGAATGGAACCAGAGCCGGAAATTCATGACTCTATCACAGATCCTGCGGAACTGGAAGAATATTCTGTGCGTCATTTTCTGAATCGTTATGGATCAGTTACCAGAACGGTAGCGCAGGATGCCAGAACGGTTACTCATTATCTGATTTCCAATCTGCCGGTTACTTCTGCCCGTGAAGCCTGTGATACCTTAAATCATATTATGGTACAGGAAGCATTGCAGAATGCGCAGAAAACTTATGTTATGATGCCTGATGACATTGTCCTGGGCATGGTGAAGGATGCATTCAATGATGTGGCCATGGGGAGTCGTTCGGAAACCAGAACCATACTGGCCTATGATTCACTGAAAGCGATGCCCCGTATGGAAATGACCCATTTCCGTTCTCTGGCACTGCTTCTCCTGTTCCATTATTCACGCAATACCGGGAATGTGAATGCCCGGGCACTTCGTGAATATACACAGAAATATATTACTCCGTTCATTTCCATGCCGCTCCCGGATGAATACAGCGGATACCAGCAGCTGGAATATCTGTATTGTATTTCCCTGGAAAACAAGGAAGTTCCATTTGGTCAGATTCTCCGGGATTCCTATCCACTGGTATTCTCCTTCCGCGGGTGCATGAAGAGCGAACTCACTTCCGTATACCCACACTGGAAGCCGGGAATGCTTACAGAAAGCTTATATAATTCCTACTATAAGCTGGCGGTTGTGGATGATTCCATGCTTTCCCGTTATTTTGATGAATATGAAATCGATGATTATGCTACACGGAGCAAACTGACCGCGCTCATGCATTCCCGTCCGGTTACCTATGACCGCCAGGAAATGCATCATACGCTGGAACGCATAGACAAGGACCTGGCAGTCATGCAGGACATCTGGGACAGCAGTATGCTCAGAAAATCATCACTTACCCTGATGGGTATGTACATTGCCAGGATTTATATTAGAGAAGCCATTGGGGAAGATTTTGACCTTTCTCACTGGATGTAAAAGGATGGCGTAAAAATGGGGATTTTTGATATTATCGGGCCGATTATGATTGGTCCGTCCAGCTCACATACGGCTGGTGCAGCCCGTATCGGACAGCTGGCACGGTTGATTCTGAACGATGAACTTACAGCAGCAGATATTACCCTGTATGGATCCTTTGCCAAAACCGGCCGGGGACATGGTACCGATAAAGCACTGGTGGCTGGTCTTATGGGGTATGGTCCGGACAGCATTGTAATCCGGAATGCTATTGAAACAGCACGTAAAAATGGAATTAAAATTCACTTTTTCTTTTCAGAAGAAGATGAGGGGCACCCGAATACAGCCAAAATCCTTGCGTATGGGACAAATGATCGCAAGGTGGAAGTCGTAGGACGTTCTCTGGGGGGTGGACGTGTGATGATTACGTCCATCAATGGATACGCAGTGGCGATTACCGGCGAAGAAAATACACTGCTTACTCATCATAAGGATGTACCTGGTATTGTGGCCAGTGTGAGTCGTGTTCTGGCAGATGAATATGTCAATATATCCAATATGCGCGTGTTCAGAAAGAATAAGGGCGTGGATGCAGTTATGATTATTCATACTGACGATCCTATAACCGAAGCATGCAAGCAGAAGATTCTTGCATGTAACCCGAATATAGTAAATGTAATGACATTAAAGAAAGTGTAAAAAGCGATGAAAAGTTATCATTCAATTCAGGAACTGATGGCTCTGGCGGATGCAGAAAAAGTCTCACCTGGAATCATTGCGTGCCGCCTGGAAGCCGAAACTTCCGGACGGGCTTATCAGGACGTATGGAAGCAGATGGATGAAACCATTCCGGTATTCATGAAGTCCATACGTTGCGGCCTGGGGGACCACAGTAAATCAAGGAGTGGACTGGTCGGCGGCGACGCGAGAAAGCTGTATGACAAAGAACCGCTGCTGCTGGGACCTCTTGCCAAGAGAGCGGCCGCCTACGCGGTGGCAACAGCAGAAGCGAATGCCAAAATGATGTGTATCGTAGCCTGTCCGACAGCTGGATCCTGCGGTATTGTTCCTGCGGTAGTGGCAGCGGTAGGTGAACATGTAGGGGCTAAACGCTATGATTATACCCGTGCGCTGTTTACAGCGGCAGGAATCGGCCATGTGGTTGCGGAAAATGCTTCCATAGCCGGAGCGGTTGGCGGTTGCCAGGCAGAATGCGGCACAGCGGCTGGTATGGCGGCAGCGGCAGCTATTGATCTGCTGGGGGGTACTACAGAACAGATGAAAAATGCCATTGCTCTGGCATTGAAGAATGTTCTGGGACTTACCTGCGACCCGGTAGCCGGACTGGTGGAAGTGCCCTGCGTTAAGAGAAATGGTTTTGAGGCGGTGCATACCCTGGTTGCGGTGGAAATGGCCATGGCCGGTATTAAATCACAGATTCCGGTCGATGAGGTTATTGCGGCTATGGATCAGATTGGCAAACTTATGCCGGTATCCCTCAGGGAAACAAGTCTTGCCGGACTGGCTGCCACAGAAACTGGAAAGAGAATCGCGGATAAACTGAGCCAGGAGAATAAAGACTGTTGATAATATAATAATAAAAAGCTCTGAAGTGGAATACATACTTTAGAGCTTTTTATTTTGGGAGAAACAGTGCAAACAAAAAGACCACCGGATTACCGATGGTCTTTACAAAAAATGGAGCGGGTGAAGGGAATCGAACCCTCGTAACCAGCTTGGAAGGCTGGCGCTCTACCATTGAGCTACACCCGCATGGTCGGAGCAGCAGGATTTGAACCTGCGACCCCTTGGTCCCGAACCAAGTGCGCTACCAAACTGCGCTATGCCCCGTCAACGTAGTTTAGTATAGCAGGCATGAAATTTAATGTCAAATGATTTTGACGAAAAAATCATTGATTCACGTAAATTTTCATAAAATTCCATATGGGAATGGTTAAAATTATCAGTGTTTATCGAATAAAATTCGGATTACCGCATGAAGTATCTGAGTCTCTTATAATTAAGGACTGGTGAGGAAATGGCCTGAAACAGAGGAATCTGACCTCATTTAGTAAATATTCTTCCCCTGTAAATTCATTTTTTCGTATTTTCCTGTATACGCTAAAAATGAATTATGATATCATAAGCTAGATACAGGGAGGAGGTGTTACTTTATGTCTAGACATATCGTTACTATCAATCATAATTCACTGCAGGATACCATGAAGTTTGAAGGTTGTGGTGAATGCCAGACATCCTGTCAGTCCGCATGCAAGACCAGCTGCACAATTGGCAACCTGGCTTGCACCGAACAGCAGCAGGAAGAAGAATAATTTTCCTGACCCGCGCGGATAGGGGATAACCTGTCTGCAGATGTTTGGAGGAATTTATGCGGCGCTTTCTTCAGCGCCGCATAAATGATTACTTTGATTCACCATGACGGTGAATTTCATATATATGAGTTTGGAGGATATTGAGGATAATGAAAAGCAGTGTAGAACCAATGATTCATCGCTTTAAGCAAAATGGCATGAGCATTGTTATGGACGTTAATAGTGCTATTCTTCACGTGGTGGATGATATGACCTACGATGTGCTGGCGGATTATAATGGCACAAACAGAGAAGCAGTACATAACCGTCTGGATGGGACTTATAAGGCCAGCGAGCTCGATGAAGACATGGATGAAATTGATGAACTGATTAAACAGAAGATTCTTTTTGCACCTATGGTAGATAATTATCAGCTGGCTGTATCTGAACGTCCGATTATCAAGGCACTTTGCCTCAATATCGCTCACGACTGCAATCTTCGCTGTAAATACTGCTTTGCAGGACAGGGCGGTTATGGCCAGTGGCGCATGCTTATGAGCTTTGATGTGGCACGCCGCGCCGTAGACTTCCTGATTGCGCACAGCGGTCCGAGAAAACACCTGGAAATGGATTTCTTCGGCGGAGAACCGCTGATGAACTGGCATGTGGTAAAGCAGACAGTCGCTTATTGCCGTGAACAGGAAAAGAAGCACAATAAGCTGTTCAAACTTTCCCTGACAACCAATGGTATGCTTCTGGATAAGGAAAAGGTAAAATATCTTACCGATAACCACATCAGCCTGATTCTGTCTCTGGACGGCCGCAAGGAAATGCATGATGCTATGCGTCCGGGAGTTCATGGGGAAGGAACCTATGATCAGATTCTGAAGAATCTTCAGTACTGCGTAGCACACCGCAACGGCGAAGAATATTATGTACGCGGCACATTTACCCGCCGCAATATGGATACATTCACCGACGATGTTCTGGATATGATTGATAAGGGATTCCCTGCCGTATCCATGGAACCGGTAGTGGGCAATGAAGATGAACCATACGCCATCCGGGAAGAAGACCTTCCGGTAGTAAAGAAGGAATATGAACGCCTGGCTAATACATTCATTCAGAGAGAAGCGGAAGGAAAACCGTTCTTCTTCTATCATTTCAATATGAACCTCTGGAAGGGCCCGTGCCTTCCAAAGCGTCTTCGCGGATGCGGCGCCGGTCATGAATATCTGGCTGTAGTTCCAAATGGCGATATCTATCCATGCCATCAGTTTGTGGGCAGAGATGGATACGTTATCGGCAATGTATACGAAGGGCTGAAGAACATGAAGATGATGAAGGAATTCAGAGATAATCATGTTCTGAGCAAACCGGAATGTGTAGACTGCTGGGCTAAATTCTTCTGCTCCGGAGGATGCCATGCCAACAATGAATCCTATGCAGGCGATATGCATAAGCCGTATCATCTGACCTGTGAAATTCAGAAAAAACGTATTGAATGCGCTATGATGATTCAGGCATACAACAAGATGAACAAGCCGAAGGTTATGAAGCAGCCAGGGCTGAAAAAAATGAGATACTGATCCTTATAAGACCGGGAGAAATACAGTACGTGAAAAGAACGTGGAACACGAGTTCTTTTGCGTACTGTATTTTATATTGCCCTGAATATACATTTGTGTTGGGGGGATCATATAATGTTTTGCGGGAAAAGCTTATAATGTTTGCGCCAATAAGCTAACTAACGTATAATTAAAGAAATAGCTTCTAAATAATTATAAAGGAGGCATTACTAATGAAAATCAGCAGAAAAATGAAAAGAGCGGCTACAGGTTGTCTGGCGGCTGCACTTCTGTGTACAGGTATAATTAACAATGTATCTGCCTTTAATCTGGGCAGTGTTTTAGGTGGGGTAGCCAAAGTTGGAGGAATCAGCTGGCTGGTTACCCAGTATGGTGATAAAATCAATAGCGCCATCAATTCCGTAATGATGAAGGAAGGCGCAGGGACTAATTACTCGACCAAGGTCGTCCCTATTGTCAGTCTGGGGAACAAACAGTATATTGGGGCGGCACAGGTAGTTGGCCCGTCTAAACAGGTGGAAAAGGTTAAGGCCGTAGGGCAGATTCAGATAGCCTGGAATAGCAGCCTGTTCCGTATTAATGGTCTTATCCCTATGGATAGTGTAAATCCGACATCTTTTTCCAGAGTGCAGGGTGTCGGTGTTTCAGCCAATATTGATGTTAAGATTTAAGGAGGCATAATAAATGAAAAAAGCGGTTTTAGCTGCAGGGATAGCATTGGTGCTCTCCTTCCCGTCCATGGCGGCGGAACCATCCACATTGACCGATCGTGCAGATCGTCTGGATGAAGTTGTATATGGTTCTATTCAGAATGGTTCTTTCCTTGAACGTATAGACTCCCTGGACACGGAAATTAACGGTTCCACAGATGAAAAGGCAACCGAAGGACAGGGACTGGATACACGGATTGACAGATTGTACAACGAAGTTATTCGAAGTGATAATGATAGTCAGCCATCACTGGATACCCGCGTCAATACGTTGGAATATTATCTGACCGATAAGATTAAACAGGATCCGCTTTCCAGCCGTGTAGATACTCTGGATAGCACTGTTTTCGGCAAGGAACAGACTGGCGGACTGGCGTCCCGTGTCACCGCACTGGAAAAGGCTGTGTATGGGGATAATCACTATGAACTGACCACAGTTACTCTTCCGGAAAATACAGTCTTCAAAATTTCCATGAACGATGAAGTCAGCAGCAAGACCAACCAGGTAGGAGATCCGGTACATTGCACCGTAGCGGAAGATGTCACTGTGGACAATGTGCTGGTTCTTCCGCGTGGCGCACAGGGTTCAGGAGTCATTACCAAAGTAAACGGCCCAAAGTTCTTTGGTCGCAGCGGTTCCCTGGAAATTTCCTTCGATCAGGTAATTTCTATCGATGAAGATACTATTCCTACCGTACTTGGACCGGAAGCCAAGGAACAGATTAAGATGCAGGCAGCTGCTGTAGGCGCGTCCGCTATTGGCGCGCTGGCTCTGGGACCGATTGGTCTGGTTGGCGGTTTCTTTGTAAAGGGCAAGGATGTAGATATTCCGGCAGGGACTGAATTGTATATTCAGACCAGCGAAGCGGTAACAACCAAGGGCATGGAAATGAAGCCGGGTGCTCCGGTGGAAATGAATGTTTCTTCGTCCGTGTCCAGAAGCGCTAATATAAGTGATACAGAGGTTTCCCGCACAGTGGATAAGGTAGCTGAAAAGGCAGCGGATAAGAAAGAAACTGTGAAGGAAACAGCAGGAAAGACCAGTCAGAAAGTAACGGAGGATACCACAAAGACGGATAATAAAGATAAAACGTCCGTGGTAATTGTAAGAAATGCATAAATTTGTTCAGGTAGCTCTGCTGACAGCGTCCGTTTGTACGGGAGTACTTTCGGTATCTGCAGCAGAAGCCTCAGATTCGATAGGGTTTACTCCACAGGTAACCAGCCTTACCGGAGAAAAGAAAGCGAAACCGTCGAAGAACTACCTTTTTCCGGAAGCAACCGATTTAAAGGACAATAACCCGTTTATTAATCCGGAAGAAAAGTCATGGGAAAATTATTATGTTCCCTATAACGATGGCGCTCTGGTATATTCCCCGGTGGAATATTCTACAAGCCTTAAGGAACAGAATTCCGGGGCCAGCAGTATTTCCGCGGAAAATCCACTGTACATTACAGCGGACAGAATGCAGTATGGAAATACCACAGGGGAAGTATCCGCTTTTGGCGAGGTAGATATCCGCCAGCAGCAGGATAGATATCAGACAGCCTACGCGTATGGGAATACACAGACACAGAAATACATGATTCCAGGGGAAGTCCTGTATACAACACCAACGGACTATATGAAGGCTGACAGCGCATCCTACGACGGAAATGCGGCTATAGGCCGGTTCAGTAAGCTCAGAGGCTGGGATCAGGGTGTCTATTACTTTGCCGGCGAATCGGGAGTTTATAACCGTGCAGAAAATAAGATAGTGGTTCAAAAAGGTTTCCTGACCACCAAACACGCTATAGCTAAAGTGCCTGACTATAGAATTGAAGCGGATTCAATCGATATTTATCCGGGAGATCACTATACGGCACATGATGTCAGTCTGTTCGTAAAGAATACCAGACTTCTCACTATGTCCAGTTATACCGGCTCTCTGGCGCCTGATGATTCCAACGTAAGTTTGTGGACACTTATTCCGAGTCCGACATATGACAGCGATAATGGGATTGGTTTAAAGAACAGTATCACTATTCCGATGGGAGGACTGTCATCTGGTGTATCCTTCTATGCAAAGATGGCTTATTATACTAAGGTTGGGTTTAAGCCGGATATCGGATTTAAATGGAATACATGGCCAGGAACATTCCGCCTGCATTATGCAAAGGAAGAAAGTAGTCTCAATGATGATCATGTGTGGGTAGAAAAGAAACCGTCACTGTCTTTTGATTCCAGTCATTTCTATATTCCGGGAACTGAATTCTTTGTAGGCTTTACCGGAGAAATAGGCCGTTGGGAAGAAGGAAATGTTAAGGGAACCCATAAGGACTGGGATGCCTATATTTCTCATAATCCGATTCCCATGGGGCCACATATGGCCTTTAACTGGCGTGCCGGATATCGCAAGGATTACTATGACTATAATGACACGATTCGAAATAATGCCTATTATTTCATGGGAATCAGTGGCGGATATGGTCCGGTTGCTGCCTGGATTAACTACACCAATAATAATCTGAATGGACAGACACCATACAGCTTTGATACTTACGATATTCAGAGACCGCTGTCTTTTGGTGTCAAGGTACAACTGACTCCGCTGGACGCTGTCAGTGTAGGTTATACCTATGGCACATCCAACCATAAACTGGAACATCTCGATTACACTTATTATCGTGACATGCATTCTTTCTATGGGTGGATTGAATACCGTGAAAAGGATAGAGAAACAAAGATTTATATTCAACCCAAGGATTTCAGATTTTAACCGAACGACCAGGGGATTGCATACAAGGGAGATTTTTTAGTTTATGAATTGGAGGATTTCAGATTTACTGTCAGCAGACTGTGGCTATATGTATGGGGAGAACTGGAATTTACAGGATCAGGATATACAGAAAGCCATGCCGTCAATAAGACAGGCAGTAAATGACGTTGAAACCATCCGCAGAGACGGAAAAGGACCGACCGGAGAGCTGGTCCTTTTTCCGCATTTACCGTATATTCTGTCGGAAGATTTGCTTATGGATGAAAAGGAACGGCAGCAGCTGGCAAAACTTGAAGCATCTGCTACATCGATTGATGTGGTAGTATCTATCGGTATTGGCGGCTCATATCTGGGGAACAAGGCGCTGTTTGATGCATTCTGCGGACCGTACTGGAACCTGGGGCTGGCCAGCGAGAGGCAGTTGCCCCAGGTATTCTTTGCCGGGCAGAATGCAGATCCGGAAAGTCTTTCCGCACTTATTCGTTACCTGGAAGAAAAGGCGAAGACAACTGCAAAGCAACTGAATATTGTATTGCTGGTTATTTCAAAATCCGGTTCCACTATTGAACCAATGAGTGCTTTTTATGCGTTGTATCCCAGATTGTCTGTCATATGTCATGTTGAAGTTATTACAATTACTGATAAACAGCATGGACTTTTGCTCAGTCAGTCGCAGGAAAAACACTGGATGCACTTTTCGGTTCCTGAAGGGATTGGCGGACGTTTCAGTGTACTGTCCCAGGTGGGAATTGTGTTCTGTGCCCTTTGCGGGATTGATTATCAGGAAATGATTCAAGGCGCAAAAGAGTGTGACCTGGCCTGTCAGGGGAAGGATTGGAAAGAAAATCCTGCTCTGGCTCTGGCCATTTTCCGCTATCTGGCCACCGTTTCGCGCGGCGTGACAGCGGAAGTGGTTATGCCCTATGGGGACCGGCTGAACAGCTTTGGCCGCTGGTATGCTCAGCTGATGGCAGAATCTCTGGGAAAGGCAAAGAATCGCCAGGGGGAAACGATTCACTACGGCCGCACGCTGGTGCCTTCTTTGGGAACTATGGATATGCATTCCATGACTCAGGAACATCAGGAAGGCAAAAACAATAAACTGATTCAGTTTATTACAGTGCAGAACATGGATACATCCATGCCGGTACACTGTCAGGAAGGAAATGTAACCGGTACAGTGGATATCGGAAGGATAATGAAAACAGCGCAGCGTGCAAATGCAGAAGCACTGGCTTCGGAACAGCGGATGAGCTGTCACATCGCATTACCTGCAGTTACTCCCCGGACGATGGGGGGCCTGTTTTATTTCTTCATACTCACTGTAGCATATGAAGGAGGACTGGCAGGGATTAATGCGTTTGATCAGCCGGGGGTTGAAACTTATAAAAAAATAATGCATTCGTATTTGAAGGGGTACATGAGCGGTAAATAGTTCATGCAGATACAAAGGAAATGGATAGCAGTGGGAATTGGGGTTTTGCTGCTTGTGCTCGGGGGAATTTCTGTGCTCTCCCTGTCCGAACAGGAAGAAGTGGAGACCATGGCAGCATCTGATTTCCGGGAAGAGAATGAATATACAGATACCGAAAAGGATAGTAATGGGCAAAGAAGGGCTGTGCGTGTATATGATACAGCTCTCTATTTGCGTGCCAGACCGCCGACAGACCCGTTTCATGCCAGTGAGATATTGCCTGGGGAAACAACTATGGAAACTGTGGGACCAGAAGAAACACCTGCCGGCGGGAATGCGGGGGCGGCCGAAGTACAGGCGGAACCTGTACATACGACAGAGGAAGAAATTCCCAGGCTGGCCGGTGTGTTATCCATGGGAGAGGATAAGCGGGCCATACTGACTTATAAGGGGACAACCAGAACATTGAAAAAAGGGGATAAATGGGGAAAATGGCAGGTTACAGACATAATGGGGAATTCCGTATCACTGAGCACAGCAGCCGAAAGGCAGCAGCTGTCATTGCAGGCTTACTGACAGGGCTCTGGCTGAGCTTTGCCCTGGGAGGACCCTCTGCTGCGGCAGAGGAGGGCAGGAATGCGGATGGCAGAATCAGCCTTCATGTCAGCCAGGCACCGGCTGGAGGGGTACTGCAGGCACTGGCGTCTATGACAGGGAAAAATATTGTTCTGTCAGGACAAATTTCACAGACCATAACGGCAGACCTGGAGAATGTTACCCCTATGGAAGCTATCCGGCATGTGGCGGACACCGGTGGTCTGCAGATAAGGGATGCCGGGGACACTCTGTTTGTAGCCGGTGATAGCGGCGAAAAGTCGGCCGGTTCCGTACGATGCTTCTATCTGTCCTATGCGGACGCGGAAGAAGTGGCGGAGAACCTTAAAACGGTATTAAAAACCGGAAGTGCTTCAGCCAACGCAGGAGCCAATCTGGTAGTTGTCCGGGCGTCTCCGGGAGAGCTTATGGGAGCAGAGATGCTTATATCCGCACTGGATAAGCCGGAACGGCAGGCTAAGGTGGAAGCCCAGGTACTGGCAGTCAATAAATCCCATACTAAGGAACTGGGCATTGACTGGGACTTCAAGAGCCTTACCGGCAGCGCTCCCTATGAAGAAGGGGAAGGCAAACATTCCGGCAGGCGATATGTGAAGATGCCGGAAGGATATGCGGGGATTTCCTACGGAAAGTCAGTAGCAGGGGCTCCTTACACGTTTTTCTTTCAGGCACGGCTGAACGCTCTCGTGTCCAAAGGCCAGGCGGAAGTCCTTGCGCGGCCTAATGTCGTGACATTGAACGGAAGAAAGGCTAAAATATTAATCGGCAGCGAGATTCCGGTCCTTGTCGATCATATTGAGAACGGGGTAACGACTACAACTATTGAGTACAAAGAGGCGGGCATTAGTCTGTCATATACTCCGGTAATCAGTGAACATGATGAAATTACGGCAAGGATTGAGGCGGAGGTTTCCACACCTTATCTGGAACCGGAAATGAAAGCCTACCGGATTGTGACGAGAAAAGCGCAGACCATGGTGAGAATCAAATCGGGAGAGATTATTACCATCGGGGGACTTATTGATCATGAAAAGAATGAATCCGTAAGAAAGATTCCTGTTCTGGGCGATATCCCGATTCTGGGAAGGTTATTTCAAAGCCATAATAAGAACAGGGCAGATTCAGAAATTGTTATTGCGATTAAAGCGGACATATTAGAATAAGGAACACAGGAACTGATAATGGCAGTATTAAAAATCAATGGATTATCCAAATCCTTCGGAATAAAAACTGTATTTGAAAATGTATCATTCGAAGTGAGAAGCGGAGAACGCATAGGCCTGGTAGGGGCCAACGGAGCCGGTAAGACCACACTTCTTCGCTGTCTTATGGGGCAGGAGGATTATGATAAGGGCTCTGTTTCCACCAGCCCTGGAGCCGTTATCGGTTATCTCCGGCAGGACTTCAATTATGAGAGCCAGACACTTCGTGAAGAAATGGAACTGGCATGGAAAGACGTGCTTTACTACAAGGATAAACTGGCAGAACTGGCACGGAAGCTGGAAAGCAGTCACGATGAGGAACTGGTGGCAGCGTATGGAAGGACCGAAGAACGGTTTGAATATCTGGGAGGCTATGATTATGAAGCCACGACAAGAAAGATACTGACCGGACTTGGCTTTTCTGACGCGGACTGGGACAGAGATATTCATGGATTCTCCGGAGGACAGAAAGTGAGAATCAATCTGGCGGATGCATTTGTTCGTCATCCGGATTTTCTGTTTCTGGATGAACCAACCAATCACCTGGATATGGGGATGCTGGAATGGTTGGAAGAATATCTGAGATCTTATCGTGGCGGCATTCTTATGGTGTCCCATGACCGGTATTTTCTGGATGCTACTACAACAGGGATTATTGATTTGGAAAATCATCAGACTCATACATATCGTGGCAACTACACGCAGTTCACAAAGGTTAAGGCCCTTAATGAAGAAGCTCAGGAACGGGCGTATGAAAAGCAGCAGGAACATATCCGGGAAACGGAAGAATATATTCGAAAATATAAGGCGGGAATTAAGGCGAAACAGGCCAGAGGCAGACAATCTCAACTTGACCGTCTGGAACGGATTGAAAAACCGATACACCGGCAGTCTCTGCATTTTCAGTTTGAAAAGCCGGCTGAATGTGCAGAAAAAGTGCTTGATGGTATGCACGTTACCTCGTCCTATGGTGAGCATGTCATCTTTAAGGACCTGACAATGCACATAAAGAAGGGCGAGTCAGTAGGGCTGATTGGACCTAACGGCGCCGGTAAGTCCACACTGCTCAAGCTCATCGTGGGCGATAAGCGGGCAGACGGCGGATTTATTCAGATTGGAAACCGGGTAAAACCAGGATATTATTCCCAGGAACTTGACCGGCTGAACAGCGAGTACACCGTACTGGAACAGATTGAAAATGATTTCGATATGGGGGAAAGAGAAGCACGTAACCTGCTGGGCATGTTCCTCTTCCGGGGAGATGATGTATTTAAACCGGTATCCCTCCTCTCCGGGGGAGAAAGGGCTCGGTTGACACTGCTCATGCTTTTCCTGGAGAAGCCGAATTTCCTGATACTGGATGAACCGACAAACCATCTGGATATTCCTACAAGGGAAATCATGGAACAGGCCCTGGCTGCTTTTGGAGGCACATCGCTTATCGTTTCTCATGACCGTTACTTCCTTGATCGGGTGACCACCCGGATTCTGGAGATGGAAAACGGTAAGCTGACTGAATATCTGGGGAATTACTCCTACTATCGGGAAAAGAAGAAAAATCTGGAAGAATACGAGCGGGATCGTATGGAAGCGGAATCAGCGGCTTCTTCCGGTAAATCGTTGCCGGAAAAGGAACCGGCGAAAGAGAAAAAATCCGAAAGAAAAGCTGAGTCCAAACCGGCTCCTGCGCCCAGAAAACCAGTGGATTCCCGAAAGATGGATAACATTGAGATGGAGATTCAGCGTCAGGAAGCCATGCTGAAAATGCTGACCGTGGAAATGAACCAGACACCGGAAAATTATGAATCCATTATGTCGGAATATAACCAGGCCAAACAGAAACTGGAAAAACTGTACAACAAATGGGAAGAAATGGCGGAAATGACAGAATAAAGGAGCCGCCTGACGTCTGACAGATCAGACTAACAGATGTCAGAAAAACGGATGAACTAACGCTCCTGATATAAGAAAGATGTTTTCGATTTCTGCAGATTAAACCCCGTAAAGAATCTGGTTCTTCACGCTTTTTTGTGGGATAAAAATAATAACATATAAAATTGGCATTG